>ERZ777003.55-NODE-55-length-201991-cov-12.811623_pt1 | contig 201991 bp, 161 predicted proteins | sample MGYA00374956_ERZ777003 | MGnify/ENA primary metagenome ERZ777003 (study PRJEB29302, sample SAMN06268252) | bioreactor metagenome | isolation source: Joint BioEnergy Institute, California, USA | place: USA:Joint BioEnergy Institute, California, USA | collected... | reverse complement strand
AACACGAAACGAAAAATAATCTGTGAAGTCTGTGGATTAAAAACACACATGGTGACTGCAAGCAAACGTTCAAGGCTGGATGGGACGATGAGATTCTTCACTTCGTGCTGCGCACTCGTTCAGAATGACTCTTGAGGACGAGATGCTTTGTTACTCAATCGACAACACGAAACGAAAAATAATCTGTGAAATCTGTGGATTAAAAACAGAAAAGCTGCGACCCGGCATCACAACGCCGGATCGCAGCCAATCAACCAAACACTACCGCTTGGGTTGGAACGCCGCCTGCACCATCTCCGCATTAAAACCAACGCTCGTCTCGCCAGTGGCCGCGTAGCGGTACACCGCAGCGGTGTAGATGCCGCTCAGCGTCGAGCTGATGATACCCATCGCTAGGAAGGCCAGCACCGCGATACCAGCAACCAGACCGATCAGCACCAGCGACTCGCTCATCACCGCCAGCACAAACAGCGGGATCAGGATAAGCATCAGCAACAGCGTGATCAACCCGAACACCGCGCCCACGCCAGCATTACCGACGATCTGCTCGCCCCAAGTGCGCTTCAGTAACTCGGTGCTGCGCTTGATCGCATCGATCGGCCCAACATTCTCGACAGCCAGCACCGGAACCACCAGATACGTCGCCAAGCTCCACGCGATACCGATCAGCGAAATGATAATCCGACCGATGATACCGGCCCGCTCAGAGATCGCGCGGAGGATCATACCGACCGTGGCCGAGATCAGCGCATACCCGAAGATCGTACCGATCCGCTGCCCAGCGATGCGGAAACCATCGCTCACCGTCGGATCGCCGCCCTGCAGGCGAATGAGCGCCGCGCCTACCAACGCTGTGTTGCAGAAGAAGATCACAAAGTACTGCACCAGATAAAACAGGAACCCGATAATCATCGCGAGTGGCTGGAAACCATCGCCGCTTACGAACGCCTGGTCGAACATATTCGCCAGAAACATCGGGATTGCGAACGTCGCCGCCACAATCAGCGTTGCAATACCAGAAACAATCGGGAAAACAATCAACTCTTTATCGGAACACAGCACCGAGGCACTCGCCTTGACCAACTCCCAACTATTCGTCAACTTTCGAAACATCTCGCGCTCCTTTGTCGGTACGATACAACGTTGCTAAATGTTATCGTTTGCGTGAGTGAACAATCGCTTCACCTCACAATGCTACATACGCACTATCGCCCTGATAGGTTACAGAAAGAGCGCAACTCATCCAAAGATTGCCCTACACACCCGATTGCCTGTAGGTTTGGTTCGAGACAAGATGCAACCGCAGCCTGGCAAGCCCGTCGTTGGTGCCAGGCCCGTTGTGGGCGGGCCAGGTACGCCAGCCATGAATCGCCTCCGCTGGCGATCAACGCCCTACTCACTCGCGGCCCGTACTGGCCGAATCCTCGTGAACCTGCAACAAATACCCAACACCCGCCACCGTGATCAAATAGCGCGGCTCGGTCGGGTTGCGCTCAAGTTTCTGGCGCAACCGATGCACCAATTGCTTCAACAACTGCCGATCGCCGACGCCACGGTAGCCCCACACATGCGTCGTCAGCCGCTCGGCGGAGATACAATGCCCCACATTCGCCAGCAAATACTGCAACAGCCGGAACTCCAAGCCCGTCAGCCGCACAGGAGGCGCGTGCCCCACGCTCACCGTCTGCCGCTCGATATCCAGCGACAGATCGCCAGCCGCCAACGGCGAAGGACGGTCGATCTCGGCGCGGCGCAGCAGAGCGCGCACCCGTGCCAACAGACTGCGCGGGCTGAACGGCTTCGTCAGGTAATCGTCGGCACCGCCATCGAGGCCGCGCACCTGATCCTCCTCGCTGCCCCGCACCGTTAGCATCATAATCGGCGTCATCGACTCGGCGCGGATCTGTCGGCACACCTCGAAGCCATCGAAGCCCGGCAGATTCACATCGAGAATCACCAAATCGGGCTGCTCGCGCCGGAACGTATCGAGCGCCTCGGGGCCGCTCGCAGCCGTGATCACTAAATACCCAGCTTGGCGCAACGCAAACTCGATCAGCCCGAGTAGTTCGAGATCATCGTCAACGACCAGGATCTTCATGCGGTTTCTCCTTGGGTAGCGTGACGCACATCCGTAGACCGTTACGGTTGCTGCTGGCGGTCACTTGACCGTGGTGGCGCTCCACAATCGACTTCACGATCCACAACCCCAGCCCCACCCCGCTCTGATGTGTATCCTCGGCGGGAGCACGCACAAAACGGCTGAACAGCACCGGCCCCGCATCGAGCGGCAGCCCCGGCCCCTGATCCTCGATCCAAAGCGTGATCGTCTGCTCGCCAACTTCCCCGCCGATCGAAATGGTCGATTGCGGCGGCGCGAACTTATTGGCGTTCGCCAACAGATTCACAAACACCTGCGTGAGCCGCAACGCATCGCCGGGCACCAACGGTAGCGGGTATGGCAACTGCATCACCACCTGCTGCTTGCGTTGGTCGAGCAGAGGCCGCGTCAACTCAAGCGCATCCTCGATCACCTGGTCGAGCGCGACGGGCTGGAAGTGCAGCGCATCGTGTCCCGCCTCGATCCGGGCGCTCTCCAACAGGTTATCGATCAACTGTGTCAGGCGCAACGTGCCACGCTGCAGGGCCAACACCAGGTCGCCGATCTGCTCGGTGGAGAGATCGGGCAACTGATCGAGCAACAACTCGATCGAGGCCAATTGCGCCGAGAGCGGCGTCTTAAACTCGTGCGAAATGTTCGCCAGCACCGTATCGCGCAGGCGGCGGGTCGCCTCGATCTCCGTCTCATCGCGCATAATCTGCACCTGGCGGCCCTCGAACACCGGCGCGCTGGTGATCACCACCGTGCGACGACGGCCATCCTCAAGCAGCAGATGCTCGGTGGCGCGTGCACCCCCACGAAAGCGCGCATGCACGATCGGGCAGTGCTCCTCGCAGGGCCGCACACCGCTCGGCCCCTGCGGCCACAGCACCTCGCCGCAGAATCGCCCCAACACCGCGTGCTCATCGAGGCCCAGCATCGCGGCGGCCTGCGGGTTCAGGTAGCGAATGCGGCGCTCGCGATCGACCGTGAACACGCCCTCGATAATCCCCGTCACCACCGTATGCGCTTCGGCCTGCTCGCGACGCAGATCAGCGGTGAGGCGCTGCAACCGCACCCGCATCTCTTCCAGCGCCATCGCCAGCCTGCCGATCTCTGCGCCAGGGGCCAACGTGATCGGCGTGCTCAAGTCGCCCGAGCCGATCCGCGTGGCGGCGGCGGTCAGCGAACGGAGCGGCGCGCCCAACTGCTTGCCCAGCACCACGCTGATCAGCGCGGCGATAGCGGTGAGCGACAGCGTCAGCACAATCAGCGTCGTGCTGAACCTGCTGATCGTCTCGCTGATGCTCATGGTCGGCAACTGTGTCTCGATCACGCCGAGCGCCTCGCCCGTGGGGGCCAGCAACGGCAGCGCGGCCCGGTACAACTCCTGCTGATTGCTGCGGTTTGCGGCGAGTTGCTGGGTACGCAACGCCAGGCTGCGCGCATCGCTGACACTGATCGGGATGCTCTGGCGCTTACTAATCAGCACCGTCAGGCCGATCTCATCGCTCAACCACTCACAGAAGGCGCTGTCGAGTAGGGCACCTACCACCACCCGCACATCGGGCGAAGTGGGCACCGCCGCCCACGCCCCCAGCACCAGCGGCCCATCCTGAGGACTCATCAACAGCCGACCGAATCGCTCAGACGAGGTGGGCAGGCTCCACAGTATATCCGCATTGCTGGCCAACACCTGCTCATCGCGCAGGATCGCGCAAGCATCGAAGCGCTCGCCACACACCTGATCGAGCAACGCGTTAAGTTCGGCTTGTTGGAGGGGTGGAGCTAACAGTTGGGGGAGTTGTGGCTGTTCTGCAAACGTTCTCGCAGCAACTTCGGCGTGTTGGCTCGTATGCTCCAACGCCTGGAACGCACTGCGATTCGCTTGGCTCACGCGGGCCAGCGCTTGCTCATCGGCCAGCTGTTCGAGCAACCGTACGGCGATCACAGCGACGCCAGCGACTGCCAGCAACAGCAGCCCGACATTAACGATCACCAACAGAGTGCTCAAACGCAGATGGCCCATGGCAATTGCCAGTGTTGTGCGTGCGGATGCCGATCAGCGAGTGATCGTAGTATACTCTATTCCGCTTTTCGGCGCAGGATATCGGCACCCAGCACCAGCACCATCGAGACTAACCCCAATACCAGCGCAGCGCTGTACGCCCCGATGTATTGGCGGTCGTCGAGCGCCCGGAAGATGTACAGCGTGGCGGTCTCGGTTTGGCCCTGCACGCCGCCACCCACCACCAGCACCGCGCCAAACTCGCCCAGCGCCCGTGCGAACGTGAGCGTGAGACCGTAGAGGAACGCCCAGCGCAATGCGGGGAACGTCACAAACCAGAACGTCTGCCAGCCATTTGCGCCCATCGTCGCGGCGGCTTGCTCCTGCTCGGTGCCGAACGCATGCAGCACAGGCATCAACTCGCGCACCATAAACGGCAACGTCACAAACAGCGTCGCCAGCAGCATTCCCGGCAGCGCGAAGGCGATCTTGATATCGAACATCTCCAGCACCGGCGCGAACAGCCCGCGCCTGCCGAACAGCAGCAGCAGCATATAGCCCGCCACCACGGGCGAGATCGCGAACGGCAGATCGATCAGGCCATTCAGCACCCGCCGCCCACGGAACGAGTGGCGTACCAGCACCCAGGCCACCATCGTGCCGAACACCGCGTGGATCAACACCACTATCAAGCCGATCAGCAGCGTGCGCCAGAACGCCGAGAGCACTTGCGGCTCGCTCAGCGCCGAGACGATCGCTCCCACACCTCCAGCGAACGCGCCAAACACCAGCGCGCCCAACGGCGCCAGGATGATGATCCCGACATAGCTCACCACTAGGCCGATCAGCAGCCAACGAATCCAAGCGCGGCTATCGAGCGTCACAGCGCGCCCCAACGCAGCCTCGTTGATGGCTGCATCGCTTCGATCATTCGGGATACTAGCCATCTTCGCGCCTCCTTTGCAGCCAATCGACCAGCACTACCAAGCTGAACGCGATCGTCAACATCACCAGCGACATCGCGCTCGCCGCCCGCCGATTCTCCGATTCCACCTCACCGAACACATACACGGCGGCGGTCTGCGTGCGCAGCGGGATATTACCCGCCACCACCACCACCGCGCCGAACTCGCCCATTGCACGGGCGAAGCTGAGCAGCGCACCGCTGGCAACGGGCATCGCCAGGGCGGGCAGCACCACACGGCGGAACGTCGTCCACGCGCCTGCCCCGATCGTCGCAGCGGCCTCCTCCTGGTCGCGGTCGAGCGCTTCGAGCACAGGCTGCACGGTGCGCACCACGAACGGGAACGTGACGAACAACAGCGCCAGGATAATGCCGGGTGGCGCGAACATAATCTTCAGCCCAAACGTCCGATCTAGCCACGAACCCAACACCTGTTGCGGCCCGTAGAGCACCACCAGCATCACGCCCGTGACCAGCGTGGGGATCGCAAACGGCAGATCGACAATGCCGTTCAGCAGCGCCTTGCCGGGGAACTCGTAGCGCACCAGCACATAAGCCGTGAGCAGGCCCATCACCGCATTGATGCACGCCATGACCCCGGCGGTCCACAGACTGAGCAGCAGCGCGCTCATCGGCACCGGGCGGCTGATCGCCTGCCAGAAACCCGCCACCCCATCCTGAAAGCCATCCTGCACGATCACCGCCAGCGGAATAATCAGCATCAACGTCAGGTAAGTGAACGACATCAGCCGTACCGCCATCGTGCTCGACCACCACCGCGTCGCCATCGGCATCGAAGCTTCACGTTGTATCATCGTCTTGGCCTTTGGTTACTAGGTTGCCAACTGTGGCGTGCTACGGCCATTGCGGCCTGCAGCACGCCACGAAGCGTGCGAGATAACTACTGCTGCACCTCGGCGATCGCCTTGGTGTAGATACCGTTGTCGCCGAAGTATGCGGGCGTCGCCTCCTGCCAGCCGCCGAAATAATCGATCGTGAACGTATCCTCCAGCGGCGGGTAGCGATCCTTCGTCGCATCGGCCACGCTCAGGTCCGGCGAACGCAAACCGCCCGTCTCCGCGAATACTCGTTGCGCCTCGGGCGTGAACAGGAACGCCACAAATGCCTCGACCAGTTTACGGTTGCCGTGTTTATCCACGTAGCTATCGACCAGCGCGACCGGGTTCTCGATCACAATGCTCGACCGTGGGATGATGTAGTCGTACTCCTGCCCGCTCGCCAATCCCACCAACACCTCGTTCTCATACGTGATTGCCACATCGCCCACGCCCTTCTCGAAGTTGGTGATGCTCTCGCGAGCGCCCTTATCCATCACCAGCACATTCGCCAGCACCTTTTTGAGGAACTCCACAGCCGCAGCATCATCGTCCTTCGGCACGCCCTCCACAAAACCGCGTTTTGCCGCGCCGTATAGCGATAAAATGTTCCACTGCGCCCCACCGCTCGTCTTGGGGTCGGGCGTCAGCACCTGCAGGCCAGGTTGCGCCAGATCGGCCCAATCCCGGATGCCTTTGGGATTGCCCTTGCGCACCGCGAACACCACCACCGACGTGCTGACGATGCCGTTGTAGGGCATCGCGCGCCAATCGTGCGTGATCAGCCCCGCCTCGCTGATGCGGTTGATGTCGGCCTCCAATGAGAGCGCCGCCACATCGGCCTCGAATCCCTCCACAATCGATCGCGACTGCGCCCCCGAGCCTTGGTACGATTCCTCAAACGTGATGTCTTGGCCCGTTTGCGCCTTCCACTGCTCCTTAAACATCGGGATGAGCTTGCTGTAGGCTTCGCGAGGAGTCGTATACGCACCCAACACAATCGTTGTCGCTGAGTTACCCGAAGAGCTGCTCGCAGTGGTGCCTCCACCGCAAGAACTCACCAGTAGCGCGCCGATCAACACGCCGATCAACCAAGGGAAACGGACATGCATCGCAATACCTCCTTCGATAGTGCTTATGCTCATTGCCCGATCAGAGAGCGCGATTCGCAGTGTACGGCGAGCGCACAATCAACACCGGTCGGTCGGTCAACTTCGTCAGAATCTGACCGATCACGCCGCCTTTCAACACGCCGCGTCCATCGTGATGCAACGGCGCACCTAACACCAACAAGTCGTAGCCGCCCTCATGCATCTCGGCCAAAATCTCATCGTGAACCACGCCGCTCCGAATCTTCCATTGAGCCTCCACCCCCAGCACGCCCAGCGTCCGCACACCCGCCTCCAAAAACCGCTCGGAACGCGCGCGCATCTCCGGGTAGCCGGCATCCTTCGGCACCACCGAAAGCAGTGAAATTTCCGCGCCCAAATGCCGCGCAAGCCGCCCCGTGAACGTCACATCGTCCTTGCCCGGCTCGCCAGCCGCCACGCAGATCAAAATGCGCGTCAATGCCTGCGTGGCCCGTGGCACCAGCAACACGTGGTGCATCCCGATCTGCAAGATCTGTCCGGCCAACTCCAGCTGTTCGGGTGTTTGGCTGCCCAACACCACCAGATCAAACGTCTGTTGCTCACTTTCGCGGGCTAAGCCCACCGCGAGCGGCTCTAGCATCACGCGCGCCTCCAGCGAGGGCAAGCCGCCGCCGATCCGTTCGCGCGTCTCCTGAAGCTGTCGTTGCAGCGTCTCACTCGCCTCGCCCCGCCCTGTCTTGCTGTAGCCGATGATCGTGGTGCTCGAATGCGCCAATCGCGACAACTGACCACCCACTTCCAGCGCTGCCTGCGACGCTGGCGAGCCATCGGTCAGCAGCAAAAAGTGCATCCCAGGGTGCACCAGCGCGTGAATGCGCCGCACCCCCACCCACGCCGCATCGCCGGGCTGAAGCGGAAAACGTCGCGCCAAATCCTGCGACCGTGTCGCCTCGATCAACATAAACGCGTCGCCGAACGGGGCCAGCGGCGCGATCGGGCGCACGCCCGCCAGCGGCGGCAACCGCAAGCGCAGCCGCTCGAACGAACCGACGAACGTGATCTGCTCGATCTCGGCGCGCCCTAGTGGCGGCCCGGCCAACTCCTCCTCGGAAGGCGCCAGCGCGATATCCTCGGGTCGGAACAGCACCTGCACCACTCGATCCGTACCGTCGGGGCGCGCCTCCGTGCTCAGCGGAAAGTGCAGCGGCCCCAGTTGCACCCCATCAGCCGTGCAGCGTCCCACCAGCAGGTTCGCCGTGCCTAAGAACGTCGCCACAAACTCAGTCTGTGGGCGCTGATACAGCTCGGTTGGCGGCCCCACCTCCAGCAAGCGCCCCACATTCATCACCCCTATGCGGTCGGCCAATTCGAACGCTTCTTCCTGATCGTGAGTCACAAAGATCGTCGTCATCCCAAGTTCGCGCTGGATGGTGCGCAACGTATGGCGTAGATCGCTACGGATCTTCGCATCGAGCGCGCCAAACGGCTCATCGAGCAGCAACACCTCGGGCTGGTACGCCAACGCCCGCGCCAACGCCACCCGCTGCTGTTGCCCGCCCGAGAGCTGGCGCGGGGAGCGCGAGCCAAGCCCCGCGAGGCCTACGAGCTCCAGCAGCTCATCGCGCCGCCGCCGTCGCTCCGCCGCTGGCACCTTGCGAATGCGCAGCCCAAACTCCACATTCTCCGCCACCGACATATGCCGGAATAGCGCGTAATGCTGGAATACAAAGCCCACCCCGCGCTCCTGCGGCGTCAAGCGCGTCACATCGCGACCGCGCAGCAGCACCCTCCCCTGATCGATCGCCGTCAGCCCTGCAATCATGCGCAGAATCGTGCTCTTGCCGCTGCCACTCGGTCCCAGCAACACGAAGAACTCGCCATCCGCTATCTCCAATGACACATGGTTCACCACCGGATAGCCCTCGTAGCGCTTACTGAGCTGATCAAGCACAATCGACATAACGCACACTCCCTTGCTGGTCACACAGCAGTTCAAAAACGGTGACAAAGTGGTGACAAAGGTTGTTTGTTGTTGGGAAAAGGGCGCGATCTTGGCGCCTGTCGCGGCGGGGCAACAATCGTCGTGTATAACGTTTGCGCTCAAGCAGGGTGGGAGCGCAACATGCGCGTGAGCTGCAGCGCTGCTATTCGCAGCTGATCGACGAAATCTTTAGCATGCTCGTGAAAACTCACTGACGATAGGCCGGGTGATAGCAAACGCTGTTGTGCTAACGCGTGTATCATCAACATACCGTAGGGCAGTCATAACTCTGGTCTAAACATCGTAACAGCCAACTCTCGGAAACCAGGTGAAGCGCGACACCGCAACAATCGCGCCACGCCATGCTGCCAACGTCACAAACACAGAAAAGCCCTCCCGCTCGCGCGGAAGGGCTGTGGCAACACTTGGGAACAGAGCTACATCACAGCGCTATCAGGAACCCTCGCTTGTGCTCGGTGGCTCGGTTAGCACTTTGGGGACGTACTCCAGCAGCTGAATCCTGCCGTCGAAGGTTCGGCTGGAGATCATTTCGAGGAGGACATCGGGATAGCCATCGTAGATTCGGTGGCTGCCTGTCTTCCCGGTGATGACGGGGAAAACCACCACCCTGAAGCGATCCACAAGCCCTGCCTTGAGCAACGACCGACACAAGCTGACGCTGCCAAGGTTGCTCAACGGCCTGTCGCTTTCCTCCTTCAACTTTCTCATAGCCTCGACAGCATCTCTGTTGATCAACTGGGTATTGGCCCACGGCAACGGACTTTGCAGCGTCGAGGAGAACACCACCTTGGGTGTATTGTTCAGCTCGTTCATACTGTCTTGTTCTTCGCTCCCCAGCTCCGATTCCGATGAAGCTGCTTGCGAAGCGAAATCGTACATGAGACGGTAGGTGTTCGCTCCCATCAAGAGCGTGTATTTGCGTTCGGATTCCTCTTTGAGCCAACTGAGATATTCCGGCCCTTCAAGGCCCCACCAACCGGGCCACCCTTTCGCGCCACTGTAGCCATCCAACGTGGTGATGAAGTCCACTAACAGTTCTTGCATGTATGCACCCTTTCCACGGCCTCAACGACATCCGGTATATCACTCACCAAAAGGTTTCCTTGCTGAGGCCACTTCAATTGATACTCGTATCCCAAAGAGATGATGTCGATGCGTTTGCTAGTGCAGATCAACTACATGAGCATACGATACGTTGAAAGAATGGTTCATGACATCGTACCAATCTTCTTGTTGTCGAAGTTCCAAATAGGCCGGCGCACGTGCAATGAAATCGCGCGGTGTGCAGTGTGCGAAAGACTTAAATTCGCGGATCAAGTGCGCCTGGTCGCTGAAGCCATAGATATCCGCCAGTTCCGCCAATCGGACAAACGGATTCACGAGTAATGCGGCTTGGAGGCTGCCGAAGCGAACGATTCGGGCATATGCTTTGGGCGAAAGACCTGTGTAATATTTGAACTGCCGCTCGAATTGGCTGGGAGACAAGTGGCTCTGCGCGGCGAGGTCCGCCATACGGATCTGACCATGGGATTCGTGCAGTAAATATCCAGCGGTGCGGATGGGAGTGAGATCGTGCTTGTTTCGATAAGCAGTTTTGCAGACAAATTCCTGATAGCAATCGATGGCTTCTTCATATCCGCGATGCGCAACGATTCGCCTCAGTTCATCCGCAAAGTGCTGCCACCCTGCATCAAGGCCGATGACATGCACAGTTGATGGAGTAGCATCGATATTCAAGATCGGCTTGAGTGCCCAAGGGTACAACTGCATCGAAAGCAACTGGCAAAGACCCGTAGCGCGAATCCGAAGCGGCTTATGTTGGAGCGGATTCACAAATGCTCGTGGTAGTTCGAGCATTCCGTATTCGCTTTCCAACAGGAGGGGCGCACCCACATTGATAATCACTTCAATGTAGGCATCGGGTAGGTACACCTCACGGTTATAGCTTTCCTGATCCTGCTCAAGCGCCCAAAAGCAGTTCACATCTGCAGCCAACATTGGTACTGGAGCAAATGTCGGTTGATGCAACATTCACAATCTCGCTCAAATGACTCAGCAATCCTCAGTATAGAATAGACTCAAGCGCGATAGGTTGTATTGAAAAAATTCCGCATGTTTGGGAGGAAGAGCAAACAGTGTGTGGTAGTGTGAGTATGATAAACATACTGTAGAACAATTATAACCCTGCTCTCCAAGCAGTGACAGCCTCCATTTCCTGACGAAAACCCAACGTCGCATGAACCACCGCAACAATCGCGCCACGCCATGCTGCCAACGTCACAAACACAGAAAAGCCCTCCCGCTCGCGCGGAAGGGCTGTGCAACGTAGTTTTACTGCGTCATACCATATTTGGGTAATCATCTACAAAATGTGAACTACTCAACGGGATTTGGCCGTAAGAACGTCAAAAACAGCCCACTAACCCCATAGCAAGGCTATACTTGTTAGGAGAATCCAGGTCATATAAAGGCCACCTGCGGTAGGAATGCCCCACCCATTGACGCTATAAAAATAGGCTGGATCTGTTCGTGAGAATAGTGTTGGCACCAAAGCCAGATGAACGATTCCAACCGCGTAGGCTAACCAGCCAATCCATGCAGGCAGAATACCTGTGACCAACAAGGCCGAGCCAGCCAAACCCAAGAAGGTGGCGTCCAACAAGCGTGCAATTGGGCCATAGATCATCAAGGCGCCCTCTGCACCAGAGCCGACAAGCGTAGGATCGAGGCGTTCTTGTTTTCCCAAGACACTACCACCTTGAATCGCATCAGCCACGAACCCAACGATCGCGCGGGCCAAGCCGAAGGCCAAGCCGAGCATGCCAAGCCATTCATATTCGGGGCGTGCCTGAATGATCAGGCTCCGAAAACCTACAACCCAAGCAACAACCCCTGCAGTAACAAACATATTGATGAAGATGCGCGTTAGAACATTCCGTGCAGGTGGTGGGCCACTATACACAAAATAGAGCGGGATCACCACCAGAGTGAGCACAAAAATAGCAACACCCACAGCACCAGTCCACCATTGAAGTACCATCTCGTTCATGAACACTCCCCTTCTAAACCACAGCATCGTACGATTTGGTCAAACTTTCCAATGTGTGTCACTTTTGTGCTACAAGCGCAAAAACGACACACAAAATCAGAGAAAAACCTTGCTTCCGCAGGCAAAACGGCTGTTCGGATCGATCCAGCCTATTGTATAGTGCTACCAGGAAGATGACACCAGGCTGTAGTAGCAGAGGTATGTTTTGAAATGATGAATGGGCTACCCGTAGCAGCCCATTCATCACTGTCCTTGATTGTGCCATCAATTGTAAACGTGGCGAAACAACATCTGTTCGCTACACGTGCACATGCTCCCGCATCGACGAGCGCAACAGCGAGCGCTCCAGCGTGGCCTGCTCCAACGTCTCGCGGTAGACCTGCATCACCTCGCAGGCCACCGCGGGCCACCCGAAGCCCTCGGCACGCCAGCGCGCCGCCGAACCAAGCTCCTTCCGCAGCGTATCGTTGCTCAACAACTGCCACAACTGGCTCGCCAGCACATCGGCGCGATCGGGCGGCACCAGCAGACCGTTGCGCCCATGCTCGATGATCAGCGCCGGGCCACCCGCCGCCGTCGCGATCACGGGCCGACCGCTCGCCATACCCTCCAGCGCCACCATGCCGAACGACTCGTAGTGCGAAGGCATCGTCACCACGTCGGCAGCCGCGAAGAACTGCGGCAACTGCTCCTGCGGACGCGCGCCCATGAAGCGCACCGCATCCGTCACGCCGAGTTCGCGGCGCAGCGCATCCAGCCGATGCTGCTCAGCGTTCCACTGCGAGCGCTCCTGCTCGTTATTGCCGCCCACCACCAGCGCCGTCAACTGACCGCGCAACTGCGGCTGTTGCTCGAACAACAGCGCCACCGCCCGGATCAGCGCGTCGATGCCCTTGAGCGGCTCGATCCGCCCCACCAGCAGCACCAAACGGTGCGGCGCAGCGGGCAACTCCAGCGCGGCGCGCGCCGCAGCTTGGTCGCGCGGTTGGAACAGCTCAAGGTCCACGCCACACGGCGCGATCCGAATCCCGTCGGCATCGACGCCGTAGAACTCGACCATCTGATCGCGATCCAACGCCGTCGCCGCCACGATCGCATCGGCCTGATCCATCAACTGCCGCTCGATCTCGATGCGTTGCAGCGCCTCGCGTTCGGCTTCGCCACGGGCAACCTTATTCTTCAGGGCACCGAGCGTGTGGAACATATGCACCACGGGTACGCCCCAACTGCGCCGCAGCGACAAAGCTGCCGCGCCGGAGAGCCAATAATGGCTGTGCAGCAGATCGTAGCTCAGGTCCTCGCCATCGGCGAAACAGCGCATTCTGCTCACAAATTCGGGCAGGTAGGTCAGTACCCAGTTTTTATCGTAGGGGGCCAGCGGCCCGGTGTGCAAATTCACCACCCGCACTCGTCGATCGAGTTGCACCACCGCCGGAGCTGCGGGGTCCTGGCTGCGGGTGAAGATATCAACATCAACGCCTCGTCGGCCTAATTCGCGGCTTAGTTCTCGGACATACACGTTCATACCGCCAGCCTCTTTGCCACCTAACGATGCTAGCGGGCTGCTATGAACGCTCACCATTGCAATGCGCATGAATATCCCCAAAGGCGCTGTGGCGCCCTGTTAGTACAAGTGCGGAAACAGAGTTACCTAGCGACACAAAAATGAAGCGTTCCCAGCAGTATACTACGAAAAACAAACCAAAACTGGATGTTATGCTTCGCTGAGGGCCACGCTTACGGCAGCCCTCAACCAGAACAGGTATAATACCGGGCGGAATCTCCAATAGTTAACGAACAATCGCCGAGCGCTGATTGCGCAGATAAAGAGAGTGAACGCATGGCACGTTACGAAACCCTCCCACCCGACAATTTCCTTGGCCTCGACGCCGAGTATAGCGACTACGATAAAAGCGCAGTGGCCATCTTGCCCATCCCCTACGAGAGCACCGTCAGCTACGGGCAGGGCACCCGCGAAGGCCCCCGGGCCATCATCTACGCCTCGCACCAAGTCGAACTCTACGACCGCGAGCTAGACGACGAACCAGCCCTCACCTACGGCATTCACACGCTGCCGTACCTCGCGCCCGTCGTCAGCGGCCCCGCCGACATGGTCACCGCCATCGCCGCTTGTGCTGAGGAGCACATGCGCAACGGCAAATTCCTATTCGGCTTGGGAGGCGAGCATAGCGTCTCGGCGGGCATCGCCCAGGCTGTGCGAGCAGTGCATGGCGACTTCGTGCTTGTGCAGATCGACGCGCACAGCGACCTCCGCGACAGCTACGAGGGCAGCATCTACAGCCATGCCAGCGTCTCCAAGCGCATCTTCGACGCAGGCTCCGACATCATCCAGCTCGGCATTCGCTCGGTCTGTCGCGAGGAGATCGACCTGATCCGAGCCGAACCTGAGCGCATTCACGTATGGTTCGCCGAAGATGTTCACGCGGGCGGGCACCTGCCCAAGCTCGCCGAACTCGTGCGCGACAAGAAAGTCTTCCTCACCATCGATCTCGACGGCTTCGACCCAGCCTTTGTGCCCGCCACAGGCACACCCGAGCCGGGCGGCCTGAATTGGGCGCAAGTGCTCGACATCATCCGCACCGTGGTGAGCGCAGGCGACGTGGTCGCCGCCGATTGTGTCGAGCTCGCGCCGCTGCCGGGCCTGCACGCTAGCGACTTCCTGGCCGCCAAGCTGATCTACAAAGTGATCGGCCTTATTCTCAAGAAACGCAACGCCTAATTGCGTGATCGCTTGGGAAGAAGGCGAGCCTGCTGCGCAACGTTCTGTTGCTAGCAGCGCATTACCTACACAAAAACCGTGGTTCGCGAATAGCGAGCCACGGTTTTGAGCATCAGAAAAGCGTTGCTACGCAGGCTGTTTCGAATTCGCCGCCGCATTCCGATTCTTCACCGAACTAGGCACAAAGCGCGAGAGCAGAATACCCAACTCGTACAACAAATACATCGGGATAGCCAACAGCAGCAGGTTGTACGGGTCGCCGGTGGGCGTGATGATCGCAGCCACGATCACAATCACCACGATCGCATAACGGCGCGTAGCGGAGAGCTGTTTGGTATTCACCACACCCAAGCGCGCCAGCAGATAGACGATCGCGGGCAACTCGAACACTGCGCCGTTCCACAACAGCAATCGCGTGACGATCGAGAAGAAGTTATCGAGCGTAGGCTTGATATCGATCTCGGGGTTCTCAATGCCGAAGTTGAGCAAGAAGTTGAGCGCTTGCGGCACCGTGAAGAACCAACCGAACGCCAAACCTGCCAAAAACAACTCGGTGACGAACGGCAATGCGGTGAACACAATGCGCTTCTCGCGGCCCGTCAGGCCCGGCACAAAGAACGCAACAATCTGATACACCACCACTGGCATTGCCAGCGCGATGCCCACCAACAGCGCGATCGCCATATAGTTGATGAACACCTCGGCTACTGCAATCGCCTCAAGCGTGCGGCCCGGCGCAAAGTGGTTGATGATCAGAATGGGCAGCGACCCGATCGGGCTATAATCGCTCACAAGCCAGAAGCCGACTACTGCGCCTAAAATGATCGCGCCGAACGCCTTGAACAGCCGATCGCGCAGCTCGATTAAGTGCGGCATTGCGCCTTCCCAGTAGTCGCGCAGCGTATTCATCTGGGGTGCAGGCTCAAACTGCTCTGGTTCGACCTCGTCATCCAGCGGGATGAGATAACGCACTGCCACCATGACCACAAGCGGTAATAAAATCAGGATGGCAATCACGCTGATTGCGATCAGCAGCGTAGATTGACTCATTTGCTAGCCTCTTCGAGCGCTTCTTCAGGCTGGGGAAGCTGCATCGTATGTGATGGTGGTACCCAATCAGGAGCAAGCAGCCCGTGTTGCTTGAGTTGTTCTTGGAGCGCGTGGAGATCGGCCATGACGGCTTGCAGGCGCAACCCCAAAGCCTCGATCTCGGCAGCCAACGCAGGCGCCGCACTCTGTTGCGCGGCAACCGCTGGCTCCGTAGGCTCGACGGCAGTTGCTGCTGCATCCACAAGTGCACCCGCCGGAGTATCAGCCGACACAGCGGCAGGCTCCACAGTTGTGGTGGCGGTTGCAGGCGCCTCCGCCGGAGCATCAGCCGACGCAGCGGCAGGCTCCACAGCTGCGGTGGCGGTTGCAGGCGCATCTGTGGCGGGGGTATCAGACGAAGCCGATGACGAAATAGGCGAACCGGATGAGTCCACAAGTGTGGTATCTTCAGCGGATGCGTTCTCGGCCTCGGCTGCGCCGATATTCCCAGCTGCAACTGTTTGCTCAGCCGGAGGCTTGATCAGATCGGAAACAGAAGGCGCTCGTATCGACTTGATCGGGCTGACTGCTTCATCGATCTGTTTGGCGACCCCCATCACCTCATCGCGCACACTTTGGACCTCAAGCAGCTCGGTTCGTAGTTGAGCGAGTTCCTGCTCGATCTCCTGGCGTGCACGCAAAACGAGTGCCGCATCGGGGGAAGATTGCATCCAATTACGAATAGTTACGAGCATGCGCCCGGCTTGGCGGGCCATTCCTGGCAGGCGTTCGGGCCCAACCACCACCAACGCCAGGATGATAATCATCAACAGCTCGCCTGGCCCAATGCCTAGGAAAGTCATGGCCGGCGTTCCTTACACCAAAGATGAAAAAGAAGAGACGCCGCAGCCGCCTTACAAGAGCAACTGCGGCGCTAGACATGATCGGCCCGCGAGGGCGAATCTTAATCCTCTGTTTTATGTGCCGCGATGTAGTCGAGCGCATCCTGCACTGTGAGGAGCTTCTCGGCTTCCTCATCAGGGATCTCCACGCCAAACTCCTCTTCGAGCGACATGATCATTTCGACCAAGTCGAGCGAGTCGGCATTGAGGTCTTCTGAGAATCGCGCTGATGGAACGATTTTGCTCTCATCGACGCTAAGCTGCTCGGCAACAATCTTCTTGAGCTTTTCCACCAGTTCTTCCGAGGGCATAAAGTACTCCTTTCAACAACTTGGTTGAGGTATTAGTATATGGTCCAATGTGCCGTATGCAGCATAGCCGAAGCTACGAGCATAGAGAAACACTATTCGGCTTTACCTTCGATGTAACGCGTAACCACGGTTCCAAGCACACCATTCACAAATCGGCTCGAATTATCGCTGCCGAAGTGTTTTGCTAATTCGACAGCCTCATTGATCACCGCTTTGACAGGTGTATGCTCAGCTTCGTCGATCAGGATCTCGTACAGTGCTATCCGTAGGATGGCCTTATCGACGCCTGGCATTTGGCCTACTGGCCAGTTCGGTGCAGCTTCCTCAATGATACGATCGAGGTAGGGATAATGTTCCCACACACCGAACACCAATGTACGTAAGAAGCGCTGCCCTTCGACTGGCAGGTCTTCTTCCGCCATATACCGAGAGACGATCACGTCCGGTGCATGGTCGGTTGCATCTAATTCGAAAAGTGCCTGAAGAGCGAGCACACGAACACGATGACGCAAGCTAGCCACTATTGGCCTCCACATCCTGGATGTAGACGTTGACCTCCGCGACCGACATTCCTGCCAAGTCTCGGATGACAGCCGCTACAGTTGCCTGGACTGCTGTGCCCAGCTCTACTAAATTTGTATTGGCGGCGATTATATAGCAATCGGCGCACACGCCCGCAGCGGTCTGATGAATACTCACACCTGTGCTACTACTTGTTCCTCGACGACTCAATTGTGTGCGGGGCACACTACCTAGCCGCGCTACCCCTGGCACTTCAAGGATCGCCAGGGTGATCAGGCGCAGCAGCACATGCGGTGCCACGGTTACGCTGCCGTTTGCGATAGTCACCATCACCCCCTTTGTCGCTGCATAAGCGCAGGTAGGAAGCTGAGGTCACATTCGCCACGTTGGAAGGTAGGCTCACTCAACAATTCGAGTTGGAATGGCATGGTCGTCGTTACGCCAGTAATGATGCATTCACTCAGTGCTCGTCGCATACGCGCTAACGCTTCGTCACGATCCTCACCCCAAGTGATCACCTTTGCCAGCAACGAATCGTAGACGCCAGGTGGCGTATAACCCGCATAGAGGTGCGTGTCGATTCGCACGCCCGGCCCACCTGGTGGCAAAAAGAACTCGATTTCCCCTGCTGATGGCAGGAAATCCCGAGCTGGATCCTCCGCGTTTATGCGGCACTCAATGGCGTGCCCGCGTATTCTAACGTCTTTCTGGGTCAGCGTCAAGCGTTCGCCAGCCGCGATTTGTAGCTGCCATTTCACGAGATCCACGCCTGTAATCAGCTCGGTCACAGGGTGCTCGACCTGAATACGCGTGTTCATCTCCATAAAATAGAACTGGTTGTCTGGCCCCAGCAAGAACTCGAGCGTCCCCGCGTTCGCGTAGTTGATCGATTTGATGCCGGCCACGGCAGCCTGTCCCATCGCCTCGCGAAGCTCGGGAGAGACAGCGGGCGAAGGACCTTCCTCGATGATCTTCTGATGGCGTCGCTGGATCGAGCAGTCGCGCTCGCCAAGGTGGATGGCGTTGCCGTGCTCATCGGCCAGCACCTGCACCTCGACATGGCGCATGCCCGTCAGGTAGCGCTCCATGTACAGGTCGCCCTGCCCGAATGCCGCTTCGGCCTCGGCGCGTGCGGTGGGGAACGCCCGCGTCAGTTCGTTCTCGTCCTGCACCACGCGCATACCGCGCCCACCGCCACCAGCCACCGCTTTCAGCAGCACTGGGTAGCCGATCGTGCGGGCCAGGTCGATCGCCTCCTCAAGGTTGCGCAACACGCCATCGGAGCCAGGGATGATCGGCATCCCCGCATCGCGCATGGTTTGGCGCGCAGTCGCCTTATCGCCCATCAGGCGAATCGCCTCCGGCGACGGCCCGACGAACTTCAAGTTACACTCGTTGCAGATCTCGGCGAAGTAGGCGTTTTCCGAGAGGAATCCGTACCCTGGGTGAATCGCATCACAACCGGTGATCAGCGCGGCACTGATCAACGCAGGGATATTCAGATACGAACGGGAAGGCGCGGCAGGGCCAATGCACACAGCTTCGTCGGCGAGCCGTACAGCTAACGAGTCGCGATCTGCCTGCGAATAAGCGACCACAGCGCGGAGACCTAATTCTTGGCAAGCTCGCACAATGCGAACTGCGATCTCGCCGCGATTGGCGATCAATACTTTGTTAAACATAATGCAGCCAGCCGTAAGTGCTAGGCGGGCCGAGTGAGCGTGCAGAAGCACGGCTGCTCGACCTGCTAGCCCTAGTGCATGACCATTCCTCCATCCACCGTCAAGGTTTGGCCTGTAATGTACGCGGCGGCGTCGGAGGCCAAGAAACAGACCAGATTAGCGACATCCTGCGGTTCACCAAGCCGCCCCAGCGGGATGCTCTCGAGGATGGCCTGACGCACCGAATCGCTCAGCACACCCGTCAGCTCCGTGTCGATATAGCCGGGGGCCACAGCGTTCACGGTGATGCCACGCGAGGCCATTTCGCGGGCGGTCGATTTGGTGAAGCCGACGATGCCAGCCTTGGCGGCTGCATAATTCGCCTGGCCCGCATTACCCATCAGCCCGACCACCGAGGTGATATTGATGATGCGGCCACCGCGCGCCTTAGTCATCGGGCGCAGCGCAGCTTTGGTACATAGGTACACGCCGCGCAAATTGGTGGCGATCACGCTATCGAAATCGTCTTCCTTCATCCGCAACAGCAGCGTGTCGCGGGTGATGCCAGCGTTGTTCACCAAAATATCGAGTTTGCCGTACTGTTCGAGCGTGCCTTTAAACACGCGCTCGACATCCTCGGCCACTGCGACATCGCCTTGGATGGCGATCGCCTGGCCACCAGCGGCTTGGATGATCTGCACCACTTCTTCAGCGGCTTCAGCTTGACTGCGGTAATTGACAACCACCTGTGCGCCAGCTCCAGCCAGCGTGATCGCGATTGCGCGCCCAATTCCACGCGAAGCGCCAGTCACTAGCGCGACTTTACCCTTCAAACTCAGCTGCATGCCAACTCCACGTATCCAGTATCAGCGAGGCATGCCGATGCATGCCCAATGGCTTATTGCTCAGCGATTTCGTACAGTAAGGAGCCATCGATCAACACGACAGGCCGATTTTTGGCCGCCTTAGTTGCGCTCGGGGTGAACTCAGTCGATGTCAGCACCACGCCCTTCGTGACGCCTTCGCGCTTCATCTCTTGCAGCAAGCCCTCGATCGTGCCGGGGTTGACCTTATCGGCCACGCAGAGTCGCAAGCGCCACGGCTCGCCGTTGTGCTCCATCCACAGATCGAGGTGCTTGTCTTTATCGACGAAGCGATAATCCTTGAAGGTGAAGCCCTGCTTCTTGAACAAGTTGCTGACATACGAGCCGAACTGCGGCAGCGACAGGCCACGGATATCATCGGGAGTGCGGATAGTGTGTGGGCGTTCGAGACGACCGCCGCGTGCCTCCACGATCTGGCGTGCCTGGCGATTGCGCTCCTCGGCGCGGCCCGATGTTGAGGCGCCGAAGGCCACGAATGCCAACAGGAAGAACGCCGTCGAGCCGCCCAACTGGACAAAGAGCGCCTCGGGGGTCACCTGATCGGCTGGCATGCCACTCGCCTCGGCCTGGGCAGCCGCCTGTGCGCTAAACTCGGCACCGTACGGCAGCACCAACAGGATCGTATACAGCACCGCCAAGCTCACTACTGCACCGATCAGGCCAGCAATAAAGCCATGCAGCGTATAATTGCGCTTCACACGCCGACCAATGAACAAACCCGCGCCAACCGGGATCACACCGGCAATAAACACCAGGAAATTGTTCATCAGGAACGCGATCGGCATCAGAATGCCTGCGACGATGCCAATTAGGAGAACATCGCGCCATTGAAGATGACTTAAACCGTCTCGTAGATGGTTCCACATTTGAGAGAACCATCCCCGACGCGGTTGCTCGGTCATGTCGGCTTCCATGTAACCGCCCCTTTATGATACTGATGAATCGGGCACCATAACATCGCCAGCCTGAGGTTTGGCTGGCACCGCTTGGTTCTCGATCCCTTGTTCTGGCTCTAATAGCTCCTCGACAGCTTCTCGCAGTTTGCCGATGTCGGTGAAAGCACGATACACTGACGCGAAGCGAATATAGGCGACTTCGTCTAATTCGCGCAACTGAGCCATCGCAATATCGCCGATGGTTGTGGACGAAACCTCTTGCTCATCCAACCCCATCAGCGCCGACTCGACATCGTTGGCAAAACTTTCGAGTTGCTGGGCCGAGACGGGTCTTCGATAGCATGCAGTGCGCACGCCTCGCATCAACTTTTCGCGGTCGTAAGGTTCGCGTTCGCCATTCTTCTTTACGACCGTAAGACTAACCGACTCGACACGCTCATACGTGGTGAAGCGCTTGCCACACGCAGCGCATTTGCGGCGGCGGCGGATGGTTTCGCCACTATTGAGTTTGCGAGTGTCTATAACATCGCTATCTGGATGCTGACAAAATGGGCACCGCATAAGGAAGCCATCCTGTAGCCTGAATTCCGCTGGTGATGCCACGGGCGCGCAAGGCATTATAGCATAGGCGGCCACTTGCGCCAAACCTTGGCCTCCTTGACAAACCGCCAACGACTCTCTACGATTCCAATGTTCGGTGGGCACATCTGTGATGATTGCGAGGTGTTCCGATGATTGAGCGCGATTTAGCCAAGCAACTGAAACGTGCCGGTTTAGTTTGGCAGCCAGCCGAAGGCGATAGTTTCATCATCCCCGATCGTGGCCTCGACGACCAAGTTTACGTAGTCAACCATCTCACCACGCTTATTCAAGAATATCACGGCGATCGGATGGTCACGTTTCACGGCACAAGCGAGTGGGCACTCGACAATGTGTTGGTAGCCGATGTGATTTGGCTGCCCAGTGAGACCCAACTGCGCGAGTTGATTAGTGAGCGGATCGGGCCCGATGCGCCATTGCGCCTGGATCGGCTCGCATACGGTTACCGTTGCCAGCTCGCTAATCAGGACGAAATGCTGGAGTTTGACGCACCCACCGCCGAAAATGCCTATGGCATGGCGTTGCTCCGACTCCTCCAATCGCCCAACTAAGGCCCACACAAAAAGAGCAGGCGCACCGCCTGCTCTTCGTTTCTGGTGAAATTTGTCTCTTACCACCACCCTCGTTTACCGTGTCCTCCGCTCAGCATCATACAAATAAGGAACAACACGAGGATGCCCGGGAAAAAGAGCTTCGTGGTGAACAAGAAGGCTAAACCGCCCCACCACACCAAGTGCGAAAGCGCCTTATTTGGATGCTCGTGGCCGAGCGAACCAACAAAACAGGTGATGCCGATCAGCCACAGGATGCCCGGCCAGAAGGCACCGCGCATCAATAGGAACGCGATACCCACAATAAAGATCACCGGTACGAACGAGGCCCAAGTACCGCCCTGTGCGGGCGTCTGAATCGGCTTCGCTATCGGCCTTGGCGTGGGTGCGACGTGCGGGTAGCTATGCTGGCGCGGCGAGTGTGTTGGCGTCGGGCGAGACGCGGGCGTTGGTCGCGCGGAGGGCGCTGGCGCAGGGCGTGCTGCGGGCGCAGGGCGTTGCTGCGCGAAACCTCGCCCACAGATGACGCAGAACAGCGCCTCGTCTGGGTTGCGGCTGCCGCAGTGCGAGCACAATTTCCCTGGCAAGCGTGTCGTGCTCCCCTCGGCGGCCTGCACTAACGAAGCACTACACTCAATACAAAAGCGTGCGTCCCCCGGATTCTCGTTACCACAACTTGTGCAGCGTATCGTTTGCGAATTCATATACTCCCTCACCTAGCTGGTGCTGTGCTTGAGGGATTCGCCAACTCAAACCAACACCAATAGTGCGCTCGTCGATGTCGCACCAATGTGACGTTGTTTCGTTCGTGATAGTTGCACTCCTAAGTACGGATGGATGCTTCACAAGGTTTCAAAGAATAGTTAGGTTACAAGGCCTTTTCGCGATTCTTGATCCTGATTCATGCGAATAGAGCCGTATCCATCAAAAAAAAGGCCACGAATATACGGAAAACTGCCCCTAAACCCAGTGCAGAGGCCATATAACGAAGTAAAAGCATTGACAGCGCGAATACTTCCAGAGTATCATAACAAAACCCCCGCTGCTCACTTAAATGGAATGAGGCACATGTATGCAACGTGTGTACCATCAATGGCAGAGTCCAGCATTAAACCGCACCATGGAGTTGTTGCTCTTTGGCCATGCTGGAGCGCCAGTCGTCGTGTTCCCCACATCGCAGGGTCGTTTCTTCGAGTATGAAGATCGCGGTATGGTGTCGGCGCTCGCTCATCACATTGAGCAGGGCTGGATTCAACTCGTCTGCCTCGATAGTGTTGATGCGGAGAGTTGGTACTGCGAATGGCGCTCGCCGCGCGAACGGTTGGCCCGCCACGATCAGTACGAACAGTACGTGCTCAACGAAGTACTGCCGTTCGTGCGCACCCAGAACAGCAATCCATTCATTATGGCGCATGGCTGCTCGTTCGGTGCCATCCACGCGATGCTGTTTGCCCTGCGTCACCCAACGGTCTTTCAGCGTGTGCTAGCCTTCGCTGGCTACTACGACACCACGCGCTTTCTCGACGGCTATTACGATGAGGAAGTCCACTACCATCACCCCATCAACATCGTGCGCTTCCTGCAGGAGGGTGAACTCGCCCAGCAATTGCGCCGCATCGACATCATCATGGCGATCGGGCGCGAGGACTCCGCCGCTTGGACCAATCAGCAACTCTCCGATGCCCTGTGGGAGAAAGGCATCTGGCACGCCATGCGCTGGTGGGACGGATGGGCGCACGATTGGCCCTATTGGCAACAGATGATACTTCGCTACATCAACGGCTCAGATTAGATCGAGGATGTATGATTTTAGAAGCCGCCATGCTTCAAGTGAAACCCGACCACGAGGCCGCGTTTGAAGCCGCCTTCCACCAAGCCTCACCGATCATCGCCTCAATCGCGGGTTACCACGGCCACGAACTCCAGAAATGCCTCGAAGTACCGGGCAAATACTTGTTGCTGGTGCGCTGGGAGACGCTCGAAGATCATACCGTTGGCTTCCGAACATCGCCCCAATATCAGGAATGGAAGCGACTGCTCCACCACTTCTACGACCCATTCCCGACAGTCGAACACTTCACCAGCGTTCTCTCTTGGCCGAGTTAGCCGCATCGCGTGAAATCGAAAAACGAGGAGCAGGTCGATGGATAAGAGAATTGGCATTATGGTTGGGCGCGAGAACACATTCCCCGATGCATTCATCGCCGAAGTCAACCAACGAAACGCCGGAGTTCGCGCCGAATACGTCAAACTCGACGGCACGGGCATGGCCGAAGAATGCCCCTACGACGTGATCGTTGACCGTATCTCGCACGAAGTGCCCTACTATCGCACCTTCCTGCGCACGGCGATGGTCAGCGGCACCGTCATCATCAACAACCCCTTCTGGTGGAGCGCTTCCGACGATAAACTGTTCGGCGCGACACTCTGCGCTCATCTCGGTGTGGCGCATCCCCGCACGATCGCCCTACCCTCGCACAGCTATATCGATGGCATTGTGCATCCCGATTCGCTCCGCAACCTCAAGGAGCGGATTCCCTGGGAGACGCATGTCGCCCACGTTGGTGGCTTCCCGGTTATCCTCAAACCAAATTCGGGCGGCGGCTTTAAGCAGGTCTTCAAAGTGCACACCCTCGAACAGCTCTGGGAAGCCTACAACCAAACCGGCACCGAATGTATGATCCTGCAAGAGTTCATCGCCTGGGAGAAATACGTGCGCTGCCTGGTGATCGGCCAGGAACAAGTGCTGGTGATGAAGTTCGATGTCAATCAGCCGTACCCGCACCGCTACTTCGATGAGCCAGATTACCTCACCCCTGAAGAGCATCAGCGCGTGGTCGAAAGCGCCCTCGCGATCGTGCGGGCCTTCGGCTACGACATGAACACCTGCGAATTCGCGCTCGTCGGCGGAGTCCCCTACGCCATCGACTTCACCAACCCCGCCCCTGATATGGACTACTGGTCGCTCAAAGAGAAGTTCTTCACCTGGGTGGTCAAAGCAATGGCCGATATGTGCATCGCGAAAGCGAAGGCTGGCCGTTACCAGTACAAGCAGTTGAATCCAGGCGTACTCGCCAACCCGACCGTCACACCCTAGCGTTACCAGATGCCATGGCCTAGCCTAGAGGGGGTGCATATGCTCGAAGAAGCAATTGCCCACTATCACGCCCTACTCGATACCGACGCCGCCCGCATCAACCAACAGCAACTCGACGCGCAACAGCGCGAACGGAACCTCTTTTTTGGGCCGCGTGCGATTTCCACCGTGCTGCGCCCACACTTGCTCAGCAGCGCGCAGTACGCCCTGCTCCAGCACGCCTGCGGCTTGGTGGCGAGCGCCATGCAACGCCTCGCCGCCGCCATGCTGGAAGATCCCGCCCTACGCGCCGCCATCGCCCTCACACCTACTGAAGAGACGCTGATCGCCACGCACCCCGGCTACGAGGAACCGAGCGCCCATTCGCGGATGGATACTTTCCTCACCACCGACGGCAGTTCGTTGCGCTTCGTGGAATACAACGCCGAAAGCCCCGCCGCCATCGCCTATGAAGATGTGCTCTCCGATGTATTCCTCGACCTGCCCGTGATGCGTGAGTTTGCCCAGCGCTACCATGTTCAAGCGCTTCCCGCGCGCCAACACCTCACTGACACCCTTCTGCGTGCGTGGCGCGCCTATGGCGGCAGCGGCTCGCCCATCATCGCGATTGTCGATTGGAGCGGTCTGCCCACTCATAACGAATTTGTCCTCTTTCAGCAATATTTCGCCCAACAGAACCTGCACGCCATCATCTGCACGCCGCACGATTTGCGCTACGAGCAGGGGCGATTGTACGCGGAACTCGACGGCCAGCGCCAGCCGATCGACCTGGTGTACAAGCGTGTGCTGAGCAGCGAACTGCTCACGCACTACGGCGACGAAGCGCTCACGCATCCCCTCATCCAAGCCTATCAAGCGGGCACGATCTGCATGGTCAACTCCTTCCGCGCCAAACTGCTGCACAAAAAAGCGATCTTCGCGCTGCTGACCGATCCCAACCTTCACCACCACTTCACCGCCGAAGAACGCCAAGCGATCGAGGCGCACGTGCCCTGGACGCGCATCGTGCAGCGCGGCCCCAGCACCTACCAGGGCGCATCGATCGACCTGCTCGAATTCGCGCAGGCCGAACAGCAGCGCCTCATCCTCAAACCCAACGACGAATACGGCGGAAAAGGCATCGTGATCGGCTGGGAGGTGAGCGGCGCCGAATGGGCCAACGCGCTCGCCGAGGCGCTCAAGACGCCCTCGGTGCTCCAGGAGCGCGTCCAGATCGCGTACGAAGACTATCCCGCCCTGATCGATGGCCAATTGCAGATCGGACAGCGCCTTGTCGATAGCGACCCGTTTATCTTTGGCACCACCGTCGCAGGCTGCCTCACGCGCCTCTCGACCGTGACGCTGCTCAACGTCACCGCAGGTGGTGGCTCGACCGTCCCAACCTTCGTGATCGAACCGCGCTGATCACTCAAACGGAAGGAGCTACTATGAGCGCCTACGATCCAAAATCGCCCGATTTCCCCTTCACGCTTGGCATCGAAGAAGAGTATCAAATTATCGATCCCGAAACACGCGAATTACGCTCCTACATCACGCAAATTCTGGATCGGGGTCGTATGATTTTGCGCGAGCAGATCAAGCCCGAGATGCACCAAAGCATCATCGAAGTCGGCACGAACCCCGTGCGCACCGTTCAAGAAGCGCGCGACGAAGTGCTGCGGCTGCGTGGCACCATTGCGGCGCTCGCCGCCGAGAACGGCCTCAAGATCGCTGCGGCTGGCACGCACCCCTTCTCATCGTGGATGAAACAGGAGATCACGCCGTTCGATCGCTACAAAGGCGTCGTGGACGAGATGCAAGATCTCGCGTTGCAACTGCTGATCTTCGGCATGCACGTCCACGTCGGCATGCCCAGCAACGAAACGGCGATCGAGATTATGAGCGTGGCCCGCTACTTCCTGCCGCATCTGCTGGCCCTCTCGACCTCATCGCCGTTCTGGATGGGCCGCAACACCGGCTTCAAATCGTACCGCAGCGCGATCTTCTCGAACTTCCCACGCACCGGCATCCCGCCCTCGTTCTCGTCGTATGCCGAATACGCCAACTACATCAGCCTGCTGGTCAAGACCAAATCGATCGACAACCCCAAGAAAATCTGGTGGGATATGCGCCCCCACCCGATCTTTGGCACGCTGGAGTATCGCGTCTGCGACATCGTGACCCGCGTCGATGAGTGTATCGCCATCGCCGCCCTCAAACAGGCGATCATTGTCCGCATCTACTCGATGTTCGAGGAAAACACCACCTTCCGCGTGTATCGTCGCGCATTGATATCGGAAAATAAATGGCGGGCGCAGCGTTGGGGCTTGGATGGCAAACTGATCGACTTCGGCAAGCGCGACGAGGTCGATGCCAAAGCGCTCATGCACGAACTGGTCGCGTTCGTCGATCCGGTGCTCGATATACTCGGCAGCCGCCACGAGGTCGAATCAGTGCTGAGCATCCTGGATCGCGGCACCAGCGCAGATCGACAGCTCGCGGTCTACAATCAGACCAACGACCTGAAGGCTGTCGTCGATAACCTCATCGCGGAGACATACGAGGGGGTGCCGGTCGTCAACACACTAGCGCACGAGTGATCAGCGCAGCGTTTCGCTCGTCGCAAACACCGAATTACGGCTTGTACGAATCGATACGGCGCACCAGCCCGACCAACAGGCGAGTGGTACGCTCGATCAACTGCGGATCGAGCGTCTCGGGCTGGTCGGCAAGGGTCGCGCGGTTGGGCGTCTCGCCATTGGCGCCGAGGCAGACGATCGAGAGCCCTGTGCGGCCACTGCGGCGCAGATGCCCAATATTCGTCAGAATGCGGCGATACGGGCGCGGTTCGGCATTGATCAGCGGATCGGCAGTATCGGCGGCGATCGCCATCTGCAGCAGGTGCGGATGGGCGGCATGCTGATGGAACAGCCCTTCGCGGGTGACATAGCACAGATTGCCCACGCCGATGCCTTCGAGGCCAACAAACAGCGTCATATCGCGGTCGAAGGGATACCGCCGCAGGAAATCGGCGAGTCCCGTGCCCGATGTGCTCGCGCCCAACGCCACCGCCCATAGCTCGGTGCGCTCCAGATTCACCAATTCCTCCGCGCTCGCCAGCAGTGCTGCTAATGCGCCCGCATAGTTGGCGGCACCTGGCGAGGTTGGCGCGCGCGCCAGCCAGAACTCCAAGCCCGCCAACAGGCACAAATATGCAGTGGGCAGAAACTGAGCGTACCACCAAGCCAAGCGCACCTCAAACGGCCCGATCATCGCCAGGATCGAGAAGAGCGTCAGCAGCGCATACGCCACCACCCGCCCGATTTGGAGCCGCAGATCGTCGCACAGCAGCCGCACCAGCGCGGGTAGGACGGGCGGGGCATCCAAGGCGGCGAGCAGCACCACGCGACGCCGTGGCCGACCGTTCACGTTCGCGGCGCGGGTCGCCACCACGTTCTGGCTCTGGCGGCGTTGGGCCACCAACACCATTCCAGGGCGTCGCAGCAGCACGATCGAGATAGCTAAGCCCCAGATCGCCAAAAACAACGAGGGGTATGGCAGGCGATAATACATCACCATGCTCACAATAGCGGGCAGCGCCAGAATCAGCCCGTCTACCCCAGTCGCGCGCCCCACCTGAAACGTATCTGCCGATACCCGCAGCCCGGCCAGCCGAAAGCGCCCATCGAGATATGCGGCAGCCTGTGCTTCGCCAAGAGATGTTGTGCCACGCTCGTACTCAGTCAGGCGCGTCACAGTATCGAGCGGCTCAATGCGTAAACGTCGTAGCGATTGTCCCGTTCGATGTTCCACTGTAGCAAATAATCCTTTACACTACCATAGTGTGCGTTAAAATTGCGTAAAGTGCCGATAACGCTCTGTAACGTTTTCTTAACCTTAGAATAAGGCTTTTTCTAAAGCCTGAGATCCGCTTTTTGATATATGATAGATTACAACTCTGTGATGATGAAAAAAGTACTAGTACAGTACTTTTTTGGGGGAGTACTAAATAACCATTGAATCGAGGATGGCAACATGGCATTATAAATCACGTAGAACCTTTCTACATACTTGATACACTCTAACACAGAAAGGGGCACTTAAGCAATGCTTCGCAGTTTTTTTGCTAAGGAAGAAGGCCAGGGTCTGGTTGAGTACGCGCTGATCCTCGTTCTTATCGCCATTGTTGTTATCGGTATCTTGACCCTCTTGGGTGGCAAGGTCAGCGAAGTGTTCAGCACGATCAACTCGGGCTTGAACCCCTAATTCCAGCACGTTCTACAACAGCGACGCCCCGCCAATCACGGCGGGGCGTTGTTGTATCTTCAAAACCTGCACACATCCCCTTGTTTATCCTCTATCCGTTCAGGCAGCGATGATATTCGATATGTTGTGATGAAGATGCGCTGCTCCGCGCAGCGCATCGGACGATCATTCTGTGAAGATGCTATCAGCTCCTGTGTTGAGGGTCGTGTTGTTATGGTGCGGGCAACTCCTCGCCGTAGCGCCAGCGATAGTAGTGTCGGCCAACGTTGCCCATCTCGACCTGCCAGCCTGCCGGATTGTCGGGCGAGTAGGTCAGCACGCGGCGCTGGAACGGCTGGATCAGCACATCGCGCTCGACGCCGCCGACTTTGACGCGCGCCCAGTACGGCTCGCTGATCGGGTAGCCGAGTGTGAATACCCAATCGAAGAGTTTGCCTGTGCGATAACTGCCCTGTTCGTACACTAGCCCTTGCGAGTTGAGGTAATCCCAGAACACTTGCGGGATATTGTGGCCGCTCTCGGGCACATACTGCACCAGGCGCGTCTCAGGGCGATTTGGGCCGTTGTACTGCCCAACCCGCCCAGCCCGATCGATCGTCTGGTTAGGGATCTGGCCTGTGCGATCGCCCGGTGCGAGCGCGATGACGTTGCTAAAACTCGCGTAGGTCGGCGCGTTTGGATCGTTGGGATCGCCTGCGATCGGGATGTTGGCGGGCGCGTTCTGGACAAATTCGTTATCGCCTAACTGTGTTTTGCCGCTGATCATTTCGATGATCAGGAGGCCCGTGGTCACGAACCAATTGCTACTGCGGTCGCCGCGTGGATTGTTGACTTCCATGCGGCCTTTGTCGAAGTATTGCACTTGGCGCAGGCCACCCTCAGCTTGGAGATAGCTCTCGCTGCGGGCCATCAGGCCGCGCGGTCCCCACAGCCACGAGCGCGTGACGCGCTGCTCGGTGAGCGGGCGGTCGGTGCGCTGCCAGACCTGTCCGAACGCGCTATCGGCAAAGCCGCGAATCGGGCCGTTGATGAGTTGACCAGAGGCGGCGGATTGCTGGAGGAAGAGTGCATCCTCCGTTTCGGCCTGCGAGGTTTCCTCGGCCTCAGCGGTCATGTCCTCGGCGGCTTCCTCGGTCTCGGTGATGAAGTCAATGTCAAGCGTTGGTGTTGGCGTGGGCGCTGTGGTGGTGGTAGCGGCTGGTGTTGGTTGTGCCGCTGGGTCGATCGGCGAGCGCCCGCACTCCTCGCCCGGCACACACAGTTTCAACGCAAAATCGTAGCGGATGAACTGGTTGCCGAGGTCGCCTGTGTTTTTGATTTGAGCGTAGTAGAAGCCATCGGCGGGCGGCACAAAGCGGATCTCCGAGTCCAGTGAACCTGGGATGTCATCGCTGAAATCGAGGATCGTGATGCCGTCGCGGTCGGCCAGGTACAGCACGGTGTCGGCACCGGCTTGGCTTGGCGGGTTGATCGGGTCGCGGTTGCCGATGTTATCGCGGTTGTAGGGCCGCGTGTCGGTGTACAGGTAGTAGGTCTTGCCCGCTTTACCGAAGAAGCGCACCCAGTCGGCATCGCCAGCAGGGCAGAGCCGATGGTCGGTCTGGATCTCGTTCGGGCCGATCAGCGTCGCATTCTCGGGCAGGCCATCCGGCTCGTAGATGTCTTGGCAGACCAGTGGTACGGTTGCGGGTGTTGGCCCATAGCTTTCGGAGCGCACGATCACATCGTAGGTGGTGTCGTCGCCGCCGAGGTTGAGCGTGTCGCGAACACGGAAGTAGTAGATGCCGTCGCGTGGTGCGCGCCACGAGTCGATCTGCGGGCGAATATCGTATGGGCCGGCGCCTGGCGTGGAGGCGGGCCGATTGAAGTAGTCGTCGTTACTGGCGAGCAGGTTGCCGTCGGAGTCGTACAGATCGAGCGACAGATCCAACCCGTTGTCCATACGAGGGATATCGATGGTATAGACCTTACCGCCCACCGCGCCAAACTTGAACCAATCCTCGTCACCTATCGTGCAGATGCCGTGGCTTTCGAGCACATCCACCAAGATCAGTTGAGCGCCAGCCATATCGTTGCCGGGGTCGCTACGCGGCGTGCCACCTTGGCAGATAGGCAGATCGGTGGGTGTCGGGCCAGTGGTTGGCGAGGCCGTTGGTGTCGTGGTGGGTGGGTCCTTGACATTTACTACTAACAGGGTCTCTGCGTAGTAATTAGGGAGGTCCGTGCGTGTTGCACGCACTGTTAATAAACGACGTTCGATTGCCGCATTGCTAGGAACGGTGATGACGACAGCTACTGAACCTGTGGTGCCACTATCAAGAGTGATAGATGGAGGATAGGTAATAGTCCACGGTGGATTGGTTGGTCCACCAGTTACATTAAGTGCAAATTCAAGGTCAGGCTCGCCCGTATTATTGCGCAGCCGCAATTCATCGAAGATCACAAAATCTCCGCGAATAACATCTTCCTCAATTGAGGTTGTTGTCCAACTGAAATTGCCTGCTTGCTGGAGTGGTGCGGCTGCTACGTCGGGTATATTGGGAGGAAAAGCGCTGAGATTACTTGTCAGGAAAATCGCTACCACAACCGCGATTGAGATTATCAAATTGCGTATATGTGATACGCGGCGCATAACGTTTTCCCCTCTCTGACTAGGGCTTTTGTAGGCGCATTATAGCATGGGGAAGAGTCGTGTCAAGGTCTGTTGGGCCATTTGATGCGGTATTACTGTAGCAAATGGCTATCTCGCGAGGCTCGTCATACGCGTTCATGCCTGTGAAAGGGTTTGTATATGTGTGGTTGTTCGGTAGGGCACGAAGCCGCGCGCTTGGTAGTTCGCCAATGCGTAAGGGCCATCGAGCGAGCAGGTGTGGAGCCAGATGCGTTGTGCGTTGTGCTGGTAGGCCCATTGCACTCCAGTTGAAAGGAGGTGCTTGCCAAGGCCGCGTCCGTGAAAGGCGGGCATCAGGCCAAAGTAGACGATCTCGGTGCCTGGCTCCTCGGATTCCTGATCGAGCTCGATGTAGCCCGCTGGTACGCCTCGTACGTAGAGCACGTGCATCGCAACGGTAGGGCGCGCGAGGTGCGTTTCCAGCCGTTCATCGGTCCAGGCGTTTCGATCGATCCACTGATAGGTGCGGCCAACGCCCTTGTAGAGAAAACGGTAGAAATCGGCGGGTATGTCCTGGGCTTGCAGAACGAGCACATCGGGCGATTCGACGAAGCTCGGGCGAAAGAGCTCTGGCGAGGGAAGGTGCAGGTAGGTTGTAATGACCTCAACTTGTGATGGTGTAGGATTGCTCATTCGATTCCCTTATGATTATTGGACCTTGTTGATAGAAATATTGTAATGAAGAGCTCGCAATCGATCTTGAGATACAGTAGGTTCTGTGCCCTTTACTGTTGTAGTATTAGAGCCATCCTAAACGTGAGATAAGGAATTGATGAGTTGCATGCTGATAGGGCTTGCTATGGTACAATATGATCCAATGCAGCGCAAAGTGGATAGCAATTTGCCTCATTAGAAGAAAGTAGTGTTCTTCTAAGGTTTTCGTCGGACATACTAGTATTTCTATCAAAGGAGCCATGATGCTCTTCTCCAGGTCGTTCCGCTTCCTGGCGCTTTTATTTAGTGTTTTAACTCTTCTAACTGCTTGTGGCGGTGAAGCAGCTGTCTCTCCAACGGCTATTGCAGTAGACCCCACAAGCGTAAGCGCCCCACCCTCCCCTACGGTGACTTCGACCCCGACGCTTGTTCCCACAAATACGCCTGTTCCTACGAACACGCCAACCCCCACACCCACGCCCAACCCGATCGCTGACCCGATCACTGGTGCGCCTGCGTTGGCTCGTGGTGCTGTGACGCAGCGTCCGTATGTGGTGATGATCGATAATCACCCCGATGCGTATCCGCAAACGGGCCTAAACAAGGCGGCTGTGGTGTTCGAGGCATTGGCCGAGTTCGGTGTGACGCGGTTTATGGCGGTATTTGCGCCGGGTATCACGCCTGATGTGGCGCAGATCGGGCCTGTGCGCAGCTCGCGAGCGTATTTCGTGCAGTGGGCCACGGAGTTCCACCCGTTGTATGCGCATGCTGGTGGTTCACCGCAGGCTTTGGAGATGTTGGCGAGCACCAAAGAACTGAACGATCTCGATGCACAGTTCAGCTCGAATGCTGCTTATTTTTGGCGCAGCAAGGATCGTTTTGCTCCGCACAATCTGTACACCAGCAGCGAGTTGGTGGAGCAGGCGGCTGCAGATCGTGGCGTGGCCGATTTCGATGATCCGGAAGTTGGTTTCTTGTTTAAGACCGATGCGCCAGCAGATCAGCGGCCAGAATCTCAACAACTGAACTACTTCTTCATTTATCGCGAGGATCATGCGGGTTGGGTGTATGATCCCGATACAAACGGCTATTTGCGCTTGCGACGCGGTCGTGCAGCCGTGGATGCGATCACTGGCGAGCAGCTTTGGACGAAGAACGTGGTGGTGATCGAGGTGGAGGAATCGCCGATCGCTGGCGACGATAAGGGCCGTATCGAGCAGCAAGTCATTGGTTCTGGCTCGGCGCGTGTGTTTATGGATGGTGTCGAGCGGGCTGCGACTTGGCGCAAGGATAGCGATGCTGGTTCGCTCCGCTTCTACAACGCAGCTGGTGAAGAGATCCGACTCAATGCTGGACCTGTTTGGATCGCTGTTCTCCCTTCCATTGATAACCTCTCAGTAGAATAACCGCAATAAAGTATGCTCGGGTGAAAACATCACCTGAGCATGCTTTTCAGTTTCGTAACTGTTTAAAGGTCGTACCACTACGACAGCTTGGAACAATTCTTGCTTTCCTTTACGCGATACGTAGCTTCCCTTTATGCGATACGTAAAGGAAGAACCTCAACCTGAGGATGGGTAGAGCGTTACGAAATTTGGCGGGTTTTAGATGAGGGGAATATGTATATACTGTTGATAATTCAAGGCGGAGATTTGTACTATCATGGCCAGTGTTTTGATTATCGACGACGAGGCTCCAATCGTTGATCTTTTAGCCGAAATTGTTGAGGAACGCGGTCACGTTGTGCTACGAGCTAACAATGGCGTAAACGGTTTGGCTCTTGCTCGTTCTGCCCTTCCAGAGTTGATCATCTCCGATGTGATGATGCCACTTCTTGATGGCTACACGTTGTTGCGCACGTTGCGTTCCGAACCTGAGTTGGCGAATATTTCTGTTGTGCTGACGAGCGCTGGTTTCCCGCAGCAGGAAGGCTTTTACACTAATCCACCTGCCGATGGGTACTTAAACAAGCCGTTTGATATCGCTGCTGTTGAGCGCATTTTGGATCGATTGCAGTAGTTGCGCGGTCAGATAACAAGATGGAGCGTGTTGCTCATCTTCCTCGTCATCCTTTTACGCATTCCCTAATTAGCAGATAGGTTTAGAGTTCACGACGCCCTTCGAGGGCCGAGCTGAGCGTACCCGGATCCGCCCATTCGAGATCGCCGCCTGTTGGCAGGCCGCGCGCGAGCCGTGTGACACGCACGCCGAGCGGTGCAAGTGCTCGTTGCAGGTGGAAGGCGGTGGCTTCGCCTTCGAGGTTAGGGTTGGTCGCTAGGATCACTTCGTCGATCGGCTCGTTGCGGACGCGGTCGATCAGTTCATCGAAGCGGATGTCCTCGCGGTTCATGCCTTCGAGCGGGGCGATGCGACCATGCAGCACGTGGTAGACGCCGCGATACACAGCGGTGCGCTCGATGGCAAGCACGTCGAGTGGTTCCTCGACGACGCAGATCAGGCGTTGGTCGCGGGTTTCGCTGTTGCAGATCACGCAGGGGTCGCTCACGGTGATGTTGAAGCAGCGTGAGCAGAGAATGACGTTCTCTTTGAGCCCCGTGAGCGCGTTCGCAAGCGCGAGGCTTTGATCGCTAGGTGCGCGCAGCAAGTAGAAGGTTAGGCGCGAGGCGGTCTTTGGGCCGACGCCGGGCAGACGGCTGAACTCCTCAATGAGCCGTGCGACTGGTTCGACCAAAATCTGATTTTCGTACCCGTTACTCATAGTGCTCTTGATTGCTGCGCTGGCTGAAGTGTGGTTTGTTGGCAGCGCAAACAAACCACACGACGATGACTTCCAATGCGTTCTAGAACAGGCCTGGCAGTTTCATGCCGCCGGTGAGGGCGCCTAAGCGCTTCTCGTTCAGTTCTTGAGCCTTCTTGCTGGCATCCTGAACGGCGGTGACGATCAGGTCTTGGAGCGTTTCGACATCTTCAGGGTCAACAATTTCGGGGGAGATGGTGATCGACTGGATTTCGCGGTGCCCGTTCATTTTGACGCTGACGTAGCTACCTGCAGTGCCCTCAACGATTTCGTTGCCTAATTCCTCTTGGATTTTGGCCATTTGCTGTTGCATTTTTTGGGCCATCTGCTGAAGCTGGCGTGGATTCATCGTGTTCTCCTTATTGGTCGGTTTCGACAGCTATAATCTCGGCGTCGAAGATATTAAGTGCAGCTTTGACGTGCTGATCTTTTCGGGTTTTGCGGATCTGTTCGCGAAGCGCGTTGGGATCTTCGCGGTGTTGCGTTTCGACGATGCTACGTATCGAGTAGTTGGTGCCCATAAGTTTGCTCAAGACCACTTCGATGGTGTGGCGAGCAGTCATTTGTTCGAGCCGTTTTTGCAGGAAGTCGGTCTTGACTTCGAGCACGATGGTGTGATCTTCGACATCGATCGGGCGGACGCCGCTGTTGAGCAGGGCGTAGAGCGTTTTGTCGCGTGCCCGTACGCCTTGGATGAGATCGGGCCAAATCTGCTCGACGTGTTCGAGCGCGGCGATGGCGGCGTTGGCCGAAGCGACACCCTCCGATGAGACGGTTGGTTGCGCTGCAGCTGGCGCGCTTGGAGCGACACGAGGCGCAGCTTGCGCAGCGTGCGCGGGGGCTGGCTCGGCTGGCGCGGATGGCGCGGCCACGGGCGCTGCAGGCGGTACGCTTGTAGGTGGTACGCTGGCGGGCGCGGGTGGCGCGGCACGCGTTGGCGCGGGCGCAGGGCGGCTCGGTGCTGACGCAGGTGCTGGACGGCTCGGCGCTGGGCGCGCACCGAAGCTCGGTGCTGCGGCGACGGGCGCGGGTGCGGCGAGCGCCTCGACGATCGCGAGTTCGAGCGGGAGTTGGCCGTAGGGACTGGTGCGCAGTTGATGGTCTAAGCCGCTGAACAGCTTGAGCCAATTGAGGAGCGCGCCAAGATCGATCGCGGCGGCCTGTTGGTGCATGGTTGCGAGTTCGTCTTCGCTGAGGTCGAGCAGGCTGGTGTCGCCGCCTGCCTTGAGGAGCATCAGCGAGCGCAGCCGTTCGACGAGATCGCGGGCGAACTGGCGCAAATCGGCACCTTGATCAGCGACGGCGGCCACCACGCGCAGGGCGCTGGTGAGGTCGTTCTGCTGCAGGGCCGTGATGAGTTTCGAAACTTCTTGCGATTCGGTGGCGCCGAGCAGGCCACGCACTTGTTCGAGCGTGATGGTGTTGCCACCGTAGGCCATGAGTTGATCGAGGATGCTGAGCGCATCGCGCATACTGCCGGTGGCCGCGCGGGCGATCGCTTCGGGCACGCCCGGCTCAAGCGTGAAGTTCTCGGCTTGGGCGATGTTGCGCAGGTGCCCCGCTGTGGATGAGATGGTATGGCGGCTGAACGTGAACCGCTGGCAGCGCGAGAGAATGGTGGCCGGGATTTTGTGACTCTCGGTGGTGGCGAGGATGAACAGCGCGTGGCCGGGCGGTTCTTCGAGCGTTTTGAGCAGGGCGTTGAAGGCTGCCGTCGAGAGCATGTGCGTCTCGTCGATGATGTAGACCTTGTATGCGCCGTGGGTGGGGCGGAACTGGACGCGCTCGATGATCTCGCGGGCGTCTTCGACGCTGGTGTGCGAGGCGGCGTCCATTTCGATCACATCAACTGAGCGGCCTTCGGCGATGCTGACACACGATTCGCATTCGCCACAGGGGCGTTGGCTTTGTTCGGCGGTGCAGTTGACCGCTTTGGCGAGCAGACGCGCTACAGTGGTTTTGCCGACGCCGCGTGGCCCCGTGAAGAGGTAGGCATGCGCAATACGCCCTTCGGCGAGGGCGTTGCGGAGCGTTTGCACAATATGTTCTTGGCCGATGAGCTCGTCAAAGGTTTGAGAGCGGTATCGGCGATAGAGTGCTTGGGAGGCCATGGTTCTACTCTCGTTGCTGTGTATGGCTTTATTATACCACAGGGGGTGGCCGTAAGCACAGATTTGCGAGTGAGAATGCGTGGCGGAGGCCGCTACCGAACGGGTTGAAGGCGCGCTTTGTGCTTCTCTCCTCTTCGAGCGGGCAACGTTGTACACGACGGTGCTATCCCGCAGCGACGGGCGCTTACGCGGTGCGTGCTTCTTTCTTCACCTTCCCCCTAACTGCCTATTGGGATGCGGCGGCGTTTGGTGATTTGGGGGTGATGTTGAAGCGATTCATGGCGATGGTGAAGCTTTCTCGCACGATTGTGTCGGTGGCGTCGGCCACGCGCTCGATCAGGGCGGGCAGTTGCTCCTGCTCATCGCGGGTGAAGCGCCCCAGGACGTAACTGGCTGCGTCGCGTCCGGCGGGGCCTTGGCCGATGCCGAAACGGATGCGGGGAAAGACTTGGTTGCCCAGTTGGCCGATGATCGATTTCATGCCGTTGTGCGAGCCGGGGCTGCCCTTCTCGCGGAGCCGCAGGGTGCCGAATGGGATGTCCATGTCGTCGTAGATGACGAGTAGCTCGGTGGCGGGAGTGATTTTGTACCAGTTGATGAGGCCAATGACGGCCTGGCCGCTCAGGTTCATGTAGGTGAAGGGCTTGGCGAGGACCACGCGTTGGTCGCCGATCCGGCCCTCGGCGATGCGGGCTTTGGCTTGTTTTTTGTTGAAGTCGAGGTTATGCCGTCTGGCGATGGCATTGAGGCATTCGAAGCCGATGTTATGACGGGTGTTTTTGTATTCTTCGCCTGGATTGCCAAGGCCAACGATTAACCACACGGTAGACCTCCACTCGGTTGTTGCGGTTATGTTCTGGCAGATTGTACCGAGAAACGCCTGCCAGGGCAAGCGCCTGCGTGGTATAATCCGCAGAGTCGTGAGTGATTGTGAACTCGTTTTACACCGATGTACTGCGGGGGGTGGCGAGGAGTGCTGTGCATGTGCCTCGTTTGTGGAAGCAGTAGTGTGTTGAAAGAGTGTGCCCATGGCTGAGTTAGCGGCGCCGTTTGTTACTCCGGATTGGGTGAAGCACGCGGTGTTCTATCAGATTTTCCCCGAGCGCTTTGCCAATGGTGATGTTTCGAATGATCCTGAGAATGTCGAGCCTTGGGGTTCGCCGCCGACGCTGTACAATTTTATGGGCGGCGATCTGCAAGGGATTATCGACCATATCGATTATCTGTACGATTTAGGAATCACAGCGCTGTATCTCAACCCCATTTTCCAGGCCACCTCGAACCATAAGTACAATACGTTCGATTATTTTCGGATCGATCCACACTTCGGCGATTTGGAGACGTTTCGCCGTTTGGTGAGCGTTGCGCACGAACGTGGCATCAAGATTGTGTTGGACGCGGTGTTTAACCATTGTGGGCGCGGTTTCTATGCGTTTAACGATGTGTTGGAGAACGGTTCGCATTCGCCCTACCTCAAGTGGTTTCACATCGAACATTTTCCGCTGCATGCGTACGACGATAGCCAGCCGCACGGGTATCGCACGTGGTGGGATTTCCGTTCGCTGCCGAAGTTTAATACCGATCACCCGCCAGTGCGGCGCTATTTGCTCGATGTGGCCCGATACTGGATCGAGCAGGGGGCCGATGGCTGGCGGTTGGATGTGCCAAACGAGATCGCCGATCACAATTTTTGGCGCGAGTTCCGCAAGGTGGTGAAGGGTGTGAACCCTGAGGCGTATATCGTGGGCGAGATCTGGCACGATGCGACGCCGTGGTTGGATGGGACGCAGTTCGATGCGGTGATGAACTACTTGTTCCGCGATCTGTGCCGCGATTTTTTTGCTCGTGATGTGATCCGCGCCGATGCGTTCGATGCGGGCATCACGAATCTGTTGAAGTTGTACCCACGCGCTGCCACCGATGCGCAGTTGAATCTGTTGGGGAGCCACGATACTGCGCGCTTCCGCACGGAGGCGCAGGGCGATGTGGCGCGCTTACGCTTGGCGACGCTGTTCCAGATGACGTTTCCCGGCGCGCCGTGCATTTACTACGGCGATGAGATCGGGCTTGAGGGCGGCGGCGATCCGCATTGTCGGGCATGTTTCCCGTGGGACCCGGCGCATTGGGATCATGACTTGCTGGAGTGGACGCGCCGCTGCGTGCGGTTGCGCCACGAGCATCCGGCGCTGCGCACTGGCGAGTACCGTTCGCTATTGGCCCGTTCGACGATCAATGTGTATGCGTTTGCCCGTTGGAACGAGCAGGAGCAGTGCATCGTGGCGTTGAACAATCGCGATATCACACGCACGTTGGATCTGCCGTTGGGCGGCCTGCCGATCCCCGATGGGGCAGAGTTGTGTGATCTGTTGAGCGGCGAGGTGTACCACACACGGGCCGGGAGAGTCGAGGGAGTGCGGGTGCCCAAGCGCAGCGGGGCGCTGTTGCATCGCATGGTGTAGCGGTTTTGTTGAACAAAGAGAGGGGCAAACTCGGTGATGAGTTTGCCCCTCTTGTTTATGTTGCAGTACTGGCTAGATACGGCTCTGTGCGCGGTGGAGGCGCACGGTGCGCAGCATTAGCGTCATACCTAGCATCGCAAAGCCGAAGATCGGAACACCAGCGCTGGTTTCGGGCAGTGATGCCGATTCGGCCACCACCGATGGTGTCTCTGTGCTCGGTGATTGAGCGACGGACTGTGGCGTAGTACCAGGTGTAGCGTTTGGCTCGGGCGTGGCGCTCGGCTCGGGTGTAGCGCTCGGCTCGGGCGTGGCGCTCGGTTCTGGTGTGGCGCTCGGCTCGGGCGTGTTGGTGGGTGGCACGGTCAACTGTGCGGTTGGCTGCGCACCAACGATCAGCAGGCTCACCATGTTCGTGAAGGCCGTTGACGAGATGCCATCGAAGGTCAACTCGGCTTGGCTGACGACTTGCGAGCCGACGAGCGCTCCCGCCTTCACGCGGGTTTCGATGGAGATGAAGACCTGCTCGCCGGGCTTCAACTGATCGAGCTTGAGTTGGATCTCGTTGCCCATCACCGTGACATCGACGCTCTTGAGGTTGGGATCAATGCCATGCGAGGCGCTGGCTTTGATCACCTCAAGATTGGCCGGCATCGGCGCACGAATCCGCAGGTTCTTCATATCGCCTTCTGCGCGGATGTTTTGTGCAGCGATCACGTAGTTGACCTGCTGATCCGGGAAGGCGCTACCCCAGTCGCTCTGCATTCGGAAGTAGATGTCTGGGTCCGATGGGCCAAGCGACGGCGTAACAGGGACGGGCGTATTGGTCGCCGTAGCCGGGATCGGCGTCGCCGTAGGCTGCTGTTGTGGCACACCACCATTGCTTGGGCGCGCTGTAGGCACCCGAGTTGGCGCTTGCGTTGGAGGCAAGGGCGGAGGAGGTGGTGCTGGTTGTGCGGTCGGCTGTTCTTCGGGTGGGCGATCACCGCCGCCACCACCGCCGCCGCCGCCGCCGCCGCCGCCACCACCGCCGCCACCGCCGCCGCCGCCGCCGCCGCCGCCACCGCTGTCACTCGTTGGTGGGATCGAGGTGGCAGGCGCAGCTGTCTCGGGAGTGGTGGGATTCTCTGGCGTTACGGGTGGTTGCGTCTCCGGAGTTTCCGGCGTGGTTGGAGTGGTTGGCGTCTCTGGCGTCACAGGCGGTTGCGTCACCGTGTCGCTGGTTGGCAGTTGCGCGACGATGTTGGTGAACACGCGCTCGGTCAACTTGACGGTAGCACCATCCGAAGTGATAGCCTGGTTCGAGATGCGCTCACCTGGGGTCGCGTTATCGGTGACGCGGACGCGGATAGTGACGGTCGCAGGGGCGTTAGCGCGTGCATTGACGGTGCAGGTGACCTTGTTCCCGCTGACGTTGCAGCTTCCGTTACTGGCGCTTGGTGATCCTTCGATCGCCAGCATCGGGTTGATGTCGTCCTCGATGGTGATAGAGCGATTGGTCGTGCTAGAGCTAAACACCGAGATCGAATAGCTGAACTGCTGCCCGATCACTGCGTTCGCCGCCGAGACAACCTTTTCTGCGTCGAGCGAAGGCTCGACACCTGGCGTCTCAGGCGTCGCAGGAGTGACAGGAGTGACAGGAGTGACAGGAGTGACAGGCGTCTCCGGGGTCGTCACGGTCACCGTTGTGCCTGGTGTCTCCGGGGTTGTCACGGTCACAGTTGTGCCCGGTGTCTCCGGAGTTGTCGCGGTCACAGTCGTACCAGGCGTTTCGGGTGTCACAGGAGTAACGGGAGTCTCTGGAGTTACAGGAGTCTCCGGAGTTACAGGTGTTTCGGGTGTGACAGGCGTTTCAGTTTCAGGTGTGACCTCAGGTTCGGGCGTATCGGTCAGCGTCACGCGAGGCTGCTGCAGTTCGGCAGCAGGCACCGGCGGCGGGTAGAACCACTGGTAGGTCTGGATATAGAGCGGGAACGCGATCATCAAGAGACTAAGGATGATCAGCCCCACTTCCCAAACTGTCCAGCGGACGGGCCCAGGTCGCCGACCTGTTGGCGTTGGTTGTTTGCGACGAAAGAGCCGATACATGCGCATTATCCTTCCACATGCCTGACTAAGCGCTAGGGATAGGCTCTGAGCCTACCAGATCAGCGACGACGACAAGCCGTTGTGTATCCCAATTCGTGCAAGTGAGCAGTGTCAGGACGCGAGTACTTGTCGGATACAGGACTTCGATCTGGTGTGGCCAGACACTCTCCTTGGAGCGAACGCGATAGTGATAGCGCCAGCCGCCTGCGTCGAGGTACACATCATCGTTGAAAGTGAGCTCATCGAGCCTGCCAAATACAGCACCGCGCAACCCAGCGTGTCCAGCCAGCACAGTATTCGTTTGATCGGGGCCAAGCTCGCCTGGTAGGCCAGTGCCGTGGAGATAACCGGCGGCATATTCGGCCACCTCCCAGACACCATCGACAATGAACACTTCTTTGACGGATGTATCAAGCTCGATGGCTGGAATGATCAACCGCGAAGGTTGTTGAGCGACGGCGACGGGCTCTGTGAATGGTTGAGCACCGGGAGCCATATAATCGATCACGGCTTCTGCGCTCGGCAAGGACGGGCTGGTGTACGGCAGATACGCGGCTGCTTGAATAGATTGAGAGTGTGTCGTAATTGATGGTGGCGGGGCTGCAATAGCCGTCTGCTCCCTGACATGCAGCCAATCGCGGAGCGGGCCATCGACGAACCAGTAGCCGAATACCGCCAAGGTCGCCAGCATGAGCAGTAGCTCGCTGCGGTGCAGCAGGGTATCGACCCAAGTTCGAAACGAATAATTGCGCAGAGCGTGACGGCGTAGCTCTTGCGCTGATTGGAGCGTGATCGGCCTGAGTCGTGTATCGGTGCCTGTGAGAGGCACTTCGAGGAGCGACTGCAGGAGATCCTGCGATTCTGGGTTGTGTGATCCAACAGGAGGTCGAGGCTGGATTGCCATTTCAGGCCTCTCGGCGCTGCCTCTCACTTATAGAATACACGGTTGATTATACACTACGCACTGGTGGGCCGCAATAGTACAATGGTATCTAATGGGATCGAACGCAAATGGGAAGCCGCCGAGTGTAAAGTGATCTGGGGATAATGGGCCTCAAAAGCTACGATTTTATGTCGTTTTGGCCCCAATATTGCATGGCGCGTGGGTTTGCTTTCGAACGATTACATAGTCGAGGATAACCAGTGAGATCGGATATGGTTGGGCTATTTTGCTGAATAGCTGCTGTTGTTTGAGGGATCGACCTTCTGCGCGTGCAAAAGGTCGATCCCAATTTGAAGAGTGCTCTTGTCGAGCCGAAGCCACATGGGGCGCTACTTGCCGCCTTTGCCGACGCTGGTGTTGATCGGCACGTTCGCCGCGCAGAGCGGGCACTCGGCGGCGTCCCATGAACTGAGTGGTAGCGCGGTGAGGGTGAACAGTTCGGGCGCGCTCACCATTTCGGCGGTCACGTTGCCGCGATTGCAGAGCGCCCCCACGCCGATCACTTGGCCACCCGCCGCCTGCACCGCCTCCACCACCTGGCGAGCCGAGCCGCCCGTGGTCAGAATGTCCTCGACGATCAACACGCGCTTGCCGGGGATGAAATCGGCATAGCCGCGCCGAAAGACGCGCTGATCGTTGACTTCCTCGGCGTAGATCGCGACTGGCGGTTTGCCATCGACGAGTTGCCCCAAGTGGTAGGCGACCCACTGCGTCAAGATCACGCCGCCGACGGTCGGTCCGGCCACCACGTCGATATTCGCCTTGGCGAAGTGCTCGGCGATCCATCGGCAGACGGTGGATGTATCGGCGGGCGAAGTGTAGAGCGCATCTTTGTTGACGTAGGCTTCGCCATGCCGTCCTGATTTGTAGATAACGTGCGTATTGGTGAGAACAGCGCCAACGCGCTCAAGGATCGTGAGAACTTCCTGCTGGGTCATGCTACACCTTCTAATTCGGCGACAATACGTTCGACAGCGGCGACGGGCGAGCCAATCGCAGCGGGTGGGTTGGTGATCGGGCGCCCGATCACCATATAATCGGTGCCGGTTGCGAGTGCATCGGCGGGTGTGAGCGGTCGGCGCTGATCGTTGCCGACGGCCCACTGCGGGCGGATGCTCGGTGTGACGGTCAGGAACTGCTGGCCACAGGTCCGTTTGACGGCGGCTGTCTCGCGCGCCGAACAGACCACGCCATCGAGTCCGGCCTCTTGCGCGAGGCTGGCCATACGCACCACGTAGTCCTCAAGGCGCTCGCGAATGCCGAGCTGGCTGCGCAGCGCGTCCTCACTCCAACTGGTCAGCACCGTCACGCCGATGATCAGCGGCGGCTTGGCCATGGCGGCCCGCGCAGTCTCGACTGCGGCGCGCATCATTTCTAGCCCGCCGTCGCAGTGCAGGTTGAACATTTTGACGCCTGGCTTGGCGACGGCGCGCACGGCTCCCGCCACGGTGTTCGGGATATCCTTAAACTTTAGGTCAACAAACAGATCGCCACCTGCAGCGCTGATCGTTTCGATGACGCGGTTGGTACCCTCGCTGTTGCACAGTTCGAGGCCAACCTTGAAGCCGCCAACTTTGCCTTTGAGCTGTTCAACAAGCCCTAGCGCTTCGCTGAGGGTCGGCACATCGAGCGCCACAAGGATGCGTTTGATTGACATAAGCTTCCTGCTTTCTATTCCAAAGGGTGGCCGCTTAACGCCGCGCCACCAGTGTGCGGTTGAGCGTGCTGGGTAGGCTCGGGCCGCTATACACGAAGCCGGTGTACACCTGCAACAGCGCAGCCCCGGCGTCGAGCATGCGTTGCGCGTCGTCGGCGGTGAAGATGCCCCCCACGCCGATAATCGGCAGTTGGCCGTTGGTGCGGCGGCTGATCAGGCGCACCACTTCCTGCGAACGCGCTGCGAGTGGCTTGCCGCTCAGGCCGCCCTGCTCGTCGATGTTGGTACGCAGGTTCGGTCGTGCGATCGTGGTGTTGGTGGCGATCAGGCCATCGATCTGATGATCGGCGCAGACTTGCAGCACATCGTCGAGCGCTTCGTCGCTGAGGTCGGGCGCGACTTTGACGAAGAGCGGCTTGACCTTCTGCTGGCCGCTGAGTTGGCGCTGTTTTTGGCGCAGGGCGCCCAACAGTTCGTCGAGTTGCGCCTTCTCTTGCAGGCCGCGCAGCCCGGGCGTGTTCGGCGAGCTGACGTTGATGGCGAAGTAGCTGCCGTAGCGATAGAGTTGTTCGAGCGAGGTGCAGTAGTCCTCGGCGGCCTGTTCGAGCGGCGTGACCTTGGATTTGCCCAGGCTGATGCCGAGCGGGATGCCGAGCGGGGGCGTGCGGCTCAGTTGCTCGGCCAGCGCGGCGGCACCGTGATTGTTGAAGCCCATGCGGTTGATCAACGCTTGATCGGATGGCAGGCGGAACAGGCGTGGGCGTGGGTTGCCAGGCTGCGCCAAGGCCGTGACGGTGCCCACCTCGACCGAACCGAAACCCAGCGCCTCCCACGCGGGCAGGGCGATACCGTTCTTATCCATTCCCGCCGCCAAGCCGATCGGGTTTGGGAAGGGGATGCCCGCCACAACGCGGTTGAGCGATTCGTGCTGGAAGCGGTAGCGTAGCCGAAGCAGAGCGAGTAGCGGTGGGGTGACGCCGATCCGATGGAGCGCGTGTAGGGTGGCTTCGTGAATCGTTTCGGGATCGCGACGGGAGAGCGCAAACAGCAGCGGTCTAACTAGGGATGTATAGAACACAGTCGTCTCAAGTCCTCGTTTGAAGGCTTCAATTGGCTAGGCGGCCACATCGCGCAGATCAAACACCGGGCCATGGGTGCACAGCAATCGGGTGCGCTTGCGCAATTCGATCGCGCAGACACCGCAGGCTCCCACGCCGCAGACCAGCGGGCCATCGAGCAACACCTCGGCGAAGCCACGCTGCCAGCGGTATTTGGTGCGCTGAACAGTGTCGAGCAGCGTGTGCAAATGGCTCTGTGGCAGCGCCGCGAACAGTTGGTCGGCCCAGGTGATGCTGCCCGGCAGGTCGGTGATGCTAGGCTGGTAGATCGCCGTAGGCAGGCCGAGATCCGCGCTCTGCAATGCGACAAAGCCTTGATACTCGACCTCGCCTGGCAGCAGGAATGGCGGTGGGAGCGCATCGGCGTGGCTGGCGCTGGCGAGCAAGGTGACGGTGCTGCCTCGTTGAGATGCCGTGCGGGCCAGGAGCATCAGCGCGGCCAACCCACGGTCCTGGCCGATCAGCAGCAGGTTGCGGTTGCGCTCGTTCACATTGAACGGTTGCCCCAGCGGCCCAAGCAGATCGAGCGTTTCGCCGGGACGGGCGCGGGCCAGCCATTGCAGGCCACGGTCATCGGGTTCGTAGAGCAGGCCGATCTGCCCAAGCGCTGGCTCGGCGGCGGCCACGAACAGCGCCCGACGCAGCAGCGGATCGTAGCTATCGGGGTCGGAGCAGCGAATCAGCACATAGTGGCCGGGCCGCACGCTGCGGGCTAACCCGGGCGCTTCGAGCGTGAGCCAACGCAGGCGGCTGGTGGCCTCGCGCTGATCGACAATCGTGCTGTGCTGTTGTTGAGCCATTGCTTTGGGTGCCAACCGCGTCGGGCTGTGCATCGGGTGGATGCTGGCGGCGCGGTTGGCGACATACGCCTGCTGTGGCGATTAATCCTCGTCGTTGTTATCGTTGTCCAAGATGCCATCGAGCTTCGAGGCTTGCTGGAGCATCCCAGTGCCGACACCGAAGTTGCCCCGTCGGTAGACGATCTGGCCGCGCGACATGGTGAGCATCACTTGGCCCTTGAGCTGCTGGCCGATGATAGGCGTGTTAATGCCCTTGGAGACCAACTTATCGGCTTCGACCTTCCAGGAGCGCTCGGTATCGAAGATCACGATGTCGGCGGGCATGCCAGCGCGCAGGGTGGCAGGAGCGCGGCCCAACACGCTCGCGGGGCCTTCGGTCAACTTCGAGACCAGATGGAGCAGATCCATCTCGCCGCGATGCACCAGCGTCAACACCAGGCCGAGCGCTGTCTCCAGGCCCGTGATGCCGGGCGCTGCCAAGCGATATTCGACATCTTTATCGACCTTGCTGTGCGGCGCGTGGTCGGTCGCGATCGCGTCGATGGTGCCGTCGCGCAGACCCTCGATCAGCGCTTCCACATCCTCCTCGCCGCGCAGTGGAGGGCTGACGCGCGTGCTGGTGTCGTAGGGCGGCAACAGCGTCGGATCGAGCCATTCGGGCAGGCCCAAGCCCGCCTCGGCCTTGGACTGCTTGCGGCTGCGGAACGCCTCGTTCTCCTCGGCATTCAGCATCGAACCCATCACCCAACGGTCGGTGAGCGTGAGGTGGTGCGGTGTCACCTCGGCGGTTACGCGCACGCCGCGCTCCTTGGCATGGCGGATCAGCGCCACACCGCCCGCCGTGCTCACGTGGCAGATGTGGATGTGCGCGCCGGTCGCCTCGGCCAGCATAATGTCGCGGGCGATCATCACTTCCTCGGCGGCTGCCGGGTAGCCGGGCAGGCCCAAGCGCATGCTCACCGCGCCTTCGTGCATCGCCCAGCCCTTGCTCAGCGTCAAGTCCTCGCAGTGGCTCATAATCGGGATGTTGAGCATCGCCGCGTAGGCCATCGCGTTGCGCATGATGGCCGGGTTGCTCACCGGGCTACCGTCGTCGCTGAACGCCACACAACCAGCCTCGGCCAGCTCGGTCATTTCGGTCAGCGTGACGCCCTCGCGGCCCAGGGTGATGGCGCCGATCGGCTCGACCTTCACCACACCACGGCGGCGGGCGATGTCGCGCATCTGGCGCACCGTCACCGCCCGATCGAGTGCGGGCTTCGTGTTCGGCATCGCGCAGATGGTGGTGAAGCCACCGCGTGCGGCGGCTAGCGTGCCTGTGGCGATCGTCTCTTTGTGCTCCTCGCCTGGCTCGCGCAAGTGAGTGTGCAGATCGATGAAGCCAGGGGCGATCATCGCGCCACGGGCGTTGATGACCTCGATATCGCCGCCGATCGGCTCGTGCTCGACCGTGAGATCGGCCAGTTCCATCACTCGCGAGATCTTGCTATCCTCGATCAGCACATTGCCGATCGTGGCGACGCGGCGGGTTGGGTCGATGATATTGCCGTTTTTGATTAGGTAACGCATAAAATCCTCAATGATGAGCGATTGGTTCGCGGCCTCGTTCAACAGGACGCGACCTGTACTTCACACGATAAAAACAACAGTTGTGATGGTGTGCTCCAGAGAGACACCGTTTCGTGGTGGCGCTATTGCTCGCCCGCAAGGCGGTACAGTAGGGCCATGCGCAACGCAACACCGTTCGTCACCTGTTGTTCGATCACCGATTGGGCCGAAACGGCAACATCGGGCGAGATCTCGACGCCCTCGTTCATCGGGCCAGGGTGCATCACCAAGCAATTCGGCTTGGCGAGCTTGACGCGCTCGGGAGTGATGGCGAACAGGCGCGAGTACTCGCGCAACGAGGGCAGCAAGCCGCTCTGCTGGCGTTCTTTCTGGAGCCGCAGCGTCATAATCACATCGGCATCTTTGAGCGATTCGTCGAGATGATTGGTGATAGTGAGGCTCGGCCAATTGCGCAGCCAGAACTCCGCCGGGCCAAGCAGCGTGTTCGGCGCGCAGAGCGTCACGTGAGCGCCCATCTTGAGCATGCCCCAGATGTTTGAGCGAGCCACGCGGCTGTGAATGATGTCGCCCACGATGACGATCTTCAAGCCGGCGATGGTGCCGAGCCGCTCTTGGATGGTGAACAGGTCCAGCAGCGCCTGGCTCGGGTGCGCGTGGCGACCGTCGCCAGCGTTGATCACCGAGCCTTTAAAGTGCTGAGCGGCGAGGTAGGGCGCGCCCGATTCGGAGTGCCGCATCACGATGATGCTGGTGCCGAGCGCCTGCAGCGTGCGCACCGTGTCGATCAGCGATTCGCCCTTCTCGATGCTGCTGCCCTTGGCCGACATATTGACCACGTTGGCCGAGAGCGCCTTGGCAGCTAGCTCGAACGAGATACGAGTGCGTGTGCTCTCCTCGAAGAACAGATTCACGACATTGACGCCACGCAACGCTGGCGCCTGCGGGATCGGTCGCCCGAGGATCTCCTTCATGCTTTGCGTGGTTTCAAGGATTTCGTTGATCTCGTCGGCTGTGAAATCGTCGAGATCCAAGATATGTTTTCGCCTGGAAGTGGCAGTATTTTGTTGTATTGTGCTCATAATGTTGCTTTCTGGTGATGTCACGCTTAATGTGAGCGAAAGGTGGCAGCGATGCGAGAAGCATCACATTTAAGACTCATTGCGCACGATAAACACGCCGTCCTCCACACCATCCACCTCGCGTAGGCGTGTCTCGATTACCTCATCGCTGGAGGTTGGCACGTTCTTGCCTACGAAATCGGCGCGGATGGGGAGTTCGCGGTGCCCGCGATCGACGAGCACAGCTAGCTGGATGCGGGCGGGCCGACCGATATCGGCGAGCGCGTCGAGCGCAGCACGCACGGTGCGGCCTGTGTACAGCACATCATCGACGAGCACGACTGTGCGCTGGCTAATGTCGGTAGGAATGTTGGTGGAGCGAACGATCGGCGCGGGACCAACGCGCAGCCGCAAATCATCGCGGTAGAGCGTGATATCGAGGATGCCAACCGGGACGCGAATGCCCTCAAAATCGGAGATCGTATGAGCGAGGCGTTCGGCCAGCGGCGCACCGCGTCGTCGAATGCCAACTAGCACAACGTCGCGTACACCACCGTTGCGCTCGGCAATCTCGTGGGCAATGCGGGTGACGGCGCGGCGGATATCGTCGGAGGAAAGGATCTGCTTTTCACTCATCGTAAACACCCATTACCTGCGGCACGTGTTGCAACGTGCGCTAGCGAGACAACAAAAAACCCCACATCTGCCGAATGGCAGAGGGGGCGATCGAACAGTATCTATAAAGATGGCTGTGCACAGCACAGCGATTGAGCAAGTCACACATAGTTGTTGGTTCCTTTTCAGCCTCACAGGGCCGAATTAAAGGTACAACTATGCTAACACGGCCCATCCCTCATGTCAAGCTTGGTTAAAATGTTTTTACGGATGACGCTCGTAGAACGCTGCCCAAGCATGGCTTCAGAATGCGTTATATTCTTTTGGCATAGGCTAAACGCCCTTCACATCGGCACTGTGTGACCAGCTTTGGGAAAGATAAAAATAAGGTCTCAGCACGCTTCAACGGCTGAGACCTTGCAAGCCTATCGGTTGGGGGATTAGGAAGCGTTACGAGGGCAGGTTGGCCAAGGCAGCTTCAAGATCGGCCAGCAGGTCGGCCTCGTCTTCGATGCCCACCGAGATGCGCACCAAGCCAGCCGGAACCTCCAACTCCGAGCCTGCCACACTTGCGTGCGTCATAGCAGCCGGCAGCTCGATCAGACTCTCGACGCCACCCAGGCTCTCGGCCAGCGTGAACAGTTTGGTGCGCTCGACCAGGGCGCGTCCAGCCGCCTCGCCGCCCTTCAGGATCAGCGAGATCATCCCGCCGAAGCCGCTCATTTGGCGTTTGGCCAACTCGTGCTGCGGGTGCGAGGGCAAGCCCGGGTAGATCACCTTCTCGACCTGCGGGTGTTTTTCGAGGAACTTTGCGATAGCAAGGGCGTTTGATTCGTGGGCGCGCATTCGTACGGCCAGCGTTTTGATGCCGCGCAACACCAGCCACGAGTCGAACGGCCCGGGCACGCCACCCGCCGCATTCTGCAGGAACTTCAGCCGCTCGTACAGCGCTTGGTCGTTGAGCACCACCGCGCCACCCACCACGTCGCTGTGGCCACCCAAATACTTGGTGGTGCTGTACAGCGTGATATCGGCACCGAGCGAGAGCGGACGCTGGAAGTACGGTGTGCCGAACGTGTTATCGACCACAGTGAGGATGCCCTTGGGCTTGGCGAGCGCCGTGATCGCGGCGATATCGGCAAGCTTCAGCATCGGGTTGGTGGGCGTCTCAAGCCAGATCAGCTTGGTCTCCGGGCGGATCGCCGCAGCTACGTGATCAACATCGCTGGTATCGACATAGTTGAAGGTGATGCCGAGGTGCTTGAACACCTTATCGAACAGTCGGAACGTGCCGCCATAGACATCATCGCCGCAGATCACGTGGTCGCCCGCCGAAAGGCTCAGGGCGACGGTCGTCTCAGCGGCGAGGCCGGAGGCGAAGGCCAAACCGTATTTCCCGCCCTCCAAGGCCGCGAGCGCGACTTCGAGCGCGGTGCGGGTGGGGTTGCCGCTGCGGGCGTAATCGTACCCTTTATTGACACCAACGGCATCTTGGGCGAACGTCGAGGTTTGGTAGATCGGCACACTCACCGCACCCGTCCCGGGATCGGGATCTTGTCCTGCGTGAATGGCCCGAGTGGCAAAACCATATTCTGTGTGTTGCTCGCTCATATATCTTCCTTTGCTGTGAAACTGATGCTGCCAGGATTATAGCACTCTCGCTTCTTTAGGGCATGCTGCTGCGTTGACAGCCGGATCGCAACGTGTCATAATCGGCACAACTTGGGCTTGCTTGCCATGCGTGATCAGCACGATCTGGCCCGTATTCCTGCTGAAGATGCGGGTTTCGGTTGCGGGTAGCTTCGCCGCGTGGTACGGTTGTGCGCCGAGATACTCTGATGATCATTGAGGAGCGATGAGATGACTCGTATCGATAATCGTGCGCCCGGAGAGCTGCGCCCCATTCGCATCACGCTGGACAGTTTTGGCTATGCCGAGGGTAGCGCTCTGATCGAGTTCGGCAGCACGAGCGTATTGTGCGCCGCAAGCGTCGAGGAGAGTGTGCCACCCTGGCTACGTGGCCGAGGCCAAGGTTGGGTGACAGGCGAATATGCGCTGTTGCCGCGCTCGACCAACACGCGCAATCGGCGCGAGCGCAATGGGCCAGCGGGCCGCACTCAGGAGATCCAACGCCTGATCGGGCGCTCGCTGCGGGCCGCCGTAGATCTGACGCTATTGGGTGAGCGCACCATCACCGTCGATTGCGATGTGTTGCAGGCCGATGGTGGCACACGCACGGCTGCGATTACGGGCGGCTGTGTGGCGCTGGCGCTGGCGCTGCACCGCTTGGTGGAGCAGCAACTGCTCGAAACCAACCCGCTGGTGCAGATGGTCGCTGCCGTAAGCGCTGGCTTTGTGGAGGGCGTCGCGTTGCTCGATCTGAACTACAGCGAGGATAGCAACGCCGAACTCGATTGCAACGTGGTGCAGACGAGCTCCGGCGCGCTGATCGAGTTGCAGTGTACGGCGGAGCAACGGGCGATCAGCCGGGCCGAACTGAACACGCTGCTTGATTTGGCGGATGCGGGGATCGCGCAACTCTTGGCTGTACAGCGCGCTGTTTTAGCGCAGGCCGGGGTATCTGTGCTATAATTCGAACGCAACCAATGCCAAATTCACATTAGTGGCTGCTTGTTCACTATACTTGCTTGATACGGTATCGTAGTCGCCCAAGCGAGGCGTCGATGCTTGAAGAGATTCAACGTAGGGAAGCGTTGATCCATTTCCAACGCGGTCTCGTTTTAGAGCGCGCTCATCGGGTGAAGGAGGCGGTCAAAGAGTATCGCCGAGCGATCTCCCACGATCCACATCTGCGTGAAGCCCACGATGCACTAGGTTTTTATTATCAGCGCCACGGTCTGCTCGCCAAGGCTGCCGAGGAATTTCGGATTGTTGCGAACCTCGACGATGATTTCCTGGCGCACTTCAACCTTGGGTATGTGCTGCTCGAGTTGGAACGCTTCGATGAGGCGATCGCCGCATTCCAACGCTGTATCGAGCTTGAGCCCGAGAACGTGGCGGTTCACTACGAACTTGGCTACATCGCCTATCTTCAGGGCGATTACCGCACGGCGCTGGAGCGGATGCGGCTGCCGTTGCTGCAGTACCCCGACGATTGGGAAGTGTATTATCTGATCGGCAACTGCCACCTGCGGCTGGGCGAGTACGATGCGGCGCTCGATAGCTACGTTGAGGCGCTTGCGTTGGCTTCGCAAAGCCCGGCGCAGGCCCAACTGCGCGAGCGGATCGCTGTGGTCGAGCGCTACCGCATGATCGGGCAGCTGAACGGTGCCAAGGATCGGCTGTATGCCGAGCATGGCGTTGTGTATCTCGGTTCAGCTCGGGATAACGGCCTGCAACTCGGTGTGATGCAGGAGTATCACCTCACCTTCCCCGATATCGGCATTACGCTGCGGCGCTTTTTGGCGCTGTGCGATGCTCGCGGCTGGCAGTTCTCCTGCGTGGTGGCGCTTGATCGGGTGGCCGAGCCGTTGGCCTCCGCGTTGGCGCAGTTGTTGAGCATCGAGCTTCGTGGCGCGCACCAAGTGCAGAGCGACGAGGTGCCGTTGGTGGTGATGGCGGTGGGCCGCGAGGCGGAATTGCTCGACCTCGCGCTGGAGCGGATCGCTGGCCGTGCGGTGACGTTCTGCTTGGCGTTGAACTGGTTGCGGCGCCGGATGGTGTTCCCCGATGTGATGGGGGTTATGGTGCAAGGGGCCTGTAGCGTGCCCTGGGAGCCGCATATGCGGCGGTTGCGCTCGGATGGGGCGCCCACCGAGTTGTTGCAGTCGTGCCTGTCGAACGCGACTCAACACATTTTGCTCGCGGTTCACGATGCCCCTGAGGAACAGAACCTCGAACAACAAGTACAGTATTACTGCCTCAATGATCGACTACGGTTTGCCTCTTACATCTCTTGCCTCTCCGCTACGTGATGATCCTTTCTCTACTCCTTTAGATTGAACAATTTGCAACCTTACGGTAGGGTTGTATTTCCCATTGCAATCGGTTCCGTGGGGATGTCAACCCCTTTTGGCCTATGCTTGATGACAGATCTTTTACAGATCGATCATAATTTGCATAGATATCGGCCCCGTTTATTTATGTGTCTTATGCGACAATAACAGAGGCGGCTTTTAACGAGCTGTATACCCTTATGTTTTGTGGCCCAATGCGTTTATTGCACTTTTTACTTTAACTTTTAGCATTGAGGAAATCGCATGGACACTGCCCCGTCTTTTCTTCGAACAGCCACACAGCGCAGCTTTCATTTGCTGTTTGCAGCATTGTTAGCTCTGTCGCTGGTATTACAAGTGGCTCCAGCACAGGTTGCCTTAGCGGCTGGCCACGACGATCTTGCGAATGCGACGGAGATCATACCGCCGTTGCTCAACGATTCAACCAATACCACCGGAGCAAGTCGTGACACTGGTGAGATTGGCGGGAATAATGGTACGTGTAATTTCCCTGCCATCGGCAATACACGTAGTGTGTGGTATCGCTATTCACCTACAAGCGATGGGTTTTTGTACTTGGATACCTTTGGTTCCAATTACGATACTGTGCTAGAGGTGTTTAGTGGCCCTGCAACGCCGACCTTTGCTCAACTCACCAGTTTGTTGTGCAACGACGATGCTGGGACTACTAGCCAATCGGCATTGGTTGTGCCTGTGACGAGCGGTACGCACTACTACATTGTGGTGCGGCGTTTTGGTGGTGGTCTTGGTGGGGATCTGGTCTTTTCGGCGACGTTCGATACCACGCTCCATATTTATGTTGATCAGGTGAATGGTCTCGCAACGAACCCTGGTACGCAGGAGCGCCCGCTGAAGACAATCCAACAGGGTATCAATGCTGCGCAACCCAATAGCAGTGTTGTGCATATTGTGAGTACTGGTGAGCACGGCGAGGCGGTGGTTATTAACAAGAGCTTGACGCTCGATGCGCCAACTGATGCGGTTTCGGTGAACAGCTTCACGCTCAATGCTGGTGCTGACGTAACGCTAACCGGCAGCGCGATCACCGCGCCGGTAGTGAATGTGAACAGCGGCGCTTCCATTCAGCAGGGTATTTCGCTGGTTGGCCTCAACGGCTCGGTGAATGTTGGCAACGGCACCTTTGCCGAGAATGTCACGATCGCCAAGCCTTTGACCTTGATCGCAGTTAATGAAGGCTCAGCTACTATCGAACCTGCGTCTGGTAATGCGGTTACGATTAGCGTTGCGAATGTGATCGTTCGCGGCTTGAATCTGAAAGCGTCAGCGGGAACTGCCGTCAATATCACTGGTGGCTCCAATATCACCGTGCAACGGAACAATATTACGGATTCCACCAATGGTGTTGCGAACAGTACTGCGACGATTGTTAACGCACAGAGTAACTATTGGGGCGATGCCTCTGGTCCTACTCACGCTTCCAACCCTGGTGGTTCAGGGACAAACGTGAGCAATAATGTCAGCTACCGCCCGTGGTGTAGCGCGCCGATCCCAACATGTGGTGCGCTTTCGGGTGAGGCTACGAAGTTGGTCTTTAGCACTTCGCCAGGCAATAGCACTGCAGCCCAGCCTTTGTCGCCTCAACCAGTTGTACAGGTGCAGGATAACGCTAACAACATCGATACCTCCTACATCGGTTCGGTGACGATTGCGATCGACACCAACCCAGGTGGCGGCACGTTGGCGGGCACGCTCACAGTTCCGGTCGTGAACGGTGAAGCTGTCTTTACCGATTTGTCGATCGATAAAGTTGGCACTGGCTATACGCTGATTGCTACCAGTGGAAGTTTGACCTCGGCTACTAGCACTGCGTTCGATATCACAGCGGGTCCGGTTACTCAATTGGTGTTCACGCAGCAGCCCACCGACACTGAGGCTGGTGCGACGATCGCCCCGCCGATTGTTGTCGAGGCGCGTGATGCTGGTGGGAATGTCGTCACCAACTTCACGGGTTCTGTGATGATCGCGTTTGGCACCAACCCGGTTACGCCTGGCGGTGCAACTTTGTCGGGCACCACGGCGACGAATGCGGTGGCTGGCGTAGCGACGTTCAGTGATTTGAGCATCAATAAGCCAAGCACGTACACGCTCGTAGCCTCAATCTTGGGCCCTATTTTGCAGACATCGAACCAGTTTGTGATCTCGGCTGGTCCACCCACGAAGTTAGTGTTCACAACTAGTCCGAGCGATACGCCTGCCACATCGCCGTTGGCACCCGCCCCGGTGGTGGAGGTGCGCGATGCTGCCGATAATGTGGTAACGGACTACAACGGTACGGTCACTATCGCGATCGATAACAACCCAAGCGCTGGTACGCTGAGCGGCACTACTACGGTGACGGTTGTGAATGGTGTGGCCACCTTTAGCAATCTGTCGATCGATAAGGCGGGCACTGGTTACACGCTCGTAGCTACCGGGGGCAGCTTGACCCAGGCTACCAGCACTGCGTTCGATATCACGGTTGGCGCTCCGGCTACGTTGGAGTTCTCGGTTCAGCCGAGCAATGCCATCGCTGGCGATGCAATCTCTCCAGCGATCGTCGTTCGGGTGCTCGATGCTGGTGGCAACCTGGTGACGTCGTATAACAGCGATGTTTCCTTGGGTATTCAGACTAACCCCGGCGGCGGCACATTCATCACTCCTGCTGCGGCGACGGTGGCTGCGTCGGGTGGTATCGCAACCTTCAACAATATCGCGATCGATAAGAGTGGGGTTGGCTATGCGCTGCAGGCCACCAGTGAGAACCTGACGCCAGTCACTAGTGCGCCTTTCAACATTACCCACGCTGCTGCGGCGGCCCTCGTCTTCCAGACATCGCCCGGCAATACCGAGGTGAACGCGAACTTGACCCCTGCGCCCGTGGTGCGGGTGGTCGATATATACGGCAATACGGTCACATCGGCGAACAATGCGATCACGCTTGGGTTCGACAACAATCCGACGGGCGCTGCGTTTGGTGGCGTAGGCTCGCTGACGCTAAACGCAACTGCAGGTGAAGCAACCTTCAACGATATTTCGATCAATCAGATCGGTACTGGCTATACCTTGAAGGCTACGGCGGCTGCTCTGACGCCCGCTATCAGCAACCCATTCAATATCACCAAGTTGGGCGCAGCGGTGATAATCTCGGATCTGCTCCATACCTATGACGGCACGCCGAAGGCGGTCTCCGTCACGACCAATCCTTCTGGTTTAACCACGGTTATCACCTATTCGAGCACACTCAACGGGTATGGCCCATCGCAGACGGCGCCGACCGATGCTGGCACCTACGATGTGTTTGTTCAGGTCGATGACCCCAATTATGGCGGTTCGGCGACCGCGATGCTGACGATCAATAAGGCGACCGCTACGGTTACCCTGACGGATCTCAATCATACGTACGATGGTACGCCGCGCCCGGCCTCTGCTACGACGATGCCGCCTGCGTTGCCTGTGGTCTTCACCTATAGCGGTGGGGGGTATGGCCCCTCCGCCACACCACCAACCAATGCTGGGTCGTATACCGTTCAGGCGACCATCGATCATCAAAACTACCAGGGTTCAACAACTGACACGTTGGTGATCGCAAAGGCCAACGCCACGATCACTGTCACCAATCTGAACCAGAACTACGATGGTTCGGAGCACCCGGTGACAGTGACGACAACGCCGGCTGGCTTGCCGTATACGGTGACCTACAACGGCTCGTCTCGCCCGCCGACAAGCGCTGGCTCGTATACCGTCGTGGTGACGATCAACCATCAGAACTATCAGGGCGCTACCACAGTGACTCTGGTGATTAACAAAGCCTCTCAAACGATCACGTTTGGCACGCTGCCCAACAAGGTCTATGGTGATCCTCCATTCACGGTGAGTGCAACAGCATCGTCGGGCTTGCCAGTGACGTTCGTCGCTAGTGGTCAGTGTACTGTCTCGGGCAACACCGTCACGATCACGGGTGCCGGTAGCTGTACGATCACAGCCACCCAAGCTGGCAACGAGAACTACAGCGCTGCAACGCCTGTCGCTCGCGTCTTCACGATCAGCAAGGCCGATCAGGTGATTTCGTTCGGCGTGTTGGTTGACCGTGTGCTGGCAAATTCGCCCTTCACAGTGAGCGCGACGGCATCGTCGGGCTTGGCGGTGACGTTCACGGCCACTGGTCAGTGTACCGTTTCGGGCACCACGGTGACCCTCACGGGCTTGGGTGTATGTAACATTACAGCCAACCAGGCCGGCAATGCAAACTACAACGCCGCCGCGCCTGTATCGCGCTCCTTCCGCATCGTCGAGGCGTTCTTGGCGATGATGCCGATGGTGATGGATCATCCGAAGCCGGACTTGGTCGGTAGCTTCACGCTGAGCACTGGCACGATCGTGCCGGATACGCCGGTCGTCGTCACGGTGACGGTCACCAATACCGGTACGGCATCGGCGGAGGGCTTCTGGGTGGACTTCTACATCGAGCCGTCGTCGCCGCCCACCGATACCAACCAGCCTTGGAACCGCCGCTGCAAGTTGGTGCCGTGCTATGGTATCGCGTGGTACGTTGACCAAGTCATCTTGCCGGGCGAGAGCATCACTCTGACCTCGACGCCCGATAGCTACTACGCACCGAACACACGCTGGCAGCGTATCTTCCTGAAGGATACGAAGTCGCTGTACCTGTACGTGGATAGCTGGAACCCAGGTATGGCCACAGGTGCTGTCGAAGAGTTGGACGAGACGAATAACGTCGCATCGTTCACCATCACCACACGGCGTACAAACACGGATGCATCTGTGCAACCTTTGCCGGATACACTGCCACCACGCCCCGTGCGACCATAACTGAATAGAGCGAGTGCATACATTGGGTGTGCACTCGCTTCATTCGCCTTTACCAATGCCGTATAATGGAACTAGCTATTTTATTTGCGATCTAGCAACGCTTATAACAATGATACAAACAACGTTGCCAGCGCTTTCACAAGCACATTGCTGCTTGGTTTCTCAGAAAGGAGATCATTGTGCAATGGTATAAAATTGGTCGCCTTTTGGCAGTGTGTGGCATGCTCATGATGATCATTGGCGTGAGTGTGCTACCAGCCCACGGTGCTGACCTCTCGCGCGATAACCTACCCTTGCTGGCTCCTTCGCCGCGCCCGACGCTCGCCCCAGAGCGCCGTGGTGGCGGTGCTGACCTGCCACCAGCAATGGGCCGCCTGACAGGCACGGTGCTTGAGCAGCCGAGTGGTGCTCCGAAGCCTGGTGTTCCAGTCAACATCGGCGGCACGGTCATTGTGAGCGATGCTAATGGCAATTACGATGTGTGGTTGCTGCCCGGCACCTACACGGTGACGGTGGAGTTGGATTCTTCGCAACTGGCGATGCCGTTTGTTCCGCTTTCGGCCGATATTGTGGCGGATCAAACCACGGTGCTGCATGTGAACTACGCTACGGCGTTGCAGCCCACTGAGGTGCCAGCGGCCGAGGAGCCCACTGCGGAGCCAACCCCTGAGCCTGTGTTGACCGCAACCACCGAGGAGACTCCTGTGCCCATCGAGCAGGCTCAGGCTGCGCCGCCTGCCGAGGGTCCTTCGAGCGAGCAAGTGGTGTCGCGTTTGCCCCGCACCAGCAGCGATGGCAATAGCGCTTGGTTGTGGGTCAGCTTCGGTATGATCCTGCTGATCGGCGGTGTGGCATTGGAGTACAACCGCTCGCGCCGCTTGGCTATCGCGAGCGCCAACCGCGCCCGCACCCAGAACGACAACGCTCGCCTGCTGGACCAGTTGCTCACGAAGAGCGACGTGCAGGCTCCACGCAAGGCCGAAGTCGATAACGATCCTTTGCTTTCTGCATTGCTTACTGGCGAGCAGAACGATAACAACAAGTAGTTCAAACGCTGCAGGGGGATCAGGTGGCCGAAGCCGCCTGATCCCCCTGTTGTTGTTTGTGCCGATGTTTAGACCGCTACCTTCTGCTCTTTGTGCATGGTGATCTTCCCATGCTCATCGACATCCACTAGGATCGTATCGCCATCGCGGAACTCGCCTTGTAGCAGGCTGAGCGCCAGCGGGTTCTGCAACTGCTGCTGGATCACGCGTTTGAGCGGTCGTGCACCGTAGATCGGGTCGTACCCCTCGTTCGCCAATTGCTCGATCGCGCTCGGTGACAACTCCAACGTGATCTTGCGTTTCGCCAGCAGTTGCCGCAGGTTGCCGAGCTGGATCTGGATGACCTGGCTGATCTGCTCGCGGCTCAGCGGGCTGAACACGATGGTTTCGTCGATACGGTTCAGGAACTCGGGTCGGAACTCGTCGCGCAACTCCTCCATCACTCGGGAGCGCACCACCTCGGAGCTTGCGCCGCTCTGCGTCAGCTCTTGGATGATCGGGCTGGCGATATTGCTCGTCATAATCACCACGGTGTTCTTGAAGTTCACTACGCGGCCCTGGCCATCCGTCAAGCGCCCGTCGTCGAGCAACTGCAGCAGCACATTAAAGACATCCGGGTGCGCCTTCTCGATCTCGTCGAACAGCACCACCGCGTAGGGGCGTCGCCGCACCGCCTCGGTGAGCTGGCCGCCCTCCTCGTAGCCAACATAGCCGGGAGGCGCGCCAACCAATCGCGCAACCGTGTGCTTCTCCATATATTCCGACATATCGAGCCGGATCATGGCGTTCTCGTCGTCGAACAAAAACTCGGCGAGCGCACGGGCAAGCTCGGTTTTACCAACACCCGTCGGACCCAAGAACAGGAACGAGCCGAGTGGCCGATTGGGGTCTTGCAGGCCCGCACGCGCGCGCCGCACCGCGTTGGCAACCGCACGCACCGCGTCGTCCTGGCCAACTACCCGCTGATGCAGGCGCTCCTCCATCTTGATCAGCTTCTCGACCTCGCCCTCCAGCAGTTTGCTGACGGGCACGTTCGTCCACTTCGAGACCACTTCGGCGATATCTTGCTCATCGACCTCTTGCTTGAGCAGGTTGCTGCCTTTGGACTCAAGCTGATGCTCGGCCTCGGCGAGCTCCTTCTGCAGCCGGATCAGTTGGCCGTACTGCAGCTCCGCTGCCTTGTTGTAATCGTACTCGCGCTGTGCTCGCTCGATCGCCAAGTGCGTCTGCTCGATCTGCTCCTTGAGCTGCTGCAGCCGCTCAAGCGCCTCGCGTTCGTGCTGCAACTGCGCCTCCACGGCGTTGCGGCGCTCGCGCAAGTTCGCCAACTCCTGCTCCAGCTTCTCAAGCCGCTCCTTGCTGGCCTGATCCTTCTCCTTCTTCAGCGCCTCGCGCTCGATCTCCAACTGCATCATCCGCCGTTTGAGGTCGTCGAGTTCCTGCGGGTCGCTGGTGATGCTCATGCGCAAGCGGGCCGCCGCCTCGTCGATCAAGTCGATGGCCTTATCGGGCAGGAAGCGGTCGGTGATGTAGCGCTCGGAGAGCTCGGCTGCCGCGATGATCGCGCCATCGGTGATGCGCACGCCGTGGTGGCTCTCGTAGCGCTCCTTCAAGCCGCGCAGGATGCTGATGGTGTCCTCGACATTGGGCTGATCAACAACCACGGGCTGGAAGCGTCGCTCGAGCGCGGCGTCCTTCTCGATGTACTTGCGGTACTCATCGAGCGTGGTGGCACCCACCAGCCGCAACTCGCCACGGGCCAGCATCGGCTTGAGCATATTGCCTGCGTCCATCGCGCCCTCGGCTGCGCCCGCGCCCACCACCGTGTGCAACTCATCAACGAACAGCACCACATCGTCGCGCTCTTGGATCTCCTTGAGCACGGCCTTCAAGCGCTCCTCGAACTCGCCACGATACTTGGCGCCAGCGATCAGCGCGCCCATATCGAGTGCCACGATCGTCTTGTCCTTCAGCGCCTCGGGCACGTCGCCGCGCATAATGCGCTGTGCCAAACCCTCGACGATCGCCGTCTTACCGACACCCGGCTCGCCGATCAGCACCGGGTTGTTTTTCGTGCGACGCGAAAGGATCTGGATGACCCGTCGGATCTCCTCGTCGCGGCCAATCACCGGATCGAGCTTACCGCGTCGGGCCAGATCGGTCAGGTTGCGGCCATACTGCTCCAGGGCCGCGTAGGTGCCCTCGGGCGTGGCGCTGGTGACGCGCTGCGTGCCGCGTACCTCGCGTAGGGCGGTCAGCAGCTTGTCGCGGGTGATGCCCTGGCCAGAGAGCAGACGCTGCGCGACGCCACCCGCGTGCGCGAGGATCGCCAACAGCAGGTGCTCGGTCGAGACATATTCATCGCCGAATTGGCCTAATTCATCGTGAGCGCGGACAAGCACGTTGCGTAGACGGCTGGAGAGCTCCAACTGCACGCCACCGCCACTGACGCGGGGGAATTTGCCGATCTCAGTGCGCAGTTGCTGCTGCAGCACGCCAACAGGCACATTAAGCTTACCAAGCACAGCGGGTACAACGCCGTTTGGCTGCTCGATCAGTGCCAATAATAAATGTTCGGGCTCAATGATGCTATTACCATTACGCTCGGCAAGATTTTGTGCCGCAACGATTGCTTCCTCTGATTTTTGTGTAAACCTATTTGTATTGAAAGACATTGGTTTACTCCTCTCTCCGATATTTGCTAAGGATAGAGTAACATATCTTCTAAATGAAAATCGTTAACGTTCTATTTGAGTTGTAATAGTTTTTACAACACTTCTGTGTGTTAGACGAACAAAAGGCGGGATGCTGTTGCACCCCGCCCGATGAGAGATTCGTCTCTAACGATTCTAGGTGAGCAGATCGATGATGACCAGGAGAACACCCAACACGCCCGAGCCGATGGTGACGTACCTCAGGTTACGCGACCACGACTCGGCGGATTGCATCAACTCGCGCTCGCTCTTGCGGCTGATGATGAAGTGGCCCTTACCGCGCGGGTCTCGTGTGATCATCGGCTGACCTTCGTGATCGACTGCGAAGCCCAAGATGTAGACCTTGGTGCCGACCGGCAGGGCGCGCTCGGTCATCCTCTTGCCGAGTGTACGGCGTCGCGCCATTGTTTGGGCTGGCTCATCCTCGAAGCGATTCGCCATCTCGATCAGGTCGAGATCGGCGCCCTCTGGATTCACCAAGATTTGGCCAGTCGCATCGCGTACCCAGAAGTTCGTGCGTCGATCCTCGCTCGTGATAGTTTCGCTGCCCCGTTCCGTTTTGCGCGTCGTTTTGCCGTCGGAGTCGCGGCTGGTCACTTCTTCCTCGTATTCGCGGGTCACTTGGTAGGTGTACGCAACAGAGGGTTTTTTGGAGATCGGTCCGGTGAGCGGGGTCGAACACTCGATAATGCCTTCGACTTCGCAGGCTTGGGCGAGGGCGTCGGAACCGAGCGTGCCAACAACACGGGTATGCAGATCCTTGAGGAGTTGGGCGGTGTACGTGTCCGTTGCGCTCATAGCGCGAAGTTTGCTCGATTCACTTCGATAGATGAAGAAGCAAATCAGAGCTACGATTAGGAGGATTACGCCAATGAAGATCATCGAAGGTCCTTTCCTCAGGCTACTGCGTCTATGACAAGGGTTATGTCGGTTTGCAAACGGCGGGCACGCGATGATAGGTCCTCTACAAGTATACAACGATACTGTTCGTCGAAAATTGCCGTTTTCTCAAGCTCTATCGATGAGTCGATATGCCATATGCCCGATGTGATAGTTATGCGATGCCTCTTGTGTGTACGTGCTTAGTGCGCTTAGGTTTCAAAAGATCTGGCTGGCTTCCTCATTCTCCAAGGCTGTGTTGCAGTGTTGGGATACAGGCGAAAGGAACACTGGCACACCATCTGCTAGAGAACGAAACCACGGTTTAATCGTCGTCCATGGGCAAAGGTTAGGTGTCATGAGGATAATAGTTCATTATCAATAATGCTTCGATGATAGATTTTAGAGGTGTATATAGTATATGTTTCGTGCATTATTTATTTTAAGGACGTTTATTAGTGCTTTTAGGGTGTAATGACATGTGTGTGAGAGTGAACTGTTTTGTTTTTAAATCGATAAAGAGAAAGCTTGACTCTCTTTTATGTGATGTGTAAAGTTGTTATATGTTCTTCTAATGTTCCCCGTGGCTAAAGGTGGTTATAACGTTCCACAAACACTCAACAGGATAGAACATATATCCAATAGGACCAAGATGATGAATGGCATTTCAAGGCGAAATGCTTGCTTTGTTGTCTCTAAGATTGCGGTGGGGCGGCTGAGTGGTGGACTAACACGTTGCACGATATGGGTTTCTCATGAACACGACACAGCGCCTTCTTCACACACTAACACACGCTTTTTTTCGTCATCTTCCTGCGATCTGCGCCGCCATCATACTCATTGTTGGTATAGTAACGCTGGTCGCGTATTTCCCCAAAACACCCTCTGCACGACGCGCAATGGCCCAAGAACAATGGGCTAAGCAGCCATTCGAGGGGTATCGTATTTCGATGCGGGTCGAATACCTCAACCAAGCTTGTTTCCAAGAGATCGAAGTGGAACAAGAGCGGGTGAGCAAGGTGATTAGCGATACCTGCCAGTCGAGTTCATTCTCTTCGATGACGATCGGTCGTCTTTTTGAGATCAGTGAACGGGTTCAGCAGGCGCCGACCTGCTACGCTGATTCTGAGCCGTGCGCTTGTCGGCAGGCGCGCCTGGGTTCTATCACCTACGATGCGACATTCGGGTTCCCGCACGAGATCAATTACCGCCGTGTGGTGCAGCCGAACTGGACGCACCCGGATTTCTGGAAGCGTTTGTGGGGTCGTCGCACGATGCCCAAGTGCGAGCTAACGCGCAGCACCCGCATTGTGGTGCTCTCGTTCGCGCCGCTGCCGTAAGCGATGCCGTTTGTGATGCGTTAGCTGTGCCGAGAGGATGCTGCGAGTAGTGGTTGCAGCGCTCTGCCCGTATGTGAGGCGGCCACCTGCACGATCTGCTCCGGCGTCCCCTCGGCGACCACATTTCCGCCTCCACTGCCTCCCTCCGGCCCCATATCCACAATCCAATCAGCGGTCTTGATGACATCCAGGTTATGCTCGATCACCAGTACGGTGTTGCCCGTATCGACGAGGCGGTGCAGCACGTGCAGCAGGCGCTCGATATCGGCGAAGTGCAGGCCGGTGGTCGGCTCATCGAGGATGTAGAGCGTGCGGCCCGTGGCGCGGCGCGCGAGCTCGGTGGCGAGTTTGATGCGTTGCGCCTCGCCGCCGGAGAGCGTGGTGGCGGGTTGGCCCAGCCGAATGTAGCCCAAACCCACATCGCGCAGCATCTGAAGCTTCTCGGCGATGGACGGCACCCGCTCGAAGAAGCGCGTGGCCTCATCGACGGTCATGTCGAGCACTTCGGCGATGTTTTTGCCGCGATACTGGATGTCGAGCGTTTCGCGATTGTAGCGCGTGCCTCCGCAGACCTCGCACGGCACGAACAGGTCGGGCAGGAAGCGCATCTCGATCTGCATCAGTCCTTCGCCCGCGCAGTTCTCGCAACGCCCGCCCTTCACGTTGAACGAGAAGCGGCTGGCGTCGTAGCCGCGGGTGCGCGCCTCGGGCGTTTGGGCGAACAGTTGCCGGATGGGATCAAACAGCTTGGTGAACGTGGCCGGATTCGAGCGGGGCGTGCGCCCGATCGGCGACTGGTCGATGTCGATCACTTTGTCGAGGTGTTCGATGCCGTAGATCGTATCGTGAGCGCCGGGCCGCGTGCGGTTGTTATGGAGCACTTGCGCCAAGCGCGGGTAGAGTGTGTCGGTGATCAGCGACGATTTGCCGGAGCCGCTCACGCCGGTGACGCAGATCAGCGTACCGAGCGGCAGGCGCACATCGACATTGCGCAGATTGTGTTCGTGGGCACCTTTGATGTGCAGGTACTTGCCGTTGCCTTTGCGGCGGCGCTTGGGCACCGGGATCGAGCGCTTGCCGCTGAGGAACTGCCCGGTGATCGAGCGCGGCTCGGCCAAGATGTCGTCGAGCGTGCCGCTGGCGATTACTTCGCCACCCTGCTCGCCAGCGCCAGGCCCGATATCGACGATCCAGTCGGCGGCGCGGATGGTCTCCTCGTCGTGTTCAACGATCAGCACGCTGTTGCCGAGATCGCGCAGCCGCAGCAGCGTGGACAGCAGGCGGTCGTGATCGCGGGGGTGCAGGCCGATGCTCGGCTCATCGAGGATGTAGAGCACGCCCATCAGGCCCGAGCCGATCTGCGTGGCGAGCCGGATGCGCTGCGACTCGCCGCCGGAGAGCGTGGCAGCGGGTCGATCCAGCGTGAGGTAGCCCAAGCCAACATCGACCAAGAACGAGATGCGTGCCCGGATCTCCTTGAGGATGGGCACTGCGATCATGCCTTCGCGGCTGGTGAGTTGTTCGGCTGTCTGTGGCTGTATGGTTTGTTCGCTGGCGGCGAGAGCCGCTTGCAGCAGCGAATCGGCCCATTCGAGCGCCTCGGTGATCGGCAGGGAGGCGATCTGCGCGATGTTGCGCTGCGCCACCGAGACGGCCAACACCTCGGGGCGGAGTCGTGCGCCGTTGCAGGCCGGGCAGACACGCGGCGTCATGAACTGTTCGATCTCGTTGCGGGTGCTGTCGTCGTTCGACTCGTTGAGGCGCCGTCGCAAACTGGGGATCACGCCCTCGAACGGGCTGTTGACGATGCGCTCCTCGTTGCGCACGTGGTAGCGCAGCGGCATCACGTCGCCGTTCGAGCCGTAGAGGATGGTGCCGATCACATCGGGCGGCAGCTCGCGCACGGGCGTATCAACCGAGAAGTGCATATGCTCGGCCAGCGAGTGCAGGATCTCGTCGAAGTAGCGGCGCTGTGAGCGGTTGCTGTCGCTCCAGGGCACGATCGCCCCCTCGGCGAGGCTGCGGGAGCGATCGGGGATGATCAGCTCGGGATCGAGTTCGCGCACTTCTCCCAGGCCACCACAGGTGGGACAGGCGCCATTGGGGTTGTTGAACGAGAAGTCGCGCGGCTCCAGCGAGCCAAGGTTGATCGGGCCGTGGACCGGGCAGGCGTACTGCTGCGAGAATGTTAGCTCGGGGCCGTCGATGATCTGCACCAGCAGCATGCCGTTGCCGACTTTGAGCGCCGTCTCGACCGAATCGGCGATGCGCACGCGGTCGGGATGGTCGGCGGTTGAGGCTGGTGTGGCCGCATCGGGATGGCGGATGATCAGGCGGTCTACGACAACATCGATCGAGTGTTGTTTGTACTTTTCGAGCTTGATATCGTCGTCGAGATCGCGCACTTCGCCATCGATGCGCACGCGCACGAAGCCTTGTTTGCGCGCATCTTCGAACACTTTTTGATGTTCGCCTTTGCGCTCGCGGATCACAGGCGCGAGCAGGAGCAATCGGCTGCCGTTTGGCAGGGACAGGATGGCATCGACCATTTGCTGTGCGCTTTGACGTTCGAGCGGTCGGCCATCGTGCGGGCAGTGTGGGCGGCCAATGCGTGCGTACAGTAGCCGCAGGTAGTCGTAGATCTCGGTGACGGTGCCGACCGTGGAGCGCGGGCTGCGGCTGCCGCCCTTCTGATCAATGGCAATGGCTGGAGAAAGACCGTCGATGGCATCAACATCGGGTTTATCGAGCTGGCCGAGGAACTGGCGGGCGTATGCCGAAAGCGATTCGACATAACGGCGCTGCCCTTCCGCAAAGATGGTGTCGAAAGCGAGCGTTGATTTGCCCGAACCTGAAAGCCCTGTGATCACGACGAGCTTGTCGCGAGGGATGGCGAGGTCGATGTTTTTGAGATTGTGTTCGCGCGCTCCGCGCACTGTGATAAAGTCACCCGACATAGTGTTTGCTGAAGGTCTACCAGCGTGATTTGCTGCAGCTGGAAACAGTAAACAATGTATCGTAACACAGGTCGGCAGGCTCGACAAATTTGAGCGTATGGTGGCGCTCTAAGGACGCCGATAACTTGCGTTGTCTGCCTAAAGGCGTTATACTCAAAAGAACGCTAGGATCACTCATATATAATGAGCCATACCCTTGATACGACGTACCAATCGGTTACGACGTATTCCAATGAATGTCATTATACGCTAGCACACTTCCCACAGTTCGTTGATCTGTTGCCATAGTCGAAGGTTTGCCATGACTCACAGCGTCAACCCAACGATTTTTCGTGCTTACGATATTCGCGGGGTGGTTAATGTCGACCTCTCTGAAGATGTGTATGAAACCCTTGGGCGCGCCGCCGCAACCTATTATCGGCAGCGGGGTGGGCAACGAATTGTGGTGGGGCGCGATGCACGTTTGACTTCGGAGGCGTATGCGGCTGCGTTGGTGCGTGGTTTGCGCGCGGGTGGCTGCGATGTGGTCGATATCGGTATGGTGCCTACGCCCGTGATGTACTTCGCGGTGGCGGCGTTGCAGGCCGATGGCGGCGCGGTGGTGACGGCGAGTCACAATCCGCCGGAGTTCAACGGCCTCAAGCTGCGCCAGTCCGATCCGAAGTACGGCGGCGAGCCGCTCAACAGCGAGCAGTTGCAGCAATTGGCTCAGATCGTGGCGTCTGGCACGTTCAGCGAGGGCGCTGGCTCGTACGAGCAGCTCGATATTAGCGAACAGTATGTGCAGGATGTAGCGAGCCGCATCAAGCTTACCAAACCTGTCAAGGTGGTGCTGGATGGCGGCAACGGCGTTGCAGGCCCGATCGGGGTGCGCACGCTGGAAGCGATCGGCTGCACGGTGATTCCGCTGTATATCGAGCCGGATGGCCGCTTCCCCAATCATCACCCCGATCCTTTGAAAGAGGAGAACCTGACCGATCTGAAGCGAGCTGTGCGCGAGCATGGCGCGGCGCTCGGCATCGGCCTCGATGGCGATGGCGATCGGTTGGGTGTGATCGATGGCGACGGCACGATGATCTTCGCCGATCGTTATATGATCGTTCTCGCTAAGTATTTGCTCCAGCGCGGCCCCGCCCCAATCGTGTTCGATGTGAAGTGTGGCTTGCTGCTGCCCGAGGCGATCAGCTCCTTCGGTGGCACGCCGGTCATGTGGAAGACGGGCTACACCAACGGCTCGGCGAAGATGCGCGAGCTTGGTGCGCCATTGGCGGGCGAGTTGAGCGGCCATATCTTCTCGGATATGCCACTGCACACCTACGACGACGGCACTTTTGCGGGTGCTCACCTGTTGTACGCGCTCGAACAGTTAGGTCAAACGCTTTCGGAGGCGTTAAAGCCGTATCCGCCCTTACCTTCTGCACCCGAAGATCGTATCCATTTCGATGAAGCAACCAAGTTCAAGGTGATCGATTATCTGAGCGAGCAATTCAAGCAGACGCATAAGGTGATCGATGTTGATGGGGTTCGTGTCGATTTCGGCGATGGCTGGGGGCTTGTGCGTGCTTCGAATACCGAACCTGCAATCACTACCCGCTTCGAGGCGCGTACACAAGCGCGTGTCGAGGAAATCCGTTCTCTGATGCTCGCCAAAGTTGAGGCATTTAAGCGCTTAAACTCATTATAGTACTTAGCCGCGCTGTGATCGGTTATGGGTGTAACCTTTTGCGGCGCGGCTAATTGCTACACTCCCTGTATGCCTTTGTACCCACGTGTCAATCGTTTTGACTGGACAGGCGTGTTCAGCGCAGAGTTTACGCTGGATAGTTTTCAACGACGCTGCCAGCAACTCGCCGAAATATTGCTTGCCCGTCAATGGAGTTGCTTGATCGCTCACGATACGCGCTTCATGGCCGAGCATTTCGCTCGGTACGCGTTTTACAGCCTGGCACAGGCTGGTGTGCGAGTGAGCTATTGCCCCACTCCCGCACCTTTCCCGGCTGTGGAACTCGCGCTCGATCAGCGGCGTAGCGATACGGCGATGATTATCACCGCAGGAAACCGCCCCTTTTGGTACAACGGCATTACTGTTCTGGCCCCGCTCGACGAATCGCCGTTGCTCAATGAACCCACTGCCGAGCCGTCTACGGTTGCGCTACCTTTTCCGCCGCCCGCGCTCGATACCTCGGAACAAACGCAGATCGATCTGCGCAAGCCCTACATCACGCAGCTGGCCGATGCTGTCGATATGGAGATGATTCGCCGCGCTTCGCTGACGGTGTTTGTTGACCCGATGAACGGCGCGACGAGCGGATATATCCCCGCTGCGCTGGGCGAGGGCGGCCAAACCAAGGCGATCGAGATCAACCGCGAGCTCGACCCGTTGTTCGGGCGACAGCCGCCGCAGCCGAGCGAGGTTGGCCTGCAACGGTTGCGCAAACTGGTGCGCGAGAGCGATTCGCACCTTGGCGTGGCGTTGTCCGCCGATGGTCGGGCGATCAGCGTCGCCGATCATGTGGGTGATGTCGTCTCGCCGCTGGATCTGACGCTGCTGCTCGCGAGCAATCTCAGCAGCCACTCACGCCAACGCGGTGCGATTGTGGTGCCTGCGCCGCCCGAGAATACGCCCGATGTGCAGCCGCAGATTCGGGCATGGGAGGAGGCGACCGGGCTGAAGATCGAGCTTTCGAGCGATCCGGCTGCCCGCATCGCTGAACTGCTTCGACAGGATCGCAATGGTTTGTTGGTCGGCACGACTGCCGCTGGCGAGATTACGTTAGGTCGCTACAGCGCCACGCCCGATGCAACCTTGGTTGCGCTGGTGTTGATCGAATGCGTCGCTAGATCAGGGAATCGCCTGCGCGGAATGCTCGATGAGATGAAGGGAAAAGGGAAGGCATGATTCTGGCCGTATCCGCCTACTCTGCATCGCAGAGCGCATCGTGCTTGATGTTATGCGCGTAATTTTCAAACGTTTATCTTCGTTAGCTCATCTGTCCCGCCCACTCGCACTCACTTCGGTGGGTGTTGTGTTGTTTGCGCTGGGATTGGCCTATTTCTTTATTGCGCTGTACCGCACCGTCGAGATGCCCGGCTTCGTCTATTACCTCACGCTCCAGTTTTTGCCGCGCTGGAGTCGGGGGATTCTGTTGATGGGTCTGGGCTTGGCGACGTTGGTGATCGGTATTTGGCAGTTGAGTGGTGTGGCGGTGATTCCGCTGAGCACCGCGCCGACCAACACGGGCGAGCTTGTGGTGGGGTTTCAGAGCACCGCTGCGCCGCCGCGCATCGCTGTGCTATCGGGCGGGCCGGGCATGCTGATTTTGGCGAGTTTGGGCCGCCATGCCAGCAGCATGACGTGTATCACGCCGGTGCAGGACCCGGTTGAGTATTATTACCGCGCTTCGAGTCTCTTCCGGTTCGAGAATGTGTACTACGTGGCTCCGACGGGCAGTATGGCGCAGGTCGAGGTGGAACTGAGCAACGGCCAGCGGTACGATATTCGGCAGGGCTTGGCCCATAATCAGGAGCTTGCGCCGTATCACGTGGTGGGGATGCGCTTGATACCGCCTCAGACGGCGGAGGGCACGCAGCCGCTGTTGGTGACGCGCCACACGCTCGATGCGCTGGCCGAGGCCGATGCGATCATCCTGGGGCCGGGCAGCCTGTTCGAGAGCATTCTGCCGAACCTGCTGATCCCCGAGCTTCGCGAGGCGATCAAGGCCAGCCGAGCGCGCAAGATTTATGTGTGTAACCTGATGACCGAGCCGGGGCTTACCACGGGCTTCGGCGTGGCCGAGCACCTGAGCCAGATCCGCACCTACGGCGGCTTCTCGCCCGATTATGTACTGGTGAATGCGCAGCGGATCGAGCCGGAAGTGCAGCAGATGTATTTGGCCGCGCATCAATCGCCCGTGTATCTCAGCCCCGAGGAATACGAGGAGACGAGCGTGAGCGCCACCGACCGCGTCACCAGGCGTCAGATTCTGGTGGAGGGTGCGGTGGTGATCGAGGCGGATCTCGCGTCCTCTCAACTTCAACTCACCGCCTCGCTGGATCGCCCTGGCGAGGGCCGCACGGTGCGGGTGTTGCGCCACGACCCCGATAAACTAGCCGCTGCGATCCTAGAGATCCTGCGGCGTGGGTAGTCCGTTGCAAACGATCGACGCTGATCTGGACGGCGGAGTGGTTGCTTTGTGATGGAAACGCAGTGCCATGAATGATACCGTGATTGTTTTTGAGGATGAGGGCTTTCGGAGCTTTCTGCCGCTGGTTTACACCCGGCCTGTGTTCGAGTTGCGCTGTGGCTTGTACACGGCGCGGGAGCGGGCCGCCGCGCAGTTGGGGCGTCCGGTGGCGGGGTTGTGCCGCTCGCACTTGGCGAATGTGTACGGTGCGGGTCGCTGGCCGCTGAGTTTGCTGGCGGAGAGTGCGCCCGTCACGTTTGTGAATGGCCGTGCGCTCGATATGCCGTGGCTGCCCGAATTGCTCAATGAGCCGATCAATACGGTGTATGTGGCCGATCCGGGGCCGGGTCTGTTGGCCGCGCACGTGTTGGTGGGTGCGCGGATCTCGCCCTCATTGGCGAGCGCGGTGCTGTTCGACCTGATGCATCAGCGGGGGGAGGCGGCGCTGATCGAGTTGCGGCGCTTCGCTCGTGTGGTCGAGGTCGATGCGCGGTTGCTCAACTTCCCATGGGACATCATCACCAACAACGGCGAGCAGATCAGCCGCGACCTGTCGGTGTTCCTCAAGCAGCACGGTTGGCCGTCGCTGGCCGAGCGCCCGCTCGATGACCCGCACGTGGTGGTGCGCAACCCGTCGCAGGTGTTTGTGCACCCCGATGCCAAGCTCGATAGCCCGATTGTGTTGGATGGGCGCGATGGCCCGGTGGTGGTGGACGCCGCCCAGATCGAGCCGTTCAGCTTTATCCAAGGGCCTGCGGCGATCGGTCCTGGTTCGACGATTTCGCGCGCCCGCATCCTGGCCGAGACGACGATCGGCGCGGTCTGCCGGATCGGCGGCGAGGTTGAGGCGAGCGTGGTGCAGGGCTACAGCAACAAGCATCACGATGGCTTTTTGGGGCACTCGTACCTGGGCGAATGGGTGAATATCGGGGCGATGACGACCAACAGCGATCTTAAGAACACCTACGGCACCATTCGTATGGCGATCGAGGGGTTGGGGCAGGTCGATAGCGGTGTGCTTAAGTTGGGCTGTTTCCTGTCCGATCACGTGAAACTGGGGATCGGCGTGCACCTGAACGGTGGCGCGGTGATCGGTACAGGATCGAACATTTTTGGCGTGCATTTCGCGCCCAAGACGATCCCGCCGTTCACGTGGGGCGGTGAGGTGTTCCGCGAGTATCGCATCGACGGCATGATCGATGTGGCCCGCAAGGTGATGGGGCGGCGCAAGATCGTGCTCTCGCAGGAGCAGGAGGCGATGCTGCGCGAGGTGTTCGCGCTGACACGCGGCAGCCGCGCCGGGATGGTGGAGCCGACCAACGAGCGGGCGGTGGGTGGCGCAGCGAGCAGCAATGCTGATGCGTTGGCGCGCGCCGAGGCCGAGGCGATCCTGGCGTTCGAGCCGCCACGGCGTGTATAATGCATAGAGAACCTACACGCTTGTTCGGCACGGAGGAACACGATGGATCGGTTAGCTCGCTTACAGTTGAGCGGATTCAAGTCGATACGTTCCGCTGATATTGTGTTCAACGCGCTGAATGTGTTGATCGGGCCGAATGGTGCTGGTAAATCGAACCTGATCTCCTTCTTCAAGCTCCTCAATTGGATGACGCCTACGCCGGGGAATCTCCAATTTTTTATCGGCAAGGCGGGCGGTGCTCACGCGCTGCTGCACGATGGGCCTGCCGTCACTCCTCAGATTTCGGCGACACTGACGTTTGAGCACGACGACCAACGGGCGAATGAGTATGCGATGCGGCTGGAGTACGCCGCGCCCGATACGCTGATCTTCGCTGATGAGCGCTACCGCTTTACGCCGCCCGGCAAACAGCACGATTGGGTTCCGCTCGGCGCTGGACATCGCGAGATGCGCCTGATCGATGAGGCTGAGCAGGGTAAGGCGAGCGCGAAGTTTATACTAGGCCTACTCAAGCGTTGCGTCGTGTATCAGTTTCACAATACCTCGGAGACGGCCCGCATCCGCCAGCGCTGGGATATCAACGACATGTTATTCTTGAAGGAGGATGCGGCGAATATTGCGCCGTTCCTGCTGCGTTTGCGCGAACAGCAGCCACGGGCGTATTTGCGGATTGTTGAAACCGTTCGTTTATTGGCACCGTTCTTTGGCGATTTTGTGCTGGAGCCCGCCAACGGCACGGTGCTGCTGCAATGGAATGAGCGCCACAGCGATATGGTGTTTGGGGCGCATCAAGCCTCCGACGGGATGCTGCGGGCGATTGCGCTTGTGACGTTGCTGTTACAGCCGACCGAGCAGTTGCCGAGCGTGATTATCCTCGATGAGCCTGAGTTGGGCTTGCATCCCTTTGCTATCAACATTATCGCGGGTTTGCTGAAAAGTGTATCGCTGCATCGCCAGGTGATTTTGGCCACGCAGTCGATGACGCTGGTCGATTATTTTGCGCCAGAGGATATTTTGGTGGTCGAGCGACCAGCCCGCGATACGCAGTTTCATCGACTTGATCCCACGACGTTGCAGGAGTGGCTTGCGGAGTATTCGCTGGCTGAGTTGTGGGAGAAGAATGTGTTGGGAGGGAGGCCGGGTTGATGATTCGGCTGCACCTGATCGTCGAGGGACAAACTGAGGAAACTTTTGTAAACACTGTGCTCGCCGATTACCTTGGCGCGTTCCAGATCAGCGTTGATGTGCGGCGGGTAGAGACGAGCCGAAGTCGTGGACGTGTGTATCGCGGCGGCGTGCTCGATTATGCTCGTGTGAAACGGGATGTTGTCCTTTGGATGAAACAGGATCCGCGCCCCGATGCCTTTTTCTCCACAATGTTCGATCTCTATGCGCTTCCGCAGGATTTCCCCGGTTATGCCTCGTCATAGCATCTGCCGCCGTTTGAGCGTGTCAATGCGCTTGAGCAGGCGTTTGCTCTGGATGTGCAGCATACTCGTTTCATCCCCTACCTTCAGTTACATGAGTTTGAGGCGCTGCTATTAGCTGATCCGCAGCAGTTTGAATGGGAATTTATTGAGCATGATCAGGCGATCCGTCAGTTGGTTGAGATGACCGCAACGTTTGATTCGCCTGAACTGATTGATGATGGTCAAGAGACTGCGCCTTCGAAGCGAATCATTCGAGTGATACCTGAATATGCTGGTCAAAAGCCGTCGTCGGGGCCGCTGATTGCCGCGAAGATCGGTGTACCAGCTCTGCGTGCCGCGTGTCCGCACTTTGATGCGTGGCTTACGCGGCTCTCCACGTTGCATCAAGCCTCGGAAACACATGTCTAATTGGATATTCCCCGTATCTAAACGCCGTTTTTCCCTGCGGCAACAAGGTATGTCTTCTTTTGTGATGTCGATGCGCTGCTAAGAGTAGCCCATCGACATCACGTTTATTTAGAACCACCCGTCACCCCGTTACCCCGCCACACCGTCGTTCGCGTAGCGCAGCATGAGCAGTGCGAGCAGTGCGGTGCGCGGCACAACGCTGGATATGAGGATGTATTCGTCGGGGCTGTGGGCTAGCCCGCCGATGGGTGCGAGGCCGTCGAGCACGGGCAGGCCGCGTTCCGCCAGGAAGTTGGCGTAGGAGACGCCGCCCGTCGATGCGGCTTGCACGCTGAAGCCGAGTTCTTGGGCGCAGGCGTCGGTGAGTTGGGCCATCGCTTCGATGGCGGGGGTGCGTGGCATGGGTGGCGCGCCCCAGCCGCCGGTGATGGTGGTGCGCACGCCGGGCACGACGATGCGCTCCGCTTCGGCTTGGAAGGCGGCGTCCAGCACTGCGGCGTCGTCGGGGTGCTCGATGCGCACGTCGATGGTGGCACTGGCGTAGTCGGGGACGGCGTTGGATACGACGCCGCCTTTGATGATGCCGACGTTGACGGTTGCGCCGGGACGTAGGCCGTTGAGCGCTTGCAGGGCGATGATGTGGTGGGCGAGCGCTAGGACGGCGTGCGCGCCTTTCTGCGGTTCGACGCCTGCGTGCGCTGATCTGCCGAAGGTTTCGAGCAGGAAGCCGCCGCCGCCTTTGCGCGCCCCGACGATATCGCCGTTGGCGCGGGCGGCTTCGAGGACGATGGCGGCGTCGTAGTGCGGCGCGAGGCTTTGCAGCAGCGGGAGCGATGTGCGCATGTCGGTCTCTTCATCGCCGCCGCAGACGAGGCTGATGGTGCCGCAGCGGGGCAGCATGCCCAGGTCTTCGAGGGCAGCCATGGCGTAGAGCGCCGAGATGATGCCGCTTTTGTTATCGGCGGTGCCCGGGCCGATCAGTTTGTCGCCTTCGGTGCGCAGCGGGTTTTGCGCGAGTGTGCCGAGCGGGTGAACGGTGTCGAGGTGCGCGACGAGTAGGATGGCTGGCCGTTCGGCGCCACGCACGGTGACGACGAGGCCGTTGCCTGCGGTTTCGTCGGGGTGGGTAGTGACTTCCCAGCCACGCGCCTCGGCCCAGCGCTGCACCCACGCGCCTACTTCGTCGATGCCTGGTTTGTAGTTCGAGGGGCTTTCGATCGAGCAGATTTCGCGCAGTTCGTCGAGGTAGGCTGTTTGGAGGGTTTCGAGGTGCGAGATGAGCGCCTGGGCTTCGGGTGTTGTTGGCATTGGGTTCCTCTAGGTTTCGCTATGCGGTTGGTCGGTGATGATTAGAAGGCAGTTTTAGCTTGCGGCAGCAAGGTACTTTCTTTTTTATGTGGTGTCAAAGCGCTGCTACGCGCAGCGCTTTGACACCACTTGATTAGTATGAGCCTCCGTTGTAGGTGTCGGATGCGCTAGGCGCGAGTGCGCGTGTATTCACGAGGAGGTGCGCTGCTGCGCAAGCCCAAGGGGTCGGTCGCGACCCCTGGGAACCCCGCGACTGGGGCGAATGCCCCTGGACCCCAAGGGATCCGCTCTGTCAGGCAGTGCCATTTGGTCCCTCGGTATGGTCCGTGTTCGGTGGTCTGTGTGCGCTTTTGCATCTTGTGCCTCCGCTCATAGCCTTCTGATGCTTTCCTGCAATGTTCTGAGAGCGATGGTTGGCTTTGTTGTGCTGTGATTATACCGCGTTATCGGCGGCGGCTGCGGGTGGCCGCGAGTAGAGCGGCGCGCGTTTTGGCGCGAAGCGCCACATCTGTCCGAGCGCGCACACGTTGTGCACGACGTTGTTTGCCCGCAGCGACGGGCGTTGAGATCGCGGTTGCTTTTTTTCTTCCCCAACAACACTACGGCGCTGTGGCGGGTTAGGTGTTGATGATGGGCAACCAGGTACGCAGCGGCGGGCGTTCGATGCCGTCGGTGCAGGTGGCTGGGCCGATGGCGGCGTGTGGGCAGGCGGCGTATTCGAGCAGCAGCAGGACGGCTTCGCGGTTGCGGGCGGTTTGTTCGGCGATGACGCTGGCGGACGGGTAGAAATCGTTCCAGACGGGGAACATCTCGAAGGTGAAGGAGAAGATGCGGTGTACGCCGTAGCTCCAGTCGAGGAAGTCGCCATTGGTGAGGTAGAGATGGCTGCCTTGGTGTGGTGTGTAGCCGTTGGTGGCGGCCATGGCTTGGCCGAGGGCGACGAAGGTTGCGGCGTCGTCGGCGGGCATGTCCTCGGGTTGGGCGGCGTAGGTGTAGCCGTAGGGCCAGAGGATGAGTTCGCCGAAGGTGTGGAATGAGATGGCGACGCGGATCTGTTGGGTGCCGCTGATCACGCGGCTGTTGACGAACGCTTCCATGGCGGCGACTTCGGGGGCGCTGGCGGGGGCCGAGCCTCGGTAGATCTCGGAACTGGGGTCGGCTGATGAGCCGATGCCGTCCCAGCGGTAGCTGTGATTGCGGTTGAGGTCGGTGCCGATGGCGGGGTGGCCGCTGTTGGGTTGGCGGTTTTTGCGCCAGAGTCGGTATTCGCCCGTGGCGATGTCGTATTCGCTGCCGTCGGGGTTGAGGCTGAAGATGAGGTAGATTTCGCGGGTGTCGACAAGGCGGGTGATCTGCGGGTCGCTGCCGTAGTTGCTGGTGAAGAGGTCGAGCAGGTAGAGCATCATTTCGGGGGTGAGGTGTTCGCGGGCGTGGTATTGGCCGACGAAGAGCGCTTCGGGTTCGTCCTCGTCTTGGGCGACATTGTCGCTGATTTTGGCGGCCCACAGCGCGCGGCCTTCGTATGAGTTGCCGATGCTGAAGAGTTGGACGATCTCGGGGTGCGCGGCGGCGGTGGCTTGGATCTCGGCGACCATTTCGGCGTAGTTGTGGTACGCGGCGTCGGCGGGCGGGAAGTCGCTCGTCCGCACGATGGGTTGTGAGTTGTAGCCGAGCGCTGCGAGCCGTTGCGCGTCGGCGGGGGTGGCGGTGATCTCGACCCAGTCGGGGCCAACGCTGTCGATGGCGATGCCTTGGGCGACGATGTTGGTGCGCTGTTGGGCGGTGGTGATGTTGTTGATGCGGTATTGGCGTATGGCGAGGTCGGCTGGCTGCGCCGAGGCCTGCGGTATCAGGATGAGGGCGAGGAGCAGAAGGATGAGGTAACGCGCCATTGTGCTCATAGTGATCTCCCTTGGAATCGGTTGTTGTATCCACAGATTACACAGATTTTTAAGAGGTGGTAAAGCTCAATTCGCTAGTTGGTGTGATATGAGTTTGATTCGCCTAGAGTAGCAAGGTACGTTCTTACGACGTTTGTGGGGAGATGTTAGTATCAGTTGATATGTACAGTTTTGATATTTTGTGAATCAAAATTTTTGCCAAGTCGTCGGGTCATACCAAATCCAAATGATTGCTTACAGTATCAGCATCCTTGCTGAACACCCTTTCTTCAACGTTAGACCGATACCAGCATTTCCAGGGAAGGTGGTGTCGATGTGCTGCGCGTAGCAGCGCCTCGACATCACAAAAAACGTCAAATACCTTGCTGCCGCAGGCTAAAACGGGTTTGTTACTGACACGACCCAAGCGGATTTGGATCAGTTGTTGGGAAATCGGTTGAGTGGTATGATAGTTGACGGGTCAATGATTGATCGAGCAACTATTGAGGAGCTATGAACCAACCAAAGTCTTCGGAGGCAGCCATGGCTGCTACTTCTCCCTCGTCCTCATCCGCAGCGCCAAGTTCGCGCTACGAAGGGGGATTGTACGGGATGCCAGCGTTACTGGCAATGTCGGGTATTGCGTTGGTTGTGCTCCTTTCGGCACTTGACCAGACGATCGTTAGCACGGCAATGCCGAAGATCATTGCTGAGTTACAGGGGTTCGACCTATACGCTTGGGTGGCGACGAGCTATTTGCTCACATCGACGGTTACCATCCCGATTATGGGCAAATTCGGCGATTTGTACGGTCGCAAGCCGTTTGTGTTGGCGGCAATCATTGTGTTCGTGGGCGCTTCGGCGGCGTGTGGCATGGCCACCAGTATGCTGGGCTTGATCATCGGGCGTGGCGTGCAGGGCATCGGCGCTGGGATGATCCAAGCGACTGGTTTTTCGAGCATCAGCGATATCTTCCCACAGCCGGAGCGGCGCGTGCGCTGGCAGGGTGTGGTCACGAGCACCTTCGGCTTGGCGAGTGTGCTCGGCCCAACCCTCGGCGGCGTGATGACCGATAATCTCGGGTGGCGCTCGGTCTTCTATGTGAATCTGCCGGTCGGCATCTTGGCGGTGATCGTGTTGATCTTCACGTTGCCGCGCGAACTCTCGCCCCGCCAGCCGAATGCGCGGATCGATTGGCCCGGCGTGGCGACGATCACGTTGAGCATTAGCGCGCTGCTGATGGCGGTCGAGTGGAGCGGCGAGATGGGTTGGTCGTCGCCGCTGATCGTGGGTCTGTTGCTGTTCGGCTTCGCGATGCTGGTGCTGTTCGTGTGGATCGAGTGGCGTGCACCCGAGCCGCTGATGCCGCTCGATCTGTTCACGATCCCGACGGTGACGATCTCGTGTTTGGTTTCGTTGCTGGTGGGCTTCGCGCTCTTCAGCCTGATCTTCTACACGCCGCTGTTTGCGCAGGGCTCTTTGGGATTGAGCGCGAGTGCGGCGGGCGTGATCCTGACGCCGTTGGTGACATGTATCGCGGTCGGCAGCCTGTGCTGCGGCCAGTTATTCCCGCGCTTCCCCCGAGTGCGCGTGATGATGCTGATCGGCGGCAGTCTGTTCACGATCGGCGCGTTCTGCCTCTCGCAGACGACGCGCGAGACCGAGCAGATCTGGTTTAGTGTGTTGTTGGGCATGTGCGGCACGGGCGTGGGCATGCTGATGCCGATGATGGTGATGTGCGTGCAGGCGGTGGTGCCACGGCGGCGCATGGGCGTGGGCACAGCGGCGAATCAGTTCTTGCGCCAGATCGGCAATACGCTGGGCACGGCGCTGGTTGGCGCGCTGGTGGCAAGCTTGTTTATGTCGAACTTGACGTTTCGTGCGCCCGCCGATACCGACCCGCGCCTGTTGGCGGCGATGAACGACCCGACGGTGTTGGTGAGCGCTGATGCGCAGGCCGAGTTGGCGGTGCTGGCCGATGAGATCGGGCCGCAGGGGCCGAGCCAACTTGAGACGCTGATGGCGTTGGGGCGCGATGCGTTGGCTGTTGGCATTCGTGCGAGCTATTGGGCAGCGGTGGGCGCGGGTGTGCTGATTCTGATCTTGGCCTCGTTGCTGCGACCTCAAATGTTTGTGGTACCATCAGATCAGTTGCGCACGCTCCCTGTAGAGCGAGAATTGCCATCGTTATAAGTGTGAGGTTCATGCGTGGATGATTCGACCAATGCGCCGCCAAACGAGCCGGAGGTGCTTACACAGCCGTTAAACGATACGCTATTCCAGCAGATTTCACGGACGTACCACACCGTGTTGCCCGCCTTCGAGCGCCACGTGGGTATGAGCCGTTCGCGTTGGGGCGTGTTGGTGACGCTGCTGCGTGAGGGCGAGATGAGTCAGGCGTTGTTGCAGCAACGCCTACGAGTGAATGGTGCGGTGATCACGCGTCAGGTCAAGCAGTTGGAGGATGAGGGGTTGGTGCGGCGGCGCGTCGATCCGCAGGATAACCGTTTCACGCTGGTGCACCTGAGCGAGCAGGGCCAGCAGTTGATCGCAGGTCTGGTGGGACGGCGCGAGTCGTTCGAGCGGCTGATCACGGTTGGTTTGAGCGAGGATGAGTTGGCGGTGCTGCGGCGCAGTCTGGCGGTGATCGCGGCCAATGTCGCGAAGATCGCTGAGGACGAGTAACGCGGGTTGATCATCCACACATTATCCGATGTTGTGATGAGGTTGTTCTGCTGATGTAGAACAACCTCATCGTTTTTGTGTAGGAACATCCACAGATTGCACAGATTGCACAGATTATTGAAAACAGGATTGCTTTCTTTGCTGAAGGTTTTATACCAAATCTGGTTGGACTGTGTTCATTGAAATGCTTTTTTAGCCTGCGGCAGCAAGGTGTTTTCTTCTTTTTGTGATGTGAACGGGCTGCTACGCGCAGTCCGTCCACATCACTTGTTTCGGGAAGTGTAGGTACCAATTGAAATCGAGGATCACGCCATTACACGAAGGTGTCGTTTTTGTTAGTGATTATTCGGATGTGATGTCAGAGGCTTTCTGAAAAGCTTTCTAATGCGGAAAACAGAAAAGCAATAAATGTACTGCGCATTTTGAGAAGTATGTATCTCCTTTACGAGAGCGTAGGATGCGCCATTCGGCGAGAGTGCGCGTACTCACGAGCAACTCGGCTGCTGCGCAAGCCCTAAGGGCCGGTCGCGGCCCTTAGGAAACCCCGACCGGGACTTATTGCCCCTGGACCCCCAAGGAATCCGCTCTGTCAGGTGGGTATCGTTTGCTTCCTCGGTATGGTCCTTGTTCGGTGGTCTGTATGCGCTTTTTACTCGCTGATACGCAGGTATCTCTGCTCACAACGTCCTGATGCTTTTCAGAAAGCTTCTCAGCGCCGTCTACTCTCCTTGCGTTTGCGAGAGGACGAGTTGGTAGACTTCGCGGATCGGCAGGCCGTGGGCGCGGGCGATGCGTGCGCAATCCTCGTACTCCGGCGCGATGCCGAGGTCTTGGCCCTGCCAGCGCTTGCGTTTCGCGCGGATCGGCCCGAGCGGTGTGGCGACCTCGATGATCTTGCGCTCGCAGGTGTGGCGCTCGGCGGGTCGTCGTCGCACGCCGAGCGTGGACGTCTCGCGCATGATCAACTGGACGGCTTGGTGCTCAAGGGCGGCGGGCACCAGTGCGGCGAGCAGCATACCGACGCGGCCTTTTTTCATGTGGATGGGCGTGAGCCAGGCGTCGAGCGCGCCAAGCTCGAAGAGCCGTTCGACGGTGTAGGCCAGTTGCTCGGCGGGCTGATCATCGATGTTGGTTTCGAGTAGGATGGGCGTCTGCGCCTCGGGATGCGGTGCGGTGGTCTCGCCGAGCCAAGCGCGCAGCGCGTTGGGACGCGCAGGGTCGCGCATGCCCAAGCCGTAGCCGACCCGCTCCAGCCGCATGGCAGGGCGCTGGAAGGTAGCTAACCCCGCCAGCAGCGCCGCTCCCGTCGGCGTGACCAGTTCGAGCTCTGTGTCGTCGGGGATGGTCGGCGCGCCAGCGGTGGCCAGCAGTGCCAGCACGGCGGGCGCAGGCAGCGGTAGTGCGCCGTGGGCCGCGCGCGTCCAGCCCGTGCCGAGCGGCAGCGCCGAGGCGTACACCTGCTCGACGCCCAGCAGCGCGAGGCCTGCCACCACACCGACGATATCGACGATCGCGTCGAGCGCGCCGACTTCGTGGAAATGTACTTGATCGGCGGGGATGCCGTGGATCTGGCCCTCGGCCTCGGCGAGCAGCGTGAAGATCGCCAAACTGCGTGTCTTAACCTCTGGCGCCAGCGAACTCTGTTCGATGATCGCCCGCACATCGGCCAGGTGGCGGTGGGTGGCCTGTTCGGGGGCGACGACGTGAGCGCGGGTTCCGGCGATATAGCGGCGCATCCCGCGCTCGGCCTCGATAGCCCAGCCCGGCACGTGCAGTTTGCCCAACTCGGTGCGCAGCGCCTCTATCGGCAACCCAAGATCGAGCAGCGCGCCCAACGCCATATCGCCGCTGATCCCCGAGAAACAATCGAAATAGATAGCCTTTGGCATAATGGCCGTCTCCTCTGTGGCTCCAATCGGCCATTAGTATAGCATCTGGGGGATGAGTATCCACAGATTTCACAGATTATTGTAAATGTGTGAATGGGCAGGGTAGAAACCAAACGCTCAAGGCTGGACGAGGGCAGAGATTCTTCACTTCGTGCTGCGCACTCGTTCAGAATGACTCTATGTGAGAATGGGCGGGCTAGACCAGTTTTTGCTCTTCTCCGTAAACGAGAGGAACAAAAATATTCAATCTGTGTAATCTGTGTAATCTGTGGACCCCTACCGCGGCACAGGAGTCTCGACCACTGCGGCTTCGGGCTTGCTGCTGGCTCGCAGATAGAGGAACTGCAGCAGTGAGGCGATCACACCCGCTACGGGCACGCCGAACAGCAGCCCCCACGCGCCAGCGAACGCCGCGCCCAACAGGATCGCCGCGAAGATCAGCAACGGGTGCAGGCCGACGATCTTGCCCATCAAACGGGGCATAATCATATTGAACAGCACCTGTTGCAACGTCAGCAGACAGATCAGCATCAGCAATAGACGGTCGGGGTTCTCGATCAACGCGATCATCAACGGCGGAATGATCGCGAAGAACCCTCCAACGAGCGGGATGAGCACCAATATGCCAGCCAACACGCTCGCTAGCGCTATGTCGCTCATACCCAGTGCCAGCATGATGATCGCGGTCGCCAAGCCGTACAGCAACGCCTGCACCAACTGCGCGCGCAGAAACGCCCCGAACGTGCGGCTAATGATCGCGAAGAAGGTGCTGGTATCATCCCGCCATTGGATCGGCAGTAGCTCAAGCAAGCGCTGAGCGATCGCAGGGCCATCCACCGTCATGTAGTAGCTGATGATCAGGATCAACACCAAATTCAGCACCAGGGTCGCGATCCCGCTGATGATCGTGAGCGACTGGCTGATCAGCGTGCTGCTCAGCGTAGTGGCCTGCTGGATCAGCGTATCGGTCTGCATATCCGCGAAGTTCACCCGCCAGCCCATGCGGTTCAGCCCTCGTTCGAGCGCGATCACCCACGCATCGATCTCGGCTATCGCCGTGGGCATCGCCTCGTTCAAGCTGATGAGCTGGCTGGAGATGATTGGGATCAGCAGAAAGGCAGGGTAGATCACTAGCGCGACCACTCCGAAGTACACCAGCAGCGCCGCGATATTGCGCGGCACATGCCAGTGCTGTGCGCCTCGCCCGTTGGCCGAGCGCTGCACGAAGGGGATGGCGAAACCGCGCCCGCTGATCGCCTTGACCAACGGCTGTAGCACCAGTGTCAGCAGCCAGGCCAGCGCGAATAAGAGCAGCGGCGTGGCGAACTGGGTCAGCAACGCCAGCAAACGCTCGAACAGGAACACACTCACTGCTGCGATCAGTAACCATATCAGAATGCGCTGGAGTTGCTCGGTCGATATCATGCTCGAACTCCCAATCACGGCATATCTGCAAGGTGTGTTTTACGCTGCGCTATGCCCAAACGGCCAAGTGTAAAGGGGTGTGTAGCGAGGGCCGCCCGGCAGCAACTCACTCCGAAAGAGCACCACGCGATCAACAGGCCAACGCAGCGGAGGCGGCGCTGGTTGCGCTGCGAATAGCTCGCCGATGCGGGCCTGATCGGGGCGGGCGACGTTCCGGCGCACGTACGCTAACGTCAGGTGAGGATGGTACGGGCGCGTTTCGACGGGCAACTCCAGCTCCGTGAGCGCCGTTCCAATGGCTTGATAGAGCGTATTCAGTTGCTTCAAGGCGCCTGCCACGCCGACCCACAGCACACTTGGCCGACGCAGGTTCGGGAAGCCGCCCGTCTGGCTCAGTTGCAACTCGAAGGGCGATTGCTCCGCGCAGATCGGGGCGAGCGCCTGATCGATCTCGGGTAGGAGCGCCGTGTCGGTATCGCCCAAAAAGTGCAAGGTGAGGTGCATCCATTGCGGTTGCACCCACGACACGTTCAGCTTGTTCGCTTGCAGTGTGGCTTGGTGTTGAGCTAGGGCTTGTTTGATTGTGGACGAAAGCTCGATCGCGAGAAAAAGGCGGTATAGTGGCATAATGGTGTTAATCGAGCGGCGCATAATGCCCGAACGCGAAATTTGCTTGGCAATCGAAGGGCGCAGCGCCATCGTTCGGTCGGGCGCGCACATACGAGCCATCGGGTTGCAGGATGCGTGCCCGTGCGGTATCTTGCAAATAGGCTTCCAAAAGATCGTTGCGAATATGTGCAGCCATGGCTGCATCCTCGATGGGAAAGAGCGTTTCAACGCGCCGATCCAAGTTGCGCTGCATCAGGTCGGCGCTGCCCAGGTACACCTCCAGATTGCCGCCGTTGGCAAACGAGTAGACGCGGCTGTGTTCGAGGAACCGCCCCACGATGCTGCGTACGCTGATGTTCTCGCTCAGGCCGGGCACGCCCGGGCGCAGGCAGCAGATGCCCCGCACGATCAGGTCGATCTTCACGCCAGCCTGCGAGGCCAGGTAGAGCAGTTCGATCATCGAGGGATCGACCAGCGCGTTGAACTTGAACACCAGATGCGCGAGCCGACCCTGTTGGGCGTGCACGATCTCGCGGCGAATCAGGCGTTCCAACCCTTGGCGTAGGCTCACAGGCGCCACCAACAGCCTGCGATACTCCCGTTGGCGCGAGTAGCCCGTGAGAAAATTGAACAGGTCCGAGGCATCCGCGCCGATCTCCGGGCGACACGTGAGTAGACCCAGATCGGTGTAGATGCGCGCCGTGGTGGCGTTGTAGTTGCCCGTGCCGAGGTGCACGTAGCGGCGAATGCCATCGCTCTCGCGCCGCACCACCAGCGCCAACTTCGCGTGCGTCTTCAGGCCGACAAGCCCGTAGACCACGTGCACGCCAGCCCGCTCCAGCGCGCGCGCCCAAGTGATGTTGTTCTCCTCGTCGAAGCGCGCCTTCAACTCCACCAGCACCGTCACCTGCTTGTCTTGCTCGCGGGCGTGCATCAGCGCCTTGACGATCGGCGAGTTGCTGCCCACGCGGTAGAGCGTCTGCTTGATCGCCAGCACATCGCGATCTTCGGCGGCGGCCTCGATCATCTCGACCAAGGGCTGGAAGGAATCGTAGGGGTGATGCAGCAGAATATCTTGCTGGCGGATCGCCGCGAACAGCTCGGCGCTCGTGCGCGCGTACCGCAGCACCGTGGGAACCTGCGGGTAGAAGGGCGCATCCTTCAGGTCGGGCCGATCGATCTGGGTGAGTTGCATCAGGTCAGCCAAACCCAGCGGCCCGCGCACCTCGTACAGGTCGTTTGGCGTCAGCTTCAGGTTTGCCAACAGCAGGTCGCGGATACGTTTGGGCATATTCTGCTCGACCGAGATGCGCACACTGGCCCCAAAGCGCCGCTGCCGCACACTCTGCTGAATGGTGCGCAGCAGATCGGCGGCCTCTTCCTCCTGGATTTCCATATCGGCGTTGCGGATGATGCGGAAGGCGTGCGTTTCGACCACCTCGTGGCCGGGGAAGAGCGACCCGATGTGCTCGGCGATCACCTGATCGAGCCACACAAAACAGCGTCGTCGCTCCGGCGGAATCTGGTTGGATTGCGCGTCGTCGCCCAAGGGGATCGGGATCAAACGGGGCAAAACGGCGGGCACCTTCACCCGCGCAAACCGTTCGCCCTCCTCGGGGTCGTTGATCACCACAGCCAAGTTGATGCTCAGGTTCGAGATGTGCGGGAACGGATGGCTCATATCGAACGCCAAGGGCGTCAACACCGGGAAAATATTCTGCTCGAAATGATTCTTGCAGAACTCGCGCTGCTCCTCGTTCAGATTCTCGTAATCGAGCACATGGATGCCCTGCTCTTGCAGTTTTGGCTTGAGATCATCGAGCCAACAATTGCGCTGAATCGTGAGATGCTCGGACACCACGCGCCGAATCGCGCTCAACTGCTCGGCGGGTGTCATCCCATCGATCGTGAGGGCTGTGACGTGGGCGGCCACCTGCTGTTTCATGCCAGCCACGCGGATCATAAAGAATTCGTCGAGGTTCGTGCTGAAGATCGAGAGAAACTTCACCCGTTCCAGCAGCGGATGCTGTTGCTCCAGAGCCTCATCGAGCACGCGCCTGTTGAATTCGAGCCAACTCAACTCGCGATTGAAAAAATGACTCTCGTTTGATGGTTGCGTGGGTGCATCGTTCGGGGGTGTTAGCTCCGGCAAGATCGCCATAACAGTGTCCTTTGAGCAACGATGGCATGATGACTGCACGGTTCGCACGCCTTTGATTATAGCATCACGGATACGGTGCGGCAACCATTCGGCGCATTCTAACGCCAAACGGGCACCCGTGACGTGGGTGCCCGTTCAGGTGTAGACAGTTTGGAGAGCGCTTTACATCCGCTCTGGTGCGCGGATGCCCAGCAGTTTCAGGCCGTTCTCCAACGCCTGAGCGGTGGCCGCCACCAACCGCAACCGTGCGGCCCGTAGATCAGGGCTTGCGTCGAGCACGGGGCAGTGGTGGTAGAACGACGAGAACGACCGCGCGGTGTTGTAGCACCACTCGGCGATCACGAACGGCGCGTACCGTTCGCCAGCCTCGCGCACCGCGCCGGGCAACTTCGCCAACTGCTTGATCAAGGCCACCTCGGCCTCGTGCGTGAGCAGCGACGAGTCGGCGCTCTGCGAATCGGTCTTGCCAATGCCAGCCTTCCGCAAGATCGAGCAGCTGCGTGCGTGCATATACTGGATGTAGGTGGCGCTGTTGCCCTCGGTGGCTAGCATCCGCTCCCAATCGAGCGTGATGTTGCGCCGCGAGTCTTGGTACAGGTCGTTGTAGATCACCGCGCCGATACCGACCGCCTCGGCCACCGCTTCCTTCTCTTCCTCGCTCAGGTCTGGGCTAGCCTGCTCGACCACGGCCCGTGCGCGGTCGTGGGCGTCGTTCAGCAAGCCCTCCAAGTAGACCATGTTGCCCTTGCGGGTCGAGAGCGGCTCGCCCTGCGCGTCGAACACCGTGCCGAAGGCGATATGCACCAAGTCGATGTCCTTGGCGTAGCCGAGCGCTCGCGCCATCGCGAACACCTGCCGGAAGTGCAACTCCTGACGCGCATCCACCACGTAGATCACTCGGAACGGCTGATACTCCTGCTCGCGGAAGACCACCGTGGCCACGTCGCGAGTCAGGTACAGCGTGCCGCCATCGGAGCGTTGCAGCAGGAAACTCGGCAACGGCGGCAGATCGACCGCTACGGCGCCCTTCTCGTCGCGGATGGCCACCTTCTGTTCGAGGGCCTGCTCGATGATGGGGGCCATCTTGTCTTCAAAGAAACTCTCACCGTAGGTGGTGTCGAAGTGCACGCCCAACCGCTCGTAGAGCGGGTTGATGTAGCGCATCGTCTGCTCGACGCACCATTGCCACAACTCGCGTGCGACTGGATCGCCCTGCTCCAGCCGTAGCGACCAGGCCCGTGCGGCATCGTCGAGCGCCGCGTCGTCTTTGACCCGATTCGCGTACACCGAGTAGAGCTGTTCAAGCTGAGCTACGGCTTCTTCATCGTTGCCCTGAGGCTTGCCCTCGCGCTCGATCGCCAGCAACAGAATGCCAAACTGTTTGCCCCAATCGCCCAAGTGGTTATCGCTGATCGTCTTGTAGCCCAGCGCCGAAATGATGTTGAACAGCGATTGGCCGATGATCGTTGTGCGGATGTGCCCCACATGCATGCGCTTCGCCACGTTCGGCGAGGAGTACTCCACGATCACCAATCGGTTCGCGCCCAGATCATCGTGGCCGTAGCGCGGACCGAGTTGCTCGATCTCGCTCAGCACCTCCGCGCCCAACTGCGTGGTGTTGAGCGAGAAGTTGAGGAACGGCCCAGCCGCGGCCACGCCGCCGATCAGAGAATCCTTGGCGGGCGAGATCGCAGCAACCAATTCGTTCGCCAGTTGGGGCGGCGCGACTTTCAACTCCTTGGCGGCCCGAAAGGCGGGGAACGCTAAATCGGCAGGAATATTTGGCTTTGGCGCCGCAAGGTCGATCTGCGTCTCGGGCACTTTGCCCGTACTTGCGATCGCCTCGCGCACCTGTTGCTCGAATCGGTCAAGAGCGTATTTCATACAATAAATCCTAGAGCCTCGGCGATGGTTGCCGTAAGCATAACCTTTGTTGGTCAACAGTATTTACAGAAGTATATGCGGAGATGCGGCAATGCGCAACCTTCTTTCGATGGGTATTGTGCTTGAGATGGACGCTCATTCGCTGTTGCTGATGCCTCGGTTGTGTGAGCGGCGCACACTTCCTTCGCTTGAGATAGCTTGTGGCATCGCTATCCAATGGCTGCGTAGCGATGCTTTGGTATTCTCACCAGAGCATTGGATGTTTATGATACGTTATCTGCATTATCCCCTATCCGATATCAGTTATTGTTCTCTTCACACCCAAGAAAGTGAAATTCGTAAGTATATACTGTTGAAACTATTATTCTATGTTGCTAGTCGCAACGTTCACTACAGTACGTCGCAATAGCCAATCTCAGATCGATAAATGGTCCATTAACTGTAAGGAAAAATTCATATTTTTAGCCTTGTTTTACCAATTCAATCCATGGTATCATTTCATGCAAAGCGTTTTATAACTCAAATGTTTATAAACTATCCTCAATGTAGACGACGTATACAGTGCGGTAGTTCGATACGCTATGTTGGTGGTCTCAGGTTGGCTACGTAACCAAGCCTTCGTTCGTAGTCTGTATGCTCTCTATCTTCAAGGATTGGAGTGCTACGTCTGGCGATGTCGTTTGTACGCACCATTTCGTCGCTTAGTATCCGTGCCAAGGTGCTCCTGTTGGCGCTCAGTTTGGCATTGATCCCGTTGATCTCCACCAGTTGGCTCGGCCTCACGAGCCTCGATCAAGCCCGTATCACCGCAGAAGAGATCAGCACCCACGCGCTGCAAACGCAAGCCGAACAGTACCTCGTCAAACGCTCAAGCGACAAAGCCCTGCTCTACAACGCCGCTCTCAACACGATCCGCGTGCGCGCCGAGGCGGTCGCCGCCTATGCCCCCAACCTGATCGCCAGGGATACCTCCGCTGTGCCCTCCGATGAGCGGGTGTGGATCTCGCCGGGTGGCCCTGACCCCACCAATGAGCGCACCTACGCCTCTAGCATGGAACTCGCTCGGCGATTCATTCCGATTTTGCGGGCCGTTGCTCAAGACAATCACCTCATCAGCCTGGCTTACGTCGGCTTGGAGGATGGCGGCGTCACCGCTTTCGACCACGATATTATCGACCAACTCTTCTCCATCAGCCCGTTCGATGTGCGCACTCGCCCCTGGTATCTCGCGGCACGCGAGGCTGGTAAAACGGTGTGGGTCGATACGTATGTGGACGCCAACACCGGCAAACTCGTCACCACCTGCGCCACGCCGATCTACGATGCGCAGGGCGAGTTCATCGGGGTGCTCGGCTTCGACCTGCTGCTCGACACCATTCAACAAGATCTGCTGCAGTTCGATATCGATCCGGGCGGCTATGCCTTCCTGATCAACGATCAGGGCAAGGTGCTGGTGCGCCCCGACCTTGAAGTTGGTCAATTCACTTGGAACCAGCCGTTCACTACCGATAATCTGCTGGAGACTGAAGACCCCGTCTTTCGCAGTGTGGTGCAGCAAATGGTGGGCGGCCAACAAGGCGTGCAGCGGATCGCCTACGAGGGCAACAACGTCTACATCGCCTATGCGCCGATCGACGATGCGGGTTGGAGCATCGGCATCGTTATCCCCGTGGCCGAGGTGATCCGCCCGGCTCGCGAGGTTGGTGCGGCGATCTCGGAGCGCCAAGCCCAATTGCGCACGCAGGTGCTGGGATTGGTGGCGATCAGCGTGTTGATCGTGCTTTCGCTGGGCACGCTGCTCACCTTGCTGATGACGAGGCCGTTGCGGCGCTTGCAGGCGGGCGCTCATCGCCTCGCCTCGGGCGAACTGACCCATCGTCTTGAGCCCGGCGGCGGCGATGAGGTGGGTGCGCTCGTGCGCTCCTTCAACCAGATGGCCGATGCGCTTCAGGCACAGGTGAGCGAACTCGAAGATAACCTGCGTCAACTGGCCACGCTCAACGAAGTCTCGAACAGTTTCCGCACCATCCTCTCCCTTCAACAACTGCTCGACGCCATTCCGAAGGCCGTTTGTGAGCGCTTCGGCTTCGACCGCGCCGTGCTGTATCTGCTCGATGGCGAAATGCTCTACGCCGTGCGGGCCACCTTCGGCCCAACTCCCGAGCAGCAGGCCCAGGCCGCCGAATTTCTTGCCGCCGCCAACGCTCAACCCATCTCGCTCAACGGTCAAAGCATCGAAGCCGACATTCTGCGCAGCGGCCAGGCCGTGATCATCGATGACTCGCAACTGCACGAGCATCTGAGGTTAAACAAGCAGACTATCATCGACAGCCATTCGTATGTACAGGTGCCGATCTTTGGGCATGAAGAAAAGGTGATCGGCCTGCTGTTCGCCGATTACTACCTCAGCCAGCGCCGAACTAGCCCACGCGACGCCACTCAGTTGTTGACGTTCGCGAACATGGTCGGCCTCACCATCGAGAATACCCGTCTCTACAACGATATGGAGCAGGCGGTGGCGCAGCGCACCGAAGAGTTGCGCATCGCGCTCGAACGGGCGCAGGAAGCCGATCGGCTCAAGGGCCAATTCCTCGCCGCCATCTCGCACGAGCTACGTACGCCGCTCAACGCGATCATCGGCTTCTCGACGGTGATGCTCGATGAACTCGACGGCCCGATCACGCAAATGCAGCGCGAGGATCTGCGCACCATCAATCAAAACGGGCGCTTCCTGCTGCACATGATCAACGAACTGCTCGACTTGGCGCGCATTGAGGCTGGCAAACTCGAACTGAACATTGTGGCGGTCGATTTAGCTGCGCTGATCAACGACATTGGTGAGACCGTCCAAGGGCTGTTGTACGATAAAGATGTGATGTTGCACATTCGTCTGCCGGAGCAATTGCCGATGGTGCGCGGCGATGCCGACAAGATTCGGCAGATTTTGTTGAACTTGCTCTCAAATGCGGTAAAATTCACGGAGCGTGGAACGATCACGATTAGCTCGCCAGAGACCCCACAACTCGATCACGTCGCAATCAGCATTCGTGATACCGGCATTGGCATCGCAGCCAAAGATCTACCGGTGATTTTTGAGGAATTTCGCCAAGTACACGCCAACCGAAAGGGCAAGCGCGGCAGTGGCTTGGGCCTCGCGATCACCCGCAAACTGGTTGAGGCGCATGGTGGCCAGCTCAGTGTCGAGAGCACTCTCGGTCACGGTAGCGTTTTCACGTTCACACTCCCGATCCACAACGCAGCCTACGAACAACCTACTGAGACACGCGCCTACGGAGATGCCTAACGGACTGGAAGGGTGGCTGTATGAGCGAGCGTCCAATGATCCTGTACATCGAGGATAACGCCGATAACCAGCGGCTGGTGCAACGCATTTTAGAAGCGCGTAACTACCGTGTTCAACTCGCCGAGAACGGCCCCGAGGGCATTCAGTTGGCGCTCGAAGGCATGCCAGCCCTGATCTTGGTCGATATGAACATCCCGGGCCTCGACGGCTACGAGACCACCACGCGCCTGCGCAGTATGGCGCATCTTGGCTCCACGCCGATCGTGGCGCTCACCGCCGATAACCGCAACGGCACGCGCGAGCGCACCCTGGTGGCGGGTTGCGACGGCTACATCACCAAGCCGATCGACCCGCGCCGCCTGCCCGAGCAGATCGAGGAGTTTATCAACGGCAAGCGCGAAGCTGTGCCGCAGGCGCTCGAAGCGCCGCTGCTGCGCGAATACAACCAGAAACTGGTCGAACGCCTCGAACGCCAAGTGCGCGAACTCAGCATCGCCAATAGCGAACTGCAAGAGGCTGATCGGCTGAAGAACCAGTTCCTCGCTACGCTCTCGCACGAGCTACGCACGCCGCTCACATCGCTGCTCGGCTACCTGGAGTTGTTCGGGCGGCGCACGCTTGGCCCACTCACCGAGGCGCAGGCCGAGGGCATCCGCGTGATGACGCGCAGCACCGAGATCCTGGCGCGCCACGTGAATCATTTGCTCTACCTGCAAGAGGTGCGCTCCTCGCAACTCAAGCGCGAGCCTTGCACGTTGCACACGCTCTTGATGAACATTCTCGAGGAGTGGCAACCGCGCATCGAGGCGGGCAACATCAACCTGCAGACCACTATCGAGCCAACCGCGACATACATGGGCGATATGCTCGGCCTCGATCAGGCTATCCGCAATCTGCTCGACAACGCGCTGAAGTTCACGCCGCCGAACGGCACCGTGCGCGTGGCCCTGCTCGACGAGCCGAACCGCATCATCTTGCGAGTGGAGGATAGCGGCCCAGGCATCCCCCCTGACATGCAGGACAAAGTCTTCCTGCCGTTCTTCCAGATCGACACGTCGCTGGCGCGGCAGCACCCCGGCGCGGGCATGGGCCTCGCGATCGTGCAGCACGTGGTGGAGGCGCACGGCGGCCAAGTCATCCTGCACAGCACGCTCGGACAGGGCAGTCAGTTTGTGGTTGTGCTACCGCGCACCTAATACCAAATCCGAAAGATTATGTACATAAGCGGCATGTGAATGTTATGGCGTGACGCTGGTTTTCAAATGATACTCACTTCTCCCGAAACAGGTGATGGCGAAGGGCTGCTACGCGCAGCCCTTCGCCATCACAAAAAGAAGAAAATACCTTGCTGCCGCAGGCTAAAACTGGTTCTATCGTGATACTGACCAACCAGGTTTGGTATAACCCTTCAAACGAGCAAAACAGAAAGACGAGGTCGCGCACGGCCTCGTCTTCGCATCGCTATCGCTCAAAAGCGCTAACCAGAATTGTGGCTATCGTTGGCCGAAATGCGCAGCAGGAGCCCCACAATCACGAAGTTCATCAACACCGACGAGCCGCCGTAAGAGATGAATGGCAGCGTGATGCCTGTGAGCGGGATCAGGCGCAGGTTGCCGCCGATGATGATAAAGCTCTGTAACGCCAGGATCGAGGTGAGGCCGACCGCCATCAACTGCTCGAAGCCACGGAAGCGCCCCGGCACATTGATCGCAATGTGGAAGCCCCGGAACACCAGCAAGATGTACCCGATCAGGATGCCCAGGCTGCCCGCCAACCCCAACTCCTCGCCCAAGGCCGAGAAAATATAGTCGGTGTGTACTGCCGGGATCACCGTTGGCGTGCCGCGCCCGAGGCCGCTCCCGAACACGCCGCCCGAGGCCAGCGCATAGATGGCCTGGATGATCTGATACCCGCTGCTCTGTGCCGTCTCCCACGGGTCGAGCCAGATCGACACGCGGGTCTTGACGATCTCGAACAGCTTGTAGAGCACGAACGAGCCGCCGCCGAAGGCCGTCATACCCGCGATCACGTACAGGCTATTGCTGGTGGCCACGTAGAGCATGGTCAAGAAAACGCCGAACAGCAACAGCGCAGCGCCGAGGTCGCGCTGGAAGATGATCAAGGCCATCGCCATGCCCCACATGCCCAGCAACGGCACCAGATAGGGGATGGGTGGCAATCGGAACGGCCCAATCTGATACCCGCCCGACACCACCTCGCGGTACTCGTTCAGGTACGAGGCCAGGAAGATCACCAAGATCACCTTCAGCAACTCGGAGGGTTGGAAGGAGAACAACCCCAGGTTGAACCATGCGCGAACACCGCTACCGTTCGGGTCAACGCCAAACAGGAAGGTCGCGATGATCAGCAGCACGCCGAGCGCCAGCCAGACGTAGCGATGGTGATCCAGCCAGTCCATCAGTGTGGTGCGTAGGTACTTGCGAAACAGATTGTCCCAATCGACGAACAGAATCACCGAGAGCGCGATCACGCCCATCGTCACCCACGCCGATTGTTTCGCATCGATGCTACTGCCCACTCTTGGTTCGAGCCGGGCCATCATCATCAGGCCCAAGCCGGCCAGTAACGCGACCAAGGGAAGCAATACCTGATCGGCCCTGATATTCCGCCAGGCCATGCCCACCGAGATGCCCAAAAACAGCACAAACGGCAGCACCGAGGGCCACAGAATATCGGCGAACCCGCTCACAGTCGGGATAAATTCGTTGGCGCGCGTAGCTGCCACCACCAGCAGATACCCGGCTGCGAAGAAGAGCAGCACGGTGAACAGCAGTTGCAGCTCGGCGGAGCGGAGGCGGCGTAGATTCTGAAGCATAGCACCTAACGCGAGTGGTTACTGTCGGCTGTGGAGCGTGCCCACAACCGACAGGCGGCTTTTCCGATTAGACGTTGAACAGGAAGTGGCAGATATCGCCATCCTTCACGATGTAGTTTTTGCCTTCGAGGCGCAGCGTGCCTGCCTTTTTGGCCTCGGCCATGCTGCCAGCACGCACAAGATCGTCGTAAGCCACGATCTCAGCGCGAATGAAGCCGCGCTGAATATCGGAGTGGATCGCGCCAGCCGCCTCGACAGCGGGCGTATTCTTGCGGATAGTCCAAGCGCGCACCTCGTCGGGGCCGGCGGTCAGGAAGCTGATCAGGCCCAGCAGCTCGTACGACTTGCTGATCACGCGCTCGCGGGCCGCCTCGGTCACGCCGAGATCCTCCATAAAGATCGCAGCATCGTCGTCGTCGAGTTGTGCAAGCTCGGCCTCGACCTTGCCGCAGAGCGGCACCACCACACTGTTGTGGATGGGGTAATCGAAGGTGGGAGGATTCTTGATATCCTTCTCGTCGATGTTCACCACCAGCAGCATCGGCTTAGCCGTAAGGAACTGGTAGCCGCGCAACAGCCGCTCTTCTTCCTCGCTCAGCTCAATGCTGCGGATGGGGCGCTCGGCCTCTAGCTCGGCTTGCAATCGCACCAACAGATCGCGCTCGGCAATACGAATCTCGCGATCCTTTGATGACATTTTATTTATCTCGGCGTTAAGCTTCGAAAGTCGGCGTTCAATAATTGAGAGGTCGGAGAACATCAACTCCAACTCGACCGACATAATGTCGCGTTGCACATCGACGGAGCCCTCGGGATGAGGGACGGTCTCATCTTCAAAGGCGCGAGCGACGTGCAGGAGGGCATCGGCGCCACCGATGTAGTTCAGGAGCGCTGGTGGTAGGCCACCCTGCTGGCGCGTGCCGCTAATACCGCCAACATCGACATATTGCACGTCGGCGGGGGTAATCTTCTTCGGATTAAACATCGTGGCCAACACGCCGAGCCGCTCATCGGGCACTTTGACAGTTGCCATATTCGGCTCTAGTTGGCCCGAGCTAAACGCGGCGGTTTCCGCATTGCCACGCGTGAGGGCGTTGAAGACAGTTGTTTTGCCGCTATTGGGTAAACCAATAATTGCTATTTTCATTTTGTAGCGATCCTCAAAGTTGTCGATAACGAGGTCTGTTTGCAGTATAGCGCCCCACCGCAGTTCGTGCAACTAGAATCGGTCCTCCGCGATGCCTTTTCGCTTTAGAATGGACGATTCTTCGAAGCCCGCTGAGTATGACAGCGCGTTTATCTGCTATGGTTGCGCCTCTGGGAGCGTATCATTTCGTTGAATAACTATTTTTATGGCTTTCATTACACATTTTAACCATTTTGATTGACTGTAAAAAAGAACGGTACAGCAGCGCTGCTGAACACAATAGATGTATCATTTGTCACCTAAATTACATGAATTTCATAGCTTCCACTCTTTACGTGCGCTTAAACGTTCGGCTATAATATGGCACACTACGTAACACGACCTCCAAGAACACGACCCTCAGTAGTGTAAAGCGCGTAACTTTTGCGTCGGAAGTGGCGTTGGTATTAGGTAAGAACACCTATTCCTCCGCCCATGCTGATAAATGCGCACGAATGGCGAGAGGGATATGGTCACAGATTTGGATCTGGAGCTTCGAAGCATTATTACGCAGGCCAAGTCTGGTGATGCCGGAGCTTTTGGCGAACTGTATACGCGGTATGCAGGGATGATCCTGCGCTACCTCTATGTTCGTCTCCAAGAACAAGAGAGCGCTCAGGATCTCACGCAAGAAGTATTTGTGCGCGTACTGAAGGGTATCGCCTCCTTTGAGTACCGAGGCGAAAAGTCGTTTCTTGGTTGGTTGTACACGATCGCTGGCAATGTGCTGATCGGTCAGGCCCGTCGTCGGCGAGCGATCTCAACTCCACTCGACGATCATCTTGAACTCGTTGATCCACGCGGTCAAGATGAAGTGCACTCTATCTTCGACCGCGTGTCGCTCGAACAGGCCATCATCCAGTTGACGGAAGATCAGCAGCAGGTGCTGACGCTCAAGTTCTTTGCCGATATGACCAATCAGGAGATTGCAACGGTACTGAGGCGAAGCGAAGGTGCCGTGAAGGCCCTTCAGCATCGTGCGCTTCATGCTTTACACGTTATTCTTGAACACGAACGAGAGGTGAGCCTCGCCCGCGAACGGGCGCGCGATGAGCAACGTTGGAGCGATGATCCTGTGTTGATGTCAGAGGCACAGGTGGATGAGTTAGAGAACGCTGTCGGTTCGTCACATTCGCAGGTCAGAGGTTCGAGTCATGGAACCCGAAACACACAAGGGCCTTTCTGAGTCCCTTGATCGTGCAATTGAAGCTTTAGATGCAGGCGTGCCTGTTGAGCAGATCCTCGAACAGGATGCCTCGCTTGAGCCTACCCTTGACCCGCTTGTGCGTACCGCCGCCGCATTACGGGCTGAGGCTTCTCAGCCGTTGCCGCCCGACTTGGAGGCCTGGTTGCCAACTGGCGCGCGCGATTTCGCTGCGATCGCCGAGCGGATGCTCGCGAAGCCTCAACCTGCTCCCGCTAAATCGCTCCCCGATACGCTCGACGATGCTTTGGCGCTGATGCAGGCCGGAACTCCGCTCGAGGAGTGTTTGGCGCAGTATCCCCAGCACCAAACCGACCTCGCCGCGCTGCTGCCCATCGCCTCTCAACTGCGTGAGCGGGCACAGCAACCCCTTCCCGCTGAACTTGAACGTTGGCTCATGAGCAGTGCCCAGGAGATGACGGTGCTTGCCGAGCAGATGCTGCCGCGCCGCCGTTCGCCTGTTCAAAGGCGCGTGCTCACTCCGCAGCGTGCGTTCGCAACACTGGCGATCATCATCATGCTTTCGTTCGGTGCTGATAGGGTGGCGGCTGCGAGCCTGCCCGGCCAACCGTTGTACCAATGGAAGATCACCCGCGAGCAGATTAACCTGACGCTTGCGAGTAGCTCGGAAGCGCGCTTCAGCCTTCACGCCGATTACGCCAACCGCCGCTTGTACGAGTTGGCTCAATTGGCGCAGCGTGGCAGTTCGTTCGATTCGAGCGCTGTGGTCGAGGCTTCGCAAAGCCTTGTCATGCACTTGCAGGCAGTCGTGCAGGAAGCTCAGGACGATCCGGAGGCGTTGCAACATGCGCAGCGATTACTCGAACAGTCGGATCAGATCCTGCGGGAGACCGCCCCAGAATTGCTTGAGAAGGCCCCCGACGCTGCTCAGGCGCTCGGCAAGACCCGTGAGCAAGTGGCGGCGCTTGATACACAATTAGCGCGTTCCCATAATCGAGAATTGGTGGGCATAACACCCGAACCAAGTTCTCTGCCGATCATCGTGCCGACCGTCTTCTTGTCGCCGACAGCGACGATCACTCCGCCACCATCGCCAACACAGGCGCCTTCATCTTCGGGGGGCCATCCGGTCAATACTGCTGTCAGCGTGCCAACCAACACGGCTGAATTGCCTGGGGTGCTGCCGACCTCTACGGCTGTTCCTCCTACCGCACCTGTGCCTTCCGATACGCCAATTGTTGAGGCGACGAGCGAAGCATCAGCGACGCCGACTCCCATTGTTGAGACGGTTCCGTCGCCTACGGCTGTTCCCGAACGCGACTCAGCCACCAATACACCCACCGATGAGCCGTTGCCGACGGACACAGCGACGCCAACCGTTGAGCGCACGCAGATCCCGACGCCGACCAGCGTGCCGACGCAGGGGCCGCCTCCGCCGCCGCCAACGCGTCCTCCGGCGCCGACGCGCCCGCCACGGCCTCCGACAGCAACGCCTGAGCCGACTAATACGCCTGAGCCGACGGACACTCCGGTGCCAACCGATACGCCTGTCCCGACCAATACGCCGGTGCCGACCAATACGCCGACGCACACGCCGGAGCCGACGGACACACCTGTTCCGACAGCAACGCCTGAGCCGACTGACACGCCAGTGCCATCGGATACGCCTGTGTCGAGCAACACGCCCGAGGCGATTGAAACCGCCGAGCCATCGGCTACCACGATTCAGGGCAACTCGTCGGTGGGGACAGCCGAGCCATCGAAGACGCCCGACCCGTCGAACAACCCCTAAATCTGTAGTTGCATCAGTTCGATTTGGATATCGTGCCGAGGGATGGGTGGATCACTGCCCTGCGGGTGGTTGCCGTTTGAGCACCACTAGTGTCACATCGTCGAAGGGGGGGCGTCCGCCTGTGAATTGTGCCAACGCCGCGTTAATGGCCTGCACAATGCCAGCCGCCGATTGCTCGCGGTGGGCCTGCACAACCTCAACCAGTCGAGCGACGCCGAACGGCTCGTCGTTGATGTCGATTGCCTCAGTAACGCCGTCGGTGTAGCACACCAAAATGTCGCCAGGCGCGATCTCGACATCGCGCTGCGTGAGCGAAATCTCTTCCAGCACACCCAGTGCGATTCCCGGAGTGGTCAGTTCGATCGGTGGGCGACCATCGGCGGGGAACAGCAGCGGCGGGTTGTGCCCAGCGCATGTGTAGCACAGCGCCCCGCTCTCCAGTTGAAGCATCCCGTAAAACAGCGTGACGAACATCGCCGATTCGGAGTCGCGGGTGATCCAGCGGTTGGCCCGCGTGAGCGCAATGGCTGGCGATGAGCCATCCAACGCGGCGGCGCGTACCAAGCTGCGAGAGAGCGCCATAAACATCGCGGCGGGCACGCCCTTGTCGCTCACATCGGCGATCACAAAGCCCAATTGTCGGGATGCCGCCTGTGCAGCGGATGGGTCGACCACCACGTTTGGCGCGCTCGATACGGGTTGGGCACTGAGTTGTGGCAAGTACCAGAAATCGTAGAAATCGCCGCCAACCAACCGCGCCGAGCGCCAATCGGCTGCGATATCCCAACCGGGCTGCGATGGCGTTGTGGCCGGCAGCAGCGCCGTCTGAATATCGCGGGCCACGCGCAGTTCGCCCTCCAACCGCGCGACTTTGGATGCTTCCTCGGCCAGGAGCGCACTTTCGAGCGCGCCAGCCACCTGATTCGCCATGCCGATATAGAGCGTCATCTCGCGGTTGGTGAATTGGTGAATGGCCGAATCGTAATCGGCGATCAGCACACCCAACATCGCGCCACGGGCCGACAGCGGCAAGGCGAGCAGTTGATTCCCGCCGAGAGTGCTGAACAGCGGCGCGGCCTCGGCGAGCGGACGGTGCGCGTTATCGGCGATGGTCGGCTGAAGCGTGCGGCGCACATCGGCCAGCAACGGCACCGCTGTCTCGTCGAAGGTCTGGCCGATTAGCCCGTTGTGTTCGCCTTTGCCAAGGCCGTAGGCGGCTGCGAGGGTGTAGGTTTGTTGCTCGCGGTTCCACAGCAAGCAGTAGCATCGATCACAGCCGAGCAGCAGTGGTGGCAGCCGCACGACGATCGGCAGCAGATCTTCGAGCGAGGCTGCCCGTGCCGTATTTTCGGCCACCTGCAACAGCGCGTTGAGCGTCCATGCTTCCTCCCGTTGTGCTGTGAAGGCCCGCGCGCTCTCGATCGCCACGGCGATCTGGTCGGCGAGCGTGCGCATCACGAACAGGTCGCTCTCTTGGAAGCGCCCCACCTGTGTGCTCTGCACGTCGAGCACGCCGATACTCTGATCGCCAAACCGCAGCGGCACCGCCAGTTCGGCCATGGTGTGCTGGTCGTCGCGCACAAATCGTTCGTCGTGGGCCACATCGTTGACGAGGATCGGCTGGCCCTGCGATACCGCCGCGCCGATCAGACCGCTGCGGGTATGCCGCTGGATCTCGCGCACCCGCTCAAGTCCCTCGTTCTCGGCGGTGCTGGCCCGGAATGTCAACGTGCCATCTTCCTCCAACGTGAAGATATGCACGGGATGATAGTTGAAATACTCGCGGATCAGGCCGACCACCGAGGACAGCAGTTCATCGAGATCGAGGATCGCGGTGATCCGCTCGCTCACTGCATTGATTGCTTGGAGTTGTACGGCTCGCTGACGCGCTTGGTCGAAGGCGCGCGCTTTCGAGATCGCGATCGCAGCCTGATCGGCGATCAGCGAGAGAAGGCGCATATCGTCGGTGGCGAAGGCGTTTGGGCGATAGCTCTGGATGGAGATGCTGCCCAGCACCGTGTCGCCAGCGATCAGCGGCACGTAGATGCCCGAGCGCGGTGGGCGATCGCTCTGATAGCGAGGACGGGCGGGCAACTGATCGAGCTCGCTGGCGAAATCTTCCACCAGCAGGGCGCGGCCCGTTTCGCGCATCCAACCGACGATGCCATCGCCAGAGGGGAGATCGACGGTGAGCGGCGCGAGTCGCACCCGATCCTGGATGCGAACGACCAGCGTGTAGCGATCGCTGTTTGGATCGAACAATCCTAAGTGGAACGAGGATGTATCGACCACTTTGCTCGTTTCGCGGTAGATCAACTCGCAGAGCGCGTTCACATCCAATTCCGAGCGGATGATCGCGCGGCTCACCTCGTTGAGCAAGGCCAACTCGCTGACCGAGCGGCGCTGGTATTGCAGGTTGAGCACGCCCCAACGCACGGCCATGCTCGCGGCGAGTAGCGCCAAGCCGCTGAGCATAAAGTACTTGATCCCCAACCCCTCGAGGATCGCGGCCCCCAACGCGGCCAACGGCAGGGGCAGCACCTCGGCCAGCAACGCCGAGCGCCACGATGAGCGCCACCACGTGCTCAGGCCGCTGCGGCCACCCTGCAACAACTCGCGGGCCACACGGTTGAGTTGGATCACCACGGTGTAGCAGAGCGCGGAGACGAGCACCACTGTCACGGTATCGGTGGCCCCCAACAGCGCCACCACTGCGCCTCCCAACAGCACAGCGATCGCGCGCACACCGCTGCGCAACAATGGGCGCGCCCCCAGCGAATAGAAGGTGCGGGGCAGCCCGTAGATGAGCGGGCGGAGGATGCCGAAGATCAAGCCCGAGAGCGCAGCGACAAACGCACCATCGATCGGTTGATAGGCGAACGCCGCTGTCAGCAGCACGATGCCGACTAAGCTGTGCGGGTCAGCAGGAGGTACCCGAAACCCAGCGCTCTCGACAAATAGCGCGAGGATCAGGAACAGGGCGAGAATATGAAACGGGATCGTGAGCGGCCAGGCGAAGAAGATCCATAGCCAGCCGAGCACGCCGATGAGCAAACAATAGAGGATCAGCCAACGTTCGCGGTTCACGGGTTGCCACGCTGGAGAGCTGCAAGAGCGTCTTCGCGAGTAGGATGGATCGTGAATACCTGAGTGAAGCCCGTGATCTCGAACACTTCGAGGACTTCGGGGCGCAACTCGCAGAGACTCAGGCTGCCGTTCAGGGCCAACACTTTCTTTCGTGTTAACAATAGTGCGCGCAACCCGCTGCTGCTGAGGAACGTTACGCCCTGGAGATCCAGCAGAATCGTGCGGGCACCCTCATCGATCGCTTTATCGACATCCTGGATCGCCGCTTCGGTTCCGATGGCGTCCAGCCGACCACTCAGGGTGAAAATGCGCACATCGGTGGCGGTTGAGCCGATGCGTTTGCGCATGACCAGCAGGTTGCCTTCTTGTTCACTGAACGAGAACGAGACATCGTCCATCAACCGACTCATCAGGAACAGACCAAGCCCGCCTGCTTGGCGATCTTCGAGTGGTGAGGTGACATCGGGGGCTGGGACCTCGCTGGGGTCGAAGGGGCGACCAAAATCGCGCAACGAGATGACGTAGAAATCGCCGTCGCGCCACCACGTCAACTCAATCGTGCCATTGCCGGTTGAATCGTAGCTGTGCTGAATAATGTTGGTCGCCGCTTCGTCTACGGCCAATTGCACTTGCCAAGCGGTTCGCTCGTCGAGACCCGCTTGGCTGGTGCTATTGATGACGAATTCGCTGATGAGCGCCAGCGAATCGAGCGTTGCGGGAAGCGTGATCGTTTCCATGCGCATTTCGAGCTGTGTATTGCGAGGGCAACACACATGGCCCGGTCAAGCGTAGAATACTGGCCTTCTAGAACGAGCCAACCGCAGAAAGCGTATCGTCGTACACTTCGAACAGCGAGGTAAAACCTGTCAGATCAAAGACTTCGCGGATGCGGTCGGGCATATTCGCAAGCCGGAGGTCGCCACCCTCCAAGTTGGTAATCTTGCGGTCGCGTGCACGTTTGCGTGCCTCGATCAGCACGCGCAACCCAGGGCTTGCCACATAGTTGAGATCAGCGAGATCCAATACGATTTGATACCGTCCTTGATCGAATAGCTCATCCAACTTTTGTTTGAGCTGCGGTGCGCTGGCGGCATCTAATCGTCCATGAATACTCAGTAAATCCACACGAGCGAAACTTTTGTGGGTGATCTCCATTTCAGATACCCTCCCTGTACAGTGCACACTAGTACATCACCAAATGGGCGTGGCCTATGGTTTCTGTTGCTGCGTTCCGAGAGACCAACACGGTCGATGTTGAGTTTAATGTTTTGGGGATTACCGCTTGCGCATTATACCATGAGCACAATAAGTGAACAATCTGAGCCAAAGAGGGCAGAGATTCGCGCAGATGTGCTATAATGCAAACGTTATAAAGCATTATCGTCAACAAGTGCGGAGCGTGTGATGGCGAAGCGAACGACGACCAATCGTAAGCAAGCCCCAACGAAGCGAAAACCAGCCCAACGTTCCAAGCGCACGTCGCCGCAGCCCGTGTTTGAGCCGTTGCGACCTGAGCATCAGCGCGAGTTATTTGCGTTGGCTTTGATTACGGCGGCTGCAATCACGATCGTCTTCTTCTTGGTGGGGCCTGCCGCCACCGGTGTGCTTGGTCAGCGCTGGGTCGATTTCACGCAGCGTCTGCTTGGCTGGGGCGCCCTTCTGGTGCCACTTTCGTTGGGTCTGCTGGGTATTGCCATTCTGTGGCAAGAACGTCGCACCGATTTAAAGCTGACCAGTGCCACGATCCTGGGCACGTTCCTGCTGTTGGGCGCGTTGCTCTCGATGCTTGAACTGTCGCTCGCCGAGCCGCGCAAGGATATCGCCGACCAACTCGGCTCCGGCGGCGGTATCGTGGGCTACAGCATCGTGAGCATCCTCGAAAGTGTGCTCGGCAAGATCCCCGCATTTGTGCTGATCTGTGCGTTGGCGCTTGCAGGTGTGTTGCTCACCTTCGACATTACGCTGCGCGAACTGGTGATCGGCCTCCGCGACGGCTTCCTCCGTTTCTGGTACACCGTTTGGGAGCCGCAGCCCGTTGAGGAAGAACGCCCACCGCCGCGCCCGCAACTGACCAATGGTCGCCGCAATCGGCAGTCGGCGGTGGATGCCGCTGCCGCCGATTCGCACGCCTACGAGCCGCCTCCCGGCGCCTCCGAATCCGCCGACGATATCGTGCCGACGCCGATCGCTGCGCGGCCCACGCGCGCCAGCCTGTTCAAGAACGATCAGAGGACCGCTGCGGCAGCTGCCAAGGCCGAGGCGAAACAGCGCGACAGCAAAGCCTCCAAGGCGAGCAACGATGCGACATTGGCTCGTCTGCTGGCCTCGCCTTCGGGTTCGCCCATCTCGACGCCTCCGGCTGCCGAGCTTGCCAAGAAGGCGCCTGTTGAGGTGGTGCAGGAGCCGCTCGAAGGCTTCGAGGTGCCGCCCGTGCACCGCGCCTGGCCGCTGCCATCCTACGACATGCTCGAATCGTATGCCGAGGGCACCATCACCGATGAGGAGCGCCGCATCAAGGCGCTGCTGATCGAGGATACGCTCGCCAACTTCAAGATCGAATCGAAGGTGGTGGGTGTGAATACTGGCCCTGCGGTGACGCAGTTCGAGCTAGAGCCTGCCGTTGGCGTGAAGGTCAGCAAGATCACCTCGCTCGAAAAAGACCTGATGATGGCCTTGGCGGCCTCGTCGATCCGCATCGAAGCGCCCATCCCGGGCAAGAAATACGTCGGTATCGAGATCCCGAACTCGGCGATCTCGATTGTGGGTATGCGCGATGTGATCGATTGCGAGGACTTCGAGAACTACAAGGGCAAGCTGAAGATTCCGCTTGGCAAGGATGTGTCGGGCACGCCGGTGATCGCCGCGCTGGAGCGCATGCCGCACTTATTGGTGGCCGGTAGTACGGGTACGGGTAAGAGTGTGGCGATCAACTGCTACGTCTGCGCGCTGCTGCTGAAGTTCACGCCCGCCGAGCTGAAGTTCATCATGATCGACCCGAAGATGGTCGAGATGAGCATCTACAACAGCATCCCGCATATGCTCTCGCCCGTGGTGACGGAGCTTGAGCGCGTGGTGCCGACGCTCAAGTGGGCCACCCGCGAGATGGAGCGGCGCTACAAGGTGTTCGCCAAGTACGGCTTCCGCAATATCGAAAGCTACAAGCAGGCCGCTCGCCGCCGCGCCGACCTTGAGCCGATGCCCTATATCGTGGTGATCATCGATGAGTTGGCCGACTTGATGATGATGGCGCCCGATGAGGTTGAGACGCTGATCTGTCGCTTGGCGCAGATGGCCCGCGCAACGGGTATCCACCTGATTATCGCGACGCAGCGCCCCTCGGTCGATGTGGTGACGGGTCTGATCAAGGCCAACTTCCCTTCGCGCATCGCCTTCGCCGTCACGTCGCAGATCGACTCGCGCGTGATCCTCGATATGAACGGTGCCGAGCAACTGCTTGGGCGCGGTGATATGCTCTACATGGCCGCCGATTCCGCCAAGCCGATCCGCATCCAAGGCACGTGGGTCTCCGAGAATGAGGTCGAGCAGATCGTACGCTTCTGGCGCGAAGCCAAGCCGCCGGAGGAGGAGGCCGCCTCGCAGACATCGGCGCAACCGAAGCCGTTGGCGTTGACCGACGGCGATAAGCCGAGTAGCGACGATGGGCCGAAGGTGGATACCAAGGGGTTGGGCGAATTTCTCAACAGCGAGGAGCAGGATGAACTTCTGCCTCAGGCGATCAAGCTTGTGAAGCAGCATCAGCGCGCTTCGGCCTCGTTGTTGCAGCGGCGCTTGCGCATCGGCTACAGCAAGGCGGCGCAGTTGATCGACCTGCTCGAACAGCAGGGTGTGGTCGGCCCCGCCGAGGATGGTCGCTCTCGCGAGGTGCTCAAGTAGCTTGTGGGTTGGATCGGGCGATTGCTCGCATCGCTAAAACGCAGAAGATGAACGGGTGGGATCTGCCTATGATCCCGCCCGTGTTGTTTTTGGGATGAACTCGCCATTCACTGCGCGAAAGTGTGTCATAATGGCATTGTGTACAAGGTCGCACACTGTTGTGTGTTACGAGGAAAAGGAGCGCCATTATGCAAGATGCCAACTCTCTGCGGATTTTTGATGGACATAACGACACGTTGTTGCACCTGTACGGGGGCGAGCGTGGCGCGAATGTGACCTTTTTTGACCGCAGCGATAAAGGCCATATTGATCTGCCACGTGCACGCGAAGGCGGCCTTGCTGGTGGCTTTTTCGCAGTCTTTTTGCCGAATCCGACCTCCGATGTGCAGCCCTCGACAAGCTTAGCGGATCGGCCTTTGCCGGAGCCGCTTGAGCACGCCTACGCCCTGCGCCTCGCGATGGGCTTGTCGGCCCTGTTGTTTCGCATCGAGGCCGAATCGCAGGGACAGGTGAAGGTTGTGCGCACCGCGGCTGAGCTTGAGCACTGCCTGCGCGAGGGCATTTTTGCGGCGATCTTCCATATGGAGGGCGCCGAGGCGATCGACACGAACCTCGATTCGCTCGAAGTGTTCTATCAGGCGGGCTTGCGTTCGCTTGGTCCCGTGTGGAGCCGCCCGAACGCCTTTGCACACGGTGTGCCGTTCCGCTTCCCCAGCACGCCCGATACCGGCCCCGGCCTGACGGATGCTGGCAAGGAGTTGGTGAAGGAGTGCAACCGCTTGGGCATTCTGATCGACCTCTCGCACTTGAACGAGCAGGGCTTCTGGGACATCGCGAAACTGTCGCAGGCTCCGCTGGTCGCCACACACTCGAATGCGCACGCGATCTGCCCTTCGACGCGCAACCTGACCGATAAGCAGCTCGACGCGATTCGTGACTCCGATGGGATGGTGGGTGTGAACTTCCATGTGGGTTTTCTCAACCCCGAGGGCGAGCGCGACGCGAACCTGCCGCTCAGCGTGATGGTGCAGCATATCGATTACCTGGTCAATCGCATCGGTATCGATCGGGTTGGTTTAGGCTCCGATTTCGACGGGGCGCTGATGCCAGCCGAGTTGGGCGATGTGACGGGCTTGCCTAAACTGATCGCGGCGCTGCAGGCGGCGGGCTACGACGATGCTGCACTGCGCAAGATCACGCACGAGAACTGGGTGCGGGTGCTCCGCAAGACCTGGGGCGCGTAAACTCCTTCCGCATCGAGGCTATCACACGATAAAGAGGTTCTGCGCTTGCAGAACCTCTTTGCATCGCTCTCACCACAGCCGATGGGCTTTGCTAAATCGCGACGATCTCGATCTGCTTGCCAAAGGCTTTGCGGAACAAGCCGGAACTGCGGTTGGCATCCCAGATCTCGACAGTGGCATCGCCGACTGTGCGGACGCGGGCCGTGATCGATTCGCCGATCTCGATCTGGAGGCCCTGCACCACTTGGCTCTTGCTGCGTTCGAGATACTCGGCGAGGCGCAGCAGGGCGGCCAGCCGCGCAACCCGCACGCGGTCGCTATCCTCCAGCACATCGCGGTATTGGTTGATCGAGGGATCGCCCTTGCGATGGTAGCGGACCAGCAGGGCCAACAGCGCGATCTCGCGAGGCGTGAAGCCTTGCAGGGCGGAGTTGACGATCAGGTACGCGCCATGTTTGTGATGGTCGTAGTAACTGATGTTTGTGCCGATATCGTGTAGGATGGCGGCGTAGCCCAGCAACTCGCGCTCCCACTCGCCGTAGCCGTGGATGGTGCGCAACTGGTCGAACATCGCCAGCGAGAGATCGCGCACCTTGGCGGCGTGGATGGCCGTGTAGTTCGAGACGCGCGCCAAGTTCTGCACGCTGAACCCGCGCATATCGGCGAACAGCGGGGGTGTTTCGCCCACCAGGAACTGCTCGTAGAACAGCCCCTCGCGCAGACCTTGGCCGCTGACGGTGATATTCTCGAACCGCCCGCACTTCATCAGTTGTTGGACGATCATCGCGCCCGCCAAGATGATGTCGGCGCGGTCGCGGCTGAGGCCCGGCACCTGTTCACGCTGCTGGAGGTTCATGCCGCGCAGCATCTCGATGATCGCATCGAGTCGTTCGCGGCTGAGCGTGTAGCCATGCACACGGTCGAGCGAGTAGTTGTTGGCTTTCTGATCGATATCGACGAGTGTACGGATGGTGCCGCCAATGCCGATGAGCGACGTGCCCTCGGTGCGCGAGAGCCATTCGATATCGGTGAACAGGGAGGCTGCGGCGCTCTCGAGCGCCTTGAAATCGGCATTGCTGATGGGATCGCTACGCACGAAGCGTTCGGTGAAGCGAATAGCTCCCGCTGGCGCGCTGAAGGAGTTCAGGAAGGCGCGCCCGCGGACAGCGGTGACTTCGGTGCTGCCACCGCCGATGTCAACGATGAAAGCGTCGCTGATATCGAGTGAGTTCACCGCGCCGAGGTAGCCATAGTACGCTTCCTCCTCCGTCGAGAGAACGCGCAATTTCAGGCCGGCCTCGCGCTCCACCCGAAGCAGAAACTCGGCTTGGTTTGTGGCATCGCGGACGGCACTGGTTGCCACTGGGACAATGCGCTGAACTCCAGTGGCTTTGCAGAAGCTATGAAACAGCTTCATCACTTCGATGCCACGTTCCATCGGAGCGGGTTGCAGTCGCCCGTCGCTGCCGATACCTTCCGCAAGACGTACAGTTTCACGCACCTCATCGAGGAGCTTGAATGAATGGTGGGGTGTGTACCCCATGACCATCAGACGAGTTGTGTTGGAGCCAAGGTCGATAACTCCGATGCGTTCTTGCACGGTTAAGACCCTCGCTGCTTTAATGCTGTGACCTGTCGATCCAGCCGCACCGCAATATCGCGGTACATATCACCACGCTGTTGAGCCGCTCGTAGACGGAGCCAGAGACTGATGCTGCAGCCGAGTAGGCTGATAATCGCACTAGCCCACAAAAGTCTCCTCATCTTGTTTCTCCTCGCTTGAGCAAGGTTCCTGCCAGATCCTTTGTACGTGCGACAGAGCTCATCTATTCGTTTCGTTTTCACTTGGGCTGTCGTAGCCGTTTCCTACAATCGTTGTGCGAGTCAACGTTCCTAAGGTCAACCGATCGGCTGAGATACAGCGCTCGAGCTTATGATTACGCTAGCGTTACAAACGAGTTGGTAGTGTGGAACCTTGACTCAAAGGAAACAAGTGTTGTTGAAGCTTGCCAGACGGTTTGGTGTGAGTTTGGGGACTGGTCGTACGACCGAACCTTTGAGCCCACCTTTATAGAGATAGTCAGAGAACCTTCAGCTAAATCGCTTATCTTAGCGTGTTCATTCTACCTGATTCCTACTTCAGCTTCAAATCACATAGCACGAAAAGGCTAGTGCAAAACTTGCCGTCTGGCTGTATCATATACAGGCATTGTCATCATATATGATCTTCCGAGAGCGGAGCACGCCATGGAGCGGACTAACCTTATAATAGGCTGACGATATCTCTATGCTCGTATTCTACCGAGGTGTATGCCTTGGTTCGGTAAGGATGGTTCTAACTCGCACGTCGTACTTCTACTACCTAAAGGAAGGAACCTGGTATGTCTGGCGCGGTTGCTGAGATCAGTCTGCATGAACAAGCTCGCCGCTTACGAATTCTGGAATGGTTGTTGTACGTTTGCGGCGGTATCGTACTGATCCTGGGGTTGTTTCTCTTGATACTCGCGGGGGATATAAGTGCTAGCGTTTCGCCATTGTTGCTCACGCTGGTTGCCATATTTCTCGCGATCATCGTCGCCTGGGTAGTGGCCCGCCTCAAGTGGTTGGTGCTGGCAACGCATATTTTCTTTGTGACTCTGACCCTCGCCGCCATCAGGCTGTGTCTGCCGGATGGGGTCACTGGCGCGGGAATGTACGCCTTGTTCATTCCGATTGTGGGCGCGAATCTGTTGATTGGCTCACGCTGGAGCTGGGTGTACGCTGGTGCTGCACTTATCGCGACGCTCGCAATCGAGCTGCTGAGTGGCGTAAACCTCACAACGCCGAGCATTATTATCTTTAATATGCTCATGTACGGCGGATACTTTATCGTCGTTGCTCTATTGTCGTATATGGCTGCCCAAGGCTACGAGGAGCAACTGAGCCGTGCACAGCAGCACGCAGCCGAGTTGCAGCAGGTTCGCACCGAACTCGAGGATCGTGTCGCCGAGCGCACCCGCGACACCATGTTGGCGCTGGAGGAACTGCGACAGAACGCTGAGGTGATTCAGCAGTTGAGCGCGCCGATCCTGCCAGTCGCCGATGCGGTGTTGGCCGTGCCGATGATGGGCCACTTCGATACGAAGCGCGCCGAGTTCTTCACCGAGCAGTTGTTGGCCGCGATCAACCGCGAGCGAGCGCGCATCGTCCTGCTCGATGTGACAGGCATGTCCTCGGTGGATACAGAGGTCGCGAGCGCGCTCATCCGCGCTGGCCAAGCAGTGCGCCTGCTTGGTGCCGAGCCGATCTTGGTCGGTATTCGTGCGGAAATTGCGCAGATGTTCGTCAGTCTGGGGATCGATCTCGGTGGGCTGATCAGCCTACGCGATCTGCGTAGCGGTATTGCCTATGCCTTGAATCGCCTGGAACTTCAGGAGCAACAAGCAGCTAGCCTCTAGGAAACGCTTTACACCTGCGTCTAAAACGCCTCGACTCCGTATTCGGCAATCTCCTCAGCGAATTGTTCGACATCACGGTTATTGCGGAGAGTTGCGATCTTTTGGATCAGCAGGTGACGCTTGGCATCTCCACTCATCAGCGCGCGCTCGAGATATTGCTTTAAATACTGTTTGATCAGATCGAGCGCCGCTGGTGTAAGGGGATCGCCGCAATAGTAGGCTTCGACTGCCTCGGCGAGTTTGCCGGTTTGCTCCGTCATCCAAAAGTGAGGTGGCTTCTCAACATCGAATGGGTATGGATAATCGGGATTCGGCACGTAAATCAGGCTGCCGATCTGTTCTGGCTCTTGCGACATACGGGTTTCCTCCGGTAAACTGTCATGTGATAATGAGGCTGTGAGGCCGCAGAATCACGTATTAAAGGAACACATGTTGCTCACATACATGCAGACATCATACCATAGACACTAGCTAAAACAGCGTTGCCACAATGCGTTGTTTGCAGTATGATAGTGCAACAAGAAATGCCTTTTGCGGGTGCCCACTTTGATATATGGGCAGCCGCTCATATGTCATAGGGGGCGCAGCGTTCTGTAAAAGGTACCATTTTGTGCTGCACTGCCTGTTGGGTTCATCATATTTCGGGAGCGGGTGAGCTCCGAAGAACGGGAGGTTCATGACAAAAGGTTGAAATGACAAACAAGTGATCCGCTAGATGCAAGCATTGTGTGTTGAGGCATTGGCGGGCAATCTTAATAAGAAGAAGCTCTTGATTGCGTTGGAGCAATAAATATGACAGTTACTGGGAATGATGGACGCAATGGGAAGCGTTGGATACGGGCAGATCTCCATGTTCATACTCCCGCGTCGGAAGATTATGCTGAACCACATGTGACCTACTTAGATATTTTGCGAGAGGCCGAACGACACGAATTAGAAATCATCGCGTTCACTGATCATAATACCGTTCACGGCTACGAGCAGATGTGCCGCGAACTCGATTTTTTACAAACACTGGAGCAAGCGAATCGCCTTACCGAAGAAGAGCAAGAACGGCTTAATGAATATCGAAGACTCTTAGCTAAAATTACCGTTCTTCCAGGATTTGAGTTTACATCTCATTATGGTGCGCACATCTTGGCATTGTTTGCTCCAGACCGGCCGCTCAGTCTGATCGAAGCAACGTTATTACAACTGGGTATTCCACCCGAGCAATTGAAAAGCGGTGCTTGCGCGATAGCCGATACCAAACACGTTACCGAGGCGTATGAGATTATCAATCGCGCCGGGGGTATTGTGATTGCTGCCCACGCCAACGGCCCCAACGGTGTGATCACCGAGACGTTGCGCATGGGTACAAGCGGTCAGTCGCGCATTGCGGCTACCCAACATGCCTCCCTGCACGCGCTTGAGTTCATCAACTTCTACACAGACCACGAAACGTTCACCTCTCCTGGCTTCTACAACGGCAAAACCGAGCACTACGAGCGACGTATGTTCTGCTTGCAGGGCTCCGATGCCCACCGCCTGCGCCGCACCACCGCTGGCGATGGGGATGCGTGGCACCGCCACGGCATCGGCGATCGGTATATCGAGTTACTGCTGCCCGATAATTCCCACGCCGCGCTGCGGGAATTGCTCACCTCGCAGAACTTCGACCATGTGCGCGTGCCCAAGCGCGACCAGAAGCAATGGGAGGTTGATACCCTGCGCTTCGGCCCGCCGAGCGAGCGTCAAGTGCTGCACTCGGGAGATCCCGAGAAGATCTCGACGCTCTGGCGCGATGTTGCGGCGTTGGCCAATATGGGCGGCGGCCTGTTGATCGTCGGCTGCGAGGGCGAAGAGATCAGCGGTGTAGCTCGCCCCGACCAAGTCAGCGAGCAACTGCGCCGCAGCATTCAGGAGCAGGTGGTTCCCCAGCCCTACCTGACCATGGAGTTGATGAACTACGAGGGTCGCGACTTGATCCGTGTTGAGGTGCGCGCCCCTGAGCCACCGCCCTACGTGAGCCGCGATGGCGTGATCTACGTGCGTCGCAACACCGATACGGTGCCCGCCGACCGCAGCGAGATCATCCAACTCTGCCGCCGCGCCTTGGCCGAGGGTGTTGCCTCTCCGCTCGATAACGGCCAAGATCTCGATCTGCCCCGCAGCGGCGTGGAGATTGTGTCGGCTCAGAAGCGCGCCGGGCAGTGGCTGTACGAAGTGCGCGACCTGCGCACCACAGCAGGAGTTACTCGCGATCGCGCCCAAGGCTTGTGGGCCTACGCGATCAGCCGCTACGAGGACCTGCGTGATGGTAAGCTCGATGTTCAGAGCCAGGTGAAGTGGCGCGGTCGGCTCGGTCTGTGGCGGGCGTACCGTCAGGGCAATCGCACCAAGTACGATTTGGTGCACCGCGACGCGAACGGTGTGATCGATCATGTGTTCTTCGGAGTCTCCGATTGGGGATTGAGCGAAGCCTGGCAAGCGCTGCTTGGTGACCGAAACGAGACCCCCGTCGAAAATGAACCAAACGCCTTCCGTGACGATGAGCCATCCTTCGAGGATGATCAGGAGATGGAGGCGCCGGTCGAGAACGTGTGGGGTGAACGACGCTACCGCTGGCGCGGGCGCGGCGGTCTCTGGCGCATCTGGCTCGACGAGAACAATCAGCCGCGCTTCGACTTGGCAATGAAGGATAAAGATGGCATCCATAGCCAAGAGTTTCCCAGCGTGCCCCGCGAAAAACTGACCGATGCCTGGCTGAATCTCATCCGCATCCCACGGCCTCGCACTGGTATCGAGGTGGTGGGGCGCGAGATCGGCGAGGATGGCGAGCCGCGCTTCACCTTCCGCAATTTGCGCACAGGTGAGGTGAGCAACGCACCCTGGCGTTTGCAGGATATCGAGGAGGGCACGGTACGCCAGTACGCCGCCCGCATGGCGCTGAACGACTTGCCGATCGAGGAAGATAAGGTGCGCTGGTGGGGCAATATCGGCTATATGCGCCCCATGCGCAGCCAGGTCGATCTCGTGTACCGCGACGAGGACGGTGTGGATCACATCTACTACGCCGCTCGCCGCGATGAGCTCGCCGCCGAATGGCGCGATCTGCTCGCTGAGTACGACGAGCTCTAATCAATCTACCCAATAGGCAAGCAGCTCGTACAGGAGCCCCGCTCGAACATGTACGGTTGTCGGTTTTGCGCGCACCCCGCGTGAGACCGACAACCAACGCATCCGCCCTGCCTGTGAACACATCAAACAGCCGGAATCTGAGCCATACCACTGATTGTTTGCGTTGCAGTATGTGCAGCGCGCTCGCCTATACCACAAAATCCGCCTTATTCGTAGGTCCTATGCGCCCTGCGACGACCTGAACCGTATCGGCCCGACGAAAGACAAAGCGAGGTTGCTATGTCCCATTTGATGCTGATCAACGGCCAACGCGTCCCTAGTGTGAGTGGCGAGACGTTCGCCGTTCACAACCCCGCCACCGAAGAAGTGCTCGCTCAGGTGCCGCTCGGCACCGCCGAAGATGCTCGCGCCGCCATTCACGCCGCCAATCAAGCCTTCCCAAGCTGGCGCAAAGTCACCGCCCACGATCGCGCCCACTTCCTCCACGAAATCGCCCGCCGCATCCGCGAACGCACCGAGGAGTTGGCGACTCTGTTGACCCAAGAGGGTGGCAAACCGCTTACCGAGAACCGCGACGAGATGGGGTGGAGCGCCGCTTGTTTTGATTATTACGCCGAGTTGCAGCGCAACACCCGTGGTCGCGTCATCCCCTCGGTTGAGTCATCGCAATTGGCGATGGTGCTGAAGGAGCCGTATGGCGTGGTGGCTGCGATTGTGCCGTGGAACTATCCGATTCTGCTGATGGCTTGGAAGGTGGCTCCGGCGCTGGCGGCTGGCAACACGGTCATCATCAAGCCCAGCGAGATGACGCCGCTCACCACGCTGTTGTTCGCCGAGATCTTCGATGAACTGCCGCCGGGCGTCGTCAACATCATCACGGGCTATGGCCCAACCGTCGGGCGTGAGTTGGTAGTCAGCCCGCACACCCACGTGATCGCCTTCACCGGCTCGTTCGAGACGGGGCGCGAGATCGCCCGCCTGGCCGCCGAGCGCGTGAAGAAGACGCACCTGGAATTGGGTGGCAAGGATGCCTTTATTGTGGCCGAGGATGCCGATCTCGATGTGGCGGTGCCCGGTGTGGCTTGGGCAGCATTGCTGAACGCGGGGCAGGTCTGCACCTCCACCGAGCGGGTGTATGTGCACCAGAGCATCGCGCGCACCTTCACGGATCGGCTCGTCGATTACGTGCGCACCTTGCAGCTTGGCCCTGGCTTGGACCCCAACACCGATATTGGGCCGCTGGTGGGCGCTCGGTATCGCGCCAAGGTCGAGGAGCACGTCGAGTCGGCCCGTGCGCAGGGTGCCCGCGTGCTCACGGGTGGCCGCCGTCCGCCGCAGTTCGAGCGAGGCTACTTCTACGAGCCAACCGTGCTGACCGAGCTCGATCACTCGTTCCGCATCGTGCGCGAGGAGACCTTCGGCCCGGTGATCCCCGTGATGACCTACAACACCTTCGATGAAGCGATCGCACTGGCGAACGACAGCGATTATGGCTTGGGCGCGAATCTGTACACCAACGACCCACGCAAGGTGAAGCAGTACTACGAGGAGGTCAAGGCGGGCACCTGCTGGGTGAACGACCCGCTCACCGACAACGATGCTGGCCCGTTCGGCGGCATGAAGTTCAGCGGTGGCGCACGTGAACTCGGCGAGGAAGGGCTAGAAGCCTTCCTCGAAACCAAGCATGTCCACTGGGACTTCGTGCAGGAACGCAAGAGTTGGTGGTTCCAACGGTAAGGGTCGGTTTGCAACGAGGAACAAACGCGGAAGCCCACTACAACGGGCTTCCGCGTTCTTATTGGGCTATGTTGTGGAGGTCAGGTTGTAGGCCGATGGAGCTGGTTCGCGCAGAATTTGGGCCTGGTAGATCGTTGCGATCACCTGAATGATGCCCATAACCACGAACAGCAGCGTGAACGAGCCGAGATGGACGATGTAGCCACCCAGCATAATCGCTAGGCCGGTGATCAGGTAGGTTTGGCCGTGCGCCGCGCCCCACAGGTGCCCAGCGCGGTGCGGTGGCGTGTAGGCCGCGTACAGCACGTTCCAGGTCGGGTTGGCCAATGCGCTGGCGATGCCCAACGCCGCCTGCACGAGCAGCAGGTGCATGGGCGTTTGTACCAGCAGATAGGCGAATGTGCACAGCGCATTGAGCGCGTAGCCCGCCACCATCAGTTGACCCGGCGGAATCCAGCGATCCGAGATGGCGCCGATGCCCACCGTGCAGATACCGCTGATGAACAGGTAGATCGCCCAGGCCCACGTCAGATCCAGCACGTTCCCGCCGATGCGCTCGGAATAGATGCCGATCAATGGGCCGAACATTCCTTCGCCGATATACCACAAATTGGAGCCGATCAGCAGAATGCGGATCGGTCGGTGATCAAATGCTAATAACTTGCGCCATGGCATACTCAACTCCTTGTTCGTTCGTATAGCAGCATGTGGTAGTTGCTTCATAGATGCGCTTGGCGAAAAACAAACCGATGAAGCGAACGAACACACGATTAACGAATGTGTTTATTCTTGTACTTACTATGCTTATGAATAGATCGAATGGTGCGCGGTAAAGATATGATGTTGTTTGAGAGTAAGGCTCTATTTGTGAGCTAACAATATGATGTTTGAGTGCATATGCTTCTCAAAACGATTGTAAGCTCCGCCAAGCGCATTTTCGTATCTTTACGCGCCCCAAAATAGGCATTACAACGCCTGTAATGCCTATTCTCATCTCACTTCCATGCCCAACCGAGCGTGTATCCTCTCATACGTGTCGTTTGTGTTTTGCTGTGCGCCTTGGCGCAGCGGCATACACTTGCGCTGATGCACCCATCACACGCATTGGGCTGTTCGCTCTGGCCCAATTTCAAACGGCCCTCAAAACAAGAACTGTCTGGAATGTTGGGATCTTCTTGGCTTGTGTTTGGGCGATGTTAGTGAGGTGGATGAACCACTGGCCCCAAAGCGCAGGCTATCGCAATCATCGCACCTTTGAGATCGGGGATCGGTGCGCCGATAACGTGGCGATAAACCTTCCGCTTGCTGGAGGTGGCGAGATTGCGAGAGCGCTTGGCGCTATTGCTGCGGGTGCAGGCCAACAGTGGAAGTATCAGGGTCGCGTCGATCTTCAGCAGCAGCAAGACCACCAGCAGGCGCTTACTGGCTGTGGTGCAGTGTGTCGGGAAGAGGGTACCAATGTTGTTGCTGATGCTTGACAAGGGGCCTATCTCGCTTCGTGATGAACAACAGAGCACGGTTTCCTGATCCATTCGACTGCATAATGACGCGATATAGGATATGATACGGGGTGAGGATGTGGTTTGTCAAATTTTTTGGCTAAAAAACGATATATCTGCAGAACAATGCGCTACAGGTCTTCAAACTGATCCCAACGCTGCTAAAAAAATACGAAGTGGATGCGCTGTACGTAGCAGGGCATCCACTTCACAAGCAAAAGGAGGTTATGTTACTGCTGCAAATTAAAACAGCATGCTCATCATTGTTAACCAGTTGAACGTGAGGCATCCATCCTCCTAGCGTGCTTTTGGATGGTATGCCTAAAACAGTTGAGGAGAGATCTAGGAGACCATGGTGGTTGGCACTGAGCGTGCTAAAATCTGTTCCACACGGCTCAGCAGATCATCGAGATCAAAGGGTTTTTCGAGATACGATGTGACACCTAACTCCTGAGCGGTGACTGCCATTTCGCGGCGTGCCGAAAGCAGGAGAACCGGGATAGAGCGCGTTTTTGGTGAAGCGCGTAACTCGTTGATAACTTGCCAGCCGTTCATTTCGGGCATCATCAGGTCCAATAAAATAAGGCGAGGCTCTTCCTGTTGTGCCCGCGTAATAGCTGCCCGCCCATTGTTCGCTGTGATGACGTGGTAGTTTTCTTCCTGTAAAATCTGGGAGATCATATCAAGGATTGCCGTATCATCATCAACAACGAGAATAGTTTGAGATGTCATTGTTGCTCCTGCTGCATTGCGAATCGCCAGTCTAAACTGGTGCTACGTCACAGCGTGGTCGGATAAGCCATGCTTGGGTTCAATATGAATGAGCAATTTTTAGACCAAGATGACCCGATGAATATACATTCGTGGGGAAACATGGTATTTTTTTGTTTGGATAAATATATATCATATACCCGCCTAATGGTCAATGCGATAAAGGATAAAAAGTTCATCATAAAATGTTCTTTTTTTAATTAGCATGATTTGAATCGATTCTTGATCCTTACAACAATACTATGAGACAACTAAAACGATATCGTTCGATAGGCCGAATCTTCGGAGCATGTATCTATACGGTTGCATTAGTATTGTTGCTTTGGCAATCGCTACGTTGGGCATGGCGGCCCGATGCCAATGATCTGCTACGATCGTTCGATCAACAATTTGTCGCTCAGCACTACTACGAAGCCCTCCGATCAGCGGAGAAACTCGTTCAGCGTAGTCCAGAGTCGGCGGCGGCTTGGACGCGGATGGGCATGATCCGCACCTTGCGCGCCGAGGCGAACGAGGCGAGCATCGCGCTCAGCAATGCGATTCGGTTGGGCGTGTACGGCCACGAGTACGATCTTGTGCGGCTCTACCAAGGGCGCGTCTCGCTGTTGATGGGCTACCACGATGAGGCGGCGCTGTTCTGGGCGCAGATCGCCCCAACCTCGCCTGTGTACGGCATGCGGCGCATATTGGACGCCGAACTCTTCCTCGTTCTGCAGGATTACGCTAGCGCCGAAGCGGCCTACCGAACCGCGCTCCAGGCCGAACTGCCCGTCGCCTGGCGACGTCAAGCCCTCACGCGTTTGGCGGCCCTGCGCGCTTCCAGCGATCCGCCCGGCGCGATGGCCGAGATCGCGCAGATCGCCCAGGTCAGCGCGCCCCGCAACCTGCCCAGCACCGTCAACTTCCTGGCGCCGCTGATGCCCCGCGCTTACCCCGACGCTCAGCAGATCTCGGTCGCCCTAGAGAGCGAACAGGACCAACGAGCTCTGCTGCTTGGGCAAATGTACCTCGATGCTGGTTGGTACGCGCTCGCCGAGGCGCAGTTCACCGCCGTGGCGCCCGCTAGCCCCAACGCACTGGCAGCAACCACCTATGCCGCCTACACGGCTTGGCGGTCGGGTGCGCGCGCCGAGGGCCAGCAAAAACTCGAACAGATCGTCGATGAGCATCCCGACGAGCCGCGCGCCCGCGCTCTGCTGGCATTGATCTACCTCTCGGAAGAGGATTCCAGCAGTTCGCAGGTGCAACTGGATTTGGTGCGCGCGATGGCTCCCCGCTCGCCCGACACGTATCTGGCCTGGGCGCAGTGGTACGCCGCCCACCACGACTATGTGGCCGCCGAGGCGGAGTATCAGCGCGCCCGTCTCCAAGCGCTCCCAGAGGATCGTGGCCGCTACGCGCTCGCTCAGACCCGCTTCTATCTGCAGACGGGCTTGCGCCTCTGTGAGTCAGCGCCGCCCATCGCGCTGGAGGCCGTGATGCTTGCGCCGCAGCAGGTCGATGCCTGGGTGACGCTGGCGCAGACCCGCCTGGCCTGCAGTGATCTTGAGGGTGCCGTCTCCGCAGCGCAGAGAGCGCTTGAGCTTGCGCCGACCAACGCGGAGGCCACTTACTACCTTGGGCAATCGCTGGCCCTGCTGGGGCGGCGCTCCGAGGCGCGCTCGGCTTTGATCAAGGTGGTCGATCTGGCGCCCGCCTCGCCCTGGCGCGCCCGCGCCGAAACGCAACTTGCCCGCCTTGGCGGCTAGCCTCGTGACACGGTGACTGGGTGACGGGTCAGACAAGGTGACAAGGTGACAAGGTGACCGGGTAACGGGCCGGACAAGGTGAAAAGGTGATTTGGTAACCCAATAAAAAAAGATCTGTGAAATCTGTGGATACCTAATAGACAACCGCCCCGCTCAATTGGAGGATCGACATATGTTCTTTACGCTGGAAAAGCTTACAGCACGGATTCCACAAATTATCGCCGCTGCCACCCGCGCAGCGATCCCGATTCCTGTACAGACCCACGTTGCGCCCGGCAGCGCCAACGAGGCGGCGATGAGCCCGCCGCCTGCCGCCGATTCGCCCGGTTGGCAGCCACTGGCCCTGCGCGAGCCGTGGGGGCGCTTCCCGGGCAGCACGCCCGGCGCGCTCGTCGAGATGATCGACTGGGGCATCCCGGCCAACGGCGGCAGCACGCACTGGCTCCAAGCGCGCTTCCGCGTGCCCGAGGAGTGGCGCGGCCAACCCGTGCTGCTGGGTATGGAGTGGCAGGGCGTTGGGCAATCGAGCCTCGAAGCGATCGCCTACCTGAACGGCGAGGTGCTGGCGGGCATCGACGACTTCCACCGCACCGTGCTGTTGCCGCAGAGCGCGCACGATGGTGAACAGCACCTGCTGCTGCGCTGCTACGTGCCATTCGAGCAGCCGTTTGGCGGCCTCGAACTGCGCCTGCGCGACGAAACGATCTTCCAATTGGGCCACGCCATGCGCACCGTCTGCGAGGTCATCGCAACCTATCGCGACAGCGACGCGGCCCGTCACTCGCTGCTCGACGCGGTGAACGCCGCCTACAACACGCTCGACCTGCGCGAGGGTTGGCAGAGCGCGCGGTTCGCCGAATCGGCCCGCGTGGCCCTGCAGGAGTTCCGCGAACGCTTGGAGCAGATGGCCGCGAGCACCGACAGCGGCGCGGGTGTGCCGCGACCCACGCTGATCGGCACTGGACACGCGCACCTCGATACCGCCTGGCTCTGGCCGCTGTGGCGCACCCGCCAAAAGGTCGCCCATACCGTCGCCACCGCCCTGCAACTAATGGAGCGCTACCCCGAATATCGCTTCAGCATGTCGCAGCCGCACGTCTATAACTACCTCAAACACGATGATCCGACCCTATACGAGCGGATGAAACAACGCATCCTCGAAGGGCGCTTCGAGCCGGTCGGTATGATGTGGATCGAGGCCGACTGCAACCTGAGCAGCGGCGAATCGCTCGCGCGGCAACTGCTGCACGGCGCGCGCTTCTTCCGCGAAGAGTTCGGCGATGCCAGTGGCGCTGCTGCCCCGCACGTCGTCTGGCTGCCCGATGTGTTCGGCTACAGCGCGGCGCTGCCCCAACTGATGCGCTTGGCGGGCCTCGACAGCTTCATGACCACCAAGATCAGTTGGAATCAGTTCAACCGCATGCCCTACGACACCTTCCGCTGGCGCGGCATTGACGGCACCGACGTGCTCGCGCATTTCGTCACCGTCACCGACATGCCGATGACGCACTGGGCCAACCCGCAGTTCTACACCTACAACGCCCATATGACTGGCGGCGAAGTGTACGGCACCTGGAACCACTACCGCCAGAAGGCCATCAACCACGAGTTGCTGTACATCTATGGCTGGGGCGACGGTGGCGGCGGCCCAACCGAGGAGATGCTCGAATCGGCCCAAACGCTGCGCAACCTACCGAACTTCCCGCAGGTGCAACTGGGCCGTGTCGATGACTACTTCAAGCGCTTGTACGAACGGGTGTGGAATAACCCCCGCCTGCCGATTTGGTCGGGCGAACTCTACCTCGAATACCATCGCGGCACCTACACCAGCCAAGCCCGCACCAAACAGGCCAACCGCCTCGCCGAACTGACCTATCGCACAGCGGAATGGCTGAACGCCTGGGCCACCACGCAGGGCGCGCCGAACCAGCAGGACACGCTCGATCAAGGCTGGCAACTGATCATGCTCAACCAATTCCACGACATCCTGCCCGGCAGCAGCGTGCCGCTTGTCTACGCCGAAAGTAACGAGCAATACGCCCACGTCCAACAACTCGCCCGCGAGGTGAGCCAGAACGCGCTCGGCAGCCTGCTCGGCGGCGCGACCGCCACCGAAACCGTGGTGCTGAACAGCCTGCCGTGGCCTCGCGAGGAACTGGTGCAACTCCCGCTCACCGACGACGCGCCCGCGCCCGATCTGGGTGAGAGACCCAGCCAACCCATCGAAACGCTCTCCGGCGAACGGGCCATCCTGCTCGATGCCGCTGTGCCCTCCTATGGATACGCCACGCTGAGCCAGAGCCGCCCCAGCAGCGCGCCGCGCCCCGTGCGCGCCGATGGTCGCACCGCGCTGGAGAACGACGAACTGCGCATCGAGTTCGACGACAACGGCGAGATCGCCGCGCTCCACGACCTACGCAACCGACGCCAAGTGCTCGCAGCGGGCAGCAGCGCCAACCAACTCGTGCTCTACGAGGATCGCCCGCTGAACTGGGAAGCCTGGGACATCGACGCCTTCTACGAGGAAAAGCCCTACCCCGTGCACGACATCGTCGATTGGCGCATCGTCGAACAAGGCCCGTTGCGCGCCGCCATCGAGATCGTGCGCCGCACAGGCCGCAGCACCATCCGCCAGCGCATCAGCCTGGCGCACAACAGCCGCCGCATCGACTTCGAAACCGAGGTCGATTGGCACGAGCGTCAATCGCTGCTGCGGGCGCTCTTCCCGCTCAACATCAACGCCATCCGCGCCACCTGCGAGATCCAATTCGGTGCGGTGGAGCGGCCCACACACCGCAACACCAGTTGGGACTGGGCGCGCTTCGAGGTCTGCGCGCATCGCTGGGTCGATCTGAGCGAGGGCGATTACGGCGTCGCGCTGCTCAACAACGGCAAATACGGCCACAGCCTACATCACAACACGCTGGGTCTCTCGCTGCTGAAGGGCAGCATCCACCCGGACGCCAACGCCGATCTGGGGCTGCACCGCTTCACCTACAGCCTGCTGCCGCACGCGGGAGACTGGCGCACAGGCGAAGTCGTGCGGCGGGCCTACGAACTGAACGCGCCGCTGTTTGTCAGCGCCAACCAGCGGCCCGCTCGCGCTCAAGCCTCGTTCCTCAGCACCGATTGCCCGCACATCGTCGTCGAAACCGTCAAAATGGCCCAGGACGGCGACGGCCTGATCGTGCGGCTCTACGAGGCCCACAACCAGCGCGGCACCGCCAGCATCACCTTCGAACGACCGATCGCCAGCGCAGCCGTCACCGACCTGCACGAACGCGAGATCGGCGCGCTCGCCGTGGAGGGCAACACGCTCAGCTTCGACGTGCGACCGTTCGAGATCAAAACCTTGCGGGTGCGGTTGGCATAACGGAGGCCGCAGGGAGCGCGCATCGCAGCACTGTGGTGCGCGCTACCCCTGTTCGGGCGCATCGGCCCGCACAAGCGCGGCCCAATCGGGCGTGGGGGCAAACAACTTCAGGGGATAATTCGAGCGAGGGTGCGGCAACTCCAGCCGCTCGGCGTGCAGCAAATGGAACGGCAACTCCTGGCCATGCCACACCGTCGGCCCGCCGTAGCGCGCATCGCCCAGCAGCGGGTGGCCGATATGCGCCATATGCAAGCGGATCTGATGCGTGCGACCCGTGATCGGGAACGCCCGCACCAACGCCGAATCGCCCAGCCGCCGCTCCACCTCGAAGCGCGTGTGCATCGACTTAATCACCGAGCCGTACAACAACATCTGGCCGATATACTCAGCATCGTACACGCGGAACAGCCCGTGCGCGCTGCGCCCGTGTCCCGTCAGCACCTCGAACTCATCCTCGGCTGGCTCGCCCACCACCAAGCACACATACTGCTTGTGGATCAGGTTGCGCAAAAACATCCGCTGGATCGCCGGGTTCATCTCGGGATTCTTCGAGACCAGCAGCACCCCGCTCGTATCGCGGTCGAGCCGATGCGCAAGGTGCAGCTTGCGGAACTCGCCATCGCGCTCGGCCACAAAGCGCGTCAGCGCCGCGTGCAAATTCCCCTCGGCATCCCACGGCGTCGAATCGACGTAGACGCCGGGCGGCTTATTGATCGCCATCACATCGCGATCCTCGAACAGGATCATCGATTCATCCACGTGCACATCGGGGTACAGGTTCGACAACGGGCGCTGGATCTTCAACTCCATGCCCGCCTCAGCCAGCGCCGCGCCCTCCTGGGTGCGCACGCCGTTCACCCATAACCCCCCGCGACTGATCAACTTTTCGGCCTCGGCGGCATCGCCAAGCGCCTCAGCGACCAGTTCGTGCAGCGGACGGCCCGCCTGTTCAGCCGCAACCGTCACCTGAATCGTCTTTGGTGTCTCACTCATACAACGAAGCGAGCGGGCACAATCACCCGCTCGATCCTTTCAACTACCTCACCTCACTGCCAAGCAGCAGATATGGGTGAAAAAGATGCAACCGCGATCCGCTCGCCCGTCGCTGCGGGACAACAACGTCGTGCACAACGTGTGCGCGCTCGGACAGCTGTGGCGCTTCGCGCCAAAACGCGCGCACGCCAGAGCCGCAGCCGCACAGCGCCAGCGCATCGCAGCGCAACGTGGAGCTATGCCCGCTCGATGTACTGCTTGCGATAATACTCCTGATACTCAGCATCCTTGATCGCACGCCACCAATCCTGGCGCTCCGTGTACCACTTCACCGTCTCGGCGAAGCCCTCCTCGAAGCTCACCAGCGGCTTCCAGCCCAACTGCTCCAACTTCTCGGTCGCCAGCGCGTAGCGCACATCGTGGGCAGCGCGGTCCTTCACCGACTGGATCAGCGACTTCGGCTTGCCGAGCGCCTCCACAATCATCTGCGCCACCTCGATATTCGTGCGCTCGCAGTTAGCGGCCACATTGTACGCCTCGCCAAGCTTGCCGTGGTGCAGCACCACATCCACCGCCCGCGCGTGGTCGGTCACATACAAGCGATCGCGCGACTGGCGGCCATCGCCGTACAGCGGCAGCGGAATATCATCGAGCGCGTTCGTGATAAACAGCGGGATGGCCTTCTCGGGGTGCTGGTACGGGCCATACGTGTTCACGCCGCGCGTGATCGTGATCGGTAGGCCGTACGTGATGAAGTACGAGAGCACCAACAGCTCGCCACCCGCCTTGCTGGAGGCGTAGGGGCTGGTGGGGCGGAACGGATCGGTCTCGGAGAACGTGCCCACCGGGATCGGCCCGTACACCTCATCGGTCGAGATATGGTGCAGGCGCTCCAGCTTCAACTCCTTGGCAGCCTCGCAGAGCACATACGCCCCGTACACGTCGGTCTTCACAAACGCATCGGGGTCGAGGATCGAGCGATCCACGTGACTCTCGGCGGCGAAATTCACGATCGTATCGATATCGTACTTCTTGATCACCTCGCGCACCCGCTGCGGATCGCAGATATCGCCCTGCTCGAAGGCGAAACGCGGGTTATTCACATCGCGGTCGAGGTTCTCGAGCCGTCCAGCGTATGTCAACTTATCGTAAACCACCACCCGATACTCCGGGTAGCTCTCCAACATATGATGTACAAAGTTGCTGCCGATAAACCCGGCACCACCAGTAACCAACAGATGACGCATTTCAAACACCTCTCTTATAGCGCGTTGTTCTCTGCGGAGTGTAGCATATGCGCGTGACGTGTCAATTAAGTGCCGATGATAGTTTGCTCATCTGCGAAACAACAGGGCCAACCCCCGAGGGTTGACCCTGTACGCGCATATCGAGCCGCAAAACACACTAGGAACCACCAATCTCCCGCTCCTTTTCGATCGTACCCCGCCAACCGCCCGTCTCGTGACCCTGAGCCTCGATATAATCGCGGAAACGGGCCAAATCCTCCGAGATACGGATCGACACAAGGCCGATCATATCGCCCATCGTCTCGATAAAGCCATCGGGATGATACTCGAGTTGCAGCGTGAGACGGGTCGTCACCGAATCGAGCGCCTCGAAGGTCACACGGCCATCGTTCTGCGCGCCCGATGTGCTGCGCCATGCGATCACCTTATCGGGCTGCTGCTCGGTGATCACCGCCGTCCATGTCTTTTCCTTCCCATCGATGTTGGCCCGCCAAAACAGTTCAGTATTACTCAGTTGACGGACCTCTTTGATGCCTTCCATAAACCTTGGGAACTCTTCGAACTGCGTCCACTGATTGTAGACGGTACTGATCGGAGCGAAGACTTCGATCGTTTTTGTTGTTCTGATCATTGCGCATCTCCTTGCTGCCAACCGTAAAGCTGCATAGATCTGCTACACGACGCCTTCTCGGGTAGCACCACCAAACAAGTCGAGCGCTTCAGATCAAGGTTATGGCTCTCTTGAAGTTTTCGCTTTGGGCGGAGCGGAAGCAACGAGTGTATGTCGTTTTTCTGCTCAGGGAGCGGAAAAACGACATACACAGGAAGAGAAACGGCCTTGCTGCAGCGGGTGAAACGGTAGTGTGCGATAGCCAACTTCTCAGTTGTGCTACTCCTCATGCAAGTAGCCGCAATATGTATGCCAATAGCGTTTAGTTCGGTGAGCGCCCAAGCAGCGGCAAGAACGTCTGTCTACTCACTAGGCTTGTATCCACTTGGAAACTCAGGCGCTGACGGGTGCCAACGTTGCCGGCTTTATCGACCGCCTCGTAGTACACCGTGTAGCTGCCATTCTGCAGCGCGCCCAAGTTGAGCAGCGCGCAATCGCGGCCCATACACGGCTGATTCGTCAGCCAATCTGTGCCGTTCCAACTGAAGCGAATGTAATCGACGCCGCTGCCGCCCGTATCATCGGCGGCGATCAGCAGGCGCGGGTGGCTGATAAACGTCGAGCCGAGTTGGGGCGCGCCACCTCCTAATCGATCGGTCAGCATGCGCAGGCTTGTTTCGCCAGGCATCTGCACGCCATAACCAGCCGCAGCCCAGCCTGTCCGCTCGAAGTACTTGAACGCCAGCGTGTGGAACCCGGCACTCAGCGTGATTTTGCCCGTGACCGCGCCGACCATGTAGTCCGTATCGGTGGCCTCGTTCGGGTCGATCACGCCGTGCAGGCCGCTGTTATCGACCACCAACTGCCCATCGACCCACAACCATGCGCCATCGTCGCTGTTGATGCCGAAGATGTACTCACCCGTCACGGGAGCCTCGAAACTGCGCACCTGCTCGATGATAAAGTTATCCTCTAGTCCGGGCAGCGGCCCGCCGTTCTCCCAGTTGAAGAAGCCGCCGTTCCACACGAACGTACCCACCTCCTCGCCCCGCGTGATCGACGACGGGTTGTGGGTGCGCGCCAAGAAGTTATCGGGCACGTTGCCCATGCGATACACACGCGCCAAATTGTTCGTCTGCGCATCGTAGGTCGAGAGTTCGGGCTTGAACTGCTCCTTGGTCACGGTGATGGTGGCCTGCTTAAAGCCGTTCGTCTCGTCGTAGAAGTAGCGAACGTACTCCTGCAGCACGTTGGCCCGCAGCGTGTAGGTGCCTGGCTCGCGGAAGCGCACGTAGGCGATGATGTCGCGCTCGGCGCCGGGCGCTAAGTCGCCGTTCAGGCCCCAGCGCCAGGGATACTTGCCGAAATCGACCGCGCAGCCAACGATCGCGCTGGTGTTGGTGGGGCCGAGCACCACGCGGAAGCGGTTGCCCTCCTTGGGGAAGGACGGGTAATCGCCCTGGGTGTTGCCGCCGAAGCACTCGCCCTGGTCGTACACGTACGCATCGTCGGGGCGACCACCCTGCCCATCGTTGAAGGCGCTGCCATCGGCGGTGCGGCTGGCCTGCGGCCCCTGCGTATAGATCGTGGTGCTGCCGGTGTTGCGCACGCGGAACGTCACCTTCAGCAGCTCGCCGCTCACCAACGTGGTGCGGTCGAAGGTCACATTGCGCAGTTCGATCTTCTCGCTGGCCGTCTCGGGCACGAGCTTGACCGCGTCGAAGAAGATCACCTTCTGCTGCGAGAACGGCTCGCCCGTCAGATCGCTCAAGCGCACAAAGCCATTGGTGCCCTTGTTGAAGGTGTACAGCCCCAGATCGACCCAGGGCGTGGCGATATCGTGATCGACCACGACTGTGCTACTGCCGCTCGCATGGTTGATCGTGTAGGAAGCTTTACTACTTGCGTATGGCGATGTTGGCTTGATTCCGCATCCCTGTGGGATATACGCGTACACTCGGTACGTGCCGGTCGTTGGGATGTTGGGCCGCCACGTCGCCCAATTGCTGCTCGCGGGGTTGCCATCGGTGGCGTAGGTGTAGTAGGTGTGGCCACCGTAACCGCAGCTCTGTTCGTGCCAGTTCGCGTTGCTCTTGAAGAAGCCCGGCGCGCTCGATGATTGCGCATGCTCTAGGTTGTCGATCAACAGATCGCCGTTGTCGCCCGGGAGCGCGCCACCCATTCGCTCGGCCACGCGGCTGCGGATGCTGGGCAGCAGCGCCATGATCGCGTCGCCGGGACATGTCGTATGGCCGGGTGTCACTTGGCGGTGCCCCGCGATGTTCGGCACGAAGCCGCCCGCGTTAAACGGTTTACAGTACGATGAGCGCGCACAGCCGTAGTAATACGAATTTCCGAGCGGATCGATCCCTTTTTGTGAAGCCTTCCAGGCCAAGATATTCACTAAGGCGTTTTGTGCGGCGGCGCTTGGCGCGACAGATGCGTATGTGCCGATCAGCGAGACACCCATCGAGCCGTAGTTGGCTGTGTCGTGGAAGCCCACCGCATCATCGCCACCAGCGCGTCCTTCGTAGATCACGCCATCCGGGTCGATCAGGTAGTTGTAGCCGATGTCGCCCCAGCCGCGCGTGATGGTGTGGAATGACCAGATCGCCCGCACACGGGCTGCCCAGCCACCAGCGGGCCGCTCGTTTGAATCGGCGGTGTGGTGCACCACCAGATGCGTCACGTTGTAGCGCGCCACGCTGGCACGGCTGCCCTGGCCATCCGGCGAGCCCCAAGCCGTGCGCGAAACCACCGCAGGCTTGCCCACCGCTGAGGGCGAGACCTGTGAGGTTGTGGCCTGTGGCGCTTGGCGGGGCGCAAACGACGAGGTATCCACAGTATTGACATCTATGCGCCGTAGTTCGGGCAACGAGCCATCGTGTGCTGGCGTGGTGCGCACCTGCACCTGCCAGAAACGCATCGCAGCCCCAACACTCATTATCTCACTCCACCACACATCGGGGCCGTCCGATGGCATCCACAAATCGTCGCTTTCAGGAACTACGCGCCAATCGCTCCACTGCTTGCCATCCGTTGAAACGCGCAAGGTGAGCGTCATTGTTGCTCCATCGGGCACGCTCGCTTCGCGTCGTAGGAGCATAAAGTCGAAGGGACGGGCCGCCTGCGTCGGTGGCGAAAGATAATCGCCGATCGCGGCTAAGCCCACTTCTCCACCAAACCGCAATACGGCTTGATCCGGTCGGCCATCGCCGGGAGGTGTCTGTGCCGATGCTATGGGCACCGCTTGCACAAACAACAACACGAACAGCAGAATGGCGAAACAAGATCTTCGTTGCATAACTAGTGCCTCTTTGTGAGGTGGAATGAGGGGAAAACGCTAGCACGATTACTAGAACGCAGGAATATTTTACTGCTACGGTTTGCGGTACGCAGCATGTTAGTATTACGGTTTGGTTACTAATGGTTTGGAAGCAAAAGATGATGAGGGGGTGATTGGCGGCCAATCTGTGGTTGCAACCGCCAATCTACGGCTTATTGTTGGGCGAGCAGTGTCCCTGCGTACCAACCGGAGGTGATCGCTAACCCGCTGTAGCAGCGGGCGCGGATCGGGTCAAAATTGGCGATCGTCGAGCCTGCCACCGCCACATTGTGGTAGATCGGCTGATCGTTGGCGTCCAACGGGCGCAACTGCGCATCCGTCGCCACGGCGACCTGGAAGATCGGATGGCCGCCCTCGGCGAAATAGCGCCCGTGGAACCAGCCACCGCGCGAATCGGGGGCGCGCAGCGGCAGGTCGAGCGCTGTCTCCCACACGGCTCCAGTGTGGTCGGTGCGGATACCGCCACCCGCGACGCCGCCGGTTGCCAGCAAGAACGCGTTAGCGCGATGTTCCTGTTCGCGGGCGGCTGCTGCGGTGAACACAGCGCGAAGTTGCTTCCCTTCGCTCTCGCCGCGCAGCACCTCCGCCCCGATCTGCAACCTCCCACCCGCCTGCTGGATGGCCCGCCGAAAGATTCGGTACAATCGGATGCCCGGCACCGAGGGCGGCAGCGTGGGGATCTCGAACACCTGCGCCCCGCTCAGATGCTGCAACTCGCGCACCACGCCGACCGGGTCCTTCAAGCCCAAGACGGCGGGCAGGCCAATGCGGGTCGCCTCGCCTTTCATCAGGCGCAGTTGGCGGCCAATCTCTTCGCGGAAGGCGGCATCATCGAACAGTTGCGCAAAAACGCGGCTATCGAAAGAAAGTTTTCGTTTGATCGGCGGCAAGTGCAGGTACACACCGCGTGCCGGAATGCCCTGGGCCGAGAGGTTCGCGGCGACCAGTGGCGGGAAGAAATCGCCCAACTCGCGGAAGCCCGCGATCAGCGTGATGCGGCCATCGTCCTTGGCGTGGCTCATATCGCCGCCGATCATCGTGGTGGGCACCAGGGCGGCGGGGCGCAAGGCTCCCAACGCGGTGGGCAGCAGCAAGTTCCGCTCGATACTGCCGACGTACGGGTAGTGGGCGTCGGCCATCAACGCCCGAAAACGCTCGAGCGCGTTGCTGATCCCTTCCAACCCGATCTTGGCGAACGGATGCGAGGGTTGTTTGGCGATCAACTCGGCGATTTCGGCGCGTGGGCTTGCCGCAGCATGTTTGCCCCATATATCGATGGTGCCGCTCGTCCAATGTGTCGCGCCTAGCCCCTTTGCCAGTAGCAGCGGCGCTCGTCCGGCCTCAGCGAGCGTCAGCGCGCCCATCAACCCAGCCAAGCCCGCCCCGATCACAATTGTGTCGCGCATACTGCACCTATAACTGTTTTTGCCATTCGGCTAGCCCAACTCTTACGATGCGTGATACTCGGTTGCGATGGAGGGATGGTCGGTGACTAAGGAGTCAGCGGGTTGCTGTCCTTCATCGTGCGGCAGCAGATCGACACCGAGCGTATCGAGGAAGATCAGTTCATCGAGGCGCGTCTGTCGCAACTGGTCGCCCCAGGTGATCGCCGTCAAGCCCTTCCAGCGCTCCTGCAAGAAGTGTCGCAGCAGCGCGCCCGAGTTCGCCAGTGCTAGCACGTCACCCACCGCGCTATTGTTGGCCTGCGGAGGCGCAACCTCGTTCCACAGCGCCACAGCGCGATACGTGCAGAAGCCGCCCTGACACGGCCCCATGCCCAAGCGCGTCTCGCGGCGCAGGTCGTCGAGGTTGGCGGCGTGCCCCTCGGTGATCGCCGTCACAACCCGTTCCCGGGTCACCAGTTCGCACTCGCAGATCAGCTCGCCGTAGGTGTCGGCGGCCTCCACGCGGGCCAGCGGTTGGCCCATCCAGAAGTACGTTGGCGCACGGGGGTCGCGCTCCAAGCGTCGTGATGCCGAGTCACGGGCGCTGGCGATCTCTGGGAGCGGCTCCAAGTGTGTGCGGCAGGGTGCGCTGACACCAAGCTTAGCAGCGACCGCATCGGTGGCTTCCTCTGCCATGAGGCGGTAGGTCGTCCACTTGCCGCCCACGATGCTGATCAGCCCGGCCACACCATCGCGCTGCTCGTGGTCGAGCAGTTTGTAGGTGCGCGAAATATCGCGGTCGCTCGCGACATCGTGGTCTTTGTAGAGCGGTCGCACGCCTGCCCAAGCCCGCAGCACACGCGCCTTGCTGATGCCCGGCACCAGCCATTCGCCCTCCTCCAGCATCTGAGCCACTTCCTCCTGCGTGATGCCGTAGACATCCGGGTCGGGCACGTGGACATCGGTGGTGCCGATCACCGCCACCGTGCGGATCGGCACGATGATGTCGCCATCGGCGGGCATCTTGCAGCGGTTCACCACGGTATTCAGCACGCGATGATTCATCGCTATCATCGTGCCTTTGCCGGGCACCACCGTCACCTTCACATTCGCCAGTTCGGCGATCTTGCCCGCCCAGGCGCCAGCGGCGTTCACCACGTAGGCGGCGTGGATATGCACATCCTCGCCGGTGCGCAGATCCTCGCAGATCGCGCCTTGGACGCGCTGCTGCTCCACGATCAGCGACTTGACATAGTGGTAGGTGAAGACTTGGGCGCCCCGTTGGCGGGCATCTTCGGCGTGGCAGCGGGCCGCCAAGAACGAATCGGCGGCCGCATCGCACACCGTGAACACGCGGCTGATACGGGGGTTCAGCAGTGGCTCGCGGCGCAACGCCTCGCGCACGCTGATCTCATCGACGGGCACCTCGGTGGCGTGGCAGGCCGCTACGAAGCGCTCAGCGTAGGCTTCATCGTCGGCGGGCGTCACCACAAAGAAACCGCCAGTATCTTCGATGCAGCCCGGCATGATCTTGCGCAGAATTTCGTTCTCGCGGGCGCATTCCGTGGCCGATTGTGGGTCCTTCACCACGTAGCGCCCGCCGCTGTGCAGCAGGCCGTGGTAGCGGCCACTGGTGCCGTGTGTGAGATCGCCTTTTTCCACCAACACAGCCCGAATGCCGCGCATTGAGAGATCGCGAAGCACGCCTAGGCCGGTTGCACCGCCGCCGATCACCAGCACATCGGTTGTGATTTGTCGCATAACGAATCCTCAATTTCAGCTCACTCATCGAGCGGATCGAGGGTGGCGTTCCACAGCTTCATACGCTCGACATCGCCGCCTGAATCGGGGTGATACAGGCGCGCCATCGCCTTGCGAATCGCGTTCACTTCCTCGGGGGTGGGAGTTATATCGCCAAATGTGATGTTGGCGCGATGGCCTTCGGCACGCGCTTGCCACACATTGCGCTCACTTGTGAGCAATGTGTTTTGCCGTTTCGCCTCCACCAGATTCGCAACGGTGAGTTTGTAGGCCCGTGTAATCTCGGCGTGACGAGCTTGTTCTTTGCTGAGTTGCCGCCTGAGGCCGCGAATCGTCTTTTGGATCTCGCTTAGGTCTTGTTGTTCCCACAACGATTCTTCGTCAGAGAGTAGGGATTGTGAGCGGTTCGACCGAAAATCACTCATACTGTTCTCCCGAAACATGTGGGGAAGGCTCCAAAGCGCGATGGTAGTATACCGCTAATAAGGCTGCGCCGCCACTCTTTTGGGCTATGTTGCGGGTGCGAGTTCTGGCGATACTGGCTGTTGCTCGGCGGTAGCGGGTTCGGGTTCTGCGTGTTGAAGCGGTTGCGGTGCGTAAAGCTCGATATAGCCACAAGCAGTGCAGACCTGCGCCACAATCGGTTGAGGATCGGTGCTGAGCGTGCCCGCCAGCAAAACCTCGCCTGCCGCAGTTTGCAATGCGCTGGTGCGCGTCTCGTTATCGCATTTTGGGCAATTGATCATCGGTTTCCCCTCTTGTCAATGCGTATTGTCGAACATCGCCCTTTATTCTGCAAGAAACGCGCCAAGTTGCTCTCTCCTCAGGGCCTCGTCTACCAGTAGACGATGCTTCCTCATCATCAAAAGTTAAAACAAACATAAGACGATACGAATGATGAACGAAAGTGTTCTAGCCTGTTCTGTAGTACTACCGTAGTTTTTTATGGAGTCTATATGTTTGTTGAGAGTTCTGCTACAGTCTGTAAAAGAGTCATCGGGAGAGAAATAGAAAAGTAAAACATTTATCAAGAATGAAACGATGCCCATTTCCGATCTTGGATATCTGTAGTACGCATATTTTCCTATATCTGCATGTAAAAACATTGTAGATGTCGAAACCTGATATAATGCGTTCACCGCTTAAATATTTCAGTTAAGAGGCGCATCATGAGCATGCCACGTATTCTAATTGTAGAAGATGAAAATGATGTGCGCGATTTTTTGGTACGTGCGCTTCGTCGGATTATCCCTAAGGCCCGAGTAACCGCAGTTGAGAACGGCGCGTTGGCTTTGGAACGCTTTAAAGAGCAGCCCTACAATTTGATCCTCACCGATCAACGCATGCCAGTCATGCGTGGTATCGATATGCTGCGCACGCTCCGTAGTTGGGGCGAGGCTGTGCCGATAGTGTTCATCACTGCTGATGTGATCGCTGAAGAACAGGCTATGATGGCGGGTGCGAATGCTGTGTATTTCAAGCCTGTGAGTATGAGCCAGATCCGCGAGATTGTTCAGAATTGGCTGTGATCTCCGCATAAATTGCCTCGGCTATACCCATCACCGCGCTGCAAAATCCTCCTAATTCAAACCGATTGCCTCTGCAAAGGTGCGCTTCGTTAGCGAGGGTGCTTGCCTCTTTTTGCCTTAAACGGCGCGAGGAACTTCCCTTATCCGCGCAACGTCTTAGGTTGAGAATGCACAATCTCATGACGATACAGAGAGGCGATAATGCACACCCTATCGCGGCGCCATTTTTTAATCGGGGCGGGTCTGATGACGTTGAGCGGTATGCTTATGAATTGTGGTATTGGTCAGCGCTCCGTCGCACTCGCCGAAGCACGTTCCTCCTTAGCTCGCCAATCGGTCCCGCTGCCCGAGGGTAGCGATTTGGATAGTTTTATCATAGGTCGCACCTGGTTCGCCTTCGATTCCTTCCAACAGTTGCGGGGAAGTGGCAACCTGTTCTTCTCGCCCTACAGCATTATGCAGGCACTGTTGATGGTGATGGCGGGCGCGGAGGGCGAAACGCTCGCCGAGATCGCGCACGTGGTGCATGCCGATCGGATGCCCGATGCGATGCACGCCGCCGCCAACGCCCTCGATAAAACCTTGATGGATCGGGCCACGCAGAAAGATGGCTTTAAGCTCTCGCTCGTGAATACGATGTGGGGCCAGCACGATTTCACGTTCCAGCCGATGTTCCTCGATACCTTGGCGCAGCACTACGGCACGGGCATACGCCTGATCGATTTCTCCGGCGCGCCCGAAACCGCACGTCAGACGATCAATGCCGAGATCGCCAAGCAGACCAACGATCTGATTCGCGATCTGTTGCCACCGCCCAGCATCACCAGCGACACCCGTTTCGTGTTGACGAACGCGATCTACTTCAATGCTAAGTGGCTTGTGCCTTTCCCCAAGGAGCGAACCGAGGATGGCACGTTCACCACTGCCGATAACCGCAGCGTCACCGTGCCGATGATGAGACAAGTGACGCGCAGTTATCAATACGCGAAAGGCCCAGACTATCAGGCGATCGAGTTGCCGTATATTGGCGATATGTCGCTTGTGGCGATCATGCCAGACGCGGGCCAGCTCGATGCCTTCGAGGCTAGTTTGGATGGCGATCGCTTCCAGGAGATCGTCAGCCGCCTGGCTTGGCAGGAGGTGCGGTTGACGATGCCGAAGTTCACCTTCACCTCCGATTCCATTAGCTTAAAGGAGATGCTGAGCGCTCTCGGCATGCCCAGTGCTTTCCTGCCCACGGCGAACTTCAGCGCGATGACCTCCCAAGCGCGCCTGATGTTGGGCGATGTGTACCACAAGGCGATGGTGCGGCTCGATGAGGAGGGTACGGAGGCCGCTGCCGCCTCCGCCGCGATCGGGATGCCCACATCGGCCCCGATGGAGGAGCCGATCGAGTTGGTGTTGGATCGCCCGTTTGTGTTCGCGATTCGCGACAACGTGAGCGGCGAAGTGCTGTTCCTTGGCCGATTGGCTGATCCAATTTCTTAGGATCTGCCTTGGCTAGCGGGTAGGCGGGCGCGGTGGGCTTGGTGAGCTATTGCTTTACAAAAGCCCAGCGCTCGGGTACAATGACCCGCCAGCCAGGTATTTTATGAGGCAGATGAAGGACGCCCTAGGCAGCTTGTTTGCGCCTGGCATCGAGGTCGCTGTGAAGTTGATCGTTCAGATCCCGGTACTCAACGAGGCCGACACAATTGCCGCTGTGCTTGCAGATATTCCGCGCAGCATCCCCGGTATCGATTCTGTTGAGGTGCTTATCATCGATGATGGCTGCACCGACGATACGATCATGATCGCGCTCCAAAACGGTGCCGATCATGTCGTGCGGCACACCAGCCGTAAAGGCTTAGCAACAGCTTTCCAAACCGGCATTGATACAGCGCTCCGTTTAGGGGCCGATATTATTGTCAACACCGATGGTGATCATCAGTATCCCGGCAGCCAGATCGGGCCGCTGATCGCGCCGATCCTTGCGGGCCAGGCCGATTATGTGATCGGCGATCGCCAGATCGATAGCATCGCGCATTTCTCGCCGCTTAAGAAGCGCTTGCAGGCGTTTGGCAGCGGCGTGGTGCGTTGGGCCTCCGATACTCAAGTCTCCGATGCCGTGAGCGGCTTCCGCGCGCTCTCCCGTGAGGCGGCACTGCGAACATTTGTCACTAGTGAGTTCTCGTATACGGTCGAGAATCTCATTCAGGTTGGCAAGAAACGCTTGACAATCACCACGATCCCGATCCAGATTAATTACGTTCAGCGTCCCTCGAAACTGCATCGAGGCAATTTCGATTTTGTCAAACGACAAGCCGCGACGATTGTGCGCACCTACGCGACCTACGAGCCGCTCAAGACCTTCTCGTACTTGGCGTTGCCGTTCTTGCTTGTGGGCATCCTGCTCTTGGGGCGCGCGGTGTACGTCTACATCGCCCGCAACTTCGGCTTGGTGGCCAGCAACGATCAGGCATTGTTGGGTGGCGGCGTGGCGCTGATCATCGGCTTTTTGATCTTTATCTTTGGCATCGTGTCCGATCGTATCGGCGGCGTGCGGCGCGTCTCCGAAGAGGTGTTGTACCGCATTCGCGCTCACGAGGTGGCATCCGAGGAGTGGCGGCGCGCTATGACTGCTCGCGTCGAACGGCTCGAACAGGCGTTGCACGACAATAGCCTCGCCCTCGATCACGATGACCAAGCCCATCATCAACGTTAACGGTGCCTTGGCTACCCCGCGTTTTCCCCTTTGATCCGGGTGAATGCCTTTCCCTGATTGTACGTTTTAAGAGAGAACGATCGGCGGCTCTGCTGTCGATCGTTTTGGCGAAGGAGCCTCGGCAAGCGGTTCGAGCTCGTTTCAGCGCTCTTGAACCGCTTGTTGATGTTCATACCACATTTCGTACGTATACAAGCGGTACATCGGCTGAACAGCCTTCCGATCGCGTACAGGAGCGAGTAGCTTGCTGGTGCAGGCGAAATAGCTCTGCGTGGCTGTGACGTTCAAGGGACTTGGGATTCTGGTTGATCACCATCACGACAAGGAAAAAACAATGACGAAAGAACCATGGTCGTTAGTTGGCAAAACCGCTCTGGTGACTGGTGGCAACACTGGAATTGGGCGTGCGATTGCGCTGGAGTTGGCGCGTGCTGGCGCCGATGTGGCGATTACCACGTTTAGTAACAACACCACCGAGACCACCGACGAAATTCGGGCGATGGGCCGCAATACGGCGCAGTTCCAGTTGGATGCTACCAAGAGCGATCAGGTGAACGCAGTGATCCCGCAGGTGGCCGAGGCTTTGGGCGGGCGCATCGATATTCTGGTGAACAACGCTGGGCACTTGGTGGGCCGCGTGTTGGTGCACGAAATGTCCGACGAGCACTGGTACAAGGTGATCGATGTGAACGTCTCCAGCGCCTTCTTCTGCACGCGGGCCACGTTGCCGTTTATGACGGGCGGTTGGGGTCGGATCGTGAATATGTCGTCGTTGGCGGGGCGCAACGGTGCTGGCCCTGGCGCGGTGGCGTATGGCACGGCGAAGGCGGCGCTGCTGGGCTACACCCGCGGCTTGGCCAAGGAGCTCGCGCCGCGCGGCATCACCGTGAACGCGGTCGCTCCGGGCCTGATCCTCAACACGCCGTTCCACGAGAACTTCAACACCGAGGAGGGCCGACGCGCTGCCATCGCTGGTATTCCCCTGAAGCGTGGTGGCACCCCCGAGGAGGTCGCGACGGCGGTGCTGTTCCTGGCGTCGGATATGTCCAGCTTTATCACTGGCGAGATCACCGAGATCAACGGCGGCGCTTGGTTCGTCTAATCTCTCGCACGTTTGCGACGAGCGAAACCCCAACCTGTTGTGGTACAGGTTGGGGTTTTGTTTATGGGGCTTCCTTGCGCACTAATCGCTCATCTCAACCTTTTGGAGGGTGTTGTCGCGCAGCCATTGCTCGATGCCGTTGCGGTCGAGCTCGGCGTAGCTCACCGCTCGGATCAACCAGAGCAATTCGGGGCTACCGATCTCCTCGCGCAAGGTCACGCCGTTGATCTCAAGGAATCGCAACATCGCCAGCAGCGCGGTGCCCTCGTTGTTGCTAATGAACGGACGCTGATTCAGCAGTAGGAACGTCTGGATCGCCGCTTTGCTAAAAATATCGGGGTACAACTCTGTGTGGAAGAGCACTTGGTGTGGCGCATCGAGCGCGTGCATCAGGCGGTCTTGGCTGGCGATCCCGAGCCGTCCACCGTACTGCATCACCACGAGTGTGTGAAGATCGAGCAGATCTTCTTTGGAAAGGTAGTTCATAGCTGTTTTGCTGTGGCGTGCGGTGCGTGGGGAAGTGCATCCCGTACACCACAGAATAAGCCTTACAGTCCGGCAAGTTCGCGGAAGGCCATATCGTAGCGGTCGCCGATTGTGCGAATCCACTCGCGTAGGTGAGGGCTGGCCGGGCGGCGCAGCAACACCTCGTGCTCGGTGAACACAATCTCGACCAAATCCTCCTCGTCGAGTTGCACGGCCTTGAGCCAGCCCTGCACAACGGCTGGTAAGTTCTCGCGTTCGATAGTGAAGGAACGAGGCATCAATACCTCCTTTAAAAGGCAAGCCCTCCATGCCTGCACTTAGGCATGAAGGGCAGACGATGCGGCGAACCGTTTAGTCGCGCTGGCGCAAGTGTGGGAACAGGATCACCTCACGGATGGTGGCCTGATCGGTGAACAGCATCACCATGCGATCGATGCCTAAGCCCAAGCCACCAGTCGGTGGCATGCCATACATCAGCGCGTTGATATAATCTGTGTCCATCTGTTGGGCTTCGTCGTCACCCGCCTTGTAATCGCGGCCCTGCTCGAGGAAGCGCTGCTCCTGATCGAGCGGGTCGTTCAACTCGGTGAAGGCGTTGCCCATCTCCATACCAGCAACGATCGGTTCGAAGCGCTCGACCAACACATTGATATCGGGGCGCTTCTTGGCCAGCGGCGACAGCGCCACCGGATGATCAACAATAAAGGTCGGCTGGATCAGCGATGGCTGTACGTACTCGCTGAACAGCTCATCGACCTGCTTGGCCCAGCTCGGCTTCGCTTCGACGCGCAACCCTGCCGAGCGGATAGCGGCTTGCAGCGGCTCTAGCTCGGTGATCGTCATAATGTCGATGCCCGTGCGTTCGGCGATCGCCTCGGGGATGGAGACGCGCTGCCAGCTTGGCCCAAAGTCGATCTCTTGACCCTGATACGTGATCTTCGTTGTCCCGTGGATCTCGAGCGCGAGGGTGCGGAACAAGCCCTCGACCAGTTCCATCATATCGTTGTAGTCGGCGTAGGCTTGGTAGCACTCCATCATCGTGAACTCGGGGTTGTGCGAGCGATCCACACCTTCGTTGCGAAAGTCCTTGCAGATCTCGTACACCTTCTCGAAGCCGCCCACGATCAGGCGCTTGAGGTAGAGTTCATCGGCGATGCGCAGGTACAGGTCCTGGTGCAACTGATTGTGGTGCGTGATGAACGGGCGTGCCGACGCGCCGCCATACACAGGCTGAAGCGTGGGCGTTTCGACCTCGAGGAAGCCGCGCTCGTCGAGGTAGCGGCGCACGAGCGTGATCAGCTTGGAGCGCGTGCGAAACACATCGCGCACCGATTCGTTGACGATCAGATCCAGGTAGCGCTCGCGCAGGCGCGCCTCGACATCGGTAAGGCCGTGCCACTTCTCGGGCGGCGGGTTGAGCGCCTTACTGAGGATGGTGAGCTTCTCGACAAACAACGACGGCTCGCCGGTCTTAGTGCGGCGGAGCGTGCCGGTCGCTTCAACAATATCGAACGTATCGAGGTCGTCGCGGAAGCGCGCGAACCATTCATCGCCCAAATCGGCCTTGCTGATCCAAAGCTGGATCTTGCCGCTGCCGTCCTCGATATGAGCGAAGGCGAGCTTGCCCATCACACGGCGCGCACCAATAATACGGCCCGCCAAGGTAACTTGTTCGGCCTTCTCGATATATTCATCGATCGATGCGAGGACATCGGCGATCCGGTGGGTGCGCTCGGAACGGGGTGGATAGGGATCGATCCCGGCGGCTCGTAGTCGTTCTAGCTTGGTGAGCCGTTGTTGCTGGAGGTCATTCAGTTCCATATATCCTACTACGTATCGCGTATTGCGCATCACTCTTAACGCAATACGCGATACGCAATACGATCTATGCTATTGTATCTTAACAATCGTTAGTTTCATGGTGCCGGAAGGAGTCTGGACAACAGCTTTTTGACGCAGGCGTTTACCAAGCAACGCAGCACCAATCGGCGATTCGTTCGAGATTTTCCCTGCACCGGGTTTGGCTTCGGCACTTCCAACAATTGTCCAGGTTTCTTCTTCGTCCTCGCCTTCAATGCGAACGGTTACTGTGGAACCAACGCGTACTTCGTTAGCGTGACCATTGTCCTCATCGATGAGCTGGGCTCGCGAAAGAATGCTTTTGATTTCGCGGATTCGCCCTTCTAAATGCGCCTGCTGATTCTTGGCATCCTCGTATTCGCCGCTTTCCGAGATATCGCCGAGCTCTTTAGCTGCACCGATCCGATCAGCCACTTCTTTCCGGCCATTCGTCATCAGTTCTTCGAGCTCGGCCTCAAGTTTGGCGCGACCATCGCGGGTGAGATAGGCAGGTTTCTCACTCATCTTTGAACCTTCTGCATTTGGCTTATTCACGAGGCAGGATACAACGCACAACACAGATGTTGGTAACCTCGTGACTGGCCTTAAAAAAGAACTGAGAGTGGATGCTCTCAGTCCGGACCAGAAATTACACACGCGCCAACGGTTCATTGTAAGACCGCTGGCGCTTCCCTTATTATACGTGATGCATGTGGTTTTGTAAAGAGAACCTAACAACTCTTTGTAGTAGGTATTCCACGTGAGGCACTTCGGGGTGCCTCAAACGGCAAGGAGTTGCTGCCGTGGGCCAAACCAGTTATGGCACTACCAACCGAGTTCAGTTGAGTTGTGGCGTCTTATCTATAAGTATTCGATTATTCACACAACAACCTTTGCACCTCAACTATACTCACAGCATCGGAAAACAAATAACGCTTAACGCGGAGGAAGATACAATGAAAGCGCTACGTCTCTTTCCCAAGCTTGTGATGGCCGTCGGTATCGCCTTTGCAATCGCAGGTCTGGTTGCAGCCGGAGCAGGCATCTACATCAATGGCTTTGTGAAGCAGCAGCTAGCCGCTCAACAGATCGTGACTCCAGCTGATGCGTCTATCCCGAACACACCCGTAACCGACATCCCGACCGCGCTCAGCATGGCCAACATCATCCAGACGCACGCCGCCAAGAGCAGCAATGGCCTTTCCTACGCGCAGATGGGCAAGTATGCGGTTGAGAGCGGCGACCCGGCGGGCACCAACGATGCCGAAGCGGCTCTGAAGGACGCCAATGGCAACCCAGTGCCCAACGCCGCCCGTAACACGCAGCTCACCGCGGCTAGCCTGGTGACCTCGCTCAGCCTGTCGGCGATGGCGCTCGGTGCCTCGTACGGTGCGATGGCCCTTGGTGTCGCCTTCCTGGTCCTTGGCATCGTGATCACGGGTCTCGGCTATGCACTGCTCGGCCTGATCACGCCGGAAGTCGCCAAGCGCTTCGGTCTCCACCCGGTGACAGCGTAACGCTTTCGAGGCGAGTTGAGCCTCTGCTCCTCGCCTCTCCCTTAGCAAACAGTTCCCCCTCACCCCGCCAAAGCGGCTGCTCATCACGAGTAGCCGCTTTGTTCATGCTCGGCCACACAAGCATTCCGAATTTCTCGAACGCGCGCTTCCGAACATTCCGCATTTCGTGCTGCACACGCCGATAGGAGCCTCCTGCATACTACAAGCAACGGGCAATGTTCATCGAGAAGGAGGCGCATCATGGAAGTGCTCGTACTCATAACCCTGATCGTCGTTGCATGGATGATCGTGCGGCAGCCAGAGCCGCGCCAGCAGGTCATCTATGTGCCGCTCGCCGTTGAGGAACGGAGCAGAGGAGGGTGTTTGCCTCTGATCGTTGTGGGTGTCGTGATTGTGTTGCTGATGCTCGGGATGCAGGGGTGATAAGCTAGCGATCACCAATTCGCATCGTGTGAACTGCATCAATCGCTCATCATCCGTCGTCCTATCGATATCTTAATGTTACCGACAAGTTAGATATGCTATACTACTCTCGTTATGGAACGTGCATCCTTTCAAACAAGACGTTGGAGGCTCTATGTTCGGCATGCGTGGCTGAGTCTGTGGCCGATCCTACGGCAGATCCTCGGCTGGATATTCATTGTGCTCGGCCTATTGGGCATGGTGCTTCCAATTTTGCAAGGCGTGCTGTTCTTGGTGATTGGTATTGCGCTGGTTGGCCGCCGAAATTGGCTGATCCGGCGCGTTTCAGTTTCGTATAAACTGTTTTTGCGAAGCTGGGCGAAGCGACCAACACCGCTGATTGGGGCACTTGGGCGATTAGCGTTACGTGCCCAACAAGAAGTATCCCGCCAACGTCGCCGCCTGCATTGGTGGCGCATCGAACGCCGCAAGCGACGAGCGCTTGCAAAGCAGCATTAGCCTACTTGGTGATTTCTCTGTATGTTTTATCCTAAAGAGTATCTTTCGGACAACGGAGTCCTAGTGCGATCGCAGCGATTGTACTGCTCATCGAGGAGAAGATAGCGATGAAAACCGATACTCCTAGCTCTTTCGCAAATGCGCAGCGACAGTTCGATATCGCTGCCGATTTGCTGGACCTCAGCCCAAACCTACGCCGCATTTTGCGCGTCCCCCAGCGCGAACTTATCGTCAATTTCCCGGTACGAATGGACAATGGCGATATCGAAGTGTTTAGCGGTTTCCGTGTTCAGCACAACATCAATCGCGGTCCAGCCAAAGGCGGTATTCGCTATCACCCCACTGTCGATCTCGATGAAGTACGCGCTCACGCCATGTGGATGACTTGGAAGTGCGCGACGGTCAATATCCCATACGGCGGCGCGAAGGGTGCCGTCGTTGTCGATCCGAAGCGCCTCTCGTTGGGTGAGCTTGAGCGCTTGACCCGCCGCTACGCCACCGAGGTGAGCATTCTGATCGGCCCCGATCGCGACATTCCCGCGCCCGACATAGGCACCGACGCGCGAGTGATGGCCTGGATCATGGACACCATCTCGATGCATCGGGGTCATACCGTGCCCGCCGTGGTGACGGGCAAGCCGATCAATATCGGCGGCTCGTTCGGTCGCCACGAAGCACCGGCCCGCGGTTTGGTCTATATTTTGCGCGAGGCTTCGGAGGATCTCAGCTTCCCGATCAGCGGTGCGAAGATCATCATCCAGGGTTTCGGTAAGGCGGGCTTGACCAGCGCGCAGGTGCTTTCGGAGATGGGCGCCACCATCGTTGGCGTAAGCGATAGCCAGGGCGCGATCTACAATCGCCGTGGCTTGCCCGTCTCGGATGTGTTGGCGGCCAAGCAGCAAAACGGCTCGGTCACGAGCTTCAGCGAGGCCGATCACCTCACCAACGAGGAACTGCTGGAGCAACCCTGCGATATCCTGATCCCCGCCGCGCTCGCCAACCAAATCACGGCGAAGAACGCGGACAAGATTCGCGCCCGTATTGTGGGTGAGGCGGCCAACGGCCCCACCACTCCCGAGGCCGACGATATCTTGTTCGATCGGGGCGTGTTCGTCATCCCCGATATTCTCGCCAACGCCGGTGGTGTGACGGTCAGTTACTTCGAGTGGGTGCAAGGCTTGCAGGAGTTCTTCTGGACCGAGCGCGAGGTGAACGCACAACTCGAGCGTATTATGGTCAACGCGTTCGAGAATGTGCTGCGGGTGGCCCAAGAGCGCCGCGTGCATATGCGCACCGCCGCTTACTTGCTCGCCGTGGATCGCGTGGCCCGCTCGACGCTCACGCGCGGCATTTACCCCTAAGCATCGACGATGTGTGTACGGCCCCTGCTCGCCTTGTGCTTGCAGGGGTCGTACTTTGTTGGGCACCAATGCAACTTCAGGACGATGATTACGTAGTTTATGCGTATCGAAGGAATCAGTAATCGTGACAGTGCTGGAGGGTGACCATGTTTGGTGTGCTTAAAGGCTGTAGTTGCCGTTTTACTCAAGAAGAGCGCGCAGAATGGATGTCGCATATCTGTGGCTTATGCCTCAGCCTGCGACGTGAGCATGGTCAAGTTGCGCGTCTCACCACGAACTACGATGCAGCCCTGCTCTCGGTGTTGTACGATGCGCAAGCCAGCGAGCCTGTGTCACGACGCACGCATGTGTGCCCGCTGCGCTCGGGCATCCGGGGCGTGGTGGTGGCCGAGGATCAGCCGGGCACACGCTACGCTGCGGCTGTCTGCGCGATGACAGGCGCGACGAAAATCGCCGATCACGTGGCCGATGGCGACGGCTGGCTCAGCAAACTGCCCTGGTTGGCCAATGGCCTCGCCTCGCGTTGGGCGGGTCAGGCCCGTGCGGTGGCTGGCACACTCGGCTTCGATACGCGCCGTATCGAGGAACAGACCGAGCGCCAAGTGGCGGTGGAGCGGACCAACACCCGCGATTTCGGCTTCTATGCGCGTCCCACCGAACTCGCTGTCGGCGCGGCGTTCGGTCATACGGCGGTGTTGGCGTTGGCACCCGCCAACCAACCCCTGCTCGAACAGCTTGGGCAATGGTATGGTCGCATCATGTTTCTGCTCGATAGCTACCGCGATCTCGCAGAGGATCGTGCTCGCGGCGCCTTTAACGCACTGGAAGCCTGTTTCGATCGCTCCGAGATCCAAGCGCAAGCCCGCACCCTCTTCCGCGAAGCCCACACCAATTTGGTCGCCGCCTTCGAGCAACTCTCGCTTGTGCGCCCCAGCCTCGCTCGCAAACTGTTGGTGCAGCAGTTGCGCCATGTCGGCGAGCACACTCTGAAGCTCTCGCCGGAGGGTGAGAACGTGCAGGCTGGCGGCACACCGCCATTGAACCCTCAAAACCAGCCTCAACAGCCACAACGCGATACCTTCGCCGACTGTGTACTTGATTGCTGCACCGGTTGGGATTGTAACTGCTGTGACTGCCACTGCCACTGCTGCATCGGTGATATGTATCGTTGCTGTAGTGGGAATAACTGCTGCAATTGCTGTAGTGGGGATGGCGGCTGCAATTGCTGTGGTGGGGATGGCTGTTGTGGTTGCTGTGGGTGCTGCGATTGCGATTGTTAAACGCGTTCACGAGGCCACAAAAGGAAGCGCTATGACGGGTCGGCGCAAACAGTTTGGCGATTTCGGCGAGCGGATGGCGGCTGCGTATCTGACGCAGCGTGGCTTTACACTGCTTGCGCAACAGTGGCGCTGCGCTGCTGGCGAGATCGACCTGGTGATGCGCGATGGCGACGAACTCGTCTTTATCGAGGTGCGTGCGCGGCGCGGCGTAGCTGGATTGGCCGCAGAATCGGTCAGTCGGCGCAAACGGGCGCGTTTGGTGGCGCTGGCCTACACCTACTTGGAGACGGAGGGCCTGCCGGAGGACACGCCCTGGCGGATCGATGTGGTGGCGCTCACGCTCAACAGTGCGGGGCAGATTCGCGAAGTAACGCACATTCGCAATGCCGTTGAGGAATGATGGTAGCAAACGACCTTCTGCACCGCGCAGAAGGTCGTTCTCACATGCTGTATCCAGCTCGTCTGCGCATTCTTGGATGCGCAACCCCTAGCCGTTGCGCGGCTCCCACACCTCTTCGAGCACGCAGTTCCACGGGAACTTGAACTCGTCGTCGGCGGCGTAGACGTGCGACTGCAAGTTGACCACGATCACTTCGGGCGCGCTGAGCGCCTTCCATCCGTGCATCACCATCGGCGGAATTTTGAGCAAACGTGGCTGCTGAATGCCCATAAAGATCGGGTTGACGTGCCCGAACGTGGGCGAATCCGGGCGGATATCAACCAGCGTGACCTGAAGCTTGCCACGGGTGACGGTGAACTGATCGGTGTGACGATCGTGCAGGTGCCAGCACTTCACAACGCCATAATCGGTGGCGCTCTGGTAGACGTGTTCCGGCATCACAAAGCCTTGCGACTCGATCCAAGGCTTGCTCCACAACTCGATCACATCGCCGCGTCCATCCAAATTAACCTTCAGATCTTTCAGAATCACGCCTTCAATGCTCGGTGGCCGAAACGGCGATTGAATTTTGTAGGGAATGGTCTTGAGCCATTCGACAGTGACTTCGTGTGCGTGCATATGGTCCTTCGCTGCGTGAACAAGGCGGTGAGCATGCGCTGTGCTTACTGTTGCTGATTATACCATTAGGGCGAGGAAGGCTTGTCGGCGGCCTTGTAATCGGACATAGTACAGGGGTGAAGGTTGCAAGGCTGCCTACGCAACCGTGACCTTCACCCCCGCGTTCAGGTATCGACGACCGCCTAGACGAGCAGGCTCATCGGCGATTCGAGCAACTTACGCAGTTCCTGGAGGTACTGCGCACCAGTAGCGCCATCGGCCACGCGGTGATCGAGGCTGAGCGTCACCGTCATGCGCTCGCCCGGCACGATCTGGCCGTCCTTGACGACCGGAACCTGCCGCACGGCACCCACCGACAACGAGCCAGCCATCGAGACCGGAATGATCGACGTGAACTCGGTCACATCGTACATGCCGAGGTTCGAGACCTGGAAGGTGCTGCCCTCCAACTCGTTCTGCTTGATCTTGCCCTCGCGCGCGCGGGAGGCCAGATCGCGCACCTCAGCGGCGATGGTGCCGAGCGATTTCTTATCGGCATCGCGCACAACCGGAGCGACCAGACCATCCGGCAGGGCCACAGCCACGCTGATGTTGATCTGATCGTACTCGATCGTTGCGGGCTGACCATCGGTGCTGATAGCGTAGGTGCTGTTGATCGCACCGAACTTGCGCAGCGCCTTGGCGACCGCCTTGACGACCATATCATTGATCGAGATCTTCACCTCGGAAGCGCCGCTCTCGTTGATCTGCTTGCGCAGTTGCACCGCAGCGGCCATATCGATCTCGGTCGAGATGTAGATGTGCGGTGTGCCGGGCTTCGAGTCGGTCATCGCGCGGGCGATGGCGCGGCGCATGCGGGTCATCGGCTTGGCATCCGCCGAAGGCGCGGGCTGAGGCACCTGCACGCTGGCCGGAGCAGCAGCCGGAGCAGCAGCGGGCGCGGCAGCTGGAGCGGCGGCGGGAGCAGCCGGAGCACCCTTGAAGTCTTCGATGTTCTCCTTGATGATGCGACCGCCGGGGCCAGTGCCTACAACCTGGCTCAGGTCGATTCCGCGCTCGGCGGCCAAGCGGCGCGCCAATGGCGAGGCCTTGATGCGTTCGCCACTGGTATTGTTGGTGGCAGCCGGAGCAGGCGCAGCAGCAGCCGGAGCAGGCGCAGCAGGAGCCGGAGCAGGCGCAGCAGGAGCAGCAGCCGGAGCGGTAGCGGCAGGAGCGGCAGGCGCAGCAGCAGCCGGAGCAGCTGGCTCGGCGGAAGGCACCGAATCATCGACGGGGCCATCGCCGATCAGCGCGATCGGCTCGCCGATCGGCACGGTCTTGCCCTCGGGCACCAGAATCTTCTGAAGCGTACCAGCCTCAAACGATTCCAGGTCCATCGTCGCTTTATCAGTCTCGATCTCGGCGATGATATCGCCGACAGCGATTTTATCACCAGGTTTCTTGAGCCAGCGACCCACGGCCCCTTCGGACATGGTATCGCTGAGTCGTGGCATCGTTATTTCTGCCATCGCTTGCCTCCTTGTAGCACGCGGTAGATCGCATTCTTCAGATCTTGCGCGCCGGGCTTCGATGCTTGCGATAGTTTAGCTGCGTAGGGCAGCGGCACTTCAACACCTGCAACGCGCAACACCGGCGCATCCAGGTAATCGAAAGCAAGTTCCTGAATAGTAGCGGCAATTTCAGCGCCAATACCGTAGGAATACCAATCTTCTTCGATCACCACTGCACGGTTCGTTTTCTTCACGGACTCGACGATGGTTGTGCGGTCGAGCGGGCGGAGCGAGCGCAGGTCAACAACCTCGACGCTGATGCCCTCTTTTTCGAGTTGTTGAGCCACTTGCATCGCGATCACGGTCATCCGCGAGTAGGCCACCACCGTGATGTCGGTGCCTTCGCGCTTGACCTCGGCGGTGCCGATAGGCAGCACATAATCATCGTTCTCAGGAACTTCGCCCTTGGTTTCGTAGAGCGCCAAACTCTCGATAAAGATCACCGGATCATCATCGCGAATAGAGGCGCGCAACAGGCCTTTTGCATCGTAGGGCGTGGAGGGTGCGACCACCTTGAGGCCCGGGCAGTAGGCGAACCAGTTCTCGAAGCTTTGCGAGTGGGTAGCGGCCAGCTGACCGACACCACCCGACGGTGTGCGGATGACCATCGGCACGCGGGCCTGGCCACCGAACATATAGTGAATCTTGGAGGCGTGGTTGACGATTTGGTCGATCGCCACCAAGATGAAGTTGATCGTCATAATCTCGACGACGGGGCGCAAGCCCAACATTGCAGCGCCGACCGCCACGCCGACGAAACCTTCCTCAGCAATCGGGGTATCGACCACTCGCTTGCTGCCGAACTCGCTTAACAGGCCCTCGGTAATTTTGTACGAGCCTTCGAACTTGCCGATCTCCTCACCCATCAAGAACACGTTCGGGTCGCGGGCAAGTTCCTCTCCTAATGTATCATTGAGCGCTTGACGATAAGTAATAATAGGCATTAGCGCGCTCCTCCCAACTGCTGGGCGATTTCAAGTGCCTCGGCACGGCCTGGTGTATTTGGCACAGGTGTAGCGTACATATAGTCAAACAGATCCTCGATCTTCGGATCGGGACTCTTATCAGCGAAGTCAATCGCAGCTTGAACTTCAACTTCCACTCGCTCGGCAACTTCCTTCAGCCACGCTTCATCGACGATCTTGTTCTGGGTGAGCTTCTCCGAGAAGCGCAGGATGGGGTCCTGGCGCATGCGCTCGCGGCGCACTTCCTCCTGATCGCGGTAGCGATCCGGGTCGATCACGGAGTGGCCACGGAAGCGGAAGCTGACCACATCGAGGATGGCAGGCTTGTGCTCCTTCTCAGCGCGCTCGCGCAGGCGGCGTGTGACATCGCGCACTGCGATCACATCGGTGCCATCGACGCGCTCGCCGTAGATGCGGAACGAGCTGCCCTTCTTCCACAGATCCGGCTCCGACGAGCCCTCAGCGACCGAGGTACCCATACCGTAGCCGTTGTTGACGATGAAGTAGAGGATCGGCAGGTTCCACAGTGCGGCCAAGTTCAGCGACTCGTAGAAGCCGCCGATATTGGTCGAGGCATCGCCCATCTGGCAGAGCACGATGCCCGGGCGCTCCTGGTAGCGCAGCGCGTAGGCAGCACCAGTAGCGAGCGGCACCTGGCCGCCGACGATGCCATAGCCGCCCATGAACTTGTGATTCGCATCGAACAAGTGCATCGAGCCGCCACGCCCGCGCGAAACGCCGGTCTCCTTGCCGAACAACTCGGCCATTACAGGACCGGGCTCAACACCGCGGGCGATGATGTAGCCATGCTCGCGGTAGTTGGTGAAAATATAGTCATCGGGTGTAAGCGCCGCCATAAGGCCAACGATGGTCGCTTCCTCCCCAAGATTGAGGTGGCAGTAACCGCCGATCTTAGCCTTGGTGTACATCTCGCTCGTGCGCTCCTCGAAGCGCCGTAGCAACAACATTTGGTAGTAGTAATTACGCAGCTCTTCAGGATTCTCGTTCGTAAGGTCGGAATACCCGTTGGACGCTACGTCTACCTCCTGTGATTTGGTGCTTTTCGCCATTATGTATCTCCTTACAAGTCGGGTTGTAACGCAAGGTCATCGGCAACAAGTTCCACGTGATACCGCAGAGTCGCGAGCGCTCGATGATTCAATTGTGCGCGAGCACACTCAGACCGCAGCGTTGCGGGGGAGTACCTCCCCAGAGCGCATCACGCAACATTCCTAACAATCAAATGATGGAATACTCACACATTTAAGGTGCAGTAAACACCTTGGATGTGCCACACTGCACATTTACATGCCAGGCTGCATCATCTCTTGGGTGAATACTTGTTTCGGAGCGTGGCAACGAGGGCACTGTTCGGGTGCCTCCGCCGCGCGCACTGTTTCCCCACAAGTTGGGCAAACCCAGCGCAAAGCAATCTGTCGAACAAGATCCGAACGGCTAACAATACCAACTAACTGATCGCCGTCGAGCACGGGCACACGCCGAATCCGTCGATTCGTGAGCAAGTGACGTACTTCTTCGATATCGGTTTCAGGGCTGACGCTGATAACACCACGGCTCATAATCGAGCCGACCGTCTCACCTGTTTTGGCAATTAAATCGTATTCTGTGACCATGCCAACAAGCTTCCCTTGCTTGTTGAACACCGGCAAACCACTAATCCCACGTCGGGCCAGTAAACGTGCAGCAGCCTCGATCGAATCGTCCTCAGTGACACTGAGCACCGCCGTGGTCATGATCTCTTGGACCTTCATAGAATGCCCCCTAACCGTTGCAATACAACATTGCAGCTATTGTTATGGGCTATGCTGTCTCAAGCATGGCTTAATGATTAGTGTAACATATCAAACATCACCTCGCCCTGAATCACACGCACCAACTCTTGCAATGTGAGCCGAGAAGGAACACGCGGCGGAGCTTTGGGTGTACCGCAGAGCAGTAATCGTTTGTTCGGATGTAAATACCAATCAGCGTCGCCATCAACTTGACGTAAATCGGCATAGACACTTGAAAGGTCGACAGAAGACCGTGCCTGAGCCGCAATCCCCATCCACCCTTGGCTATCGCGGTATGCGAATAGCACAGCGCCAGAACGATAGGCGAGTCGGCTAGAGCCGCCGTCATCGCTTTCCATGGCGATTCCAAGCCCCCATAACGTTGGGAACTCGATGCGTTGAGCGAATGCTACTTCAAGTCGAATCTGGCGCGCTTCATGTTCATACCAGGCATCCAGATTGGGCAGCATCGCCGCAACAACCTGATCGGGTTGATCTGGATACCCTAAATTATACCCTGTGATGAGAGAGTTGATGGAGAAGAAGCCCTGCTCACTTGCTGTTGCGGTGGCGTTATCGAGTTGTATCACATGGTGTACAAGATGCTCAAGTGGCAGATCATCGGGAGCGATGGCTCGACGCACCAGTTCGGCAGCGCACAGCTTGCGCGAACCAGAACGGTGGTGGTCGAAACGACCGCCGCCAGTATCGACATGGATGATGTGGGGATTCGTGTCAGCGGGTTGGTGATCGAGCGTGGTCCCGGCGGGCACAAAACGAAGCTCGGCGTGCGCCAAACCTCCAAAGCGAATCAGGATCCAGATCGCCGTCAGACAATCTAGGTCGGGGGACAAATGCCCCACGATGATCGTCGGCTGCTCCACGGAACCTGCTCTCGCTTTCCAGTGCTCCCCCGTCGCAACGGGTACCCCCTAACGAAGTCAATTGCGACAAATTAGCACTCGTGCTTGGATGCCGCCTCCGGCTCGCAAGTATAGCAGAAAGCATCTTGATGCGCAAACCAACTGTACAAAAGATACAAAAGCCCCTTGCAAACATTGAACATTTGTGCTATAATGCTGGTATATTCCCTGCTCCAACGTGTTGGTAATACCGACACCATTGGGACGACGCGAAACAGTAAATACGAGTACGAGTACGGCTAATGTCATTTAGCCAACAGGAGGGCAGGACACATGGCTTCCCCACGCAAATCATCCACCGACGATCGCACCGTTTCTCGCACCTATCGCGCAGCTATCCGGCTTGGCGAGGATTTCATCACCCTCGAAGAGACCATCACGCTCCCCATCGATGCCTCCGACGAAGAAGTAGCCCAGGCAGTCGATCTCGGCTGGCGCATCTACCGGGCACAGCGCGAGGCCGCCGATGCACAAATCGCCGAGACACGTGGCAGCGTTGGCGCACCAGCGCCGATCGTCGTGCGCGACCCGGATGCGCCGGCGAGCGAGAAACAGCGTCACTATATCGCCGCCTTACAAGAGGATCTAGCTTGGACCAACGAACAACTTGCGACCTATGCCGATGAGCAGATGGTGGATCTGGTGACGATGACCAAAGGCCAGGCCAGCACGTTCATCGATGGCTTGAAGAAGTTGGCCGAGGAGCGCTCACAGTACACCGATTCCGCCCGCAAGCCGCAAGCGAATCGCGCCGAGGAGCCTACGCAAAACGGCAACCGCGCTGCATCCGGCCAACCCGTCAACGAAAAGCAACTCTACGCCCTAGAGCGGTTGGCCCAGCAGCAAGGCCTCGATCTCGATATGGAGGCGCGCCGCCGCTTCTCGGTGGTCGCACACGGCCTCACGTACGAGCAGGCGTCGGCGCTGTTGCGCGAGTGGCAACGCTCGGGATCGGGGCGTCGCGCCGCTGGCGAACCCGCATTGTAATGTGCTATTCGGGCTGTCGCTTCAACTACAGCTCTGTCAGATGGCCGATTTTTCTACCACCGTCGTAACCGGTTTTTAAGGCCCTCGGTATAACAAGTGCCAGTCGCGGTGGCTGGCACTTTTGGGAAGAGTAAATAATGTGAGGTATGAGATGCAACAGGTTAAAGGTACAGTAAACCGAGTTGAGTTGATTGGTTGGCTTGGGGCCGAGCCAGAGCTGCGGTTCCTCTCCTCGGGTGTGGCGGTGTGTAGTTTCCGCGTCGCGACAAAGCGCTTCGCCGGGCGCAACGAGGCCGGAGAACGCTTGATCGAGACAGAGTGGACTACGGTTGATGTGTGGGATAAGCCTGCCGAGCGCTGCGCGCAGATGTTGCACAAAGGCAGTCGCGTGCGTGTGGTAGGCTCCATGCAGACGCGCTCGTGGGAAGATCGTGAGACGGGCCAGAAGCGTTTCAAGACGGTTGTGCGTGCCGAGGATGTGATGTCCCTCGACGCGCGGCCCGATGCGCACGATGATGACGAGGTAGCAGAGGATGCGGTTGAAGTTGTTGAGGATCTGCCGTTCTAAAAACGTGTTTGGCCAACTGTGCCGCTAGACGCTCCACTCGTGTAGTGGGGCGTTTAGTTTTGCGATCAACGCCGCTCTCGCTTCTGGCAGTGCGGCGTTTGTTGTTGGCGCGTTGCATCCTGGCCGTGGCGTTATGCCCAAGCGGTTGGGAGTGAGACCGTTTCCTACAATCCATCGCTTGGATGTGGGACGGATGCCAGCACTTCGCCTGGTTGGAGCCGACGCGGTTGTGGGGCCATGGGCCTGCCAGGCAGCCGAAAGATCGGGACGATCTCATCGCTCTCGCGAGAGAGATACCAGATTTCAACATAGCCGCTGTGTTCTTCGGTGACGGGCCAGGTGTTGATGCCGATGTCGTAGCCTGCCAGCGAGATGCGCCACAGCGTGCGGGGTGGCCCGGCGGCAGTGATCTGCTGTGCCCACAGGTAACTGCCGCCCAAGCCGAGCATGGCGGTAATACAGAAGATCATGATGCTGAGGCGTAACCACCGCCATTGATGTTGTTGTGTCGTCTGCGTTTCCATCGTGCAATAGTGTAGCACGATTTGGTGTGACATGCTGGCTTGTGAGTCACGTTGTTAGAGCGCCGATGCGACTGGGCCGCTGCCCGACTGCTGCTCGGGTTGCTCGCGCACAAGGCCGGTGCGCACAACCGAGAGATCGGGTTCGCTGCCATCGGCGAGCGGACGCTTGAAGATGTAGTAGGCTTGGCCCGGCCCGCTGTGCTGGATACCGACTAATTCCCAACCATCGGCGCCGAGGCCGTTGAGGAAGCGCCGCGCGAAGCCGCTCGTGCGCTCGCCCCGCTCGGGGTAGCTCTCTTCGCCCTCGACCGAGACGCGCTGCCACCCTGCTACGTATACCGTCTTGTACTCCCATCGTTCACTGCTCATCGGATACCTCCTTGTGATTACGAAGGGCGATTCTTGGGGTCTGGCTGCTGCTGCGGCATTGTGCCGATGCTCGCAGCGGTGGCGCGGTGCCTTGGGCCACGCAGCGTTCCCCGTGCTCGGTAGTATACCATGTAATTATGTAATTGTGTAATCGTACGATCGGCCCATCCGAGATGGCGGGCAAGGTGCACTGGTTGAGGCGGTTGCCGTAGCGACGGGCGGTGAGGCGGGTGCGCGTTTTTCTTTCCCAACGCAAAAAGGCGCTTGCCCACACCAATGCGGTGGTGTTGTGCAAGCGCCCGGTGAGAGATATGGCGTCACTCAACGGTGAGCACGATTTTGCCGATGGTGCTGTTCGATTCCATCAGGCGGTGCGCCTCGGCGGCCTGCGCGAGCGGGAGCACGCTGTCGATCACGGGTCGTAGCTCGCCGGATTCGAGGCGGCTTTGGGCGAAGGCGCTGAACGCTTCGGTGAGCGCGATCTTCTGCGGCAGCGGGGTGCGACGCAGCGTGGTGCTGAAGACGGTGATGCGCTTGTTCATCAGCGGGCCGAGGTCGAGCTGGCCGCGCGAGCCTCCCAGGAAGCCGATCAGCGCCAGCCGTCCGTCGATGCCCAAGGCGGCCAGGTTGTCGTTCCAGTAGGGCGCGCCGACGAAATCGAGCACGAGGTTGACGCCTTGGCCGTCGGTTGCTTCTGCCACGCGGGCGGCGAACGATTCTTCTTTGTAGTTGATGGTGATGTCGGCCCCGAGTTCGCGGCAGCGCTGCAGTTTGGCTTCGCTGCTGGCGGTGGTAAAGACTTGCGCTCCGGCGGCGCGGGCCAGTTGAATGGCGGCGGTGCCGATACCGCTTGCACCAGCGTGGATGAGCACGCGTTCGCCCGCTTGCAGTTTGCCCAGCGTGAACAGGTTGAGGTAGGCGGTCAGGAACGCCTCGGGGAGCGCGGCGGCCTGCGTGAAGCTGAGATTATCGGGGATGCGCATGGCCATGCCGATGGGCACGGTGGCGAGTTCGGCGTATCCGCCGCCTGTGACGACTGCCATGACGCGATCTCCGACCTGCCACGGGCCTGCGCCCCGCTCGACGGTGCCCGCGAGTTCGAGGCCGAGGATCACCGATGCGCCTTCGGGTGGTGGGTAGCCGCCGCGCCGTTGCAGCGTGTCGGCGCGGTTGACGGCGGTAGCCCGCACACGCACGAGCAGTTCGTCGGGGCCGGGCTGCGGGTCGGGCGCATCGTCGAAGCGCAGCACTTCGGGCCCACCCGGTTGGTCAAACACAATTGCTTTCATTGCTCTCCTCTTCGAGATAGTGCTTATCGATGGTACGTTTATGGCTACACCAAGTATACCCGCGGTGACGATACCGTGTGAGCATTTTTAGAAGAGAAGGGAGAAGTTATGCTATCGCGACGGTTCTTTTCGGTGGTATCGCTGATGATGGTGTTGGCCGTGTTGAGTGCGTGTGGTGGAGCGCCGCCCATCTCTCTCGCTGAGGTGCCCAAATTTCCTGGCTCGACTCCGATGCAGGCGGGCACGAACCCGTTCGCCGATACGGTGCTGGAGCAGTTCAACACAACTATGAGCGAACAGAACTTGAAGTTGGAGCAGGAGTTGTACTCTATCCCGCAGGAGACGACGTGGGAGGACATTAAGGCGTTTTACAGCGATAACAGCCAGATCAGCGGTGGCAACTGGACGCCGAGTGCCGATATGACGCAGGAGAGTGAGGGCTTTAGTTCGATGGGGTGGACGCGCAACGGCGGTCGGCAGGTGCTTCTGGTGGGCCACTCGCCCGATCTGCTCAATAACAATAGTCAATTTCTATTGATCGTGTTGGCGTCGCAGTAACAACTGCCTGCTCCGATACTGGCTCGCTTGCGATGGCAGGCGGGCCTTTTGTGTACGCTAGGCTTCGAGCGTGGGTGTAGGGGTATCGGTGCTGGTTGCTGTGGCAATCTCTGTCGCAGTGGCCGTCTCTGTCGGGGTTGCACTGGCTGTGGCGGTTGTCTCCGCAGTGGCGGTTGCGCTTGCCGTGGCACTGGCGGTCGGTGTGTTTTCTGGCAGCAGGGTGACCTCGGCAGTGCTTTGCGTCTCGGTTTGGGCCGCCTCCGTGGGCGTGTTCTCCAGCTCGCTTGTGGGTGTCTCATCGCTGATCGGCGGTGGTGTGGGCAGCACAACGGGCGAGGTTGGCGGCACCTCGGGTGTCGACTCCTCGGTGGGCGTCGGCTCGGCGGTCGGCTCCTCGGTAGGCGTTGGCTCAGCAGTCGGCTCCTCGGTAGGCGTTGGCTCTGGTATGGGCGGCACGACGATCGGCGCGGTGGCCTCGATAGTTGGCTCCGCTTCGGGCGTGGGCGTTGATGTCGGCTCCTGCGTAGGCGTTGGCGTAAGCGTGGGCGTCAATGTGGGAATCAACGTCTCGAACACGCGAGTGGGCGCCAACGTGGGCAGCGGATCTTGGTTCGCGTTAGAGATGCCGCGCAGCAGGAGAAAGAGCATCGCTAGAGCTACAATACCACCAAAGATCGGCAGCGCCAAGCTCCAAGGGATGCGTGGGCTATCGCTTTCGATCGGCGCTTGGTTGCGCGGCGGTGGCGGCAGCGGGCGGCGCTGCGGTTGCACCACGGTCTTCTCGTCGTACACCGACGGTTGTTGGCGTTGTTGGCGTTGTTGTGCGTTGTTCGGCGCGCTGGGCGTCGCAGGCGGGCGACGGGGTGGCGTTGGCGGGGGCGGCGCTGGCACCGTCGGATCGTTGGCGTTCGCTGGGGGCCTCGGCTTGGGGGTGGCTTGCCCCTGCGGCGTATTGCCCCGCCCGATCGAGACCGTCGATTGCCCCGCCGACGAGACATTGGGAGAGGCGAGCGCTGCGATCTGGCTGGTTGTTGCAATGGGAATGCCGTGCTTGTGGGCCACTTTGCGCAGCGCCTCGACGAACGTCGAGCCGTTGGCGTAGCGCTGCTCGGGGCGTTTCGCCAGGATGCGCGCCATCACCATATCGAGCTCGTAGGGCTGATCGGGGTCGATCGTTGAGGGCGGCGGCGGCGAATTTTGGGCGTGCGCCACGATCAGTTGTGGTGTTGCGCCGGAGAAGGGCACCTTGCCCGTGATCACCTCGTAGGTGGTGATGCCGAGCGAGTAGAGGTCGCTGCGGCCATCGACGCGCTGCGCCGAGGCTTGTTCGGGCGAGATATATTCGGGGGTGCCCATAAAAATGCCAGTGCGGGTGAGCCGCTCGGTGCCAGCATCGGGGGCCTGCGCAATGCCGAAATCGGTGAGCAGCACACGCCCATCGATATCGATCATCACATTGTGCGGCTTGATGTCGCGGTGGACAGCGCCTTGGCTATGGGCGTAATCGAGGGCTGCCGCGACCGGGCCGATGATGCTGATCGCGAAGCCGAGTCCGAGCGCGCCTCGTTCCTCGATAATGGCGTGGAGCGTGCGGCCCCGCACATATTCCATCGCGATGTAGCGCAGGTCGTTCTGCTCTCCCACATCGAAGATCGTGACAATGTTCGGGTGGCGCAGATTCGCCGCCGTGATCGCCTCGCGTTCGAAGCGTCGCACGAACTCGGGATCGATCACGAGTTGCGGTGCCAGAACTTTCAGCGCGACAGTGCGGTGCAGCGTGGTGTCGCTGGCACGATACACTCGCGCCATACCGCCGCGCCCGATCTCGGCCTCGATCAGGTAACGGCCAAGTTGTTGTCCGATCAGATGTGTCAAAGCAGTCCCTTGTAGCCTGCTATCAGCGGTGGCGCTGTGCGATTACGAAGTTGGATGCGTGAGTGCGAGATCGGTAGCGTCGAATAGTGTGTATAAGTGTAGCATATCGGCATCGGTGCGCGAAACAACGCGACCCGCCCGCGCGGCTGCCACCATATCTCGCATCATGGTGATGATCTGCTGTTTTTGTGCGCCGGTGACCCAAAACGGGTAGGGCAAACGCTCGAAATCTTTGCTTTGGATGTTCTTGGTGTGGTTCACCACTTCTTTTAAGATCCGCTCGCACAGCGGCGTGAGCGCCCAAGCCAAGATAAAGAACAGTTCGTCTTGATCGAAACCGGGCCGCAGGAAGGCGGCTGGTGCGCCACTATCGAGCACATAGCCGGGCGGCAGATAGCGCATATTGAGGCGCTGGGCGATCAACTGCCAGGTGATGCCTTCGCGCCCGAAGAAGCGCTGCCCACCCACACCGTGCAGATACCAGTTGCCGTTGCGCTTGAAGGTGCGCACCGCGTCGCCATCGTCCTTCCAATAGATCATATGGGTCGGCTCAGCGTAAACGATCGCCTTCTGCGCTTTGTTGTAGGGCTGGTAATCGGGATGCGGCAACGTGATCAGCAGCGGCTCCGAGCGCAGACGGATGCGAATGTTCCGTCGGGTGGCTCCGCTCCGTTCAAGTTGCTCGATCTGTGCGCGTTTGTAGGGCGAGAGTTTGCCCAATCGCGCCCGACGAAGCTCTTTCTCTAGCGAGATCGTATCCTCGAAATACTCAAACTCGTACGGTTCGATGATCGTGCCCGCCGTGATTGGGCGCAGAAAAAAGTCGTTCTTGCCCGTCGTCATGCCACTGCTTGCCACGATCACATCGCCGAGTTTGGGGCCGCGAAAGTACGCGGCGAGGTCCTCAGTAATGCGCCAAGAATGGTTTCCAGTCAGTGCGATGGTTTCGGCGGTTATCGTACGGCCATTGAGCGTGATCTGCTTGGCGCTGCTCCCGCGCTGGAAATCGAGCACCACCATCGCGTGATTCGTCTCGTTGGAGAACGATTGGAGCGTTTGGACCGAGATCTGACCATGGCGCATGAGCAGGCGGCGTAACCCGCGCATCGTTGGAATCGTCAGAAAAGTATCACTACAAATGAATCGTAATCGTCCTTGCTTGGCAAGCAGATCTAAACACTTTACAATAAAAAAAGCGTAGGTCTCTTTTTTAATTTTATCACCGTCGCGAAAGCCGAATTGGCGGTCGAGCAGGTCTTGGATACGCGGATCGATAGTGCCACCGAAGGGCGGGTTGCCCACGATATAATCGAACTGCCGGAGCGGTTGGGGCGGCGGCGTAGCCGAAACAACACTATCTGACTCAAGTGTAAACCAATGTTGAAAGAAATCGCCGAGCACCAAATGATGATGTGACGGGTGGTACCCCCAGCGATCAGCGATTCGCTGGAAACTACGGGCATACAGCAGCGGGTCGATCTCGATTCCGTAGAGGTTTTGTGCGAAAATATGATCGAGCCGTTGATGCAATGGACCGTCGTACAGCGGTAGGAATTTCTCGATCAGCGGAATAAGAAATGAGCCATCGCCAAAACAAGGCTCGAACACCGTATCTGTGCGTTGAAACGTGATATCGCTCAGAACGCCGCTAGCGCAAGCGAGAGGAGTCAGGAACTGACCTAACTGTCGTTTTTTCTCGCGCCGCGTTTTTGTTTGACTCATTGGTCTCTGAGAACTGGTATTTTCGCCGCCCTGATGGTATAATCCTTGACAGTATCGTGGCGATTGTACCATATTGCTCGCCGAATGAAAAGTCTTGACATTGTTGTAGATGCTTTTGGGAGCGCACCATGCTGCCAACCCCTGCGCCACTACTGATAATCCGACGCCAGGATTCCAGTGTCACTCAGATGGAGTGGGGCAAACCGCTTCTGACATTGGGCCGCGATAGTGCCAACGATATTATTATCGATCACCCACTTGCATCCCGGCGTCACGCACGGCTAGAGTACGATGAGAACGGCTACTGCGTTCGCGATCTCGACAGCACCAATGGCACCTATGTCAATGGGCAGCGGATCGAGGGTGTCTATGTGCTACGCAATCAAGATAAAGTTTGGGTAGCAGATACCGAGATCATTTTCAACGATCCCGAAGCGACGCAAAAGGGCCCATTGCCGCTCGAAGTCCTCAAACGAGTACGAGCCTCCGAGGAAGTGCTACGGCTCGATAGCCGCGCCAAAGAGGTTTATCTCAATGGCAAGACGCTCGAGCCCCCGTTGACTGTCAAAGAGTTCCAGCTGCTCGAGTTGCTGTACACCCACAAAGGTCAGGTGATCAGCAAGGATGAGATTGCGAAGAATGTCTGGGACTACGAAGTATACGACTACAACGCGATCGACGCGCTTGTCTACCGTTTGCGCCAGCGAATCGAGCAGGACCCCGGCTCGCCGCGCTTGCTTGTGACGGTACGCGGCTTCGGCTATAAACTCGTGACTCAGGCGGAATAGGTTGTGTGGCGGCGCTGACGATGCGCCGCTGCCGATCTGGTGATACAAGATCTCGCGTCTGTGTTGGTTACGCACCCCGATAAACGAGCGAGCGCCTATCGGGCTATGGTGCTGTATGCTGTTGTTGGGATGCTGTTGCATCATCAGGCTGCGCACTCAGTTAGGCGCCGCACCACGATCTCGCCCACCATGTGACATGTTGCCATCCTCCCGAATCTTGCAAAGTGTAAGGTTGCGATGAACGCCATTTTCACACACAGCATCGAGATCTATACGTCGAGCTTGGTGATCGCTGGTTCGTACGATTTGACGATTTATCGTCGTGTGAGCGATGCGATCAATGGCGAGCAGCGACGCTATATTCCGCTGCGCGATGCGACGATCGCGCCGCTCGAACGCGCCCACCAGGTACAGCCTGTGCCGTATCTGCACGTCGATCGGCACGAGGCGCTGTTGGTGGCGACGCTGCAGGAGGCAACACCGCCGGTCGGCTATGCGCGCGACGAGCAGGTGCGCGGTGTGGTGCCTGTGCAGTGTATGTTCTTCACTTCGACGTTCGTAGTGCGCGCCACCTTCTACAAACGCCCCGACCTCAAGTTGCCCGAGGCGCTCGAACGCCTGAACGACGATTTTGTGCCGTTGCGCGATATCCAGGTGTTCCCGCTGCTCTCCAGTTTCCCACCATTACAGCGCGATTTTGCGGCGCTCGCACGTGAACGGATTGTCGCGTTTTACCAGATTGGCGAGGTGGTCACGCCGACGCTGCCGACTCCCCCCGATCCTCCGGTGCTGGCAGAACAAGCGGAGCATCCAGAGGCTTTCGAGTCAGAAGCGACGGCGCCCGAGGACACGCCAGAATCATAGTTTCGACCCCGAATGACGTTTTGCGCCTGTTTGGTGCTGTGAACGTGCCGTGTCTGCACAGTACGTGCTGTACGGTACTAGCCCTGTAATCAACGTAGTGATTCGCGCCCAACTTTGAAGAAAGCTGGGCGATTTCTATTGAGAGGGCGATAATGGCAAATCGAGCAGCGTTTTATCAATTGCTTGGTGAGATCGCGGCATTGCCGCCGAACGAACGCCACGAGCGGATGGTGGCCCTGCACGCGGACGTGACCGAAGGCTATTGCTCGGCGGTCGCCCGCCTGAGCGAGCAGGATGCCGCACGAGTTGGGCCGGATGGGCGCACGGTGGCGCAGGTGATCGGCCACATCCTCGAATGGGATCGTTTCACATTGCTGGGTGTGGGTGAATTGCTGGCGGGCGTTGAGTTTCCCCGCATCGTCAACAATGTTGGTTGGTTGGATCGCGCAGGCCAAGAATACACATTTGGGAGCGTAGACGAATTCAACGCATTCCAGGCGCAACAAGCCCTGATGATGGAATGGACAGACATTCGCGATGGAACGATCCGTGCTGCTCGGCGTTTGCAGGCTGTGTTTGCGCACCCTAACCTGGTGAACGCCGAACTGCTTGAGCGTACGCGACCGTACACGTTCACGCTCGGCGAGGATTTGACGTTGACGTTGCCCGTAGGCTGGTATATGTGGATGCTCGTGGTAGAACACCAAGCGATCGAACATGTTGACGAAGTTGGATGGGGTTGGGGGAATGCATAGGTGACGATTTGCGCGGCTCTGTTCATCTGATTGCAATCTGACTTGGCTATACTGTCGCCATTGACATGCATTCCTGCCCATTAGAAGGAGATCATTTGTGAAAATCCTTGTCACTGGCGGCGCTGGCTATATCGGAAGCATCACCTCGGCTGAGTTGATCGCGGCTGGGCACGAGGTGGTGGTTTTCGACAGTTTGTACCAGGGCCACCGCGAGGCTGTGCCACCTGAGGCCGCGTTTGTGCAGGGCGACCTGCGCGATCCTGATGCTGTTGCGCGTCTGTTCAAAGAACATCCTGGTATCGATGGGATTATGCATTTCGCCTCGTACACGCTGGTGGGCGAGAGTATGCAGAAGCCGCTGATGTACCTGCGCGATAACCTGGTGGCTGGGGCAAATCTGCTTGAGCAGGCCGTAGAGCACGGCGTGAATCGGTTTATCCTTTCATCGACCGCCAATCTGTTCGATGACCCGACGACCATGCCGATCGAGCCGGATGACCGCATCGTGCCTGGTTCGCCGTATGGTGAATCGAAGTTCTTCCTCGAGCGCCTCCTGTTCTGGTTCCGCCGCATCTACGGCTTGAACTACGCCTGTCTGCGCTACTTCAATGCCTCGGGCGATACTCCCGAGCGGGGCGAACACCACGATCCCGAACTCCACCTAATCCCGGTGGTGCTGGAGGTGGCCCTGGGCAAGCGCGAGCAGGTGGTGATCTTCGGCGGCGATTACCCCACCAAGGATGGCACCTGCGTGCGAGATTACATTCACGTGCTGGATCTGGCCAAGGCGCACATCCTGACGATGGAATCGCTCGATAAGCTGGGAGTGCGCACCTACAACTTGGGCAACGGCAGCGGCTTCTCCAATCTTGAGGTGGTCGAGATGGCCCGTAAGGTGACGGGTAAGCCCATCCCCTATACGATCGGCCCGCGCCGTCCGGGCGATCCCGCGACACTGGTGGCTTCTTCGGCCAAGATTCGTGACGAACTGGGCTGGGTGCCTCAGCACTCATCGCTCGAAAATATTATACGAAGCGCTTGGGATTGGCATAGCCGTCACCCGAACGGCTACGCGGATTAGCAGGCGCTGGCTGAGTGGGCGGTTGCGCGTGATACGTGCGCAGCCGCTTTTTTGTTGTGAAGGAGTGCGGATGCAGCTTATCGAGACTGAGCGACTCCTGCTTCGCCCGTATGTGTGGGAGGATTTGCCCGCGCTGACGGTGTTGCTCGCCGATCCTACGACGATGCGCTTCTGGCCTCGGCCGTTCACGCCGGATGAGGCGCAGGGTTGGCTTGAGCGAGCGATGACGGCGAGCAGCAGCACGATTTACGGGCGGCGTGCGCTGGTGCTCAAATCGAGCGGCGAGCAGATCGGCGATGTGGGTGTGGTGCCTGCGATGCTGCTTGGCGAGGAGCGCAACGATCTGGGCTACATCGTCGATCGGCGGTGGTGGGGGCAGGGCTTCGCGTCCGAAGCGGCTCAGGCTCTGTGCGACCATTATATGCACGAGCATGGGCTTGATGCGCTGGTCGCTCATATGGCTTGGGATAATCTGCCCTCGCAACGCGTCGCGGAGAAGATTGGGATGTGCAAGGTGGCGGAGTTCAACAATCCGCGCAATCGCGACCTGCTCACATTCCTGTACGAGATACGACTGTCGAGCGAGTTGTAACCCGATACGCAGCGTATTCGTAGTGTGATGCAGGATGTTGTTGGGAGTGTATCAATGCTTGCATGCCCTGCTGTTTACGTGTATCTTACGTTTACAGAAACGTAGGTTTGTCTGTGGAGCCTTGCGATGATCAAAACTTCGCCCGCCTATAGCCTTGCTGCCCGTCAACCGTTCGCCATCCTTGTGCTGGTATTAGCGGTAGCATCGGGCTTGACAATCGCGCTATGGTTGTTGCCGGTTGGTTTGGTGGTCTATGCCTTGATGGTGATTCTGAAGGCGCGCGATAGTGTGCTGATCTCCGAAGCGGCGCGCCCGCCCCGTCCACGGCTCTCTAGCCCTACGTTTCGTGCACAGTTGAGCGCGATCGAGCGCACGCAGCAGGAGATCGCGCGGAGTGCTGGGCAGGCGAGCGGCCCATTGATGCGCTTGTTGGCGCCGATCAGTGTGCAGGCTCAGGAGCTTGTCGAGCAGGCGTATGTGCTGTGCGATAAAGGTCAGATCATCGAGCGCTATCTTGCGACAATCAATCAGCAAGCTCTACAACAAGAGATTCAAGCCACCAATCAGCGCCTGAATGCGACGACCGACCCGTACACCCGCGATCAGTTGACCGAGGCCCGCGATGCGCTGTTGGAGCGCCAGCAGCACAGCCGCGACCTTGAAACGTACATCGGGCGGATCTTGGCGCAGTTGCAGAACATCTCGGCCAGCCTCGACAATGTGCTCGCCGAGACGGTGCGCTTGCGCACAGCCGATGCTGTGAGTGCGGATCGCACCACGAATCAGGTGGCGCAACGCCTGAGCGACCTCAAGAACGATATGGACGCCTTCCAGACGGTGTTGGATACGGCGCTCACACAGAGCGGCGCATCCTAACGCCTTTTCCTCGCTCGATATCACTCCACGAACCTTTCGCATAACGGCCAAGCGCGAACGAACCTGCGCTTGGCCTATGTGTACGCCCCGCTGCTCTTCAATTCGGTGATACCAAGACAGTGTCACTATGCGCTGCGCATCGGAGCTGCCCGTGGATGACTCTGAGGTGATGCGGATTTGATACGACATGGGAAAGGAAGCCGAAAAAATTGTGTCATGTGGATACATAGGTGGCGTGGTTCGCTGCGCCATAAGTGGTTCACGATAATTATGTCCACCATCATTTTGAGAGATAAACTTCGATCATGGGGAGTTGGAGGAACATTAATCTAGCAATTAATATTATTGTAATGGGCTAAATGTATAATCAGCGGAGAAAAATTACACGTTGATTGCAGATTTGTAGTACGCATGCTTCCCGTTTTGTTTGATATTTGCTCTCGTGACCTGCAAGCCTGAAAGCGTACATAGTGCATTCCCAAGCCACATGTTGGATTTCCATAATTAATGTTCGAACATCCAAAATGAAGGATATGTCAGCATTAACCCCCTTCACACACGCTTAATGGCCATATCATTTTTCATTGCAAAGCGGTATACTCGTTAGAAATCGATCAATAATTCTCGTCACAACCAAGCAAGAGATCGTCGCACTATGCGTTTCACTCAGGAGCTACGCTCCCATCTTCAATACAAAATTATCCTGCCGTTCCTGATTCTTACGTTGCTGGTCGCGATTGCTGGCGCGGCTACTGCGTTTATGCTGATCACAAGTTCAGCACAGGAGCGCTTGAACAATCAGTTGGCGCAAGCGGCTCGTTCCACAAGCGATGCGATTGTAACCCAGGAGCGTGCCAACCTCGTTTTTCTGCGTGAAATGGCCTTCGCAAGTGCGAACCCCGCTAACAATGCTCCTGCGGTTGCTGATGCGCTTCAGGCTCGTGATCTCGATGGTCTTTCCCGCGCCCTCGAACCCTACTTCCGCAATGGCCGTCTGCGTCCCGGCGTGCGGCTCGATCGGCTGATCGCTTTCGATACCCAAGGGCAAGCGTTGATCGATTGGGAGATGCTTCCTTCTCCCAACGACTCGCCAATGGTCGATTACGGCACGCGCAACATCAGCGAGCTGTGGTTTGTGCCGCTGATCCTGCAAGGGCAGTACGATGAGGTTGGCGATAAATACGCGGGCTTGCTTGAGTTCAACAATAACGGCACCTCATCGCAATACCTCTTTAGTGTCGCGCCGGTGACGAGGGGTGATGAGATCGTGGGTGGCTTAATCGTCGCTTCGCGGCTCGATAACTTGCTCCAAACACTGAACGCCACGACGCAGACGGCGATCATTGCGGTTTATGACGCCGAGACTGGCCAGGCATTTGCAAGTTCTGCCTTGCTGGCAAATGGTTTAGCCGAACTGAATATGCGGCCCGAGATCGCGGAGCAGACGCGCCGCTTAGAGGTCGCCTCGGAGTTGAGCTATTACGACACCGTTTCGGTCAATGAGCGCCAGTACCAGTTTGCGTACGTGCCCTTGCGGGTGCGGAACAGCCTGGTGGGTCTATTGTCGGTTGGGTTGGCGCGCGATTATGTCGTCGGTCCGTGGAGCGACGCCGTTACGCCGCTCATGTTCTTGACGATCGTCTTGATGCTGATGATCATCGGCTTGGGCGTGTATATCGCCCGCCAGATCACGCGACCCTTACAGGAACTTGTCGATACCGCGCAGGCGGTGACGGCGGGGGATCTGGAGCGCCGCAGCCAAGTCACGGTTCAAGATGAGGTTGGCGTGCTCTCCGAGTCGTTCAACAATATGACGGCGCACTTGCTCAACCTCTACAGCGAGGTGCATGCCGAGGCGAGCCGTCGCGCGGCGATTGTGGAGAGCATCACCGATGGTGTGATTATGTGCGATCCCTCCGGCCAGGTGCAGCTGTTCAACCGCGCCACCCGCACGATGCTCAAACTCGCCGATGATGAGCCTGGCCCACAGCGGATCGAGGATATTCCGCTCGTGCAGGTCACTGATCCGGCCTTGGCATTCGGCGAGACCCGTGCACACAATCTCTACAATTTGCACGAGTATATTGTGCGTGTGACCGATGCCCCGGTCGTTGATAATAACGGGGTGACGATCGGCGTTGTGTATCTGCTGCAGGATCTCACCAGCGAAGTGGCGATGGACCGCGCTAAGACGAATTTTATCGCCACCATCTCGCACGAGCTACGTACGCCGTTGACGGTGTTGGGTGGCAATACCGAGTTGCTGTTGCGCAACCTGATGGGTCCGCTCTCCGATGAACAGCGCGTGCTGGTCGAGGCGATGCGCAAACATACGCTCGGTATGACGGCGCTGCTGAATAATGTGATCACGATCGCCGGCTTGGAATCGGGCACACTGACATTCGATATGGCTCCTGTGGCGGTTGCGAGCGTGGTGAAGGATGCGCTGTGGTCGCAGCGCAGCCAGATGATTGCCAAAGGCCTGGAGCTTGAGATCGATGTGCCCGAGGATCTGCCGCTTGTTTTTGCTGATAGTCACCAGTTGCGCAGCGCGCTTCAGCAACTGCTCGATAACGCCAAGCGCTACACGCAGGCTGGCAAAATCAGCATCCGGGCGACGCATGAAGGCGACGATGTGCGTATCGATATCAGTGATACGGGTCAGGGCATCAGCGAGGAGCTATCGCCACAACTCTTCACTCGTTTTTCGCGCGGCGAACAGGGCATTAATTCCGCCGAGCGTGGTATTGGCTTGGGGTTGACGATCGCTCGCCAACTGATCGAGCGACAAGGTGGCTCGTTGTGGCTGGAGAGCACGTCGGAGCAAGGCTCGACGTTCAGCCTCAAGATCCCCTGCGCTAAAGAGACGCTCGATGAGCATTGTATTGCGACGGCGGCTTAGCTAAACGATCCATGCATCCATGAGACAGCCGATAAAAAGTAATTCGCAACGGCGGCCAGATCAGCGAATGATCTGGCTTTTAGTGCTGCTTGCGTTATTACTTGGTATCCTTGGTATTTTCGGCGTAGCTCAGTTGGTGTTGCGAGCGCTCACCCCGTATGCTGCTATTTACCCGCAGAGTCTCTTGGCGAAGGTGGAGGCCAATTACGGGGCCTGGGATCAGATGGATCTGCTCTCACTACCTCCGCTGAGCCTAGAGGCTGCCCAAGCCGCAGAGCGCGATTTAGCAGAGGGCAATGCTACAGATTTTTCTCAATCGGTGCCGGTGGCGGTGTTGCCTCCTGTTGCTCCCACTTCGATAGAACCGCTTCCCAGCCCAACGCCAACACCAGAGCCGACCGAGATCGTCGCTTTTGAGAGTACGCCGCAGCCCGAGGCCGAAGAAACGCAGGTTGCTTCGATACCGACTGCGACCGAACCATCGCGGAATCCGGCGACGGTTGTTCAGCCGACTGCGGTTGCTACGACTGAGGCGCAGCCAACACCTACTCCGGTTCAGGTTACGGTGCAGCCAACGTTGACACCGACCGTGATACCTACCCCTTCGCCGACGCCGATCGTTCCTACGCCGATCGTTCCTACGCCGACCGTCCCTACGCCGGTTGTGCCAACCGTGCCGCAGCCGACTGTGCGCCCAACCGAGATCACGCGTCCGACGTTGGTGTTCGTGACGAATACGCCAACCAATATACCTCCAACCTCGGTGCCGAACACACCAACGAACACCGCGACGAATACACCAACGAACACAGCTACGGCAACGAATACGGCCACGGCAACAAACACGGCTACGGCTACACATACGCCAACTGTGACGAATACCCCGACGCCTACGCCATTGGTGTCGGTTGCGAAGGTCGTGTCGCCGAGTGCGGGCAATCCGGGTACGACCGTGCGTTACACCATTATCGTGTTTAATGTGGGGCAGCCTGCGAGTTTGGAGGAGGTGGAAGATCAGTTGCCTGCTGGCTTCCAAGCGATCGCGGCTGGCGATGGTGGTGTGATCAGTGGTGATGGTTCGGTCGTGCGCTGGAGTTGGCCGCAGGGCGTGAAGGTATTGCCAACCGGCGGCTTTTACCGCACCTGGATCGATGCTCAGGTTTCGCTGACGACTCCGCCTGGTCAGTACCTGAACCGCATCACCATTTCGGGTGACTTTGCGACGTACACCACCATGGATGCTGCGTTTACGGTGCTTGCGCCTACGCCAACACCCACAAACACAGCAACGCCGACGAACACACCGACGCCGACAAACACACCGACGCCGAGCAATACGCCGACGAACACGGCCACGCCAACGCCCAGCAACACACCGACTCCAAGCAATACACCGACGAACACGCCGACGCCAAGCAATACGCCAACAAACACGGTGACGCCGACACCGAGCAATACGCCGACGAACACGGCGACACCGACAAACACGGCAACACCGACGGATACGCCAACGCCAAGCAATACGCCAACAAACACGGCGACGCCGACGCCGACGAATACGCCAACGAACACACCAACGCCGACAAATACTGCGACGCCGACGAATACAGCGACGCCGACGGACACGCCGACGCCGAGCAATACGCCGACGAATACGGCAACGCCGACGAACACGGCGACACCAACGAATACGGCGACACCGACAAACACGCCGACGCCGAGCAATACGCCGACGAACACAGCGACGCCGACGCCGAGCAATACGCCGACGAACACGCCGACGCCGAGCAATACGCCGACGCCAAGCAATACACCAACGGCGACGAATACGGCAACGCCGACGAATACACCGACGAACACGGCGACGCCGACGAACACAGCGACACCGACGAACACGGCGACGCCGACGAACACAGCGACGCCGACGAATACACCGACGGCGACGAACACAGCGACGCCGACGAATACACCGACGAATACGCCAACGCCCACGCCGATGGCCGAGCTCTTTGTGTTGCAGATCGCGCCGGAGCGCGAGTTAACGATGGGTCAGAGCTCACAATACTGGGTGGCCTACGGTAACAGCAGCGAGGTCACTGCATACGATGTGCAGGTGCAGTTCGTCTCCAGCGGCGGCTGTGTCTCGCCATCGAGCCGCACGTGGAATATCGGAACCTTGGGCCCGTCTCAGAGCGGTTCGCAGCAGTTTACGCTGACAGCAGTGGGTGTGGGGACCTGCACCAATACGGTCACGATCTCGGCGAGCAATGCGCCAAGCGACAGCTATCAACTGACGATTGAGGTGATGCCTGCAGCGCTGTGGTTGTCGGCGCCGCTGGCAGAGACATCGGTAGCGACTGTTAGCCCATTGCCAACCGTGGCGCCGCTGCCGACGCTTGTGCCTTCGGTGGTGCCGAGCGCATCCCCGACCGCAATTGTGACGGTGACGCCTGTGCCAAGCCCGACTCCCAAGCCGTATGTGCCGCCAACTGCGGTGCCGCCAACTGCGGTGCCGCCGACGTATACGCCACAGCCAACGTTGGTGGTGGTGCCGACCTCGACACCGGAACCAACTTTGGAGGCGACACCCGAGTTGACGCCTGTGCCGATGCCGTTACCTGAGCCAACGGCGGAGGTTACGCCTGAGCCTACTGATGTGGAGCCAACGGCGGAGGTTACGCCTGAGCCTACTGATGTAGTGCCAACCGTGGAGGCTACTCTAGCTCCAACGGACGTGCCGGAGCCGACGAGCAATCCGGAACCGACGAGCGAGCCGGAACCGACGAGCGCACCAGAGCCAACCAGCGATCCGGAACCGACCAGCGCTCCAGAGCCAACAAGTGCGCCAGAACCGACCAGTGCGCCAGAACCGACTAGCGCACAGGAGCCGATCAGTGCGCCAGAGCCAACCAGTGCGCCAGTTCCGACGAGTGCACCGGAGCCAACCAGTGCGCCTGTGCCGGAACCTGCTCCGACGCCCGTTCCGCCCAAGTCCGAGGATAAGCCGCCGGAAACTCCTGTCCCTCCTTCGGTGGACGACTAACGGTTAAACTGAATAGCGCAAATGACGAAGCACCTCACGGGGTGCTTCGTTGTGTTTGGCGCCGATTGGACCTTGGAATCGCTTTTGCTGGACAAATGCGGGGCAACGGTGTACAACCACAGCTAGTAGGCGCGATGGTAGCGCGCGATGGTAGAAAGGGTGCAACAATGAATCTTCAGGGCCGAACCGCTCTGGTCACTGGTGGCGCGATCCGTTTGGGTCGGGCGATCTGTTTGGCGCTCGCTGCTGCTGGTGCGCGGGTCGCTATTCATTATCGTAGCTCGGCGGCGCAGGCCGAGGTGACGCTGGCCGATGTGCGGGCGTTGGGAGTGGATGCCACGCTGATCCAGGGCGATCTAGCCGATGTGGCTCAGGTTGAGCGGGTGGTCGATGCTGCGATCGAGCATTGGGGCCAGTTGGATGTGTTGGTGAACAGCGCGGGGATCTGGGGGCGCGATCCGCTCGGTACGGTGGATGCGGCGCGCTGGGCCGAACTGCTCGATACGAACGCACGCAGCGCGTTTTTTGCGGCCCAGCGCGCCGCGCCGGCTTTGCGGGCTGCCCGTGGTGCGATTGTGAATATCGCCGATGTTGGTGCGATCCGTCCTTGGCGCAACTACACGCCGTATCTGGTGAGCAAGGGCGCGGTGGTGACGTTGACGGAGGCACTGGCGAAGGATTTGGCTCCCGATGTGCGGGTGAACGCGGTGGCGCCCGGTCCGGTGTTGCTGCCCGAAGGTTGGACCGCCGAGCAGGAGGCGAAGTCGGCGGCGAGCACGTTGCTGGGACGGGTGGGCAGCGCCGAAGATGTGGCGCAGGCGGTGGTGTACTTGGCCAGCGCCAGCTATGTGACTGGCGTAGTGTTGCCAGTCGATGGGGGGCAGCGTTTGGTATAGGGGTGTTCGCGGTGGTATGCGGCGGCGTACCACACTGCCGTAGTTACCTGTAGCCCACTACCCGTCGCGCTGGATGGCACTCCAAAGCCCGGAGCATGACCACGGGCGGTTCCGCACACGGTTGCGCCTCTTGCGCCAGCAGCATAGACCACATTGCGGTGAGGTGGCTTGGCTTGCGCTAGCGCATCGGGTCCAAAGCGCTAGCGCAAGCTGTTTACTGCACTACGGCGCTGGCTTGCTGCACCAGTAGGTCGTCGATGTAAAAATCGACGCTGTAGGTTCCGGCGGGCACCGGGTCGCTACAGGTGCTGAGATCCAGCGTGCAGATGTGGTTGGTGAAGACGGCCTGGCTCGATAGGATGGTGCCGCTATCGTCCAGTTGCGGCTGACGGATGTTGTTGTACCACCATTCGGCGCGGTAGGGCAGGCCCTGCGCGTTAAAGACCTCGTAGCGGTAGTAGAGCGCGTTGATGCCGTAGGCGAAGGTGGTGCCCTGGTCGATCAGGTTGCGGCTCGTGTCGAGGCCGCTGCCGAAGAGGATAACGACACCCGTTTGGGTGAAGGTGGTGGGCAGGTAGAGGCGCGCCGTCTCGCTGAATTGGGCGGTGGCGACCAATTGGGGCGCGCTGCTGGGTTGGCTCAGGCTCCATTCGCCGTTGCCGCGCACGAGCATGATGGGCGGCGTTTCTTGGCTGTGGCTGGGCGCGGCGTAGAGCATGCCGCTGCCGAGCGCGAGCAGGAGCAGCAGGAGCACGAGGCTTGGTTGTTTGATTGTTGTGTGCATCCGCTTATCCAATCTCGCGACGTCGCAACACGAGCGCGCCGAGCATCATCAGCAGGGCCACGGTGGGCAGTAGCCACCCAATCCCTTCGCCGCCTGTGCGGGGCAGGCTGGTGGGCTGTTCGGCTGGTGTTGCGGTAGCTTCGGTTGATTGTTCGGGTGTGGCTTCGCTCGGTGTCGCCTCCGTCTCGGGGGTCCTTTCCGGCGTTGCCTCGGGTGTGGCGACTACTTCAGGCGTCGCGGTGGCCTCGGGTGTGGCGGTCGCCTCGGGCGTGGCGGTCGGCTGGCGGTTGCCGCTGCCGCTATCGCTGGGGCGCGGGCGCGCGGTGGGAGTCGGCTGTTGCTCGTCGGAGCCGGGTAGGATCTGGATGGGCACCTCGTCTTGGCGCGGCGTTTCGAGTTCGTTGCCGAATTCGTCGCGGATCTCGCCCGCTTGGACGCGGTTGACGATTGCGCCGTCGATCGACTTCAGCGCCGTAAAGACGGTGGTGACGGTGACGACTTCGCCCGGGTGCAGCCGCTCGATGCCGAGCACGGGAAGCAGGTTATCCCAGCGCAGTTGGCCAGCGGCGCTATCGACGCTGTTGGGGCGCGGGCTGGAGCGCCAGAATTGCAGGTAGCTGGTGTCGTAGGTGTCGAGCAGCGGGACGGTCACGACGTCGGCGCCGCCATCGTTGCGCACGGTGATCGTGAAGGTGATCGGTCGGCCGCTGACGGGGATCTGGCCAGGCGCGAGGTTCTTTTCGAGCACAACTTTGCCGCCGATCGATTCGCCTGTGGCCTCATCGCTATCGCCGTCGCCGCTGTGGCCGCCGAGGCCAACGAGCGTACCCGTTCGGGCGGCGTTGACGGTGGCGGGCTTGGGCGCGATAGCGCGGAAAACGGTGATCACATTGATGGTCTCGCCGGGTGGCAGCGGGCCAAACATTGTGTCGGTGGTGAGGTTCGTCCAGGTGAGTGAGCCGCTGCTGCTGGTGTTGGGCGCGGGTATGGCGCGCTCGAAGCGCAGGATGGTGGCGTCGTACTCATCGAACAGGGGCAGTTCGGTGATGGAGATGGTTCCGGTGTTTTGGATGCGGATGGTGAAGGTGAGGTACTGGCCGACGCTCACGACATTGCTGCCGTTGAGGGTCTTTTCTAGCTCAACGCGGAGGGTCCCTTGTGCGTAGGTCGTTGGGGTGGCGCGCCCCGCAAGGAGGAGAAGAACGAAAAGAAGAAGTGCAAGGCCAGTTGCAAGTAGAATGTTGTGGCGCCAGTTAAGGAACGGTGTACGAACAGGCATGGTTGGTTGCTCCTTTTTGCTGACGGGACGACGAACGAAGGACTGTTCCTAGGATAGGGCAGGCACGACGCTGTCGAGTCGGGGTAGAAACCTCCTTTCTGTTGTGGCGCGGTTATTTAGTTGCGTGGCCGAACTTGGCCGCCTCGGCCTTTTTCGGTATTGAGTGTTGCGGTCTGCTCTTTTGCCTCAAGAGCTTGGCGTCGGGCCTCGGCATCCTCGATGAGTTGCGTGGTAGCGCGAAAGCTCCAATGAGCCAGGAACGAGAACGTGAGCAGGAAGGGAAGAATGGGCACAAAGGTGCTGAGCACAACGACTGCTCCCATGAGTATCATGGTGAGCAGGGTGAAGACCGGACGCCCAAAGACCATCAGCAGGGCGTTGCGGGCGATGATGCGGATGCGCTTATCGACTTGGATCAGCATCAGCGGGCCGATGTAGATCAGTAGGCCGTACCAAACCAGCAACAGGTAGAGAAAGACGATCATTAGGAAGGCGGCGTAGGTCGCGTCGATGGTGGCGTAGAAACTTAGGTTGCTGATGATCAGCACCAAGCCCAAGTACCAGATGCCGTAGACCTTCCAACTCAGTTGCAGGTTTTCCCGGAAGCCCTCGAAGAACACGCGCCACTGAAAGACGCGCCCTTCGGTGACGCGTTGGGCGGCGGTGTAGAGGCCTGCGTTGGCGGGTGCCATGGGCAGAATCGCGAGCACACCGACGAGCGCAGCCATAACGATGAAACCATTGGCAAGCAGCAGAAACGCGATGAGCACAAGCGGCATGCTGACGCAAACCCAGATCACGTTCATCACGACGAGCGCGAAGAGCTCATCGAAAACATCTTTGATGGTACTCCAGAGGACTTTGAATACACCCATGATCGCACTCCCAAGCAGAACCCGTTGGCATTATAACACGCATCGGGGTGGCGGTTGGCATTGATGCGGGTCTTATGACAATCTTGAGGTTATATCCACAGATTACACAGATGATTATGATGGGTCTATTCTAGCTCAAGGACGACGCGGAAGTTGGCAGTATCATGCTGATCGCCAAAGAAACGCTGGCTAGAGTGAGGTAATTCTAATTGACCTTGTTCATTTAACATTCGTCCTCGAATGATATAGCCTTGAGGCGATTCAAATGATGGTGTAGTATCCGAACCTTCTTTCCAGGAGGTAGAAGTCCATTCACCTGTGATAGTGCGTAAATCTTGTGCGCCACAAGGGCTGGCAAGATTTGGAAATAAGCCAATTATTTGTTCGATGGAGGAACTAATGTGTGTTGGCCGTTGATCGCCCCAAGGGTAACGTAGTGAAGCTTGTCCTCGAGCAACAATCTCCCATTCTTCTTCATTTGGCAGGCGTAAGGTAACACTTAATCTCTCACTGAGTTGAGAGCAAAAGGTTTGGGCTGCCTGCCAAGTTGTTGAAATCATACGATTAGAAAGGGATATATGCTTTATTTCTTGAAATACATTCAATTGTGCTTCTGTTATTGGATAACGTCCAATCCACATGGGTTTATCTAAGGTCATTTCATTTAGTGGAAGTGCGTTTTCCAGTGACTCTAGATCTTTGTCGGTCGCTCCAATTCTATACGTACCTGCATCAACTCGACAGAAATAGCCGGTAGTATCACCTGCTTGTGCTTTGGCGATCTCAGCACGCCATTGTTCCAGTGTTACAGGAAATCGAGGATCACCGATTTCTCCCAATGTACGACCAGCCTGCATTCGCTCCAAAATGTTTAATTCTTGAACAGGAGCGGCTAATAGTGCCACTAAGCCATCGCGTAGTTTCCCTTGTAGTCGCTCAACTGGTATCAGCGGGATGGTGCATAGATAGTTCCAATCACGGTCTTCACCAATTTCACTAGCCAGAAGCAGATCGCGTTGGTGGCGGGCGGGTGGTTTGGGTTGGCCCTGTTCATCGGGATCGAGCAGATCTTCGAGCAGCGCCCGTAGCTCGGCGGGGCGCAGCAGGCCAGCGCCAAGCAGGATCGCCTCGCGCCAACGGTCGTCGCTGCGGTGCTGCATCATCAGCGACAGCGATTCGCCACTGAGCGCAATATGCCGCCCCGCGCAGTGCTCCTGTAGGGTGAGGTGAGCGAAAACGTACGAGTCCTGCTCATCGGGCACCAGTAGGCCGCTGCGCTGCTCGAAATAGTCCAGGCAGCGTAGGGCTGTTTCGCCAGGTTGGGCGACCCGCGCAGCTTTGAAGAAGTCGATCAGCGCGGTATAGAGGTCGGCCCGCCCGATGCGGCCACGGCCATCCTCGGAACTAGCTTGCAGGTGCGCCTGGTAGGAGAGCCGATCCAACAGCGGACGGATTCGCTCGCTGCCCCAATCCGGCAGGCCGATCGCATCGGTGAGGCTCTGGCCGTCGCGCACTTTGTCCCACTGGCCAAGCAGCAGATCTAGAATCTTTTCGTAGAGTAGCGGGCGATCGCGGGGTAGTTCGCCCTGGTTGTAGAGCACCAGCGCCATCATGGTGAGCAACAGCGGCGTCTCGGCCATGGACCGCAGTTTTGGGCTACGCTCAATCGAGTTGATCAGTTTATCGCTTAATTGGCTCGATTGCTCAATCGTCAGGTGGTTTTGAGACCACAGTTCGCCGTACCAAGCGGCGGTGAAGTAGCGGATCTGCCCCATGGTAAGCGGTGCAAGCGTGGCGGTCTGCCATTTGAGTTGCTGGCCCATCTCCTCGTCGAAGGCGCGGGTGCGGCAGCTCATCACGCTGGTGCAGCGCCGATAGCGTTTGGTGAAATCGCGCACGGCGTTGAGGGTGGTGGCGCGGTCGGCTAGCTCGGCAGTGCCCTGGGATGGCACCTCATCGAGGCCGTCGAACAGCAGTAGGGCCGCGCCTCGCTGCAACGCCGCGCTCAGGGCATCGTCGATCTGCTGGGTGCCGTAGCTACACATTTCGTCGCGCAGCGTGGCGAACACCGTGTTATCGCCGAGGCCATCCCGCTTGAGGCGGGCGGCCAGTTTGCGCAGCGGCAGCAGGATGGGCAAGTGGCGTTTGCGCTCGTACCAGCCCGGCAGTTTGGGCGCTTGCTCGGGCGCAAGTTCGCGCTGCGCGATGTTCCAGGCTAGGTAGCGCAGGAAGGTCGATTTGCCGCTGCCCGGCTCGCCGAGCAGCACCAATCGCGTGGCCTGCTGAATGGCGCGGGTCACCAGGAGTTGATGGGCCAGGAAGATCTGTTCAGCGTTGCCGTGCACATCGGCCACGAACAGCGCGGTGCTTGGGAGCGCGTAATCCTGGTGATACTCGGGCCTGATTGTGACCTTGGCGTTCTTATCCACCTCGCAGTATTCCGCCAGTTCCTCGGGTGTGCCGGAGCGCACCAGTTGCGTGCGGGTGGTGGCTAGTTCGATGTAGATGCGGGGCAGAGTCAGACCGTCGCCGTGGCCGAGGCGGTTGGTGGTATCGAGGCCGCGCAGTGGTAGTTCGCTGAACTTGGTGTGGATGCCTTCGAGGTACCAAGCCAGGCGGCGGCGCTGGTCCTCCTCGGGATCGTGGCCGTAGACGATTTTGCCGAGTTGAATGGCGACGTTCACCTGCTTATCGCCTGCGACCTTATCGCCGGTGATTTTGTCGCCAGCGACTTTATCGCCGAGCACAGTATCGTTGCTGATGGGTGTGGCGCCAGCGAGACGGGCGCGTTCTTCGGGAGGCAGTGCGTTGAGTAGAGCGCGTTGTTCGGGTGTGAGCAAAGCCAAGAATGCGTCGAGGTCCTGACTCATGCATGCTCCTGGCAACAATGCGGATGGCTGCCGTGATTTTGGATATGATACCATGATTATGAGATACGATTGGTATGCACCGATGACTCAGATGAGCGATGTAGATATTGGCGCAACGCTATGCGATTGTGGAGGTGAGGAATGCTGAGCGAAACCGCGCATCGTCCGTGGCCGCTGCCGAAGCGGCCCTGGGTGATGGCGATGGAATGGCACGATCTGTTGTTTATGCACTGGCCGATCTCACCCTCGCTGCTGGCGGGGCTGTTGCCGCCGGGCCTCACGCTCGACACGTTCGACGGTGCGGCCTGGTTGAGCATCGTGCCGTTTCGCATGGCAGGTGTGACGCCGCGCTTTGTGCCGCCGCTGCCCTGGATCTCGGCGTTCCCCGAGTTGAACGTTCGCACGTATGTGACGGCGGAGGGTAAGCCAGGTGTGTGGTTCTTCAGCCTCGATGCCGCGAATCCATTGGCTGTCGAAGCGGCCCGCGATGTGTTTCATCTGCGCTACTACAACGCGGCGATGAGTTGTACGCCGCAGGGCGACGGGATCGCCTACGCCAGCCGCCGCACGCATCGCCACGCGTCACCAGCCGAGTTTCGGGCGCGCTACCGCCCAACTGGGCCTGAGCGGGAATCGTCGCCAGGCTCGCTGGAGCACTGGCTGACCGAGCGCTACTGCTTATACGCGGCGAATCGGCATGGTACCGTGTGGCGTGGGGAGATCCATCACCCGGCGTGGCGCTGGCAGCCCGCCGAGGCCGAGGTGGAGGTAAACACGATGACGGAGCAGATCGGCTTGCGCCTGCCGGAGACACCGCCCCTGTTGCAGTTCGACCGTGCCATCCGCGTGGCCGCGTGGTGGCCCGAGCGGCTATCGCTTCGCTAGCGGGAACAGGGCAAGCATCGCTGTATCGCGAGCTAATACCAAATCCGAGTATTCATTTGAACGAAGAAGGATGCTGGATGAACGACGCGATTCTGCCTTTCAACAGATACAAGCATTACCATCGCATGTGATGTCGATGCGCTGCTACGCGCAGCGCATCGACATCACATAAAATGGAAAGTACCTTGCTGCCGCAGGCTACAACAGGTTTGTTATTGCAACTATCCAACCGGATTTAGTATAAGATAAGAAAAGCGGCTCGGTGGCGGAAGTGCCACCGAGCCGCCGTGTATCAAACAGAAGACTTACTTACTGTTCGATAGAATAACCGAGAGATACCGTCCATATGGTGGACCAATCACGTCCACATTTACCCGACCAAGGTTGCCAGCTTGTGCCGCGGCTGTGCCTACATCGAACACGCCGTACCAGCGCGATTCTGGTCGCATACCATTGGTGTTCCAGTTCAGTGCGAGAGTGAATGGCTGACCGGATGGTACACTGTTGGGGCCGGTAACAGTGAGATTGGTACTAGGAGTACCCGGTACAGCCGCTATGGCGAGTGACACGCTGTCGGGTTGTGCAGCGGAGCCCGCCCAGTTTTGTATCAATACCCAGTAGACGCCAGCGCTTGGTTGATCGAGCGAACAGTATTCCAATGCCGAGGCGCTCGCGCTTATACACACCAACTCTCCTGGCTCAGGGATACCGTCGCCATCGTCCTTACCGACGTACATATCGAGGTCTGGCGCGGTCGATTTCGTTACTTCGGCCACGAAGCGTGCGGTATTAGCCTGAACAGTGCTGGTGTAGTAGGCCACGCCGTCCGTCAAGTCGTCGAATGGCGAGTCGTTTTCGCTATCCGACAATAGGCTGAAGTTGTATATCTGCGCTTCGGTCAAGCCGTAGACACGTGTATTGAGGCTGCTGATCTCCAATGCTCGCACGTTTGTGACGCTGTACGTGCCTGTATTGGAGAGGGCGGTGAAGCGCACTCGCTCGGGCAGCGTCGATGGAGCCGGTTGAACTGCGAACGGCATATGTGCTTCTTCGACGGAGGAGTCGTCTGGCGTAAAGATCACCTCACCAAACACCCAATCGCCCAACGCCTGACCGGAGACATTCGCAGTGAAGGTGAGGGTTTGTGTTGCCCCCGGAGCGAGCGTGAAGCTGCTGGGCGAAACGCTCATGATCGTGCCACTGGTGCTGGTCTGGCTGCTCGTCCAAGTAACTGCGCTGTCCGCAGTGCTACGAATGGTGCGAGTCCAGGTACACGTGACGACACAGGCGTTACTGGCGAGGCTAGGAATGTTGAGCGTGGAAGGATCTCCATCGAAGTACGGATCGGTTTCCAGATAATTCTCGGTGGTTTCGTCCAACACGAAGCCTGCATACGCCACCGAGCTGAGGTCGATGCGGCCTGCGCCTACATCGAATGGATCTGCCGGCGAGGTGCCATCGCTATCGACCATCGTACGGACCGAGGTCAGCATCAAGGCCGATTGCATTTCGGCGGGTGTCCAATCGGGGTGCAGCGCTTTGAGGAGTGCGCCAGCGCCAGCCACATGTGGGCTAGACATGGACGTACCCTGAATCGATTGGAACAGCTCGCCTTGTGCGCCTGAAGCAGTGTGCTGTGGCGATGCACCAGCAAGGATCTGCACGCCGGGAGCGCTTACGTCGGGCTTCAGGATCGATTGAGTGAAGGACTCGCCGTTCGGGCCGCGCGAGCTGAAGGCGGCCACCTGATCCGGGATCACCCGAGGATCTGGCGCGAAGGTGGGTTGTCCTGCTGTGAAGGTAACGGTGATCGTCGTGTTAGCAGAGATGTAATCCTTGATCTGCTCACCAAAGTTGTTCTGCACGTGCACGGCTGGCAGCGAGAAGTTATCGGTGTTGAGATCCTGTTGTACTGGGTTGTACAGGATCATAGCGCCAGCGCCACCGGCCTTCACATTATCGCCCTTATCGAGCCGCCCGTTGACACCGCGGGCGCAGAGCACAACATCGGTTGCCTCGAAGGTGCCGGGATCGAATGGGTTGAGACACAACCCGCTGTCATCGCCTTCGCTATCCTCAATCCCTTCGCTATCCACCAGACGAAAATTTGTAATACCATCGGTGACGGTGGTGCCCCACATATTCAAAGATGGCGAGATATCGCCCGTCAGCGTGATTTCGCTGGTGAAGTAGCGGTTTGAGGTGCTTGCGGCCACAGTCGTGACCCAAGGTGAGTTTGCTGGCGAACCAATGGTGTTATCGCCTGGTCCTGCGTTACCAGCCGAAACGGCGACGAAGACACCAGCATCGCGAGCCGCCAGGAACGCGAGGCTATCTCCATCGAACCAGGGATCGCCCGGTGAGTCGCTACCGATCGAGTAGTTGATCACATCAACGCCATCGGCCACGGCCTTATCGATCGCTGCCACCAAGTCAGAGGTAACGCCACCCCATGGGCCAAGCGCCTTGTAGGAGGCGACATAGCTGCGTGGTGCGATACCCGAGATCTGGCCGTAATCGACGCCGAACAGCGTAGCGGTTACGCCTTCGTTGCCTGCGGCTGTGGATGCGGTATGGGTGCCGTGTCCGTCATCATCGCGACCCGAGAGGAACAGGCCATTGTAGGTGCCACCGACCGCATTCACATACCCCGACAAGAAGAACTGGATACCGATCAGCTTGTTGTTACAGGTGTACGATGGGGAACCATCGGCGGGAGGAGTACAGCGCGAGCTATCCCAAGCAGCGGGGCGGGCGGGATAGCTTCCATCATCCGCGAAGGATGGGTGCTCTGGCCAAATGCCCGAGTCGATGATGCCAACGATTACGCCTTCGCCTTTCGTAGCAGGCAAGCCATTTGTAGCTGTACCGCTCCAGATCTGATCTGCGCCGATGAACGATGGGCTGACCGATGTTGTCTTATAACGCCAGGCGTCCTTTTTTACTGCTCGGACACCTGCGATCTGCTGGATCTGTGCAGCCTCCTGTGCCGAGAGAACGAGCGCCATACCATTGAAGGCCACGTCGTACGCATAGATTTGCTTGGGTGAACGGCCGATCGTGCGGTTGATCTCATTCGTGATCTGGAACCGCTGGCGCGCCAAGTGTGCGCGATACGCTACACTGGCTGGCGATCTCAGGTCTAATTTCGGTGTACCAACCGCTGCAGGGCTAGTAGCATCGAGACCAGCAATACCTCCGCGATATCGAGCTAGCGGCTCACCTTCCAATTGCACGATGTACACAGCACTATCAGCCGATTTGCCGTCTTGGAGTACGGGTGCAGAGGGGGAAACCGCGTTTGCTGGAGTGTTAATCGCCAAGGGAAGTGTTGTGAACAGGAGGAGGGAGAGGGCTGTCAGGGCCTTAAACAGGGAACTACGCTTCAAACTTCCAGTAAACCGCATTGCGAACCTCCTTAGTACTTGAGATGCAACATTGCATTCAAGCGGATGAACATGGCTTCGCGTTCTAACTGGCACGGTGAATATTAGCATCATGACTAATATTCGATTGAAAAGATGATGCTGAAGCAGTGAGTAGTTGTTACTTTGGGTCAATAAGTGTCGTATGTACTCAAAGCTACACAACGACAAAAACCCACACAAACGTGGTGAATGTACACTCCTTTCTTACCTCAATAGGTGTTAAATTTGTAAATCGCTGTGCGTAAATAATACCAGATAAAAGAGAAGATGGAGCAGATGTCGACTCGGACAAAAGTATGATTTTTGTTAAACACGGGCTCAGGAAGATCTCTTTCAGCATCACACGTGCCACAGTATGATACGACAATACGTTTTTGATAGTGTTGTTGGCGTTCGTTGCTAATCTTTTAGAATCGAATATAAACGTAATCTTGAAACAACAAGACTGGCCTGCTACACAGACCAGTCTTGTTGCACGAAGATCAGTTTGGCCGTTCGTATGGCACCGCGCCTTGATGCTAGCGATTGATCAGGTCGAAGCGGTCCAGGTTCATCACCTTGTTCCACGCCGCCACGAAGTCGCGGACAAACTTCTCGCTTGCATCGTCCTGCGCGTAGACCTCGGCGATCGCTCGCAACTGCGAGTTCGAGCCGAAGATCAAGTCCACGCGGGTAGCCGTCCACTTGAGCTCGCCGGTCTTGCGGTCGCGGCCCTCAAAGACCTGCGCGGTCTCATCGGTCGGTGCCCAAGCCGTGCTCATGTCGAGCAGGTTGTTGAAAAAGTCGTTGGTCAACACGCCAACCTGCTTGGTGAACACGCCGTGCGGCGACTGGTTGGTGTTGGCACCCAACACGCGCAACCCACCGACGAGCACGGTCATCTCGGGGGCGCTCAGCGTCAGCAACTGCGCTTTGTCCACCAGCAACTCCTCAGCCCTCACCGAGTAGACCTGCTTCTGATAGTTGCGGAAGCCATCGGCCACCGGCTCCAGGACTGCGAACGATTCGACATCGGTCTGCTCCTGCAGGGCGTCCGCACGGCCAGGCGTGAACGGCACCTCGATCGTGTAGCCTGCAGCGCGGGCGGCTGCCTCAACCGCAGCGTTGCCACCCAGCACGATCAGGTCGGCCAGCGAGACGCGCTTGCCGTTGGTCTGCGCGTTGTTGAAGGACTGCTGGATGCCCTCCAGCACACTCAACACTTTGCTGAGTTGGGCTGGCTGGTTCACTTCCCAATCCTTCTGCGGGGCGAGGCGAATGCGAGCGCCATTGGCACCGCCGCGCTTATCCGAGCCGCGGAAGGTCGAAGCGGAGGCCCAAGCGGTCGAGACAAGCTCCGAGATCGTCAGGCCCGATTCGAGAATCTGCGTCTTGAGATCTGCGATGTCGTGCGCCTCGATCAGCGGGTGATCGACGGCGGGAATGGGGTCCTGCCAGATCAGATCCTCGGCAGGGACTTCGGGTCCCAGGTAGCGCGTCTTGGGGCCCATATCGCGGTGGGTCAGCTTGAACCAGGCGCGGGCGAATGCATCGGCGAACTCTTCGGGGTTTTGGTGGTAGCGTCGAGCGATCGGCTCGTAGATCGGGTCGAAGCGCAACGCCAAGTCGGCAGTTGTCATCATCGGGCGATGCGTCTTGGTGGGGTCGTGTGCATCGGGGATGCGGTGTTCTTCCTTCACATCCTTCGCAACCCACTGCCAAGCGCCAGCCGGGCTCTTGACCAGTTCCCACTCATAGCCGAACAGCATATCTAGGTAGCCATTGTCCCACTTGGTGGGATTGGGCTTCCAAGCGCCTTCGATGCCGCTGGTGATGGTGTGCACGCCCTTGCCGGTGCCAAAGCGGCTGATCCAACCAAGGCCCTGCGCCTCGATCGGTGCGCCCTCTGGCTCGGGGCCGACCAAACTCGCATCGCCTGCGCCGTGGGCCTTGCCGAACGTGTGACCGCCCGCGATCAGCGCGACGGTCTCTTCGTCGTTCATACCCATACGGCCAAAGGTCTCGCGGATATCGCGACCGGAAGCCACCGGATCGGGCTTGCCATCGGGGCCTTCTGGGTTGACATAAATGAGGCCCATCTGCACGGCGGCAAGCGGGTTCTCCAACTGGCGGTCGCCGGAGTAGCGGCTGTTCGGCTTGTCGCTGGTCGCCAGCCACTCCTTCTCGGCGCCCCAGTAAATATCCTCCTCTGGCTGCCAAACATCCACGCGGCCACCTGCGAAGCCGAAGGTTTTAAAGCCCATCGATTCGAGCGCGCAGTTGCCAGCCAGGATCATCAGGTCGGCCCAAGAGATCTTGTTGCCATACTTCTTCTTGATCGGCCAGAGCAGGCGGCGCGCCTTGTCGAGGTTGCCGTTATCGGGCCAGCTATTGAGCGGAGCGAACCGCTGGTTACCCGTGCTGCCACCGCCGCGACCATCGCCTGTGCGATACGTGCCCGCGCTGTGCCAGGCCATACGAATGAACAGACCGCCATAGTGGCCCCAGTCGGCAGGCCACCAATCTTGGGAATCTGTCATTAATGCGTAGAGGTCCTGCTTGAGCGCGTAGTAATCGAGTTGTTTGAACGCCTCTGCATAGTCGAAATCCGCGCCAAGCGGGTTCGATGCTGGAGCATGCTGATGAAGGATGCCCAGATTCAACAGATTAGGCCACCAATCGCGGTTAGCCGTACCTCGGCGAATCGGCGTGTTCCCGGAATGGCCCGTCACGGGGCACTTGTCATTCTCGCTCATTCTATTCTTCCATGTACTAGGGGAATGTAAGCTGATGTCATCTCGTAGCTCCAACCCCACTTCCACCAAACGCCGCCTATTCTACCATCAAATTTAGATTCATACCAAATAACAACCGAGGTTGAAGGCAGGTTTGTGCAACCAACAAAGCCGCTGTGTTTAGCAGTGTATACACCATTGATGCGGAAGTATTTTCTGCATTACAAAGGAACATACGTGGTTGTGATAAAGCTCTGGGTGGTGAGAAAGGAGGCCGGAGGAGACTGGAAATGCGACTCTTCAAGGGCCAAACATGGGCCTGAAAACGTCAATTTAACCGATAATGATACTAAAATGCGAAGGGAGTGGCTATACCACTCCCATAACATATGATCTGTGCGGCGAATTATTGGGTGCGAGAGATCACGTAATCCGCGATATCTTTGAGCGCTTGGCGTGTGGGGCCATCGGGAAAATCGGCGAGGTGAGTGTGAGCGCGTTCGATATGTTTACGGGCGTCCTCAAGAGCACGCTCGGTACCGCCGAGGCGTTGTACTTCCTGGATCACCCAAGCAACTTGCTCCTCAGTGGGCGGCTGAGCGTCGATAATGGCTCCAAATTCGCTGCTCTGCTCAACATCGGCAGCATAGATGAGCGGCAGCGTAATAATGCCGTTGCGCACCTTGTAGCCGACGGGCTTGCCGACCGATGCGAAGCCTGTGGTGAAATCCAGCACGTCATCCACGATCTGGAAGGCCATGCCGAGTTCGTAGCCGAAGCGCCCCATCGCCTCGATCTGCTCGGGGGAGCCGCCACCGCAGACCATCCCGGCTTTGCAGGCGGCCTCGAACAGGGCAGCCGTTTTGCTGCTGATCTGGTATTGATACTGCTCAAGCGCGGTATTGAGGGGCGTGAGAGCCATCACTGGCGCGAGTTGGCCCTCGCAGATCGTCATCACGCCGCGTGAGAAGAAGCCGATAATGCGTGGGTCGGGCGCCAGCGCCATCTCCGCCGAGGCGAGCGCGAGCAGGTAATCGCCGACCATCAGCGCCACATTATCGTCCCAGCGTGTGTGTACCGCGTAAATGCCACGGCGTTGCTCGGTTTCATCTACCAGATCATCGTGAACAAGCAGTGCAGCGTGGATCAACTCGATCGCCGCTGCTGAATGGATCACGGTATTGAGATCGTAGGTGCCCAGTTGTGCAGCTAGGAGCGTAAGGGCACCACGGATGCGCTTGTCTCCCGAGGCAAGGAGGTAATGCCCTGCGACCTGGATCACCGCTGAGCGTGACTGTACCCGATCCGCAATTATCTGGTCGAGTTGTTCGAGATCGGCAACCAGCGCTGCTGGGATGGGAAGCTGACTCATGCGTAAACCCTAATCGGCACCGCTTCTAGATCGGCCCGATTCTTTGTGAAAATTGTGACGTTTTAAGATACCCGAAAGGATGCCCAATGTCAACTGCAAGGCTGTTTATTCATAGGGATGATGCCAACTTCGGTTGGATAATGGAGCGATACAAACGAATTTAGCATCATCTGTGCAATCTGTGGATGAAAAATCAACAGAGGAGACGCCAACGCATCTCCCCTGTCGTATTCCTACTTGTACGCGAAACTGCTCCTAAACCGCGATCGCCTCCACATCGTCCTGGGCGCGCTCGGCACCCGAGCCGATCGAGAAGTACTTCGCCTCGGGGTGATGCACCACGATCGCAGCGGTGCTCTGCTCGGGCACCAACTGGAACGCCTCAGTCAGCGACACGCCGATCTTATCGGTCGGCAGGATCTGGAACAACTTTGTGTGCTCCTCCAGATCCGGGCAGGCCGGATAGCCCCACGAGTAGCGCTTGCCCTGCTCGCCGCTCAGCCCGAAGCTCTGGCGCACCAAGCGATTGGTGTACTCCGCCAACGCTTCGGCCAACGACACGCTCAGGCCGTGGATGTAGTACGAACGGCTGTAATCGCCGCTGGCCTGCAACTCCTCGGTGAGGTCGTCCACGCGCTGGCCCATCGTCACGACCTGGAAGGCAGCCACGTCGAAGGTGCCCGAATCCACCGAGCGGAAGTAGTCGGCGAGGCACAGGCGCTCGCGGCCCGGCTGACGCGGGAACACGAAGCGGGTCAACTCGCGCACCTGCGAGAGCGGCTTGGGCAGCGGGCCTTGGCCAGCCTCGGGGCCCCATCCGCCCGACCCTGTCTCCACCAGCGAGGCGGGATCGTACACGATCAGCTCGTTGCCTTGCGACTGCACCGGGAAGTAGCCGTACACCACCTTCGGCTCCAACCAGCCCTCGCGCTCGGCCTCGCGCAGCAACTCGCGCACCTTGACGTCGAACTCCGCCTTGAGCGCCTGCCACTCCGCGCCCTTGGCGTTCTTGGCGCCCCACTGCAAGCGGTACAGGGCGTTGCGGTCCAAGCAATCCACGACATCCTGCAGCTTGATGCGGGTGACGACTTGCGTGCCCCAGAACGGCGGCGTGGGCACGGGTACATCGGTGCGCACCGCAGAGCGCTGCTGCTCAGCTGCCTGGCTGGCCTTACCGAGGTCGGCCAGAGCGACGCGCCCGTGTAGTTTGCGCTTCAAGGCATCGGCGGCTTCGACCTTGATCTGATGCACGAAATCGGCCCGGATCGTAGGATCGGAGAGCTTCTCCATCGTCTCCAAGCCCTCGAAGGCGTCCTTGCAGTAGAACACGCCCGGCTCGTAGGGCTCCTCCTCGTCCACGAACATAATGCGCTGGCCGTACTGGCGGTTGATCGCCGCGCCGCCCACCAGCAGCGGGAACGACAGGTCACGCCGATGCAGCTCCTGCACACACAGCGGCATCTGCTTGGAGGTGCTAACTAACAGCGCCGAGAGGCCGATCGCGTCGGCGTTCACTTCGATCGCCTTCTCGATGATGGTGTTGAGCGGCACTTGCTTGCCGAGGTCGTAGACGGTGTAGCCGTTGTTCGACAGGATGGTGTTCACCAAATTCTTGCCGATGTCGTGCACGTCGCCGTAGACGGTCGCGAGCACCACGCGGCCCTTGGTCGCGCCCTCCAGCTTGTCGAGGTAGTTCTCCAGGTAGGCCACCGACTTCTTCATCACCTCGGCGCTCTGCAGCACGAACGGCAGGATCAGTTGGCCGGAGCCGAACAGATCGCCGACCTCCTTCATCGCGGGCAGCAGCACATCGTTGAGGATGCCCACCGCCACCTCGCCCTGCGGCGATGAGAGGGTGGCTGGATTTTGCTGCTTCGATGCTGCATCACCCAGCGCCAAGCCGCGCGCGCTCAGACCCTCGTTCATCAGCGCGTCGATATCGGCCTCGACGCCCTCCTTCTTGCGGTGCACGATCTTCCAGTGCAGCCGCTGCGCCACCGTCATGCCCTCAGTCGGATCGACCTTGTTCTCGACCTCCGACGACGCGTTCTGCTCGTAGAACTGGATGAGTCGTGCCAACGCGTTCTCGTCGCGGTCGAAGATCAGGTCCTCACAGACCTTGATCTCCTCGGGCGAGAGATCGGCGTAGGGCTTGAGGTGCGCCGGATTGACGATCGCTGTGTCCAAGCCCGCCTCCACCGCGTATTTGAGGAACACCGAGTGCAGGGCCGCGCGGGCGTGGGGCGCTAAGCCGAAGCTGAGGTTCGAGACGCCCAACGTGGTGAAGCAGCCCGGGATCTCTTGCTTCACCAGCCGGATGCCCTCGAGCGTCTCGATGGCGTTGCGGCGCTCCTCGGGCTGTCCGGTCGAGATCGGCAGCGTCAGCACGTCGTAGATCAGCGCCTCGTTGGGCACGCCGTATTCCTCGTTGGCGATCTTCGCGATGCGCTTGGCGATCTCAAGCTTCTTGGCCGCCGTGCGGGCCATACCCTCCTCGTCGATGGTCATAGCCACCGTGGCTGCGCCGTAGCGCGCCACCAGCGGCATCACCCGATCGATCTTCTCGCCGCGCCCGCCCTCCAGCGAGAGCGAGTTGATCACGGCGCGGCCTGGGTAGATCTCCAATGCGGCTTTGAGCACATCGGTCTCGGTGGTGTCGATCACCAGCGGCAGCTCCACGTTCATGGTCAGCTTCTTGACCAGCGTGACCATCTGCTCGCGCTCGTCGGTGCGCTCGGTCATTGCCACCAGAACGTCGAGCATATGCGCGCCGCTATCGGCCTGCTCGCGGGCCACTTCGATCACGCCGTCGTAGTCGTCGTTAAGCAGCAGCCGCTTGACTTTGCGCGAGCCGAGCGAGCTTACGCGCTCGCCGATCATCGTCAGCGTGCCATCCTGCCGGATCGCGGCGGCCCGCACACCAGACGAGACGCTGGGGATGTATTCGATCTCGCGCTGGGCTGGTGTGGGGTTCTCTCCCAATGTCTGGCGCAATTGGTGGATGTGTGTGGGGCGCGTGCCGCAGCAGCCGCCGACCACATTCACGCCGTAATCGCGCACAAATTCGCCGAGGATGCGTGCGAATGGCTCTGGCTCCATCGGGTAGACCGTGTTGCCGTCCACTTCCATCGGCAGGCCCGCGTTGGGGATGCACGAGATCGGCAGGCGCGAGTGGGCGCACAGATAGCGAATGGCGTCGCGCATATGCTCGGGGCCGGTCGAACAGTTCAGGCCGATCACATCGACGGGCATCGCTTCGAGCGTGGCGATCACGGCGGGGATCTCGGTGCCTAACAGCATGCGCCCCGAGAGATCGAGGAAGATCTGGGCCTGCACCGCCACCGAACTGCCGCTCTCCTGCTTGGCGCGGCGGATGCCGTCGAGCGCGGCCTTCACTTCCAGAATATCGACGCTCGTCTCGACCAACAGCACATCCACGCCACCCTCGATCAGGGCGAGCGCCTGTTCTCGGAAGATATCCGAGAGTTCGTCGAAGGTCACGTCGGAGAGTGCGGGGTCGTTGGAGGAGGGCAGTTTGCCAGTTGGTCCGATCGAGCCAGCCACGTAGCGGGGACGGCCATCGCGGGCCTCATAGCGGTCGGCCACTGAGCGTGCCAAACGCGCCGCCGCCACGTTGATCGCGTGGGTCTGGTCGGCGAGACCCCATTCTTCTAGGCGCAGGCGGGTCGATTGGAAGGTGTTGGTCTCCAGCACATCAGCGCCAGCATCCATAAACGAAGCGTGGATAGCTTCTATAATATCGGGCCGCGTTACAGCGAGGTAATCGCGGTTGCCTTCAGTGCGCGGGCCGCCGAAGTCCTCAGCGGTGAGCGTGTAGTTGTCGATGCTGGTGCCCATCGCACCATCGTAGATCAACACACGCTGCTTGAGCGCCTCGAGATAGCTGGGACGGGATTTGGTGGCTGTCATTTTCACCCTCAATTACTAAAGCTTGTTCGGCAAACCACCGACCGCGACCCCACTTCGCAACCGTAGGTGCCGAAAAGACAAATAAAAAAACCCCACACGCTAGCGTGAGGGCCTGATAAATCATTCTCACCTCATCTGCCAGCTTGCGCTGCCGGAATTAGCACCATTCCTTCAACACATCGATGTGCGATTAGCCGATAATCAAGCGGAATAGATTATCTTCTGAATGTGGCATCGTATGTGCATTGGTGGTTGCCGGGGTTTCACAGGGCCGTTCCCTCCACCCCTCTGGATGAGCCATATGTAATTGGTGGGCAGTATAACATAGGGCCTAGTGAGCGTCAATCAATAGAAAGTTGCTCTATTTTGTGCACCTCCACGATAGGGAGCACTAGTGTATAATCGCTAAACATAAGAATGGACAAGCGCTTCGTGCTGAAGCATCAACTATAGGATATAGGAGGGACTGTGTTCGACCTCACCCACTACACCACGGCGCTGTTAGATATGGATGGCGTGCTCTACCGCGGGCACGAGCCGCTGCCTGGTGTGAACGAACTGCTGGCTCTGTTCGCGCGCCGCAACATTTCCTACGCCTGTGTCACCAATAACGCGATGCTGACGCCCGAGCAGTATGAGGCGAAGCTGGCGAAGATGGGGATCACGATCCCCGCCGCGAACGTGATCACTTCGCCGATCGCGACGCGTCGCTATCTCGAAACGCAGGCGCCCCGTGGCACCAAGGTGTTTACGATTGGGATGGATGGCTTGCGTGAGGCGTTGTTCGGTGATGGCTATTTCGTGTTCGAGGAGCAGCAGCCGGAGTACGTGGTGGTGGGCTTGGATATGGAGTTGAGCTACGCGAAACTGGCCACAGCCACGCTTGCGATCCGGGCGGGCGCTCGGTTCATCGGCACCAACGCCGATGCGACGCTGCCCACCGAGCGCGGCGAGTACCCCGGCGCTGGCTCGTTGTTGGCGCTGTTGCGCACCGCCACTGGCGTGGAGCCGTTCGTGATCGGCAAGCCCGCGCCGACGATGCTGCACGCGGCGATCGAGTTGCTCGGCGCCGATGCGCAGCGCACCATTATGATCGGCGACCGCTTGGATACCGACATTGAGGGGGCGAAGAACGCTGGCATCGCGTCGGCGCTGGTGTTCACGGGCGTGACGACGCCGGAGTTTCTGGCGACCAGTCCTATTCAGCCCGATGCGACCTATGCTGATTTGTTGGCGATGGCGGCGGCTTGGGAGGCGTAGTCGTTCAGTCTTTACTCTTTTCGCTGTCATTCTGAACGAGCCGTTAGGCGACGTGAAGAATCTCATTGTTCCGCATTGTAGTGAGCTTTGAGATCCTTCACTACGTTCAGGATGACAGCGTTTTTCGTTGGGAATGATGCCCCATTTCGTTGGACAGTGCCGATCATCCGAATTTGGCGTGCTGCACTTCGGCTTGGGCGATTGGCTCGGCTTCGGGGCGCGCCACCCACAGCCGATGCAGCGTAAACGCCTGCGAGAAGCCCTTCAACTCGCGCTCGAACACCTCGATGCGGGGCGTATGTTCGTTCAGTACCCGCTCGACTTCGGGGTCGTTTAGCACCTCCGGCGTGACCACGATATCGCCGCCGATGCTGGTGCTCTGCACGCGCGCCGCGATGTTGACGGTGGTGCCGAAGTAGTCCAGCAGGCCGTTGGCGTTGACGGCGATGCAGGGGCCGCGGTGCAATCCAAGCTTGACGTTGAGCGCGGGCTGTCCCCGTGCGATCTCGCCCTCGGTAAATTCGCGCTGAATCTCCAGGCTGGCCTGCACCGCATCTTCCACCAGCGGAAAGACCGCCATCACCGCGTCGCCGATCGTCTTAACGAGCGCGCCGCGCCAGCACTCAATGATGCTGTTCATCACGGCGAAGTGGTCGCGTACCCGCGCATAGGCGGGCGAATCGCCGATGGTGTCGTAGATCCTGGTCGAATCCTTAAGATCGCTGAACAAGAACGTCAGATTACGGATAGAGAGGCCCAAACCGGGCGCGAGCACATCCGACGAGAACAGTTGGCGGAACTCCGATAGCGAGGTAACGAGCGCGGCGCTGGCGGCTTGGGCGCTCCAGGCGCTCTGTTCCAGCATCAGCAGCAGCGCCTCATCGGTGTGGTTGTGGAGCTGTAAGGTCACCTCGCCGCTGGTGAGGTGCGGCGTATCGATGGTGAACGCATCGGCCCGCAGGTGCACATCGGTGCGCGAGGTGCTGTGATTGGGGCTGGCCGAGAGCCGAGCGATGGTGGGCAGTTGGCGGCAGCGCAATCGGTAATTTCCGGCGGGCAGGCGCAGGCGTAGCTCTTTGCTGCTGTTGGGTGGCAGCCAGAGTTGGGAGAGCAGATGACGCGAATTGAACGGGCCGCCGATGCAGTAGGGCATGTCGGAGGCGACGCGGATATCGGGGTGCACGCTGAAGCGCAACTCGACCGCTTCGTCGAAGTTGATGTCGTAGCGGATGTTGCACGAGGTGCAGTGCGCTTCCGTTTCCAACTCGGTCAGGCTGTTGGCGCGATTGCTCGTGCCCCGACACTCCGGGCAGATCACGTCCCACTCCAGATCGAGCAGGCCAGCGCGGGTGGCGTACAGGAACAGGCGCAGGACGGCCAAGCGCGGAAAGCCCCAGGCATCGGCCAGTGCGAACGGGCGCATGCGCACAACGGCGGCATCATCGGCGGTGCACAGGTGCTGGAGCAGTTGCGCGATGTGGGCAGGCTCAAGCGCGACGGTTTGGCGCAGCCGCTCGGCGGCCCGCGTCAGGCGCTCGGTGTTGATGCTGGGTGGACGCGGCGGCGGTGGCGGGAGCGTGGGGAACTGCTGTGCGTGCGTCTCGAACGAGCGATACACCTTCAAAAGGCGCTGCAAAAACACGTTCGCGATATAGAAGCGCGCCGCCAACCATCCGAGAGCGTTGCGCGGGTCGATTCGCACATCTACCTCGGCGCGGGTGCGTTGCCCGGGCAGCGGCGTGAGGCGCGTCCCCGTGATGATGCGCTCGATCGGCACGGGCGGGGCAAAGACGCGCTCGACGCTGAACCACTGCTCGAAGACCCATTCGAACGGGAACTCGCGCCAAGTAACTGGGATACCAAAATAGTGGCTGCGAATGATCTGTGTGCGGTCGGCCTCAACGGTGATGCGCTCGAACGCTGGCAGCCCGATCTGCCGATTCACGCGATCGGTATTGGAGATCAGCGGCCAAAGTTGTTCGATTGGCGCGTCGAGGTCAAGGCTTGCGTTCAGTTGTACAATCGCCGGCGGCATACAGGTTGTCCTTTGGCTGCGAATATGAACGCTATCTTTAAATTATAGCGTCGGTTTGTGGAGATGCAGTGCTCAATAGTCGAGATGCTGCCTCCAACCAAGTCTATCGAAACAAACGACCATTCATTGGGTGTTTGGGATACCGCCGTACAGCAGCATCCCAAAAGTGCGCTACAATACATAGGCTTCGCTTCTGGGTGCTCGCATCGTTGGTGGCTTCTGCGATTGCGCTGTGAGCTGCACGTGATTGCCACCCATAAGTTCGATCAGTGTAGAAAGAGGAGTGCAATGGAACGCACAGTCATATCCACAGCCGATGCACCACAGGCTATCGGCCCCTACTCGCAGGCGATCAGCATTGGCGATCTGCTGTTCTGCTCGGGCCAGATCCCGCTGACCGCCGATGGCACCTTGGTCGAAGGTGACATCACCGTGCAAACGCGCCAAGTGCTCGAGAACATCAAGGCGCTGTTGGCCTCCGCTGGCAGCTCGCTGGAGCGCGTGGTCAAGACCACCGTGTTCCTGGCCGATATGAACGAGTTTGCGGCGATGAACCAGGTGTATGCCGAATACTTCACCGACGCGCCTCCGGCTCGCTCCACGGTGCAGGTTGCTCGTTTGCCTCGCGATGTGCGCGTTGAGATCGAGGTTATCGCGCTGCGCGGATAACATCGGCCTCGTCGGCGCAGTGCTGCGGTGATTGCGGCGGCTTGTGAACTACTGGCCGCCGCAAGACTGCGCGCGAAACTCAACCACATCGCGCAAACCGTCGCATCGAAGAAGTGAAACCCGCCTGCATGGGAGAATGGAGCGCCTATGTTTCGCAATCTCAGTCCGCGTGCGATCGGTATTCAAAGCGATCTTGTCAGCACGATCGCGTTGGCGAAACAGCACGGTTGGCAGGGTATCGATCTCCCGATGATGGAGGTTGTGCAACTGGTACGCCAGCGCTCGATCGATGATGTGGCAGCGCTGTTAGCGGAATCTGGTTTGCGATTGGGTGGTTGGGGCCTGCCGTTGGATTGGCGAAAACCCTACGAACGCTCGGCTTTGAACACGCTTGCCGAGCAGGCCGCAGTAGCATCGCGCCTCGGCTGCACCAATGTCTACACGTGGGTGCCTCCCGCCTCCGATGAGCGCGCCTTTCAAGAGAATCTCGATTTTCATATCGTCCAACTTCAGCCGATCAGCCGTGTGCTCGATGAGCACGGCTGCCGCTTAGGGTTGGAGAGCATCGGGCCACGCACGATGCGCGAGGGCCGACGCTACGGCTTTATCTACACGCTTGAAGGCATGCTGAGCCTGGCCCAATCGGCTGGGCGCAACGTGGGCCTGCTGGTCGATAGCTATCACTGGTACACGTCGCTAGGCACCCTGGCTGATCTGCGCTCGCTGCGGGCCGCCGATGTCGTCTATGTGCATGTCAACGATGCGCCTGCTGGCGTGCCGGTGAGCGAACAACTCGACCAGGTGCGCCGCCTGCCCTGCGCCACAGGCGTGATCGATCTCAAAGGATTTATGCAAACGCTGCGCGAGATCGGCTACACGGGGCCGGTCACACCCGAGCCGTTCGAGGCCCGTTTGGCTGAACTCTCGCCCGAACAGGCCAGCCAAGAGGCGCATCAACACATGCTCGAACTTTGGCGTTTGGCCGAACTCGACTAACAACACAACATCAGCAAACTGAAACGGGGAAAGCAGTGCAGCATTCGCTCGCGTGCTTTCCCCGTTTACTTTTTTCGAAGATGCTATCGGCTTCGGGTGATGTTTGGTACAACACGTGCTGTCCCAGGATAGGACAGGGTCGTACCAAGTCCGACTGAACGGTTGTCGTTGAAAAGCGGTCTTAGTGCATCGCTTTGAACGTTCACTGTTCTCATTGTCATTTCGAGCAAGCCGCAAGGCGACGCGAGAAATCTCGTCGTTCTGGATTGCCATGCGCTTTGAGATCTCTCCCCGTTCGCTTCGCTCAGGGCTTCGACCGTTCGAGATGACAGTGCTTTTCGTTGAACAGGAACATGTTCAATACTTCCAACACAGAACAGTTAGAGTGATACCAGCGTTTCCAGGGAAGGTGGTATTGATGCGCCGCTACACGCGGCGCATCAATACCACAAAAGAGGTAAAGTACCTTGTTGCCGCAGGCTAAAACAGCTTTGATAGTACAACTGTCCAACCAGATATGCTGTTACGTCCATATGATGATGAGGATAAGATACAATGCCCTCTGCCCGCCAAAACGAGCGGCAATAGTCATCCAGAGAACTGTGCGCGGCGCCGCGCACGGTGTAAACTATCATCATCGGCTACGTTTAATACAGGAAACCAATAAGAAGGGATAGATTCATGTCTGCTGATCCATGGGGCGATCACTTTAGCGACGCCGAGCGCGAACTGCTAGCGCCGTTCGTCACCGACCTCGACGCGCCGATTTTTGGCCTGCGCAACCTGCCAGAAGTGGTGAAAGGCGCGCTCTTCTCGCGCTACAGCCGCACCGATAAATCGCTGCGACGCATCCTGCTCGATGAATTTATCCAAGCTGCCGAATCGGATTTCGCCAACATCGTAGGCCGCACCAGCGGATTCATCAACCAAACCATCGCCACCCAGCAGGCCGAGGCATTCTACGAGCGAGTGCTGATCGGCTACGGCGACGATTCGGTGGCCGAGCTTGGCGGCGCGCATATCGCCTGCGAGGGAGTGAGCAACATCGCCGCCAAAGCGCTCGAAGATAGCCGAATCGGCATCAGTCCGCTCGAAAAATCGACCCGCTACGTGCGCTTCGACCGCAAAGTCGATGGCAAATACCGCTACCTGCGCGAACCTGCGATCATGGCTTCGGGCCATGCCGCCGCCTACGAGCAGGCCATGGACGCGCTGTTTGACACCTACGCGGAACTGCTCGACCCGACCATCGCCTTCTTGCAGGCCCGCACCCCGCGCGATGCGCAAACCTCCGAGCGGGCCTACAATAGCGCCATTCGCGCCAAAGCCTTCGATCTGCTGCGCGGCCTGCTGCCAATGGCCACGCTCACCAATGTGGGGCTGTTCGGCAACGGGCGCGCATTCGAATATCTGCTCACCAAACTGCGCGCCTCGTCACTCGGCGAACTGCACGCCCTCGCCGATGCGATGCAGCAGCCGCTCGACGCTATGATCCCGTCGTTTGTGAAGCGCGCCAAGAACGAACGTGGTCGCATCCAGCAAGCCTATCTGCGTGGGCTGCGCGAACGGGTGGACGAGGCGATCAAGCGCTTGGCGCTCGACCTGCCGCGCAGCGAACTCGGCCCCGACGTGCAACTGATCGATTACGACCGCGATGCCGAGCAGATCGTTGTTGCGGCCATCCTCTATCCGCACAGCGAACTGTCGCTGAACGATGCCCGCGCGCTGGCCGCCGAACTCAGCGACGACGAGCGCCGCGCCCTCATCCGCGCGTATGTCGGCGACCGCGCCAACCGCTTCCAACGTCCTGGTCGCGCCTTCGAGGAGGTGCGCTACGTCTTCGACCTGCACGCCGATTTGGGCGCGTACCGCGACCTGCAGCGCCACCGCATGCTCACGCAGGAGCGCCAGAACTTTGGCGTACACCTCGGCTACGTCACCCCACCCGAACTGCGCGAGGCAGGGCTGGAGGAGCGGTATTCCCGCGCCATCGAGCAGGCCGCCGCGCTAGTTGAGCGCATCGCCGCCGACCTGCCTGAGCAATCGCAGTATGCCGTGCCGCTGGCCTTCCGGGTGCGCTGGCGCATCACTCTCAGCTTGCGAGAGGTCTATCATCTCACCGAGTTACGCAGCGCGCCGCAGGGCCATCCGAGCTATCGCCGCATCGCTCAAGCTATCTTCGATGCGGTGCGCAACGTTCACCCGCTGCTGGCCGAGGGCATGCGCTTCGTCGATATGGGCGATTACGCGCTCGAACGGCTCGACGCCGAACGACGGCTCGATCAAAAACGGGCCAGGCTCGGCTAGAGGCGAGTCCATCATTTCATACAAACAGGGAAGGTGATGTCGGTGTGGAACAGCGCATCGACATCACAACGGCCAAGTGGTTGCCTTCACCATTCTGCCGAGTATGATGATTTGTGGTAAAAATAGATGGAGGGTGTAAACAGTTTATCGTAACGCCATGTCGGGTCATAGTACGAGGGAGAGTAAGATTCGAATATGAGCTGAATGCGGCATAATGTAGCAAAAAGCAGAGGAGTCTATCTGCAATACCGTCAAAAGTACCTTGAATTTATGCTACCACTGCGTTATAGTGCTCAATACAGCCTAACCATAGACAAGTTGATCTGCATTCCTTCTACACAACCATCCCCAACGGAAGTTCGGGTGTATCGTAGATTCGGTATTGGAATCGCACCATTTTCCCTGTAGAACCACAAATATGTGTTGATTCGTCATACACATCAGTAAGATAAGAAATATTGAAACTAATTTGCATTTGTTTGACAATCAGTGTTGAAACTACTAGGATCATGCACGTCCCGGATGTGAGGGCTACGATCTCCTACGACTTATCGAGGCAGCTATGGGGTTACGCTTTCAGCAAAAACTGATCATCCCAAGTTCAGCGCGCCCATTGGTGCAGCGAAAAAACCTGATAGCGCAACTCGAACAGGCGATCAGTACGAAATCGGTTACGGCGCTCGCGGCACCAGCGGGCTGGGGAAAGACAACGGCATTGGCGCAGTGGGCCGCGATCAGCAGCCTGCCCGTGGCCTGGTACACCCTCGATGCCACTGATCGCGACCCGCACCTGTTCCTCGACTATCTGCTTCACAGTGTCGCCGCCTTCGTGCCCGATGCGCAGTCCATCGTGGCGCAACTCGCCTCGACGGGGCCGAGCAACCTGCCCGACCTGATGCAAGCTACCGCGCTCGCCATCGCTGCCGCGCCGGAGCCGTTCGCGCTCGTCTTCGACGATTTTCACGTGATCGCCGAGCACGCTAACAACTTCGGCCTCACCGCGCAACCGCAACAGCCCGAAATGCCCCTGCTGCCCGGCACCGCCCTCATCCTCGACCTGTTGGCCGCGCTGGGTGAATACGCCGCCAACTGTCATCTCGTGTTCGCATCGCGCACCCTGCCGACCCTCCACGGCCTTGTGCGCATGGTCGCCCAGCAGCGAGCCGCCGTATTCGATTACAACGCCCTGCAATTCCAAACCGCCGAGGTGCAGCAGCTCGCGGGCAGTGCCTACTCCCTCACGCTCAGCGACGACAGCGCCAATATGCTGATCAGCCGCCTGGGTGGCTGGGTCACTGGCATCGTGCTCTCGCTCGATCGGGCCCGCGCCGAGCACCACAACGGCGACCCGTTCAACCAGTTCGCGTTCGCCTCTCAACGAGATGCCCTGGCCGACCCGACCGCGCAGATCGACGCCGACACCGCGCAGGTCTACGCCTTCTTCGCCGAACAGATCCTCGCGCCGCTGTCCAGCGAACTCTGCCGTTTCCTCGAAGACACCAGCGTGCTCGAAGACCTCTCGCCGCAGCGCTGCGACGCCCTACGCCAACGCGACGATTCTGCGCTGCTGCTCGAAGAAGTCAAACGCCACGGCCTGTTCGTCTCCAGCCGCGCCGGATGGCTCGCCTACCACAGCCTGTTCCGCGACTTCCTGCGCCTACGGCTGGCCCGCGACCCGCAACGCTGGCGCACCCTGATGCGTCGCGCAGGCGACCTCTCGCGCAGCGAAAAACAGATTGAACACGCCCTCGACTGTTACCTGGCCGCCGATGCCACCGACGAAGCGTTCGCCCTACTGCGCGAATCGATCCCGCGCCTGCGCCGCCTCTCGCGCCAAACCACGCTGCTCGCCTGCTTCGAGCGCTTGGGGCACGAACGCCTGCTGCCCAGCGACCTGCTACTGGCCCAGGCCCGCGTCTACAGCGACCTCGCGCTCTGGGAACGGGCCTACCTCGCGCTGCAACTCGTCGAAACGATCGGTAATGAGGAGGAAAGTTGGGAGGCTCATCTGCTGCACGCCGACTTGCTCAACCTGCAGGGCCAGACCGCGCAAGCCCAAGTCGTGCTCAACGAAGTTGACCCAACGCGCCTGCCGCCCAACCTCCAACTCATCTATCACCTAACCGCAGGCCGCATCCAAATCATCACGGGCGCCATCGACGACGCTATCGTCTCGCTGGAGCAGGCGCTCACCCTCACCACCAGCCAAGCCGACACCGTTGAGGACCCCAGCGGCCTCGCCGACATCTACGACAACCTGGGCCTCGCCTACGCCATGCGCGGCGACCGACCCACCGCCCTGCGCCACCTCAAACGGGCCGACGCCTGCTGGCAACTCTCGGGCAACAGTGGACGCCGCGCGCTCACCCTCAACAACCTCGGCATGCTCGCCAGCGAAGAGGGTCGCTACGCCGAAGCCCGCAGTGCACTCGAACAGGGCCTCGAAATCGCTCAGCAAACCGCACGCCGCCGAGAGGAAATCGTTTTACGTTGCACCATGGCCGAACTCGACACCCTCGAAGGCGCGCTCAGCCAAGCCCTCACCCACTTCAGCGAAGCCTACAGCCTGGCCGTGCGAATGGAAGTCGTGAGCAGCATCGCCACCGCCGCCGCCGGAGCCTACTGGATCACCGCGCTGCAAGGCGACCACAACGCCGCCACCGCCTGGCAAACCCAGCCAGCCGACGCGCCGCCGGAAGTGCAGGCCCGCCTCGCGCTCGCCAAAGCGCACCTGCTGGTGCAGCGACCGCATCCGCCGTTCACGCAGATCGCCGCGCACGTCGCCAAGGCCCGCGAAGCCATCGACTCGCTCAGCCTGCCCGAACGAGCCTGTCTGGCCCTGCTCGAAGCCCGCATTGCCTACGAAGAGAGTGGTTGGACGCACGCCGCCGAAGCGTGGGAACAGTTCAACAAACACGCAGGCCCACTCACCGAACAGCTGCTCCAGATCCTCGTGCGACCGCATCACGTTCTGCTCAACGCCGCCAGCGCCTCGCCGCTCACCCAGCGGCTCGCCAAAACGCAGCCCAAACCCGACGATCTGCACTGGGAGATCCAGGCCCTAGGAGCCTTCAGTTGCACCGTCAACGGCGAACCGTGCGACCTCTCGCCGCTGCATCGCACCGTCCTGGTGCGCCTGCTCGACGCTGGGCCGTCGGGCCTGCTCGTTGAACGGCTCTGGGAGGAAGTCTGGGGCGAAACCGAACTCTCCATGCCAGCGCTGCACCAAGCCCTACGGCGGTTGCGCGTCCAAACCGGCCTCGCCATGGCCGCCCGCGACGGGCACGTCGCCATCCGCTCGCCGTGGGAGCACATCACCTACGATGTGCGCGACTTCGAGCAAGCCATCGCCAACCCCGAGGACCACGAGAGCATGCAGCAGGCCATCGCCCTCTACCGTGGCGACTTCCTGACCAGCGCCCCGCTCAGCGCCGCGCACTGGGTCGATACGCGCCGCATGCACCTGCAACAGCGCTACCTGAACGCGCTCGAACAACTCGCGCAATCCGTGGAGCAGCAGGCACCGCACCTCGCCATCCAATACTACCAACAAGTGCTGCAGATCGACGGCTGCCGCGAGCGCACCGCTACCCAACTCATGCGCCTCGCCGCCAGGTTCGGCAACCGCTCGCTGGTCTACAGCACCTTCGAGCAACTCAAAGGCTCGTTGCGCATGCTCGGAGCCACCCCCGAGCCAGCCACTGCCGCGCTCTACCAGCAACTGCACTAGCCGTGCGAGCCGTGCATGCACTACTGCAGGCCAACGCGCCTTGTTTGAGGCGTGCGTTGTTGTTGCTGGCGCAAAAGGACCAACTGCAGCCCCAGCGCCCGTGATCATGCCCCGCCATAAACGTGCAGCAACCAACATACCCCACAGCGACCGCAGTGCTACAGCGGCGTGGCATGCGCGTCAACGCCTTGCGCCCACCACCAAACGCGAGAGGGGAGAACAGCGTGGGGGGAGATAGCGCATTCATTGTTATGCTGAATGGAGCGCAGCCCTCACCGTCATTCTGAGATGCCGATATCGCGGTGCGATATGTAGAGGGGCAAAACATGGCTATGTTCTGAGTAGCGCAGCCCTCACCGTCATTCTGAACGCAGTGCGCAGCACGGAGTGAAGAATCTCCCCGTGCCATACGGCCTTGAGCGTCTGGGTTTTGTATTCAGGATGACAGCGCTTTTCGCTGCTTCCATTGTCATTCCGAATGGAGCGCATAGCGCGGAATGAGGAATCTCGTTGTTTTACGTTGTGTTCCACGCTGAGATCTCTCATTTCATTCGAGATGACAGCGCTTTTCCGCTGCTTTCACGTCGAGATCCTTCACTTCGCCTTGCGGCTCGTTCTGGATGACAGCGCTTTTTCGCTGCATTCACTGTCATTCCGAATGAAGCGCATAGCGCGGAATGAGGAATCTCGCTGCTTTACGTTGTATTCCACGCAGAGATCTCTCATTTCATTCGAGATGACAGCGCTTTTTCGTTGCTTTCACTGTCATTCCGAATGGAGCGCATAGCGCGAAATGAGGAATCTCGCTGCTTTACGTTGTGTTCCACGCTGAGATCTCTCCCCATTCGCTGCGCTCAGGGCTTCGACCGTTCGAGATGACAGCGCTTTTCGCTGCTTCCATTGTCATTCCGAATGAAGCGCATAGCGCGAAATGAGGAATCTCGCTGCTTTACGTTGTGTTCCACGCAGAGATCTCTCATTTCATTCGAGATGACAGCGCGTTTCGTTGCTTCTTCGATGAGATCCTTCACGTCGCCTTGCGGCTCGTTCAGGATGACAGCGCTTTTTCATGGAGCACAGCGAACAATTGTCATTCTGAGATGCCGATATCGCGGTGCGATATGTAGAGGGGCAAAACATGGCTATGTTCTGAGTAGCGCAGCCCTCACCGTCATTCTGAACGCAGTGCGCAGCACGGAGTGAAGAATCTCCCCGTCTCATTCAGCCTTGAGCGTTTGGGTTTTGTGTTCAGGGTGACAGCGCTTTTCGCTGCATTCACTGTCATTCCGAATGAAGCGCATAGCGCGGAATGAGGAATCTCGCTGCTTTACGTTGTGTTCCACGCTGAGATCTCTCCCCATTCGCTGCGCTCAGGGCTTCGACCGTTCGAGATGACAGCGCTTTTCGCTGCTTCCATTGTCATTCCGAATGAAGCGCATAGCGCGGAATGAGGAATCTCGCTGCTTTACGTTGTATTCCACGCAGAGATCTCTCATTTCATTCGAGATGACAGCGCTTTTTCGTTGCTTTCACTGTCATTCCGAATGAAGCGCATAGCGCGGAATGAGGAATCTCGTTGTTTTACGTTGTATTCCACGCAGAGATCTCTCATTTCATTCGAGATGACAGCGCTTT
>ERZ777003.53-NODE-53-length-204380-cov-14.163078_pt1 | contig 204380 bp, 192 predicted proteins | sample MGYA00374956_ERZ777003 | MGnify/ENA primary metagenome ERZ777003 (study PRJEB29302, sample SAMN06268252) | bioreactor metagenome | isolation source: Joint BioEnergy Institute, California, USA | place: USA:Joint BioEnergy Institute, California, USA | collected... | reverse complement strand
AGCACCGGCAGCGTCAGCAGCCAGACCGAGCCGCCGACGAGCACCGACCAGGAGAACAGCGGCGTGCGCCGCAGGGTCATGCCCGGGGCCCGCAGGGTGGCCACCGTCGTGACCACCGAGATCGTCGCCACGGCCAGGGCCACGATCACCGCGACCAGGGCGGCGACGTAGAGCGAGACGGCGTCGACGTCCCGGCCGAAGGGCCCGCCGTCGATGCCGTAGGCGGCGATGACCAGGGCGCCGGAGACCAGCCAGGTCCAGTAGGCGGCGGCGGTGGCCCGCGGGAAGGCGACCGTGGCCGCCCCGACCTGCAGGGGCACGACGGCGGTGGCCAGGCCGAGCAGCAGCGGGAGGACGCCGAGGAACAGCGCCCCCGTGGCCTGCAGCGTGACCATCCGGGGCAGCGTGTCGGCAGCGAAGATCTCCGACCCGGTGCTGTCGTACACCTCGACGCCGGTGAGGACGCCGATCACGCCCGCGGCGAGGAGGAACAGCAGCGACGTGCCGACGAAGAGCTTGCCGATCGTGCGCGGGTCGCCCGATCCGACCACGGCGGCCAGCCCGGTCGGCGGAGCCGACGGCGACGGCGCAGCGGCGGCCTCGAGGGCGGCGTCGCGAGGAGCTTCGGTCACGGTCATGAAAGCACCCTGGTCAGGTCAACGGCTGTGCTCGGGAATCTAGTCACATGCGTCTTCGGGCCACGAAAACGCGGGCGGCGCATCAGACCCCCGAGCGGACGAGCTGATCGAGCGCCATCGCGCCGAACAGCAGGGTGATGTACGAGATCGACCACGTGAACACCCGCATGGCCGCCCCGGGGGTGGCCTCGCGCAGCAGGCGCACGGCGTACCACGTGAAGATCCCGCCCAGCACGAGGGCCGCCCCGAGGTAGATGTGGCCCATCCCCGCCACCGGCGCGAAGAGCACCGTGAGGGCCCACAGGAGCAGCGTGTAGAGGAGGATGCGGACCGCGGTGGTCCGCAGGCTGGCGACGACCGGCAGCATCGGCACCTCGGCCCGGGCGTAGTCGTCGCGGTAGCGGATGGCCAGCGCCCAGAAGTGCGGCGGCGTCCAGTAGAAGATGACGGCGAACAGGACGACCGGCGCCCAGTCGAGCGTGCCGGTGACCGCCGCCCAGCCGACGAGCACGGGGACCGCGCCGGCGGCGCCGCCGATGACGATGTTGCTCGTCGAGGTCCGCTTCAGCCACAGCGTGTAGACGAAGACGTAGAAGAGGCACGCCGACACCGCGAGCACGGCCGACAGCAGGTTGACCGTGCCCCACAGGAGGGCGAAGGCCGCCACCTCGAGGGCGATGGCGAAGGTGAGGGCCGCCCGGGGCGTGACCGCGCCGGTGGCCAGCGGGCGGTGGCGCGTCCGCTTCATCACCTTGTCGATGTCGCGGTCGGCGACCATGTTCATGGCGTTGGCGCCACCCGCGGCCGCCGTGCCCCCGACGACCGTGGCCGCCACCAGCCACGGCGACGGCAGGCCCCGCTCGGCGACGATCATGGTCGGCACCGTGGTGACCAGCAGGAGCTCGATGATGCGGGGCTTCGTCAGCGCGACGTAGGCGCCGATCCGGGTGCGCAGGGAGCGCACAGGGGGGTCCACGGCGGTCAACACAACACCGGGGAGCCTACGCCCGGCCGTTCGGGGCGGGCCAAAGGGCCCACCCCCGAGGGACCATGGTCACCGGCGCGGGGCCGCGGCCCGTCTCCGTTCGGCCACGCGGTGGCCCCGGCCGTAGCCTGGGAGCCCGTGCGGCCCCTCCGCGTCCCTCCCCCCGTCCTCCGGCGCGTCGCGCTCGCGCTGCTGGTGTCGCTGGTCGCCGTCAGCGTCATCGGCGCGGTCGTGCGCCTGACCGGCTCGGGCCTGGGCTGCTCCACCTGGCCCAACTGCGAGCCCGACAGCTTCACCCCCCGCTCGGCCAGCGACGGCCACGCCATGGTCGAGTTCACCAACCGGCTGGTCAACGCGGCCGTCGGGCTGCTCGGCGTGGCCGCGGTCGTCGGCGCCCTCCGCCGCGACCCCCGCCGCTCGGACCTCGTCCGCTGGGCGCTGGCCACCTTCGCCTGGATCGCCGGCAACGGGCTGGTCGGCGCGCTCGTCGTGTGGCTGCACCTGGCCCCGGTCTCGGTCATCGCCCACTTCGTGCTGGCCCTCGGGGCCATCTGGAGCGGCCTCCAGCTCTACGCCCGCACGGGCGACGACCGGGCGCCCGACCGCCCCCGCCGGGCCACCGCCACCCCCCGGTTCGTCGCGGCCGTGCGGGCGCTCACCGTCGCGGCCGGGCTGGTGCTGGTGAGCGGGACGATCGTGACCGGCAGCGGGCCGCACGCGGGCGACGAGCGGGCCGACCGACTCGACCTGGCGATCGACGACGTCGCCCGGGCCCACGGCGTGTCGATGGTGCTCTTCCTCGCCCTGACCCTCTACGTCGCCCACCGGGCCCGGCGGGGCGACGCCGGCCCGGGCGTCGTGCGCCGCACCCACGAGCTGCTGGGGGTGATCGTCGCCCAGGGGGCCCTCGGCTACTGGCAGTACTTCGCCGGCATCCCCGCCTGGCTCGTCGGCTTCCACGTGCTCGGCGCCCTCCTCGTGTGGCTCGCCGTGCTGCGCCTGTGGCTGGCGCTGTCCGAGCCGGCCGGGGCCGGGGCCGAGGAGCCGGGCGCGCTGCCCGCCGACCGGGGGGCGGCGCTGGGTGCGAGCGCCGCCCAGCCGGCCGCCCCGGGGCGGGGTGCGGGTGCCCACCCGGCGACGACGTGACCCCCGGCGCGCGACAATGGGACCCGTGGTGACCGCCGGTCCTGCGACCGCCCCCGTCGAGACCGACCAGCCGGTCGGCGACACCGACGCGGACCCCGACCGGCCCTGGGTCGTCATCGTCTGGAACGACCCCATCAACCTGATGTCCTACGTCACCTTCGTCCTGCAGAAGCTGTTCGGCTACCCCTACGAGGTCGCCGAGAAGCTCATGCTGCAGGTGCACTACGAGGGCCGGGCGGTGGTGTCCAGCGGCACCCGCGAGAAGGCCGAGCTCGACGTGTTCCGGCTGCACGAGCACGGGCTCTGGGCCACCATGCAGCAGGACTGACCGTGCTGTTCGACCGCGACCGGGCCAGGCGCCGGGGGCCGGGGCGCTACCAGGTCAAGCTGCGCCCGAACGAGCGGGCCCTCGTGGCCGACCTCGTCGGCCAGCTCCGCGAGCAGCTGCTGGCCTCGACCGACGACCCGGCGGTGCGCCGGCTGTTCCCGCCGGCCTACCCCGACGACGCCGAGCGGGACGCCGGCTACCAGGTGCTGACCCGGGACACGCTGCTCGAGCAGCGGCTGGCCGCCCTCGACACGGTCGAGCAGAGCCTCGACGGCCGCGAGCTCGACGAGGGCGGGATGACGGCGTGGATGACCACGCTCAACGCCCTCCGGCTGGTGCTCGGCACCCGGCTCGACGTCGACGAGGAGCCGCCGGCGCTCGACCCGTCCGACCCGATGGCGCCGGCCTACGCGGTCTACGAGTTCCTGGGCTGGTTGCTGTCGCAGGTCGTCGACGTGCTGAGCGCCGACCTGCCGCCGGCCGCCGAGAGCTGAGCCGCGCGGGCCGGGCGGTCGGGGCTCAGGTGATGCCGAGGCACTCGTCGACCTCGGCCTCGGGCACCTTGGACGGATCGTCCTCGGGCGTGATGTGCATGCCCTCGCCGAAGTAGCCCCAGGCCAGCTCGTTGAACAGCAGCTCGCGGCCGTCCTTGCACTCGAGCCGCACCGGGCGGGGCGAGAGCAGCTCGTCGCCCCGGGTGCACGCGAGGCCGAAGTTCTCGTTGTCGATGACCGCGCCCTCGACGTAGACGTCCTCGCAGGCCGGGAGATCGGTGGGGGCGACGGTGCTGCCCGACGGCGAGGCGGCGCTGTCGCCCGCGCACCCCGCCAGCGCCACCGCCCCGACCAGGGCGGCTGCCACGATCCCGAACCGGTCCATGGGGGCGGCAGGTTAGTGGCCGGCGGGCGGGGCCCGCTCCCGTGCGGGCCCCTGACCACCCGATTTGGCAGCGGGCGGGGGGCTGCTAGTGTGTTGGGCCGCTCCCGCGGCGGCTCGAGCCCCCATCGTCCAGCGGCCTAGGACGCCGCCCTTTCAAGGCGGTAACACGGGTTCGAATCCCGTTGGGGGTGCACACTTGACAACCGAGATCGAGGTCCCGTGGTGCAGTTTGGAGTGCACGCCGGCCTGTCAAGCCGGAGGCCGCGGGTTCAAATCCCGTCGGGACCGCCACCGCTCCGCCCCCAGCCGGGGGCGGAGCGCTTGGTCGGGTAGCTCAGTTGGCAGAGCGTCCGCCTGAAAAGCGGAAGGTCACCGGATCGACGCCGGTCCCGACCACCACCGACGACCAGCCGCCCCGGGCTGGTCGTCACCGCGTCCGGGGCCCGGGCGCGATCCGCCCGGGGGCCGCCTCAGGACGTGGGGCGCACCGCCGCGGCGGTGCGCTCGAGGGCGTCGGCGACGCGGGCGCGGAGCCGGTCCGCGAGCGGCGGGCGCGGCCGCGCCGGCCGGCCGCGGGACGGCGCGCAGGCGCGGCGCCTCCCCCTGCGGCTGGGGCACGGACGCCGCGAACGACGGGACCAGGAACGACACCAGCTCGGCGGCGCCTGCCGGCGACAGGTGGAACGTCTCGGCGCACCAGCTGCCCCGCCACAGGCTGACGTTCACGAACCCGTGGCCCGTCCGGGGGCGAGCGACAACCCAGGGTTGTCGCCAGCAGATCGACAACCTAGGGTTGTCGCATGGCACCGCAGGGGAACCCCGTCCCGATCCGCCTCGACGACCTCATCGAGGCGATCCGGGGGGCGCACGACGACGTCCTGGCCCAGCTGCAGAGCGCGATGGAGGTGGCCGACCACCTCGGCGAGCTGGCCGACCACCTGATCGGGCACTTCGTCGACCAGGCCCGCCGGGCCGGGGCGTCGTGGACCGACATCGGCCGGGCGATGGGCGTGACCAAGCAGGCGGCCCGCAAGCGCTTCCTGCCCAAGGCCCCCGGGGACATCACCGAGCTCGACGCCCACACCGACTTCGCCCGGTTCACGCCCCGGGCGAGGCAGGCCGTCCTGGCCGCCCACGACCACGCCCGCCGGGCCGGCCACCCCGAGGTCGCGCCGGCCCACCTCGTCCTCGGGCTGCTCACCCAGCCCGAGGCCATCGCCGCCCGCGCCATCGAGGACGCCGGCACGACGCTGGACGCGGTCCGCGAGCTGGCCACCGCCGCGTTGCCGCCCCCCGGCGAGCCGCGGGAGGGGCTCGTCCCCTACGGCCTCGAGGCCCGCAAGGTGCTCGAGCTGACGCTCCGCGAGGCGCTCCGGCTCGGGCACAACTACATCGGCACCGAGCACCTGCTGCTCGCGCTGCTCGACGCCGAGCCCGAGGACGGACCGCTCACGACCGCGGGGATCGACAAGGCCGGCGCCGAGCGGTTCGTCGCCGAGACGCTCGCCCGGCTCTGACGGGAGCCCGGCTCAGATGTTCGACGCGTCGGCCGGGGTGCCGTCGAGCGGTGGCGCCCCCGGCTCGGGCTCGACCTCGGCCGGGGCGTGGTCGTCGACGGCGTAGGCGGTCATCGACAGCGACCCCATCGCGTACCCCTCGACCAGCGGGACGGCGGGGCGGCCGGCGGCGCTCGCCAGGCCGGCCACGTAGAGCAGGGGGATGAAGTGGTCGGGCGTCGGCACGGCGAGCCGGTAGGCCTCGTGGCGGACCACCCGCAGGACGTCGGCGGGCGACGAGGCCATGACCTCCCGCACCTCCTCGTCGAAGTCCCGCGCCCAGGGGAAGGCCAGGTCGGGCTGCGACCAGTCGACCAGCCGCAGGTTGTGCACGACGTTCCCGCTGCCGACGATCACGACACCGCGCTCCCGCAGCGGCGCGAGCGCGGCGCCGAGCTCGAGGTGGTGCTCGAGCGGCTTCTGGGCGTTGACGGAGAGCTGCAGCACCGGCACGTCGGCCTCGGGGAAGGCGTGGACGAGCACCGACCAGGTGCCGTGGTCGAGGCCCCAGCTGTCGGCGTCGAGGCCGACCCAGGTGGGGTGCAGGAGGTCGGCGACCTCCTCGGCCAGCTCGGGGTCGCCGGGCGCCGGGTACTGCACGGCGAACAGCTCGTCCGGGAAGCCGTAGAAGTCGTGGATCGTCCGGGGCCGGGCCATCGCCGTGACCGCCGTGGCGTTGATGTACCAGTGCGCGGACACGACGAGCACGGCCCGGGGGCGGGGGACGCTCTCGCCGAAGGCCCGCCACGCCTCGGTGTAGCGGTTCCGCTCCAGCGCGTTCATCGGGTTGCCGTGGCCGAGGAAGGCCACGGGGGCGAGCGCCCCCGACGGTGCGGTCATCGCCGTCCTCCTCGCGCGATGCCGGTGTGGCCGTCGCAGTCGCCCTCGCACGCGGCCTCCAGGCCCTCGAGCACGGTGGTCATCATCTCGGCCAGGGCGTCGAGCTGCTCGGGCGTCAGCCGGTCGATGAAGTAGCGGCGCACGGCGGCCACGTGCCCGGGCGCCGCGGCCTCGATGGCGGCGCGGCCCCGCTCGGTCACGACCACGTAGGCGCCCCGCTGGTCGCTGGGGCAGCGCTCGCGGCGGACGAGCCCCCGGGCCTCCATGCGCGAGACGTGGTGCGAGACCCGGCTCTTCTCCCAGCCGAGCTCCCGTCCGAGCTGGTAGGCGCGGAGCCGGCCGTCCGGCTGGTCGGTGAGCACGACGAGGACCGTGTAGTCGGGGTAGGAGAGCTCGGAGTCGGCTGCCAGCTCGCGGCTCAGCTGCGAGGTCAGGCGCAGCTGCACGGCCTGGAGGGCGCGCCAGGCGCGCGCCTCGCGCTCGTCGAGCCACCGGACCTCGGTCATGGCGCCAGGATAGGGGAAGAAGGTTGACATGTCACCGATCTGCCGGCACCCTAGTGGTTGACACGTCATCGAACTCGTCCCGCCACGGAGGAAGACAGACCATGAGCGACGCCACCATCACCAGGGCCCCCACCGGCACCTACGCCATCGACCCCGCCCACAGCCGCATCGGCTTCGTGGCCCGGCACGCGATGGTCACGAAGGTCCGGGGCTCGTTCAACGAGTACGAGGGCACCGGCTACTTCGACGCCGAGGACCCGTCGCGGTCCCACCTGTCGCTCACGATCCAGGCCGCGAGCATCGACACCCGGAACGCCGACCGCGACGCCCACCTGCGCAGCAACGACTTCTTCGACATGGAGAACCACCCGACCATCGAGTTCCGCAGCTCGGCGGTCGAGCAGGTGGACGACACGACCTACCGGGTGACCGGCGACCTCACCATCAAGGGCATCACCCGGCCGGTCACCTTCGACCTCGAGTACACGGGCACGGCCGTCGACCCCTTCGGCAACACCCGCCTCGGCCTGGAGGGCAGCGTCGTCGTCAACCGCAAGGACTGGGGCCTCACCTGGAACGCGCCCCTCGAGACCGGCGGCGTGCTCGTCAGCGAGAAGGTCACGCTCGAGTTCGAGGTCTCGGCCATCCTGCAGAAGGACGAGCAGCAGTCCTGACCCGGCCGCTCCCGGACCGGTCGCCGACCGGTCCGGCGGCCACCGCCGCGGCGCCCGGCCGGCCCTCGTGGGCCGTGCCGGGCGCCTTCGCGATCGGGGCGCGGCCCGTGGTTGGATGACGGCCATGCGACCCACGCTCCAGCCCGGGATCTTCGCCGTGGGCACCCGGTCCCACCACCACCTCCACTTCGACGTCGACCCCGAGGCGCCGGCGCCCGAGGTCCTCGGCGCGCTGCGGCGCATCCGCGAGCACGCCACGACCATCGCCGGCGTGAACGTCGTCGTGGGCCTCGGCAGCGAGCTGTGCGCCCGGATCGCCCCCGACCGGCTGCCCGAGGGCGTGGGGCCGTTCGAGACGCTGGTCGGCCCGGACGGCTGCACCATCCCCGGCGACCAGCACGACCTGTGGGTGTGGCTCCACTCGGCCCTGCCGGACGCGGTCTTCGACGTGGCGCTGGCCACGAACCGGTGCCTCGAGGGCGTGGCCACCGTGGCGGTCGAGCGGCCATGCTTCACCTACCAGACGAGCCGCGACCTCACCGGCTTCGAGGACGGCACCGAGAACCCGCCGCTGGACCGGGCGATCGACCTGATCGCCGTGCCCCCGGGCCGGCCGGGCGCCGGCAGCAGCATCGTGCTCGTCCAGCACTGGGTGCACGACCTGGAGGCGTTCCAGGCGCTGGACGACGAGGAGAAGGACCAGGTGATCGGCCGCCACCGGCTGACCGGCGAGGCGATCCCCCGCGACCGGCGCTCGCCCCGGGCCCACATCAGCCGGGTCTCGATCGAGGACGAGGACGGCGAGGAGCTCCAGATCTTCCGGCGGTCGGTCGCCTACGGCGGCGTGCTCGAGCACGGGCTCGAGTTCGTCGCCTTCAGCCCCGACGTGGCCCGGCTCGACGCCATGCTCCGGCGCATGGTCGGCATCGGCGACGGGGTGCGCGACCGCCTCACCGACATCTCGACCTGCCGGGCCAGCGCCTGGTACGTGGCGCCCCCGGTCGAGGCGTTCGTCCCCGGCTGAGCCCCGGTCGCCGCGGCCGCCGGGGCGGGCCGCGATCAGGCCCAGGCGGGCACGCGCTCGTCGCGGGTGCCGACGATGCAGCCCACGGCCACCAGGAGCAGGCCGGCGCCGCCCACCCACACGCCGAGCGCCGGGTCGGGGGCCAGGTCCTCGCCGAAGAAGTCGTTGGCCGCGGCGGCGTGGACCACCAGGGAGGTCAGCGCCATGAGCGCCCCGCACAGCCGGGGCCCGACGCGGCCCTCGCGGTCGAGGCCGTTCACGAGCAGCCCGACCACCCCGAGCGTGAGGCCCCAGACGACCAGCCGGGCCGCCTGCCCCGTCGGCACGACCCAGGCGGAGAAGACCAGGCCGACCGCGGCCCACCCCAGCGCGACCCAGCCCAGGAAGAGCGCGTAGGCGTCGAAGAGGTGGTCGCGGACGAGCCCGTCGGCGCCGTGCATCTCGCGGAAGATGTCGCGGAAGTCGCCCAGGGTCATGCTCTGGCCGGCCTCGTCGACCCAGTCGAGGGCCGTCAGCGACAGCACGAACAGGAGCAGACCGGCGATCCCGAGCACCAGCCCCACGCCCGGGCGGTGGCGCAGCCGGGTGAGGTGCTGGCCGTGGGGGACCGGGCCGGGCGGCGGCGCCCAGCCACCGGCGGGGCGCGGCGGCGCGCCAGGTCCCGGCGGCCACGGGGAGGGCGGGGTGCCGGGCCCCGGCGGCCCCCACGGCGGCGGCGCGCCCGACCCCGGCGCGACACCCGGCGCCGGCGGCACGCCCGGCCGTGGTGGCGAGCCGGGCGCGGGCGGCGGCGGTGGCCAGCCGCCCGGCGCCGGGCGCGGCGGGACCCCTGGCGCGAGGGCGTCCTCGCGGTCGCGATCGCTCATCCCCCGACCTCGTCGTGCGGTCACGGCCCCGACCGGGAGGTCAGGGCTGCGGCGGGCGGTGCATGCGGCAGACGCCCTCCTCGACCGCCGTCCGGGCGACGGCCTCGGCGACCCGGGGCGCCACCCGCTCGTCGAACACCGACGGGACGATGTGGTCGTGGGCCAGCTGGTCCTCGTCGACGCAGGCCGCGATGGCCTCGGCCGCGGCCAGCTTCATCCCCTCGGTGATCGACGTCGCCGCCACGTCGAGCGCGCCCCGGAAGATGCCGGGGAAGGCGAGGACGTTGTTGATCTGGTTGGGGTAGTCGCTGCGGCCGGTGGCGATGACCGCGGCGACGCCGTCGGCCTCCTCCGGCGTGATCTCCGGGTCGGGGTTCGCCAGCGCGAACACGATGGGGTCCGGCGCCATCGTCCGCAGCTCGGCGGCGGTGACGAGCCCCGGCCCCGACACGCCGATGAACACGTCGGCACCCGGCAGCACCTCGGCCAGCGAGCCCTCGCGGCGCTCGGGGTTGGTGTTCTCGGCGAACCAGAGCTTGGCCACGTTGAGGTCGTCGCGGCCGGCCCAGATCGCCCCCTTGCGATCGACGCCGATGATCTCGCCGACCCCGGCGGAGATGAGGATCTTGCTGATGGCCACGCCGGCCGCGCCGACACCGGCGATGACCACCCGCAGGTCGGACATCTTCTTGCCGACCAGCTTGAGGGCGTTCTCCAGCGCCGCCAGGGTGACGACCGCCGTGCCGTGCTGGTCGTCGTGGAACACCGGGATGTCGAGGCGCTCCTTCAGCCGCTCCTCGACCTCGAAGCACTCCGGGGCCGCGATGTCCTCCAGGTTGATCCCGCCGAAGACCGGCGCGATGCGGGCGACGGTCTCGACGATCTCGTCGGCCGAGTCGACGTCGAGGCAGATCGGGAACGCGTCGACGCCGGCGAAGTGCTTGAAGAGCAGCGCCTTGCCCTCCATGACCGGCAGCGCCGCCTCGGGGCCGATCCGGCCGAGGCCCAGCACCGCCGAGCCGTCGGAGACGATGGCGACGGTGTTCTTCTTGATGGTCAGGTCGTGGACGCGCTGCGGGTCCTGGGCGATGGCCTGGCAGACCCGGGCCACGCCCGGCGTGTAGGCCATCGACAGGTCGTCCCGGTCGTTGACCGGCATGCGGGCCAGGACCTCGATCTTGCCGCCGTCGTGCATGAGGAAGGTGCGGTCGAGCACCTCCAGCACCTCGCAGCCCTCGAGGCCCTCGGCCGCCGCCCGCACCTGGGCGATGTGGGCCTCGTCGCGGCAGTTGACGACCAGGTCCTCCTCGAGCACCGGCCCCCGTACGTCGAAGCCCCCGATCGCGGTGATGTTGCCACCGGCGTCACCGATCGCCGTGGCGAGGCGGCCCAGCGAGCCCGGTCGGTTGTCCAGCCGGACCCGGAGACGGATCGAGTACGCAGCTGTCGGGGATGCCACGGACGGAACGTAGCCGCGACGACGCACCTCACGGTAACCGGTGCCCCGTCGTGCGGCCGCCGCCACCCGACGTGGCGTGATCGGAGCGGCCCGGACTCGCGCGTGGGGTGGCACTACCCTCGGGGCGTGACCGGAGTCTTCGACATCGTGGCATCCGACGAGTTCGAGCAGGTGTCGTACTTCCACGACGCCGCCACCGGTCTCCGGGCGATCGTCGCCATCCACTCGACGGCGCTCGGGCCGGCGCTCGGGGGGACCCGCTTCTACCCCTACGCCACCGAGGAGGAGGCGCTCGTCGACGTGTGCCGCCTCGCCCGGGCGATGACCTACAAGCACGCCGTCTGCGGCAACGACCTGGGCGGTGGCAAGGCGGTCATCATCGGCGACCCGGCGACCCTGCGCAGCGAGGCGCTCTTCCGGGCCTACGGCCGCTTCGTCGAGGGCCTGAACGGCCGCTACATCACCGCCGAGGACGTCGGCACGACGCAGGCCGACATGGACCTGGTCCGCCGGGAGACCCGGTACGTCACCGGCGTGAGCGAGTCGCTCGGCGGCTCGGGCGACCCCTCCCCCGCCACGGCGTGGGGCGTGCTGTGGGCCATGAAGGCCGTCGCCGAGCGCCTGTGGGGCTCGCCGTCGCTCGCCGGCCGGCACGTGTGCATCTCGGGCCTCGGCAAGGTCGGTGCCACGCTGGCCCGGCACCTGGCCGAGGAGGGGGCCAAGCTCACGGTCGCCGACGTGCGCCCCGAGGCCGTCGACGCCGTGGTCGAGCAGCACGGCGCCGTGCCGGTCGCCCCCGAGCAGGCGCACGCGGTGCCCTGCGACATCTTCTCGCCCTGCGCCCTCGGCGGCGTGCTCGACGCGACGACCGTGCCCGAGCTGCGCTGCGACGCCGTCGTCGGCTCGGCCAACAACCAGCTGGCGACGCCGGCGGACGCCGAGCGCCTCCGGCACCGGGGGATCATCTACGCCCCCGACTTCGTGGCCAACGCCGGCGGCGTCATCAACATCGCCGAGGAGCCGCACGGCTACGACCGCCAGCGGGCCTACGACCGCATCCGGTCGATCTACGACACGCTGCTCGCCGTGTTCGACCGGGCCGACGCCGAGGGCACCACCACCGCCGAGGCCGCCGACCGCATCGCCCGCGAGCGCATCGCCGCGGTGGGCGCGACGCGGCTCATCCGCACCGGCGCCTGAGCCCCGGGCGGGTGCCCCGGGGCCCGCCGCGGGTCGCTAACGTCAGCCGCCGTGGCCCTCGCACTCGTCTCCGTGGTGGCGGTCGTCGCGGTGGCCGTCGCGGTCGCCCTCGACGTGGCCCGCCGCCGGACGGCCGGGGCGCTCGCCGCCGCCCGGGCCGACGTCGAGCGGCTCGACGGGCAGCTCGCCGCCGTGGCCGCGGAGCGCGACGACCTGCGGGCCCGGGCCGAGCGCGACGAGCAGGAGGCCGGCCGCCTGCGGTCCGAGGCCGGCGACCTGCGCAAGCAGGTCGAGGACCTGACGATGCTGCTGGAGGCGACGACGGCCGGCCGGGACGGCGCCGACGAGCGCGAGGTCGCCGGCCTCTGGCAGCTGCTGCGGGCGCACGTCACCCGGCGGTGGGCCGCGGTGGTCGGCGTCCCGCCCGACGGGCGCACGCTGGTCGACGGCGGCCCGGCCGACCAGTTCGTCGAGGCGCTGGCCCGCGAGACCGAGCGCCTGCGCGAGGAGGTCGGCGTCGAGGTCGACCTCGCCGTCCCGCCGGCCGGCCCCGAGGGCCTCGGCGAGGCCGGGGGCACGCGGCTCGTCGCCATGCTGGTCGCGGCGCTCGAGCTGCTCGGCGTGCTGGCCACCTCGGCCCAGCGGGTCACGGTCGAGGTCGGCGACAAGCTGGTCATCACCGGCGACGGGTGGTCCGACCCCCACGGCGAGCTGGAGGTCGCCCACGGGCGCGTGGCCGCCGCCGGGGTCGGCGTCGCCCCCCTCGACGTCGACGGCGACCGGGTCCGCCTCGTCCTGCGACCCTGAGCCGCGGCCCGCGACCGCCGGGCCCGGCCGGCCGGGGCGGCACGCGGGGGTGGCCGGCGCTCAGGACGTGGCGGCGACGTCGCGCTCGTAGGGGAAGCCGAGGTCCGGCGCCGTGACCAGCGGGCGCAGCGGGATGCCCAGCTCGGCGGCCATCTCGCCCACCGTGCCGCCCCGGTCGACCACCGGCACGAGCAGCACGACCTCGGCGCCGTGCGCCCGCACCACCTCGGCGGCCTCCAGCATCGACACGCCCCGGGTGACGGCGTCCTCGGTGATGGCCACCCGGTCACCGGGGTCGAGCGCGCCGGCGATGCGCCCGCCGGCGCCGTGGCCCTTCTCCTCCTTGCGCACGCTGAACGCCTTGAGCGGGCGCCCCCGCACGGCGGCGATCGCCGCGGTGGCGAAGGCGGCGGCGTCCGCCCCCATGGTCAGGCCGCCGATGGCCGTGACGTCGTCGGGCAGCACGGCGAGGATGGCGTCGGCGACGAGCAACATGCCGTCGGGCCGGCAGGTCGTCTGCTTGGCGTCGACGAACCAGTTGCTGCGCCGGCCCGACTTGAGGACGAAGTCGCCGCGGCGCACGGCGTGGCGCAGCAGGTGCTCGACGAGGGCCCGGTGGACCTCGGGCGGCACGCTCACCGCAGGTGCACCTCCCGCCCGTCGCCGTCGGCGGCGACCAGGGTCCCCACCACCGCGGCGGCGTGGCCCTCCTCCCGCAGGAGCTCGACGGCCCGGCCCGCGTCGCCCTCGGGGACGACCACCACCATGCCCAGGCCGAGGTTGAAGACCCGGGCCATCTCGGCGTCGTCGACCTCGCCCCGGCGCTGGATCTCGGTGAACACGCGGGGCACCTCCCAGGACCGGCGGTCGAGCTCGGCGTCGACGCCGGCGGGCAGCACCCGGGGCAGGTTGCCGACCAGGCCGCCGCCGGTGACGTGGGCGACGGCCCGCACGTCGACGTCGCCGAGCAGCCGCCGCACGGCGGGGGCGTAGATCACCGACGGCCGCAGCAGCTCGTCGCCGACCGTGCACCCGTCGTAGAGCTCGTCGTCCAGCGACAGCCCCGCCCGCTCCAGCAGCACCCGGCGGGCGAGCGAGTAGCCGTTGGCCCGCAGCCCCGGTGACGGCAGGCCGACCAGCACGTCGCCGGGCCGGACCGCCTCGCCGGTGATGACGCCGTCGCGCTCGACCACCCCGACGGCGAAGCCGACGAGGTCGAACTCGCCGGGCGCCATGGCCCCGGGGTGCTCGGCCATCTCGCCGCCCACGAGGGCGCACCCCGCCCGCCGGCAGCCCTCGACGACCCCGGACACCAGCGCGTCGACCATGTCGGGGTCCAGGCGGCCGACCGAGATGTAGTCGAGCATGAACAGCGGCTCGGCGCCCTGGCACACGATGTCGTCGACGCACATGGCGACGAGGTCGATGCCGATCGTGTCGTAGCGGCCGGCGGCCCGGGCGACCATGGCCTTGGTCCCGACGCCGTCGGTCGAGGACACGAGCACCGGGTCGCGGTAGCCGGCCGGCAGCCCGACGAGCCCGCCGAAGCCGCCGATGTCGCCCACCACCTCGGGCCGGAAGGTCGAGCGGACCTTCCCCTTGATGCGCTCGACCGCGGCCTCGCCCGCGGCGATGTCGACCCCGGCGGCGGCGTAGGTCTCGCCCACGGCCGGCCTCAGGCGGTCGTCCCGTCGAGGGCGGGCTGCACGACGTGGCCGGCGTCGAGCACGGACCGGTCCTCGAGGACGTCCTTGCGCAGCGTGACCGGCACCTCGACCGGGTAGTCGCCGGTGAAGCAGGCGTCGCAGAAGCCCGCGCCCGGCGCCCCGGTGGCGTCCACCAGCCGGTCGAGCGACAGGTAGGCGAGGCTGTCGGCGTCGAGGTAGTCGCGCACCCCCTCGACGTCGAGGCTGCGGGCGATCAGCTCGCTGCGGTCGCCGGTGTCGATGCCGTAGAAGCACGACCACATGACCGGCGGCGAGGTGATGCGGAGGTGCACCTCGCGGGCGCCGGCCTCGCGCAGCATGCGGACGAGCTGGCGCTGGGTCGTGCCCCGCACGATCGAGTCGTCCACGACGACCAGCCGCTTGCCCTCGACGTTCTCCCGCAGGGGGTTGAGCTTCATGCGCACCGTCCGGGCCCGCATCTCCTGGTTCGGCGCGATGAAGCTGCGGCCCACGTAGCGGTTCTTCACCAGCCCCTGCCCGAAGGGGATGCCGCTCGCCCGGGCGAAGCCCTCGGCGGCCGGCACGCCCGACTCGGGGACGCCCATCACCATGTCGGCGTCGGCCGGCGCCTGGGCGGCGAGGTGCTCGCCCATGCGGATGCGGGCCTGGTGGACGCTCTGGCCGTAGAGCCGGGTGTCGGGGCGGGCGAAGTAGACGAACTCGAACAGGCACAGCCGGGGCTCGGGCCCGTCCGGGCCGAACGGGTGCTCCGAGCGCAGGCCGTCGTCGTCGACGACGACCATCTCGCCCGGCTCGAGCTCGCGGACGAACTCGGCACCGACGATGTCCAGCGCCGGCGACTCGGAGGCCAGCACCCAGCCGCCGTCCAGCCGGCCGAGGCAGAGCGGCCGGAACCCGTGCGGGTCGCGGACGCCGATGATCCGGCTCTCGTCCATGAGGACGAGGGAGAAGGCGCCCCGGAGACGGGTGACGACGGCGGCGACCGCCCGCTCGAGCGCGACGCGGCCGCCGCGGCCGGGCCCGTCGCCGTCCCCGGCCCCGCGGTCGACCGCGTGCACGTCGGCGACGGCGGCGTCACCCTCGCCCAGGGCGGTGAGCTCGGCCGCGATGAGCTCGGCGATGAGGTCGCTGTCGCTCGTCACCGTGCCGGCGAGCATCCCCGCCTCGCGGGCCAGCTCCTCGATGTTGACGAGGTTGCCGTTGTGCCCGAGGGCCAGCATGTGGTCGCCGACCGAGCGGTAGACGGGCTGGGCGTTGCGCCAGGTCGACGAGCCCGTCGTCGAGTACCGGCAGTGGCCGATGGCCAGGTGCCCGACCAGGCCGGCCAGCGTGCGGTCGTCGAAGACGCTGGCCACCAGGCCCTGGTCCTTGACGACGGTGAGGTGCTCGCCGTCGCTCACCGCCATGCCGGCGGCCTCCTGCCCCCGGTGCTGCAGGGCGAACAGGCCCAGGTAGGTGACGTGGGCCACCGAGTGGCCGCGCGCGTGCACGGCGAAGACCCCGCAGGCCTCCTTCGGGTGGTCGGCGTCAGCGCCGGCGTCGGCGCCGATCACCCTCGACCGCTGCGCGTCGCTCACGGTGACAGTCTGCCGTGCGGGCCCCCCGTCGAGGCGAACCGGGAGGTCGCCCCCGCCGGCGGGCCGGACACGGCGCCGGTCGTCCCCTACGCTGCCCGCCGATGGCGCTCGTGCTGCGGTCACCCACCTTCGTCAAGCTCGCCAAGTACTCGATGGCGTCGGTGGTCGGCATGGCGGTCGGCCAGCCGGTGCTGTGGCTGTGCTTCGGGCCCCTCGGGTGGTCCGCCATCCCCGCCAACCTCGCGTCGGTGACGGCGGGCTCCGTGCCCAACTACCTGATCAACCGGCACTGGACCTGGCACCAGACCGGCAGGAACCGCCTGTGGGGCGAGGTCGTGCCGTTCTGGGTGATGTCGGCGCTGGGGATGCTGGCGTCGATGTTCGCGGTCTCGTACGCGGAGCGCCGGTGGGACACCACGTTCGCGGTCGCCGTGGCCCAGCTCAGCGGTTTCGGCGCCCTGTGGGTCGCCAAGTTCCTCGTCCTCGACCGGATCATGTGGAGGATCGTCCACGACCTCCAGCCCGACGTGGCCATCGACGAGGCCGGCGCCGGGCTGGTGGGCGCGCTGTCGCTCGACGGCACCGACGGCGAGCCGCCGCTGCCGCCCGACGGCGACGGCCGGCACCGCGAGGCGCCGCTCCCCTCCCAGGCCGACGACCGGCGCCGCTGAGCCCGGCCGGGGCTCAGCCCTGGGTGGTGCCGTGCCCGAGCAGGGCCGGCAGCTTCCCCTCCCAGGCGTCGACGACCTCGGCGACGGCCAGGTCGACGCCGGGGCCCGCGAGCCCCTCGACGACGAACCGGTCGCCGCCCGCCTCGCCGAGGAGCGCGCCGGGCACGCCGGCCGCCGTGTGCCGGCGGTGCACCTCGCCGAGGGCGGCGGGGTCGACGGCGAGGACGAACCGGCTGGGCGTCTCGCCGAACAGCCACCGGTGCCCGGCGCCGTCGGGCGCCCGCACGACGGCGCCGACGCCGCTGCGGGCCACCATCTCGACGAGCGCCGGCCCGAGCCCGTCCGCGGTGTCGTGCACGCCGAGCACCAGCCCGTCGGCCACCAGCTCCCGCACCAGCTCGCACAGCGCCCGGTGGGCCTCGAGGTCGAGGGCGGGCGGGGCCCCGGCCCGGTGCCCCCGCCGCCAGGCCCAGGCCGACCCGGAGAGGGTGTCGGGCTCGGCGCCGAGCGCCACGAGGCGGGTGCCCTCGACGAGCCCGACGCCGGGCGGCGGCGCCTCCAGGCGGTCGACCAGGCCGACCACGGCGACGACCGGCGTCGGGTCGATGTCGCGGCCGCGGGTCTCGTTGTAGAGGCTGACGTTGCCCCCCACGACCGGCACCGACAGGGCGCGGGCGGCCTCGGCCATGCCGTCGACCGCCTCGGAGAGCTGCCACATGACCTCGGGGTGCTCGGGGTTGCCGAAGTTGAGGCAGTTGACGAGCGCCAGCGGGCGGGCACCGACGCAGGCCAGGTTGGCGACGGCCTCGGCGACGACGAGGGCGGTGCCGCGGCGGGGGTCGAGGGCGCACCAGCGGTGGTTGCCGTCGGTGGTCAGCGCCAGCCCCCGGCCGGTGTCGGCGCCGGTCGTGGGGTGCTTGAGGCGCAGCACGGCGGCGTCGCCGCCCGGGCCCTCGACCGTGTTGAGGAAGAGCTGGTGGTCGTACTGGCGCCAGATCCAGCTCGTGTCGAAGACCAGGTCGAGCAGGTCGGCGCCGGGGTCGTCCGGCGGCGGCAGGGCGTCGTCGGCCGCGTCGGCCAGGCGGGCGGCCCGGTCGGCGGGCTCGGCCCGGGGGCGGTCGAGCAGGGGCGCGTCCTCGTGCAGGGACGCCGCCGGCACCTCGGCCAGGACCTCGCCGCCGGGCCGGTCGAGGACGCGCAGCGCCCCGCCCTCGGTGACGGTGCCGACGACGGCGGCGTTGATCTCCCAGCGCTCGGCGATGGCCAGGACGGCGTCGAGGTCGTCGGGCTCGACGATGGCGAGCATGCGCTCCTGGCTCTCGCTGGTCATGACCTCGAACGGCTCCATGCCCGGCTCGCGCCGGGGCACCTCGGACACGTAGACGTCCATGCCCACGCCGCCCCGGCTCGCGGTCTCGCTCGTCGCGCAGGTGAGCCCGGCCCCGCCGAGGTCCTGGATGCCGACGACCAGGTCGGCGTCCAGCATCTCCAGGCAGGCCTCGATGAGCCGCTTCTCCTCGAACGGGTCGCCGACCTGGACGCTGGGCCGCTTGTCGGCGTCGTCCTCGTCGCCGAACCCGGCCGACGCCAGGACGGAGACGCCACCGATGCCGTCACGGCCGGTCGACGCACCCAGCAGCACGGCGAGATTGCCGGGTCCCGAGGCCCGCCCCAGCACCAGTCGGTCGGTGGGCATGACGCCGAGACAGAACACGTTGACGAGCGGATTGTCGCGATAGGTGTCGTCGAACACGACCTCACCGCCCACCGTCGGCACACCGACAGAGTTGCCGTAGCCGCTGATCCCGGAGACCACGCCCTCGGCGATCCAGCGGCTACGGGCGTCGGACAACGGACCGAATCGGAGGGGGTCCATGAGGGCGATCGGCCGGGCCCCCATGGTGAAGATGTCGCGCAGGATGCCGCCGATCCCGGTGGCCGCGCCCTGGTACGGCTCGATGGCCGAGGGGTGGTTGTGGCTCTCGATGCGGAAGGCCACGGCGATGCCGTCGCCGACGTCGACGACACCGGCGTTCTCGCCGGGCCCGACGAGCACGGCCGGCCCCTCGGTGGGCAGGCGGCGCAGGTGGAGCCTGCTCGACTTGTACGAGCAGTGCTCGGACCACATCACCGCGTACATCGCCAGCTCGAGGTGGTTGGGGCGGCGGCCGAGGATGCGCTCGATGGCGGCGGCCTCGTCGTCGGTCAGCCCGAGGGCCCGGTGGATCGGCTCGTCAGCAGGCACGGTCGCACTGTAGCGACCGCCCCGACGCCCACCCGCCGACCGCCCCGACATCACCGTCGTTCGCCGCTCACACATCAAATGACACTCGCGGCGAACGCCAATATGCTTCCGTGCCATGGCCCCAACGACACGCAAGCGCAGTCCGATGAGCGAGGAGCACAAGGCGGCCCTTGCCGAGGGGCGGGAGCAGGGAAGGGCGGTCCGCCGTTACCTCGAAGCCCTCGAGGCCAACCGCCCCCGTCGCGGCCGCAAGCGCTCGCCCGAATCGATGAAGAAGCGTCTCGAACAGATCGAAACCGAGATCGCCACCGCCGACCCGCTGAAGCGCCTCCACCTGGTGCAGGAGCGGCTCGACCTGGAGGCGGCGCTCGAGGCGAGCCAGGCGAGCACCGACTTCGAAGAGCTCGAGAAGGAGTTCATCAAGGCCGCCCGCCCCTACAGCGAACGCAAGAACATCTCCTACACGGCCTGGCGCGAGCTCGGCGTCCCCGCCGACGTGCTCGAGAAGGCCGGCATCACCCGGGGGTCCTGAGGCCCCCGATCCCGGCCGGCCCGCGGGTCGGTGCGGGTGCCGGCGCCGGGCGGGCGCCCCGACCGGGCGTCAGGCGGCGACGGCGCCCGCGGTGACGAGCAGCGACCGCAGCAGCGGCACCCCGTCGGTCGAGCCGAGCAGCGGGTGCGACGCCCGCTCCGGGTGGGGCATGAGCCCGACGACGTTGCGCCCCTCCGAGCAGACGCCGGCGATGTCGTCGACCGACCCGTTGGGGTTGTCGACGTAGCGCAGCACGATCCGGTCCTCGGCCCGCAGCTCGGCCAGCGTCTCCGGGCCGCAGGTGTAGTTCCCCTCGAAGTGGTTGATCGGGATCGTGAGCTCGGTGCCCACCGCCACCCCGCGGGTGAGCGCGGTGTCGCCGGCGGTGACCCGCAGGCGGACCGGCCGGCACACGAACTTCAGCCCGGCGTTCTTCTGGAGGGCGCCCGGCAGCAGCCCGGCCTCGCACAGCACCTGGAAGCCGTTGCAGATGCCGACGACGGGGCCGCCCGCGGCGGCGTGCTCGCGCACGGCGGCCATGATCGGCGAGAAGCGGGCGATCGCCCCCGGGCGCAGGTAGTCGCCGTGGGCGAAGCCGCCGGGCAGGACCACGGCGTCGACGCCCCCGAGCGAGGTGTCGCGGTGCCACAGCAGGCGGGCCTCGCCGCCCAGGGCCGTCACGGCCTCGGCGACGTCGTGCTCGCAGTTCGAGCCCGGGAAGACGACGACGCCGACGACGGCGGCCATCAGCCCTCACCCCCGGCCGGCGCCACGGTGATGGTCGCGTCCTCGATCACCGGGTTGGTCAGGAACCGCTTGCACATGTCCTCGACCTCGGCCCGGGCGCTGGCCTGGTCGTCCGCCTCGATGGTGAACCGGAACGCCTTGCCCACCCGGACGCCGGAGACGCCCTCGAACCCGAGGGCCGGCAGCGACCGCTCGATCGTCGCGCCCTCCGGGTCGGCGACCCCGTCGCGCAGGCGGGTCTCGACCAGCACCGAGAACTGCATGGCGCCAGCGTAGAGCGCCGGCGGCCGGCGCCCGCAGCTCACCCGTCGACGCTCACCCGTCGACGCCCGGCCAGCCGGCGAAGGACCGGCCGGTGATGCGCTCGTAGGCCTCGACGTAGCGCTCGCTCGTGGCCCGCACGACCTCCTCCGGCAGCGGGGGCGGCGGCGGGGTCCTGTCCCACCCGAGCCCGTCGAGGTAGTCGCGCACCGGCTGCTTGTCGAACGAGGGCGGGGTCTCGCCCGGGCGCCAGGCGTCGGCCGGCCAGAAGCGGGAGGAGTCCGGCGTCAGCACCTCGTCGCACAGCACGAGCTCGCCGTCGATGAGCCCCATCTCGAACTTCGTGTCGGCGACGAGGATCCCCCGCTCGCGGGCCCAGTCGGCGCCCCGGCGGTAGAGCTCGAGCGACACGTCACGCACCTTCTCGGCCAGCGGTCGGCCGAGCAGGTCGGCGGCGGCGTCGAAGGTGATGTTCTCGTCGTGGCCGCCCGCCTCGGCCTTCGTCGAGGGGGTGAACACCGGCTCGGGCAGCCGGTCGGACTCCCGCAGGCCGGTGGGCATCGGGGCGCCGTGCACCGTCCCGTGCCGGCTGTACTCCTTCCACGCCGAGCCGGTGATGTAGCCGCGCACGATGCACTCCACCGGCAGCATCTCGGCCCGGCGGGTGAGCATGACCCGACCGGCGAGGTCGGCCTCGGCGGCCACCTTCTGGACCGAGGCCGGCAGGTCGGCCAGGTCGGTCGAGAGGAGGTGGCCCGGCACGACGTCGGCGAGCTGCTCGAACCAGAACGCCGACATCGCCGTGAGCACCCGGCCCTTGTGGGGGATCGGCTCCTCCATCACGACGTCGAAGGCCGAGATGCGGTCGCTGGTGACCATCAGCAGGCGGTCGTCGTCGACCGCGTAGATGTCGCGCACCTTGCCGGAGTGCACGTGCGGCAGGCCGAGGTCGATCATCGGGGTCCTCCCGGGCGGGGGCGGGCGGTGCGGGGCCGGGGTCACAGGATCGGTTCCGGACGGTAGCGGGCCGCCTCCGGGTGGTCGGCGACCACCCCCTCGACCTGGCGCACGAAGGTCGCCACCTGGCGGGGGGCGTTGCCGACGAAGCCGGCCCGGTCGGCCAGGACGGCCTCGATCTCGGCCCGGTCGAGGCCGAGGCGCTCGTCGGCCGCCAGCCGGTCGACGAGGTCGTTCTCGGCGGCCCCCTCCCGCAGGGCCAGCGCCACCGCGACCGCGTGCTCGCGGATCGCCTCGTGGGCCTGCTCGCGGCCGACGCCCCGGCGGACGGCCGCCACCAGCACCTTGGTCGTGGCGAGGAACGGCAGGTAGCGGTCGAGCTCGCGCTGGATCACCGCCGGGTAGGCGCCGAAGCCCTCGAGCACGGACAGGAACGTCTCGAACAGCCCGTCGGTGGCGAGGAACGCGCCCGGCAGCGCCACCCGGCGCACGACCGAGCAGGACACGTCACCCTCGTTCCACTGGTCGCCGGCCAGCTCCGACACCATCGACAGGTAGCCCCGCACGACGACGGCCAGCCCGCAGACGCGCTCGGCCGACCGGGTGTTCATCTTGTGGGGCATGGCGGAGCTGCCGACCTGGCCGGGCGCGAACCCCTCGGTGACCAGCTCGTGGCCGGCCATCAGCCGGATGCTCGTGGCCAGGCTGGCCGGGCCCGCCACCACCTGCGCGAGGGCGGCGACGACGTCGAGGTCGAGCGAGCGGGGGTAGACCTGGCCGACGTTGGTCAGGCTGCGGTGGAAGCCCAGGTGCTCGAGCACCGCCCGCTCCAGCCGGTCGAGGGCGTCGGGGTCGCCGCCGAGCAGGTCGAGCTGGTCCTGCTGGGTGCCGACCGGGCCCTTGATGCCCCGCAGGGGGTAGCGGGCCAGCAGGTCCTCGACCCGGTGGTAGGCCTGCAGCAGCTCCTCGCCGGCGTTGGCGAACCGCTTGCCCAGGGTGGTCACCTGCGCCGGCACGTTGTGGGTGCGGCCGACCACGGCCAGCTCGGCGTGCTCGGCGGCCCGCTCGGCCAGGCGGGCCAGCGCCGCCACCACGCGGTCCCGCACGAGCTCGAGCGCCCGGCGGACCTGCAGCTGCTCGACGTTCTCGGTGAGGTCCCGCGAGGTCATGCCCTTGTGGGCGTGCTCGTGGCCGGCGAGCGCCGAGAACTCCTCGAGGCGGGCCTTGACGTCGTGGCGCGTCACCCGCTCGCGGGCCTCGATCGAGGTCAGGTCGACGGTGTCGACCACCGCCCGGTAGTCGTCGATGGCCTCGGCGGGGATGTCGACGCCGAGGTCGCGCTGGGCGCGCATGACCGCCACCCACAGCTCGCGCTCCAGCCGCACCTTGTGCTCGGGCGACCACAGCTCGACCATCGGCGTGCTGGCGTAGCGGGCGGCGAGCACGTCGGGGATGACGGGTCTCACGGGCTCATTGTCGCCGGTGGCCGTCGCGGGCGGCGACACGGGGCGCCGGCCCGGACCCGGTCGGGGCCGGTGGTCACGCGGGCGGCGGCACCATCTCGGCGCGGTGGCGCTCGAGCTCGGCGGCCAGCTCGGCGTCGTCGACGGCGAGGATCTGCACGGCGAGCAGCGCCGCGTTCATCGCCCCGTCGATCGCCACCGTCGCCACCGGGATGCCCTTGGGCATCTGCACGGTCGAGTACAGGGCGTCGACGCCGTTGAGCGCCCCGCCCGAGAGGGGGACGCCGATGACCGGCAGCGTCGTGTGGGCGGCGACGGCGCCGGCGAGGTGGGCGGCGAGGCCGGCCCCGCAGATGATCGCCCCGTAGCCGGCGTCACGGGCCGACGCGGCGAACTCGGCCACGGCGGCGGGCGTGCGGTGCGCCGACATGACGCGCACGTCGGCCTCGATCCCGTAGCGGGCGAGCGTCTCGGCGGCCGGGGCCATCCGGTCGCGGTCGCTGGCCGAGCCCATGAGGACCGCGACCTTCCTGCGGCTCATCGGTGGGCAACCTCCTTCGCGATGTCGGAGCGCCGGTGCATGCCCGGCCAGGAGATGAGGTCGGCGGCCCGGTAGGCGTGCTCCCGGGCCGCGGCGACGGTGGGCCCGTGGCCGACCACGTTCAGCACCCGGCCGCCGGCGGTCACCAGGCGCCCGGTCTCGTCGCGGGCCACCCCGGCGCAGAAGATCGTGGCCCCGGTCGCCTCGGCCGCCTCGATGCCCTCGATGACGTCGCCGGTGCGGGGCGTCCCCGGGTAGCCCTCGCTGGCCAGCACGACGGTGACGCAGGCGTCGTCGCCGAAGGTGGGCGCCGGCGCCGCGGTCAGGTCGCCGGCCGCGGCCGCCGCGAGCAGCTCGGCGAGGTCGCTCGTCATCCGGGGCAGCACGACCTGGGCCTCGGGGTCACCGAAGCGGACGTTGAACTCGACCAGCTTCGGCCCCTCGTCGGTGAGCATGAGCCCGGCGTAGAGGACGCCGCGGTAGTCGATGCCCCGGCGCCGCAGCTCGGCGAGCGTGGGCTCGATGCAGCGCTCCATGACCTGGGCCACGACCGCCTCGTCGGCGGCCGGCACCGGCGAGTAGGCGCCCATCCCGCCGGTGTTGGGGCCGGTGTCGCCGTCACCGACCCGCTTGAAGTCCTGGGCCGGCGCCAGCGGGACCGCGCGGGTGCCGTCGCAGACCGCGAGCACCGACAGCTCGGGCCCCGACATCCCCTCCTCGATCACCACCCGGCGGCCGGCGTCGCCGAAGGACCGGCCGCTGAGCTTGGCCTCGACGTCGGCGATGGCCTCGTCCAGGTCGGTGGCGACGAGCACGCCCTTGCCGGCGGCCAGGCCGTCGGTCTTGACCACCCAGGGGCCCGGCAGCGTGCGCAGGTACTCGACGGCGGGCCCGACCTCGTCGAAGGTGCGGTGGCGGGCGGTGGGCACGCCCGCGCTGGCCACGACCTCCTTCATCCACGCCTTCGACCCCTCGAGCCGGGCGCCGTCCGCCCCGGGGCCCAGCACCAGCCGGCCGGCGGCCCGCAGCTCGTCGGCCAGACCGGCGACGAGCGGCGCCTCGGGGCCGATGACGTACAGGTCGGCGTCCACCTCGGTGGGCGGCGTGCCCACCGACCCGGGGATGCCGGGGTTGCCCGGCGTGACGACGACCTCGGCGCTGCGGCCGAGCACGTGGGCGAGCGCGTGCTCGCGCCCTCCCGATCCGACGACGCAGACCCGCATGGTCACCCCCCGGCTCGTGGCCTCACGGCGTGCGCTGGACGAACTGCTCGCGGCCCGGCCCCACCCCGACGAGGCGGATGGGCACGCCCACCTGCTTCTCGAGGAAGTCGAGGTAGTCGCGGGCCTCGGGCGGCAGGTCGGACGGCTCGGTGGCCCCGGTCAGGTCGGTCCGCCAGCCGGGGAGCTCCTCGTAGACCGGCCGGACCTTGTGCAGCAGCGACTGGTCGTCGGGGAACCGGTCGAGCCGGCGGCCCTCGGCCTCGTAGGCGACGCAGACCCGCACGGTGTCGAAGGCATCGAGCACGTCGAGCTTGGTGATCGCCACCTCGGACAGCGAGTTGAGCCGCACCGCGTGCCGGAGCATGACGGCGTCGAACCACCCGGCCCGGCGGCGCCGGCCCGTGTTCGTCCCGTACTCGTGCCCCCGCTCGACGAGCGCGTCGCCGGCCTCGTCGAACAGCTCGGTCGGGAACGGCCCCGACCCCACCCGGGTGACGTAGGCCTTGGCCACGCCGACCACCCGGTCGATGTGGCGGGGGCCGACGCCGGCGCCGGTGCAGGCGCCGCCGGCCACCGGGTTCGACGAGGTGACGTAGGGGTAGGTGCCGTGGTCGAGGTCGAGGAACGTCGCCTGGGCGCCCTCGAACAGCACGTGCCGGCCGGCCTCGAGCGCCTCGTGCACGAGGTCGACCGTGTCGGCGACGTAGGGCCGGACCCGGGGCGCCAGCTCGCCGAGGTAGAGGTCGCAGATCTCGTCCACGGTGGGCGGGAGCTGGTTGTAGACCTTGGCCAGCAGCTGCCCCTTCTCCTTGAGGACGACCTCGAGCTTCTGGCGGAAGATCTTCGGGTCGTACATGTCCTGCACCCGCAGGCCGACCCGGGCCGCCTTGTCGGCGTAGGCGGGGCCGATGCCCCGCTTGGTCGTGCCCAGCTTGTTCTTGCCGAGGTACCGCTCGGTCACCCGGTCGAGCAGCTGGTGGTAGGGCAGGATGAGGTGGGCGTTGGAGGAGACCCGGAGCCGGCTGCAGTCGATGCCCTTGCGCTCGAGCACGTCGACCTCCTCGAGCAGCACCCGGGGGTCGACGACCACGCCGTTGCCGATCACCGGCGTGATGTGGTCGTAGAGGATGCCCGAGGGGATGAGCTGCAGCGCGAAGGTCTCGCCGTCGACGACGAGGGTGTGGCCCGCGTTGTGGCCGCCCTGGTAGCGGACGACCACGTGCATCTCCTTGGCGAAGAGGTCCGTGAACTTGCCCTTGCCCTCGTCGCCCCACTGGGTTCCGACCACGATGGTCGCCGGCAACGCGCGCTCCTGGGTGTTCTCGTCGGGGGGCCGGTCGAGGTTAACGCCTCCCACGGCGGGCTCTCCAGGTGCCGCCGGTCCCGGGTAGCATCCCCCCGGCCGGGCGGCAGGGGGCCACCGGCAGGGGTGCCGTGGGACCGTCGGTGAGGAAGCTGCGCGCGTACGTCAAGACCAACCCGCCGCTGCGGGCGGCGCTGTTCCTCGCGCAGAACGCGTGGCACGCGGCCCGGTCGCTGACGGCCGAGCCCCTGGTCCGCGACGACGGCACCGAGCCCCGCCACACGCTGGTGGCGATGGTGCGGGTCAAGGACGAGGCCCGCTTCCTGCCCGAGTGGATGGCCCACCACGTCGGCCTCGGCGTCGAGCACGTCTACGTCTACGACAACAACAGCAGCGACGGCGTCGAGGAGGTCATCCGCCCGTTCGTCGAGCGGGGCCTCGCCACCTACGTCCACTGGCCGCCGGTGCCGGCGTCGCCGGGCGCGCAGCACGACGCCCTGCGGCGGTTCGGGCCGACGACCCGGTGGATGGCGTTCTTCGACGTCGACGAGTTCCTCGTCGAGAGCCGGCCCGGCGAGCTCGCCGAGGTGCTGCGGCGGCACGCGGACCGGCCCGCGGTCGCGTTCAACTCCCGCTACTTCGGCAGCGCCGGCCACGAGCGGATCCCGAGGGGGCTGGTGACCGAGCGGTTCGACCGGGCCGACCCCTTCGTCAACCACCACGTGAAGGTGATCGCCCGGCCGGCGGCCGTGCACCGCTACCGCAACGACCACAACTTCTACTACCGGGGCGGCCGGCTGGCCCGCACGCCGGGCGGGCGCCGGGTGTTCGGCTCGTTCGTGACGCCGCCCCGCCGGCCCGAGGCCGTCGTCCACCACTACGTCTACCGCAGCCGCGAGGACTTCGAGCGCAAGGCCCGGCGCGGCTACTCCACCGCCACCGGCCAGCGGAACCAGGTGCGCCGGATCGAGCGCGTCGACATCGAGTTCCCCCGCCACAACGAGGCGCGGGTCACCGTGCCGGCCGCCACCCGGCGGGCGACGGCGGCGCTGCTGCGCGAGCTCGGCTACCCGCCCGAGCTCTACGAGTCCGACGCGGACGACGCCGCCGAGGCCCGCCGCGGCTGACCGGCGCGGGCCCCGACGGCCGACCCGGCGGCGGGCCGGCCGTCACGCCGGCGCCGCCGCCGGCTCCGCCGTGCGCAGCACCAGCTCGCCGTCGACGGCGTCGACCGTCACCGTGTCGCCCTCGGCGACCTTGCCCTCGAGGATCCGGAGGGCCAGCGGGTCGGCCAGCTCGCGCTGGATGACCCGCTTGAGCGGCCGGGCGCCGAAGGCCGGGTCGTAGCCCTTGGTGGCGAGCGCCGACTTGGCGGCGTCGGTCACCTCGAGGCCGATGCGCCGCTCGGCCAGCCGGGCCCGCAGGCCGCGCAGCTGGATCTCGACGATCTGGCGCAGGTCGTCCTGCGTCAGCTCGCGGAACCGCACGATCTCGTCGATGCGGTTGACGAACTCGGGCTTGAAGAAGCTGCGGGGGTCGCCCGGCAGGTTCGACGTCATGATCAGCACGGTGTTGGTGAAGTCCACCGTGCGGCCCTGGCCGTCGGTGAGCCGGCCGTCGTCCAGCACCTGCAGGAGCAGGTTGAACACGTCGGTGTGCGCCTTCTCGATCTCGTCGAGCAGCACGACCGCGTACGGCCGGCGGCGGATGGCCTCGGTGAGCTGGCCGCCCTCGTCGTAGCCGACGTAGCCGGGCGGGGCGCCGATGAGCCGGCTGACGGCGTGCTTCTCCATGTACTCGGACATGTCGATGCGCACCATCGCCCGCTCGTCGTCGAACAGGAAGTCGGCGAGCGTGCGGGCGAGCTCGGTCTTGCCGACGCCCGTCGGGCCGAGGAACAGGAACGAGCCGATGGGCCGGTTGGGGTCGGACAGCCCGGCCCGGCTGCGGCGGATGGCGTTGGCCACGGCGCTGACCGCCTCGTCCTGGCCCACGACCCGCTGGTGGAGCAGCTCCTCGAGCCGCACCAGCTTGGCCATCTCGCCCTCCATGAGGCGGCTGACGGGGATGCCGGTCCACCGGGCGACGACCTCGGCGACGTCCTCCTCGTCGACCTCCTCCTTCAGCATTCGCTGGCCGCTCGACTGCAGCTCGTCGAGGCGGGCGGTCGCCGCCTGGAGGCGCCGCTCGAGCTCGGGCAGCCGCCCGTAGCGGATCTCGGCGACCTTCTCGAGGTCGGTCTCGCGCTCGGCCTCGGCGCGCAGCGTCTCGATCTGCTCCTTCAGGCCGCGGATCTCGCCGATGACCTGCTTCTCGTTGTTCCAGTGGGCGAGCATCGAGTCGCGCTGCTCGCGCAGGTTGGCCAGCTCCTCGTCGAGCGCGGCCAGCCGCTCGCGGGAGACCTCGTCGGTCTCCTTGGCCAGGGCCACCCGCTCGATCTCGAGCTGGCGGATGCGCCGCTCGACGACGTCGATCTCGGTGGGCACCGAGTCGATCTCGATGCGCAGGCGCGACGCCGCCTCGTCGACGAGGTCGATGGCCTTGTCGGGCAGGTGGCGGCCGGTGACGTAGCGGTCGGACAGCACCGCCGCGGCCACCAGCGCGGCGTCCTGGATGCGGACGCCGTGGTGGACCTCGTAGCGCTCCTTCAGGCCGCGCAGGATGGCGATGGTGTCGTCGACCGACGGCGGACCGACGAACACCTGCTGGAACCGCCGCTCGAGGGCCGCGTCCTTCTCGATGTGCTTGCGGTACTCGTCGAGGGTCGTGGCGCCGATCATGCGCAGCTGGCCCCGGGCGAGCAGGGGCTTCAGCATGTTGCCGGCGTCCATCGCGCCCTCGGCGGCACCGGCGCCGACGACCGTGTGGAGCTCGTCGATGAACGTGATGATCTCGCCCTCGGCGTCGGTGATCTCCTTGAGGACGGCCTTCAGCCGCTCCTCGAACTCGCCCCGGTACTTGGCGCCGGCGACCATCGAGCCGAGGTCGAGGGCGATGATGCGCTTGTTCTTCAGCGACTCGGGCACGTCGCCCTCGACGATGCGCTGGGCGAGCCCCTCGACGATGGCGGTCTTGCCGACGCCGGGCTCGCCGATCAGCACGGGGTTGTTCTTCGTGCGCCGCGACAGCACCTGGATGACGCGGCGGATCTCGTCGTCCCGGCCGATGACCGGGTCGAGCTTGCCCTGGCGGGCGATCTCGGTGAGGTCGCGGCCGTAGCGCTCGAGGGCCTGGAACTGCTCCTCGGGGTTCTGCGTCGTGACGCGGTGGCTGCCGCGCACCTCCTGCATGGCGGCGAGCACCTGCTCCCGGGTGACGCCCAGCCGGTCGGCGAGGGCGAGGAGGAGGTGCTCGGTCGACAGGTACTCGTCGGTGAGCTCGGCGCGGGCGGCGTCGGCGTCGTCGAAGACCTTGGTCAGCTCGCGCGACAGCCGGGCCTCGCTGCCGTAGGAGCGGGGCAGCTTGGCCAGCGCCTCGTTGACCTGGTTGCGCAGCGCCAGGGGCTGCTTGCCCATGCGCTGCAGCATCGGCAGGACGATGCCCTCCCCCTGGCCGAGGAGGGCGGCGAGCAGGTGGTCGGGGGTGACCTCGGGGTGGGAGGCCTGCCTGGCCGCGTCGACGGCGGCGCTGAAGGCCTCCTGGACCTTGAGCGTCCAGCGGTTCGGATCGAGGGCCATGGGGTCAGGCTACCCCCGGCTCAGGAAAGTTGATACCTAAGCGCTCAACTTTTGGTGGTTCAGTCCCCCGCCCGGGGCTGGGCGACCGGGGCCCACTCGGCGTCCGGGTCGCCCTCGTCGTCCCAGCCGCGCCCGTGGCGACCGTTGCTCGGCGCGCCCCGCCGGCTGGCGTGGCGGGCCGGCGTGCTGACCGCCTCGTAGCGGTAGGGCTCGCCACTGAAGGTCTCCTCCGCCGACAGGCTGTTCATCACCGTGCCCATGAGCGGCGCGTCCATCTGGCGCAGCAGCTCGACCGCCCGGGTGAGGCTGCGCTTCGAGGTCTTGTTGGCCGAGGTGACCAGCAGGGTCGTGTCGGCCATGCGGGCGAGCACCAGCGCGTCGCTGACCGGCAGCACCGGCGGGCTGTCGACCACGACGACGTCGTAGGTCTGGCCCAGCACGTCGATGAGCCGGCGGGCGCGCTCGCCGCTCAGCAGCTCCGACGGGTTCGGCGGCGGCTGCCCCGCGGGCAGCACCGACAGGTTGGGCACCGCCGGCGCCGACTGGATGGCCTGGGGCAGGGTCACGTCGCCGATGAGCACGGCCGTGAGCCCCGGCGTCAGCGGCACCTCGAGCACCTCCTCCATGCGGGGGCGCCGCAGGTCGCCGCCGACGATGACGACCCGGTCGCCGGCCTGGGCGAAGGCGACGGCCAGGTTGACCGCCACCATCGTCTTGCCCTCGCCGGGCGACGGGCTGGTGACCTGCACGACCCGCACCTGGCGCTCGACGCCGAGGAACTTGACCGACGTCCGCAGCATGCGGAACGCCTCGGCCGCCGGCGCCGTCGGGTGGGTGGCAGTCACGAGGTCGTCCTGACCCTCGATCTTGGGGATGAGGCCCAGGGTGGCGACGCCGGTGACCCGCTCGGCCATCTCCTTCGTCTTCACCGAGTCGTCGAAGTAGTCGCGGACGAAGGCCAGGACCGCGCCGAGGAAGAGGCCGAACACCAGGCCGATCGCCAGGTTCAGCGGGATGTTGCGGTTGACCGGCGTGTCGGGCGCCCAGGCCGGGCTGAGCAGCTCGGCCCCGCCGCCGGGCGCGAGCTCGATGCCGAGGTTCAGGTCGCCGAGGAGGTTGCGGATCTCCGAGGCCTGCGACTGGAGCGGCTGGAGCTCCGGGGCCAGGCCCTCCATGGTCGCCTCGCGCTGGGCGAGCAGCGTGGCCGGGTCGCCCCGCCCCTCGGCGATCTGGGCGTCGATCTCCCGGACCGGCGCCATGACCTCCTCGATGCGCTGCTCGGTCTCGCGCAGCAGCGAGTTGAGGCGCTCCTTGGTGGTGAGGAGCGCCTCCTGGTCCTTGGCGGCCCGCAGCGAGACGTAGGTGCGGGCGTAGGTGTTGACGAGGGTGGCCGCCGCCGCCGGGTCGGTGGAGACGAGCGACAGCTCGACGATGCTGCTCGTCTTGTTGGGGTCGCCCCGCTTGACCTCGGTGACGTTGACCCGCCACACGTCGCTGTCGGGCAGCGAGCCGTCGTAGGCGCGCGCCACCGCGGCCCGCACCTCGGACGAGCCGACGTAGGTGAGCTGGTTGACCGCCTGGCGCTCCAGGTCGACGCTGCCGGAGGCGCCGAAGATCATGGCGACGTGGTCGGCGGCGCCGGTCGTCGACACCTGGGCCCGGACCCGGTACTGGGGCTCGGGGATGATCGAGACCGCGACCGCCACCCCCACGCAGAGCACGGTGGTCAGGATGACCAGCCACCGCCGACGGGCGATGACCCCCAGATAGGACCTGAGGTCCGGCTCCTCCAGCTGCGGGTCCATCGGCGGAGCAGCGTACATGTCCCCCGTCACCCCAACCAGCGGTCGTGTGGCCGGCGGGGACGGTGAGCGGTGCTACCGTCACCCACGGGGACGACCGACGGGGAGCAGCCCATGCGGACCTCGCGCCCACCGGCCGCGACCGACGACCTCGCAGCGCCCGCGCTGCCGCCGCCCGACGCGCCGGCGGCACCCCCCGGTCGACCGCCGGCCCGGGCCCAGGGCGTGGCCATGCAGCTCGTGCTGCTCGGCACCTTCACGCTGTCGTTCATGACCTGGCGGGTCGGCAGCGTGCAGGTCTCCGACGGCATCTTCCTGTGCGCCGCCGTCGTCATCGTCTTCAAGCTGCTGGCCGGCGCGGACGCCGACCTCGCCCCGGCGCACGCGCGGCGGGGGACCGTGCTCGTGCTCGTCGGGTCGCTGCTGCTCATCGCCGGCGGCACGCTGTCGAGCTTCCGCTCGTGGAACCCGACCGAGTCGATCAGCGTCGTCCTGCGCTTCGCCTGGGTGACGCTCGTCCTGTTCTGGATCCTGCGGGCCGTCTGCCGCGACCGCGACGACCTCGACCGGGTGCTGCGGGCCTGGAAGGCCTCGTGCCTCGTCAACGCCGGCGCCGCGCTGCTGGGCATGGCCGGCGTCGCGTTCGAGACGCCCCACAACGGCAACCGCCAGGTCGGCATGACCTTCCACCCCAACCACCTCGCGGCCCAGCTGGCGGCGACCTTCGTCTTCTTCCTCCTCGGCGTGCCCGCGACCCGGGGGCTCGGCGACCGCCGGGCCCAGGTCTGGTGGCTCACGTCCCTCGGGATGGTGGCGGTCGCGCTGTTCTCGACCGGCTCCCTCACCGGGCTCGCCGCCGTCGTCGCCGGCGCGGCCGCGGCGGGGGTGGCCTTCGTCGCCACCCGGGCCCCGTCCCGGCGTCGCCGGTCGCCGTTCACGCCGCTCGTCGTCGTCGCCGTGCTGACCGCCGGGGCGGTGCTGCTCTTCACCAGCGACCTGCCGGTCGTCGACCGGCTGCTCGGCCTGCGGGAGGGCGACCGGCACGTCGTGGCCAGCGTCGACTCCCGGGGCCGGCGCAACGAGATGGTCATCGACCGGTTCGACCAGTTCCTGGTCGTCGGCTACGGCTTCAACCTCGGCACCGCCCGCCTGGACCCGGTCAACCCCGACAACCCCGACGTCCGCAACTTCGGCGTCCACAACATGTACCTGTCGGTGCTCTACCAGGCCGGGCTGCCCGCCCTCCTCGGCGTGCTCCTCATGCTGACGACCACCCTGCGGCAGCTCGTCGCGCTGCGCCTGCGCGCCGACCCGCACCTGCGCATGCTCGTCGTCGGCCTGATCGGCAGCTTCGCGGCCGTCACCACCACCGCCATGTTCCAGCCGACGACGTTCGACCGGTTCTTCTGGATGCCGGTCGCCCTCACCGGCGCCCTGTGGTCGGTCCGCCGTGCCGAGCTGCGCGCCGGCCGCGACGGCGCGCAGCCGCCCCGCACCCCGGCCGCCTGACGCCGGCCCCGGACCGCCCCGACTGGACGGGACCGGCGCGACCCCGGCTACCGTGCCGCCCGAGCCGGGGACGGCGGGCGGTCAGCGGGGAAGGACATGCTGGGGATCGACGGAGGAGCGACGCTCCCGGTGCGACGGCGCGCAGCGGCCGATGCCGCCCCGCGGGACCCGGCGCTCCTGCTCGCCGTGGCCGGCACGTTCACCCTCGGGATGATCGAGGTCGGCGTCAGCGAGTTCGGCATCAGCGACGTGATGTACCTCGGCGCCGGCGTGCTCGTCGTCGTGCACCTGCTGACCGGCCGGCACGCGGGGCTGGCACCGGCCGAGTCCCGCCGCAGCCCGCAGCTCGTCCTGGTCGGCAGCACGCTGCTGCTGGCCGCCGGCACGCTGTCGTCGTTCCGCTCCTGGGACCCCGGCCGCTCGCTGCTCGTCGTCGCCCGCATCGGCTACCTGACGCTGGTCTGGTTCTGGATCCTGCGGGCCGTCACGCCGACGCGCGCCGCGCTCGCCGCGCTGCTGCGGGCCTGGCGGTGGGGCGTCGCCTTCGTCGTCGCCGCGGCGGCGCTCGACGAGGTCGGGGTCATCCACATCAGCGCCGAGAACAGCGAGGGCCGGCAGACGGCCTTCACCGGCCACCCCAACGACCTCGCCGGCTACCTCGTCGTCGTGCTGCCCCTCCTCCTGCTCGGCGTGCCGGCCACACCCGGCCGGTCCCGCCGGGCCGAGCTGGCCTGGCGCGCCGGTCTGACCGGCTGGACCCTCTACGGCGTCTCGATGTCCGGCTCGCTCACCGGGCTGCTGGCGGCCGGCTTCTCGATGGTCGCCACGGTCGCCGTCCTGGTGCTCCTCCCGCCGGGCCAGCGGCGCCGGCGCAGCCCGCTCGCCGTCGTCGGCTTCGGGGCGCTGGCCGTCGTCGGCGCCGTGCTGCTGTTCACCTCCGACCTGCCGGTCGTCGAGCGCATCGAGCGCTACCAGTCCGGCGACCGCTACGTCACGAGCAGCGTGAGCATGCGGGGCCAGCTCAACGCCCAGGTGCTCGGCAACTTCGACAAGTGGCTCGTGACCGGCACGAGCCTCGACACCCGCACCGCCTACCGGTCGGGGGCGATCGAGGGCACGGTCAGCGGCGGCGTGCACAACATGTACCTGAAGGTGCTGCTCGAGGCCGGCCTGCCCGCGCTCGTCGGCCTGCTGGTCGTGCTGGGGGCGACGCTCCGGGCGGCGATCCGCCTCGTCGTCCACACCCGCCACGGACCGCTCTACCCGGTGGCGGTCGCCCTGACGGCCTCGTTCGGGACGGCGTGCGTGTTCGCCAACTTCGGCCCGATCCTCTACCACCGGTTCTTCTGGCTGCCGACGGCGCTCGTCTGGTGCCTGTGGGCCGTGTGCCGGGCCGAGGCCCGCCAGCGGGCGGCGCGGCCCGGGGACGCCGTCGGGATCAGTCCCGCAGCGCGCCGCTGACCCGCTGCGCCGGCCCGCGTGCGCCGGGCGGGCGGGCCGGGTCGCCGAGGCCCAGGGTCGCCCGCAGCTCGAGGATGCGCTCCTCCAGCAGGCGGGCCCAGCGCGCCGGCGTGTACTGGCGGCTCAGCTCCTGGCTGGCCACGCTCATGGCCCGGCGCTCGTCGTCGCCGGCGGCGGCGATGCGGGCCATCGCCCGGGCCAGGCCCTCGACGTCGTCGGGGCTGACGACGGCGCCGTTGTAGCCGTCGAGCACCAGCCGCGTGGCCGCGCCGCACCTGCGGGTGCAGACGACGGGCAGGCCGGCGGAGACCGCCTCGTGCACGACGACCGCCCAGGGCTCGTGGCGGCTGGGCAGCACGAGGCACCCCGCCCGCTCGAACACGGCCGGCAGGTCGGGCGGCTGCACGAACCCGAGCATCTCGACGCCCTCGAGGCCGGCCAGCTCGTCCGCGAGCGGACCCACCCCCGCCACGAGCAGCGGCCACGGGTCCTCCGCCGCCGCCCGGTAGGCCCGGTAGGCGGCGGCCAGGACGTCGACCCCCTTGTCGGGCACGAGCCGGCCCACGAACAGGAAGCGGCGGGGCGGGGCGGCGTCGCCCCGGCGCTCGGCGACCTGCGCGAACAGCGGCTGGTCGCAGGTGTTGACCCCCCACAGCAGGCGCTCGGCCGGGAAGCCGAGCCGCTCGGCGAAGACGGCCTGGCGCTCGTCGCAGACGAAGGCCGCGTCGTAGGTGGGGTGCAGGAGCACCGGGGCCACGACCCGGGCGGCCAGCTGCTTGGGCGTGGCGGTCCACTGGTTGTGGACGGTGACGATGCGCAGCGTCCGGCCCCGCAGGCGGCGGGCGGCGCGGCGGTAGGCGCCGATGTGCCACGAGTTGACCACCAGCGCGTGCGGGCGGAACTCGTCGAGGAGGGCCGTGAGCTCGGCCTCGTCGGGCGCGCCGCTCCAGGACACCGACCGGAAGCCGGCCGTCAGCGCGGCGTCGTCGAACGGCGCCCACCGCCCCGCCCGCTCGTGCACGACGAGCAGGTCGACGCCCCGGTCCACCAGGGCGTGCAGCGACGCCGAGAGGTAGCCGGACAGGCAGGACCAGAGCACGCAGACCCGCAGCTCGCCTCGGGAGCCGGCACCGTTCGTCATCGCCTCAGCCATGCTCGACCGTCCCTGCCGTCGCCAGTCGCAGCTCGTCCGTCCCGTCGCCGGCGGCCGCGCCCGCCCCCGCGCCGGCGCGGGCGGCCGCCGGCCCGTGCACGAGGAAGGCCCGCCACCACACCACGCTCGTCACCAGGCGGGCGGCGGCGAAGCCGAGGGCGAAGCCGACGGCACCGCCCCACCACGTGCCGAGCACCGGCAGCACCAGCTCGCCCGGCAGGCTGGTCAGGCGGGCCCGGAGGCTGGCCCGGGCGTCGCCCAGCGCCCGCACGCCCGCGAACCCGCCCGTGGCCGCCGAGCCGACGATCATCGCCACGCCCATGGGCAGCACCAGGTCGCGGCCCTCGGCCCACGAGTCGCCGAACAGCATCTCGCCGCCCCGGTCGGGCAGGGCGAGCGCCACGACCATCCAGGCCGCGGCCGCCGCCACGATCAGGGCGGTGGCCCGCACGGCCAGCCGCCGCAGCCGCGGCGGGTCGGTGCGGACCCGGGCGCCGTCGGGCACGACGGCCATGTAGATGCCCCGGTGGATGGTGTTGAGCGGGCCGTAGAGGATCTGCGACGCCCGCACGGCGCCGAGGGCGGCGATGCCGGCCAGCCCGCTGACCGCCGCCAGCGTCAGCTGCTGCCCGGCCTGCGCGGTCAGGTACTCGCCGAAGAACCGCGTCGTCGTCACCCGCTCGGCCGACAGCCAGCGCAGCGGCGGCAGCCGCCAGGTGAGGAAGCGCCGGTCGGCCACCGCGGCCACGGCCACCGCCGGCGCGGCGGTCAGCCCCCAGGCGGCCACGAACCAGCCGGCGCCGGCCCCCGCCGGGGCCGCGGCCAGGACCGCGCACACCGCGACCAGCCACACGACGTCGAGCAGCAGCGCCGTGCCCGCCCGGTCGATGATGCAGACGAACCGCCAGGTGTCCTGCACGAGGACCACCGGGATGACGACGGCGAAGGCGAGCAGCGCCGACGACGACGGCGGCTCCAGCAGCACGCCGACGGCGGCGGCGCCCACGGCCGCCACCGCCGACACGGTGAGGGTGGCGCCCAGGATCTCGGGCAGCCGCCGCCCCCGGCGCTCGGCGTCCTCGGCCGAGTGGATCGACAGCAGCACCTCGCCGACCAGGGCGCGGCAAGCGCCCTGGACGAGGAAGTAGGCCACCCAGGCCAGGCCGAAGGCCCCGAAGCCCTCGGCCGACAGCGCCCGGGCCGCGAAGATCCCGACCAGGGTGTTCGACAGGCTCGACGCGGCCTGGTCGGCCATGACCAGCGCCCGGCGCCGGTTCGTCGGATCGGCCAGGCGGCGCGCCGGGAGCGGTCCCACCGGTGGTCAGCCGTGCTGCATCGTGGCCGCGACCTGGTCGTAGACCCACGCGTAGGTGGCGGCCAGCCCGTCCTCGAGGCTGATCGACGGCGCCCAGCCCAGGCGCTCGCGGATCAGCGTGTTGTCGCTGTTGCGCCCCCGCACGCCCTGCGGCGCGTCGAGCTTGTAGCGGCGCTCGAGCTTGACGCCCGCGATGTCCTCGACGATGTCGACCAGCTGGTCGATGGTGACGAGCTGGTCGCTGCCGACGTTGATCGGCTCGCGGACGTCGCTGGCCATCAGCCGCAGCGTGCCCTCGAGGCAGTCGTCGATGTAGGTGAAGCTGCGGGTCTGCTGGCCGTCGCCCCAGATCTCGATGGTGTGGTCCCCGGTGAGCACGGCGGTGGCCACCTTGCGGCAGATGGCCGCGGGGGCCTTCTCCCGCCCGCCCCGCCAGGTGCCGAGCGGCCCGTAGATGTTGTGGTAGCGGGCCACCCGGGTCTCGAGCCCGAAGTCCTCGTAGAAGTGCCGGGCCATGCGCTCGCTGAACAGCTTCTCCCAGCCGTAGCCGTCCTCGGGGTCGGCCGGGTAGGCGTCCGACTCGCGCAGCGGCCTCACCTCGGGCGTGGACTGCTTGTCGGCGGCGTAGACGCACGCCGACGACGAGTAGAAGAACCGCTCGACGCCGGCGTCGCGGGCGGCGACGAGCATGTGCGTCGACACGAGCACCGAGAGCATGCACAGGGCCTTGTTGTTCTCGATGAAGCCCATGCCGCCCATGTCGGCGGCCAGGTTGAACACCGTGTCGACGCCCTCGGTGACGTCCCGGCAGGCATCGAGGAGCTGGAGGTCGGCCTGGACGTTCTCGACGTCGTCGAAGACCTGGTACCACTCGTCCTTCGGCTTGCAGTCGACGGCGCGGATCCGGCCCACGCCCTCCTCGCGCAGCCGCCTGACGAGGTGCCCCCCGATGAACCCGCCGGCCCCGGTGACGAGAACGTGCTGCATGACGGTGTCAGCTCCCCCTCCGCGCGGCCGCCGGGGCACGGCGCCCGACGGCACGGGCGATCACACCCTGGAAACGGTCAGCGATGATCTCGGTGTCGAAGGTGGCCTCAGCGTAGGCCCGGGCCCGCCGGCCCGCCCGCTCCCGCAGGGCGGCGTCGACCCGGAGCTGCTTGGCCCCGACGAGGAACCCCTCCTCGTCCCGCGGTGACACCACCCAGCCGGCGCCGGCCCGCTCGATGGTCCGGGCGGCCAGGTTCTCCGGCGGGATGGCGGCCAGCACCGGCCGGCCGGCGCACAGGTAGGAGAGGACCTTGGACGGCACCGAGAACGTCCCGGCGGTCGGCTCGAGCAGGGCGACCAGCACGTCCGCGGCCCCGAGCACGTCCGGGTAGCGGTCGATCGGCTGGAAGGGCAGCAGCCGCAGGTTGGGCAGCGGGCGCTCGGCCAGCATCTCCCGCAGCCGCTGCTCGCCCAGGCCCTCGCTGACCACGACGACCTCGGCCTCGCCGACCGACTGCTCGGCCAGCCGGTGGAGCAGCTCGGGGCGGTGCTTCAGTCCGAGCGTGCCGGTGTACAGGTAGACGAAGCGGTCGCCGAGCCCCTGGCTCGCCCGCCACCCGTTGTCCCGCGGGCGGGTCGGGAGGTCGGCGAGCGGGGCCCAGTTCTCGATGACCGTGCAGGCGTCGGGGTCGATCCCCCAACCCTCGAGCGTGGGCAGGAAGTCCTCGGTGATCGACACGACGCCGTCGGCCTGGCGCAGGAGCCGGCGCTCGAGGGCCTCGAAGCCCGCGCCCATCCGGCGGCCGAGTCGCCCGGCCCGCTTCGTGGCCTCGGCGGTCATGGCCACGCTGTGCAGGTCCTGCAGCCAGAAGATCCAGGGCAGGCCCTGGCGCCGGCACCAGGCGGCGGCCACCGACATGGCGACGAGCGGCACGTTGCAGTGGACGATGACGTCGGGGCGGAACCGGCTGGCGATCTGGACGAAGCGCCGGCCGTAGGCGGCCTCCTGGCGGACGCGGCGCACGGGCGAGTAGCGGTCGAACGACTCGCCGACGTCGACCGGGACGACCCGCAGGTCGGTGCCCTCGTCGACGTCGAAGCGGCCCTTGCCGCTCGTGTAGGAGCGGCAGTAGACGTGCTGGACGACGTGGCCGCGGCGGGCGAGCGCCCGGCTGAGGTCGATCTGGAAGGGGTGGCCGGCGAAGTCGTGCACCAGGACGCGGGACACGCCCCGGGACCGGAGGTCGACGACGGTCCGCACGTCCTCGACGCGGCCCGACGCGACCCGCGTGGCGGGCATCGCACCTGTCTCGCCGATCCCCATCGACGTCTCCTCCCCCGTCGTGGTGCGCCAGCCGGGGGCCCCGATCCGATGGCCGCCCCGGTCGGCGAGCCCCAGCTGCCCTCGCGATCAGGCGATCGCTAGGTGACCGAAGAGTAAGGTGCGCTGCCCGTGGCGTCCACTCATGTGTCGCGGGCCACACGATGAGAGCGCTACTGGTCCACAACCGCTACTCGTCCCGGGTGCCGTCGGGCGAGAACGCGGTGGTCGACGACGAAGCACGGTGGCTGCGCGCCCAGGGCGTCGAGGTCGCCCGCCACGAGGTGGACAACGACAGCATCGTCGACCCCGGCCCGCTGGCCCGCGCGCTCGACGGGCTGGAGGCGGTGTGGTCGCTGTCGGCCCGCCGCCGGGCGGCCCGGGTGCTCGACGAGGTCCGCCCGGACGTCGTCCACGTCCACAACCTGTTCCCGCTGCTGACGGCCAGCGTGGCCGCCGCCGCGCTCGACCGCGGCCTGCCCGTCGTGTGGACGGTCCACAACTTCCGCCTGCGGTGCGTGGCCGGCACCCACTTCCGCGACGGCCGGCCCTGCCACGACTGCCGACCGGGGTGGAAGGCGCCCGGCGTCGCCCACCGGTGCTACGCCGGCTCGACGGCGGCCAGCGCCCTCGTCGGCGCGGCGACGTCGGTCTACGGCGCGCTGGCCCGGCGCCGGGGCGTCACCGCCCTGCCGATCAGCCGGGTCATGGCCCGCTGGCTGGTGGCCGCCGCGGGGTTCCCCGAGGCGGCGGTGCGGGTCAAGTACAACGGCGTGGCCGCGCCGGCCGGCGAGGTCCCCCCGCCCGAGGCGCAGCGGGACCTCGTCTACGTCGGCCGGCTCGCCCCCGAGAAGGGGGTCGGGCTGCTGCTCGACGCCTTCGCCCGCACCCGCACCAGCGCCCGCCTCGTCGTCGTGGGCGGCGGCCCGCTGGAGGGCGCCGTCCGGTCCGCGGCCGTGGCCGACCCCCGCGTCGTGCCGGTCGGCCAGGTGGCGGTGGACGAGGTGGAGCGCCACCTGCTCGGGGCCCGGGCCCTCGTCATGCCTTCCGTGTGGCAGGAGCCGTTCGGCCGGGTCGCCGCCGAGGCGCTCGCCCGGGGCCGCCCGGTGGTCACCACCGGCGAGGGGGCCGCGGGCGAGGTCGTGACGCCCGACGTCGGCTGGGTGACCGGGACCGACCCGGACGCCCTGGCGGCGGCGATCGAGCAGGCGGCGGACGACGACGGGGCGGTGGCCGAGCGGGGCCGCCGGGGGCGGGAGCGCCACGCCCGGCTGTTCAGCCCGGAAGCCACCACCGCGGCACTGGTCGCGATCTACGAGGAGGTCGTCACCCGGCGGGGGACGGGGGCCCGGCGCTAGCATCGCCGGGCGACCGCGGTGGGTGACCTGCTGCGGCGAGGGACTGGGGGGATCGTGGACGCAACCACGCTGGCACGGTCGAGCGGTGCGGAGGGGACGACGCCACGCATCGCCGCCGGCCCGCACCAGATCCCGCCGGTCGGCCGGCCCCGCTGGCTCGACGTCTACGTCGGGTCGCTCGTCGCCCTCGACGCCGTCGCGATGGCCGCGGCCACCTTCACCGCCAAGGTCTCGTGGCTCGGGCTCGAGCCGCACGACCTCCAGATCCGGTCGTTCAGCATCCCCTACAGCGCGCTCGTGCTGGCGACGGTGCCGGCCTGGATCGTGCTGCTGGGGCTGTCCGGGGCCTACGCCGTCGGTCCGTTCGGGACGACGCCCCAGTGGGGCCGCGTCGTGCGCGCCGGCGCCCAGCTGCTCGCCGTCGTGGCCGTGTCGTACTACATCGCCCACCTGGCGATGCTCGGCCGGGGCGTGCTGGCGGCGACGATCCCGCTGGCCGTGGTGTTCACCCTCGTCGGGCGGTGGCTCGCCGGGCGGGGCCTGGCCGCCCTCCGGCGGCGGCACCGGGCCCAGCGCACGGTGCTGGTCATCGGCTCGCCGGCCGGGATCGAGGCCTTCGCCGCCCGGTCGGGCGACCTGCCGGCCGCCGGCGTGCGGGTCGTCGACACGGTGGCCGTCACGCCCGGCAACGGGCGCGGCCCCGGGACCGACCTGGCGGCGACGGTGGCCCGCGAGCTGGCTCGCACCCGGGCGGAGACCGTGCTCATCGCCGGCGGGCTGGCGCAGGGCGGCCTGCGCGACATCGCCTGGATGCTGGAGGGCACGGGCGTCGCGCTGCTCGTCGTGCCGACCCCCGCCGACCTCGACGAGCGGCAGGCCGAGCTCCGGCCGGTCGCCGGCCTGCCCCTCCTCCACCTCGAGCGACGGGCGCCCTCCTGAGGGCCACGGGCGCGGCCCGGCGCGGCCGGCTCAGCGCCGGCGCTGGGGCTCGTACAACACGACGGCCTGGCGGAGCGGCACGAGCTCGCGGCGGTACTGGCGGTGCACCTCGGCGACCGCCTCGGCGGCCTTGCGCCGGGTCTCCTCCAGCTCGGCCCGGAGGCGCTCGATCTCGGCCTCGAGCTGCAGGACCCGCTGGACGCCCTGGAGGTTCAGGCCCTCGTTCGTCAGCTGCTGGATGCGGCGCAGCTGCGCGATGTCGGCGTCGCTGTACCGGCGGCTGCCGCCGGGCGTCCTGGCCGGGTCGACCAAGCCCTTGCGCTCGTAGATGCGCAAGGTCTGGGGGTGCACGCCGGCCAGCTCGGCCGCGACCGAGATGACGTACACCGCTCGTGTCGACTCACGACCCTCGGGTCGCATCGCTCATCACCTCTCACTCGACCCCGAGGTGGGCTCGGGGTGATCTGCCGTCGGTGGCGGCCGCCAGGGCCTCGACCGCCTTGCGCTCCTCGTCGGTCAGCCGCTGCGGCACCGCCACCTCGACGGTCACCAGCAGGTCGCCGGTGCCCCTGGTGGTCGGGACGCCCCGGCCCCGCACCCGGAAGGTCCGCCCCGAGCGGGTGCCCGCGGGGATGCGCAGGGTCACCGACCCCCCGTCCAGCGTCGGGACCCGGATGTCGGCCCCCAGCACGGCCTCGGGGAAGGTGATCGGGACCGTGATCGTGAGGTCCCGGCCCCGGCGACCGAAGATCGGGTGGGGGCCGACCCGCGCGGTGACGTACAGGTCGCCCGGCGGGCCGCCGTTGCGGCCCGGCCCGCCCCGGCCCTTCAGCCGGATGCGCTGGCCGTCGTCGACGCCGGGCGGGATGCGCACCTTGACCTCGCGGGGCCGGCGCTCGACCCCGGAGCCCCGGCAGGTGGGGCAGGGGTCCTCGACGAGGAACCCCTGCCCGCCGCACCGGGGGCACGGCTGCGAGAAGCTGAAGAACCCCTGGTTCTCGTCGACGACGCCCCGACCGCCGCACCGGGGGCAGGCGTGCGGCGTCGTGCCGGGCCGGGCGCCGCTGCCGTGACAGGTCGAGCAGACGGCGTCGCTGGTCAGGTGCAGCGTCGTGGTGATGCCCCGCACCGCGTCCTCGAAGTCGAGGTGCAGGTCGGCCTCGAGGTCCTGGCCCCGGCGGGGGCCGGTGCCCCGGACGCCGCCCGCCCGCCGCCGGCCGAAGAACCCGCTGAGCACGTCGCCGAGGTCGCCCAGGTCCTCGAACCGGAACCCGGCACCGGGGCGTGCGCCGGCGCCGGCGCCCCCGAACATGCCGCCCATCGGCCCGAGGCGACGGACCTCGTCGTACTCCTTGCGGCGCTCGGGGTCGCCGATGACGTCGTACGCGGCGGAGATCTCCTTGAACCGCTCCTCGGCCGTGGGGTCACCGGGGTTCGCGTCCGGGTGGTACTTGCGGGAGAGCTTCCGGTACGCGTTCTTGATCTCCTTCTGGGACGCGTCCTCGCTGACCCCGAGGATCCGGTAGTAGTCCTTCTCGAACCACTCGCGCTGCGGCGCCATCGGGCCCTGTCGTCCTCCCCTGCGCTCAGTCGGTCACCTTGACCATCGCTGGACGGAGGACCTGGCCGCGCCAGCGGTAGCCGGGCCGCAGCACCTCGGCCACGACGTGCTCACCGCCGTCGCCCGGCTCGTGCACGACCGCCTCGGCCTCGTTGGGGTCGAACGGCTTGCCCTCCGGGTCGATGCGCTCCAGGCCCTCCTTGCTGAGGGCCCCGTACAGCGCGGAGAGCACGGGCTCGACCGCGTCGGCGCCCTGGGCGAGCGCGGCGTCGCAGGCGTCCAGCACGGGCAGCAGGCTCTCGACGAAGCTGCCGAGGGCCCGGTTGATCGCCTCCTGCTGCCGGCGCTGGACCTGCTTGCGGTAGTTCTCGAAGTCGGCCTGGGCGCGCTGGTACGCCTCGAGGTACTGCGCCCGCTCCTCGAGGAGCGCCTCGAGGTCGACCTCGACCTTCTCGGCCGCCGCCCGGAGGTCGTCGTCCGGCTCTCCGGCCTCGGCGGTCGCCCGGTCGCCGCCGTCCGCCCGGTCGCCGTCGGGCGCCTCCTCGCCCTCGGGCGCCTCGGTGTCGTCGGCGGCCGCCGGGGCGCGCTCGTCGCCGCCCGCGTCCGTGGCGTCCGCGGGCGGCGCGGCGTCGGCCTCGACGGTGGCCCGGTCCTCCTCGGGGACCTCGGAGGGCTCGGGCGGGCCGGTCGATCGGTCGTCGTCGGTGGGTCGGTTCGTCGGCTGGTCGCTCACTTCTCGTCCTCGTCGACGATCTCGGCGTCGACCACCTCGTCATCCGACGGCTGGCTGGCACCGGCGCCGGCGCTGCCGCCGGACGCGGTGCTCTCGGAGGCCGCGGCCTCGTAGAGCTTCTGGGTGAAGCTCTGGCTGGCGGCCATCAGGGCGTCGGTGGCGTTGCGGATCGCCTCGACGTCGCTGCCCGCCAGCGCGCCCTTGAGGTCGCCCAGCTTGGCCTCGACGGCCGACTTCTCCTCGCCCGAGATCTTGTCGCCCTGCTCCTTGAGCAGCTTCTCGGTCTGGTAGACGAGCGTGTCGGCCTGGTTGCGGACCTCGGCCTCCTCGCGGCGCCGCCGGTCCTCCTCGGCGTGGGCCTCGGCGTCCCGGATCATCCGGTCGATCTCCTCCTTGGAGAGCGCCGACTGACCGGTGATCGTCATCGACTGCTCCTTGCCGGTGGCCCGGTCCTTGGCGGACACGTGGACGATGCCGTTGGCGTCGATGTCGAAGGTGACCTCGATCTGCGGCACGCCACGCGGCGCCGGGGGCAGGTCGACGAGCTGGAACTTGCCCAGCGTCTTGTTGAACTGGGCCATCTCGCGCTCGCCCTGCAGCACGTGGATCTCGACCGACGGCTGGTTGTCCTCCGCGGTGGTGAACACCTCGGTGCGCTTGGTCGGGATCGTCGTGTTGCGCTCGATGAGCTTGGTCATCACGCCGCCCTTCGTCTCGATGCCGAGCGACAGGGGCGTGACGTCGAGCAGCAGGACGTCCTTGACCTCGCCCTTCAGCACGCCGGCCTGGATGGCGGCGCCGACGGCGACGACCTCGTCGGGGTTGACGCCCTTGTGCGGCTCCTTGCCGGTGAGCTCCTGGACCAGGTCCTGGACCGCCGGCATGCGGGTCGAGCCGCCGACCAGGATGACGTGGTCGAGGTCGCTCTTCGTCAGGCCGGCGTCCTTGATGGCCTGCTCGAAGGGGCCGCGCAGCCGCTCGAGCAGGTCGGCCGTCAGCTCCTGGAACTTGGCCCGGGTGAGGGTCTCGTCGAGGTGCAGCGGCCCCTCGCTGGTGGCGGTGATGAACGGCAGGTTGATCTGCGTCTGCTGGACCTGCGACAGCTCGATCTTGGCCTTCTCGGCGGCCTCCTTGAGCCGCTGCATGGCCATGTTGTCGGTCGACAGGTCGACGTTGTGGGCCGCCTTGAACTGGTTGACCAGCCAGTCGATGATCCGCTGGTCCCAGTCGTCGCCGCCCAGGTGCGTGTCGCCGTGGGTGGCCTTGACCTCGAAGACGCCCTCGCCGATCTCGAGGATCGACACGTCGAAGGTGCCGCCGCCGAGGTCGAACACGAGGACGGTCTGGTCGGCGCCCTCCTTGTCGAGCCCGTAGGCGAGCGCGGCCGCGGTCGGCTCGTTGATGATGCGCAGCACCTCGAGGCCGGCGATCTGGCCGGCCTCCTTGGTGGCGGTGCGCTGGGCGTCGTCGAAGTAGGCGGGGACGGTGATGACCGCCTGGGTCACGGTGTCACCCAGGTAGGCCTCGGCGTCGCGCTTCAGCTTCTGCAGGGTGCGGGCCGAGATCTCCTGCGCGGTGTAGTCCTTGCCGTCGATCCCGATCGTCCACCTGGTGCCCATGTGCCGCTTCACCGAGCGGATGGTGCGATCGGGGTTGGTGATGGCCTGGCGCTTGGCCACCTCGCCGACGAGCACCTCGCCGTTCTTCGAGAAGGCGACGACCGAGGGCGTGGTGCGCGAGCCCTCGGCGTTGGGGATGACGACCGGGTCGCCCGCCTCGAGGACGGCGACGACGGAGTTGGTCGTACCGAGGTCGATGCCGACAGCCTTGGGCATGGGAAGGGCCTCCGTGGGGGTACTGGTCGGTTGGGGAGATCGTCTTTCAGCTGGGGCCCACGATAAAAGTTGAGTGCGGTATTCGCAACTTTGGGACGCCGGCCCGGCCGCCGGCCCGCCCGGGGGCGGCGACGCCCCGGCGCGTGGCCGTCCGGAGCGCACGCCGGGGCCGCCCGCACTACCGTGACCCGGCGATGACCACGCCTGGGGGAGCGTCGCCGGGGGGCGCGGTGGCGGCCACCGCCCCGGGGCCGGGCGGCGCGCGGGGCGCGGCCGCGCCCCCGGCGGCCGGCCCGCCCGCGGCCCGGCGGGCGGCGGCCGGCGAGCGGCGGCTCGGCGACCGGGCCCTCGCCGCGCTGACCGCCGCGCTGACCCTCCCCGTCCTCTGGATGGGCTACGGGACCGACATCGACGTGCCCGACGTGCTGCGGGCGGGCGAGAGCATCCGCCGGGGCGACTACCTACCGTCCCGCCCGCCGGGCGTCCCGGTCTTCGAGGCCGTCGTCGCCGCCCTCGACCCGATCGGCGGCCACCTCCTGATCAACCTGGCGACCGCGGTCGCGGGCGGGGCGACCGTCCTCGGCATCGCCCGGCTCGTGCGGGAGTGGGGCCACGTCAACGGCGACGTGCTGGCGGTGGCCTTCCTCGTCTCGCCGGCCACGCTCATCGCGTCCACCTCGACCGCCGACTTCGTGTGGGCGACGGCGTTCCTCGTCTGGGGCGCGCTCTGGCTCGGGCGCGACCGGCCCGTGCCCGCCGGCGTGCTGCTCGCCCTCGCCGTCGGCACCCGGCTGTCGTCGGCCCTGCTCGTCGCCGCAGTGCTGGTGGCCGACGGCTGGGACCCGGCCCACCGGCGCCGGTGCGCCCGGGCGGCGCTCGTGGCCCTGCCCCTGAGCGTGCTGCTGTACGTCCCCTCGTGGCTGGCCTACGACCGCTCGGCCGAGGTCCTCGACACCGCCGAGGGCTGGCGGGGCGTGGCCAACAACCTGGGCCGCTTCGCCTACAAGAACTACGCCACCGCCGGCCCGGCCCTGCTCGTGGTCGTCGCGGTCGCCGCCCCCGCGCTGGTGGCGGCGCTGCGCCGGTGGGGCGACGACCCGCTGCTGCGCCTCGGCGTCGGTGCCTTCGCGGTCAGCGAGGCGCTCTTCTTCGTGCTGCCCTGGAAGTACAACCACCTGCTGCCCGCGCTGCTCGGCCTGCTGCTGTGGCTGGGCGCGACGCGGCGCAACCACCGCCGGTTCCTGTGGGTGCTGGTGGTAGCGGTCGCCGTCAACGGGCTGGTGGCCTTCCGGCCCCTCGCCCCCGACGAGGCCGAGGTCGCCCGCTCCGGCCGCTGGGACCCGGCGCTCGTGCCCGGGCTGCTGGTCAACGACATCGCCTGCCGGCTCGACGCCATGCACGAGGACCCGCCGCCCTACAACCGGGTGGCCTGGCCCTGCACGCTGAAGCCGCTGCGGGGCGCCACCGACGACGGGGCGGACGGCCGGGGCTGACCCGCCGGCCGTCAGCCGGTGGGGGCGCCGGCCCCGGCGAGGAAGTTGCGCAGCAGGTCGTGCCCCCGGGCGGTGAGCACCGACTCGGGGTGGAACTGCACGCCCTCGACGCCGAGCTCGCGGTGGCGCAGGCCCATGACGACGCCGTCGTCGGTCCAGGCGGTCACCTGGAGCACGTCGGGCAGCGTCTCGCGCTCGACCACGAGGCTGTGGTAGCGGGTCGCCTCGAACGGCGACGGCAGCCCGGCGAACACGCCGGTGCCGTCGTGGTGGACGAGGGACGTCTTGCCGTGCATGATCTCCGGCGCCCGCACGACCCGCCCGCCGTAGACCTGCCCGATGCACTGGTGGCCGAGGCAGACGCCGAGCACGGGCCGGCGGCCGGCGAAGTGCTCGATGACCGCGTTCGACACACCCGCGTCCTCGGGGCGGCCGGGACCGGGCGAGATCAGCACGGCGTCGGGGTCGAGCTCGACGATCTGCTCGAGGGTCAGCGCGTCGCACCGGTGCACCAGGGGCTCGGCCCCCAGCTCGCCCAGGTACTGGACGAGGTTGTAGACGAAGCTGTCGTAGTTGTCGATGACGAGGACCCGCGGCGCCACGGCCGCCGAGGCTACCGGGCGGCGCCGGCGCCCCGGCGGCCCCCGTCCCCCGGGCCTCGGGCCGCCGTCAGTAGGGCTTGGTCAGGAAGCGCCGGACGTTGCGGGGCGTGACCTTCCGGGCCAGCCGCCACAGGCCCCGGCGGGCGTCGGCCCGGTTGCGGCGCACGCTGAGGTCGATCAGCTCGGTGACGTCGGGGTCGTCGCCGTGGCGCTCGCGGCACTCGACGGCGACGTCGAGGGCGTAGGGGTGGTTGCCCGAGGCGAAGGCGCAGGCCCACAGGCGCAGGTAGTCCTCGCGCGGCGCCCCGACCTTCTCGAGCCACGCCAAGGTGCGGAGGTAGCGGGGCCCGACGGCCACCGGGCTGGGCTTCAGCGCGAACTCGAGGCGCCGCCGGTCGAGCTTCGTGCGGGGGCGCAGCATCGCCTCGCAGGTGCCGGCCCGCAGCCGCACCGCCTCGGTGAGCTCGAGGTCGGCGAGCCAGAAGCCCCGCTCGACCATCCAGCGGTGCAGGTCGCCGAAGGTGTCCTCGCCCTCGTAGTAGGGGTCGATCCCGGGCTCGGCGTCCACCGCCATGACCGTGGCCAGGAGCGGCTCGTCCAGGCTCGCGAGCAGGCGGAGGTCGGTGCCCTGGGTGTCGAGCTTCAGCCAGTCGACCCGGGCCAGCCCGGCGTCGGCCAGAGCCCGGCCGAGCGTCGTGGCCGGCACCTCGACCTCGCGCACGACGCCGAAGCGGTAGGCGTGCAGCCACGGGGCCGCCGCGTCCTCCAGCGGGCGCAGGGTGCTCGACGCCGTGGGGTTGGCGGTGAGGAAGAAGCGGGCGGTGGCGCGGTCGGGCTCGGCGACGACCGCCTTGTCGACGACCACCCGCCGGCCGCGCTCGCTCGCCTCGGTGTGCATCTCGCGCCGGTCGGGGTCGAAGCCCACGTAGGTGGCGTGGCCGAGCAGGGGGCGGAAGGCGCGGAAGGGCTCCAGCGACGCGCCGACGTCGACCAGGGTCAGCGAGATCCCGGCCCGGTCGAGCACGGCGAGCGCCCGGTCCATCGCCGTCACGGTGCTCCTCCCCAGCGTCGCCCGGCCATGGGCGGCGACTGTACCCGGGCGCCGGCCGGCGGGCCCGGCCCGGGGCGGCCGGCGCTCAGGCCGGGGCGCCGAGGGGCTCGGGCTCGGCGCCGGCGCGTGCGACCACCGCCACCGGCCGGTCGAGCGCCTCGGACAGCAGGGCGCTGCGGGCGTTGGCCGCGTAGAGCTCGAGCGACACGTCCTGCCCCTCGGCCGGCACGGCCTCGACGACCAGCCGGTCGCCGTCGGTGCGGGCGCCCACCGCGGCGACCCGGGCGCCGTGGTTGCGGTCGAGGCCGACCGCGACCCGCAGCAGGCCGGCCAGCACCCGGACGCGGCGCTGGTCCTCGGGGGCGAGCGCGGCGAACTCCGGGTGCTTCCGCTTCGGGTGCGACTTGCGGTGGTAGCGGGCCACGAGGGCGATGAGCTCGATCTCGTGGTCGGTGAAGCCGAGGAGGAGCTCGCTGTTGCGGATCAGGTAGTAGCTGTGCCTGTGGTGCCCGGCGTGCGACACGAACAGGCCGACGTTGGCGAGCAGCGCGGCGGCGTGGAGCACCTCCCGGCTGTCGTCACCCAGCCCGTGCAGCCCGGCGGTGGCGTCGAACAGCTGGAGGGCCAGGTCGGCGACCTGCGCCGAGTGGGCCGGGTCCTCGTCCATGCGCCCGGCGAGCTGCAGCACGCTGCGCCGGCGCAAGTCGGAGAGGTGGTGGAGCGAGCCGCCGTGCCGGCGGCGCCAGGTGTCGAGCAGCACGCCCTCGCGCAGGGCGTTGGACGAGAAGGTGACCTCGCCGACGTCGAGGACGTGCATCACCTGCTCGAGGATCAGCGAGCCGCCGAGGATGATGTCGGCCCGGCGGGCGTCGAGGCCGGGGATGCGGGCCCGCTCCTTCGCGGTCGGCGCCTTCAGCAGCCGCCGCACGACCTCGTCGACGTCGTCCCGGGAGACGGTCGTGGCGTTGAGCGTCCGGGGCGGCGGGCGGCCGTCGCGCGCCGCCGCCCGGGCGGCGGCCATCGCCACGATCGTCTCGATGGTCCCGGACGACCCGACGAAGACCTCGAACCCGGCCCGCCGCAGCCGGGGCGCGACCGGCGCCAGCAGCGCCTGCACGTCGCGGCGGCACGCCTCGACCCCCCGCTTCGACACCCGGCCGCCGGGGAAGTGCCGCTGGGTCAGGCGGATGGCGCCCATCTTCAGGCTGCGCGAGGTCAGCACGTCGGTGCCGACGCCGACGACCAGCTCGGTCGAGCCCCCGCCGATGTCGCACACGAGGACCCGTCGGTCGAACACCGGCACGGCCCGCAGCACCCCGAGGTGGATCAGCCGGGCCTCCTCGAACCCGGAGATGACGTCGACCTCGACGCCGACGGCCCGGGCCCGCTCGAGGAACTCGTCCCGGTTCTCGGCCTCGCGCACGGCGGAGGTCGCCACCGCCCGCACGGGCGCGCCGTGGATGGCCGCCACCTGGGCGAACCGGCGCAGCGCGGCGATGCCCCGGTCGATGGCGTCGGGGGCTAGGCGCTTCATGTCGCCGGCGGACGACCCGAGCCGCACCATCTCGCGCTCGCTCTCGAGCACGTCGAGGCGGTCGTCGTCGACGCGGGCCACGACGAGGTGCACCGAGTTGGTGCCGATGTCGATGGCCGCGAGCGTGGCGCTCACACCACACACTCTCGCGGACGCAGGGCCGGAAGGCGACGATGCCGCGCCGTCTAACCTCGTCGCCATGGCCAAGCCTGCCAAGCGCCGCGTCAAGGGCGGCGGCCGCGTGACGCCGAAGGCGCGCCCCGCGCGGACCGACACGCCCACCCCGTCGGGCCGCTACACACCGCCGATCCCCCGCGAGCAGCGCTCCAGCCCGGCGTGGGTGCCGGTGACGATGTTCTCGCTGCTCGTCCTCGGCCTGGTCGTGATCTTCCTCAACTACCTCGACGTGCTGCCGGGCGGGATGAGCAACGCGTACCTCGGCGTCGGCCTCCTGGCCATCTGCGGCGGCATCATCACCGCCACGCAGTACCGCTGACGGCTCCGCAGCGTGGCCGTACGCGCGCGATCCGGTGACGCGGATGTGACCGAAGTTACATCGATGTTACGCGTCCCCAGGCTTGTCCACAGGGTGTGAGGAAACCTGGCACCCGAGCTGCCGGCGCGAGCGGCCGGCGGTCGGCGAGCGGTCAGTCGCTCACCGAGACGAGGTCCATGTCCTCCATGCAGTGCCGCGGCGGCTCGGGGTCCTCGGCGTTGGCGGTCGTCATCCGCACCTCGGTGCCACACAGCGAGCACCGGTAGAGCAGGCGCACCTTGCGGAGCTCGCCGGGCGGCGGGGGCTCGGGCGGCGGCGTCGCCAGGCCGCCCAGCACGGCGAACCCGAGCTTGAGGATGACCCAGCCGGCCACGACCGCCAGCGCGACGGCCAGCGGGCTGGCCCGGGTGAGCAGCCACGCGGCGACGCCCGCGACGGCCAGGGTGGCCACGGTCGGCCACGTGATCCTCGGACGTCGGCGGGCGTCGGCCACGCGGCCATCGTAGGGCGGGGCCACCGGCGTCCCGCACCTGCCGGGCCCCGCCCCGCGACGCCTCAGGCGGCCATGTTGTCGGTGGGCACGAACGGCCGGCACGCCTGGCCCCGCAGGCCGGGGCAGGGCGCCGGCTCGACCGCCGGCACGTCGACCCCCTCCAGGCGGGACAGCACCAGCGCCGACGGCATCGACGCGCTGCGGGCCACCCGGTGGGTCGGGACCGTGCCATCGTCGGGGTTGGCGAACTCCCACGTCGCGTGGTTGCGGCCCGGCGTGGCGATGCTCAGCCGGAGCCGGGAGCCGGCCCGGAAGGCGTGGGCGAACGACGGGATGTCGATGCGGGCCCGCACGAAGCGGCCCGGCCGCAGCGGCTCGTAGGCGTCCTCGGTGAACCGGTGCACGACCTCGAGGCCGTCGCTGCGGCGGCGGTCCTCGGCCCGGTGGCCGATGTCGAGCCAGCCGTTCTGCACCAGGTACTCGGTGCCGTCGGGCCGCACCTCGGACACCGACACCTGGACGTGCACGTCGGAGGCGTCGGACGCGACGTAGAGGTCGGCGACCGCGGGCCCGGCGAAGACCGTGTCCTCCTCGAACGGCGCGGTCAGGTAGGACAGCTCCTCCCCCGGCTCGAACCGCGTCCACTCCATGGTGTCCCACAGCCGGGCCATGAGCGGGTAGCGACCGGTCCCGCCGAACAGCGTCGAGCCCCCGGCGTCGGGGTCGAAGCGGAAGCCGTCGGTGCCGCCGCTCCGCCCCCGGGGACGCTCGGGCGTCAGGGTCTCGTCGGGCCCGAGGTAGAAGGTCGTCTCCTCGGCGGCCGGGGGCGGCCAGGAGTCGAAGGTCAGCTCGAAGGTGCCGCCGGGCTCGCCGATCTCGTTGGCGCCGATGCCGCTCTCGAACATGACCCGCACCGGGTCCTCGGCCTCGTAGGCGGCCCGGGCGGCCTCGACGTCGTCGCCGAGGTGGGCGAACCGGTCGGGCGGCAGCTCGACGTCGGCGAGGTCGAACTGGTCGGCGAGGATCGGCGGCAGCGCGGCCCGCAGCAGCGGGTGCAGGCGCGGGACCCGGTCGGCGACGTACAGCTCGAGGAACTCGAACCAGGACATGACGTTGGCCGGGCCGTAGCCGTCGGGGTGGCGGCCGTTCCAGAGGTTGACCCGCAGCACCTCGGCGTCGTGGAACTCGTCGAGCATGGCGGTGAACTGCGGGCCGGTCTGCTCGTCCTGGAAGGCGCCGGTGATGAAGACCGGCGCCTCGATGTCGGGCACGAGCCGGCGCAGGTCCCGGGCGGCGGCCGCGTCGTTGTAGGCGGACAGCGCCTTGACCATGGACTCGAAGTCCGGGTTCTGCGCCCGCAGCACCTGGTGGGCGGCGCAGGTCTCGTCGCCCGCCGCGATCCGCTGCTCGACCCAGTCGGTCCCGCCCGGCGCGGCGGCGGCCTCCCGCTCCCGGATCCACTGCTCGGTGAAGCCGGAGTTGTAGATCCCGCCCGGCCAGGCCTGCAGCCACGGGTCGGCGATGACGGACTGGGGCGTGATCGCGGCGAGGTGCGGCGGGTTGGTGGCGGCGGTGTAGAGCTGGCTGATGCCGGAGTAGGACAGGCCGACCATGCCGACCTTGCCGCCCTTCACCCACGGCTGGCGGGCGACGATCTCGACGATGTCGTAGCCGTCGGCCATCTGGGCGGGGTTGAAGATGTCGAAGACCCCGCCGGAGCAGCCGGTCCCCCGCATGTTGACGGCCACGGTCGCGTAGCCGAAGCCCCGGGCGAGCCGGACGCCGGGCTCCTCGGAGGCCGGGTTGGAGGGCCCGTAGCCCGAGTACTCGATGACCGTCGGCCAGGGGCCGGGGCCGTAGATCGACTCGTCGGGGAAGCGCACCATGGCGCTGAGCAGCACGCCGTCCCGCATCTCCAGGTACTGGAAGCCGTCCTCGAGGCTGGAGCCGGGCTTCGGGTTGCCGAGCACGTCGAGCCGGGCGCCGGTCAGCTCCTGGCGCTCGTAGAGCGACGGGTCGGGCAGGTCGTCCCGGCTGCCCACCGTGATGACGGGCGAGGCGAGGCGGGGCTCGGCGGTCTCGTCGATGATCACGTAGCGGCCGGGCTCGACGACCGAGCCGCCGACGACGTCGAGCTCGGAGAAGTCGAGGTCGGGCCCCGACTGCAGGGTCGTGTGCCGGGGCGGGACGTAGGCGAAGTGGGCCTGCCCGTGCTCGTCGGCCAGCAGGGTGAGCAGCTTGCGCCGGCCGGGCCCGTAGAGGGTGAGCGGCTGGCCGGGCTCGGCGCCGGTGACCGTGATCTGCTCGACGCCGGGCCGGACCTCCCAGGGCGCCTCCTCGGTGCCGCGCAGCAGCGAGGCGAAGCCGCCGGGGCGGTCGTCGCGGTCGACCGGCCACGGCGGCCGGCAGGCCGCCACGCTCGCCGCCGTGGCCAGCACCAGCACCACGGCCGTGGCCCGCGACCACCGCAGTCGTCCCATCCGATCCCCCTCCTCGAGCACCGCCTGTGGCACGCCCCCGGTGCGCGCCACGTCTCGTGGGCAAACCCTAGAGCACAAAGCTGCACGGTGCGTGCGACAACTTTGCCCGGCGATCGCGCCGGGCCCGGGCGCGCCGACGGGGCGCCGGTCGGATCGGCGCCCCGTCGGAGGCGAGCGGGGGTCCCGGGCCGGCGGGTGGCCGGCGCGGGACCGCGCGTCGAGCGGGCGGCGTCAGCCGAGGCGCTCGATGATGGTGGCGTTGGCCATGCCACCGCCCTCGCACATCGTCTGCAGGCCGTAGCGCCCACCGGTGCGCTCGAGCTCGTTGAGCAGGGTGGCCAGCAGCTTCGTGCCCGAGCACCCGAGCGGGTGGCCGAGGGCGATGGCGCCGCCGTTGACGTTGGTCTTGGCCGGGTCGGCGCCGGTCTCCTTGAACCAGGCCAGGACCACCGAGGCGAAGGCCTCGTTGACCTCGAACAGGTCGATGTCGTCGACGGTCAGGCCGGCCTTCTCGAGCGCCTTGGCGGTGGCGGGGATGGGCCCGGTGAGCATGGTCACCGGGTCGACGCCCGCGAGGGCGAAGGTGTGGAACCGGGCCCGGGGCGTGAGGCCGAGCTCGTTGGCCTTCTCCTCGCTCATGATGAGCGCGGCGGAGGCGCCGTCGGTGATCTGGCTCGAGTTGCCGGCCGTCACCTTGCCGTCGGGCTTGAAGGCCGGCTTCAGCTTGGCCAGCGCCTCCATGGTGGTGTCCTCCCGGATGCCCTCGTCCCGGGTGACCAGCTCGTCGGTCTCGGTGATCTCGCCGGTGTCCTTGTCGCGGTGGATCGCCCGCACCGGGACGATCTCGTTCTCGAACCGGCCCTCCCGGGTGGCCTGCGCGGCCCGGCGCTGGCTCTCGAGGCCGTAGGCGTCGAGGTCCTCGCGGGTGAGCCCCCACTTGTCGGCGATCATCTCCGCCGAGATCCCCTGGGGGACGAGCCCGCCGACGTCCTTGTAGCGGTCGGTCACCCGGGGCCCGAAGGGGAAGCCGAACTTGCCGTCGCCGATCGAGGCGCCCATCGGCACCTGGCTCATGACCTCGACGCCGGCGGCGACGACGACGTCGTGGGCACCGGACATGACGGCCTGGGCGGCGAAGTGCGCCGCCTGCTGCGACGAGCCGCACTGGCGGTCGACGGTGGTGGCGGGGATGTCCTCGGGCCAGCCGGCGGCCAGCACGGCGTTGCGGCCGATGTTCAGCGACTGGGCCCCGGCCTGCATGACGCAGCCCATGATGACGTCCTCGACGAGCATGGGATCGAGGTCGTTGCGCTGCACCAGGGCGTTGAGGACCTCGGCGGCGAGGTCGGCCGGGTGCCAGCCGGAGAGCTTGCCGTTGCGCTTGCCCCCGGCGGTGCGGACGGCGTCGACGATCACGGCGGTGGGCATGGGTGGCTCCTTCTGTCTCGCCCCTCCCGGGAGCCCCCGGACGGGGTCACCTGGCCAGCGGGGTGGCGCACTTGACCGTTCGGTCAAGCCAGTCTGCCCAGCAGGGAGGGCCCGCGCAACCGCCGCCCGCACTAGCCTTGTGGCGCATGTCACAGGTCGGGAAGGGAGGGCCGATCGTGGAGACCGCACCCCGCACGAGCACCGCCGAGGTCATCGACGCCGAGGTGGCCGGCCAGACGGTCCTCGGCCGCTGGCTCGACACGGTCGACGCCCACCCCGACCTCGTGGCGCTGCGCGAGCGCGACGGCGACGGCTGGCGCGAGATCACCTTCGCCCAGCTGGCCGACCAGGTGGCCCGCACCGCGGCCGGCATGCGGGCGCTCGGCGTCGGCCCCGGCGACCGGGTCGTGCTCATGATGCGCAACATCCCGGAGTTCCACGTCGTCGACCTGGCGGCGCTGAGCTGCGGGGCCACGCCGATCTCGATCTACAACTCCTCCTCGGCCGAGCAGGTCGCCTACCTCGTCGGCCACAGCCGGGCCAAGCTGGCCGTCGTCGAGGACCCGGGCTTCGCCGAGCGGTTCACCGCGGTGCGCGACCACCTGCCCCTGCTCGAGCACGTCGTCGTGCTGCGCGACGCCGGCCGGGCCCCCGGCGACGTCCTGGCCGGCGACGTGCTGACCGACGGGCAGCAGCCGATCGACCTGCGGGACTCGGCGGCGGCGCTGACCCCCGAGTCGCTGGCCACGGTCATCTATACCTCGGGCACGACCGGCCCGCCGAAGGGCGTCATGCTCACCCACCGCAACGTGGTGTGGACGGTGCAGGGCTACTTCCACCTCGTCGGCATCGACCCGGCCGGCTTCCGCACCATCTCGTACCTGCCGATGGCGCACGTCGCCGAGCGGATGGTCAGCCACTACATGGCGGCGATCGGCGGCTTCCAGGTCACCTGCTGCCCCGACCCCGGCCAGCTCGCCGCCTTCTGCCGCGAGGTGCGCCCCCAGACGCTCTTCGGCGTCCCCCGGGTGTGGGAGAAGTTCCACGCCGGCGTGCAGGCGGCGCTGGCCGCCGACCCCGAGAGGAAGAAGCGGTTCGACGACGCCGTCGCCGCGGCCGAGCCGATCGTCGAGCGGCGCACGGCGGGCACCGCCACCGAGGAGGACGAGTCCACCTGGGCCTTCCTCGACGAGGTCGCGTTCCGCCCGGTCCGCGAGATGCTCGGCTTCGACCAGCTGCGCTTCGCCGTGACCGGCGCCGCGCCCATCCCGGCCGAGCTCATCCGCTGGTTCCGGGCCATCGGCGTGCCCATGTCGGAGGTCTACGGCCTGTCCGAGACCACCGGGCCCATGACGTGGGACCCCTACGAGGTGCGCGTCGGCACCGTCGGCCGGGCCTTCCCCGGCGTCGAGGTGTTCCTGGCCGACGACGGCGAGGTGCTGTGCCGGGGCGGCAACGTCTTCGCCGGCTACCTCGACGACCCCGACAAGACGGCCGAGGCGCTCGAGCCCGACGGCACGTTCCACTCGGGCGACGTCGGCGTCATCGACGAGGACGGCTACCTGCGCATCATCGACCGCAAGAAGGAGCTGATCATCACCGCCGGGGGCAAGAACGTCAGCCCCGCCAACCTCGAGGCGGCGATGAAGACCATCCCCGCCATCGGGCAGGCGTGCGCCGTCGGCGACCGCAAGCCGTTCGTCGCCGCCCTCGTCGTGCTCGACCCGGAGATGGCGCCGGGCTGGTTCGCCGAGCGGGGCATCGAGGCCGGCTCGCTCGCCGAGCTCGCCACCGACCCCCGGGCGCAGGCCGAGCTGCAGAAGGCGGTCGACGAGGTGATGACCCGGTTCGCCACCGCCGAGCGGGTGCGGAAGATCGCCGTGCTGCCCGACGAGTGGCTGCCCGACAGCGACGAGCTGACGCCGACCTCGAAGCTCAAGCGGCGCACCATCCTGGCCAAGTACGCCGAGCAGATCGAGGCGCTCTACGCCTGAGGGCCGGCGCCCGCCCCGGCCGGGTCGGCGTCACCGGCGCCCGTCGTGCCGGTGCGCGGGTCGCCGCCGGTGTCGCCGACCCCGCCCACGGCGGTCGGGTCGCGCAGCGCCGAGCGGCACACCTCGGCCTCCGACACCGTCGTCCACGGCGGGTGGGGCGCGCCGTCCTCGCCCCGCACGTGCACGAACGCGACGACGCCGCCGTCCCGGCTCACCTGCACGACCGGGTCCGCGGTGGCGTCGCCCAGCCGCTGGGCCCGGTACCCCCGCACGGCGGTGACGAGGACGTCCCCGCTCCCACCGGCGAGGTGGTCGTCCAGGGCGGCGCGGGCGGCGACGACGATGTCCTGCGTCACCGGCGCCACCGGCAGGTCGCGCAGCACGACGGCGTCGTCCTCCTCGCAGTCCAGCGCCGGCTCGGTGTAGTGGCCGCCGGGGTCGACGAGGTCGACCCGCCGGCGCTGCATGACGCCGTCGATCGAGCACCCGATCGTGAGCTGGCCCGGCGGGACCGGCTGGCGGACGGCGTGGACGCCGGGGTCGAGCACGATCTCGCCGGACGACCACCGGTCGGACTCGACCACGAGCGTCGTCGGGATCGCCTGCGTGTTGTGGACCCGGATGTGGAGCCCGTCGACGCGCGACTGCACCGAGGCGACCGGGACGTCGATGCCCATCGGCGTGCAGTGGACCTCGACGGTGCGCGGCACCTCGACCGTCCGCCCACGGGGCGGCGCCGACTCGGAGGCGGTGACCGACGCGCGGTCGCCGGCCGTGTCCTCCGAGATCAGCGCCGCCCCGGCGGCCAGCACCGCCAGCGCCGCCGCCGCAGCGACAGCTCCACGGCGGCGGCGCAGCCGGCGGTGCCGGCGGTCGGCGACCCGCTCGAGGCCGTCCTCGGGCGGATCGCCGGCGGCTGATGCGATGCGTTCGAGCCGGGACCGGAGGTCGGGGTCATCGCTCACGCTCGCGCTCCGCGTCCACCCCGTCCCGGACGAGCACGGCGCGGGCCTGGCTCACGAGCACCCGCACCGTGGCCGGGCGGATGCGCATGATGCGGGCCGCGTCCTCCGCGCTGCAGTCGAGCAGCTGGGTGAGCACGACGGCCTCCCGCTGGCGGGGGCTGAGCTGGGCCAGCACCCGGTCGACGTGGTCGCGGTCGGCGGCCACGTCGGCCGGCTCGGGCGCCGAGGCGGTGGCGACGTGCGCCACGACCTCGACGAGCCGGCGGGCGGCCCGCATGGCCCGGCGCGCCGCGCTGCGATGGGCGTTGAAGGCGGTGCGGAACAGGTAGCCCGACGGGTCGTCGAGCAGCGCCACGTGGCCCCAGCGCTCCCACACCCGGCAGAAGGCCAGCTGGGCGAGGTCCTCCGCCTCCTGCCGGCTGCCGGTGAGCACGACCAGCGCGCGGAAGAGGCGCCGCTCGTTCGCGAGGTAGAACGCCTCGAACGACAGCGAGGTGGGGGCGCCGACCGCGATCGGCGCAGCGGAGGTGGGACGCTCCCGGGCCACGGTTGCTGCCAACACTGCCCCAAGAACGCCGCGGCCGCACGTGGTGTTTAGGCGCGGGCCCGGATTTCTCCGGGCCGCCCGCCCGCGGCGGTCCGTCAGCGGCCGGTCAGCGCTTGGCCGTCGACTTCTTCGCCGTCTTGCGGGCGGTCGAGGCCTTCTTGGTCGCCGGGCGCTTGGCGGCGGGGCCCTTCGAGGTCGCCTTCTTCGAGGCGGCCTTCTTGGACGTCCGGCTCGACGACGCCTTGGTCGCCTTCTTGGCCGTCGACTTGGCGGTCGACGTGGACGCCGGGGCCGGCGGCCACACCCCACGGGCGAGCTTCGGGGCGAGGCTCGTCTTCGCCACCGCGTCCTTGAAGGCCTTGAGCGGCGTGATGCGCGGCCGCTTGGTGGCCTTGATCCGCACCGGCTCCTGCGTCTGGGGGTTGCGACCCATGCGGGCGGGCCGGTCGACCTTGGCGAACTTGGCGAAGCCGGAGATCGAGACCGGCTCGCCCTTGGCGACGACAGCGGTCACGACGTCGGTGAAACCCTTGAGGACGGCGTCGACCTCCTTGCGGGCGACGCCGGTCTGGTTGGCCACGGCCTGGACGAGGTCTCGTCGGTTCACGGGCTTCCTCCTCGGCACGGGATCGTGCTCAGTTTCCTCAACGCGACCCGCTGTCTCGTGGATGCTCCCGGTATTCTTACGAGTTTCCCCGTCCGGTGTCACCACCCTGTGCGCGCGAAGCCCTTGAAAATCCTGGCTTTTCGCCCGGCGGACCGTGACGGACGGTGCTCCCGTGGTCGGACGCGCGCCGATCGTCACGAGCTCTGGGGGCGCGATCGGCCCCGAGAACGCTGGGTTTTCGCGCCCTCCGGCGGGCCCGCCGCGGTCAGACGCTGGCGAGCCAGCGCTCGGCCTGCTGGGCGCGGCGCCGCAGCTGCTCGACCGTCGCCTCGTCGACCCGCCGGACGCCGACGAGGCGGTTGAGGCGCCCGTTGACCTGCGCGTGGGCGAGGCCGGTCGCCCAGACGATGTCCCGCACGAGCCGGGCGTTGCGCTCGCGCAGCTCCTCCCGCTCGCGCCGCGGGTCGCGCCCGTCGGCGCCGGCGCCGGCCGTCGTGCGGCCGGCCGTGCCGGGCAGGGGCGGCAGGTCGAGCTCGAGGGCGGCGTCGCCGTCGCCCTCCGCCTCGGCCGCGTCCAGGCGGTCGAGCCGGTCGAGGGTGGCGTCGTCGGCCTCGAACACCGACGAGGTGTCCTCGCCCGTCACCACCGCCGACAGCGCGGTGAACATCGAGAGCTGCTCGGCCCGGTCGTCCTCGTGGCGCAGCTCGTCGAGCGCGGCCTCGTCCGCCGGCTCCTCGCCGTCGCGCTCGTGCCGGCGCAGGCTGTGCCGGCGGGCGTCCGCGATCTGCGTGGCGTAGGTGCGCAGCCGGACGTCGTCGGGGATGAACAGGTAGGCCTTCTGGCGGGGGACGCCCGGGGTCCAGCGCACGAGGCGGCCGACCGCCTGGCGGAAGAAGAGCTCGGTCGTCGTCGTCGTGGCGTAGACGCCCACGCGCAGGCGGGGGATGTCGACGCCCTCCGACACCATGCGGACCGCCACGATCCACGGATCGGTCGAGGCGGCGAAGCGGGCGATGCGGCTGGAGGACAGCGGGTCGTCCGACACCGCGACGGTCGCCCGGACGCCGCAGCGGACCCGCAGCAGCTCGGCGATGCCGTGCGCGTGGTCCTGGTCGGCGGCGATCACCAGGCCGCCCGCCTCGGGGTGGGTGCGGCGCAGCGCCTGCAGCCGCTCGTTCGCCTGCACCAGCACCGTCGGCAGCCAGTCGCCCTCGAGGCTCAGCGCCGTGCGCAGCCGCTGCGCGGCCCGGGCCCGGTCGAGCGGGTCGTCGAAGGCGGCGGCCTGGGCGCTGCCGTCGGGGGCGATCCACTCCATGAACCCGTTGATGCGGGGGAAGTAGACGGGCCGCACGATCCGGCCGTCGGCGAGCGCGTCGGCGTAGCCGTACTCGAAGTCGGGCACGGCCTCGTCCCCGACGTAGCGGACGAACGGGATGGCGAGCGTGTCCGACCGGAAGGGCGTGCCCGACAGGGCCAGGCGCCGGGGCGCCACCTCGAAGGCCCGCCGCACCGACTCGCCCCACGCCCGCTCGTCGCCCGCGTGGTGGATCTCGTCGAGGACGACCATCGACCGGGCGGCCAGCGGCCGGAGCGCGTCGGGGTTGGACGCCACCTGCTGGTAGGTGGTGACGATGCCGTGCACGTCCGCCGGCAGGCGGCCCCCGCTCGGCGACCAGCGGGGCTCGAGGTGGAGGCCGAAGCGGGCGGCGGCGTCCGCCCACTGGACCTTGAGGTGCGAGGTCGGCGCCACGACGACGAGGCGGCGGCCCGGGTTCCGGGCCAGGTCCCGCACGGCGGCGCAGAGCGCGAAGGTCGTCTTGCCGGCACCGGGGGTCGCGACGGCCAGGAAGTCGGGCGGGTCGGTGGCCTCGAGCCGGTCGAGCGCGCGCTTCTGCCAGGGTCGGAGACGGATCTTCCGTGCCATGGGGGACGGGAATCTTGGCACGCCGCGAAGCGCCGCCAGGCGGCCGCGAACGGCCCGGTGGGCCCCGGCGCGCGCCCCGGCCGGCGCCTCGGGCAGGATGGTCGGCCGTGGCCCAGCACGAGATCGACCCCGAACGCCTGCCGTACGCGCCCGAGCGCCTGGAGCGCAAGCCGGACGTCGGCGCCGACCACTTCTTCGCCCTCGACCTGCGCGCCGGCCGGGTGACCGCCGTCGAGCCCTTCCCCGAGGCCCGCAAGCCGGCCTGGAAGCTGACCGTCGACTTCGGCCCCGTCGTCGGCACCCTGCGCACCAGCGCGCAGGTCACCAACTACTCGGCCGAGGAGCTGGTCGGGCGCATGGTCGTCGGGGCCGTCAACCTCGGCCCCAAGCGCATCGCCGGGTTCACGAGCGAGTTCCTCGTGCTCGGCGCGCTCGACCCGGACGGCACGGTGCGGCTGCTGGAGCTGCCCGAGGGCGTGCAGGAGGGCGCGCCGATCGCCTGACGGCCCGGCGGCCCGGCGGCGCTCAGTCGAACACCGCGGTCGAGACCCGGACGGGGCGCAGCCGTTGGACGGCCGCGCTCGTGGCGGCGGCGGCCGCCGCCAGCGCGACCGGCAGCGCCACGGCCACGAGCCCGACGGTGCGCCAGGGCACGACCAGCTCCATCGTCCCGTCGTGCACCGCCACGTACACGGCGACCGGCAGCAGCCCGAACGGCACGGCCATCACCGCGCCCAGGCCGGCGAGCAGCCAGGCCCGGGCCCCGGCCGCCCGGGCCAGCGCGCCGGGCCCGGCGCCCACGACGGTGAGGACGTCGCGCTCGTCGCGGGCGTCGGCGGCCGCCAGGGCGAGGCCGGCGGCGACGACGAGGCCGGCCACGACCAGGGCGACGGTGGAGAGGAGCACCTCGATCTGCGCGGGCGTCGGGCCGGTCGGCGCCTCGTGCACCCAGACGTCCAGCCACGCCGGCGACATGGCGTGCTCGAACTGCCAGTCCTCGGCCAGCGCCCGGACGTCGTCGACCTGGTCGTCGGTCAGGGCCGTGCCGGCCACGAGCGCGAGCGCCGCGGGCACCGGCTCGAGGCCCAGGTCGCCGGCGAGCTCGGGGCTGACGAGGACCGGCCAGTGCGGGCCGGCCGAGTGCGCCGCGTCGGCGACGACGAGGGGGCGCTCCGAGCCGTCGGGCAGCACGACCGACGGCTCGCCGGCCAGCGGCCGCAGGGCCACGAGCCCGTGCTCGTCGAGCGCCGAGGTCACGGCGTCACCGAGGTCGAGCGCCGCCACCGTCGCGTCGTCGGCGATCAGCGGCACCCGGCCGCCCGGCCAGTCGCCCGGCTCGCCGGCGGCGTGCAGGGTGAGCGCCTCGGCCCCCGGCAGCAGGCCGGCGAGCGCCGCGGCGACGTCGTCGTCCGGCGGCCGGTGCGCGTCGGCGGACCCGGCGTCGCCCGCCAGGTCGCGGACACCGGCGAGCACGACCCGATCCGACAGGTCGGGGAAGCGGGCCCGGCTCGCCTCGCCGCCGGCGACGAGCGCCGAGACGGTGACGGCCAGGCCCAGCGCCGCGGCCACCGCGCTGACGACCGCGCCGGTGCGCACCCGCTCCCGCGCCAACCCGCGGGCGGCCAGGCGCCAGGTCCCCCGGGCGCGGCCGGCCAGCGGTTCGAGGCGGGCGACGAGCGCCGGGCTGAGGGCGCAGGCCCCGAGGAGCTGGAGGACGCCGCCGACCACGCCGACGAGCGCCCACAGCTCGGTCGAGCCCGAGCCCGCCCGGGCGGTGGCGCTGTTGCCGGCGACCGCGATCCCGAGCAGGGCCAGGCCGACGGCCACCGCGCCGGCGCCCGCGGCCATGACGCGGCGGCGGACCGGCGGCAGCGGTCGCCGCCCGGCCAGCGCCGCCAGCGTGGGGACGCGGGCCACGCTCCGGGCCGGGACGAGAGCCGCCAGGCTGGCCGCCACGACCCCGACGCCGGCCGCGACGGCGACCTGCAGCGGGTCGACGTCGTAGGGGCCGAGGCGGCGGCCGAGCAGGTGCTCGATGCGGTCGCGGCTCGTGGCCAGCACGGCCGCGCCCAGGGCGACGCCGGCCAGCGCCCCGACGAGGCCGGTGACCGTGCCCTGGAGCACGAGGGTCGTGCGCAGGAGCCGCTCGGGGGCCCCGTTGGCCGAGAGCTGGCCGAGGGTGACGAGCTGGCGGCGGGCGCCGGCCGCGAACGCCGCCGAGACGACGATCCCGGCGACGGTGAGGGCCACGCCGCCGAGCACGTAGGGCCACGGCACCGCGGGGCCGCCTGCCGCCGGCTGGTCGGTGACGTCGCGGCGCAGCAGCAGGCCGGTCGCGCCGGCCGGCGCGCCGTCGGGCAGGTCGACGAGCCCGGTCCAGGCGGTCGGGCGCCGGTGGGTGGCGGCGAGGTCGCCGCCGGGGGGCGTGACGGCGAGCGGCCGGGCCAGGGCCTGCGGGTCCTCGACGAGGCCGACCACGGCGAGGTCGACCTCGGCGGGCCGGCGGACCTCGAGGCGGTCGCCCACGCCGAGGTCGAGCTCGGCGGCCAGGGCCGGGGACACGGCGACCTCGTGGGGGGCGGCGGGGAACCGGCCGGCCACGAGGTCGACCATCCCGTCGGTCAACGGGTCGGCCGCGTCGAGCTCCCACACGACGAGGTCCACCGCCTCACCGCCGGCCGTGCGCAGGTGGGCCCAGCCCCACCGGTGGAGGACGACCCGCGCGCCGTCCGGCAGCTCCTCCGCCACGCTCGCCGCGCCCCCCTCGACGCTCGGGAGCACGGCGTCGGCGGCGCCGTGGTCGAGCCGCCACCGCTCGGCCGGCGTGCGGCGGTCGGTCTCGAACAGGACCAGGGCGACGACCATCCCGGCGACGGGCAGGGCGACGAGCAGGGTGACGAGCAGCGTCCGCCCGGGGCGGCGCCGCACCTCCCGCCGGGCGAGGCGGAAGGCGAGGGCGAGCCCGCTCACGGCGCCGACCCCACGGCCGTGCCCACGGGCGGCGCGCCGGCGTCGGCCTCGTCGACGACGCGCCCGTCGCGCAGGAACACGACCCGGTCGGCCCACGAGGCGTAGCGGGGCTCGTGGGTCACGAGGACGACGGCGGTGCCCCGCCGCGCGGGGAGCTCGGCGAGCAGCTCGACGACCTGGTCGCCGGTGAGGGTGTCCAGGGCGCCGGTCGGCTCGTCGGCGAGGATCAGGCGGCGCTCGCCGACCAGGGCCCGGGCCACCGCGATGCGCTGCTGCTGGCCACCGGAGAAGTCGTCGGGGTAGCGGTCGAGCTGCTCGGTGAGGCCGACGGCGGCGAGCGCCTCGCGGGCCCGGTCGCGGCTCTCCCGCCGGCCGACGCCCTCCAGCTCGAGCGGCAGCATGACGTTCTCGAGCGCGGTCAGCGAGGGCACGAGGTTGAGGCGCTGGAACACGTAGCCGACCTCGGTGCGACGCAGCGAGGCCCGCTCGGCCGCGGTCATGGCCGGCACGTCGAGCCCGTCCACCCGGATCGCACCCGCCGTCGGGTCCTCCAGCCCGCCGGCGAGGTGCAGCAGGGTCGACTTGCCGCAGCCCGAGGGGCCCATGACCGCCACCAGCTCGCCGCGGCCGACGGTCAGCGACACGTCGGTCAGCGCCCGGACCTCGGTGGGGCCGCGGCCGTAGACCTTCGTGACGGCGACCATCTCGAGGGCCGGCGACCGGGTCCGGTCCCGGGTGGCGCAGGGGTCGGTCATGGGGAGCCTCCGTTGCTCGGGGCGCGCCCCTGCCGGGCGCGCAGGATCCGCGACTCGCACAGGTCGAGCCACCGCAGGTCGGCCTCGGCCCGGACCACGAGGGCGTCCGTGACGAGCTGCGCCGAGAGCGACGCGTCGCCGGCCGCCTCCCGCTGGGCCCGCCGGTGCCGCTGCAGCGCCCGGGTGAGGGCGGTGCGCTGGCGGGTGATGACGTCGAGCGCGTGCTCCGGCCCCTGCTCGACGGCGAGCAGGACCTTGAGCTGGAGCTCGTCCCGCGGCGGCGGGTCGTCGGCCGGCGTCGCCCGCCACCACGCCCCCAGCGCGTCCCGCCCGCTGTCGGTGAGCGCGTAGCGCTTCTGCTCGCCGGTGTCGTCGACGGCGACGAGGCCGTCGCGGTGCAGGCGGTCGAGCGTCGAGTACACCTGGCCGACGTTGAGCCGCCACACCCCGCCGGTCGCCGCCTCGAAGGCGGTCTTGAGCTGGTAGCCGTGCCGCGGCTCGTCCACCAGCAGGGCCATCAGGCCCTCGCGCACTGCCATGGTCACTCAGTATGCATACTCAGTATGCATCGAACAAGCTGGCGGATCGCCGTCGCCGCACGACACCGCGTCACGGCGACCGCGTATCGTTCCGGGCGTGGGACAGGACGGGCGGGCAGGAGAGGGCTCCGGCGCGGCGGTGCCGTCCGGCGGCACGCCGCCTCCGACCGCGTCGCTGGCCGCACCCGACCCATCGCTGCCGCCCGGGCCGCCGCCCCCGCCACCGGCACCGGGGCCGCGTGGGTCCCGGCACTCGATCGTGGCCGTGCTCGCCGGCATCGCCATCGCGCTGCTCGGCCTGTCCGGCGGCCTGGCCGTGGCCCTGGTGTCGGACCGGGACGAGGACCGCGAGCGGCTCGCCGCACCCGCGCGCACCCCCACGACCGCGGCCGGCGCCGACGGGCCGCTCACCGACGCCGAGCTGGTCGAGCGGTTCGGCGACGCGGTGTGGCGCGTCGAGGTCGAGGGCTGCGGCGTCACCGGCACCGGGTCGGCCTTCGCGATCGACGAGCACCACCTGGTCACCAACGCCCACGTGGTCGGCGTCGACCCCCACCCCCGGCTCGTGTCCCGCGACGGCGAGGTGGCCGAGGGCCGGGTCGTCGGCATGACCCGCGACCCCGACGTGGCCGTGATCGCCGTCGACCGGACGCTGGCCCCGGTGCTGGCCTGGAGCGACGTCGACGCGTTGGCCCACGGCGACCACATCATCGGGCTCGGCTACCCGACGCCCGGCGACTTCGCCGCCACCCCCGGCACCGTCGTCAGCTTCCGGACCGAGGGCGGGGAGCGGGTCGCCATCCGGACCGACGCCGCCCTCGACGTCGGCAACAGCGGGGGCCCGGCGCTCGACCAGCACGGCCGCGTCGTCGGCATCGTGACCCAGATGGACGAGGAGGCCGAGGGCTTCCGGTGGGTGCCGCTCGTCTTCACACCGCACGCCGTGCGCGACGTCGTCGACGACCTCCGACGCTCGACGACGACCGTCGAGCCCGACTGCTGGTGGGCCGAGGCCGTGGTGCCGCCGCCGGGGTGGGAGGTCCCCGACTGGGAGGTCCCCGACTGGGAGCTGCCGGAGTGGGACGAGCACGCCTGGCCCGAGCTGCCACCGCCGCCGGAGCCCGAGCTGCCGGAGCCACCGCCGGCGGCGCCCGTGCCCTGCCCCACCGGCGCACCGAGCGCGACCGTGACCGAGGTCGTCGCGACCCGGTGGGACCCGGAGCTCCTGCCCGAGTGGTGGGACGTGACGGTACGGGGGCAGGTGACCAACGGAGCCAGCGCCGACATCGACGTGTGGGGTGTCGACGTCACCGTCGTCGGCGACGGCAGCGAGGTCGCCTACGGCATCACCGACGTCCTGACGGTGGCCCCCGGGGGCTCGGCGACGTTCGAGGCGTACGCGTCGGTCGCCTCGGCCACCCGGCCCTCCACCGGCGAGGTCAGCGTCCAGTGGGACTGGTCGAGCTGGGAGCACGTCGGCTGCCCGAGGGGCTGAGGCCCGGGGCCCGCACCGGCCCCCGGGTTGGCGTCCGCCCAGGTCAGCGCCCCTACGATGCAGCGATGCGCTTCGACCTGCCGTCCGACGGGATCCCCACCGCGTGGTTCAACGCGCTGCCCCGGCTGCCCGAGCCGCTGCAGCCGCCGCTGCACCCCGCCACCCGGGAGCCGGTCGGCCCCGACGACCTGGCGCCGCTGTTCCCGATGGCGCTGATCGAGCAGGAGGTCAGCACCGCGCCGTGGGTCGACGTGCCCGGCGAGGTGCTCGACATCCTGCGCCTGTGGCGGCCGACGCCGCTCGTGCGCGCCGAGCGGCTGGAGCGGGAGCTGGGCACGCCCGCCCGCATCTACTTCAAGGACGAGTCGGTCAGCCCGGCGGGCTCGCACAAGCCGAACACCGCCGTCGCGCAGGCCTTCTACAACAAGGCCGAGGGCACCGCCCGGCTGACCACCGAGACCGGCGCCGGCCAGTGGGGGGCGTCGCTCGCCTTCGCGGCCGCCCAGTACGGGCTCGAGTGCAAGGTGTACATGGTCCGCACCTCGTACGAGTCGAAGCCCTACCGCCGCGTGCTCATGGAGACCTGGGGCGCCGAGTGCGTGCCCTCCCCGGTCGACGACCCCGACAGCCCCGGGTCGCTCGGCCTGGCCATCAGCGACGCCGTGGCCGACGCCGCCGGGCGCGACGACACCCACTACTCGCTCGGCTCGGTGCTCAACCACGTCCTGCTGCACCAGACGGTCATCGGGCTCGAGGCCCGCGAGCAGCTCGCGCTGGCCGGCGAGGAGCGGCCCGACGTCGTGATCGGCTCGTGCGGCGGCGGCTCGAACCTCGGCGGCATCGCCCTGCCCTTCCTCGAGGACGAGGGCGTCCGCCTGCTGGCCGTCGAGCCGACGTCGTGCGCCACGCTGACCACCGGCCGGTTCGACTACGACTACGGCGACACCGCCGGGCTGACGCCGCTGCTGCCCATGTACACGCTCGGCCACGACTTCATGCCGCCCTCCATCCACGCCGGCGGGCTCCGCTACCACGGCGACAGCCCGATCGTCTCGGCGCTGGTCCGCAGCGGGCGGATGGAGGCCGTCGCCGCGCCGCAGACGAAGGTGTTCGAGGCCGCCGTGCTCTTCGCCCGCACCCAGGGCAAGGTGCCGGCGCCCGAGACCGCCCACGCCATCCGGGCCGCCGTCGACGAGGCGCTCGCCGCCAAGGAGGCGGGCGAGGAGCGGGTGATCCTCTTCAACTACTCGGGCCACGGCTTCCTCGACCTCGCCGCCTACGACGCCTACAACCGGGGCGAGCTCGTCGACGAGTGACGGCCGGGCGACGCCCCGTGTCCACGCCGATCGAGGGGTGGGTCGCGCCCGGCTTCGAGCCGGTCCGGGACGCCTTCGCCGCCAACTTCGCCGAGCGGGGCGAGGTCGGCGCCGGCGTCCACGTCGTCGTGCGGGGCGAGGTCGTCGTCGACCTCGTGGGCGGCTGGCGGGACGCGGCCCGCACCGAGCCCTGGCGGCCCGACACGCTCGTGAACGTCTACTCCGTGGGCAAGGCGCTCCTCGCCCTGCTGGCGCTGCAGCTCGTCGACACCGGGGAGCTCGGGCTCGACCAGCCCGTCGCCGAGCTGTGGCCTGAGTTCGCCGAGGGCGGCAAGGCCACCGCCACCGTCGCCCACGCGCTCACCCACCGGGCCGGCGTGCCGGCGATCCGCCAGCGGCTCACCGACGAGGACCTGTTCCACTGGGACCGCATGACCGCCGCCCTGGCGGCCACCGAGGCGTGGTTCCCGCCCGGCGAGCGGATCGCCTACCACACGAACACCTTCGGCCACCTCGTCGGCGAGATCGTCAGGCGCGCGAGCGGGCAGATGCCCGGCGAGCGGCTGCGGGCGGTCGCCGAACCGCTCGGCGCCGACGTGTGGTTCGGCGTGCCCGAGGACGAGCACCACCGCTGCGCGGAGGTCGTGTGGGCGCACGACCGGCCCGCCCCCGACCCGGCGACCGTCGACGGGCTGGAGGGCGAGCAACTCCTCAACGCCCTCGCCCACTTCAACCCGCCCGGCTACTCCTCGGTGGGCCTGGTCAACACGCCGGCGTGGCGCTCGCTGCCGCTGGGGTCCACCGCGGGGCACGCCACGGCCGCGGGGGTCGCCCGCATGTACGCGGCGCTGCTGGAGCCCGGCCGGCTGCTGTCGCCCACCCTGCTGGCGCACGCCACCCGGCCACAGGCCGTCGGGCACTGCCCGATCCTCGGCGAGGAGGTGACCTTCGGGCTCGGGTTCACGCCGACGACGCCCCGCCGCCCGCTGGGCCCCAACCCCCGCAGCTTCGGGCACTTCGGCACCGGTGGGGCGCTGGGCTTCGCCGACCCCGACGCCGGGCTGGCGTTCGGCTACGTGATGAACCACGTCGTCCCCCGGTGGCAGAGCACCCGCAACCGGGCGCTGATCGACGCCGTCTACGCCGCGCTCGCCGCCCGCTGACCGGCGTCAGGCCGGTCCGCTCGACGCGATCTCGTCACGCTGGACGTCGAACGGCCCGGATCACGTCGGTCACGGCCGCCGGCGGACGTCGCCCCGGAACGCCCCCTCCCGTCGTCGATCGGCGCCGCGGGACGGTCCGTGCCCGCCCCGGCACGGAGCCGAGGGCCCGTCGACCGCAGGGATCGCCGGGCGTATCGTCGACGCCGCGGCATCGATCTCGTCGACACGATGGTGGCGCCACCGGGGCCGCGGCGTCGAGCAGGCGGTCGGCAGGACCGGGCGGAAGGAGACCGACATGACGCAGGCGACGACCCCGGAACCGGACGGGCCGACACGGGTCGAGGAGATCGCCCCCGGCATCCACCGGCTGTCGACGTTCGCCCCGGACGTCAGCCCGACCGGCTTCACGTTCAACCAGTTCCTGCTGGCGGACGAGGAGCCGCTGCTCTTCCACACCGGCCACCGCTCGCTCTTCCCGTCGGTGCGGGACGCGATCGACCGCATCGTGGGGATCGAGCGGCTCCGGTGGATCACCTTCGGCCACGTGGAGTCCGACGAGTGCGGGGCCATGAACCTCCTGCTCGAGGCCGCCCCGCGGGCCGAGGTGGCCCACGGCGCGCTCGGCTGCGTGGTGTCGGTGGCGGAGATGGCCGATCGGCCGCCCCGCCCCCTGGCGGACGGCGAGGTGCTCGAGCTCGGCACGCTGCGGGTCCGGCGGCTGGAGACACCCCACGTGCCCCACGGGTGGGACGCCGGGCTCCTCTACGAGGAGACCACCGGCACGCTGCTGTGCGGCGACCTGTTCACCGCGTGCGGCGACGGGCCGGCGCTGACCGACGAGGACCCGGTCGGACCGGCGATCGAGGCCGAGGACATGTTCGGCTACAGCTCCCTGACGCCGTCGACGCCGGCGACGATCGAGCGGCTGGCCGCGCTGGCGCCCCGCCGGCTGGCGCTCATGCACGGCCCGTCGTTCGTGGGCGACGCCGCCGGCGCGCTGCTCGCCCTGGCGGCCGACTACCGCCGGCGCCTCGACCGGGCGGCCGCCTGACCCCGCCCGGCGGCGTCACCCGCCGGGACCGGTCGGGTGACCGTGGTCGTCCCCGCGCGGGCCCGGCGGCGGCACGTCGAGCAGCTCGCCGTTGGCCGGCGGCGGGCGGCCGTCGATGGTGACGGGGCGGGCGGCCGCGGTCCAGACGCTCGGCCCGTCCATCGCCTGCAGGTGCAGGTGCGGCTCGCTGGAGTTGCCGGAGTTGCCGCACTCGGCCACGACCTGGCCCGCCGCCACCCGGTCGCCCCGGCGGACGCGCAGCGAGCCGCGCCGCAGGTGGGCGAGCACGACGTGGGTGCCGTCGCCGGCCCGGACCACCAGGTGGTTGCCGAGGATGGCGGAGGGCCCGGCCAGCTCCCGCACGCTCTCGAGGACGAGGTACAGGAGGCCCAGCGGGGAGGTGCGGCTCCAGTGGTCGCGCCACCAGCCGACCGCCCGCACGACCTCGCCGTCGACCGGCGACCGCACCGGCCGGCCGAACCCGGGGAAGTCCTCGGGCCGGCGGGCGACCGGGAGCACCCCGATGCCCGGGCGGGCGCCGCCGCCGGGGTCGTGGACGAGGTCGACGGCGTAGGTCTGCGCCCAGGCGTGGATCCCGTGGCTCGGCACCCGGGTGGTCGGGCTGTTCAGCGCCCGCCAGCGGCCGTCGACGGGCGCCGCCAGGGCGACGACCGGCCCGACCGGCGTGGCCAGCCGGGCGTACAGCGCCATCACCGCGACGAACAGGGCGAGCACGGCGACGAACGCCCAGCCCGACACGTCGGTGACGACGGCGGCCACGAGCAGGGCGACGCTCGCCGCCACGAGCGGCATGCGACAGCGGACGAGCAGCGTGCGCCAGCGGGCGGGTCGTGGTTCGCGCATGGTCGTGAGCTTCCCCGACCCGCCCGGGCCACGCATCGCACGCGGGCCGCCGCCGGACCCGCGGGACCGGGCCGGCCGCAGGTCCGTGAGCCGGGAGCGGGTCCCCGATGGGACCGACCGCTGCTCGCCATGTGACGTGAGACCCGTGAGGGCGGCGCCGAGCGGGGGGAGGATGGGAGGAGCCGAGCGAGGAGGTGGTCGTCGATGCCTCCGCACTGCGACTCCCTGGACGGCCCCGTCGTGACCGCGGCGCGGCAGGCGCTCGCAGGTGCCGACGTCGACGTGGTCCTGCCGTACGTCCACGTCGACGGCGAGGCCGAGGTCCGTGACGCGTTCGACCTCGCGCTGAAGGCCCGCGCCCTCGGGCCGGCGGCCCGCGAGGTGGCCGATCGCTGGTTCTTCGAGACCGTCGTGCGCGTGCACCGTGCCGGTGAGGGCGCCCCGTTCACCGGGCTGAAGCCCGCGGGTCTCGACGTCGGACCGGTCATCCCGAAGGCCGAGCGGGCGCTGGAGACGGGATCGCCCGACGAGCTCGTCGGGTTCCTGTGCGACAGCGTGCGCGACGAGGTCGAACGGCGCCACCGGCACGCCATGGCCCTGAAGGACCACGCGTCCGAGGGCACGGCCGCAGCCCGGGCCTACGTGGAGGCGATGCTCGGCCTGCAGGTCTGGGCGCACGCGCTGCACCGGCAGATCACGGCCGACCCGCACGCCCACGTCGGTGCCCACGACCACGGCTGAGGTGACCTGGACGGGCCGCCACCGGTGCGGCGCTGCGGTGGTGGAGACGATGGGATTCGAACCCACGACCCCCTGCTTGCAAAGCAGGTGCTCTAGCCAGCTGAGCTACGTCCCCGTGTCGCGTGGACGTGCCAGCGTACCGGCCGGCTGACGGCGCGACGAACGCCCGGCGTGACCCGGTGGGTCCACGGTTCGTGACACGCTCGCCCTGCTCCGTGGCGGCCTGAACATCCCGGCGCGACGCGGCCTAGGTTGCGGTGTCGTGAAGGGGTGGATGGTCGGACTGGCACTGGTGATCGTGCTCGTCGCCGCCGGGACGGGCCTGTGGATCACCTGGGACGACACCCAGACGTCCCGAGCCAGCCCGGCCGGCCGGGTCGCCGACCTCGCACCACCGTCGACGGCGGCCGCCGACACCCGGCCGACGACCACGATGGCGCTCGCCCCGCCCTGCCGGTTCGGCGACGACCCCGTGACCACCGACCCGGCGACCGACTGGGCCACGACGATCGTCGACACCCGCTACCGGCTCCCCGAGGACTTCGTCCCGCCGGACCTCGTCCCCGTGACCGAGGCGGGCTTCGACAGCCAGGACCAGGTCCGGGAGGTCATGATCGAGGACCTCGGCGCCATGCGGGCCGAGGCGGAGGCGGCCGGCGCCCCGTTCGTCGTCGTCTCCGGCTACCGCAGCTTCTCGTACCAGGCCCAGCTCTACCTCGAGCGGGTCGCCCAGGTCGGCGAGGAGGAGGCCAACCGGCGGACCGCCCGGCCGGGCCACAGCGAGCACCAGCTCGGCACCGCCATCGACGTCCTCGACCCCCAGGGGGCCGACCTCACGACCGCCTTCGCGGACACGCCCACCGGTCGGTGGATCGCGGACCACGCCCACGAGTTCGGCTTCGTCCTCAGCTACCCGGAGGGCGGCATCGACCGCACCTGCTACGACTACGAGCCCTGGCACCTGCGCTACGTGGGCCGGGACGTCGCCGCCGAGATCCACGAGCTCGGCATCACGCCCCGGGAGTGGATGGCCGCCCAGGCGGCGCGCGACCAGGAGGGGTGACGTCGGGTCCGGCCCGCGCCGGAACCGGTCGCCGCTCCGATTAGCGTCGATCCGGTGTCACGACGCCCCCTCCGCCTGCTGGCCACGCTGCTCACCCTGACGATCGTCGCCGCGTGCGCGCAGGAGGCCGACGAGCCGCTCGCGGGCGGCGCCGGCGCGGGCGGCGGCGCGGCCGGCCCCGACGACGGCTCCGGTGGCGGCACCCTCGAGTGGACGAGCTGCGGCGGTGACGCCGAGTGCGCCGAGCTCGAGGTCCCCGTCGACTACGCGAACCCCGACGGCGACACGCTCACGATCAGCATCGCCCGCGTCCCGGCCGAGGGCGACCGCATCGGCGCCCTGTTCGTCAACCCCGGCGGCCCCGGCGCGACGGCGGCGGACTTCGCCGTCAGCCTCGCCTGGGCGCTGCCGAGCGAGGTGACCGAGCACTTCGACATCGTGGGCGTCGACCCCCGGGGCCTCGGCGCCAGCGAGATCGACTGCGGGGGCGACATGACCGAGCTGTACGGGCTCGACCCCACGATCGACTCGCCCGAGGACGCCGAGGAGCTGCTCGACGTCAGCCAGGACTACGTCGACGGCTGCGAGGCCGACGCCGGCGAGCTGCTGCCGTACCTCGGCACGGAGGAGGTCGCCCGTGACATCGACGCCGTGCGCGAGGCGATGGGCGACGAGCAGCTGAACTACCTCGGCTTCAGCTACGGCACCGCCATCGGCCAGGTGCTCGCCGACCTCTACCCGGACCGGGTGCGGGCCATGGTCCTCGACGGCGTGCTGGAGCTCGGCCCCGACGGCGTCGAGATCGCCACCCAGCAGGCCGCCGGGTTCGAGACCGCGCTGGAGCGCTTCGCCGACGACTGCCGCGACGACCCCTCGTGCCCCATCGCCGACGACCCGATCGGCGCCATCGAGGAGCTCGAGGCGATGGTCGAGGAGGAGCCGATCCCGGCCGAGCCGCGCGACCTCGGCCCCGGCGAGCTGTCCATCGGCCTGGCCATGCCCCTCTACAGCGAGCTGCTGTGGCCCGAGCTGGCCGAGGCGGTCGCCGACGCGCTCGACGGCGACGGCAGCGGCATGGTCGCGCTCGCCGACCAGTACATCGGGGTGGCCAGCTTCGACGTCTACTTCGCCGTCAACTGCATCGACTTCGACTGGCCGGAGGACCCCCAGGAGCTGCTGGACGCGGCCGCCGAGGCGGCGGAGAGCGCGCCGCACTTCGGCGAGGCGATCGTGAACGACTACGTCCGCTGCCCGCTGTGGCCGGTCGAGGAGGAACCGCTGGAGCCGGTCACGGCGCCCGGCGCCCCGCCGATCCTCGTGGTGTCGACGACCGGCGACCCCGCCACCCCCTACGAGGCCGGGGTCCGCACGGCGGAGCGGCTCGAGAGCGGCGTCCTGCTCACCTACGACGGCGACGGCCACACGGTGGTGGCGAACGGGGTCGCGTGCGTCGACGAGATCGTCGCCGACTACCTGGTCGACCTCGAGGTGCCGGAGGACGGCACGACCTGCACCGACTGACCGGCCGCCGGCCTCAGCCCTGCGTGCCCTCGGCCACCAGGCGCTCGAGGGTCAGCTCCGGGTACTCGTCCTCGACCCGGGCCAGCCAGTACGGGCTCTCGAACAGCGCGTACAGCGTGCCGCTGGCCCGCGCCAGCACCCGCACGCCGGGCATCCGGGCCAGCTCGGGCGCCGAGGCCTCGTCGGTGCGGCGGGCGATCGTGTAGGGCGTCGGCGTCAGCTCGGCGGCGGCGCCGAACTCGTGCTCCAGGCGCCACGACGCCACCTCGAGCTGCATCGGGCCCACCGCGGCCAGCACCGGCGCCTGGTCGCCGAGGTCGGGGTCGCGCAGGACCTGCACGACGCCCTCGTCGTCGAGCTGGGCGATGCCCCGGCGGAACTGCTTGAACCGGCCGGTGTCCCGGGCCCGGGCGGTGACGAAGTGCTCGGGGGCGAACTCGGGCAGGCGCGGGTACTCGACCGGGGTGTCGACGTAGAGCGTGTCGCCCACCCGCACGTCGGAGGCGTTGACGAGCGCCACGATGTCGCCCGGGTAGGCCTCCTCGAGCGTCTCGCGCTCCTGGGCGAAGACCGAGTGCGCGTACTTGGTGGCGAACGGCCGGCCCGTCGGCTGGTGGGTGACGACCATCCCCCGCTCGAACCGCCCGGACCACACCCGCACGAAGGCGACCCGGTCGCGGTGCGCCCTGTCCATGTTGGCCTGGACCTTGAAGACCTGGCCCGAGAAGGGGTCGTCCAGCTTACGGGCCGCGCCGTCGACGTCGAGGCGGGGCGAGGGCGGGGGCGCCAGGTCGACGATCCCGTCGAGCAGCAGGCCGACGCCGAAGTTGGTCAGCGCCGAGCCGACGAACACCGGCGACTGCTCGCCGGCGAGGAACAGGTCGAGGTCGACGCCGCCGGCGACCTCGTCGAGCAGCGCCACCTCGTCGATCGCCGCCTTCCAGGCGTCGCCCTCCTCGGCGGCCGCCTGCTCCAGGTCGAGCACCTCCTCGGTCGCCGTGGCGGCGCCGTGGGCGGTCCGCCCGAAGCGGACGAACCGCTCCCGGGGCCGGTCGATCAGACCCCGGAAGTCACCGGCGATGCCGACCGGCCAGGTCACCGGCACCGGCTGCAGGTCGAGCCGGCTCTCGATCTCGTCGAGCAGCTCGAGGGCGTCCCGGCCCGGCCGGTCCCACTTGTTGATGAACGTGAGGAGCGGCACGTTGCGGGCCCGGCAGACCTCGAACAGCTTCAGCGTCTGGGACTCGATGCCCTTGGCCGCGTCCAGCACCATCACCGCGGCGTCGACCGCCGCCAGGACCCGGTAGGTGTCCTCGGAGAAGTCCCGGTGGCCGGGCGTGTCGAGCAGGTTGAGCACGTTGCCCCGGTAGGGGAACTGCAGCACGGCCGAGGTGATCGAGATGCCGCGCTTCTGCTCGAGCTCCATCCAGTCCGACCGGGCGCGCCGCCGCTCGCCGCGGGCCTTGACCTGACCGGCCTCCTGCACGGCCCCGCCGTAGAGGAGGAACTTCTCGGTGAGGGTGGTCTTGCCCGCGTCGGGGTGGCTGATGATGGCGAAGGTGCGCCGGCGCGCGGCGAGGTCGGCGACGGATTCCATGCGACCGACCAGGCTACGGCGCCGCGGCCCGATCGCCGCGATCGGCGCCCGGTCCGCTCGCCCGCGCCGGGGCCCGGGGCCCGCCGGCCGGGAGCGCGGTGCGCCGCCGGTGACCGCCCCGCCGCCAGGGTCGAGAGGGCCCGCCGCCCTCCGACGGCGCCCCGCCGGTCCCCGCCGTGGCCGGGCGCCGCGCGACTCGCTCGTCGACCCCGGGGCGGTCCTTCGCACCGCGCTCCCGGTGTGCCCTCACGGTACGGCCGGGCCGTGACCGGGCCATCGGGGTCACCCCCGGGCGCGGGACGCCGGCCGGGGGAACGTCCTCGGTCGGTGGCCGGCGACTGCGGGGCGGTCGGTCAGGCGAAGGCCGGCTCGACGCCGATGGCGTCGTAGACGGCGGCGACGAGGCCCCGGCTGCGGGGGTCGCCGGAGAGGTTGGCGACCATGCGGTTCATCACGTAGCCGAACCCCAGCCCGTTCTCGGGGTCGGCGAAGCCGACCGACCCACCGGCGCCGGCGTGGCCGAACGACCGCGGCGAGCCGTAGGGCGAGAAGTCCGACGAGAGCATGTAGCCCAGCCCGAACGTCGTCTCGAGGACGAGCACCCGGTCGCTGCCCTCGGTCTGGCGGGCGGTGGCGACGGCGAGCTGCTCGGGCGTGAGCAGCGGTCCGGCGTCCGCGCCCTCCACCGGCCCGATCGTCGCCGCGTACATGCGGGCGAGGCTCCGGGCGGTGGTCACGCCGTTGGCGGCGGGCAGCTCGGCGGCCCGGACCCGGGGGTCGTTGAACACGCCGTCGCCGACCAGCGGCAGGGCGGTCGACCCGCCGAGCGCCCGGAGCAGCAGCGAGTCGGGGCCGAGCAGCGCCTCGACCGTCGCCACGAGGTCGCCGGGCCGCTCGGCGCCGGGCGTCTCGGCGCCCATGCCCGGCGCGTGGGCCTGCGCCTCGGCCGCCGGGACGGCGTCGCGCTCCCGGGCGGGGCGCAGGCCCCGGTTGGTCAGCGGCGCCACCCGGCCCTGCTGGTCGTCGGGCAGCCCGATCCAGAGCTCCAGCCCGAGCGGCCGGGCGACCTCCTCGGCGAAGAACGTCCCCAGGCTGCGCCCGGTGACGCGCCGCACGACCTCGCCCACGAGCCAGCCGTAGGTCACGGCGTGGTAGCCGTGGGCCGTGCCGGGCTCCCACACCGGGGCCATGGCGGCCAGGGCCTCGACCGGTCGCTCCCAGTCGAGCAGCTCCTCCAGCCCGAGCGGCGCCTCGACGTACGGCAGGCCGGCCTTGTGGCACAGCAGCCAGCGGACGGGGATGTCGGCCTTGCCCGCGCGGCCGAACTCGGGCCAGTAGGAGGCCACCGGGGCGTCGAGGTCGAGCTCGCCCCGCTGGGCGAGCAGGTGCGCGCAGAGGGCCGTGGCACCCTTGGTGGACGAGAAGACCAGCTGCAGCGTGTCCTCGGTGTAGGGGGCGCCGGTGGCGGCGTCGGCCACGCCGCCCCACAGGTCGACGACCGTGCGGCCGTCGTGCACGAGCGCGAAGGCCGCCCCGACCTCCCCGTGCTCGGTGAAGTTGCGGGCGAAGGCGTCGAGGACGCCCTCGTAGCCCGGGGCGATGCGCCCGTTGATGCCCAGCCGCCCGCCCGGCGTGTCGACCTCGACGGCGACGTCGTCCATGCTGCGCCCCCCTGTCGGTGTGAACGTCGCCACAGGCTGCCAAGCGTGCACTGCCCGTGCAACGAGCAGCCGGGGGTCAGGGCGTGCGCAGGTCGTCGAAGAGGTCGGTGGAGAAGTAGCGCTCCATCCGGTCGCAGGCGACCGTGGCGACGTGGTGGCCGGGGCCCAGCGCGCGGGCCAGGCGGCGGGCGCCCGCCAGGTTCAGGCCGCTGGAGGGCCCGACCGGGAACCCCCGGGCGGCGAGCTCGCGGGCGGCGGCCATCGCCTCGGCCCGGGGGACGGCGATGGGCGGGTGCCCGCCGAGGGCCTCCTCGTCGAGCAGCCCCGACAGGCAGTCGACGACGCCGGGGATGCCGAGGCACGTCGGCCCGCCCTGCTCGGCGTCGACCGTCTCGCCGGCCACCACGACCCGGGCGACGGTGGCGCCCGGGTTGGCGTCCCGCACCACCCGGCCGACCCCCATGAGCGTGCCGGCCGTGCCCACCGCGGCCACGAACCCGTCGACGGTCGCGCCGGCGGCGCCCACCGCGGCCAGCAGCTCCGGCCCGGTGCGGGCCTCGTGGGCGGCGGCGTTGGCCGGGTTGGTGAACTGCCGGGGCAGGAAGACGTCGGGCTCGCGGGCGGCCAGCCGCTCGGCCTCGGCGATCGCCCCCGGCATGCCGCCGTCACCCGGCGACAGCGCCACCTCCCCGCCGAACCGGCGGATGATCATCACCCGCTCGTCGGACACGCCCTCGGGGAGGACGGCGACGAACCGCACGCCGAGCGCCGCGCACGCCATGGCGAAGGCGATCGACGTCGAGCCGCTTGACGCCTCGACCACCGTCGTGCCCGGCCCGACCCGACCGTCCTCCACCGCCCGGGCCAGGACGTGGGCCGCGAACCGGTCCTTGGTCGACCCGCTGGGCAGCTGGTACTCGAGCTTCAGCCAGATCGTGCAGCCCGAGGGGTCGTCGAGCGGGACGGTGGGCGTCTCGGCCGCCAGCAGGGGCGCGAGCCGGGCCGGGTCGAACGTCCTCGTCGCCGGTCGCAGCTCGGTCACCGGGGAGATGCTCCCACGCACCCGTCCCGGCGGGCGAGGTGGCCGGCCGCGGCGCGGGTCACGCCGCCGGCTCAGTCGTCGTCCACGGGGCCGACGGCCCGGGCCAGCGCGGCCCGCTCGGCCTCGGTGCCCTCCCGCTCGAGCTCGGCCCGGGCGGCGTCGAGGACCGCCCGCTCGACGCGGTAGGCGACGAGCTGGCCGACGATGCCGGCCAGGGCCCGGATGGAGGCCGCGACCCGCTCGGCCCGCTCGTCCTCGTCCGGACCGCCCCGGTCGCGCCCGGCCGGACGCCCCCGGCGCAGGCGGGCGCCGACCAGCGTCGACCAGGCGTCGATGACGTCGCGGGCCAGCGCCTCGGACGCCTCCAGCGGCCGGCGGGCGATGCGCATGAGGTCGTCCAGCGACAGCCCGACCCCCAGCAGCACGAGGACGTTGCGGACGACGCGGACGTCCGCGTCGGTGTAGCGGTCGCCCTCGTCGGTGTGGTGGGGCCGCAGCAGCCCCGAGGCCTCGAAGGCCCGCAGCACCTCGACCGGCACGCCGCTGCGCTCGGCCACCTCGTCGAGGCGCAGCACCTCGCGCTCCTCCACCAGCGCGACCGGGGCCTCGGCGCCCTCGTCGAGCGCCTCGGCGATCATCCGCAGGGTGAAGCCCCGCTCCTTCAGGTGGCGGATGTGCAGCAGCCGCTCGCGGTGGTGGTCGCCGTACCAGGCCCGGCGGCCCTCGTGCCGGGGTGGGGGCAGCAGGCCCTTCGACTGGTACGACCGCAGCAGCTGCACGCTGATGCCGACCTCGGCCGCCAGCTCCTCGGCGGTGTAGCGCGCCCCCGGCGGGCGCTCGTGCCCAGACCCCTCGACCACGGCCACGACCTCGTCCACTCGTCCCCCTCCCGCGCCCGGTGCCGCGCCCCGGGGCCCGACCGGCCGGTCCCGCCGGCCGGTCGACTTCGACGAAGTTCTAGAAGCTTTCCACGGATCCGTGTAACCATCGGGACCACGGCGGGTCAGATCCCCTCGGTTCTCGCCCCTTCGCGACCCGCTGGAGGATCCCACACGTGTCGTTCGCCGCGATCTTTCCCGGCCAGGGTGCCGCCGTCCCCGGCGCCGGCGCGGCCTGGGTCGACCACGCCGCTTGGCGCGTGGTCACCGACGCCGAGGCGGCGGTCGACCGCCCGCTGGCCCGGCTGCTGCTCGACGCCGACGCCGACGAGCTGTCGACCACCTACGCCAGCCAGCTCGCCGTCCTGCTCACCTCGCTCGTCGCCTGGCGGGCGATCGAGGACGCCCTCGGCCGGCCGGTGCCCGTCGCCTTCGCCGGCCACTCGCTCGGCCAGATCACGGCGCTCCTCGCCGCCGGAGCCGTCGACCCGGCCGACGGGTACCGGCTCGCCGTCCGCCGGGCCGAGCTGAGCCAGCGGTCGGCCGACGCCCGCCCCGGCCGCATGGCCGCCCTCGTCGGCGCCGACCCCGAGGTGGCCGCGGCGGTCTGCGCCGAGGTCGACGACGTGTGGGTCGCCAACGACAACGCCCCCGGCCAGGTCGTGATCGCCGGCACGCCCGCCGGGCTCGAGGCCGCGGCCGAGCGGGCCCGGGCCGCCGGCGTCCGCCGGGTCATGCCCCTCGACGTCGGGCACGCGTTCCACACGCCGCTGCTCGCCGACGCCGCCGCCGACCTGCGGCCGCTGCTCGACGAGACCGCCTTCCGCGAGCCCACCGCCCCGATCGTCGCCAACACCGACGCCGCCGCCCACACCGACCCGGCCGGGTGGCCCGAGCGCCTGGCCCGCCACCTGACCGAGCCCGTGCGCTGGCGCGAGTCCCAGCGCACCCTCGCCGGGCTCGGGGCCACGACCTTCGTCGAGGTCGGCCCGGGCAAGGTCCTGGCCGGGCTGGCCAAGCGGACCGTCCCCGACGTCACCGTCGTCAACGTCGCCACCCCCGACGACGTCGAGACGCTGGCCGAGGCCCTCGCCCCGACGGGAGCGGCCCGATGACCGCGCTCGAGATCGACCGCGGCGACCACCGGCGCGACCCCGGCGGCCCGCCCCCGGTGCACGACGTCGCCGAGCTGACCACCGTCTGCGCCGAGGAGGTGCACGTGCCCGAGCGACTCATCGCCGCCCCGGCGGCCGGGGTGTTCCAGGCCGCACCGCCCGAGGTCGTCACCGCCGAGGGCGAGATCGTGCACGCCGGCCAGGTCGTCGGCTCGATCGTGCTGACCGACGGGACGGTCGAGGTCACGAGCGCCCACACGGGGTTCCTCATGGGCCTGCTCGCCATGCCCGGCGAGCGGGTCCGGGCCGACCAGCCGCTCGCCTGGGTCCGGGTCGTCGCGTGAGCGTCCTCACCGCGGGCGCCGCCCACCCCGCCACCCCCGCCCTGGCGCCGAGCGGGGGCGTCCGGGTGATCGGCTGGGGCGCCGCCGTCCCCGAGCACCGGGTGACCAACCACGACCTCACCCGCCACCTCGACACCTCCGACGAGTGGATCGTCGAGCGCTCCGGCATCCGCGAGCGCCGCTGGGCCGGCCCCGGCGAGTCCACCGGCCACCTGGCGGTCGCCGCCTGCCGGGCCGCGCTCGACCGGGCGGGCACCCGGCCCGACCAGCTCGACGCCGTGCTGCTCGCCACGACGACGCCGGACCACCCGGTGCCGTCGACGGCCGCCGAGGTGGCGGCCGCGCTGGGCACGACCGCCGGCGCCTTCGACATCAACGCCGCCTGCGCCGGCTTCGTCTACGGGCTGACCGTCGCGGCCGGGCTGATGACGGCCGGGGTCGCCCGCACGGTGCTGGTCGCCGGCGCCGACGTCATCACCAGCATCCTCGACAAGGGCGACCGCCAGACCGCCGTCCTCTTCGGCGACGGCGCCGGCGCGGTCGTGCTGGCGGCCGGCGACCCGGCCGAGACCGGCGACCCCGGCGAGACGGGCGCCGGCCCGACGGTCGCCGGGCCGCCCGGCCTGGAGGCCTGCGACCTGGCCGGCGACCCCGGCGGCGTCGACCTGCTGGTCGTGCCGGCGGGCGGCAGCGCCCGGCCGGCGTCGGCCGAGACCGTCGCCGCCGGCGAGCACCACCTGCGCATGGACGGCCGGGAGGTGTTCCGCCGAGCCGTGCGGGCCGTGGAGGCGTCGATCGAGCGCACCCTCGCCCGGGCCGGCTGCTCGCCGGAGGACGTGGCGCTCTTCGTCCCCCACCAGGCGAACGCCCGGATCGTCGAGGCCGTGCTCGCCCGCACCGGCCTCGACCCGGCGCGCACGCTGTCGACCATCGACCGCTACGGGAACACCTCGGCCAGCTCGATCCCCATCGCCCTCAGCGAGGCCGCCGACGCCGGTACGGTCGCGCCCGGCGATCTCGTGCTCATGTCCGGGTTCGGTGCCGGCCTGACCGTCGGCACCGCGCTCTGGCGCTGGGGCACCCTCACACCTGCGGGAGGCGACGATGTCTGAGCGAGTCGCGTTGGTCACCGGTGCCTCCGGCGGCATCGGCTCGGCGTGCGCCCGCGCGCTCGCCGCCGCCGGCCACCGGGTCGCGGTCGGCTACGGCGCCTCGGCCGGCGCGGCCGACAAGGTGTGCGAGGCCATCGCCGCCGACGGCGGGACCGCCATGAGCGTGGCGATCGACGTCACCGGCCCCGAGTCGGTCGACGCGGCCTTCGCCGCCGTCGAGGAGGCCTGGGGCCCGGTCGAGGTCCTCGTCAACGCCGCCGGGGTCAACCGCGACAAGCTGGCGGTCCAGCTGCGGGACGAGGACTGGGCCCGCACGCTCGACACCGACCTCACCGGCCCGTTCCTCACCACCCGGCGGGCGCTGCGCCCGATGATCAAGGCCCGCTTCGGCCGCATCGTCAACGTCTCGTCGATCGTCGCCGCGACGGGGTCGGCCGGCCAGGCCAACTACGCCGCCGCCAAGGCCGGCCTCGTGGGCCTCAGCCGCTCGCTGGCCCGCGAGGTCGCCACCCGCAACATCACGGTCAACGTCGTCGAGCCGGGCCCCATCACCACCGCCATGACCGACGCGCTGCCCGAGCAGCGCCGCGAGGCCCTGGCCGCCGCCGTCCCCATGGGCCGGTTCGGCACGCCCGACGAGGTCGCCGCCGTCGTCGCCTTCCTGTGCAGCGACGCGGCCTCCTACGTCACCGGCGCCGTCGTGCCCGTCGACGGCGGCCTCGGCATGGGCCGCTGACCCCGAGATCGTCCCACCCGTCCCCGAACAGCAAGGAGACAACGGAACATGGATCGTGCAGCTGCGCTCGAGGCCCTGACCAAGGCCGCGGTCGAGGTCCTCTCGGTCGAGGCCGACCAGGTGACCGAGGACGCCTCGTTCGCCGACGACCTGGAGGCCGACAGCCTCGACCTCGTCGAGCTCGTCATGCAGCTCGAGGACGCCCTCGACATCACCATCGACGAGGACGACCTCGGGGACGTCAAGACGGTCGGGGACGCCGTCGACCTGATCGTGGCGGCCACGGCCGCCAAGGCATGACGGGCGCCGCCGGCGGGACCGGTTCGCCGACCGACCACCGGGGGCGGCGGCGCGTCGTCGTCACCGGCGTCGGGGTCAAGACGCCGTTCGGCCAGACGGTCGACGACCTCTGGGACGGGCTGCTCTCCGGGCGCAGCACGGCCCGGCCCATCACGCTGTTCGACGCGTCCGAGCACTCGGTCGGGTTCGCCTGCGAGGTGCCCGACTTCGACCCCGTGCCCTACGTCGGCCCCAAGGAGGTGCGCCGGACGGACCGCGCCGCGCTGCTCGGTGTCACCGCGGCCGCCGACGCCATCGCCGCCGCCACCGAGGCGGCGCCCTTCGACGTCGAGCCGCTGCGGTGCGGCGTCGTCGCCGGATCCGGCATCGGCGGCATCCGCACGCTCGAGGACCAGGTCGTCGGCTACGCCCACAAGGGGCCGTCGAAGGTCGGGCCCTTCCTCGTGCCGATGATGATGTCCAACGCCACCGCGGCGCTCATCGCCATCCGCCACGGCTTCACCGGGCCCAACACCTCGGTGTCCACCGCCTGCGCCACCGGGGCCCACGCCATCGGCGAGGGGGCCCGCCTGGTGCGCGAGGGCATGGCCGACGTCGTCGTGTGCGGCGGCACCGAGTCGTGCATCACCCCGGTGACCATCGCGGCGTTCGCCCGCATGGGGGCGCTGAGCCGCAACCCCGAGCCCGAGCGGGCCTCCCGGCCCTTCGACCGCGACCGGGACGGCTTCGTCATGGGCGAGGGCGCCGGGTTCGTCGTCCTCGAGCCCTACGAGGCCGCGGTCGCCCGCGGCGTGCCGATCCTGGGCGAGGTCGCCGGCTACGGCATGACCTGCGACGCCCACCACATCACCGCGCCGGTCGAGGACGGCTCCGGCGCCGCGGCGGCCATCGAGATGGCGCTGGCCGACGCCGGCCTGCCCGCCTCGAGCATCGGGCACGTCAACGCGCACGGCACGTCGACGCCGCACAACGACAGCGCCGAGGCCGCCGCCGTCGCCAAGGTGTTCGGCCCCGGCGCCGTGCCGGTCACCTCGAACAAGGGCGCCATCGGCCACCTCATCGGGGCCGCCGGCGCCGTCGAGGCCATCGCGGCGCTGCTGGCGGCCGACCGGGGCGTCGTGCCCCCGACCGCCAACCACGAGGGCACCGACCTGCCGGTCGACGTCGTGGCGGGCGAGCCCCGCGAGATCGGACGGGCGCCCGCCGTGTCGACGTCGTTCGCGTTCGGCGGCCACAACGTCGCCCTGGTGCTGAAGCCGCTGTGATGGCCACGGTCGCGACCGCCCCCGTGCCGCACCTGCCGATCGGCCGGGGACGGCCCGGCGGCGTCGTGGCCGGGCTCGGCGTCGCGCCGTGGCTGCCGTCCGACACCCCGGTCGCCTGGTTCCGCGGCGACCCGGCGCTGGCCCACGACGCCGACACCCAGGTGATCGCCCGCACCGTGCGCAGCGGGGTCGACGCCGGCGTGCCGGTCGTCGGCGTCCTCGGCCAGGCCGGGGTCGCCCCGCAGACCGGGCTCGACCCGCTGTGCGGCTGGGGGGCGGTCGCCCGGGAGCTGACCGCGGCGTCGGGCCAGGTGCCGATCGTGCTCGTCGTCGCCGGGCCGTTCCTGGGCGGCCCGGCGCTCCTGCTCGGGCTGGCCGACGTGGTGGTCATGACCGCCGAGGCCCGGGCGTTCGTCAACGCGCCGGCCAGCGTCGCCCGCATCACCGGCTCCGCCGTGCTGGACGCCGAGCTGATCGGCGGCTCGTGGGTGCACGCCACCCGCACCGGCGTGGCCGACGTCGTCGTCGACGACCTCGACGCCGCGCTGGACGTCGTCGCCGACCTGCTCGACCTGCTCCCGCCCAACACGGGCGAGCTGCCGACCCGGGTCGCCCCCGACGACCCGCCCGACCGGCCGACCCCGGTCGCCGCGGCCGCCGTCCCCGCCGGCGAGCGGCAGTCCTACGACGTCCGCACCGTCATCGGCGACCTCGTCGACCACGGGTGGTTCCTCGAGCTGCGGTCCCGCCACGCCACCAGCCTCGTCACCGGGCTCGCCCGCATCGCCGGCATGCCGGTGGGCATCGTCGCCAACCAGCCGAGCCAGCTGGCGGGCGCCCTCGACATCGAGAGCTCGCAGAAGGGCGGCGCCTTCGTCCGCTTCTGCGACGCCTTCAACCTGCCGCTCGTCACGCTGGTCGACACGCCCGGCTTCCGCCCCGGCCGCGACCAGGAGTGGCGGGGCATGATCCGCCACGGCGCCAAGCTCGCCTTCGCCTACGCCGAGGCCACCGTGCCCCGGGTGTGCGTCGTGCTGCGCAAGGCGTACGGCGGGGCCTACATCGTCATGGACTGCAAGTCGATGGGCAACGACTGCGCCCTCGCCTGGCCCGGCGCCGAGATCGCGGTCATGGGCGCCCGGGGTGCGGTCGAGATCCTGGCCCGGCGCGAGCTCGCCGCCCTGCCCGAGGGCCCCGAGCGCGACGCGCGGCGGGCCCGGCTGGAGGACGAGTACGCCGCCACCCACCTGTCGCCCGAGGCGGCGCTCGACCGCGGCTACGTCGACGAGGTCATCGACCCGGCCGACACCCGCCGGGCCGTCGCCGGCGCGCTCGCCGCGCTCACCACCAAGCGCGAGCGGCTGCGGCCCCGGCGCCACGAGAACATCCCGCTCTAGGAGGCGAGGGACGACATGCTGCTCGAGGGCAAGAAGCTGGTGATCACCGGCGTGCTCACCAAGGACTCGATCGCGGCGGCCGTGGCCCGGCTGGCGCAGGAGCAGGGCGCCGAGCTGGTGCTCACCTCCTTCGGGCGGGGGATGCGGCTGACCCAGCGGGTGGCCCGCACGCTGCCCGCGCCGCCCGACGTCGTCGAGCTGGACGTCACCGACCCGGCCCACCACGCGGCGCTCGCCGAGGAGCTGACCCGGCGCTGGGGCCGGGTCGACGGCGCGCTGCACGCCATCGGCTTCGCGCCCGAGGCCTGCCTCGGTCAGGACGACGGCCTGCTCGCCGCGGGCTGGGACGACGTCGCCACCGCCCTCCACGTGTCGGCCTACTCGCTGAAGTCGCTGACCCAGACCCTGCTGCCGCTCATGCCCGAGGGCGGCTCGGTGGTGGCGCTCGACTTCGACGCCGCCCAGGCCTGGCCGGCCTACGACTGGATGGGCGTGGCCAAGGCCGCGCTCGAGGCCACCACCCGCTACCTGGCCCGCGACCTCGGGCCCCGGCGGGTGCGGGTCAACCTCGTGGCGGCCGGGCCGCTGCGCACGCTGGCCGCCCGCTCCATCCCCCACTTCGACGCCATGGAGGACGCCTGGGCCAAGCGGGCGCCCCTCGGCTGGGACGTGCGCGACCCCGAGCCGGTCGCCCGGGCCTGCGTCGCGCTGCTGTCGGACTGGTTCCCGGCCACGACCGGCGAGATCGTCCACGTCGACGGGGGTGCCCACGCGATCGCCCTGTCGCCCGCCGAGGCCCGGGCGTCGCTCGACGCCGCGGCGGGCGGCGGCGCCGGCGCCCCGGCGGCCACGGAGGTCGGCGCGGGATGACGGCGGCGCCGGCGCCCGACGCCGACCGGCCCGCCGGCGACCCGGTCGGGCTGCTGCCCCACCGGCCGCCGTTCCGGTTCGTCGACGCCGTCGACGAGCTGGTGCCCGGCGAGCGCGTCGTGGCCCGCTACCGGGTCACCGGCGAGGAGGCCTTCCTGGCCGGGCACTTCCCCGGCAACCCCGTGCTCCCCGGCGTGATCCAGCTCGAGGCCCTCGCCCAGGCCGGCGCCATCGCCGTGCTGTCGCTCGACCGCTACGCCGGTTCGCTGCCGCTCTTCGGCGGGGTCGACGAGGTGCGCTGGCGGCGCCAGGTGCGCCCAGGCGACGAACTGGTGCTGACCGTGGAGCTCGAGCGGCTGTCGGGCCGGGGCGGCTGGGGGCGGGCGACCGCGACGGTCGACGGCCGGCCCTGCTGCCAGGCCCGCCTGTTCTTCGTGCTCGCGCCCCGCTCCTGACCGGCCGGGACCGCGGTCGCGCCGCCGGTCCCGTCGGGCCGGCCGGATCCGGCCCGCCCGTCTCGCCCCGGGCGACGGGCGGCTGCCAGCATGGCGGCCGTGACCCCCGCCGACACCGCCACCGCTCCCCCCGTCGACCAGGCGCTGCTGGACGCCGCCGTCGAGATCGCCCGCGAGGCCGGCGAGGTGACCCTGCGCTGGTTCCGCGCCGCCGACCTGGCCGTCGACAGCAAGGCGGACGGGACGCCGGTGACCGCCGCCGACCGGGCCGCCGAGCGGCTCGTGCGGGAGCGGCTGGCCGAGCGCTTCCCCGACGACGGCGTGCTCGGCGAGGAGGAGCCCGAGCACCACGGCACCTCCGGGCGGCGGTGGATCGTCGACCCCATCGACGGCACGAAGGCCTTCACCCGCGGCGTGCCGCTCTACTCGACGCTCCTCGCCCTCGACGACGAGCACGGCCCGGCCGTCGGCGTCATCGTCCTGCCCGCGCTCGGCCAGGCCGTCTACGCCGGCCGGGGCCGGGGCTGCTGGGCCGACGGCGTCCCCGCCCGGGTCAGCACGACACCGGCCCTCGACGGCGCCTACCTCATGAGCAGCAGCTACTCGCACTGGGACGACGAGGCGCTGCTGGCCGTGAAGCACGCCGGCTGCCACCTGCGCACCTGGGGCGACGGCTACGGCTACGCCATGGTGGCCACGGGCCGGGCCGACGCCATGGTCGACCCGACCGTCGAGGTCTACGACGTCGCCCCGATGCCGGTCATCCTGGCCGAGGCCGGCGGGCGGTTCACGAGCCTCGACGGCCGCCCGGGCGCCGCCGGGGGCAGCGGCGTCGCCACCAACGGCGCCATCCACGACGAGCTGCTCGCCCTGCTGCGCCGCTGACCGCCGGGACGCCGTGCGGCGTGCGGCGGCGGGTCGTGGGGGTCAAGATCGGGGCGTGGACCGCACCCGGTACCTCGACAGCCTGCGCGCCGACGCCGACCTGCTGCTGCGCACGGCCGGCGGCGCGCTCGACCGGCCCGTGCCCACCTGCCCCGGCTGGAGCTGCGAGCGCCTCGTCGGCCACGTGGGCCGGGTCTGGCGGTGGACGGCCGCCTGGGTCCGGGGCGAGCGCGACATCCAGGTCGAGCGGGCGCCGGCGGGCGACGCCGTGGTCGCGTGGGCGCGCGCCGGCCTGGACGAGCTCGTCGCCGCCATCGAGGCGACCGACCCCGAGGCCGAGGTCGACACCTGGGCGGGCCCGCAGCCGGCGATGTTCTGGCCCCGGCGCATGGCGATCGAGGCCGCGCTGCACCGGGTCGACGCCCAGCTGGCCGTCGGCGAGCGGACCCCGGTCGACACCGCGCTGGCGCTCGAGGCGATCGACGAGCTGTTCACCGTCATCCTGCCCTGGCGCGGCACCCCCGACCTGCGCGGGGACGGCGAGACCATCCACCTGCACGCCACCGACGACCTCCCCGCCGGCGAGGGCGAGTGGCTGGTCACGCTGGGGGCCGACGGCGTGGCGGTCGAGCGCACGCACGCCAAGGGCGACGTCGCCGTGCGAGGGCCGGCCTCGGAGCTGGTGCTGCTGCTGTGGAACCGGACCGGCCACGAGCGCTGCGAGGTGTTCGGCGACCGCAGCCTGCTCGACCGCTGGCGCCGGGCCGTGACGGTCTGAGCGACGCCGGCGCCGGCGCGGCGGTCAGGCCGCCGGTGCCGCGACCGCCGGCTCGCCGGCGCCCTGGCAGGCGGCGTACGGCTCCGGGGCGTTGCCGCTGTTGCGGTAGAGGTCGATGAACTGCTGCAGCCGGGGGTCGGCGACGTCGTCGAGCTCGAGCTGGCGGCCCCAGGCCGACACGACGAGCGGCGCGTCCAGCCCGTCGTGCGGCGTGGCGATCACCTTGGCCTGCTGGGCGACCAGCGACGACAGCGCCTGCCGGGCGCCCTCGTCGAGGTCGGGGTCGTAGGCGACCCACACGGCGCCGTGCTCGAGCGAGTGGACCAGCATCTCCTCGGGGGGCTCGGTGCCCTCCTCGTAGAAGCCGCAGGTCGCCGGCACCGGGAAGTGGTCGCCGCCCACCGGAGGCGAGGGGTCGTAGCGCAGGTCCTCCTCGGTGTGCTCGTTGCTCGCCACCCGGAAGGCCTCGACGCCCTCGATGCCCTCGTCGGCCGGACCGACGTGCTCGCCCCCGCTCGTGGGGCGCCCGGCGCCCGTGGGCTCCGCGTCGGCCGTCTCGCCGTCGTCCCCGCAGGCGGCGAGGGCCAGCACGAGGGCGACCAGGACCAGGGATCGACGGTGTCCGCGCACGGCGCAGGACCCTAGTGGTCGGCGGCGACCCGGCCCCAGGCGTGCCGCGCCCACGGGCGCCCGGTCAGGCGCCCTCGAACACCGCCGCCCGCACCCCGGCGCGGGCCAGCTCGTGCAGGAACGGCAGCGGCTCGACCAGTGACGCCAGGCCGGCGGCGCCCGTCACCAGCGTGCGCCCCGTGGCCACCCACACGGCCGTCACCGCGGCGACCGTGCCGGCCGCCACCGCCGGGCGGTCGACCGCCCCCAGCACCACGGTGGCCCGGGCGCCGCCGCGGCGGCCCCGCACCTCGACCCGCAGGCCACCGATGCGCCCCTCGGCGTGCGGCGGGCGCAGCATCGGCAGGCCCGCGGTCAGGCGGTCGCGGCGGGTCGCCGCCAGCCGGGCCGTCACCCGGCTGACCGTCGGGAAGGCCGGCACGAGCAGCAGCGCGTCCGGCAGCGCCGCCCGGTAGCAGTCGGCGCCGCCGATGGGGTCGGGGAAGAAGCACAGCTCGCGCCCCGAGCCCGGCGGGCGGCGGCGCCACGTGTGGTCGCGCCAGTCGAGCCCCGTGTGGCGCAGCGCCCGGTGGTGCTGGCGGGCACAGGCCGGTCCCCCGGTGCCGTGGTGGGCGACGTGGATCTCGTCGACCGCGTCGAGCTCGGCCGCGGCGTGGCGGGCCAGCACGCACGAGAGGCCGGGGCCGAAGCCCGCGCCGGCCGCGACCACGACGCCCCGCTCCCGGGCCTCGGCGTCGAGGTCGAGGAGCTGCTCGACGAGCGGGATGCTGTCGCCGACCGACACGACGTGGCGGCCCGCGGCCACCGCGGCCCGGGCCACCGCGGCCTGGCGGGCGGCCGGCGAGGCCAGCAGGACCAGGTCGGCGGCGTCGGGGTCGGGCTCGTCGATCGGCTGCGCCCGCTCGCCGAGCGACCGCACGACCGCGTCGCGCCGCTTGCGATCGGTGTCGTGGACGAGGACCTGCTCGGTGGCGCCGTCGGCGACCAGGTACCGGGCGGCACGAGCACCGACGGCCCCGACGCCGGAGACGAGGACGCGCACGGCGCTACCGCAGGTCCGGTCCGCTGAGCTCGCGCCACCCGCCCGACTGCGGCGGGGTCCCGCCCGAGCCGCGCAAGCGGAGGATGGCGGCGATGATGCCGGCGATGCCCACGGCGGCGAGCGCCCTGCGGAGGAAAGCCATGGCCCGCACCTTAGAGCCTGGCCTCGTGGCTGCCCGCCGACCACCCCCGGGGCGGCGGTTGCGTGGGGCTAGCTGGAATCGAACCAGCGACCTCACCCTTATCAGGGGTGCGCTCTAACCGACTGAGCTATAGCCCCGTGGCAGGTCCCTGAGCCTACTGCTGCGGTGGCTCGTCGGGCGAACCCGCTGGTCCGGCCGCATCCGGCGCCGAGGCCGGGCCGCCGGCCGGCGGGCCGCCGGCCGGGTCGGGGTTCGCGGATCCCGCCGGGTCGCCCGCGACCGCCCCGGCGCCGGGGGGCTCGCCGGCACCCACCGGAGCGGCCGGGACGGGCTCGCCGACCGCCGGGTCGGGCCCGTCCCCGGGCGCCCGGGGACGGCCGTCGCCCCGGCGCCGCCCCACCGGCTCGCGGACGATCGTGTGGCGCAGGCCGCCGGTCAGCTCGGTGAGCAGGTTGAGCAGCACGACCAGCAGGACGTTGCCGATCGACCCGGCGACGACGAGGATGCCGCCGCCGACCGCGGCCACCCGGAACAGCGTGCCGTCGTCGATCTCGAAGCCGCCGACGAGGACCTCGCCCTCGCCGCAGTCGTCGTCCTCCTCGAACCGGGCCCCCTCGGGCACCTCGGTCTGGGGGACGCACTCGCCGTACGCGGCCATGCGGCTGACGAAGCTCTCGAACTGGTCGATCGTGCCGATGCGGCGGCCGGCGTTGTAGAGCAGCGTGCCGGCGACCAGCACGATCAGCGCCAGGCACAGGTAGAAGAGCGCCGAGATCTTGAACACCGACCACACGTCGATCGACCAGAGGCGCTGCGTCACCCGCAGGCCGCGCCGGTCGGCCCGGCGGGCGCGGCGGGCCCGCAGGTGACGGGCCCGGCCCCGGGCCCCCCGCCGGCGTGCCGGCGGCTCGGGTGCGAGCACCGGGGGCGGCGGGACGCCGTCGTCGCCGGCGGGCAGCGGTGCGGTCGGGTCGACCGCGGTGGCGTCCGGCGCCGGCGCCAGGGTGGGGTCGTCGGCCTCCGGTGCGAGGCCGTTGCCGTGGTCACCGGCCGGCGGTGGCGCCGGGCTCGACGGGGCGGGGTCGGTCGAGCTGCCCGCCCCGGTTCGCCGACCCTCGTCCCCCCGCTGCGGTCGGGACTGGTCGTCGGTGGTGACTCCGGGCACGTCAGCCGGCATCGGTCGGAGTCTACGGCAGACCGCCGGGTGAGCCGAACCGCCCGATCACGGGTCGCACAGGACGAAGTGGACCGGGTCGGTCTGCGGCAGCGGGCGGCACAGGCCGACCGCCGGGCCGATGGCGGCGAGCTCCTCGGCGACGGCGCGCGGCACGTCGATCGCCACACCGCGCTCGTGGTCCGAGGTGCCCGGCCGGGCGACCGGGTAGGGGTTCGTGTGGCGCCGGCGCCACAGCTCCTCCTGCTCGACCCGGGTGCGCAGGCCGGAGACGACCTCGACCGGCCGCCCCAACAGGCCGTCGGCCCGGGCCAGGGCGGCCAGCATCGCCGGGGCGAGACCGGCCCGGTCGCCGCCCGGGCCCGTGGCCGCCCCGCCGGCGGTGACCCGCCGGGTGCCCCGGGCGCGGGCGTAGGCGTCCACGTCGCCGACCTGCACCCGCACGACGACCTCGTCGCCGTCGGACTCGAGCTCGAGCAGGCGCGCCCCGTTGGCCTCGGCCAGCTCGCGGGCGGCCGGCTCGCCGCCCGCCGCGCCGGCCAGGGCGGCGGCGTCCGCGGCCGTCCGGGCGCGGGCCCGCTCGGCCAGCGCCCGACCCACCGGCACCAGGGCGACGAGCGCGACCCCCACCAGCGCCAACATCGCCGCCGCCAGCGGCACGGCCTGGCCGCCGTCGCCGGCCCGTCCGCGACCTCCCTCGCCCCGGGCGGCCCCGGGCCGCCGATCGGCGTCCGGTGCGGACGCCGCCCGCTGCCGGCCGCCCACCGCGGCCGCGCGCCGGCCACGCCGGTCGGGCATGGCACCACCTCCCCGCGCCCCCAGGGGCGCGCCTCGCCGGGTCGTCGGGGGAAGTGGTCAGGGCCGGCCGGTGGCCCGGCCGGCCGATCGGCGGGGTCGGTCGCCTCAGTCGTCGACCGAGAGCACCGGGGCGACGGCTGCCACCGTCTCGCCCTCGGCGAGGTTCATCACCCGCACGCCGGTCGCGTCCCGGCCCTGCGAGGAGATCTGCCGCACGGGCACCCGGATGAGCGTCCCGCCCGAGGAGACGACGAAGATCTCGTCGTCGATGCCGACCATGAAGGCGGAGACGACGACGCCCTTCTTCGCGGTGATCCGGATGCCCCGCACGCCCTGGCCGCCCCGGCCCTGGGCGTTGAACTTGTCGAGCTGGGTGCGCTTGCCGTAGCCGGCGTCGGTGACGATCAGCAGCGAGGCGTCCGGGCGGACGACGTCGCACGACACGACCTCGTCACCCTCGCGCAGCTTCATCCCCCGCACGCCGGCGGCGGCCCGGCCCATCGGGCGGACGTCGTCCTCGGAGAACCGGATCGTCATGCCCGAGCGGGCGACCATGAAGATGTCGCTGCCGCCGTTGGTCGGGATGACCCGGACGAGCTCGTCGTCGTCCCGCAGGTTGATGGCGATGAGGCCGCTGCGCAGCGACGAGTCGTACTCGTTGAACTTCGTCTTCTTCACCTGGCCGCGCTTGGTGGCGAAGAAGAGGTAGCGGTTCGTCTCGTAGTCCCGGGTGTCGATGACGGCCTGGATGCGCTCGTCGGGCTGCAGCGGCAGCAGGTTGACGATGGCGGTGCCCCGGGCGGTGCGGTCCTTGCGGGGGATCTCGTGCGCCTTCAGGCGGTAGACGCGGCCGCGGTTGGAGAAGAACAGCAGGTAGGCGTGCGCGGTCGTCGTGAGGATGTGGGTGACGTAGTCACCGTCGCGCAGCTTGGCCCCGGCGACGCCCCGGCCGCCCCGGCCCTGCGACCGGAAGGCCGCGGCCGGCACCGTCTTCACGTAGCCCCGGCGGGACAGCGTGAAGACGAGCTCCTCGTCGTCGATGAGGTCCTCGATGTCGAGCTCGCCGACGTCGTAGGTGATCTCGGTGCGGCGGGGGTCGGCGTACTGGTCCTTGACCTCCCGCAGCTCGTCCTTGATGACCTGGAAGAGGCGGGCGTCGTCGGCGAGGATCGCCTCGAGGTCGGCGATGTCGCTGCGGAGCGACTCGAGCTCGGTCTCGAGGTCGATGCGGGCCAGCCGGGTGAGCTGGCCGAGGCGCATGTCGAGGATGTGCTCCGCCTGCTCGATCGTGAACTCGAACGGCTCGGCCATCAGGCCGGCGCGGGCCGCCGCCCGGTCCTCCGAGCCCCGGATCAGCGCGATGACCTCGTCGATCACGTTGATGGCCTTCAGCAGGCCCTCGACGAGGTGGGCCCGCTTGCGCTTCTTGTCGAGGCGGAAGCGGCTGCGGCGCCGGATGACGTCGACCTGGTGGTCGATGTAGGCCTGCAGCACCTGCACCAGGTTGAGCGTCCGGGGCACGCCGTCGACCAGCGCCACGGTGTTGATGGCGAAGTTCGTCTGCAGCGGCGTGTGCTTGTAGAGGTTGTTGAGGATGACGAGCGCCGGCGCGTCCTTCTTCAGCTCGATGACCAGCCGGGTCTGGCCGCTGGCCGACTCGTCGTTGACGTCCGCGATGCCCTCGAGGGTGCGGGACTCGACCAGGTCCTTGATCTTGCTGGCCGTGGCCGCGATCGAGGTCTGGTAGGGCATCTCGGTCACCACGATGCGGTCGCGCCGGCCCTTCTCGCCCTCGATGATCTCGGCCCGGGCCCGCACCCGGATCGAGCCCTTGCCCGTCCGGTAGGCGTCGATGATCCCGGCCCGCCCCATGATGAGCCCGCCCGTCGGGAAGTCCGGGCCCTTGACGAACTGCATCAGGTCGTCGGGCGTGGCGTCGGGGTGGTCGATGAGGTGGATGACCGCGTCGATGGTCTCGCCCAGGTTGTGGGGCGGGATGTTGGTGGCCATGCCCACCGCGATGCCCTGGCTGCCGTTGACCAGCAGGTTCGGGAACCGCGCCGGCAGCACCGTCGGCTCCTGGAACTCGCCCGAGTAGTTGTCGACGAAGTCGACCGTCTCCTCGTCGATGTCCTGGAGCATCACCATGGCCAGCTGGGCGAGCCGGCATTCGGTGTAGCGGCTGGCGGCGGGGCCGAAGTCGGGCGAGCCGAAGTTGCCGTGGCCGTCGACCAGCGGGTGGCGGAGCGAGAAGTCCTGCGCCATGCGCACGAGCGCGTCGTAGATGGCCGCGTCGCCGTGGGGGTGGTAGCGCCCCATGACGTCGCCCGTGACGCGGGCGCACTTCATGTAGCTGCGGTCGGGGCGGGCGCCGATGTCGAGCATCCCCCACAGGATCCGGCGGTGCACCGGCTTGAGCCCGTCGCGCACGTCCGGCAGCGCCCGGGCCGTGATGACCGACATGGCGTAGTCCAGGAAGGAGCGCTCGACCTCCTCCTGGATCTCGATGGGCTCGATGGCCAGCCGGCCGCTCGTGGACGGCTCCTCGCCGTTGGCGCCGGCGTCGGCGGGGGGTGTCGTGTCGTCAGACATGGGTCATGCGGGGGCAGGGTGCGCGGCGCCGGTCAGATGTCGACGAACCGCGCGTCCTTCGCGTTGGTCTGGATGAAGTGCTTGCGCGACTCGACGTCGTCGCCCATGAGGATGGCGAGGACCTCGTCGGCCAGCGCGGCCTGCTCGACGGTGACCTGCAGCAGCGTGCGGGTGGCCGGGTCCATCGTCGTGATGCGCAGCTCCTCGTGGTCCATCTCGCCGAGGCCCTTGAGGCGCTGGAAGTCCTTCTTGTGGTTGGGGTGCTCGGCGAGGAAGCGGGCCTTGGCCGCGTCGTCCTTGAGGTAGACCTTCTCCTTGCCGACCTCGGTCGAGTACAGCGGCGGCTCGCAGATGTAGACGTGGCCCTGCTCGACGAGGGGCTTCATCTGCCGGAAGAAGAACGTCAGCAGCAGCGTGCGGATGTGGGCCCCGTCGACGTCCGCGTCGGTCAGGATGCAGATCTTGTCGTAGCGGCGCTTCTCGATGTCGAAGTCGTCGCCGATGCCGGCGCCGATGGCCGAGATGAGCGTCTGCACCTCGGCGTTCTTCAGCATCTTGTCGACCCGGGCCCGCTCGACGTTCAGGATCTTGCCCCGGATGGGCAGGATCGCCTGGGTGGCCGGGTTGCGGGCCTGCACCGCCGAGCCGCCGGCGGAGTCGCCCTCGACGATGAACAGCTCGCGCTCGGACCGGTCCTTCGACGAGCAGTCCTTGAGCTTGTCCGGCATGCCCGCCCCGTCGAGCAGCGTCTTGCTGCGCACGAGGTTGCGGGCCTTCTTCGCCGCGTCGCGCGCCTGGGCGGCGGCGATGCTCTTGCGGACGATCTTGTTGGCCTCGGTGGGGTTCTCCTCGAGCCAGTCCGAGAGCTTCTCGTTGGTGGCCCGCTGGACCAGCGTCTTGATGGACGTGTTGCCGAGCTTGGCCTTGGTCTGGCCCTCGAACTGCGGCTCGCGGAGCCGCACCGAGACGATGGCGGTGATGCCCTCGCGGATGTCCTCGCCCGTGAGGTTCGGGTCCTTCTCCTTGAGGAGCCCCTTGGCCCGGGCGTACTTGTTGACCGCCGAGGTGAGCGCCGCCTTGAACCCCTCGACGTGGGTGCCGCCCTCGACGGTGTTGATGCCGTTGGCGAAGCTGTGGATGCCGTCGGTGTTGTAGCCGGTGTTCCACTGGAACGCGATCTCGACCTCGGAGTTCGCGTCCGAGTCGGCGAAGTAGCCGACCTTCGAGAACAGGCTCTCCTTCGTCTTGTTGACGTGCTTGACGAAGTCGACGATGCCGCCGTTGTACTTGAAGGTGACCGGCTCGTTGTCGTGGCCCGGCCGCTCGTCGCGGAACCGGATCTCGAGGCCCTTGTTGAGGAACGCCATCATCTGCAGGCGCTCGAGGATGGTGCGGGCCGAGAACTCGACGGTCTCGAAGATCTCGGGGTCGGGCCAGAACGTGACCGTCGTGCCCCGGCGCCGGCCCGAGCGCCCCACGCGGGGCGCGTCGCCGACGACCTTCAGCTTGCCCGTGGGCTTGCCGCCGTCGACGAAGGTCATGGCGTGCCGCTTGCCGTCGCGGTCGACCTCGACGACCAGCTTCTTGGACAGGGCGTTCACGACCGAGACGCCCACGCCGTGGAGGCCCCCGGAGACCTTGTAGCCGTTGCCCCCGAACTTGCCGCCGCCGTGGAGCTTCGTGAGCGCGATCTCGACGCCGGAGAGCTTGTACTGGGGGTTGATGTCGGTGGGGATGCCGCGCCCGTTGTCGACGACCCGGCAGCCGCCGTCGGCCAGCAGCGTCACGTCGATGCGGTCGCAGAAGCCGGCCATGGCCTCGTCGACCGAGTTGTCGACGACCTCCCACACGAGGTGGTGCAGACCGCTGGGACCGGTGGAGCCGATGTACATGCCCGGTCGCTTGCGGACCGGCTCCAGGCCCTCGAGGACCTGCATGTCCTTGGCTCCGTACGAGGTGCTTCCCTGAGGCAAGGCGCGCGCCCTTCGATCGACGGGGGAGTTCCTTAGCGGGCCACCGGCGCTGCGAGTGTCGCACCCCGAGCTGCGGCCTGGTCGAACCCGCAATTCACAACGGATGCAGTCTACCAGAGGGGTGTGTCGATCCCGCTGATCCCGGGCGCCCCCGTCAGCCCCGCGCCGGCCGTCCCCGCCGGCCCCCGCCGGCCCGCCGCCGGTCGACCCGCACCTCGACGCGGCTGATCCGCCGATCGCCCGACAGCTCGGCCACGCGGGCCACGAGCTGGGGCTCGAGGAAGCGCACGTGGGTGGTGACCGCCGGGTCGTCGCACGCCACGACGAGCGTGGCGCCGTCGATGGCGACCGGGCGGGTGCGCGCCGCCATGCCGTCGCCCACGACCTCGGCCCACCGCTCGAACACCACCTCGACGCCGGCGCGCGACGGGGTGCCGAGGCGGGCCAGCACGCGATCCAGCGTGTCGGCCAGCCGCACCGGCGCGGCCGGCTCGCCGGGGAGGGGCCGCCATCCCATGGCCGCCAGTCAACCAGACGCCGCGGTCCCCTGCCGCACATGCCGGTCCCGGCCCGGGCCGGGGCCGGCCCTCACGCCGGCTCGATGCGCCCGCCCGCCAGCCGCAGCACCCGCTCCGGGCTCGCCTCCGGCGGCAGGCCCGACGCGCTGGTGAGCAGCGCCTGCCCCGGCGGCAGGTGGGCGAGCAGCGCGGCGCTGCGCTCCGGGTCGAGCTCGCTGAACACGTCGTCGAGCAGCAGCACCGGGGGCGTCGACACGGCGGCCCGCACGACCTCGTGCACCGCCAGGCGCAGCGACAGCGCCAGGGTGCGCTGCTCGCCCTGGCTGGCCTCCGTCCGGGCCGGCCCGTCCCCCACCGTCAGCACGACGTCGTCCCGGTGGGGCCCGACGGTCGTGACGCCCCGGCGCACGTCCTCGCCCCGGGCGTCCGCCAGCGCACCGGCCAGGGCCTCCCGCAGCGTGCCGGCGTCCGCCGCCGCCAGGGCCTCCGGCCCGGCCCACGCCGACGCGTAGCGGGCCGCCACCCGGGCCGGCCGGCGGGCCAGGGCGTCGTAGGTGGCGCCGAGCACCGGCCCCAGGCGGGCGAGCAGGTCGAGGCGGGCCGCCGTCAGCGCCGCCCCGGCCTCGGCCAGCTTGGCGTCCCACACGTCGAGCGTGAACGCCGCCGACTCGTCGAGGCGCCCGCCGGCGCCCCGCAGCAGGGCGTTGCGCTGGCGGATCACCCGGTCGACCTCCGCCCGCACCGCGTCGTTGCGGGGGTGCAGGCTGACGAGCGCCTCGTCGAGGAACCGCCGGCGCTCGGCCGGGCCCTCCTTGACGATCGCGAGGTCGTCGGGCGTGAACACGGTGACCCGCAGCGACCCCAGCAGGTCCCGGGGCCGCCGCAGCGGCTGGCGGTTGACCAGCACCCGGTTGCGGCCGCCGGGCTGGATCTGCGCCTCGATCAGCAGCTCCCGCCCCTCCCGCTCGACCTCGGCCCGCACGACCGCGAACGGGGCGCCCCGGCGGACCAGCGCCTCGGTCGGCGCGCCCCGGAACGACGACAGCGTCGCCAGCCAGGCCAGGGCCTCGAGCAGGTTGGTCTTGCCCTCGCCGTTGGCCCCGACGAGCACGGTGAGGCCCGGGGCCAGGTCGAGCCGGGCCGAGGCGTAGCTGCGGAAGTCGGTCAGCCAGAGGGTGCGGACCTGCACGGGGGGACGCGTCCGCGGCCGACCGCGGTCAGCTCACGCGGACGGGCATGAGCAGGTACAGGAAGTCCGCGTGCTCGGGGCTGCGGACCAGCGCGGGCTTCAGGGCGTCGACCGTCTCGATGAGCACCTCGTCGCCCGCCAGCACCTCGATGCCCTGCAGCAGGTAGTCGGGGTTGAACGCCACGGTGAGCTCGGTGCCCTCGTACTTGGCGTCGAGCGACTCGTGGGCCTGGCCGACGTCCTGCGTGACCGCCACCAGGTCGAGCCCGTCGCTCGTCATCGCCAGGCGCACCGGCGTGGCCTCCCGGGCCAGCAGCTTCACCCGCCGCAGGCCCTCGAGCAGCGCCTCCCGGCTGACCGTCAGCCGGTTGGGGTGCGAGGTCGGGATGAGCCCCTTGTAGTTCGGGAACTCGCCCTCGATGAGCATGGTCGTGAGCCGCACGTCGCCGGCCTCGAAGCTGGCGTCCCGCTCACCCAGGCGCAGCGTGAGCTGGTCGACGCCGGCCAGCACCTTGGTGAGGTCGTTGAGCGCCCGCGACGGCACGAGCACCGACTGGCCCTCGGCGAGGACGCTGCGGCCGGGCAGGTCCCGCACCGCCAGGCGGTACGAGTCGGTGGCGACGAGCCGCAGGCCGCCGGCCTCGGCCGCCACCAGGACGCCGGTCAGGATCGGGCGGGCGTCGTCGCTGGAGGCCGCCGGCACGACCTGGCGCAGCGCGCCCGCCAGCTCGGCGGCGTCGAGGGTGACGGCGTCGCCCGTCGGCTCGGGCAGGCGCGGGAACTCGTCGACGGGGAACACCCGCAGGGTGAACTCGGAGCGCGACGCGGTGATGCGGGCCTGGTCGCCGTCGACCTCGACCTCGACGGCGCCGGGCGGCAGCGCCTTGACGACGTCCGAGACCAGCCGGGCCGGCAGGATCGCCACGCCGTCGCGCTCGCCCCGCACGCCGTCGCGCACCGCCACCGTGATGGTCAGCTCGAGGTCGTGGCCGGTCAGCGTCAGCTCGTCACCGGTCAGCTCGGTGCGGATGCCCGCGAGGACGGGCAGCGCGCCGCCGCGACTGGCGGTGGCCCGGCCGGCCGTGCCGAGGGCCTCCACGAGGACGTCTCGCTCGCATCGGAACTTCACGCCGTCGCTCTCTTTCTCTGCGGTGCGTTCGTGATGTCTCGAACCAGAGGTTGTAGTAGGGCCTGTGGATTGTGGAAGACCTGCCGTCGTCGCAGGTCAACCGCCCGACAGCGATCCCCGGGACATCCCCAGGCTCCCACAGCCGGGGCCTGTTGCGCGGGATCTCGCTGGGGATCCCGGCCGGGTGGTCCACCCCGACGGGCCAGCGATCCACAGGTCGCCCCCGGGGTTCTCCACCGGGGCGTCCGACCTGGGGACGAACCTGTGGTCAGTCACCCTGGCGGACGGCCCGCATGAGGCGGGTCACCTGGTCGTAGATCTGGCGGTCGCGTGACATCTGGGCGCCGATCTTCTCGACGGCGTGGATGACGGTCGTGTGGTCGCGGCCGCCGAACTCGCGGGCGATGTTCGGGTAGGAGAGCTCGGTCAGCTCGCGCATGACGTACATGGCGATCTGCCGGGCGGTCACGAGCGGCCGCTGGCGGTGCTTGCTCTGGAGCTCCTCGACGGAGAAGCCGAACTGGCGGGCCGCCTCCTCGAGGATGAGCTGCGGGGTGATGGGGCGGGGCTGGTTCTCGCCGAGCAGGTCGCCGAGGACCTCCATGGCCCGGTCGACGGTGATCGGCTCGTGGGTGAGGCTGGCGAACGCCGAGACGCGTATGAGCGCCCCCTCGAGGACCCGGATGTTGTCCTTGATGTTGGCGGCGATGAACTCGAGCACGTCGGCGGGGATGCGCGCCTGCTCGAGCTCGGCCTTCTTGTGGAGGATGGCGAGCCGGGTCTCCAGCTCGGGCGGCTGGATGTCGGTGAGCAGGCCCTGCTGGAACCGGCTGCGCAGGCGGTCCTCGAAGCCGATCTGGTCCGGGGCCCGGTCGGAGGACAGGACGATCTGCCGGTTGGTCTGCTGGAGGTGGTTGAAGGTGTGGAAGAACTCCTCCAGCGTCTCCTGCTTGCCCCGGAAGAACTGGACGTCGTCGACCAGCAGCACGTCGACGTCGCGGTAGCGGCGCTTGAAGCCCTCGCGACTGCCCGACTGCATCGACTCGATGAACTCGTTGAGGAAGGTCTCGGACGTGACGTAGCGCACCCGGTACGCCGGGTAGTTCACCGTCACGTAGTTGGCGATGGCCTGCAGCAGGTGGGTCTTGCCGAGGCCGGCGCCGCCGTAGATGAAGAGCGGGTTCCAGCGGCGGGCGGGCATCTCGGCCACCGACTGGGCGGCCGCGTGGGCGAAGCGGTTCGACCCGCCGATGACGAAGTTCTCGAAGGTGTAGCGGGGGTTCAGCTCCACGTCGCCCGTGGCGGTGCCCGACCCGTTGCCGGCACGGGGCGTGGCCGACGGGGGGACGCCGGTGGTCGCGTAGGCGTGCCCGGCACCGGCGGCCGGCGCGGGCTGGGGCGTGGGGACGGTCCAGAGCGTCGGCGGCTCCATCGGCTCGAGCCGCAGCTCGAGCTGGACGTCGGGTGCCCCGGCCTCGCTGAGCGCGTCGCGCACGAGCGGCAGGTAGCGACCCTCGATGCGCTCCTTGGCCAGGGGGCTCGTCACGCCGAGGGTCAGCGTGCGCCCGTCGAAGCTGATCGCCCGCACGCCCTCGAACGCCGTGTGCCAGACCGGCTCGCTGACCTGAGCCCGCAGGAGCGTGGCGCACATCTCCCACAGCCGGTGCGCTTCGCTCGTCACGTCAGACCGTCCTCCTGCATCCGCGCTGCCGTCCACAGCACCGTCCACACGGTGTGGACGACCGCACAAGCATCGACCCCAGGACGCCGGCGGATGTCGGGGAGCCGCCGGCGTCGGTCTCGGTGGTGGTGCACCCCGATGCTGGCACCCCTGCCGAGGCTGTCGGGCGGACGGAACGTAGCACCAAGGGCGCACGCCGACCAGGTTCGTCCACAGTTCCCCCAGGGCTGGGGACGCGGGCGCGGGGGATGACGCGGGTCCATGTGGACAACTCTGCCCACACACCTGTGGGAACGACGTTCCGCGCGCCGGACAGGTTGGCGCTCGGGCGCCCTCGGCCTCTACCGTGGTCCCGGCACCGGCGCGGGTGCTCCGCCGCTGCGCGTCGAGGTGATCGCAGGATCGATCCAGTTCCCGCCGCTGGCCCCGCCCGACCCCGCAGGAGGCCACGTGGCCGAGGAGGCACGAGGTGAAGCGCACATTCCAGCCCAACAACCGTCGCCGGGCGCACCGTCACGGCTTCCGTCACCGCATGAGCACGCGCGCCGGGCGCGCGATCATCCGAGCCCGTCGCCGGAAGGGGCGCGCCCGCCTCTCGGCCTGATCGGGCGGATCGGCGACCGTGCGACCTTCGAGACGCTCCGTCGTGAGGGGCGCCGCGCCCGCCGCGGCTCCGTGACCGTGGTGCACCTCCCAGCTCCCGGCGAGGTGCGGGTCGCCTACGCGATCGGGCGCAAGGTCGGCACCGCCGTCCTGCGCAACCGGGTGCGGCGCCGTCTGCGCGCCGCCGTGCGCGACCTGGACGTCTCGACCGGCGGGCTGCCGGGTGGCGCGTACCTCGTCTCGGTCGGGCCCGACGCCGCGCGCCGCAGCTACTGGCAGCTGCGCGACGACCTCGCCACCGCCATCGCCGCGGCGACCGGGCGACCCCTGGGGGCGACGGGGTGAGCCCGGCCGCTCGCGCTCTGGCCGCGTGCGTCCGCCTCTACCAGAGGCTCACCGACGGACGGCCGTCGCCGTGCCGGTTCGTCCCGACGTGCTCGAACTACGCCCTCGACGCCCTCGAGGCACACGGCGCGCTGCGGGGCAGCTTCCTGACCGTGCGCCGTCTGAGCCGCTGCCACCCGTGGGGTGGGCACGGTTGGGACCCCGTTCCTGAAGGAAAGCACCACTGATGCTCAACGGCCTCTTCGAGCTGATCGCCAACACCCTCAACTTCTTCTACACGCTCGTCCCCAACTACGCCGTCGCCATCGCGCTGCTCACCCTCGTGGTGATGGTCATCACCACGCCGCTCACCCTGAAGAGCACGCGGTCGATGATCGAGATGCAGCGCCTGCAGCCCGAGATCCGCCGGCTCCAGGCGCAGTACAAGGACGACCGCCAGAAGCTCAACGAGGAGCTGATGGCGTTCTACCGCGAGCACCAGATCAACCCGCTCGGCGGCTGCCTCCCGCTCCTCATCCAGGCGCCGGTCTTCTCGATCCTCTACTACGTCGTCCGGGGCCTGACCCGGGAGGCGATGTTCGAGAGCGTCCAGCGGCTCGTGCGCGACGGGTACGTGCCCGACGCCACCGTCACCTCGGGCTTCCGGCCGAAGTACCTCGACAGCGACACCGAGCTCTACCAGTCGCTGCTGGGCGACGACCACATGCGGGCCTTCGGCATCGACCTGTCGCAGAGCCCCGCGACGGCGCTCTCCGAGGGCTTCCTGCACGCGCTGCCCTACGTCCTCGTCGTCGCCGTCATCGCCGCGCTGAGCTGGTACCAGCAGAAGCAGATCATGGGGCGCAACCCCAACGCCGAGGTCACCCAGCAGCAGCAGATGATGATGCGCATCGGGCCGCTGATGTACGTGTTCTTCGCCTTCGTCAGCCCGGCCGCGATCTGCGTCTACTTCCTGGTGTCGACCGTCTGGCGGGTGGGCCAGCAGCACTACATCACCCATGCGCTCTACCGGGGCGAGGACGCCCCCGGGGTGCAGGCGCAGAAGGCGATGGCCCAGCTGCGGGCGCAGAAGGAGAAGGAGGGCGGTGGGGCCAAGGCGGCCAAGAAGGCCGCGACCCGCCCCGCCGACGCCGATCGCGCCGCGGGCAAGGCGACGGCGAAGAGCCGCAGCAACGGCTCGTCGGCGAAGGGGTCGACCCGACCCGCCGGCAAGGCGTCAGCGGGAACGCGCGCATCGAGCGGCAAGCCGCACCCCCGCTCCCGCAAGAAGAAGAAGAGGAAGTAATCGTCGTGGAATGGGTCGTCATCTCCGGCCGTAGCGTCGAAGAGGCGAAGGAGATCGCGCTGGACCGGCTCGGCGTCGACGAGAGCGACGCCGAGATCGAGGTCGTCCAGGAGCCACAGAGGGGTCTGTTCGGTCGTCTGCGGGTCGAGGCGCAGGTACGCGCACGTGTTCGCCCCACCGCTCCCCGTCCCAAGATCGACCGTCGGGACCGCCGTCGCCGTGACCGCCGCCGCCGGGGCGGTGGTGGCGGGCCGCGCGAGCGTGGCAACGGCGGCGAGGGCGGGACCACCACGGCGTCCGCCGACCAGGCCGCGGCGCCGGCCGCCGCAGGCGGCGACACGGCGGACAGCACCGCCGCGGCGTCGGGCGACGGCCAGCAGCAGCCGTCGAAGAAGCGTCGCAAGCGGCGGTCGAGGAGCAAGAGGCGCCGCAGCGGCACGCCTCGCACGGCAGAGGGAGCAACGGTGAGCGAGACCACGCAGTCGACGGAGCAGGCCACGACGGCCACGATCGACCTGGAGGGCCAGCGGGCTGCGGTCGAGTCGTTCCTCACCGGGTTCGTGGAGGCGTTCGGCCGGCCCGACGCCACGGTGACCGTCACGGCCGACGAGGCGGAGCAGACGATCGACGCCGCGGTCGACGGGCCGGAGCTCGGCCTGCTCGTCGGGCCCAAGGGCGCCACCCTGCAGGCGCTCCAGGAGCTGGTGCGCAGCGTCGTCCAGCGCCGCTTCGTGGGCCAGCCGCACGCCCGGGTGCGCGTCGACGTCGCCAGCTACCGGGCCCGCCGCAAGGCGGCCCTCGAGCGCTTCGCCCGCGAGGTCGCGGAGAGCGTCAAGGAGACGGGCGTGGCCAAGGCCCTCGACCCGATGGGCGCCGCCGATCGCAAGGTGGTCCACGACGTGATCAACGAGATCGACGGCGTGACCACCGTGTCCGAGGGCCAGGACGAGAACCGGCGGGTCATCATCCGACCGGTGTGAGCACCGCCTGAGCGGCCGGACCCGACATGGCCGCAGCGATCGACGACGAGCTGATCGCCGTGCTCGAGCGGAGCCGGCGCCTGGGGTTCCTCGGGCCCGGCTCCGTGCGCGTCCAGGTCGAGCACGCGCAGGGGTTCGCCGGGGGCGTGCCGGCGGAACCCGAGCGGTTCCTCGACCTGGGCGCGGGTGGCGGCGTCCCCGGCCTCGTCCTCCTGACGACCGCCTGGCCCACCGCCCGGGCGGTCCTGCTCGACGCCGGCGAGCGCCGGTGCGACTTCCTGCGGGAAGCGGTGGCGGCGCTCGGCCTCGAGGATCGGGCCGAGGTGGTGCGGGCTCGGGCCGAGGAGGCGGCCCGGGACCCGGACCTCCGCGGGTCGATGGACGTGGTCGTCGCGCGGAGCTTCGGCCCGCCGCCGGTCACGGCCGAGTGCGGCGCCCCGTTCCTGCGGGTGGGTGGTCGCCTGGTGGTCAGCGAGCCGCCGGTCGACCGATGCGAGGGTTCGGGTGGGGACGACCGCTGGCCCCCGGACGGCCTGCGCCGGGTGGGGCTCGTCGCCGAGCGTGCGTGGACCTCGCCCTACCACTACCGATCGTTCGTCCTCGCCGAGCCGTGCCCCGAGGTCTACCCGCGGCGGGTCGGCATCCCGGCGAAGCGCCCGCTCTTCTGACCGCCACGACCGGCCCTCGGCGTGCTCGATGGACGTGGTCCTGAGCCGTCGGGCAGCACCGGTCCCGCGTCACGGCGGGTGCACTGATCCGCCACCCACGGGATCGACGGCATCCCCGGCCGACGGCCCAGGTCGTGTGCGGGTGGCGGCCGGGGGCGATCGCGGCGGCAGGGCCGCTCCTCGCGTGACCGACGTGGGTGACGCGGCGGCGCTGCGGGCGCCGTCATCGGCTCGACGCTGCTCCGGGGGCGCCGTCGGTGGGCGACGTGCTGAGGTGCTCCCCTCGCCCGGGTACGAGCGCTGGCCCGATGCCGACGCCGGTGACGGTGTCGAGCGGGCGCGTTCGACGGGTCCCGGGGGGTGCGGCGCGGGCGGCGTTCCACGTGGAACAACCGAGGTGCCGAGGTCGGACCGGCGAGCGATCCCCCTCGTTGGCGTCGGCCGGACGTGCACGGCGCGTGAGTCGATCAGGACGGCGGTCCGGAACCAGATGGCGAGAGGCGAGCTGCCGGCGTTCCACGTGGAACGCGCCGCCCGAGCCCGACCGAGGATCAGCGACGGGCAAGAGCGCTGATCAACGCTCGTCGCGGGGTGTTCCACGTGGAACGGGACCGCAGGGTCGTTCAGAGGACGACGAGCGGAGGGCGCCGCGTGTTCCACGTGGAACACCGGTCGGGGAGTGACATCGACCGAACCGCCACGACCAACGCACCTCGTCGTCGACCCGGGTTCCCTTCGTCCATACGGCCTGGATCCAACGTCCAGTTGACCGGGGTGGCCGTCGGCCACCCCGGGCTCACTTCACCATGAGGCCACCGGCTCGCCACGTCGTGGACCTGCGGTGACATCCACCTGACCCGTTGGGTGCCCGGTCACCCGCTCGTGCTCTCCTGCTCGTCGGCCGCGTCCACGCCCGGCTCGGCCGCTGGTCGTCCTGTGTTCTCTGCGGGTCGGCTCGTCTCATCGGGCCAACGGGCGGGGTGCCACGCGAGCGCTGGCCGACGGCGGTCGTGGGCGGCGGCCTCCACGCGGGGCGCACCCGGACCGTCAGCGGGCAGAGCGCCGGAAGCCGTCGCCGTCGCGGTCTGCGGCGTGGAGCGATCGCGCTCGTGGCCGGCGCGCGGTCCCTGCCGAGCGTTCGGTGCTGCGCTCGGTTCCATCGGCCAGCTGCACCCGGCTCACCGGGCGGGAGGACGAGGTGACGGGGCGTCCGGCAGCCCGTCGGCGTCCGAGTTCCGCGCGAAGCGTGACCTGGCGACCGTCAGTGACCGACGGTGTATCTTGTCCGCCGGGCGGTGCGAGGAGTGTTCCACGTGGAACACCTCGCAGGCATCGCACGGGGTTGACCGATCACCGCCCGCCCGGAAACATGTGCCGGATGACCGAGAGCGCGCCTGATGCACCGATTGACGCCCCGGCCGCTCCCGGCCACGCCGGCTTCTCGATGCCTGGCGTCGACGCCGCTTCGGCGCTCGGCGACGTGAGCGCTGCTTCGACATCCGCTGGACGACACGAGACTGCACAGGTCATGACGCCACCCAACGCCGTCGTCGACGACCAAGCCGGCGACACCGCAGGGTCCGGCGTCGGCACGGCCGCCGCATCCGAGACCGCGGCGACCCCGACGCCGTTCCAACGCCCGCTCCCCCGGACGATCGCCATCGCGAACCAGAAGGGGGGCGTCGGCAAGACCACCACCGCCGTGAACCTGGGGGCCTGCTTGGCCGAGCTCGGCTACCGCACGCTGGTCGTCGATCTCGACCCCCAGGGGAACGCCACCACGGGCCTCGGCATCAACATCCGGGACCTGCAGGCCTCGATGTACGACGTCATCCTCAACGACCTCCCCATCGAGGACTGCATCGAGGCGACGGCTGTCCGCAACCTGTTCTGCGCTCCGGCGGCGCTCGACCTCGCTGGGGCCGAGATCGAGCTGGTCCCCGCCTTCAGCCGGGAGATGCGCCTCCGCCGCGCGCTCGACAGCGTGCGCGACGACTACGACTACGTCCTCATCGACTGCCCACCGTCCCTCGGTCTCCTGACGGTCAACGGCCTCGCCGCCGCCAGCGAGGTGCTCGTTCCCATCCAGTGCGAGTACTACGCGCTGGAGGGCCTGGGGCAGCTCCTGCGCAACGTCCAGCTCGTGCAGCGCAACCTGAACCCCCGCCTCGAGCTCAGCGCGATGGTGCTCGTGATGTACGACGCCCGCACCAAGCTCGCCGACCAGGTCGTCCAGGAGGTGCGCGACCACTTCGGCGAGAAGGTGTGCAACAGCATCGTGCCCCGCACCGTGCGCCTCAGCGAGGCGCCCTCGTTCGGTCAGCCGATCATCACGTTCGACCCCACGTCGCGTGGGTCGATCGCCTACCGGAGTCTCGCGCTGGAGGTGAGCGGTGGAGCGGCGCAGCGGGCTGGGTAAGGGCCTCGGGGCCCTCATCCCGGGGGACCTCTCACTCGACGTCGACGCGCGCCCCGGCGTGCGTGAGGTCCCCATCGGTCAGATCGAGCCCAACCCGTACCAGCCGCGCAACCACTTCGACGAGGAGTCCCTCGCCGGGCTCACCGCGTCGATCCGTGAGCTCGGCGTCCTGCAGCCGGTCCTGGTGCGGGAGATCGAACGCGACCGGTACGCGCTCATCGCCGGCGAGCGACGCTGGCGGGCCGCGAAGCGGGCCGGGCTCCAGTTCATCCCGGTCATCGTCCGGGACGTCAGCGACGAGCTGACCCTGCAGCACGCGCTGGTCGAGAACCTCCATCGCGACGACCTCAACCCGCTGGAGGAGGCGGCCGCCTACCAGCAGCTGATCGAGGACTTCGGCATGACCCAGGAGGAGGTCGCCCAGCGGGTCGGCAAGAGCCGCTCGGCGGTGGCCAACCTCCTCCGGCTCTTCCAGCTGCCGCCGCAGGTGCAGCGGTACATCGCCGAGGGCCAGCTCACCACCGGCCACGCCAAGGTCCTCCTGGGGACCCCCGATCGCGCCTTCCAGGAGGCGCTGGCCCGCCGCATCGTCGAGGAGGGTCTGACGGTCCGGGAGACCGAGGAGGCCGTCCGGGCCCGCAACGGGCGCGACGAGTCGTCGTCCCCGGCCCGGTCCGCCGCGACGCCGGGCAGCAAGCTCCGTCCGCCGGGGCTGCTCGAGCTGGAGGAGCTCCTCGCCGAGCAGCTCGACACCCGGGTGAAGATCAACATGGGTCCCAAGCGCGGCCGGGTCGTCATCGAGTTCGCCGACCTCGAGGACCTCGAGCGCATCTACCGGGCGATGGCACCCGGTGGGCCGCCCGAGCGGTCGGGGGACGGAGTGACCGTCGAGTAACCTGGTGACCGCCGGGTGACCAGGCCGTCACGACCACCGGCCCGACCCCACAGGTCTGGCGCCCGCGGTGTGGACAGCGGCCATCGTCACCCACCGATGTCCACAGCCCACCGCTGACAGCCGCCGTCCGAGCCGCGTGACCTCTCGGTGCGTCTCAGGTCATCCGGTGGTCGGATGTGACCGTCCAGCTGTAGTCGAGGTTGACCGAAAAACACTCAACCCCGACGTGAGGTCGGGAGTCCCTCAGGTCGGGGTTGAGTCATCCACAACCTGTGGGGAAGGTTGTGGAAGAACGAGTACGGGATGTGATCAGGGCAGGAACTCGTCCAGCTCGGCCAGCAGCTGGCCCTTGCCCTTGGCGCCGACGAGGCGCTTCTGCGGCAGGCCGTCCTTGAAGACGATGAGCGTCGGGATGCTCATGACGTCGTAGCGGCGCGCCGTCTCGGGGTTCTCGTCGACGTTGAGCTTGGCGATGTTGATCTTGCCGGCGTACTCGTTGGCGATCTCGTCGAGGATCGGGGCGATCATCTTGCAGGGACCGCACCACTCGGCCCAGAAGTCGACGACGACGGGCTCCGAGGCCGAGGCGATCGTCTCGTCGAACGTCGAGTCCGTCAGCGTGCTGATGTTGGCAGCCATCTCGTGGTGACCTTCCTTGGCTAGTCGAACGGTGGCGGTCCGAGCCGATGACGATCCCGCTGGGGGGCTCTGCCGACCGGCTACCCCATCCACCAGGTGTGAACAGGGGAACGGCCGTCGATGTTCCCCCAGGTCGGCGGGTCCTGTCGACGTGCACGCCGACCTCCCGGGCCCTCAGTCGTCCAGGGACTCCAGCCACCGCTCGGCGTCGATGGCGGCCTGGCACCCCGAGCCGGCGGCGGTGATGGCCTGGCGGTAGACGTGGTCCTGCACGTCGCCGCAGGCGAACACACCCTCGACGCTGGTGCTGGTGGCGCCGGCCCCCAACCCGGTGACGAGGTAGCCGGACTCCTCCATCTCGAGCTGGCCCTTGAACAGGTCGGTGTTGGGCTTGTGGCCGATGGCGACGAACAGGCCCGTGACCGGCAGCGTGCTGCGCTCGTCGGTGAGCACGTTGCGGACCGTCACGCCCTCGAGGCGGTTCTCGCCCTCCAGCGACTCGACGACGTGGTTCCAGAGGAACTCGATCTTCTCGTTGGCGAAGGCCCGCCGCTGCATGATCTTCGAGGCCCGCAGCTCGTCGCGGCGGTGGATGACCGTGACCTTGCTGGCGAACTTCGTGAGGAAGATGGCCTCCTCCATCGCCGAGTCGCCGCCGCCGACCACCGCGATGTGCTGGTCGCGGAAGAAGAACCCGTCGCAGGTGGCGCAGGTGGACAGCCCGTGGCCGAGCAGCTCGTTCTCGCGCTCGAGCCCGAGCATCAGCGACCGTGCGCCGGTCGAGATGATGAGCGCCTGGGCCGTGTAGGTGGGCTCGGCGGCATCGGGGTCGCCGACCCAGACGCCGAAGGGGCGCGCGGAGAGGTCGACCCGGGTCGCCTTCTCCGTGCGGACGTCGGTGCCGAACCGGACGGCCTGCTCGCGGAAGCGCGCCATCAGCTCGGGGCCCATGATCCCCTCGGGGAACCCGGGGTAGTTCTCGACCTCGGTGGTGAGCATGAGCTGACCACCGGGCTGATCGCTGGTGGAGGAGGGCTCGCCCTCCAGCAGCAGCGGCTCGAGGTTGGCCCGGGCGGTGTAGATGGCGGCGGTGAGGCCCGCCGGGCCGGAACCGATGATGATGACCTTGCGGTTCTCGCTCACGATGTGTCGATGTCCTGTTCGGGGAGACGGCGCGCCCCGGGGCGGGGGCACGTGAGGCTCAACGTTCGACGGCCTGCCGATCTTCCCCGCCGTGGCGGCGCCGCCAGAGCACCGCGCCGGCGACGACGAACACCAGCCCGAGGATGAGGTGTGCCGCCCACATGTGGTCCTCGCCGAACACCGAGTCGGGCAGGTAGGCGTCGATCAGGCGCACCAGCGCGATGACGAGCACGACCAGGCAGGCGCTGCCGACCAGGACCGCGAACGTGCCGTACACGACGCCACGGGCCACGGTCAGGGCCGGCCCGGTCGTGCGGTCGCGCACGGTCCTGACGACACGCTCGATGGTGTCGGCCGTCTGGGCGGGCCAGTCGTGCTCGGGCGGGGGCGGGCCGGGCAAGCGCGCGGGCCGGCCGGTGGGTGCGGCGTTCGCCATGGGCCCGAAGACTACTTCCGGGCGCACCGCCCACCGGTGCTTCCCCCCTCACCGCGTGCGCCGGCGGCGACGCTGCGGGCGGTCCCGGTGGGTGCGGGTCAGGGGAGGAGGCGGTCGATCGCGAGCCGGCAGTCGCGGTCCACGGCCAGCAGGCGCGACCGGCCGCCGTCGTCGATGACCCACACGTCGACCGGCGTGCCGTCGACGATGGCGTGGCCGTGCAGGCGGGCCGGCACCGACGGGTCGTCGAGCGGGGCCGGCGGCGTGCTGCACACCCGGGCGGCGGGCTCCGGTGGGACGCCGTCGTCGGCCCCGGGCAGGACCTGGTGGTCGCCCGGCACCCGCCCCGCCACGTGGTCGACCAGGTCGTCGGCGGACGCGAACGTGCCGAGGTCGCCGACCTCGAGCCGACCGTCCGGCACGTCCGGGGACGAGCCGCCGGCCTCGGCGTCGAGCCCGTCGTCGGCCGCCGGCGGTGCCTCCTCGGCGGCGCCCGCCGTCGTGCTCTCGCGGTCGCCGGGCTCGACCGAGCTGGCCGCCGTGTCGTCGCCGCCGCCGTCGTCGTCGGACGTGCCGATCGCCACGCCGAGGACGCCCGCGAGGACGAGCACCGCCGCGGCGGCGGCCAGCTGCCACGTGCGCCGGCGGCGCGCGGCGTGCGCTCGCCGCGGGGCGTCGAGCGGCGTGACCGGCGGCACCGGGGCCGGCGGGGGGTCGGCGGCGGGGGAGGCGGTCGGCCCCACCGTCGGGGCCGGCGCCGCCGCGCCACGCTCGTCGTCGAAGGCGGCGAGGGCGGCGGCGATCGCCTGCTCCCGGGCGGCGGGGTCCGGTGGCGGGACGTCGGCGGCCCGGAGGGCGTCGCGCGCCGCCGCCAGCTCCGCCGCCCGGGCGGCGACGTCGGGCCGGGCCCGCGCCGCGGCCGCCGTCTCCGGGTCGAGCTCGCCGTCGACCAGGGCCGATGCGAGCTCGTCGACGCTCGTCCCGGGGTCGTCGGGGGAGGCAGGGCGCGGGTCGTCGGGCGTCATGGTCGTCGTGTTGGACGGTCGTGGGGGTCCCCGGGGTTCCCGAGGAGCGCGGCCAGCTGGGCGCGGCCCCGGGCGATGCGGGAGCGCACCGTGCCCGGCGGGATGCCGAGCACCTCGCCGATCTCGGCGTAGCCCAGGTCGCAGAGGTCCCGCAGGACGACGGCGGCCCGGAACTCCGCCGGGAGGCGGGCCAGCGCGGCGTCGACGTCGACGCGGGCGGCGACCGCGCCGATGCCCCCGTCGCCCTCGCCCGCCGGGCGGGAGGCCAGGGGGTCGCCGGGGCCCGTGCGGCGCTCGCCGTCGCCGGTGGACGCCGGCCCCTGGACGATCGCGACCCCCCGGGTGTGGTCGGCGGCCTCGACGAGCCCCGGCACCGGGCGTCGCCGCCGCCGGCGCAGCTCGTCGAGGCAGGCGTTGGTGGCCACCCGGTACGACCACGTCGTGAACGTGGACCGGCCGTCGAAGCGGCGGATGCCCCGGGCGATCGCGATCAGGGCGTCCTGCAGCGCGTCCCGGGCGTCGGCCTCGTCGCCGAGGAGCCGCCGGCACAGGCGCCAGAGCCGGTCGTGGTGCCGGCGCAGCAGCGCGTCGAGCGCGGCGCGGTCACCCGCCCGCGCGGCGTCGACGAGCGTCTGGTCCGAGGCTGCGGGAGTGATGGCCGTGAGCGTAGGTCAGCGGGCGATGCGGACCTCGTCGACCCGGACGAGGTTGCCGCTGCCCGCCCGGGTGAACCAGATGAGGACGGCGCCGCCCTCGGCGTCGAGGCCCTCGACCGACGCCGTGCCGCCGGCACCGGTCAGCTCGGCCACCGGCTCGCCCCAGCCGTCCAGCGCCGAGTGGGCCTCGTCGGCGACGTACACCTCGGCCTCCCAGCCCGACACGCCCGTGTCGATCTCGAGGCCCCGCACCGGCCCGGGCTCGTCGAGCTCGACGATCAGGCCGACGCCGTCCTTGAGGCCGCCCCACTCGGGCGAGTTGTAGCGCTCGCTCGACCACGACGTGCCCGGGTCGCCGTCGAAGGCGTAGCCGTTGCGGGCCTCGTCCGGGTGCTCGGACCCGTCGCCCTGGGGGTCGAAGTCGATCGTGCCCACGATGGTGGCGAGCTCGCCGGTCGGCTCGTCGGTCTCGTCGGAGGTCCCGTCGCCGTCCTGGTCGTCGCCGAACAGGCCGTCGCCCGAGCCCTGCAGGAGCAGGCCGGCGACACCGAGCGCGACCGCCACGAGCACGACCAGCAGCGTGGGGACGAGCCAGCGCCGCTCGCTCTCGGCGAACCGGGGCGGCGAGGTCCCGCCGGGCGGCGTGTGCCAGGTCCCCGGCGGTGCCGTCGCCGAGCGGCCGGCCGGGGTGGCGGTGGTGGGCGGGACCGGCGCGGCGACCGTGACCTCGTCGGTGGTCGGCGGCCGGTCGTCGGCCCCGGCGCTCAGCAGCGCGGCCCGGACGTCGGTGGCCGACGGGAACCGGTCGGCCGGGTCGCGGGCCAGCAGCCGCATGGTGATGGCCTCGAGCTCGCGCGGGATGCCCGGCTTGATCAGCCGGGGCCGGGGCGGGTCGTTGTGGAGGCGGGCGAGGGCCGTCGACGACGACGTGTCCGCCTCGAACGGCACCCGGCCGCAGAGCATCTCGTAGAGGACGACGCCGAGGCTGTAGAGGTCGGTCCGCCCGTCGACCGGCTTCGCCTCGACCTGCTCCGGCGCCAGGTACTTGGCCGTGCCGAGGAACGACCCCTCCTGGGTGAGGTCGGCCGACTCGGCGGCCTTGGCGATGCCGAAGTCGCTGACCTTCACCCGCCCGTCCTCGGACAGGAGGATGTTGGCCGGCTTGATGTCGCGGTGGACGAGGCCGGCGGCGTGGGCGACGGCCAGCGCGCCAGCGACCTGGGCCGCGATGTTGGCGGCCACCCAGGGGTCGATCGGGCCCTGGTCGAGGCGCTGGCGCAGGGTCTGGCCCCGCACCAGCTCCATGACGATGGCCTCGATGCCGTTGTCGCTGCAGGTGTCGTAGACGGCGACGATCGCGGGGTGCGACAGGCGGGCGACGGCGATGGCCTCGTGCCGGAACCGGGTCACGAACGTCTCGTCGGCGGCCAGGTGCTGGTGGAGGATCTTGACGGCGATCGCCCGCCGGAGCACCTCGTCGGTGCCCCGCCACACCTGCGCCATGCCCCCGGACGCGAGCAGCTCCTCGAGGCGGTACCGCGCACCCAGGAGCGCGCCGGCAGAGACGCCGGCGGCTTGCGACGGGCCGGAGGGGGGAGGCGTCACTGCCACGGTGAGCCAACCGTAGCGAACCGGGCACCCTGACGTGGCGTCAGCGGCGGCCGCCCCTGGCCGGGTCGCTCACGCCGGATCCAGCCACGTGAGCCCCAGGACGCGGGGACCGGCATGGGTACCGATGGTCGGGCCGATGACGCCGACGCGGATCTCGTCGCGCGAGTAGCGGGGCGACAGCAGCTCGAGCATGTCGTCCACGTCGGGGGCCATGCCGTGGGCCACGCACAGGTGCTCGACCTTGGGCCGCTCGAACACCTTGTCGCGCAGCCACTCCAGGGCCTTCCGCCGGGTGCGGGCCTTGCCCGCCTCGGCCACCTCGCCCGACGACACGTCGAGCAGCGGCTTGATCGACAGCAGCGAGCCCAGCAACGCCTGGGCGTTGCCGATGCGGCCGCCCTTCTTCAGGTTCTCGAGCGTGTCGAGCGCGCCGACGATGCGGATGCGGGGCTTGAGGCTCTCGACCAGCGCCACCACGTCGTCGGCGCTGGCCCCGTCCGCGGCGGCCTGCGCGGCCAGCCGGATGATCGTGGCGAGGCCCGCCGTGATGGTGAGCGAGTCGACGACCCGGACGTCCACGTCGGTCGCCTTCGCCGCGGTCCGGGCCGACTCGATGGTGGCCGAGAGCTTCGAGGACAGGTTGATGCACACGACGGCGTCGGCACCGGCCTCGGCCTGCTTGGTGAACGCGGCCTCGAAGGCGCCGGGCGAGGGCGCCGAGGTCTCGGGCAGCTCGGCGCTCGAGGTGAGGCGCTCGTAGAACTCGCTGGTCGAGAGGTCGACCCCGTCTTTGAACTCCTCGCTGCCGAAGCGGATCGACAGCGGCACGATCTCGACGCCGAGCTCGCGCGCCTCGTCGGCGGAGAGGTCGGCGGACGAGTCGGTGACGATGCGGACCGGCATGTCGGGCGACCCTACTCGCGCGGTGGCCGTGCCCGCGCCGGTCCCGTGGTGCGGCGGCCCCGCCCCGCCCGGGTGGCCGCCCCGGGGGGGCGGCGGCCTCAGCGGTTGCGGGAGCGGGACCGGGCGAGGTGCGCGGGGCGGTAGCCGTCCTCCTCGTCGTCGGCGCCGTCGTCGACCGCGCCGCGGGCGGCGTGCCGCCGGTCCCCGTCCCGGTCGGGGCCGGCCGGGACGAGGTGGCGCGAGCGCCGGGTGCTGCGCCAGTGCCGGGCCCACCACACCGCGAGGAACAGGGCGGCGCCGATCGACAGCACCAGCCCGACGCCGGAGATGGCGGTCGAGCGCACGTCGAAGGTCGACGTGTCGAGCACGACCGTGCCGTCGGGGCTGGTGACCGTCACCGCCATGGTGAACGCGCCCGACGTCCGGGTCCGGACCGGGACCTCGAGGCGGGTCGTGCCCGGCTCCAGGGTCTGGACGAACTCGTCGCCCTCGGGGAACTCGAGCTGGTCGCTGTCGACCTCGACCCGGACCGTGAGGTCGCGCTCCGAGTTGTTCGTGAGCGTCACCGGGATGGTCGCCTCGCGCGAGGTCAGCGTGATGCGGAACTCGTCGGGCAGCGTCACGGCCCCGGCGACCGCCTCGAGGTCGGTCTCGGCGGCGGCGAGGTAGTCCTCCCGCTGGTCGCCCGGCGTGTCGGCGCCGGTGCTCATGAGCAGCAGGTGCTGGAGCAGGCGGGTCGACCCCGGGCTGCCGAGGGCGGCCTCGACGCCCGCGACCCGGGAGCGGGCCCGCCGGACGCGGGGGGCGAGCGGCACGAGGTCGTCGTCGACGGCGTGGGGTGCGAGCCCGAGGCGGTCGGGCCCCTCCTCGGGCGGCCCGACCTCGTCGAAGACCTCGTCGATCGCCATCGGCCGCAGGGCGTGGCCGGTCTGCAGGTCCCGCAGCGCCGCGGCGACGACGTCGGGGGCGATGGGCTCGTCGCCCGGCAGCAGCACGGTCACGACCCGGGGGATGGACGGGGCCTCGAGCCAGGTGATGGCCAGCTCGGCGAGGAACCGGTGGACGTCGACGGCGCCGTCGGCGTCGGCCAGCGCGTCGGAGAGCTCGGGGTCGACCACGACGCCGACCAGGCCGCTGTCGCCGAGGGCCACCGGCGTCAGCGGCACGGTGGCGTCGTCGTCGCCGTCCCCGTCGTCCACGGCGGTGGCGGGCACGACGGCCCGCCGCAGCCCCAGCTCGACCGCGGTGCTCGCCCCCAGCTCGCCGAGGGTCTCGCCGGCCAGCCACATGCCGCCGAGCGGCTCGCGCGCCAGGCGGCTGCGCACGACGTTGGCGCCCCCGTCGGCCTGGGCGGCGGCCTCCGAGAGCAGCCCGGCCCGCTGCAGGGTCGCGAGGTCGACGCCGACGAAGGGCCGGGCGAACACGGGCCGGCCCGCGGTCGCCGACGCCAGCTGCTCGACCGTCGCCCGACCGGCCTCCTCGTCCTGGGCCAGGGCCTCGATCGTCTCCGGGCGGGGCGCCAGCGTGAGGGTGACGCCCGCGGTGGCGCGCAGCAGCTCGACCCGCTCCTCGGCCCGCTCGAGGGCGTCGTCCGGCAGGGACCACGTGCCGTCGGGCTGGAGCGCGTGGTCGGCGCCGACCTCGACGAGCACGGCGACGCCCAGCGGCGGGTACTCGTCGGTGCGGTCGCGCAGGTAGGAGAGGTAGGTGAGCTCGGCGTCGAGCACCTCGCCGTCCGGCGCCAGGAGCCGCACCTCGACGGGGTACACGCCGCGGCCCGACAGGCGGGTGCCGCCCGCGCCGACGGGGAAGCCGATCGTGACCTCACCGGGCCCTCGGGCGGGGAGCGAGGCGAGCGGCCGCGGCTCGACTTGGTGCTCGACGGCGCCCCGCTCGCCCTCGAGCGTGGCCCGGAACTGGGACCGGGACTCGAGGCGCTCGTGGACGACGAGGTCGAGCAAGGCGCCGGCCGGGGCGCCGGCGACGCGGACGGTGACCTCGTAGGCGTCGCCGGCGTAGACCCAGGTGGGTTGGTCGACCAGCTCGATCGTCCCGCCGGCCTGGCGGCCGAGCGGCCGGGGGTCGGGCACCGCCGGCGGGCCGCCCCCCGGCGACCCCGCGCCCGCCGGCGGCGCGGCGAGGAGGGCCAGCAGCAGGGCGAGCAGCACGAGGGCCGGGAGGGACGGCCGGCGCCGGTGGGCCACGGGCCGGCGCCGGGCCGCGGCGGCCTGGCGCGGCCGGCTCATCGGGGCTCCGACGCCGCCGGCCGGCGGTGGTCGGGCTCGGCGGTGCGGTGGCCGGCGCCGCTGCCGCCCCCGTCGCCCACCAGGTCGCGCTGCAGGACCGCGAGGCCCTCGGCCTGCACCACGAACCCGAGGCGCTGGTAGAGGCGCAGCGACCGGGCGTTGTCCTCCTGCGTGTTGACCAGCGCGTCGCGGGCGCCCCACCGCCGCAGCCAGCGCAGGCCGTCGACGAGCAGCGCGGCGCCGATGCCGCGGCCCTGGTGCTCGGGGGCCACGGCCAGGCGCTGGACGTAGCCGTTGGGCCCGGTCCGGCCGCACACCGCGTAGCCGACCACCTCGCCGTCGGCGTCGCGGGCCACCTGGAAGTGGACGCTGGCCGTGGCGCTCAGGGCCTCGACGAGGCCGGCCTCGTCGAGGCGCCAGAACGGCGCGAAGGCCGCCCGGTCGACGGCGAGCGCCCGGGCGTGGTCGACGCGCCGGGCCCGGCGGATGCCGATGCCGGGCGGGCAGGCGGCGGCGGGCAGGTCGCCGAGGTCGTGCAGCAGCAGGTGCAGGTGGGCGGCCTCGACGAAGCCGGCGGCGAGGAACGGCCCGCGGTCGGGGGCCCGGAGTGCGGCGGTGATCACCGACCGGTAGCCGCGGCGCCGCAGGTCGTCGAGGACGTGGTCGACGTCGTCGACCGTCAGCGGGCCGAGGTGGTCGAGGGCCGGCGTCACGTGGGCGACCCGGGCGTCACCCTGCCAGGGCCGCACCCGCAGGCGGGCGGATCGGCGGCGGGCGGGGAGCGCGCTCATGCGTCGGGCACGGGGCGTGGTCCCGGCGGGGACGGGCGGAGGCGGACGGTCGAGCTCGGCGACCCGCCGTCTCGGCGGGCGGCCACCACGGTCATGCACACGAGCGTAGGCAACGCCGGAGCGGGCGGCGCGCGTGTCGGGGGAGCGCGTTCGGCGGCCGGGCCGTTAGCGTTCCGAGCAGCATGGCCGTGATCTTCGTCACCCACCCGGACTTCGCCGACCACGACACCGGCGTCGGGCACCCCGAGCGCCCGGAGCGGCTCACCGCGGTGGCCGAGGGCGTGCGCCGCTCGGGGCTGGGCAGCGACCTGCGACCGGTGGCGCCCGAACCGGCGACGACGGCCGACCTCGAGCGGGTGCACGACCCGGGCTACGTCGGCGCCCTCGAGCGCTTCTGCCGGACGGGCGGCGGCCACCTCGACGCCGACACGCCGTGCCGGCCGCGGTCGTGGGACGCCGCGCTGCTGGCCGCGGGGGCGGGGCTCACGGCGGTGCGACGCCTCGAGGCCGGCGAGGGCGACGCGGCCTTCTGCGCCGTCCGCCCGCCGGGCCACCACGCCCGACCGGCCCAGGCGATGGGCTTCTGCCTGCTCAACAACGTGGCGATCACGGCCGCCGCGCTGGCGGAGCGCGGCGAGCGGGTCGTCGTCGTCGACTACGACGCCCACCACGGCAACGGCACCCAGGACGCCTTCTACGACGACCCCCGGGTGACCTACGTGTCGCTGCACCAGTCGCCGCTCTACCCGGGCACGGGCGCGCTGCTCGAGACCGGGCAGGGCGCGGGTCTCGGCCACAACGTCAACGTGCCGGTGCCGCCGGGCACGACCGGCGACGTCTACCGGGCGGCCGTCGACGAGGTGGTGGCCCCGCTGGTGGCGGAGGTGGGCGCCACCTGGATGCTGGTGTCGGCCGGGTTCGACGGCCACCGCGCCGACCCGCTGACCGACCTGGGCCTGAGCGCGGGGGACTTCGCCGACCTGACGGCCGAGCTGGTGGCGCTCGTGCCGCCGGGCCGGCGGCTCGTGTTCCTCGAGGGCGGCTACGACCTCGAGGCCCTGCGGGACTCGACCGCGGCGGCGCTCGCCGCGCTCGCCGGCGAGCGGCTGCACACCGAGGCGCCGACGGGCGGCGGTCCGGGGCGCGACGTCGTCACCGCGGCGCAGATGGTCCACCGGCGGGCGGTGCAGGAGGGGGCGTCGCAGCCCGGCGGCCCGCCGACGATCGCCCCCCGGTGGGGCCTGCAGGACGGCGACCCCCTCTGAGGCCCGGTCCCGTGCCGGGCCCGCCGGCGCGGGTGGCGGGCCGGCGGGGCCGCGACCCGGACTGCTCGATCCCGGCGGTGCGTCACTACGCTGCGACCGCGTGATCCCCGAGCGGTTGAAGCCGATCCTGGACGACGTCCGGCCGCTCGCCGAACGGTTCGAGGCGGCGGGCCACGCCGTCTACCTGGTCGGCGGCATCGTCCGGGACCTCGTCCTGGGTCGGGCGACGCACGGGGCCGACCTCGACCTGACCACCGACGCGCGCCCCGAGGAGACCCGGGCCGTGCTCCAGGGCTGGGCCGACGCCGTCTGGGACCAGGGGGCCGCGTTCGGGACGATCGGGGCCCGCAAGGGGGGCACGGTCTTCGAGATCACGACCCACCGGGCCGAGGCCTACCGGGAGGACTCGCGCAAGCCGCACGTCGTCTACTCCGACGACGTCACCGACGACCTGTCCCGGCGGGACTTCACGGTCAACGCCATGGCCCTGCGGGTGCCCGACCTCGAGCTCATCGACCCGTACGGCGGTGTCGACGACCTGGCGGCCGGCGTGCTGCGCACACCGCTCGCACCGGAGGTGTCGTTCTCCGACGACCCGTTGCGGATGCTCCGCGCCGCCCGCTTCATCGCCGGCTACGGGCTGCGGCCCGACCCGGCGGTGGTCGAGGCCGTGCGGGCGATGCGGGGCCGCATGGAGATCGTCTCGGCCGAGCGGATCCGCGACGAGCTGTCGAAGCTGCTCCTCGTCGAGGACCCGAGCCCGGGTCTGTGGTTCCTCGTCGACACCCGCCTGTCCGACGAGTTCCTGCCGGAGCTGCGGGCGCTGCGCCTCGAGCAGGACCCGATCCACCGCCACAAGGACGTCCTGGCGCACACGATCGCCGTCGTCGCCAAGACCTCGCCCCGCCTGAAGCTGCGGCTGGCCGCGCTGCTCCACGACATCGGCAAGCCGAAGACCCGGTCGATCGGGCCGAAGGGCGTGACCTTCCACCACCACGAGGTGGTCGGCGCCCGCATGGCCCGGGACCGCCTGCGGGCGCTCCGCTACCCCAACGACGTCGTCGACGACGTCCAGCGGCTGGTCTTCCTGCACCTGCGCTTCCACGGCTACCGCGACGACGTGTGGACCGACTCGGCGGTCCGCCGCTACGCCCGCGACGCCGGCCACCTGCTCGACGACCTGAACGAGCTCGTCCGCTGCGACTGCACGACCCGCAACGAGCGGAAGGCCCGCATGCTGGCCAAGCGCATGGACGCGCTCGAGGCCCGCATCGCCGAGCTGCGGGAGCGCGAGGCGCTCGAGGCCATCCGCCCCGACATCGACGGCCACCGGGTGATGGAGCTGCTGGGGGTCGGGCCCGGCCCCCACGTCGGCGAGGCGCTGTCGATGCTGCTCGAGGCGCGCCTGGACGAGGGGCCGCTGGGCCGGGAGGAGGCGGAGCGCCGCGTCCTCGCCTGGTGGGCCGAGCGGAACCGGCAGCGGGACGCCGAGGAGGGCGGCGGCGCGCCCGACGGCGAGGGCGGGGAGGCCGGGCGTGCGCCCGCCGGCCGGTCGTCGGGCCGGCCCCCGGCCGACCGGGCCGCCGGCGCCAGCGACACCGCCGGCGGCGCCGGCCGGGGGTGAGCGCGCCGGCCGCCCTCCCCTCGCACCGGGGGAGGGCAGCCGGCCGGTCCGCACCCGGGCGTGCTGGGGATGCCACCCGGGGGACCACCCCGGTCACCGGGAGGATTGGTGCCGGGGCACGAGCCGCTGCCTCATCGGACGTGTGGTGAGTGGCGTCCGAGGCCGTGTGGCAGCGCTGCTCACGGCTGGGAGGACGGCGCAGCGGCCGGAACGTGACGCGATCCCGCGGGATTTTTCGTGCGGGACCTCCGATGCCCGCCCCCGGCGGCCGGTCGGCGGTCAGACGCCCAGCTTGCGGGCCCGGACGATCAGCGTCGGCGGCAGCCAGCGCATCGCCTCCGACCAGGCGTCGCCGGCCGCGCTCCGCTCGGCCTGGGGCTCGAGCAGCGCGTCGACGCCGAACCCGGCCCGCCCGAGGCTGGCGAACAGCGACGAGAGGGTGATCACCCGGTCGGGCCGGTCGCGGACCGGGTCGTGCGACCAGGGCACGGGCTCGGGATCCCACCACGGGCGGCGGACCACGGGCTCGGGGTCGGTCGGGTCGACGAGGAGGAAGGCCGGGTGGGGGAGCGAGAACACGAACGGCCGCTCGCTGCGCAGCACCCGGTGCACCTGCCGGAAGACGCGGTCGAGGTCGTCGACCGTGGCCAGCGCGTAGGTGCTCAGCGCGGCGTCGATGGTGTCGGCCCGGACGAAGGCGAGGTCCGCGAGCGACCCGTGGTGGGTCTCGACCTTGACCCCCGCCTTGGCGGCGCGCTCCCGGGCGTCGTCGAGGTTGGCCTCGACGTCGTCGACGGCGATCACCCGGGCCCCCGCCGTCGCCATGGCCACCGTGTTGACGCCGGCGCCGCAGCCCAGCTCGAGCACCCGCCGCCCGGCGACGTGCCCCAGCAGCCGGAGCTCGTCCTCGGTGGGGATGCCGGGGCCGTAGTGCACGGCCGGGGGCTGCAGCTGGGCGCCCGCGGGGCCGCCGAGGGAGAACCGCGTCCAAGCCATGCGCCCAGTCTGACGCGTCACGGCGGCCGCTGCGTCGCACGAGGTGGTCTCGCTCGCGCGCTGAGCGCTTCCGCGGTCGGCCTGGTGTCCGGACGCGCCGCGACCCCGCGGCCGGCGGGGCCGGCGCCACGGGGTCGCGGCGGTCGCGGCGTCAGCGAGCGGTGACCGGCGGCGTCACTCGCCGGCGATGAACCGCTCGAGCGCGTCCCGGGCCACGTCGTCGTGGACCTGGGTGGGCGGCGACTTCATGAAGTACTGGCAGGCCGGCATGACGGGCCCGCCGAGGCCGCGGTCCTGCGCCAGCTTGGCGCAGCGGACGGCGTCGATGATGACGCCGGCCGAGTTCGGCGAGTCGTGGACCTCGAGCTTCAGCTCGACCGTCAGCGGCACGTCGCCGAAGTTGCGGCCCTCGAGCCGGATGAACGCCCACTTCCGGTCCTCGAGCCACGGCACGTGGTCCGAGGGGCCGATGTGGACGGCGTGGTCGCTGATCCCGGCCTCGATCTGGCTGGTGACCGACTGGGTCTTCGAGATCTTCTTGGACTTCAGCCGGGACCGCTCCAGCATGTTCATGAAGTCCATGTTCCCGCCGAAGTTCAGCTGGTAGGTGCGGTCGATCGTCGTGCCGCGGTCCTCGAACAGGCGGGCCAGCGTGCGGTGCACGATGGTGGCGCCGACCTGCGACTTGATGTCGTCGCCGATGATCGGCACGCCCGCCTCGGTGAACTTGGCGGCCCACTCGGGGTCGGAGGCGATGAACACGGGGATGGCGTTGACGAAGGCCACGCCCGCGTCGAGGCAGGCCTGGGCGTAGTACCGCTGCGCCTCCTCCGAGCCGACCGGGAGGTACGAGACGAGCACGTCGGCCTCCGTCTCACGCAGCACGGCGGCGACGTCGACCGGCTCGGCCGGGGACTCGTCGCGCTCGCGGCGGTAGTACTCGCCGAAGCCGTCGAACGTCGGGCCCCGGAGCACGGTCACGCCGAGGTCGGGCACGTCCGAGAAGCGGATGGTGTTGTTGGGCGCGGCGAAGATCGCCTTGGCCACGTCGACGCCCACCTTGTCGGCGTCGACGTCGAAGGCGGCCACGACCTCGATGTCGCGGATGTGGTAGCCGCCGAGGTCGACGTGCATGAGGCCGGGCACCGAATCGGCGGGATCGGCGTCCCGGTAGTAGTGGATGCCCTGGACGAGTGAGCTGGCGCAGTTGCCCACGCCGGCGATGGCGAGTCGGATCTTGCTCATGTCACCTCCGGTTCGTGTCGACCGTTCGGGTCGGCGGATCGGTGTCGATGGGTGGTGGAGGACCGGGCGGACGGCTCGTCGTCCTCACGTCGTGAGGCGGCCGCCCGCTCGTTCTCGATGAGGCGGTCGAGCCAGGCGATGTCGGCCTCGAGGGCTGCGGTGTCGCGCTCCAGCAGCCACCGCAGGTAGGTGTTGACGCCCCGGTCGCCCGGGGTGCGCTGGCGCTCCTCGATGCGGCGGACGAGCTCGGCGCGGCGGCGTCGGAACAGCGCCAGGCGCTCCTCGGGCGGCAGGAGGTGGCAGAACGCGACCCGCACCGGGAACTCGCGGTCGTCGGAGACGTCGGGGTCGGTGAGCAGCTCGATCAGCCGCTGCCGCCCCGCGTCGGTGATGCCGTAGACCTTCTTGCCCCGGGCGCCCCGCCCGCCCGCAGCGGCACGCCGCTGGGCCCGGAAGGCGGCCAGCTCGCCCACGAGCGAGCCGCTCATCGGTGCGGTGGGCGTGCGGGCCTCGCTGGTGACGGCCTTGACGAAGCCCGCCCGCTCCAGCCGCCCGAGGGCGGGGTAGAGCGAGCCGAACGAGATGGCGAGGCGCAGGCCGCGCAGGTCGCCGAGGCGCTTGCGCAGCTCGTAGCCGTGGAGGTCGTTCTCCGCGAGGAGACCGAGGACGGCGAGGTCGATCATCGCTGGCCGATCGCTGGGGGGAGCGGTGGTGCTCGGGTGTGTTCACACCGAGGATAGCGACCGATCATATCGACACCTCATATCGAATCGATATATCGCCCAGCCGTGAGAGCGAGTGTGCCGCCGGGTCGGTGACCGGTCAAGCGGTCGGTGGTCACCGGCCCTCGACGGGCCCGCGGACCGTGGCGGGGGCACGGCGCGGGCAGGGCGGCACCCGGCCGGGCGCGCCGCTACCCTCGCTCCCCATGAGCTTCCGCCCGGAGGCGCTCGGTGCCGTGAACGGCAACGGCGGCGTCGTCGACTACCGGCTGACGCGCCAGGCGGTCGTGCGCGAGTACCGCAAGGGCCGCCTGTCGCGGGTCGACGTCTGCGACGCCCACCCCGAGCTGCGCCGGGCGGCCGAGGGGGTCGGCCGGGTCATCGACGAGACGTGCCCGATCTGCGAGGAGCAGCCGCTCGCCCTCGTCACCTACGCGTTCGGGCCCCGGCTCCCGGCCGGCGGGCGGTGCATCAGCTCGGCCCGGGAGATGGCCAAGCTCGCCCGCGGCCGCACGCAGGTGGCGTGCTACGTCGTCGAGGTGTGCACGGCCTGCTCGTGGAACCACCTGAACCGGGTGTTCCACGTCGGCGGCCGCTGATCGCCGCGGCGTGCCACCGCACCCCGGTGGGCAGGCCGCGCGCGGCGCCCGGGGCGCGGGGGTAACCTTCCCGCTTCGAATGGCTGGAGCGACACACCTTCGTGCCGACGGCGCGCGCCCGCGCGCCCGCCGCACCCCGCTCGACGAGCTCCTGGACGACGGCGCACCCCCGACGGCCGGGCGTCGTCCCGCCGGGCGGCGCGCCCGCGCCCAGGCCGCGACCCCGGGTCGCCGGTCGGCCGGTGCCACCCGTCCCGGCCGGGCCGGCAGCCGCGCCCGTGGCGGCCCCGCCGACGCGCCGGGCGGCCGGTCGCCGGGCCGCGGCCGGGGCGGGGGTGGCGGTCGCGGGTCGGGTGGCCGCGGCCCCGGTGGTCGCGGCCCGGGCCGGGGCGACGGCGACGGGGATCGCCGCTCCCGCGACGGGGGTCGCAAGCGCAGCATCCTCTGGCGCTGGCGCCGCCCGCTGTTCCTGATCGGCCTGGCCATGCTGGCCGCCGTGGCCGGCGTCGGGGTCGTCCTCGCCCAGACCGAGCTGCCCGAGCTCGACGACCTCCAGCAGTCGTCCTACATCTGCGCGGCCGACGTGGCGCCCGGCGAGTGCGACGCCGGCAACGCCATGGCCCGGATGCAGTCCGACGAGAACCGCACCAACGTGCCGCTCGACGAGGTGCCCGACATCGTCGTCCAGGCGGTCATCGCCATGGAGGACCGGGACTTCTTCGAGCACGACGGCGTCAACCCCATGGGCATCGCCCGCGCCCTCTACCAGAACATCAAGGGCGGCGGGATCTCGCAGGGCGGCTCGACCATCACCCAGCAGTACGTGAAGATCGCCTTCGACCTGACGACCGAGCGCTCGATCAGCCGGAAGATCAAGGAGGCGATCCTCAGCATCAAGCTCGAGCAGCAGATGTCGAAGGAGGAGATCCTCGAGGGCTACCTCAACACGATCTTCTTCGGCCGGGGCGCCTACGGCATCGCCGCCGCCAGCCAGGCCTACTTCGGCATCGACGTGCGGGAGATCACCGACCCCGGCCAGGCGGCCTTCCTGGCCGGCGTCATCCGGGCCCCGGCGCTGGCCGAGCCGACCAAGTACCCCGAGGAGGCCGACCGGCGGCGCCACACCGGCCTCGTCGCCATGCAGGAGGAGGGGTACATCACCGCCGAGCAGGTGGCGCAGGCCGAGGCCGTGCCGGTCGCCCAGCAGGTCCGCCCCTACTCGCCGGTGCGGCTGGTCGAGACGCTGCGGGGCGCCGCGCCCGAGGACTACATGGGCACCGACTACCTGCCGGCGTTCATCCGGGAGGAGCTGCGGCGCATCGACCCCGAGCGGTTCACCGACGAGATGATCGACCTCGGCGGCCTGCGCATCTACACGTCGATCGACTACGAGATGCAGCGGGCGGCCTGGCAGGCGGTCACCTCGACGCTGAACCTCGAGGAGGACCCGGAGGCGGCGCTCGTCGCCGTGGACGACCAGGGGCTCATCCGCGCCATGGTCGGGAGCCGGCACCCGTACCAGGCGGGTCAGTACGAGGCGAACTACGCCGTGCGGGGCAACGGCTCCAACGGCCGTGAGCCCGGCTCGACCTTCAAGCCGCTCGTCCTCGCCGAGGCGCTGCGGGAGGGCTACTCGCTGAAGTCGCGCTACAACGCCCAGGGCACCATGGAGTTCGACGACCCGGCGGTGCTGTCGGTCGAGGGCGAGCCCTGGAGGGTGAGCAACTACTCCGAGAGCGACGCCGGCGTCATGGACCTGGTCGAGGCGACGGCGCAGTCCTCCAACACGGCCTACGCCCAGCTGATGATCGACCTCGGCCTGGACATGGTCGACCCCGACGGCGACGGCACCTACCTGCCCTCCGGGCCACAGAAGGTCGCCGAGCTCGCCGCCCAGATGGGGCTGCACATCGACTCGGCGCAGATCACGCCGGCCATGGTGCTCGGCACCGTCAACGCCACCCCGCTGGAGATGGCCGGCATCTACTCGACCTTCGCCAACCGCGGGGTGTACCGGCAGCCGCAGATCATCACCCGGGTGGAGCGGGTCGACCAGGAGGGCCGGCGCACGGTGCTCTACGAGCGGCAGGTCACCGAGCGCCGGGTGCTGAGCGAGACCCAGGCCGACCTCCTCAACTACGCGCTGCAGGCGCCGCTCCAGGAGGGCGGCACGGGCCGGGCCGCCTGGTTCGGCAAGCCGGCGGCCGGCAAGACCGGCACCTCGCAGCGCAACCGGAACGCCTGGTTCGCCGGCTACGTGCCCCGGCTCACCGCGGTCGTGTGGATGGGCTACCCCAACGCCGACTACGACGACCCGGAGACGCCGGAGCAGGACAACGAGCTGTGGCCGATGAACGAGGACGGCCGCCTCGTCCACGGCCGGGTGGCGACCGGCGGGTCGTTCCCGGCGGAGATCTGGCGGAAGTTCATGGAGCAGGCCACCGCCGGGATGGACGACGAGTTCGTCGAGGTGACGCCCGAGCAGATCGCGGCCGGCGAGGTGATCAACGAGGGCGATCTGCTCACCGACGAGGAGGCGGCCACCACGACGACGACCACGGTCGAGGAGGACCGCCGGGGCCCCGACTGGAGCCTGCCCGACATGACGGTGCCCACGGTCCCGCGGCCGCGGGGGCCGCGGCCCGGTCCGACGACGCCGCCGTCCACCAGCGAGCCGCCGGACGAGTCCACGACCACCTCGACGGTCGACGACGGGCCGCCGGGGCCGGGGCCCGAGCCGACGATCCCCCTCCCCACGGGCGGGGGCGGTTGACGCCGGCGCCGGCCCGACGCGCCCCCGGGCGCGGCGGTCGGCGCGCCGGCTCGGCCCGCGCCGTCGCGCCCGGGGATCAGGTCAGCGGCTGGTGGGGGTAGAGGCTGCGGCAGGGGAAGCACCAGCGCTCGACCTCGTCGAGCACCTGCACGTGCTCCTCACCGCGCTCGTCCGGCGAGCCGAGGTCCCAGGCCGCCGGCGTCACGTACACGCGGTGCACCGGTGCGAGGTCGTCGTCGGGCGCGCCGCACGAGTCGCAGGTCGTCGACGGGTGGTCGCTCGGGCCCGGTGTCGGCATGGCGACGAGGCTAGCGACGCCGCTACCGTCGACGTCACCGCCGGCAGCCACCGTGGCGCTGGACGGGAGAAGGAGGAAGTGCCCATGCGGACGCACACCGTCCCCGGCATCCGCTCGTCGAAGGTCCGGGCCGGGTCCGACCCGCTCGTCATGGTCACCGCGTACGACGCCCCGGGGGGCCGCCAGGCCCACGCCGCCGGCGTCGACATCATCCTCGTGGGTGACTCGCTGGCGATGGCCGTGCTCGGCTACGACGACACGCTGCAGGTGACGACCGAGGACATCGCCCACCACACGGCGGCCGTGCACCGGGGCCTGCGGTCGTCGACGGCCGAGGGGCCGCTGCCGCTGCTCGTGGCCGACATGCCGTGGATGAGCTACCACACCGGCACCGCCGACGCCGTGCGCAACGCCGCCACCCTGGTGCGGGCGGGGGCGCAGGCGGTGAAGCTCGAGGGCGGCGGCAAGCGCCTGCCGGTCGTCGAGGCGATCGTCGAGGCCGAGATCCCGGTGATGGGCCACATCGGGCTCACGCCCCAGTCGGTCCACGCGATGGGCGGGTTCCGGGTGCAGGGGCGCCATCACGACGCCGCGCTGGCGCTGCGGGACGACGCCAAGGCGCTGGCGTCGGCCGGCTGCTTCGCCATCGTGCTCGAGGGGGTGCCCGACAAGGTGGCCGAGATGGTGACCGAGGCCGTCGAGGTCCCGACCATCGGCATCGGCGCCGGCCCCGCCACCGACGGGCAGGTGCTCGTCTACCACGACGTGCTCGGCATCGAGGAGCGGGTCCGGCCCAAGTTCGCCCGCCGCTACGCCGAGATCGGCGAGGCGTCGGTCGCCGCCCTGCGGGCCTTCGCCGAGGACGTGCGGGCCCGCCGCTTCCCGACCGACGACGAGAGCTACCACCTGTCGGCCGAGGTGGCCGAGAGCCTCAGCCTCTACGGCGGGTCGGGCTCGGACTGACCGCGCGGCCGACCGGCGGCCTGCCACGATGGACGGGTGGCCCGTCGCCCGCACCCGTCCCGCCGCCGGCCGCTGACCGCGCTCGTCGTCGCGTCGCTCGCCCTCGCGGTGTCCTGCGGTGACGGCGGGGGCGGGGACGCGGCCGGCGACGAGCCGCCCGCGGGCACCGCGTCGGCTCCGGCGCCCGAGACGACCGCCGACGAGCCGCCCGCGGGCACGGCGTCGGGGCCGGCGCCCGAGATGACCGCCGACGAGCTGGCCGCGGCGTCGGGCGGCGCCCCGGCCGCCACCGGGGCCGGGCTGGCCGAGCCGCCGGGGCCGTCCGAGCGGTGGGCGGTGGCCGGCGAGGCCGAGGTCGCCGCGTCGGTCACGGCCGCCGACGGCCGGGTCACCGCCTGCTGCCTGCTGGTGGCGGCCGCCCCCGAGCAGCGCCAGCGGGGGCTGATGGAGGTCGAGGACCTGGGCGGCTACGACGGCATGGTGTTCGTCTGGGACCAGGACACGGCCGGCGGGTTCTGGATGCGGAACACGGTCCTGCCGCTGTCGATCGCCTGGTTCGACGCCGAGGGGGCGTTCGTGTCGGCGACCGACATGGCGCCGTGCCCCGACGACGAGCCCGACTGCCCGATCTACGAGCCGGCCGGCCCCTACCGCTTCGCGCTCGAGGTGCCGCAGGGCCGGCTCGACGAGCTCGGCGTGGGGCCGGGGAGCCGGTTGGCGCTCGGCGGCCCCTGCGGCTGACCGCCGCCCGCGGTCGCGGGGGTCCACGCTGTCACACCTCGGATCGACCATGCTGGGCGTGAGCGTTCGCTGCCCGCGCCGCTACAGTTCCCAGGTCCAGATTCGCCCTGCCCCGTCACGGGGCCCCGGCCCTGCCGGGACCGAAGGGAGGTGAGTGCTCGCCATGCGGGCCTACGAACTCATGGTCATCCTCGACACCGACCTCGACGACGAGGTCATCGACGCGACGATCAAGCGCATCGTCGACCTCGTCGAGCAGCGCGGTGCGACGGTGAAGAAGGAAGACCGCTGGGGTCGCCGGCGGTACGCCTATCCGATCAACCACAAGCACGAGGGCTACTACGTGGTCTTCGAGTTCGTGGGGGGCAGCGAGCTCGACCAGCTCGAGCGGGCGCTGCGGCTCGCGGACGAGACCGTCCGCCACAAGCTCGTGCGCCTGCCCGACGACGAGGCCGCGCGTCGCGGCCTGCTCGAGCAGGCTGCCAAGTAGGAGGCACCATGACCGCCAACGTCACGATCGTCGGGAACCTCACCCGCGATCCCGAGCTGCGCTTCACGCCCTCGGGTGCCCCGGTCACCACCTTCGGCGTGGCCGTGAACCGCCGGTGGCAGAACCGGGAGAGCCAGCAGTGGGAGGAGAGCACCTCCTTCTTCAACGTCACCTGCTGGCGCGACCTGGCGCAGAACGTCAGCGAGTCGCTCGAGAAGGGCGCCCGCGTCATCGTGAGCGGCCGCCTCGAGCAGCGCTCGTGGGAGACGCCCGACGGCGAGCGACGCTCGGTCGTCGAGATCGTCGCCGACGAGGTCGGGCCGAGCCTGCGCTGGGCCACGGCCGAGATCACGAAGAACGAACGCCGCGACGGCGGCGACGGGGGCTGGGGCGGCGGCAGCAGCGGCCGCACCGTGTCCAACGAGCCCCCGCCGCCCGCCTACGACTCTGCCGAGGAGCCCTTCTGATGCCGTCCAAGTCCCGCTCGAAGAACAAGGACAACGCCCGCCGGGCCAAGAAGAAGACCAGCATCCTGGTCACCGAGGGCGTCGAGTACGTCGACTGGAAGGACGTCAACCTGCTGCGCCGGTTCATGTCCGACCGGTCGAAGATCCGCGCCCGCCGCGTCACCGGCAACAACGCCCAGCAGCAGCGGGCCGTCGCCCGGGCGATCAAGAACGCCCGCGAGATGGCGCTGCTGCCCTACGTCACCCGCATCACCCAGCAGCGGGGCGGTCGCCGTGCCCGCGAGGAGCGCGCGGCGCGGCCGGAGGCCACCGCCGAGCAGCAGCCTGCCGGCACCGAGGCCGAGGCCACCCCGACGACCGAGGAGGCGGCCGCCGCGACGGCGAGCGCCGGTGAGGAGGCGTGATGAAGGTCATCCTGCGTGCCGACGTCGACCAGCTGGGCAAGCGGGGCGACATCCTCGACGTCGCCGACGGCTACGCCCGCAACTACCTCGTGCCCAAGGGCCTGGCGATGAAGGCGACCGCCGGCGCCGTCGCCCAGGCGGCGAGCATGCGGCGGGCCCGCGACCTGCGCGACGCGCAGGACCGGGCGGCGGCCGAGGCCCTCGCCACCACGCTGGTGCCCAAGGTCATCACGGTGAAGGCCCGGGCCGGCAGCGAGGGCCGGCTCTTCGGGTCGGTCACCGCCGCCGACATCGCCACCGCCATCCAGGAGCAGGCGGGCGTCGAGGTCGACCGGCGGAAGCTGGCGCTGGCCGAGCCGATCAAGTCGCTCGGCACCCACGTCGTCACGGCCAAGCTGCACCCCGAGGTCGAGTTCCCGGTCACCGTCGAGGTGACGCCCGAGTGACGCGCCGTCGGGCGGGCCGTCCACGGCCCGCCCGACGCTGTCCCCACGCTTTCCACAGCGCTGGGGGCGAAAGTTCGACCACGCGTGGTCGTTTGTGCGCGCAACGGGTCGAGATGGCGGGGATCGCTGCCGTTCATCCCCAGGCGGTCCCGGTTCATCCACAGCTCTCCCCCAGGGTTGTTCCCCTAGCTACTCACAGGCCCGTGCTGCCAGGGTGAACTGCGCATGGCCGACGATCTCTCCCCCGCTCCCAGCCGGTCGACGCGCACCTCACGGGTCCCCCCGCACGACCTCCAGGCCGAGCAGTCGCTCCTCGGGGCGATGATGCTCGAGACGGAGGCCATCGCCACCGCGGCGGGCATGCTGCGGGCCGAGGACTTCTACAAGCCGGCCCACGGCCACATCTTCGACGCCATCCACGCGCTGTACGCCGCGGGGCAGCCGGTCGACCCGGTCACGGTCGCCGACGAGCTGAAGCGCAACGGCCTGCTCGAGCAGGTCGGCGGGCACGAAGCCCTCGTCGACATCATGGCGTCGACCCCGTCGACGACGAACGCCGCCGGCTACGCCCGCATCGTCGAGGAGCACGCGCTGCTGCGGCGCCTCATCGCGGTCGCCGGCGAGATCGCCGAGATCGGCTACAACCGTCCCGACGACGTGACCAAGGCGCTCGACCGGGCCGAGTCGCTCGTCTACGAGGTCAACCAGCGCCGGGTCGTCGACTCCACCTCCAAGCTCGAGGACCTGCTCGGCCTCAACCTCGACCGGCTCGAGCAGCTCTACGGCCGGGGCGACGCCATCACCGGCATCCCCACGGGCTACGTCGACCTCGACGAGCTCCTGTCGGGCCTGCAGCCCAGCAACCTCATCGTCGTGGGCGCCCGCCCGGCGATGGGCAAGTGCGTCGCCTGGGACACGCCGGTCGTCGATCCCGCCACCGGCGAGGTCCGCACCGCGGCCGAGCTGCACCGGCTCGGCTCGGCGGGTGGCGACGTCACCGTCCTCAGCCTCGACGACCATCGCCGGCTCGGCCCGGCGCGGCCCAGCGCCTTCGTCGACGACGGCATCAAGCCGGTGTTCCGGGTCCGCACCGCGACCGGGCGCGAGGTCCGCACCACCGCCAGCCACCCGTTCCTCACCCCGGCCGGCTGGCGCCCGCTCGCCGAGCTGCGGCCCGGCGTGACCGTCGGCGTCCCGGCCGCCCTGCCGGTGTTCGGCACCGACGCGCTCCCGGCCGACGAGGTGGTCGTGCTCGCCCACCTCGTGATGGCCCCGGGCGAGTCCGACGAGGGCCCCCACCTGTGGACCGACAACCGCGAGGTCGCGGCCGACCTCGGGTACCGGGGCGCCCGGTTCGGCGTCGAGGTGACCGACCGGACCCTGCCGGGCGGCGGCCGCACGTGGGACGTCACCGCGGGCCCGGCGCTGCAGGAGCTCGCCCGCCGCCACGGCGTCGCCGGCCCGCTGGCCGAGCGGCGGGTGCCCGCGGCGGTGTTCCGGCTGCCCCGCGAGCAGCTCGCCCGGTTCCTCAACCGGGCCCTCGGCAGCGCGGGGTCGGTGTGGCGCCCGGTCGGCGGCGAGCCGGGCCGCCTCGTCGTCTCGGTGCGCAGCCGGCGCCTGGCGCTCGACCTGCAGCACCTGCTCCTGCGGTTCGGTGTCGTCGCGTCGGTGCGGCGGCAGGTCGTCGCGGCCGACGAGCTCACCTGGGAGACCCACGAGCTGGTCGTCGACCGGCCCGACAGCCTGGTCGCGCTGGCCGCCCGCATCGGCGTGCTGGGCCAGGAGGCCGCCCTCGGGGCGGTCGTGGCCGACGCCCGGGCCCGGCTGGCCGGGGTCCCCGCCGGCGGCGCCCGGCCGGGCGAGGGGCACGGCGCCGGGCTGCGGCCCGACGACGTCCCGCCCGCCGGCGACGTCGAGGGCGCGGTGCTCTGGGACGAGATCGAGTCCATCACCCCCGACGGCGAGGAGCAGGTCTACGACCTGACGGTCCCTGGCACCCACAACTTCGTCGCCGCCGACGTGTTCGTGCACAACACGTCGTTCGCGCTGGGCATGGCCGCCCACTGCGCGATGCACGAGAACAAGCCGGTGCTCGTGTTCAGCCTCGAGATGGGCAGCCTCGAGCTGTCGCAGCGCCTGCTGTCGGCCGAGGCCCGCATCGACTCGCGGCGGGTCCGCACCGGCCAGCTCAGCGAGGACGACTGGAGCCGCATCAGCCAGGCCATCGGCCGGCTGGCCGCGGCGCCGATCTGGATCGACGACAACCCCAACCTGACGGTCATGGAGATCCGCTCCAAGGCCCGGCGGTTGCGCAGCCAGGTCGGCGACCTGGGCATGGTGGTCGTGGACTACCTGCAGCTCATGACCGGCCGGTCGAACGCCGAGAACCGGCAGGTCGAGGTGGCCGAGATGAGCCGGGGCCTGAAGATCCTGGCCCGCGAGCTCGAGTGCCCGGTCGTGGCGCTGTCGCAGCTCAGCCGCCAGCTCGAGCTGCGGGCCGACAAGCGGCCGATGCTCGCCGACCTGCGGGAGTCGGGGAGCATCGAGCAGGACGCCGACGTCGTGCTGTTCATCTACCGCGACGACGTCTACAACCCCGACTCGCCCGACCGCGGCCAGGCCGAGATCATCGTGGCCAAGCACCGCAACGGGCCGACGGGCGTGTGCCGGCTGGCGTTCCTCGAGCAGTTCACCCGGTTCGCCAACATGGCCCGGGTCGACTGACCCGCCGCGAGGTGCCGGATGGCCGACCCGCCCGCCGCCGCCGACACCGCCGGCCGGGGCGCCTACGCCCGCCTGGTCAACCGGTTCTCGGCCACGCCGGTCGGCACGTGGCTCGTGAAGCACGTGGCCTCCCGGCTCGACCCGGTGATCTTCCGGGCGTCCGGTGGGCGCCTCACCTCGACGATCGTGCCGACCCTGCCGATGCTGTCCCTCACCGTGCCCGGCCGGCGCACCGGCCGGCCCCGCACCGTCCAGCTGGCCTACCACCGCGACGGTGACGACCTGCTGGTCGTGGCCAGCGCGATGGGCCAGCCCCGCCACCCCGCGTGGCGCCACAACCTGCTCGCCGCCGGCCGGGCCGAGGTGCTGGTGCGGGGCGAGCGCTTCCCGGTCGTCGCCCGCCGGCTCGACCCCGAGGAGAAGCGCCGGCTGTGGCCGGCGATCACCCGCACCATCCCGCAGATGCGGACCTACGAGCGCCGCACCGACCGGGACATCGACGTGTTCCGGCTGACCCGGGTGCGCGACGGCGACGCCGGCTGACGGGGCGTCGCGGTCAGTCGGGGAGCGCCGCCAGCACCCGCCCGGCGACGGGCGCCGCCACCTCGCCGCCGGCCACGCCGCCCTCGACGATCACGGCCACCGACAGGTCGCCCCGCAGCCCGACGAACCAGGCGTGGGTCGGGGGCGGGTCGCCCGAGCCCCACTCGGCGGTGCCGGTCTTGCCCGCCACGTCCGCGCCGGGGACGGCGGCGGCCCGGCCGCTGCCCTCGGTGACCACCCGGCGCATGAGGCTCCGCAGCACCTCCGGTACGCCCTCACCGATGGAGGTCGGCTCGGGGGCGTCCTCGGCCTCCCGCTCGGGCAGCAGCACCGGTGGCTCCCAGGTGCCGTCGATGACCGCGGCGCCGACGGTCGCCATGTGGAGCGGGCTGGCGGTCACCCGACCCTGCCCGATGACCGAGGCCGCCTGCTCGGTGACGCCCTCGGGCCGGGGGTAGCTGCCGCCGACCGTGCCGAGCCCCAGCGAGTACTCGGTGTTGAACCCGAAGCGCTCGGCGGCGGCGACGAGGTCGTCGGGGGACAGGTCGGCGGCCGCCGAGATGAACGCGGTGTTGCACGACTGGGCGAAGGCCAGGCCGAAGGGCACCGTCCCCAGGCTCGACCGCTCGAAGTTCCGGAAGTTGCGGCCGCCGGCGTTGACGGTCTCGGTGCACTCGACGGGGGTGTCGGGGGTGACGCCGTGGTCGAGCAGCGCGGTGGCGCTGACGATCTTGAACGTGGAGCCCGGCGGGTACTCGCCGCCGAAGGCCCGGTTGAACTCGCCGATCGGGCGGGACGCGGCGGCGCGCACGTTCCCCTCGGTGTCGACGACCACGATCGCCGTGGGGGCGGTGGTGTCCGCGATGGCGCTCTCGACCGCGGCCTGGACGTCGAGGTCGATCGTCGTCTGCAGCGGCCGGGGCTCCTCGCCCTCGAAGCGCTCGAGCTCCTCGACCACCTGCCCGTCGGCGTCGACGACCTGGACCGTCACGGTCGGCGTGCCGGCCAGCTGGCGCTCGTACGCCGCCTCGAGGCCGCTCAGGCCGACGAGGTCGCCGGGCCGGTAGGGCTCGCCGAGCTCGTCCAGCCGCTCGGCGGTCACCTCGCCGAAGGTGCCGATCACGTGGGCGGCGAACTCCGGCGTGGGCCCACCCCGCAGGGTCGTGTCCCGGAACCGGGTGCCCGGCAGCGGGTAGATGACGTCCTCGACGGCGTTGTAGGTGGGGACGTCCACGGTGGTGATCGGGACGAAGTGGTGGGGCTCGACGCCGGGCGCGCCGAGCTCGGCGTCGATCTCGGCCGGGTCGATGCCCAGCTCGGCCTGGAAGGCGGCCTTCAGCGCGTCGAGGTCGGTGACCGCACGGGGCTCGATGCCGATGACCCGGGCCGGCCGGCCCTCGGACAGCGGTCGCCCGTCGGCGGCGAGGATGGGCGCCCGCTCGGGCCACTCGGTCGTGCGGGCCAGCCGGTGGCCGTCCTCGGCGAGGGCGGGGTGGATGGCGGACGGCGACCAGTCGAGGAGCCACTCGTCGCCCCCGTCGGCCCGGGTGAGGGCGAGCGAGCCCCGGTAGGTCCAGGTGCCGGCGCCGGCCAGCTCGAGCCTCGCCGTGTAGCGGGCCACCCCGGTCGAGCCGCCGGTGTCGACCGAGTCGAGCTCGTAGCGGGCCTCCTCGACGTCCAGCTCGTCGACCACGGCCGCGTGGCGCTCGGCGAAGTCGTCCGGGGGGTCGGCGACCAGCTCGGCCATGGCGTCGTGGTCGCCGGCCGCCCAGGCGTCGAGGTAGGCCTCGACCGCGGCGGTCGGCGCCGGCGTGTCGTCCCGCATGAGGACGAAGGTGCCGTAGACGCCCGCGCCCAGCAGGACGATGCCGACGAGCGCCACGAGGCGGTTGCGGCTCGACATCGCCGGGCGACGTTAGCGTCGCGGGCCGTGGCGGCCCGCACCCTTTCGGGCCGGCCTGGCATGCTGGGGCGCATGGCCGAGACGCCCCCCGGGGGCGCCGACGACCGGGTCACGGGGTTGCGCCCGCCCCGCTGGAGCTTCCCCCTGTTCACACCGCGCCTGCGCGTCGGGGTGGGCATGGCCCTCGCCCTCGCGGTCGCCGCGGTGGCGCCGCTGGTGCTCGCCCCCCGGCCGGCCGCGTGGCTGCCCCTGGCGCTGGTCGTCGGGGTGGCGCTGTCGAACCTCGTGCACGAGGCGGCCCACGCCTGGGCCGCCAGCCGCCTCGGCTACGAGGTCGCCTGGGTCGTGCTCGGCGGCCTGTCCGGGGTGACCGCCTACGTCGGGCGTGGCGACCGCCCGCTGGAGCGGGCCGCGGTGGCGCTCGCCGGTCCGGCGGCCAGCGCCGCCCTCGTCCTCGTGTGCGCCGGCCTGCGGGCCGTGGCGCCCGGGACGGCGCTGGCCATGGCGGCCGAGGTGGGCGCCGGGCTCAACGCCCTGTCGCTGGTGGCCAACCTCGTGCCCGTGGGCGGCACCGACGGCGCCCGCCTGGTCCTCGGGCTGGCCGAGCACCGCCGGCGCCGGGCCGCCACCTGACCGCTTGGGGCCGCCCGGGGGGCGGGCTCTACGCTGGGCGCGATGTTCCTCGGAGAGGACCTGCTCGCGTACCTGGTGCTCGCCATGGGGGCGGCGATGGCGGTCGGCAGCTTCGTGGCGCTCGTGCGGCCGCCCGAGACGCCCAAGGAGGGCGAGCTGGCCCGGGCGCCGCTCAGCCGCAGCCTGGTCATGATCGTCATCGGCACGGTGGCGGCGATCTGGGCGCTGGCCAGCCTCGTGGCGGGCTGAGCGGTGGACCCGAGCCGGCCCCCGCCCGTCCCGGACGACCCGGCGGCCGGTGCGACCGACCGGCTGGCGGCCCAGGTCGGCTTCGTGCTCGAGGCGGACCGGCTGAAGTCGGTGCTCCGGCGCGGCCACCTGGCCGACGGCTCGCGCCTCGAGAACTCGGCCGAGCACTCCTGGACCCTCGCGCTGATGGCGATCGTGCTCGCCGAGCACGCGGCCGAGCCGGTCGACCTCGCCACCGTCCTGCGCATGGTGGTCGTCCACGACATCGTCGAGGTCGACGCCGGCGACACCTACGTCTACGACGACGCGGCCAACAGCGACCGGGCCGAGCGGGAGGAGCGGGCCGCCGACCGGATCTTCGGCCTGCTGCCGCCCGACCAGGCCGCCGAGCTGCGGGCGCTGTGGGACGAGTTCGAGCACGGCAGCTCGCCCGAGGCCCGGTTCGCCCGGTCGCTCGACCGCTTCGCCGGGTTCCTGCTCAACCACGCGAGCGGCGGGCGGTCCTGGCGCGACAACGGCGTGACGGCCGACATGATCCACGCCCGCAACGAGCGGATCGGCGACGGCGCTCCCGCGCTGTGGGACGAGGTGCGGCGCCGCCTGGCCGATGCGGTGGCCGAGGGTCTGGTCGACCCGGGACCCCGGGACGGCGGCGGGTCCTGACCGCCCCCGCCGGCCCGGGCTCAGCGGTCGGACGGGGAGGACGGCGGCTGCGCCACCGGCACCCGCTCGAGCTTGAGGCCGAGCGACTCGAGCGTCTCGAACGGGCGGTTGTAACCGCGCTCGAGGTGGTGGATGCCGTAGAGCGTCGACGGGCCGTCGGCCACGGCCGCGGCGATGACCGACGAGAAGCCGGCCCGCACGTCGGGGATGGTGACCTCCGCGCCCCGCAGCTTGGACACGCCCCGGACGACGGCCGAGTGCAGGGCGTTGGTGTCGTGGAACCGGCAGGCGGGGCCGCCGAGGCAGGTGTCGAACAGCTCGACCTCGGCGCCCATGGCGGTGAGCTCGCGCACGTAGCCGAGCCGGTCCTCGTAGACGGTCTCGTGGATGACCGACATGCCGTCCGCCTGGGTCATGAGGACGATGAGCGGCGGCTGCCAGTCGGTCATGAACCCGGGGTGGGTGTCGGTCTGCACCGCCACCGGCCGCAGGCCGTCCGCGGCGTGGGCCGAGATGTGGTCGTCGGTGATCTCGAACCGGGCGCCCATCTTCTGCAGCGTGTCGATGGCGGTGACCAGCCGATCCTGCGAGCACCCGGCGACCCGCACCTGGCCCCCCGTCATCAGCCCGGCGACCAGGTACGAGAACGCCTCGAGCCGGTCGCCCTGCAGGCGGGTCGTGGCCCCGCCCAGCTCGTCGACGCCCTCGATGATGATGCGCCGGTCGGGCTTGAAGCCGATGCGGGCGCCCATCCGCTGGAGGAACAGCGCCAGCTCGGTGACCTCGGGCTCGAGCGCGGCGTTGCGCAGCACGGTGCGCCCCTCGGCCAGCACGGCCGACAGCAGCACCGTCTCGGTGGCGCCGACGCTGGGGTAGGGCAGCGTGATCTGGGCCCCGTGCAGCTTGGCGGCCTTGGCGCTGACCCCCTCGCTCGACACGGTGACCTCGGCGCCCATCGCCTCGAGCGCGGCGATGTGGAAGTCGACCGGGCGCCGGCCGATGCGGTCGCCGCCGACGAAGGGCACGAACGCCTCGTGGTTGCGGGCGAGCAGCGGGCCGAGCAGGAGGATGGGGATGCGGTTCAGGCCCGAGAACTCGAGGGGCACGTGCGAGCCGGGCTTCTCGACCGGGTGGATGGTGATGCGGTCGTCCTCGAGCTCGACCCCCACGCCCAGCGACGTGAGGATGTCCGCGGTGATGCCCACGTCACCGACGTCCGGCGCGTTGGTGATGGTGCTGGGACGGGTCCCGAGCATGGCGGCGATCATGTGCTTGGTCACCGCGTTCTTGGACCCGCGCACCTGGACCTCGCCGACGAGCGGGCCGTTGGGGCGGATGTGCCAGGCCTCGGAGACGGGCTCTGCCATCGGGACGAGCGTAGCGGCGGGGGCCCGGTAGCGACGTGCGCACGGTGGGTGTCGCGACCTGGCGCCCTACCGGTGACCTGGGGGACGCGCCACGGGGCGGCCGAGCGCGTGACGCTCGACCGCCCCGTGGCCGGTGGGATCGCCCCGTCGGGTCGCCGGACCTAGCGCCGCCGGGGCCGGGCCCAGCGTCGCCGGGTGTCCGGCGGGCGCTTCGGCGGGACCTTGATCCGGTGGCGCAGGTCGTGCTGGTGGGACTCGACGAGGATCCGGGTCGTCAGGTCGTTGTGCAACATGGGTGTCCTCCGGGGGCGGCCACCGGCAGGAGCCGGGGCGCGTGTCGTCGTGGGTCGAGGGCGGCGAGCCGGGGGAGCGGGCTCGCCGCCGCCGGACGGCCCGGCGCGCCGGGTCCGGGCGCCGGGGAGCGGGCACGGCCGGGACGCGCCGGCCGGGGTCGTCGTGGGCGGCCGCACGCCACCGGGTGGCGGCGCGGCTCGCGGTGTCAGGCCGCGGCAGGCAGGCGGGACGCCGCCGGCGCCGGGGGCACCGCCGTCCGCCGGGTGGCGGGCACGGCGGCCACACGACGGTTGCTCGGCGTGCGAGCTGCGACGTCGATCATCGTGTGGCCACCTCCCTCCCGGTGCGGCACCGGCGCTCGGCCGGTGAGGACGGGGCAAGCGTGCCGGGCCGCGGGTCGCCGGCGCCAGCGAATTTCGTGGTGCCGGCGCGGGATCAGCGGGGCAGGGCCACGTAGGTGGTCTCGAGGAACTCGTCGATGCCGACCCGGCCGCCCTCGCGGCCGAGCCCCGACTGCTTGACACCCCCGAACGGCGCCGCCGGGTCGGACACGACACCCCGGTTGAGCCCGACCATCCCGGCCTCGAGCGCCTCGCACACGGCGAGCGCCCGGTCGATGTCCCGGGTGTAGACGTAGGAGACCAGGCCGTAGGGGGTGTCGTTGGCGGCGGCCACGGCGGCGTCGGTGTCGTCGAAGCGCTGGATCGGCGCGACCGGCCCGAAGATCTCGGTGCGGGTCATCTCGGCCCCTGCCGGCACGTCGGTCAGCACGGTCGGCTCGAGGAAGTAGCCGGCCCCGGGCAGGGCCGCCCCGCCCGTCCGCACCTGCGCGCCGCCGGCGGTGGCCTCCTCGATCAGCCCGACCACCCGGTCCCGGGCCGGGCCGTCGATGAGCGGCCCGACGTCGACGCCCGGCTCGGTGCCGCGGCCCACGACGAGCGCGGCCATGCGCTCGGCCAGCCGGCGGGCGAACTCGTCGGCCACCGCGTCGTGCACGAGGAAGCGGTTGGCGGCGGTGCAGGCCTCGCCGCCGTTGCGCATCTTGGCCACCAGCGCCCCCTCGACGGCGGCGTCGAGGTCGGCGTCCTCGAACACGAGGAACGGCGCGTTCCCGCCCAGCTCGAGCGACACCCGCAGCACCTGGTCGGCCGAGCGGCGGATCAGGTGGCGCCCGACCTCGGTCGAGCCGGTGAACGACAGCTTGCGCAGCCGGGGGTCGGCGAGGACCGGGTCGGCCACCGCCTCGGGGTCGGACGCGGGCAGCACGGACACCGCGCCGGCCGGCACCCCGGCCTCCTCCAGCAGCGCGGCCAGGGCCAGCATCGTGAGCGGCGTCTGCTCGGCGGGCTTGACCACGCTCGTGCACCCGGCGGCGAGCGCCGGCGCGATCTTCCGGGCGCCCATGGCCAGGGGGAAGTTCCAGGGCGTGATGAGCAGGCAGGGCCCGACCGGGCGGCGGGTGACGAGGATGCGGCCCCGGCCGTCGGGGCTGGTGGCGTAGCTGCCCTCGATGCGGCAGGCCTCCTCGGAGAACCACCGGAAGAACTCGGCGGCGTAGGCCACCTCGCCCCGGCTCTCGGCCACGGGCTTGCCCATCTCCAGCGTGATGATCGTGGCCAGCCGCTCGCGGTCGCGCAGCAGCAGCTCGTGGATGCGCCGGAGCAGCTCGGCCCGCTCCCGGGGGGCGGTGGCGGCGAGGGCGGGCTGGGCGGCGGCCGCGGCGTCGAGCGCGGCGCGGGCCTCGTCCGGGCCGCAGTCGGCCACGGCGGCCAGCACCTCGCCGGTCGCCGGGTCCTCGACCGGGAAGGTGCGCCCGGTGTCCGTCCAGGTGCCGCCCACGAACGCGCCCAGGGGGACGCTGTCGAGGACGGCGGCGGGGTCGTCGGTCCGGCGCTCGGCGGTGGTCATCGGCTGCTCCTCGGGACGGGTCGGTGGGCGGACGGTGCGGCACCCGGCCCCTCTCGCCGCGGCGGCGGTCCGGGGCCGGGCGGTCAGGTGGGGCCGGTGGCGGGGCGGTCGGCGGCGGGCGGCATGCCCAGCGCCTCCGACAGCCGCCGGGCGGCGAGCGCGGTCGCCTCGCCCATCGCCCGCAGGCGGGCGTGCGACCGCTCCTTGCTGGCGCTGACGTTGACGGCCGCGACGATGCGGCCGTGGTGGTCGCGCACCGGCGCGGACGCCCCGATGAGGCCCGGTTCGAAGTCCTCGTCGACCAGCGCGTACCCCCGGCGCCGGGCGGCGCAGATCTCGCTCCACAGGCTGGCGGGGTCGGTGGTCCGGTTGCCGGGCCCGCCGCTGAAGTCGCCGCCGGCGAAGCGCTGCTCGATGAACGGCAGCTCGGCGTCCATCAGCAGGACCCGGCCGGCGGAGGTGCAGTGGGCCGGCACGACCCGGCCCTCCCACCCGGTCGCCCGGAACGAGTGCGACGGGGCGGGGACCGAGGCGACGGTCAGCACGCCGGTGCCGGCGAGCACGCACAGGTGCACGGTCTCGTCGAGCTGCTGGGCGAGCGCCTGCATGTGCGGGGGCGCGGTGCGCAGCAGGCGGTTGGGGCCGGCCTTGGCGGCGAGGGCGAACACCTCGGTGCCCAGCCGGTACTCGAGGGTGCGGACGTCGCGCTCGACGAGGCCGACCGCCTCGAGCGCCCGCATGGCCCGGGAGACCTGGCTCTTGTCGCGCCCGACGATCTCGGCGAGGCGCATGACGCCGAGCCCGCCCTGGTCGGGCGGGACGGTCGCGAGGGCCCGCAGCAGGTCGAGGTCGCGGGCCAGGCCACCGGCGCGGCGGGCGACGTCGGGCATGGCGACACAGTGCCCCGCGGGTGGCGCTGCCAACAATTCGCCTCTCGATCCCAGCAACCACCCTTGTCGCCCGCGAGACGGCCCGCGGACACTCCCCGGCCGTGAGCTTCACCGAGTGGCTCGACCGCAACCGCGACCAGGTGCGGGAGCTCGCGATCCAGCACGCCGACCTCTGCCTGACCGCCGTCGTCGTGGCCGGGCTGCTCGGCGTCGCCCTCGGCGTGCTCGCCCACCGGTCGCGGCTGGCGACCGCCGCCGCCCAGGCCGGCACGAGCGTCGTGTTCACGGTGCCGAGCCTGGCGCTCGTCGGGCTCCTCATCCCGGTCACCGGGCTGACCCGGGACACCGTCCTCGTCATGCTCGTGCTCTACGCCCTGGTGCCGATCGTGCGGAACACGATCGCGGGCCTGCGCTCGGTCGACGGGGCGGTGCTCGAGGCCGCCCGGGGCATGGGCATGGGACCGGTGCGGCTGCTGCTGCGGGTGCAGCTGCCGCTGGCCTGGCCGGTGATCCTCGCCGGCCTGCGGGTCGGCACCCAGCTGGTGCTCGGGCTGGGGGCGATCGCCGTCTACGTCACCCGCATCGGCCTCGGCGTGCTCATCGACGCGGGCCTCGCCCGCTTCGGCATGCCGAACTCCGTCAACCAGGCCCTGGCCGGGACGCTCGGTGTCGCCGTGCTGGCCGTGGCCTTCGACCTGGCCTGGCAGGTCGTGGGCCGCCTGACCACGCCGAGGGGGATCCGTGCCTGACCGCACCGACGCCGGGCGACCGATGCTGCGCCTGCGCGAGCTCACCAAGCGCTACCGGGGCCAGGACCGGCCGGCCGTCGACCGGCTGTCGCTGGACGTCGCCGCCGGCGAGCTCATGGTCTTCGTCGGTCCCTCGGGCTGCGGCAAGACGACGACGCTGAAGATGATCAACCGGCTCGTCGAGCCGACCTCGGGCTCGATCGAGCTGGACGGCGAGGACGTCACCCACGTCGACCCCAACCGCCTGCGCCGGCGGATCGGCTACGTCATCCAGCAGACGGGCCTGCTGCCCCACCTGACGGTGGGGGCCAACGTGGCGCTCGTCCCCCGCCTGCTGGGCTGGCCCTCGGCCCGGGTGCGGGCCCGCGTCGACGAGATGCTCGAGCTCGTCGGCCTCGACCCGGCGGAGCACCGGGACCGCTACCCCCGGGAGCTGTCCGGCGGGCAGCAGCAGCGGGTCGGCGTGGCCCGGGCGCTCGCCGGCGATCCGCCGGTGCTGCTGATGGACGAGCCCTTCGGCGCCACCGACCCGCTCACCCGCGAGCGGCTGCAGAACGAGCTGCTCCGCGTCCAGGCCGAGGTCCGCAAGACGATCGTCCTCGTCACCCACGACATCGACGAGGCGATCAAGCTGGGCGACCGCATCGCGGTCTTCGGCGAGCGGTCGCGCCTCGCCCAGGTCGGCACGCCCGACGAGGTCCTGGGCCGGCCGGCCGACCCCTACGTCAAGCGGTTCGTCGGCGCCGGCGCCTCGCTGAAGCGGCTGCACCTCGTGCGGCTCGACGCCGTGCCCGCCCGGCCCTTCCCCACGGCCCGGGTGACCGACGACCCCGCGCTCGTGCGGGACCTCGTGGTCCGCTCGCGCTCGGGCAGCGTGCTGCTGCTCGACGCGGCCGAGCGCCCCGTCGCCTGGGTGGCGGCCGACGACCTCACCCCGCTGCCCGCCGACCTCGCCGGGGTGGGGCTGCCGGCGACGGCCACGCTGACGGCCGAGGCCACGCTCCACGACGCGCTCGACGTCATGCTGGGCACCGACGGCGCGGGTGTGATCCTCGTGGACGGGGACGGCCGGTTCCGGGGCGTCGTCGGCCTGGACGAGGTGATGGCCCACGTCGCCCGGCTGCACGCCGAGTCCCGACGCCACGACGTCGCCGCGGCCGCGGCCCTGGGGAGCGCCGAGGGGGCGGCGTGAGCGGCGGGGGACGAGGCCGCTGGGCCGGTCTGGCCGCCCGGCCGCTGGTCGTCGCCCTGCTGCTCGGCGGCCTGTGGCTGTGGCTGCGGGGCCAGGAGCTCGACTCCATCGAACGGCGCACGATCAACGCCGACTACCTGCTGCGGGCCACCCGCGAGCACCTGTGGCTCACCGTCGTCGCCACCCTCGCCGTGGCCGCGCTGGCGCTGCCGCTCGGTGTCCTGCTGACCCGCCCCGCCCTCCGGCGGGTGGCGCCCGGCGTGCTCGCCGTCCTCGGCGTCGGCCAGGCCGTGCCCGCCTACGGCGTCATGGTGCTGCTCACGCTGCGGTTCGGCGTCGGCTTCCGCGTCGCGGCGGTCGCCCTCGTCGCCTACTCGCTGCTGCCGGTGCTGCGCAACGTCGTGACCGGCATCGGCCAGGTCGACCCGGCGCTGGTCGAGGCCGGCCGGGGCATGGGCATGAGCCGGGCCGCCGTGCTGTGGCGCATCGAGCTGCCGCTCGCCGTGCCGGTCGTGCTCACCGGGCTGCGGACCGCGATGGTGATCGGCGCGGGCGTCGCCACGCTCGCCACCTTCGTCGGCGCCGGCGGCCTGGGCGACATCATCATCAACGGCATCAAGCTCGGCCGCACACCGGTGCTGGTCACGGGCTCGGTGCTGTGCGCCTGCGTCGCGCTGGCCCTCGACTGGGCCGGCGCCGTGGCCGAGCGGGCGCTGAGCCCCCGGGGGGTGTCGTGAGCCGCGCGCCCGCACCGCCCCGCCGTCCCCGTCCCGGAACCCGAGGGAGGACCATGACCACGTCCCGACGTCACCGGGCCGCCGCGCTCGCGGCCGCCCTGCTGCTGGCCCTGGCCGCCGCGGGGTGCGGCGGCGACGACGAGAGCGGTGCCTCGCCGTCCGGCGGGGGCGCCGACGGCCCCGGGGTGCTCGAGGGCGCGTCGTTCACCGTCGGCTCGAAGGACTTCGGCGAGAACATCGCCCTCGGCCAGATGATGATCCTCCTGCTCGAGCGGGAGGGCGCGACCGTCGAGGACAAGACGAACATCAAGGGGACCGTCAACACCCGCACCGCCCTCGTGTCGGGCGAGATCGACATGTACTGGGAGTACACCGGCACCGGGTGGGTGACGATCCTCCAGCACACCGAGCCCCTCGACAGCCCCGAGGAGCAGTACGAGGCGGTCGCCCGGGAGGACCTGGAGCGCAACGGCATCCAGTGGTCGCCGCCGGCCGAGGTGGACAACACCTACGCCTTCGCCACCCTGCGGGAGACCGCCGAGGAGCTGGACGTCGCCACGCTGTCGGACGTGGCCGAGCTGGCCCGCACCGACCCGGACGAGGTCACGTTCTGCATCGAGAGCGAGTTCTCGACCCGGGACGACGGCATGCCCGGCCTGCTCGCGGCCTACGGCATCGAGGTGCCCGAGGGGAACGTCCACGTCCTCGACGGCGGCGTCATCTACACGGAGACGCGGAAGGGCGAGCTGTGCAACTTCGGCGAGGTGTTCAACACCTCGGGCCACATCGAGCCGCTGGGCCTCGTCGTGCTGGAGGACGACCTCGGCTTCTTCCCCACCTACCAGCCGGCGCTCACCGCCAGGGCCGAGCTGTACGCCGAGCACCCCGAGGTGCTCGACCTGGTCGAGGAGCTGCTGCCCCACCTGGACGTGGCCGAGATGCGGGCCATCAACGAGCGGATCGAGGTCGACGGCGAGGACCCCCGCACGGTGGTCGAGGAGTGGATGACCGAGGAGGGGCTGCTGTGACCGGGCCGGCACCGTCCGCGGCGCCGGCCCTCGCCACCCAGGTCGGCGAGGCCTTCGTCGGCGAGGGTCCGGCCGCCGCCCACGTCAACACCGTGCTCGGGGCCAGGGGCGGCCCGGTCGAGGCGGCGTGGGCGACCGCGCTCGCCACGCCCCGGCCCGGCCACGTGCCCTTCGTCGCCTGCGTCCGGCCCAACGTGGCGGCCAAGCCGGCGACCGTGTTCGTCAACAAGGCCACCGTCGAGGGCGAGGTGCACGCCTCCCTCACGTGGGGCCCGGCCCAGGCCGGGGTGGCGGCGGGTGTGGCCGACGCGGTGCGCGACGGGATCGTGCCCGCCCACCTCGTCGACGACCTCCTGCTCATCGCCGCCGTCTGGGTCGACCCCGGGGCCACCCCCGACCTGGCCGGCGCCGTCTACCGGAACAACCGCGAGGCCACCCGGGCGGCGCTGGCCGCCGGCGCCGAGGGCCGCCCGGCGCTCGACGACGTCCTCGCCGCCGCCGGGGCCCCGTCCAACGCCCACTTCGACCCCACCCAGGTCACGTGAAGATCACCGACATCCGCATCACCCGGCTCGAGCTGCCCCTCGACCCGCCGTTCGCCGCCGCCTGGGACCCGGTCCCGCGCCGCACGTTCCCCGCCTCCCTCGTCCGTGTCGAGACCGACGAGGGCATCGTCGGCGTCGGCTCGGGCGACACGATGGACGGGTTCTCGGCGTTCCGGCACCTGTTCATCGGCGAGGACCCCCGGGCCATCGCCCGCCACGTCCGCACGCTGGAGACGATCGCCCACCACGCCGGCCGGTACTGGCCGCTGGAGGCGGCGCTGTGGGACATCATCGGCCAGGCCTACGGCCAGCCGGTGGCCCGGCTGTTCGGCGGCGCGCTCGACCGGCTGCCGGCCTACGCGTCCTGCGGGATGCTCCTGCCGCCCGAGGCCCGGGCCGAGGCGGCCCTCGCCCGGCGGGAGGAGGGCTTCCGCGCCATCAAGATCCGCATCGACCGCCGGCGGATCGACGAGGGCCTGGCCGCGGTGCGGGCCACCCGGGCGGCCGTCGGGGACTCGATGGCGATCATGGTCGACATGAACCAGGCGTGGCGGATGGCGGGCGACATCGCCGCCGCCACCGACCTGCCGACCGCCCGTCGCACCGCCGAGGCGCTGCGCGAGCTCGACGTGCTGTGGATGGAGGAGCCGCTGCCCGAGCACCGCCTGCGCGACCTGGCGGCGCTGCGGGCCGCCACCGGCGTGCGGGTGTCGGGCGGCGAGATGGCGCGCACCTTCCACCAGCTGGTCGAGGCGGTGCAGGCCGACGCCCTCGACGTGCTGCAGCCCGACGTGGTGCTGGCGGTCGGGATGCTGCGGGCCCGCACGATCGGTGAGCTGGCGCTGGCCGCCAACCGCTGGTTCACGCCCCACACCTGGACCAACGGCATCGGCCTGCTGGCCAACCTGCACGTCGTCGCCGGCGTGGGCGGCGGGCCGTACGTCGAGTTCCCCTACGACCCGCCGGGGTGGACCTGCGAGCGGCGCGACTTCATGCTCGCCGAGCCCATCCGGATCGAGCCCGACGGCACCGTCGCGGTGCCCGACCGGCCGGGCCTCGGCGTCGTGCTCGACGAGGACGCGATCCGCCGCTACGCCTGCGGCGAGGAGCGCTGAGGTGGCGGCCGTGGCGACGCACGCCGACTGGGTGCGCCGCGCCGGTGAGCTGGTGCCCGAGGGCCGGGCGTTCGTCGACGGCGCGTTCGTCGCCGCCGCCGGGGGCGCCACGTTCCCGTCGGTGAGCCCGCGGGACGGCCGGGTGCTGGCCGAGGTGGCGGCCTGCACCGCCGCCGACGTCGACCGGGCGGTGGCCGCCGCCCGGGCCGCCTTCGAGGACGGCCGCTGGCGCCGCCGCCCGCCGGCCGAGCGCAAGGCGGTGATGCTGCGGTGGGCCGAGCTGCTGCGCGCCCGTGCCGACGAGCTGGCGCTCCTCGAGTCGCTGGAGGTCGGCAAGCCGATCACCGACGCCGTCACCGTCGACGTCGCCGGGGCCGCCGGCTGCGTCCAGTGGTACGGCGAGGCCATCGACAAGCTCTACGGCGAGGTCGGGCCGGTGCGGGAGGGCGCGCTGGCGGTCGTGACCCGCGAGCCGCTCGGGGTGGTCGGGGCGATCGTGCCCTGGAACTACCCGCTGATCATCGCCGCCTGGAAGGTCGCCCCGGCGATCGCCACCGGCAACTCGGTCGTGCTCAAGCCGGCCGAGCAGTCGTCGCTGTCCGCGCTGCTGCTCGCCCGGACGGCGGTGGAGGCGGGGCTGCCGCCCGGCGTGCTCAACGTGGTGCCGGGGCTGGGGCCGGTGGCGGGCGAGGCCCTGGCCCGGCACCCCGGCGTCGACGCGCTGGCCTTCACCGGCTCGGGGGAGACCGGCGCGCACCTGCTGTCGTGCTCGGCGGCGAGCAACGCCAAGCCGGTGGAGCTCGAGCTGGGCGGCAAGAGCGCCCACGTCGTGCTGGCCGACTGCCCCGACCTCGACGCGGCCGCCGAGGCCGTGGCCTGGGGGATCTTCTACAACGCCGGGCAGACCTGCAACGCCGGCAGCCGGCTGGTCGTCGAGCGCCCGATCGCCGCCGAGCTGGTCGAGCGGGTGGTGGCGATCGCCCGGGGGATCGTCCCCGGCGACCCGCTCGACCCGGCCACCCGCCTCGGCGCGCTGGTGTCGGCCGAGCACCTCGCGACCGTCGACGGCTGGGTCCGCCGGGCCGAGTCCGACGGGGCCGTGGTCGCCTGCGGCGGCGCGCCCGTCGAGGTCGTCCCCGGCGGCGCCTACTACCCGCCGACCGTGCTGACCGGGGTCACCAACGACCAGCCGGTGGCCCGGCACGAGGTGTTCGGGCCGGTGCTGGCGGTCATCGAGGCCGACGACCCGGCCCACGCCCTGGCCATCGCCAACGACTCGCCCTACGGGCTCGCCGGCGCGGTGTGGACCGCCGACCTGGCGACCGCGCACTGGATGGCCCGGGAGCTGCGGGTGGGCACCGTGTGGGTGAACACCTTCGACGCCACCGACGTCAGCCTGCCCTTCGGCGGGTTCGGGGCCTCGGGGCACGGTCGCGACAAGTCGCTGCACGCCCTCCACGCCTGCACCCGCCCGAAGACGACGTGGATCGAGCACGGCCGGCCGGCGGTCGCCGCGGCCGGCGACCCGGGGAGGACGCCGTGAGCGCCGGGCCCGTCGTCGGCTTCGTCGGCCTGGGCCGGATGGGGGCGCCGATGGCCGCCAACGTCGCCCGGGCCGGGTTCCCGCTCGTCGTCCACGACCGGCGCCCGGAGGCGGCCGAGCCGCTGGTCGCCGCCGGGGCCCGCTGGGCCGCCGACGCGGCCGGGTGCGCGGCGGCCGCCGACGTGCTCGTCACGATGCTGCCCACGCCCGCCGACGTCCGGGAGGTCCTGCTCGGGACCGCGGGCGCGGGCGGCGCAGCCGGCGCGCTGCGCCCGGGGTCGACGTGGATCGACATGAGCACCTCGACCCCCGAGGTCGCCGCCGAGGTCCGCCGGGTCGTCGAGCCGCGGGGCGTGGCCGTGCTCGACGCGCCGGTGGCGGGCATGGTCGCCGGCGCCCGGGCGGGGACGCTCGGCATCTACGTCGGCGGCGACGCCGAGACCCTCGCCGCCTGCCGGCCGGTGCTCGAGGCCATGGGCGACCCCGAGCGCATCCTCCACATCGGCCCCCACGGCACCGGCTACGTGGCCAAGCTGTGCATCAACCTGCTCTGGTTCATGCACGAGGTGGCCGCCGCCGAGGTCCTGTCGATCGGGGTGCGGGCCGGCGCCCGCCTGGAGGCGCTGCAGCGGGCCATCGTCGCCAGCCCGGCCACCTCGCAGGTGGTGGCGCAGGACCTCGACCGCGTGTGGCGCGACGGCGACTACGACCAGAGCTTCCCGCTGGCCCTCGTGTGCAAGGACCTCGGGCTCGCCACCGACCTGGCGCGCGCGGTGGGCGTCCCCGCCGAGATGACCGCGCTGACCGAGCAGGTGTTCCGGCGGGCGATGGCCACCTACGGTGGCGACGCGGGCGAGATGTCCGCGGTCCGCCTCTACGAGGACCTCACCCGGACCCCCCTCCGGTACTCGGCATGATCGCGATCCCCACCCCCTCGTACGTCACCGTCGACCCCGCACCCCGGCTGGTGTTCGGCCCGGGCGCCGTGGCCGAGGTCGGCCCGATCGTGCGCGACCTCGGTGTCCGCCGGGCGCTGCTGGTCACCGATCCGGGCGTCGCCGCCGCCGGCGTCGCGGCCCGGGTCGAGGCCGCCTGCGCCGCGGCCGGCGTGGCGGTGACCGTGTTCGACCGGGTGGCGCCGAGCCCGACGCTGGCCGACGTCGAGGCCGGCGTGGCCGCGGCCCGCCGAGCCCTCGACGGCGGCGAGCTCGCCGTCGTCGCCGTGGGCGGCGGCTCGCCGATGGACGCCGCCAAGGCGATCGCGCTCGGCGCGGTGAACCCGGTGCCGGTCCGCCGGCTCGACGACCCGGCGGCGGTCGAGCGGCCCGGCCTGCCGATCGTGGCGGTGCCGACGACCGCCGGCACCGGGGCGGAGACGAACGGCTTCGGCGTGGTCACCGACACCGAGGCGGTGCGCAAGGTCTACCTGGGCGACGAGTCGACCGTGCCGGTGGCGGCCGTGCTCGACCCGGAGCTGACCCTCGGCGTCCCGCCACCGGTCACCGCCGCCACCGGGATGGACGCGCTCACCCACGCCCTGGAGTCGCTGGCGTCGCGCCGGGCCAACGACGTCGCCGCCGGTGACGCCCTGCGGGCCGTCGAGCTGGTCTCGGCCCACCTGGCCACCGCCGTCGCCGACGGCCGCGACCTCGCCGCCCGGTCCCAGCTGCTGCTGGCCGCCCACCTCGCGGGCCGGGCCATGCGCTCGACCGGCCTCGGCCTGGCCCACGCCATCGGCCACGCGCTGACCAACCGGGCCGGCATCCCCCACGGCGCGGCGCTGGCGATGGTCCTGCCCGCGGTCCTGCGCTTCAACCTGCCGGTCCGGGCCGAGGCGTTCGGGGCGGCCGCCGGTGCGTTCCGGTTCCGGTCGGCGGGACCGACCGCGCCGGGGGACCGCACGGGTGGCCCGGCGTCGGCCGAGGCCGCGGCCCACCGGCTGGTCGACGAGGTGGCGGCCCTGTCGGCCGCGGTCGGCACCGACAGGCCGCTGCGGGCCGCCGGCGTGGGGCCCGGGCTGGTGCCCGTGCTGGCGGCCGACGCCGTCGCCGACGTGGTGATCGCCAACAACCCCCGCCCGGCCACCGAGGACGAGGTGGCCGCCGTCGTCACCGCCGCCCTCTGAGCGGCGCCGTCCCCACCGGAGCACGACCGATGCCCGTCCCCTACGACCAGCTCGACCTCCCCGAGGTCGACCCCTACGCACCCCCGACCGAGATCGTCGAGCGGGCCGGCGGCTCGTGGCTCGCCCGCTCCCGGCGCACCCCGGTGGTGGTGGGCCACGAGGCGGCCCGCGACCTGCTGAAGGACCGCAGGCTCCACCACCTGCTGCGCCACATGGCCGACGTGCGGGGCTCGGACGACCCGGCGCTCGAGCGGCGCCCCGGGTCGATCCTCTCCGCCGAGGGCGAGGAGCACCTGCGGTTGCGCCGGCTGTGCCTCCCGGCCTTCAAGCAGCGCTCGGTGGACGAGCTCCGCCCCTACATGGCCGGGCTGGTGCGTCAGCACGTGGCCTCGTTCGCCGCGGACGGCGAGGTCGAGCTGGTCGGCCGGCTCTGCGAGCCCTACCCGGTGCAGGTCATCGCCCACGTCCTGGGCGCGCCGGAGGACGACTGGCCGCTGTTCGCCCGGTGGGCGACCGACCTGCTGATGATCTTCTCGACCGACCTCGAGCGCGACCTGCCGGTGGTCAAGGCGTCCCAGGCGGAGATGACGGCCTACGTCGAGGAGCTGATCGAGCGCCGGCGGCGGGAACCCGGCGACGACCTGCTGACCAAGCTGATCGAGGCCGAGGAGGACGGCGACCGCCTCAGCACCGAGGAGCTGGTCACGCTGGTCGAGGCCATCCTGACCGGCGGCTCGGACACGACGCGCAACCAGCTCGGGGCGACCGTGTACCTGCTGCTGCGCCACGGCCGCTGGGGCGAGGTCGTCGACGACCCGGGCCTGGTGCCGATGGCCGTCGAGGAGGCCCTGCGGCTGTCGGGCACGATCCGCCAGACCGCCCGGGTGGCGACCGAGGACGTCGAGTACCGCGACGTGCTGTTCCCCGCCGGCACGGTCCTGCTGGTGAGCTTCGCGGCCACGAACCTCGACCCCAGCCGCTACCCCTGGGGCGACGAGGTGCGGTTCGAGCCCGAGGCCGTGCCCCACCTGTCGTTCGGCGCCGGCGTCCACCACTGCCTGGGGGCGTGGCTGGCCCGGGCGGAGCTGCAGGAGGCGCTGCGGGTGCTGACCCGGGAGCTGCCCGACCTGCGCCTGGCCGGGGAGGTCGAGTGGCGCCCGAGCCGGTCGTCGTTCGTCGGGCCGACCGTGCTGCCGCTGGCCTTCACGCCCCGCTCCGCCGGCTGAGGCGGGGCGCCGGCCGGCGTTCGAAGCACGCCGCACGGTCGGCTAGCCTCATACCTCCGCCACGCGGGTGTAGTTCAATGGCAGAACGTCAGCTTCCCAAGCTGATGATGCGGGTTCGATTCCCGTCACCCGCTCCACGGTGAGTCCAGCGCAGCCCGAACCCCGACCGGGTTCGGGCTGTTCTCGTCCTCGGGCTCACGGCGACGCTGGACGACGTCGTCGCCGACCTGCGCACCTGAGGGCGGCGCGCGGCGGTGGCCGCCACGGCTCGGGTGCCGCGGTGGCCACCGGGGGCGGGCGACGGGCGGGGCCGCACGGCACCGCCGGGCGTCCCGGCCCGCTCAGAGCGCCTTGACCACCTCGACGAGCTGGTCGAGGCAGGTGCCCCAGCCCTCGACGAAGCCCATCTCGGCGTGCTTGCGGTTGTCCTCCTCGCTCTGGTGGACCGCGATGGCCCGGTAGCGGGTGCCGCCCGACGGCGTGGGCTCCAGCTCGATGATCCCGGTGAAGGGCATCTCGGCCGGCTGGGGCCGGAAGCCGGGGCCCAGGGCGCCGGTCCAGACGAAGCGCTGGTCCGGCACGACCTCGAGGACGCAGCCCGTGCCGTCGAACTCCTGGCCGTCGGGCGACCGCATGACGGTGCGGAAGATGCCGCCGGGCCGCAGGTCGACCTCCGCCTCGGGGGTCTCGAACGGCTTGGGGGCGAACCACCTCTTCAGCAGCTCGGGGGTGGTCCACGCCCTGAACACGAGCGACGGGGGCACGTCCACCTCGCGCACCAGCTCGAGGTCGCGGGTCGGATCCAGGGTGTAGGGGGTGAAGCTCACCGGTCGTCCTCCTTGAGGGTCGTGAGGAGCTCGTCGAGTTGGTCGAGCCGCCGCTCCCACAGGCGGCGCTTGTCGGCCAGCCAGCCGTCGGCGACGGCGAGGCCGGCGGGGTCGAGCTGGTAGATGCGGACGCGGCCCTGCTTGGACGACGTCACCAGCCCGGCACGCTCCAGGACACCCAGGTGCTGGGTGAACGAGGGGAGCGTCATGTCGAACGGCTCGGCCAGCTCCGACGTGGTCGCCGGACCCGCCACGAGCCGCTCGATGACCTTGCGCCGGGTCGGGTCGGCCAGGGCCTGGAAGACCTGATCGAGCGACGCCGAACGCTTAGGCACGTGCCTAAGTATGGGGGAGGACGACGCTTAGGTCAAGACCTAAGTGTCGTGACCGGTGACGGGCGGGGCGCCTGCGACCGCGGCCGGCGTCAGTCGGCGGCGTCGAGGTGGTGGCGGAACGCCGCCCGCCAGACCGCGTCGTAGTGGTCGTAGTCGGCCCGCAGGGCCTCGCCGGGCCAGTCCGGGGGCAGCAGCTCGGACGGCAGCAGGGGGTCGTGCTGCAGCAGGCGGAGCACGGCCGCCGAGGCCTCGAAGCCGGCCCGCAGCGCCTGCGTGTCACCCGCCTCGATGCCGGGCAGCAGCTCGGCCAGCTCGGCCCGGAGCTCCTCGGCGTCCGCCGCCCACCCGGCCAGGTCCCACAGCGCCGCCGGGTCCGGCGCCGGTTCGAGCACGGCGCCGCGCCCCCACAGGCACTGCTCGGCCGCCACCCGGCGGGCCTCGGGCGAGCGGTCGGCGGGCAGGTTGTCGGGGCGCAGCCAGACGCCCTCCCGCAGCTCGGCCAGCCGCAGGTCGGCGAGGGCCGACCGCAGCGCCGCCCGGTCGGCCGCCCGGCGGGGGTCGCCCGAGCGCACCATGGCCAGCTCCCAGGTCCCGTCCCACGGCCGGGTGGCGGCCCGGCGGCTCGCCGCCTGGCGGGCCTGGCGGTCGAGCAGGCGCCCGACCAGCCGGTAGCCGTCGCCGGAGGGCTCGAGCTCGCCGGCGCTCGTCATGCGCGACAGGGCGACCCGCACGGTCCCCTCGGCGATGCCGAACAGCGCCCCGGCCCGCACCAGCGTCCGGGTCGGCAGCCACGGCGGCTCGGTGCCGAGCAGCGTCGACGCCAGGACCGAGCGGGCGGTGAGGGGCTTACGTTCTATCGACATGTGTCGTCCAGTGTGTAATATGGCGGCATGGTCGCCACCGAGCGTCCCCGCACGACGATGCTCCCGCCGCCGGAGCTGCTGCCGGACGTGCTCCCCACCGACCGCCTGACGGCCTCGGGCAAGCCGGTGCCGGAGCTGCGGGCCCAGCTCCGCCGGATCGACGACCTGCGCAACGTCGGCAGCGTGCTGCTGACCTGGGGCCAGGCGGCGCTCACCATCGGCGCGGCCATCTGGATCGACCACCCGCTCGCCTGGGTCGCTGCCTTCCTGCTGATGGGGCCGGCGCACGCACGGTTCGCCATCATCTCCCACGAGGCGGCCCACAAGCTGCTCTTCACCAACAAGCGGTGGAACGACCTCGTGGGGCGCTGGCTGCTGTCCTACCCGGCCTTCATCCCCTTCGAGGCCTACCGCCGCAGCCACTTCGCCCACCACCGCGAGGAGTTCGGGCCCGACGAGCCCGACCTCAACCTCTACGTCGGCTACCCGATCACCCGGGCGTCCTTCTTCCGCAAGCTGCGGCGCGACGCCATCGGCATCAGCGGCTGGAAGAACTTCCGGGGCCTCCTGCTGGCCCTCCGGTCCCGCACGGCCCGGCCGGTCGCGCTGCGCATCCTCGCCGCCCAGCTGCTGATCCTCGTCCCCCTCACGCTCATCGGGCGGCCCGAGCTCTACCTGTTCCTGTGGTTCGGCCCCTGGATGACCGTCTGGCGGGTGCTCAACCGCCTGCGGGCCATCGCCGAGCACGGCGGCATGACCGCCTCGCCGGACCGGCGCCTGACCACCCACGTCGTGCGCCAGAGCCTGCTCGCCCGGTTCGTGCTCGTGCCCTTCAACACCGGCTGGCACCTGGCCCACCACGTCGACATGGGGATCCCGTGGCGCCGGCTGCCCGACCTGCACGCCGAGCTGGTCCGGGCCGGCTGGGTCACCGAGGGGCTCGAGTACCCGAGCTACCGGGCGCTGTGGCGGGCGCTGTCGTCCCGCCCGGAGCCCGCGCCCGCCACGGCCGGCGCCGCCGCCTGAGGCCGGCGGGCGCCCCGGCGCCGGGGCACGGCACCCCACGCCCGGTGACCAGGACAACCACTAGGGTCGTCGGCCGATGATCCTGTCGGACCGCACCATCCGCGAGCAGCTCGCCGCCGGCCGCATCGCCATCGAACCGCTGGACGAGTCGTGCGTGCAGCCCTCGTCGGTCGACCTGCGGCTCGACAAGCTGTTCCGCGTCTTCCTCAACCACACGATGTCGGTCATCGACGTCAAGCGCGACCTCTCCGACCTCACCCAGGAGGTCGAGATCGCCGAGGGCGACGCGTTCATCCTCCACCCGGGCGAGTTCGTGCTGGGCTCGACCTACGAGCGGATCACGCTGCCGGACGACATCGTCGCCCGCATCGAGGGCAAGTCGAGCCTCGGGCGCCTCGGCCTGCTGATCCACAGCACCGCCGGGTTCATCGACGCGGGCTTCTCGGGCCACATCACCCTCGAGCTGTCCAACGTGGCCAACCTGCCGATCACGCTCTACCCCGGCATGAAGATCGGCCAGGTCAGCTTCCTGCAGATGACCACCCCGGCCGACGTGCCCTACGGCTCGAAGGCCGTGGGCTCCAAGTACCAGGGGCAGCGGGGCCCGACGCCGAGCCGCTACTGGGAGAACTTCGACACGCCGTCGGCCGACGGCGACTGACGTCCGCGCTCAGCCCGTCTCCCGCGGCCGCGGCGTCAGGCCGACCTCGGCCTCGCCCACGACCACGTCGCCGACCGCGACGGTGACCGTCGCCGGGACCTCGAAGCCCGGCACGACGACGGTCAGCTCGAGCGCCGTCCCCCCGGCCGGCACGTCGACCGTGCAGGCCACCGTGAACGGCCGCAGCGACCGCGGCACGCAGCCTTGGCGGGGGTCGGGGAGCGTCACGGCGACGGGCGTCGTGACGGTGACCGTCGCCGTCGCCGGCTCGCCCTCGTTGGTGAGCGGCACCGTGAGGGTGCCGTGCGCCCAGCGGTGGGGCGTCCAGGTGACCTCGCCGAGGCCGACGGTCGGGGCCGGGACCTCGGGCTCCTCCGGCTCCTCGTAGGGCGTCAGCTCGACGACGAGCGGCTCGCCCTCGACGACGCCGTCGCGCACGACGGCCGCCTCGGCCGTCGCCGGCTCGGTGACGCCCTCGACGGTCAGGTCGAACGCGATCCTCCCGCCGGGAAGCGGCTGGGGGAGGGCGCAGTCGACGCTCGCCCCGGCGGGCGTGCACCCGTCGGGCCCGGCCGCGAACGTCCCGGCGCTGAGCGTCACCCGCAGGACGGCCGTGCCCGACCCGGCGGTGTCGGCGAGCGGCGTGACGGCGGCCGCGCCGCCGCCGTCGCCGCCGGACTCGGTGACCTCGATGTGCAGCGTGCCGGTGCCGGGGCCGGTCGCCTCCCAGCTCGACGCGGCGCCGTCGAGCGACAGCGCCGGCGCCGGCGGCGGGGGCGGCTCCGGGGGATCGGGCGGCGGGGGAGGTGGTGGCGGTGGTGGCTGCGGTGCCGGCGGGGGCGTCGGTGCCGGCGCCGGCGGGGGCGGCACGGGCGACGGCGACGGTGCGGGGGGTGCCCCCGGGCCCGGCGGCGGGCTCGACGGCATCGAGCCGCCGCTGCCGGTGCCACCCGGGGAGGAGCCTCCGCCGCTCCCGACCGGCGGCGACGGGTCCTCGGCCAGGAAGCCGTCGTCACCGAGGCCGGTGCCCCCGAAGCCGTCGCCGCCGAGGTCGAGGTCGCCGTCGCCGAAGAGGAAGCCGTCGTCGCCGAAGTCCTCGTCGAGGGGCGAGTACAGGTCGTCGAACGGCTCGTCGAAGGGGCTCAGCGGGAAGTCACCGTCCCCGAAGAGCGAGCCGCCGTCGTCGCCGAGGTCGTCGGACCGCGAGCCGTCGTCGTCCCCGCCCAGGTCGGCGGCGTCGGCCGCCGAGTCGAGCGGCCCGTCGTGCTCCCGGGCCACCATCGCCCCCATGCCGACGATGCCGCCGACGACCGCCGCGATGGCGGCGGTGCTGCCCACCGTGGGCGCGGCCCGGCGCAGCTTGCCCAGCAGGCCGGCACCGCCCGCCGCGCCGGCGCCGGCGGCCCCGGCGGCGGCCAGCTCGCCCCCGCCGACGAGGACGAAGAACGGGAGGACGGCCCGGGCGAGCGTGCGGTTGACGTCCCGCAGCTCGGCGAGGAGCGCCCGGCACTCCTTGCACCGGCCCAGGTGCTTCTCGACCGCCGCCGTGTCGCGGGCCGACAGGCCGCCGCGCACGTAGGCCCCGAGCTGCGAGCGCCAGGGCTCGTGGTCGGGCGCCGGCGCGGCGGACAGGTGGGCCTGCAGGTAGGCCTGGCGCAGCCGCTCCCGCGCCCGGTAGGCGAGGGCGGCGGCGGCGTTGGCGCTGACCCCGAGCGTGTCGGCCAGCTCGGCCGGCTGGCGCCCCTCGACCGCCGTGTGCCAGAGCACCGCCTGCCACCGGTCGGGCAGCGTCTCGAACGCCCGGGTGATGAGCGCCCGGTCCGCCATCCCGAGCTCGGGGGCGTCGGCCTCGTCGAGGATCGGCTCGGGCACCTCCTCGACCGGCTCCTCGGCCGCCGCGGCGCCCTCGGTGGCCATCCGGCGGAGGGTGACGAACAGGTAGGCGCGGAACGACTCGGTGGGGCCGGCGCCGCGCCGGATCGCGCCGAGCACCCGCTCGAAGGCGCCGTTGACCAGGTCCTCCGGGTCGCCGAACCGCCGGTACGTCCGGGCCAGCCGCAGGGCGGCCGGCTGGTGGCGGACGTACAGCTCGGTGAAGGCGGCCTCGTCGCCCTGGCGCGCCTGGTCGAGCAGCTGGGAGTCGGAGAGGGCGGTGATCGTCATGGGGGCGGGGACACCTGGCGTCAGTGTGGCGCACGTCGCCGGGGCTGGCCAGAGGTCGCGGCCGTGCCGCGACCCGCTGCCGGTCACGATCCTGGCCCAGGCGGCGCCCGGTGCGGGCGCGGCCGGACCCCTCTGCGGCCGGCGCGCAGAAATCCCGCCGATTCGGCGTCATAGCCGGGCGCTCACGGGCTCTCATCGGGCATGCACGAGACCGACGGCCCCGACCCTGCCCCCCGTGGCAGCGAGGGGTCGGCGCGTCTCCTCATGCTCGTCGGCCGGTCGGCGCCGCCTCACCGGCTGGCCGACGAGCTCCTTCGCCGGTGGCACGCCGCGTCGGGCTCGCCGTTGCCGTTCGCGGAGTGGGCGGACCCGTCCACCGACGCGCTGGCCGGCGCGTTCGACGCCGCCACCGACCCCGACGAGGTCGAGCGGGCCGTCGTGGCCTTCGCCCGGGCCCGCGCCGGCGCCGACCACGACATCGAGTCGGTGGCCGCCGACCTCGTCGCGCTGGTGCGCCTGGCCTGGCCGTCGGGCCACGACGTCTGGCACGGCGCGATCGACCCGGTCGGGCTCGTCGCCCGGGGCCTCAGCGCCTGGGCGACCGTGCACGCCACCGCCGCCCGCTCGGCGGGCTGCATCGACCCGACGACCGGCCTCGCCACGGCCGACTACCTGCGCGAGCGCATCCGCGAGCTGCACGGCCAGTGCGACGCGCTGGCCATCTCCCCGGCGGCGACCTTCGCCGCGCTGGTCGTGCAGCTCGACACGGCGCGGTTGGCTCCCCCCGACCGCGTCGGCGCCCGCGTGGCGGTCGCCCGGCGCCTGTCGGCCCGGTTCCGGGCCGGCGAGACGCTGGCCGCGCCGCGGCCCGACCGCATGGTGGTGGTCATGCCGGGCTACGGGCTGCACCGGGCGGTGCGGGAGGTGCGCGACGACCTGGCCGGGGTCGGGGAGCTCGACCGGGTCGAGGTCACCGTCAGCCGCCTGCCGTTCGAGGCGGACCCGGATGCCACCTTCAGGTCCCTGGCGGGAACCGGCGAGGTCTCCTAGACGGGAGGAGCCTCCAGCGCGTGACGGGGGACGGTCTCGTGACCGTCCCCCGTCACGTTCGTGCCGGCTCGGGCCTCGGCGGGCCCTGCCCGGTCAGTCCTGGAGGGTCTGCAGCCGTGCGGCGTCGCGGGCCTCGAGCGCCTCGAGGAGGTGCATCGAGATGTCAGCGACCTTCACCTCGTCCTCCTCCTTGCCGGCGGCCTTCGTCCCGTCGTCGATCATGATGTAGCAGAAGGGGCAGGCGACGGCGATGCGGCTGGCGCCGGTGGCGATCAGCTCCTGGCTGCGCTCGTCGTTGACCTTCTTGCCGATCGTCTCCTCCATCCACATGCGGGCGCCGCCGGCACCGCAGCACATGCCCTTGGTGCCGTTCCGGCTCGCCTCGACGACCTCGACGCCGGCCAGGCTGCCGATGACCCGGCGGGGCGAGGTGTAGATGTCGTTGTGGCGGCCCAGGTAGCAGGAGTCGTGGTAGACGACCCGCTCGTCGAGCCGGGCGTCCTGCATGTCCAGCTTGCCCTCGGAGATGAGCCACTCCAGGAACTGGCTGTGGTGGACGACCTCGTAGTGGCCCCCGAGCTGCGGGTACTCGTTCTGCAGCGTGTTGAAGCAGTGGGGGCACTGCGTGATGATCTTCCGCACGCCCATGCCGTTCAGGGTCTCGACGTTCTGCATGGCGAGCATCTGGAAGATGTACTCGTTGCCCGAACGGCGGGCGGGGTCGCCGGTGCAGTTCTCGGACGGCCCGAGGATGGCGAAGTCGATGCCGGCCCGCTGCATGAGCTTCGCCATGGCGATGGTGACCCGCTGGTTCTTGTCGTCGAAGCTGCCGGCGCAGCCGACCCAGTAGAGGAACTCGTGGTCGAAGGGGTCGCCGGGCTCGACGACCTTGACGCCCTCGACCTTCGAGGTCCACGCCGCCCGGTCGCTCTGCGACATGCCCCACGGGTTGCCCGAGTTCTCCATCGACCGGTAGGCGGTGCCCAGCTCGGTGGGGAAGTTGGACTCCATGAGCGACAGGTACCGCCGCATGTCGAGGATCTTGTCGAGGATCTCGATGTTGACCGGGCAGATCTCGTCGCACGCCTTGCACGAGGTGCAGGACCACACCTCCTCGGGCGTGATCCGCTCGAACAGCGAGTCGGCGCTGATCGTGATCTCCGGGTCGACGCCGAGCGGCGGTGACACCTTCGGGGTGCCGGTGGCGGCCATGACCTCGCCGGTCTTCAGCACGATCTCCCGGGGGTCGAGCGGCTTGCCGGTCGCGTGGGCCGGGCAGACGCTGGTGCAGCGGCCGCACATGGTGCAGGCGTCGGTGTCGAGCAGCTGCTTCCAGGTGAAGTCGCTGACGGTGGCGGCGCCGAAGCTCTCGAGCTCCGTCTCCATGAGGTTGGGCAGCGGCTTCATGGCGCCCTTCGGCCGCTCACGGTCGCGCAGGTACATGTTCAGCGGCGACGTGAACATGTGCCGCAGCATCGTGATCGGCAGGATCACCAGGAACAGCACGAACGAGAGCACGTGGGCGACCCACCAGCCCTGGTGCCAGCCCGACAGGCGGGCCGTGTCCTCGACCAGGCCGGAGAGCGGGTAGCCGATGACCGACCACTTCTCGAAGTCGGGGCGCCCCTCGAGGGCGATGCGGTAGGCCTCGGCGCCGAAGCCGGTCACGCCGATGGCGAGCAGCACGCCGAGGATGAGCGCGTGCTCCGGCTTCGTCTTGATGCGGATGCGGTAGGGGCGCTGGACGTAGCGGCGCAGGATGGCCCACACGACGCCGGCGAGGTAGACGCCGCCGGCCACGTCGCCCACCAGCGCGTAGGCCCGGTACACGTCGCCGTGCAGGAACTTGGCGCTCTCGGGCAGCTGGTGGTTGACCTCGAGCACCGTGGTGACGGCGAGCAGCACCAGGAAGCTGAAGTAGATCAGCGAGTGCATGACGCCGGCGGCCGGGTCGCGCAGCAGCGTCTGCATGTAGACGCCGGCGCGGAAGTCGCGCAGCCGGCGGTGGACGTTGCGGCGGGTGGTCGACCGGTCGTCGGGGGCGCCGCGCTGCCAGTTGCGCACCCGGTTGGCGAAGTTGACCGCCCCCAGCAGCAGGACGATCGGCAGCACGGTGTAGAAGACGGCCTTCCAGGCCGAGGGGATGTTGCCGAAGACCTCGCGCTGGACGGGCGAGTCGTCGTGCCACTGGAACACGGTGGCGGCGATGCCCGACAGCAGGGTGACCACCGCGATCAGGACCCCGAGCGCCAGGACGACCTGGTGCGGCGAGATGCGGCGCGGGCCGCGCGCCGCCGGAGTGCTCTCTGGGCTGCTCACGGGCCCGAACCTACCGAACCCGGCTGAGCGGGGCGGAATCCTCGGCGGCCCAGGACAGGGACTGTTACCGGACGGTCACAAGCGGCCCCCGGCACACCGGCGCGCAAGGTTCGCGACAGATGACGTACGTCTGCCTGTCATCCGCGGGGAACCGACGCGAAACAGCCCCTCCATACGGTCGCCAGAGCCTGACGACCGTGGAGGAGGTTCGTGTGAAACGACGTCTGCTGACGGCGGCGGTCATCGGGGGAGCGGGCGTGATGGCCCTCGCCTCCCCGGCCGCGGCCCAAGACGCCGAGGGCGCTGCGTCGCAGGTGATCCTCGACAACATCTGGGTGCTGATCGCCGGCATCCTCGTGTTCTTCATGCAGGCGGGGTTCGCCCTCGTCGAGGCGGGCCTCACCCGGGCCAAGAACGTCGCCAACATCGTCATGAAGAACCTGATGGACTGCATGGTGGGCGTGCTCGCCTTCCTGGCCGTCGGGTTCTCCATCGGCTTCGGCGGCGAGAAGCTCGGGGGCTGGTTCGGCTGGGGCGGCTTCGGCACCCCGGGCCTGGAGGACGCCACCGCGCTGGCGGTCGGCAACCTGTCGCCCGCCACGTTCTTCTTCTTCCAGGCGGCGTTCGCGGCGACGGCGGCGACGATCGTCTCCGGTGCCATGGCCGAGCGCACGAAGTTCGTCAGCTACTTCGTGTACTCGATCGGCATCACGGCGCTGATCTACCCGGTCGTGCTCAGCTGGACCTGGGGCGGCGGCTGGCTGGCCCAGCGCGAGTACCCGTTCTCGGACTTCGCCGGCTCGACCATCGTCCACGCCACCGGCGGCTGGGCGGCGCTCATGGGCGCCATCGTCCTCGGCCCCCGGCTGGGCAAGTACGGCGAGGACGGCAAGCCGCGGGCGATCCCCGGCCACAACATCGCCTACGTCGTGCTCGGGGCGATGATCCTGTTCATCGGCTGGTTCGGGTTCAACCCGGGCTCCGAGCTGGCGGCCGACGAGTTCGTCCCGCAGCTGGCGGTCAAGACGCTGGTCGCCGCCTGTGCCGGCGCTGTCGTCGCCATGGTCGTGAACTGGGCCGTCGACAAGAAGCCGGACGTCTCCATGGCCGCCAACGGCCTGCTCGCCGGCCTCGTGTCGATCACCGCCCCGGTGGGCACGGTCACCACGCCGGTGGCGGTGCTCATCGGCGCCATCGGCGGCGCCATCGTGGTCGGCTCGGTCAAGTTCTTCGACCGGGTGCGGGTCGACGACCCCGTGGGCGCCATCTCGGTCCACGGCGTCTGCGGCACGTGGGGCACGCTCTCCATCGGCCTCTTCGCCCGCTACGACGACGCCTTCCTGGGCCGTGAGGACGCGGGCCTGCTCTACGGCGGCGGCGTCGACCAGCTGGTCACCCAGCTGCTGATGGTCCTGGCCCACGGCGTGTTCGTGTGCGCCGCGGCCGGCCTGCTCTTCCTGGCGATCAAGAAGACGATCGGCCTGCGGGTCGACCCGGAGGAGGAGGTCGAGGGCCTGGACGTCCTGGAGCACGGCTCCCCGGGCTACGGGGTCGACGTCGTGCCCTCGCTGCCCGCCACCGCGCCGGGCGCGTCGAGCGGCGCCGGCGCCCAGCCGGAGCCGGCGACGGCGTAGCGCCGGTCGGACGACCGGCCGGCGAGCCGACGATCGGTCCCCGCCCCTCGGACGACGTGGTCCGGGGGGCGGGCCCGCGTCCGGGCGGCCGCGGCCGCCGCGGGCGCAGACCCTCAGCCGTAGGCCTTCGAGTCGAGCTCGCGCACCCGGCTGGCCAGCGAGGCCAGGATCTTGTGGGTGAGGGCCGGCACCTCGTCGAGCAGGCCCGAGAACTCCCGCGGCCCCAGCACGAGCACGGTCAGCGGCGTCTTCGCCCGCACCGACGCGGTGCGGGGGCCGTGGTCGAGCAGCGCCAGCTCGCCGACGCAGTCGCCCGGGCCGAGCGTGGCGATGACCTCCCCGGCCCGCACCACCTCGGCGGTGCCCTCGACGATGACGAACGCCTCCCGCCCGACGTCGCCCTGGGTGACGAACTCCTTGCCCTCGTCGAGGGTCAGCTCGACGGTCGCCTTGGCGATCTCCCGCAGCTCCTTGGTCGTGCAGCCGGAGAAGAGCGGGACCGAGGCGAGGTGGTTGAGGTACTCCTCACGTGCCATGTCGGCGCAGCATACGGGCCGCCCGTCCGCCGTGCCGGGCCGTCGCGCGGGCCCGTCGGCGCCCGGCCACGGACGGCGCGACGCGCGCCAGCCGAGGGTGGTGAGCGGTTCATCCGACCGAAACAGTCGAGCAACCCTCGGTTCGTACGTTTGGCGCCGTGGAGGTGGCGCTCGTCCAGTGGCCGGCCGAACAGGACCGGAGAGAGGAGCTTCGTCGTGCCCGCCAGCCGCGCTTGCTGCTGGTCGAGGAGGGCGCACCACCCATCCCCGCCGACGAGCTCGAGGACTGGATCCGCCTCCCGGCCGACGACCTCGACCTGCGCGTCCGGGTCGAGACCCTGCGCCGCCGCACCCGGGCCGGCAACGGCCCCATCCCCCAGATCGACGACGACGGCATCCTGCGCCACGGCGGCCGGTGGGTGTCGCTGCCGCCGGTGGAGTCCCGGCTCACCCGGGCGCTCGTCCAGCGCTTCGGCGCCGTCGTCGCCCGCGACGCGCTGGCCCGGGCCGGCTGGCCCGGGTCGTCGCCGGGGCGCAACGCGCTGGACGTCCATGTGCTGCGGCTGCGGCGGCGGCTGGCGCCCCTGGGCCTCGCCATCCGCACCGTGCGGTCCCGCGGCTACCTGCTCGAGCGGGCGGACGGCGGCGGCCAGGTGGCGCCGGACGTGGGCCGGCCGCTCTCGGCCCGCGACGGCAACGGCGGCGGGCGCGGCGGCTCGCGCAACGGCGACGCGGACCCGGCCTCGGTCGGCTGACCGACGACCGCCGTTCAGGCCTCGACCTGCGGGGCGCCGGGCGAGGCCCGCAGGATCGTGCGCCCGCTCAGCCAGACCGCCCCGTCGAGGCGCGGGTGGCCGGAGGGCAGGAGGGTGCCGGCGGTCTCGGCCCGGGCGGCCTCGACGAAGGCCCGGGCGGCGGCTGCCGCCGGTTCGGACGCGGCGACGACGCCGACCTCGCGCACGACGGTCGGCCGCAGGTGGACGACGCCGGCGCCGGCGGCGCGGGCGGCCTCGGCGTCGTGGCCGTAGACGAACCACGCGCCGGCGCCCGCCAGCACGAGCTCCAGCATCAGCTCGCTGTCGCCGGCCTCGGCGGTGATCGACGCCCGCAGGCCGAGGGCGCGCAGGTGGTCCTGCACGGCGCGGTGGCGCCAGTCGTCGCTGCCCGGCGAGAGCAGCGGCAGCCCGTCGAGGCGCCGGACGTCGAGGGGGTCGTCGAGCTCCCAGCGGGGCGGGTGCATGAGCACGATCTCCTGCCACCCGAGCGACGTGACCCACAGGTCGACGGGCGCCGGCAGGTCGGTGACGCCCACGTCGGCCCGCCCCTGGCGGACCTGGTCGAACACCTCGGCGGGCGTGTCGACGGCGTCGAGCCGGGCCCGGCCGTGCCCGCCGGTGACGAGCCGGGCGATGACGGGCGAGGCGATCTCGGTGGCCTGCCCCCGGACCGAGCACACCCGCAGGCGGCCGATGGCGGTCAGGCGGTCGACCTCGGCGAGGACCCGGCGGGCGATGGCCACGGCCTCGGCCCCCTCCGGGGTCAGGGTGACGCCCCGGCCCCGCCGCTCGAAGGCCGTGATGCCCAGCTCGACCTCGAGGCCCCGGATGCCGCGGCTGAGCGCGGGCTGGGCGACGTGCAGCGCTGCGGCCGCCCGCGTCATCGTGCCCTCGTCGGCCGTGGCGACCAGGTAGCGCAGCTGTTGGAGGTTCATGTCCCGCCCGTCCCGATCGATGCCGTGCCGGCATCGGAGCCCTTCAGAGTCGGTGTTGGACGGTACACCCTCCGACCACTCATAGTGGTCTCCGCACGGGTCCTGGATGGGTGGGCGTTCCTGTGGCGAGCCCGGGGTGTTCACGCCGCCGACGGTCACGCCTGGGGCATCCGGACCAGAGGCTGGCGGCGAGCTGGGGCGCCGTCGGGCTCGAACCCACCGTGCACCGCCCGGTCGGGCGGCGCCGGCACGGGGGCCGTCGGGGCGTGCCCGCACCCGCCCCGGCGCCCGCGCTCCGGCTCGGCGCTACCCGTGGCGCCGCAGCTCGGCGGCCAGGTGGTGCTGCAGCGGCTGGCCGACCGCGGCCATGGCGACGTCGTACCGCAGCACCTCGCCGCCGACCCGGACGTGCCGCTCGACCGCGGTGACCTCCTTGGCCGTCGGCGTGCGGTGGACGGCCGAGCGCAGACGCAGCTCGAGCCCGTCGGGCCGCTCCTCGACGGTGCCCTCGGCCACCTCGACGAGACCGGTGGGGTGGGCGAGCACGAGCTCGACCCGCCCCCGTCCCACGGCCCGCAGGTAGCCGGCCTCGGCGTGCGCCGGCAGGGTCGTGCGCAGGTCGACCGTCGTCTGCCGGTAGGCGAGGAACGGCTTGCCGGCGTGGGTGAACTCGACCCGCTCGCGGTAGCGGAAGGGCTCGATCGTGGGGTAGTGGCCCTCGCCCTCGCCCGACCAGGTGCCGATCAGCCGGGCCAGGGGGCCGAGGTCGGGGTGGGGCGCCGCGTCCACGACGGCACGGTACCCCCGGCCGGGTGCGGTGCGGCCGGGCGTGCCCCGGCGCGCCCGGCCGGCCCGGGCCCCGGCCGTCAGCCGGCCTGGCGGGCGACGGCCTCGGCGGCGGCCCGGATCTCCTCGGGCGAGCGCAGGTAGCGCTCCTCGACCGGCACCTTCTCGGCCGGGAGGTAGTCGTCGCCCAGGTCGTAGACGAGCGGCTCGCCGGTGGGGATGTTCAGCTCGACGACCTCGTCGTCGGTCAGGCCCTGGAGGTGCTTGACCAGCGCCCGCAGGCTGTTGCCGTGGGCCGCCACCAGGACGGTGCGCCCGGGCACGAGGTCGGGGACGATGGCGTCGTACCAGTAGGGCAGCATCCGGGCCACGACGTCGGCCAGGCACTCGGTGTCCGGCACGATCTCCGGCGGCAGGCCCGCGTAGCGGGGGTCGTGGCGGACGTTGCGCTCGTCGTCCCGGGCCATCGGGGGCGGCGGCACGTCGTAGCTGCGGCGCCAGATCTTCACCTGCTCGGCGCCGAACCGCTCGGCCGTCTCCTTCTTGTTCAGCCCCTGCAGGTCGCCGTAGTGGCGCTCGTTCAGGCGCCAGCTGCGCCGCACCGGGATCCACGACCGCCCCATCTCCCGCAGGGCCAGCTCGGCCGTGCGGATGGCCCGCACCAGGACCGACGTGTGGACGACGTCGGGCAGGACGCCCCGCTCGGCCATGAGCCGGCCGGCGGCGACCGCCTGGGCCTCACCGGTGGCGGTCAGGTCGCAGTCGTACCAGCCGGTGAACAGGTTCTTCAGGTTCCACTCGCTCTCGCCGTGGCGGAGCAGCACCAAGCGTCGGACCATGCGGGGCACGCTAGGGGTGGCGCGGGCGTCCCCTCCAGCCGTCCGCCCGGGCGCGGCCGGAGCCGGCGGCGTCAACCACCGCCCCCACCGCCCTCGGGCTCGCGGAAGCGGCCGACGACGATGTTGACCGTGCTGCCCGGGTCGCGGCGCTCACCGGCGCTCGGGCTCTGGCTGAGGACCCGCCCGTCCTGGCCCGGGTTGTTGACGACCTCCTCGCTGACGTTGGCGACGAGGCCGGCGCCCTCGATCTGGCCGATCGCGTTCTCCTCGCTCAGGCCCTCGACCGACGGGACGGTGACCTGCGAGGGGCCGGACGAGACGACGATCGTGACCGTCGAGCCGGGCTCGAGCTCGGACCCGGGGCCGGGGTTGGTGCTGATGACGCGGCCGGCCTCGACGTCCGAGGACGACTGCGGCTGGACGTTGACGGTGAACCCGGCGCTCTCGAGCGCCGCTCGGGCCTCGCCCTCCGTCTGGCCGGTGACGTCGGGGACGGCGACCGTGCCCGCGCCGCTGGACACCTGGACGGTCACCGCGGTGCCCGGGGGCACCTCCTGCCCGGCGGGTGGGTCCTGCTCGACGATCCGGCCCTCCTCGACCTCGTCGCTCTCGACCTGGACCTGCTCGCCGAGGAGCAGGCCGGCGGCGCTGAGGGCCTGGCTGGCCTCGGTGACCGTCATGCCCCGCACGTCGGGCACGGCCACCGGCTCGGGGCCGCTGCTGACCGTGAGCGTGACCGTCGAGCCGACCTCGGCCTCCTCGCCGGCCGGCGGGTCCTGGCGGATGACCTGGTCGGCCGGCTGGTCGGAGCTCTCGTAGGCCGTGGACACCTCGAAGCCGGCCTCCGTGATCGCTTGGGTGGCGGCGTCGATCGGTTGGCCCACGACGTTGGGCACCGTCGCCGTCTCGGTCTCGGAGCCGGAGCGGGTGAGGTTGACGGCCAGCAGCACGAGCAGGCCGGCCAGCAGCAGGAGCAGGAAGACGAGCGCGACGAGGAAGCCCTTCGAGCGCTTGGGCTCCTCGTCCTCGTAGTCGTCGTACTCGTCGTAGTCGTCGTCGTACTCGTCGGGCTCGTAGCCCACCGGGCCCGACACCAGCGCCGTCTGGTCGTAGGCGGTGGGGGCCATCGCCTGGGTGGCGCCCGGGTCGTAGGGGGGCGACAGCACCGGCTCGGCCATGATGCGGCTGCCGTCGAGGTAGCGCCGCAGGTCGGCCCGCAGGTCCTGGGCCGTGGGGTAGCGGTTGGCCGGGTTCTTGGCCAGGCACTTGAGGGTGATGGCCTCGAGCGTGTCGGGCAGGGAGGGGTCGATCTGCCGGGGCGGCAGCGGGTTCTCCTGCACGTGCTTGTACGCGATGGCCACGGCGTTGTCGCCGCCGAACGGCGGCCGGCCCGTGATCATCTCGTAGAGGACGACGCCCAGGCTGTAGATGTCGCTGCGGGGGTCGACCGGCGCCCCCCGGGCCTGCTCGGGCGAGAAGTAGGTGGCGGTGCCCATGACCGACCCGGTCTTCGTCAGGTTCTGGTCGGTCGAGTCGCTGAGCGCCCGGGCGATGCCGAAGTCGGCGACCTTGACGCCGCCGTCGCGGGTGATGAGGACGTTGCCCGGCTTGACGTCGCGGTGCACCACCCGGTTGCGGTGGGCGAAGCCGAGGGCGGCGGCGATGTCGTGGGTGATCTCGGCCGCCCGGTCGGGGTGGAGTCTTCCCTCCTGGTGGATCATCTCCGCCAGCGTCTGCCCCTCGACGTACTCCATCACGATGAAGTACGTGCCGTTGGCCTCGCCCCAGTCGAAGACGCTGACGATGTTGGGGTGCTGCAGGTTGGCCGCCGACTGCGCCTCCCGGCGGAACCGCTCGACGAAGCCCGCGTCGGTGGCCAGCGCCGGGAAGAGCACCTTGACCGCCACGGGGCGGTCGAGGAGGAGGTCACGAGCGAGGTAGACCTCGGCCATGCCGCCGCGCCCGAGCCGCCGGTGAAGCTCGTACCGGCCGTTGAAGATCACTTGGTTCTGCTGCGACATGCGGTCCCCAGGTTATGAGACGGGGCGTATCGCCCCCGGAGTCGTGCGGCGCGGCGACTGCCCGTCCATCCTCGCCGGTCCCGTCGACGTCGTCATCCCGGTCGTCATCCCTCCCCCTCCGGCGCCAGCACCTGGCGCATCACGGCGGCCGCGATCGGCGCGGCCACCTGGCCGCCGGTCTGCTCGCTCGCACCCGGCTGGCCCTCGACGATGACCGCCACGGCCACGTGCGGCGTCTCGCCCTCGGGGCCGGCGAAGCCGATGATCCACGCGTGCGAGCTGGGCGGGTCGGTGCCCAGCTGCGCGGTGCCGGTCTTGCCGCCCACGACGAACCCCTCGAGGCCGTCGTCGAGCCGGCTGGCGGTGCCGTCCTCGACGACGGAGATCATCGCCTCGCGCAGGATCTGCGCGGTGCCCGGCGACATGGGCGTGGCCCACACCTCGGGGTCGTAGGTCTCGACGGTGTCGCCCTGGTCGTCGCGCACCTCGCGCATGACGTGGGGCGTCATGATCCGGCCGTCGTTGGCGACGGCGGCGGCGACCAGCGCCATCTGCAGCGGCGTGGCCCGGACGTCGTTCTGGCCGATCGACAGCTGGGCGACGATGCCCGGGTTCTGCGAGAACGGCGTGCCGTCGACGTCGGCCGGGAACGTCGACCGCTGGGGCTGGGGCAGGTCGATCGGCACGTCCTGGTTGAACCCGAAGCCCTCGGCCACCTGGCGGAGGGTGTCGCCCCCGATCTGCTCGACGCCCATCCGGGCGAAGCTGCTGTTGCACGACCGCTGGAGGATCTCGAACAGCGTGCCCCCGCAGCTGCTGCCGCCGAAGTTCGGCACCGAGCTGCCGGACGGCGGCTGGTACGCGGTCTCGACCGGGTAGGAGGGCGAGTCGGGGGTGACCCCGCCCCGCTCGATGCCGGCGGTGGCGGTGACGACCTTGAACGTCGAGCCGGGGAAGAAGTTCTCGCGGTACGACCGGGCGAGGAGCGGCTTCTCCGGGTCGGCGTTCAGCAGCGACGCCGTGTCCTCGGCGGCGGCGAAGTCGTGGGTGGCGAGCGCGTTCGGGTCGTAGGACGGGTACGACCACAGGGCGAGGATCTCGCCGGTGCGGGGGTCGAGGGCCACGACCGAGCCCTCGCGCTCGCCGAGCGCGTCGCGCGCCACCCGCTGGACGTCGGCCCGCAGCGACAGGATGACGTCGCCCACGATGTCGCGGTCGACGAACAGGTCGCCGAGCCGGTCGAGCGAGAAGTCGATGGCGTCGCCGGTCAGGTAGTCGTTGTAGGTGCGCTCGACGCCGGTGGCGCCCAGCTCGAAGGCGAAGTAGCCGGTGACGTGGGCGAAGAGCGGGCCCTCGGGGTAGGTGCGCAGCAGCTCGTACCGGTCGTCGCTCGGCACCGAGGTGGCGATGACGACGTCGTCGGCGGTGACGATGTCGCCCCGGGGGCTGGAGAAGTCCCGCAGCACGGCGCGCGTGTTCTCGGGCTTGTCCTGCAGCTGCTCGGCCTCGAGGATCGTCAGCCGGTTCACCTGCAGGAACAGCGCCGTGTAGCACAGCACCAGGAAGACGCCGAGGTTGCGGATCTGCTTCCTCACGGGCCGCTCACCGCCTTCACCCGACCTCGGTCAGCTGGGCGGACGCCATCCGCTCGGTCTGGCGCTCGGCCGCGTCGTGGGAGATCCGCAGCAGCAGGGCGAGCAGCACCCAGTTGGCCAGCAGCGACGAGCCGCCGTAGGAGATGAACGGCAGCGTCACGCCCGTGAGGGGCAGCAGCCGCACGACGCCGCCCATGATGATGAAGGCCTGGAACCCGAGCAGCGTCGTCAGGCCCGTGGCCAGCAGGCGCTCGTAGTCGTTGTCGGTCTGCTGGGCGGTGCGCAGCCCGGCGCCGATCATCAGCAGGAAGCCGACGAGGACGCCGGTGGCGCCGAGCAGGCCCAGCTCCTCGCCGATGGCGGCGAAGATGAAGTCGCTCTCGACGACCGGGATGTTCAGCGGCACCCCCAGGTTCAGCCCGGTGCCGGTGAGGCCGCCGTCGGCGAACGCGAAGGCGGCCTGGACGACCTGGTAGCCCTTCTCCTTGCCCCAGGGGTCGAGCCAGGTGTCGACCCGCTCCTGGACGTGGCTGAAGATGTTGAAGGCCAGGAACGCGCCGCCGGCGAACAGCAGCACGCCCACGGCCAGGTAGGACGCCCGCTCGGTCGCCACCCAGAGCAGGACGAGGAACAGCGTGAAGAACAGCAGCGACGACCCCAGGTCGCGCTCGAGGACCATGACGACCAGGGCGACGGCCCAGGCGATGAGCACGGGGCCGAGGTGCTTGGGGTCGGGCAGCGAGATCGGCCCGAAGGCCCGGTTGATGGCCAGCAGCTCGCGCTTCTCGACCAGGTAGCCGGCGAAGAAGACCGCCAGCGCCAGCTTGGCGAACTCGCCCGGCTGGAAGTTCACCGGCCCGAGCTCGACCCAGATGCGGCTGCCGTTCTTGGTCGAGCCGATGACCGGCATGAGCGGCAGCAGCAGCAGCACGATGCCGGCCAGGCCGGCCGTGTAGCGGTAGCGCTCGAGCTTGCGGGCGTCGCGGACGGACACCAGCGTGGCGATGAACGCGCCGACGCCGAGGATCATCCACACCGACTGGAGGCCGGCCAGGCCGGCCGGGCGCGCCTTGGCCTCGTCGAGGCGGACGACGAACACGTAGCCGAGGCCGTTGAGCAGCGACGCCAGCGGCAGCAGCATGCCGTCGGCCTGGGGCGCGAGGCGCCGCACCGCCACGTGGGCGGCCAGCGGCAGGCCCACGATGATGCCGAGGAACGGCCCGACGGTCGTCGGGATCTTGCTGTCCTCGGGCAGCGTCGCCAGCAGGTAGGCGCCGACGACGAACATCGTGCCGAGGACGAGCAGCCCCAGCTCGGTCGTGCGACGGGCGGCGAGGTTCATCCCGGCGGCGCCGTCGTCGGCGGGGGCGCGGTCGTGGGCGCGGTCGCCGGCGGCGCGGTCGTCGGTGGCGCCGTCGTGGTCGTCGCCGCTCGGCGCTGCTCCAGCTCGTCGGCCTGCTCGGTGACGTTGGCGACGTAGCGGCGGGCGTCCGACAGCGAGCTCTGCTCGATGCCCGCCTCGATGTCGGCCACCCGCGACCGCGGGACGCGGTCGCGCTCGAGGTCGCTGCGCTCGACCAGCTCGGGGTCGACCCACAGCACGCCGCCGGGCCGGCCCTTGAAGATGGCGACCCGGTCGCCGTCGAAGCCGACGTAGTAGGCCGAGGTGCCGTACCAGTGGATGGTGGCGACCGCGCCGCCGACGACGACCAGGAGGAGCACGGTGAACAGCACGACCCGCCAGGTGACGCGCCGGCGCTTGCGGTGGCGGGGCGGGCGGTCCTCGTCGTCGTCGAGGTCGTCGTCGCCGTCGTCGGTGACGACCGGCTCGAGCTCGGCGGTGTCGGTGCGGCGCCGGGCCCGGCGGCGGGGGTCGGCCTCCGGCGCGTAGGCGGGGCTGGGCCGGGGCTCGGGGCGCCCCTCGGCGGTCAGCCCGCCGTCGCGGGCCAGGGCCGCGGACGCCTCGGCGGCGCGGCCGCCGTCGCCGACCACGTCGACGACGACGACGGTGACGTTGTCGCGCCCCCCGCCGTCGACGGCCAGCCGCACCAGCTCGTGGGCGGCCTCCTCGGGGTCCTCCGTCGTGGCCAGCACCGCGGCGATGGCCGGCTCGGGGACCTCGCTGAACAGGCCGTCGGAGCAGAGGACGAAGCGGTCGCCGTCGTGGGGGTCGACGGCGAAGACGTCGACGCGCACCTCGTCCTGGGGGCCGAGCACCCGGGTGACGATGTTGCGCTGCGGGTGCACGGCCGCCTCCTCGGGCGACAGGCTGCCCTCGCGCACCAGGTCGGCCACCAGGCTGTGGTCGGTGGTCACCTGGTCGAGCTCGCCGGCGGCGTAGCGGTAGCAGCGGGAGTCGCCCACGTTGGCGATCGCCAGGACCTCGTCGCCCTCGTGCTCGACGACGGCGAGGGCGACGACCGTCGTGCCCATGCCGGTGAGCTGCGGGTCGTCGGCGCCGGCCCGGTGGACGGCCGCGTTGGCCGCCTCGATCGCGTCGACGAGCCCCTCGACGGTCGGCTCGGCGAAGGCCTCGCCGAGCATCTGGCAGGCGATCTGCGAGGCGATCTCGCCGCCGTTGTGGCCGCCCATGCCGTCGGCCACGGCCCAGATGCCCTTGTCCTGGCGCGCCAGGTAGTTGTCCTGGTTGCTCGTGCGCACACGGCCGACGTCCGTGGCGCCCCCCCAGCGCAGGGCGGTGCGATCGGAGAGACCGGTCACTGCATCTCCAGCACGGTGTTGCCGATCTGCAGCTTGTCACGCCGCTTGATCACCATGGGACCGGCCACCCGCCGCCGGTTCAAGTAGGTGCCGTTCGTCGAGCCCAGGTCCTCGACGTACCAGTGCCCGTCGCGCCGGAAGACCCGGGCGTGCACCTGGCTGGCGTAGGCGTCCTCGATCGGCACCTGGCACCCGGCGGCTCGCCCGAGGGTGACCTCGTCGTCGAGGACGTAGGTCCGGCCCCGGAGCGCCGGCGGGTCGACGATCTTGAGCTTCGGGGTGCCCCGCGCCGGGCGCTCGGCGCGCCGGCCACGGCCGCGGGGGCGGGCCGCCGGCGCGGCCGCCGCGTCGGCGAAGCGGGGAACGTTGACCTCCGTCCAGACCGCTCGCAGCACGCGCAGGAAGAACAGGTAGAGCAGCACGAGCAGGAACAGCTTGAGGAGGTTGAGCAGCTGGTCGGGCACCGAGCCGGAGATTATCGGCAGCGGGGAGGTCCGCCCGCCCCCGGGTGGGGCCGGGCGGCGCCGTCACCCGGGGCGGTCAGCTGGCCTCGAAGCGCATCCTCGTGTTGCCGAAGGTGATCTCGTCGCCGTCCTCGAGCAGGTGCTGGGTGATGCGCACGCCGTTGACCTTGGTGCCGTTGGTCGAGCCCATGTCGACCAGCAGGAACCCGTCGCCCGAGGGGCGGATCTCGGCGTGGTTGCGGCTCACGTTGGGGTCGGCGAGCACGATGTTGCACTCGGGTCGGCGGCCGATGCTGACGATGTGCTCCTCGAGGGTGAACCGGTCGCCGGTCGGCAGCACCAGGCTGCCGGCGCCGGCGCCGCCGGCACCCTCGCGGAAGCGGCCCTCGATCTCGAACCACCCGGTGCCGAAGGTCTCGTCGACGACGACCTCGACCTGGACCGGGCCCATGAAGCTGTAGCCCTCGTCGCGGGCGTGCGCCCGGGCGGCGTCGGCCAGCTCGCGCCGCAGCGCGTCCTGCACCTCGCCGAACTCCCGGTGGTCGTCCGGCGAGAGGTAGACGGTGAAGTGGTTCGGGGCGACCGGCTGGCCGCGGACGCCGATGGAGACGTGGTCGTCCATCTCCCGGGCCAGACGGCGGGCCAGCTCGACGGGTCGGATGCTCGAGCGGAAGGCGCGCGCGAACGCGCCCTCGACCATGCGTTCCAACCGCCGTTCGAAACCACGGATCGCCACGGCAGGGCAGGTTACCGGTGCGCTCCGTCGTTCACCCTGTCGGGGTGCCGGTCGCGGCCACGGGGCCCGGCCCGGCGTTGGTGGATCCTGCGGACGCCGCGCTATCGTCACGGCCTTGCTGCTCGGGCGAGTGGCGGAATTGGCAGACGCGCTGGCTTCAGGTGCCAGTGTCCGAAAGGACGTGGGGGTTCAAGTCCCCCCTCGCCCACCAGGCTGGTCGCCTCCCCGGTGACCGATCGCGGTTCGCAGGGCGCCCAGCGCCGGGGTCAGGCGCGGACCACGACGGTGCGGGCCAGCTCGTCGCGGAGGCCGCGCCCGGGCCGGCCCACCGTGGCCGACAGCGCGACGGCGCCGCGCCAGGCCGGCGACCTGGACGAGCCGGAGCACCGGTTCGCCTTCGACGACATGGGCCCCGGCTGGCGGGACGAGGTCCTCCCGCGGCTCGCCGAGGTCGTCGAGGGCCGGGTGCGGCGGTCGCCGCCGGGCGCTTGCCCCCGCACGGCCACCGCTCCGGCGCGCAGTAGGGTCCGGCCATGGACTTGGGGATCGCCGGACGCACCGCCGCGGTCGCGGGCGCCTCGTCCGGGCTCGGGCTGGCGTCGGCCCGGGCGCTGGCCGCCGAGGGCGTGCGGGTGGCCATCTGCAGCCGCGACCGCGAGCGCATCGAGGCGGCGGCCGCGACCATCGAGGGCGCCGTCCCGATCGTCGCCGACGTGTCGACGGTCGAGGGCGCCCGCGGCTTCGTCGAGGCCGCCGTCGACGCCCTGGGCCAGGTCGACATCCTCGTGCCCAACGCCGGCGGGCCGCCGGCGGGGGACTTCGCCTCCACCCCCCTCGACGCCTACGCCCCGGCCCTCGAGCTGAACCTCCTGTCGACCGTGGCCATGTGCGAGGCCGCCGTGCCCGCCATGTGCGAGCGGGGCTGGGGGCGGGTGGTGGCGATCACCTCGGTGTCGGTCCGCCAGCCCATCCCCCAGCTCATCCTGTCCAACACCGCCCGCGCCGGCGTGACCGGCTTCCTCAAGACGCTGGCGCTCGAGGTGGCGCCGAAGGGCGTGACCGTCAACTCGGTCCAGCCCGGCCTGCACGCCACCGACCGGCTGCGGGCGCTGTACGGGGGCAACGTCACGCGGGCGGCCGAGGGGGTGCCGGCCGGCACGGTGGGCGACCCCGACGACTTCGGGAAGGTCGTGGCCTTCCTCTGCTCGGAGCAGGCCCGCTTCATCGTCGGGGCCGCGCTGCCGGTCGACGGCGGCACCTACCGCGGCCTGCAGTAGCGGCACGGACGACCGGACCGGACGGGAGGTTCGACGATGGCCATCCGCCACGTGGTGATGTTCCGCTTCAGCGACGAGGCGACCGAGGAGCAGAAGCAGGCGCTGGCGCGCGGCCTCGACGGCATGCCGGCCGCCACCGGCGCGCTGCCGCCCGAGGACTACCGCCACGGCTTCGACCTCGGCATCAACGAGGCCAGCTGGGACTACGTGGTGGTGGCCGACTTCGCGACGGTCGAGGACTACCTCACCTACCGCGACCACCCCGACCACCGGGCGCTCATCCGCGACCTGGTGGAGCCGATCGTCGTGGCACGGGCCTCGGTCCAGTACGAGCTGCCGGGCTGACGGGTCGGGCAGGGCGGGCCGTCGCCCGACCCTTGCCAGCGACACATTACCCCCGTAGGGTATGTGTGGCACGACGAGGAGGCCACCATGCCCGACGTCCACGCCGGCCACGTCCCCACCGAGACCGGCGACCACGCACCCGGGGAGCACGGCCACGCCACCCACGACCACGGCGCCCACATCCCGGGCGGCGCCGCCGCCCACGGGGGCCACGACCACCACGGCGGGCACGGGGCCCACGCCGGCCACGACCCCGAGACGTTCCGGCGGCGCTTCTGGCTCAGCCTGGTCCTGACCGTCCCGCTCGTCGTCACGAGCGAGATGGTCATGGACTGGTTCGGCTACGAGCTCGACTTCTACGGCATCGACACGATCGGGCCGGTGCTCGGCTCGGCCGTCTTCTGGTGGGGCGGCTGGCCCTTCCTCGCCGGCGGCGTCGCCGAGCTGCGGTCCCGGCGGCCGGGGATGATGCTGCTGATCGCCATGGCCCTCGTCGTCGCCTACGGGGCGTCGATGGCGAGCAGCGCCGGGTGGTTCGACCTCGACTTCTGGTGGGAGCTCGCCGCCCTGGTCACGATCATGCTGCTCGGCCACTGGCAGGAGATGAAGGCGGTCGGCCAGGCACAGGGCGCCCTGGCCGCGCTGGCCGAGCTGCTGCCCGACGAGGCCGAGCGGGTCGGCGCCGACGGCACGGTCGCGCCGGTCCCCCTGGCGGAGCTGGCCGTGGGCGACGTCGTGCTCGTCCGCCCCGGCGGCCGGGTGCCGGCCGACGGCGTGGTCGTCGACGGCGCGGCCGAGCTCGACGAGTCGATGATCACCGGCGAGTCCCGCCCCGTCCCCCGGGGGCCGGGCGACCGGGTGGTCGCGGGCACCGTGTCGACCGACTCGTCGATCCGGGTGCGGGTCGAGGCGGTCGGCGACGACACGGCGCTGGCCGGCATCCAGCGCCTGGTCGCCGAGGCCCAGGCGAGCAGCAGCCGGGCCCAGGCCCTGGCCGACCGCTTCGCCGCCCTGCTCTTCTACGTCGCCACCGCGGCCGGCGCCGTCACCCTGGCGGTGTGGGCGGCGCTCGGCGACACCGGTGACGCCGTGGCCCGCACGGTGACCGTCCTCGTCATCGCCTGCCCCCACGCGCTCGGCCTGGCCATCCCGCTCGTCATCGCCATCTCGACGGCGGTCTCGGCCCGGGCCGGCATCCTCGTGAAGGACCGCCTCGCGCTCGAGCGCATGCGGACGGTCGACGCCGTGCTGTTCGACAAGACCGGAACGCTCACCCGGGGCGCCCACGTGGTCACCGACGTCGCCGCGGCGGCGGGGCACGACGTGGACGAGGTGCTCCGCCTCGCCGGTGCCGTGGAGTCCGAGAGCGAGCACCCGCTCGCCCGGGCCATCGTCGCCGCCGCCACGGCCCGGGGCCCGCTGCCGGCCGGCCGGGACGTCCGGGCGCTCGCCGGCCGGGGGGTCGAGGCCACCGTGGACGGCGAGCGGTGCGCCGTCGGCGGGCCGGCGCTGCTGCGCGAGCGCGGGCTGGCGGTGCCGGACGACCTCGCCCCGGTCGTGGCGGCCTGGCAGGACCGGGGCGCGGCGGTGCTCCACGTCGCCCGGGGCGACGAGGTCGTCGGCGTGCTGGCGCTGGAGGACGAGGTCCGACCCGAGGCCCGGCAGGCGGTCGCCGAGCTCCGGGCCGCCGGCGTGCGGGTGATGATGATCACCGGCGACGCCCGCCAGGTCGCCGACGCGGTGGCGGCCGACCTCGGCATCGACGAGGTGTTCGCCGAGGTCCTGCCCGAGGACAAGGACGCGGCGGTCGTCGAGCTGCAGCGGCGGGGCCTGACCGTGGCCATGGTCGGCGACGGCGTCAACGACGCCCCCGCCCTCGCCCGGGCCGACGTCGGCATCGCCATCGGAGCCGGCACCGACGTGGCCATCGAGTCGGCCGGCGTGGTGCTGGCGTCGAGCGACCCCCGCGGCGTCACGAGCGTCGTCCGCCTGTCGCGGGCCAGCTACCGCAAGATGGTCCAGAACCTGGCCTGGGCGGCCGGCTACAACGTCCTCGCCATCCCGCTGGCCGCCGGCGTGCTGGCCTGGGCCGGCGTCACGCTGTCGCCGGCCGTCGGCGCCGTCCTGATGAGCGCGTCGACGATCGTGGTGGCGCTCAACGCCCAGCTGATGCGGCGCGTCGACCTGTCCCCCGGCGCCCCGGCCGCAGCGTGACGGGCCCGCCGCCCCCGGCCGGCCTCACAGGCAGGCCTGCAGCACGTCCTCGAGCAGCCGGCGGGTCTCGCCCTCGGCGGTGACGTCCACCCGCAGCGGCGTCTCGCCGCCGGTGTCGACCAGCGCGACGAAGGTGAAGGTGCGCTTGTACTCGATCAGCGCGTGCGGGTCGCAGCGCGACGCCGTGATGCTGGCCCGGACCGCGTCCGTGGGGTGGTCGTCGTCGACCGCCAGGACCGGCGACCCGTCCGCGGCGTCCTCGGTCGCCAGCGAGAAGATGACGTTCCCGTCCAGGCCGACGACCTCCAGCTCGACGCCCGGCGCCCGCTGGGCCAGCTCGAACTCGCCGGTGACCGTGCGGTCGGCGGTCCGTTCCCAGCCGTCGCCCATCCGCAGGTCGACCTGCGAGCGCACCTCGACGACCGCGCAGGCGGCGGCGTGCCGGTCGGCGAGCAGGTCCGCGGGGCGCTCCTCCAGGGGGACGGCGACCTCCCCGCCCGCCACGCCCAGCACCAGGCGGGCGGGGCCGGCCTCGGCGTCGCAGACGGGCTCGCCGAGCAGGACCGGCATGACCACGGTGCCCCCGCCCGCCTCGAGCAGGGGGTCGCGGGGCTGGGGGCCCTGGGGCTCGTAGAGCGGCGAGTCGAGGCGCAGGGACGTGATGCGCACGTCCTCGTCGCCGAGGTTGCTGACGTCGACCCGGAGCGCGCCCCGGGTCTCGAACAGGCGGGACGGCTGCAGGAGGGCCCGGAGGTCGCCGTCGCCGGGGGCGGCGGAGCGGTCGCCGTCGGCCGGGCACACCGTCACCAGCGCGCACAGCAGGACCAACCCCCCGACCGTCGCCCGTCGCATCGGCGTGACGGTAGCCCTCGCGCTGCCTCTGCGACGGGGCCGCCGCCCGCTGCGGCGCGCGACGCCGGTAGGGTGGTGGCGCCTGGGACGTGGCCCGTGGCCGGGCGCCGCGAGCCGCAGCGACGGGAGGGGATGACACGTGGGAGGCTCGACCGCACGGCGGCTGGCGCCCGAGCACCGCAAGGCGCTGCTGATCGGGGCAGCCCGGGAGACGTTCGCGACCCGGGGCTACACGCAGGCGGGCCTCGCCGAGGTCGCCGAGCTGGCGGGCGTCTCGAAGACCCTGCTGTACCACTACTTCCCGGACGGCCGGCCCGAGCTCTACCGCCACGTCATGGCCGGCCTCGTCGACGAGGTCACCGAGGCGGTCGGCGAGGCGGTGCGGGGCGCGTCGACGCCGGAGGACCGCCTGGCCGGGGTGGTCGAGGCGCTGGTCGGGTGGTTCGACGAGCACCCCGACGCCTACCGGCTGCTGGTGCTCGAGCCGTGGGGCTCGGGCGAGCCGGCGGTCATCGCCGAGGCGACGGCGGTGCGGGCCCGGCTGGCCACCGAGGTCAACGCCATCCTCGCCGCCGCCGGCGAGCCGCTACCGGTGACCATGGTCGGCGGCGCGGCGGCGCTGGGGGCGGTGCTGCACGCCTGCGAGCTGTGCCTCGCCGGCCAGGTCTCGCGGGCCGAGGCGGTCGACGCCGCCCGGCGCTTCGTCACCGCCGGCCTGCGCGGCCTGGGCCTGGTCTGACCCCGCAGGGCCGAGGCGCCGGCCCGGGTCCCGTCGCGCCCCGGGGCGCCGCCGTCAGGCGGGGTCCGGCGGGGGGACGAGCCGCAGGTGGCCGCGCGCCCCGGGCCCGTCGCCGGCTCCGGCGGCCACGGGGTCGGGCGGCGGGGCGGCGCCGGTGGCCCGGCCGGATGGGCGGGTGCCCTCGGACCGCAGCCCGAGGCGGCTGCGCACGACCGTCCCCTCCCCGGGCCGGGAGCGGACCTCCAGCTCCCCCCGGCCCAGCTCGGTGAACAGGTGCAGGGTGGCGAGCCCCGAGCCGCCCGGGCGCGCCGGGTCGAACCCGACGCCGTCGTCGCGCACCTCGACGACCACGGCCCCGGCCGCGTCGGCGCTGACGGTGACCGTCACCCGGCCGGCCGCGGCGTGCCGGAGCGCGTTGCGCAGCGCCTCCTGCGCGACCCGGTAGGCGATGGTCAGCGTGGCGTGGTCGAGCTCGAGGCGGGGGTCGACCGCGACCTCGACGGCCGGCGGGTGGGGGTCGCCGACCTCGTCCTGCACCTCGGCGGCGTGGGCCAGCAGCGCGGCCGTCAGCGCGTTCTCGGCCGCGCCCGCCCCGCCGTCGGCCTCGTCCGGCCGCATCGCCACCATGAGCCGCCGCAGCTCCTCGGCCCGGGCCTCGAGGTCGTCCTGGACCCGGGCGATGGCCGAGCGCACGATCTCGGCCGTCGGGGCGGGCAACGAGCGCCACACCGCCTGGGCGACGCTGCCCAGCGTCGACAGCGACCCCACCGCCTGGCTGTGCAGCTCGCTGACCGTGCGCCGGCGGTCGTCGTCGAGCGCCCGCACCAGGCCGGCCAGCAGGCGGCCCCGCTCGTCGGCCATGCGGGCCACCTCGCCCGACAGGCGGCGGGCCTCGCTCGTCAGCCCGGCCTGGCGCAGCGCCCCCAGGCCGACGACGGCCACGGCGACGACCACCAGCCAGGTGACGGCGAGGGTGTCGTCCCGGCGGGCGACGAGGACGTGGGCCGCCAGGGCCGCCAGCACGACCGTGCTCAGCGCCGGGAGCGGGTGGGCGGTGCGCAGCTGCTCGTGGACCGGCAGCCGGCCGAGCCCGCCCGCGCTCGACCGGTGGGACCACAGCGGCAGGGCGGCGACCAGGGCCGTCGTCACCGCGTGGCAGCCGACCAGGAGCGGCAGAGGGGGCTCGACGTCGGCGCCGGTGCGGGCGAGCTGGAGCGCGACCGACACGGTGAACGCGGCGCTCAGGACCAGCCCCAGCGCCTGGGTCACCCGCTCGGGCCGCGGCGCTCGGGCCACGTTGAGGGCGCCGCTGTAGAGGCCCGCGGGCACGAGCACGAGGAGCGCCGCGAAGGGCGCCACGAGGCCCGGCTCCTGGGCCCGTCGCAGGAGCGGCACGGCGACGAGCAGGGCGATCGGGGTGCCGAGGACCAGGACGGCCGTGGCGGTGTCGACGGCGTCGACGGCCGGGCCGCGCCGTCCCGCCTGGCTGCGGACCATCGTGTGGACCGCCGCGCCCCAGACCGGCGCGGCGACCAGCAGGAGCACGAGGGTCAGCCGCAGCAGCGCCGGCGACCGGAGCGCGGCGGCCGCCAGCGAGACCACGGTCGCCAGCGCCGCGACGGCATCGGCCGCGGCCCACCGGCGCCAGAACGTGCGCAGCGCCGGCGTCGTGCTCCGGCGGGCGGCGACCGTCGCGAGCGCCAGCGTGGCGGCCGTGAACGGTGCGCCGGCCAGGGCGTGGGCCAGCACGTCGCCGTAGCGGTCGTCGGGTGCGAGGGCCGACAGCGCGGTGCCGGCGGCGGCGACGGCGACGATGGCCGCCGACCCGGCGACCCGGGCCCGCGCCGAGAAGACGAAGACGAAGGGGTGCCCGGCGGCGACCGCCCGACGCCGCGGCGTTGTGGCCTGGTCGCAGGTGCGCATGGGACACCGTCCCCCCGGCGGTGACGTGCGGCCTGCCCGCCGACCGAGGTCGTCGCCGGCGGTGAGCGGGTGATCAGATGACGGCGCGCTCCAGCGCGGCCTTGGCGCGGCGCAGCGCGGTGCGCCGCTTCCACATCTTCAGCTTCCAGTGGCGGCGCCGGCGGGCGGACGGCCGGGCCTTGGCGGGGTCGCGGTGCCGCTCGCCGCGGAACCCGATGCCCGGCTCGACCACGTCGTCGGGCTCGGCGCCACCGAGGATCTGACCGGTCACGTCGGCCAGGAGGGTGTTCACGCGATGGCGCTCGGAACGGACCTGGACCCGGCGGGTCAGGGGGTCGGGGACCACCTCACCCGTGCGGTGACGGTTGCTCATCGCTGTCCTCTCTCCAGGTGGACAACTGATCCGTGGGGCTGACGGTAGCCCTCCTCGGCGGTCCTGTCTCGGGGTCGGCGCGATGGCCCGTTGACCTGGGGCGACCCACCGCCGCGCGGCCGTCGGACCGCACTCGGTGGTCCGGGTGGCGCTCTCGCGCCTAGATTGCAGTGCCGACCGCGATGGTCGTGACGGCCGACGGTCACGCACGGTGCCGGGACCGGGCCGGACGTCGCCGACGGGAGGGGCTGCGGGATGACGGCAACGGACACGACCACGGGTGACCGGCCCGTGGCCGCCGGTGACGACCCCGCCGGCGGGCGCGCCGGTGCGGGTGCCGCCGGACGCCTCGCCCGCCGGCTCGACGACGACCGCCTCGTCGGCCGCCTGGCCCTCGCCGTGACCCTGCTGCCGTTCGTCGTGGCGGCCGTCGTCCTGCTGGTCGTCGTCGGCGGCGACTACCACCCGGCGTCGGACCACGCCCTCACCGAGCTGCAGGTCCGCAGCGTCGGGCAGGACGACGTGCTCGTCGGGCTCTACTCCCGCGACACCTGGAACCACCCCGGCCCCGCGCTCTTCTGGCTGCTCGCCCCCTTCTACCGGCTGACCGGCGGCATGTCGGTCGGCGTGAACGTGGGCGCGCTGGCCATCAACGGCGCGTCCGTGGCCGGCATGGCCGTCGTCGCCCGCCGGCGGGGCGGCACCGGGCTGCTCCTCGTGGCGCTGCTCGCCGCCGCGCTGGTGATGCGGACGCTGGGCGCCGAGTTCCTGCACGACCCCTGGAACTGCTACGTGACCGTGCTGCCCTACGGGCTGCTCCTGCTGCTCGCCTGGACGGCGTGGCGCGGCGACCTCTGGGCGCTGCCGGCGGCGGCGGCGGTGACGGCCTACCTGGCGCACACGCACGTCGGCTTCGCCCCGCTGGCCGCCCCGCTGCTGGCCTGGGCGGGCCTCGGCGCCCTCGTGTCGGTGGTCCGGCGGGGCGAGCGGTCGCCCGGCGGCGCCGGCTTCCGGCCCCTCGCCGGCGCGGTGCTCGCCTCGCTGGGGGTGCTGGCCCTCGCCGCCGTCCCGCTCGTGCTCGACTGGCGGCGGCCCGGCGCCAGCAACCTGCGCGAGATCGTGGACTACTTCCGCCACCCGGACGAGCCCACGGCGGGCCTGGCCGACGGCGTGCGGGTGATGCTCGGCCAGTGGAGCGGGGTGCCCGAGTGGCTGACCGTCAAGCGGCCGATGACGTGGCTGGGCGAGTCCCCCCACCTCAGCGGCGTCCCGATCCCCTGGGTGCTGCTCGTCTTCGCCGTCGCGACCGCCCTGCTCCGGCGCCGCCGCGTCGCCGGGGCCGTGGCCCTGTCCGCCACCGTCGGACTGGCGCTCGTGGTGGGCGCGGTGGCGGTGGGGCGCACCATCGGCCCGGCCTTCGACTACCGCCTGCGGTGGACGTTCATGCCGGCCATGGTCGGGGCGGTCGTCATCGGGTGGGCGGGGTGGCGGCTCGCCGCCGACCGCTGGCCGGGGACGGGCGAGCGGGCGCTCCGGGGCGTCGCCCTGGCCGCGCTGGTCGTCCTGGGCGGGGTGAACGTCGTGACCGCCGCCACCGCCGGCACGCCGCAGGACCTGGACTCCGAGGCGGTGGCGTCGATCACCGACCAGGTGCTCGAGGGCCTGCCCGACGAGCCCGAGGGGACGGTGGAGGTGCGGGACGCCCTGCACGCCGGCGCCTGGTACGCCCGTGGCCTGGTCCTGCAGCTCGAGCGCCGGGGCGTCGACGTCGGCGTGCCGGCGTCCGTGGCCGACGAGTACGGCCGCCACCGCGTCGCCGACCCCGCCGAGGTCGGTGACGTGCTGGTCGTGGTCCGCGACCAGTGGGTCGACGCCGTCGCCGAGCGGCCCGGGATGCGCAAGGTCGCCGAGTGGTGGGCCGTCCCACCCGACGAGGCCGCCCCGCTCCTCGCCGAGCTCGACCGGCTGGACGCCGAGCTCGAGGCCGGGCGGCTCACCCTCCTCGAGCACGCCCGCGAGCACCGCCGGATCTTCCGGCAGCTGACCGACGGCGGCCGCGCCCAGGCCTACCGAGTCGTCGTGTTCCGCGACGAGGGCGCCGTCGCCGCGCTCCCCACCGAGCCGGCAGGCTGACGTCCGGCCGCCCCGGGGGGCGGCCGCGCCCCGTGGAGCGCGTGGACGCTGCGTGGCCTGTGGCACAGGTGGCGGCTTGGGCCGTCCGGGGTGGGACGGCGTAGCCTCGGCGACGTGCAGAACGTGGCCACCGCCTCCCGTCCGGCCGCCGACGCCGCCATGCGGCGGCTGCTCCGCATCCCCGAGGGCCAGACCGCCACGACGGGTGCCGCGCAGCGGGCCTTCTCGACCTCGGTCCTGGTGTCGGCGGTGCGGTGCCTGCTCACCTACGTCGTCCTGCCGTTCCTCGCGCCCGCCCTGGGCATCGCCGCCGGCGTGGGCCCGGCGCTGGGCGTCCCCATCGGCCTCGTGGCCATCGCCTCGAACGTCATGACCATCCGGCGCTTCTGGGCGGCGGACCACCGCTGGCGGTGGGGCTACACGGCGATCGCGCTGGGGGTCATCGTCCTGCTGCTCGTGCTGATGGTCTCGGACCTCGCCACACTGATGGGGTGATGGGCAGCCGGGTCCGCAGGATCCTCCTCCTCGCCTGTGGGTTCGTCGCCGTCGGCCTCGGGTCGGTCGGCATCGTCGTGCCGGGCCTGCCGACGACCGGCTTCTTCGTCTTCGCCGCCGCCTGCTTCGCCCGCTCCAGCCCCCGGTTCGAGCGCTGGGTCCTCGACCTGCCCGGCGTGGGCCAGATGGTCCGTGACCACCGCGCCGGGCTGGGCATGCCCCGGCGGGCCAAGGTCCTGGCCATCGGCATGATGCTGACGGCCTGCACGCTCAGCGCGATCACGGTGGGCTCGGCGCCCGTGGCCGCCGCCGTCATGGCCGCCGGCGCCGTCGGCACCTGGTACGTGGGCTGGCGGGTGCCGACGCGCGAGCGCGTCCTCGCCGGCCGGTCGCTCGACGAGGCGCGGGCGGCCGCCCACGGCACCGCCCCCGCACCCGGCACCGGCGGTCGCGTCGCCTGGGTGGTGGGCGACCGCGACGGGCGCTCCGCGGCCCGGCGGCCCGGCACGCCCGGGCGGCCGGGGGGCGGCGCCGGGCCTCAGCCCGTGTAGGCCGCCGCCTGGCTGGCGATCAGGTCGACGATGTCGCCCATGACGACGTTGACGTCGACCAGGTGCATCCCCCACTGCTCGTTGAGGTCGCCGCCGATGTCGTCGGTGCGGGGGTCGTCCGGGTCGCCGTTCACGGTCAGCTCGAGGTACGTGTAGCCGTCCCGCCGGACGCACTCGCCCTCGAGGAGCCCCGGGAAGGTGACCCAGTCGGTCGTGACCTCCGCGTTGCGGGCGGGGTCCGCGAACGGCGGCGTCCCGGTGACGCCGCCGAGGAGCGCGCCCTCGGGCTGCTCGACCGGCAGGTAGGGCTGCAGCTCGGCCCGCCCGCCGCCGAGGGCCGCGGGGTTGACGCAGGCGGCCACGGTGCCGTCGCCGTCCCGCCCGAACAGGGCGCCCTCGGCCGGCGGCTGGGTGGCGCGGTACGAGGCGAAGGACACGACGCAGCCCGTCTGGTCCTCCTCCTCGCACAGCGGCACGTTCTCGAAGTCGCCGCCGACCACCTCGCCCTCGGGCACCTGCACGCTGGAGCCGAGGATGTAGGCGGCCACCAGCCGGTCCCGCAGCAGCGGCTCGTCGTCGATCTCCTCGGCGATGAGCCGGCTCAGCATGCCCGCGCCCTGCGAGTGGCCGATGAGCACGAAGCCCCGGCCGTCGCTCAGGTTGACGACGTACTCCTTGAAGGCGTCGAGCACGTCGCCGTAGGCGACCTCCCGGGTGTCCTCGCGGAACCCGCCGCCGATGGCCGACAGCGTGGCCTGCCGGTAGATCGGGGCGAACACCCGGCAGCTGGCGGTCAGGCGGGCGGCCTGGTTGCGGACGGTCGAGATCTCCTCGGCCTCGCCCGGCTCCCAGTCGCTGTTGGGCCCCTCGTCGTAGCTGGTCGTCGGGTAGACGTAGAAGCAGTCGACGGGCGGGTCCTCCGCCACCTCGTGCTCGACGACCTCGGTCGAGCCGTCGGCCTCGACGACGGTGGCGTCGAGGTCGGTGTCCTCGCACACGTCGTCGGCGATGCCCGGCTTGCACAGCCAGTGGGCGTCGTCGGCGTAGCTCTCGCTCGTGTAGCCCTCCCAGCTCTCGGGCAGCGCCACCTCGGTGGCCGCGCCCTCGGTCCGGGCCCCGTCCTCCTCGGCGGCGTCCGAGTCGCCGTCGTCCGACGAGCAGGCCGCCAGCGCGGCCAGCACGACCGCCACCGCCGCCAGCCAACCGATCCTGTGCGTCCTCACCGATCTCCCCTGACTGCTCGGTGCACGGCCCCGGCTCGGGGACCGTGGCGCCACGGGTCGTGGCGCGGCCGTCGGGGCCGCACCGTAGCAACCGGCCCGCCGCGGTCCCCACCCGGCCGCGGGGACCGGGCGCCGGCGCTCACCACTCGTCCGGCTCGCAGGCCCGGCCGTCGCCGTCGCGGTCGAGGTGGCGGCCGTAGCCCGGGTCGCCGGCCCGCAGGGGCAGCGCCCCGGCCCGCAGGGCCTCCCAGCAGTTCCGGTAGCGCACCGCCTCGGTGGTCGTCGTGGGCGCGGACGTGGGCGGCGCCGGGGGCGGTGGCGGCGGGGGCGGGGGCGGCGGCTCGGCCCGCGGGGGCTCGGTGGGGGGCGGCGCCGTGGTCGTCGTGGTGGTGGTGGTCGTGGTGGTCGTCGTCGTGGTGGTCGTGCTCGTGGTGGTCGTCGTCGGCACGGTGGTGGTCGTGGTCGGCACCGTGGTCGTCGTGGGCACGGTCGCCAGCGAGGGGCGCGGCCGGTCGCGGGCGACCGCCTGCTGGGAGACGCCGTCGCGCTGGAGCGCGAGCGCGACGGCCACGACGACCACGAGCGCGACGCAGGCGGCGCCGATGTCGAGGACCACCCGCGCCCACAGGGGCGCCGATCGGTAGCGGGCGCCGATCTCGCCGGCCAGGCCGCGCACGGCGGCGCCCAGGCCACCGGGACCGTCGGCGTCGGGGCCCCGGCGGCGGGCCGCGCCGGGCAGCGGGCCGGGATCGGGCGCCATGGGCGGCCGGGCGAGGACCGGGGGCACCGGGCCCAGGTCGTCGACGACGTCGTCGACCACGGGCATCTCGGCGGTCACCGGGAGGTCGTCGTCCTCGCCGGGTGGGGACGGCCACGGGGGCGCGGGCGGCCGGGGGGCCGCGGCGTGCGGGTGCCCGGGCGGGGGCGCCGGGACGGCGGTGGGCGCGCTCGGGGCCCCCGGCCGGGGCGCCACCCCGGTCGCCGTGGGCGGCGCCACCGCGCCGGGCGGGCCCGGCGGACGCGGCGGGGTCGCGCTCGGGGGCGCGGGCGTCCGGGGGTGCGCGGTCGGCGAGGCCGCCGTCGGGGGCGGGCCGGCGGGCGTCGTCGGGGCCGCCGGCGGGGGCGGCGACGTGCCCGCCCCGTGGCGCGGGCGGTGGCGAGGGCGGCGGCCGGCGAGGTGGCGCGGCGCGTCGCCGCCTGCGTGGCGCCCGACGTCCCCGCCCTGCCCCGGACCGTTGCCCTGCGTCATGCCGCTGTTCCCCAGCTGCCCTCCGGTGCGGGGACCACCCCCGCCCACCGACCGCCCTGCTCGGCAGCCGCTGGAGCGTACTCGTCACCCCCGTCGCCGACCCATCCCCGTCGGCCGCGGCCGTCCCGGGTGCGCCCGGGGCGTGGTCACCGGCCGCGCCGGCCGTCGCCTCGGCCACGGTGCGTGGTCGCACCGCCCGTCGAGGCCGCAAGCAGTCGTTGCCCGTCCCGATATGACACGGGTAGCATTTGCCGCGCTCGGGACCCTGCTCGGGGGTGGGCACGGCACGACACGGAGGCCGTGGACGGCGATGGACGCGAAGAAGGCTTTCATGGTGACAGCAGCGGCGTTCCTCGTCCTGTCGATGTGGCACAACCCCACGGGCACCGCGAATGCGTTCAGTGACTTCCTCGGGAACGTCGGTGGCTTCCTCGAAGACGCCATCGACAAGTTCACCGAGTTCTTCCGGAGCCTGACCGCGTGAGTCCCCTGCGCCGTTCGCGCGCAGACGAGCCGGATCTCGCCGGCCAGCTCTCCCCCGCCTACCCGCAGGAAGCCCCCGATCCCTACGAGAGCGCGGCCGACCCGTCACGCCAAGTGGCTTCCGCGCGCGACCAGCGCAAGGTCGTCGAGACGCGCGACGTCGGCGACGTCGGCGCCGAGCCCGGCGAGCAGCCGCCGTCGGCGTTCCGGCGCTTCCTCGCCGCCCTGGGCGAGGCCCGCCGGCGCGTGCTGCCCCTCCCCGACGAGGTCATCGACCAGTACCTGGGCAGCGGCGAGCGGGTGATCTACAACGACCACCCCTCGTTCCGGTCATTCGTTGTCGCCAACACCCTCCACTTCGCCGGCTTCCTCGTCCTCGCCGTCATCTTCCTGGCCACCACGTTCAGTGGTTCCCTGGTGGCCGCCGGCTTCATCCTGCTGGTGCTCTCGGTGCTGTTGCTGGTGCTCGTCCTGAAGCGCCTGAGCAACCGATACACCAGCTACGTCATCACCGACACGAGGATCCTGCGCATCTCCGGGATCATCAGCCGCTCGGCGCACTCCATCCCCTGGGTCCGCGTCACCGACCTCACCATCGAGGAGAGCTTCCTCGGGCGATTGTTCGGTTACGCCACCCTCCGCATCGAGTCGGCCAACGAGGAATCGGGCCTGAAGGACCTGGAGGGCGTCAGCAACCCGCTCCTGTTCAACCAGTACGTCATCGACATGGTGGTGGCGAAGCAGGGCCCGACCGAGCCCCGCTGGGCCCAGACCGGCGAGCCGGCGCCGATGCCGGTCGAGCGCGGCCTGCGGCGGCTCCGCCGGCGCAAGCGGGCGGTCTCCGGCCGCGAGCTCTACGAGCGCACGGCCGCGGCGACCGGGACCGGGGACCGGACGGCCGCGGCCTCGTCCGGCGGCGACGCAGGCGGCGGCGGGAGCACGCCGGCCGGCGAGGGAACCGGCGGCGGCGCCACCTCGTCCGGCGGCCAGGAGCGCAAGGGCTACCAGCCGGAGCCGCCGCTCGGGGAGGACGACTTCGACGACCTCGACCCCGAGGCGCTGGCGGCCCGGCTGCGCGACAGCGACCTGCCCTGGAAGTCCTGACCGCGCCCCACCGGCCCGGGCGGCGGTGCCGGGCCGGCGGCGCGACCGGTGCCCGGGTCAGGCCAGCGCCCGCTCGTTCAGCCGGTTCAGGCGCTCGCAGGCCTCGAGGTACTCGTCGACGAGCCGCTGCACGACGTCGGCGGCCCGCTCGACCCGGTTCATCTGGCCGACGACCTGCCCGACCGGGTTGAAGTTCACGTCCTTGGCCGCCTCGGGGTAGCGGTGGCCCCGCTGCACGGCCTCGAGGGCGACCATCATCTGCAGGGGCATGGGCAGCGGGTCGGGCGTGTCGGGCCGCTCCCACGCCTCGGTCCAGTCGTTGCGCAGCATGCGGCAGGGCTTGCCGGTGAACGACCGGGACCGCACGGTGTCGTGGCTGGTGGCCTCGAGGTAGGTCTGCATCTGCGCCGGGGGCACGTCGGCCTCCTCGACCGTCAGCCACACCGAGCCCGTCCACGCGCCCTGCGCGCCCATGGCCAGGGCCGCCGCCACCTGCCGGCCGTTGCCGATGCCGCCGGCGGCCAGGACGGGCAGCGGGTCGACGGCGTCGATGACCTGCGGCCACAGCACCATCGAGGCGATCTCGCCGCAGTGGCCGCCGCCCTCGGTGCCCTGGCACACGACGAAGTCGAGCCCGGCCTCCTTGTGGCGCAGCGCGTGCTTGACCGAGCCGCACAGGGCCCCGAGCAGGCGGCCGGTCGACCTGATCTGCTCGACGACGTCGGCCGGCGGCGTGCCGAGCGCGTTGGCCACCAGGCGGGCCTTGTCGTGGCGCAGGATGACCTCGATCTGCGGGGCCGCGGTGACCGACGTCCAGCCGAGCAGCCGGTGGTGGCGCTCCTCCTCGGGCAGCTCGGGGACGCCGTGGTCGGCGAGGATCTTCTTGCCGAAGGCCACGTGCTCCTCGGGGATGTGCTTGGCCATCTCGGCCTCGAGCTCCTCGGGGGTGAGGTGGTCGAGGTCCATGCCCTCGTACTTCGACGGGATGACGATGTCGACGCCGTAGGGCTTGTCGCCGACGTGCTCGTCGAGCCAGGCGAGCTCGACCTCGAGCTGCTCGGGGCTGAAGCCGACGGCGCCGAGGACGCCGATCCCGCCGGCCCTGGTCACGGCGGCGACGACGTCGCGGCAGTGGCTGAAGGCGAAGATCGGGAACTCGATCCCCAGCTGGTCGCAGATCGGGGTGCGCATAACGGTGCCTCCCTGGTGGGTCGGTCGGTCAGGTCGGGTCGGGGAACACGACGGCCGCGGTGGCCTCGGCCGTCTGGCCGATGCGCTCGGCGCGGCCCTCGTCCCCCAGCAGGAGCTCCTGCAGGAACAGGGCGAGCAGCTGGCCGGTGACGACGGCGGTGACGTGCGCCGGCGACGGCCCCGGCCGGTCGGGGCCCAGCTCGGGGAACAGCTCCCGCAGCCGGGCGCCGACCGCCTCCTCGAGCAGGCCGGCCAGGCGCCGGGCCTCGGCGAGGGCGACGGCGTCGTCGCGCAGGCTCTCGCCGATGAGCAGGCGCCAGAGCCGCAGCTCGCCCAGCGCCTGCGTCGTCAGGTCGGCGACGAAGGCGGCCAGCCGCTCGCGGGGCGGCAGCCCGGGGTCGACGTCGGGGGTCAGCCGCCGCAGGCCGGCGTCGTAGCGGCGCTCGCCGACGATGGCGGCGAGCAGGTCGGACTTGGAGCCGAAGTAGTGGTAGAGGGTGGCGATGGTGAGCCCGCAGGCGGCGGCGAGCTGGCGCATCGTCATGCCCCGCACGCCGTGGGCGGCCATCAGCTCGGTGGCCGCGGCGAGGATGCGGGCCCGCTGCGAGCGGTCGCCGGGGGCGTCGCCCGCCGGGCCGTCCCTCGTCGTCGCCTCGGGCGTCGCGCCCGTGGGCGTCGCGTCGTCTGCCGTCGTCCCGGCGGCCCCCCTCCGCACGGCCTCGACCGTAGCCGATCGATCGTTTGATCGGGAGCGGGCGGGCGCGCCGGGGTCCGCCCGCGGCGCGCCGAGGGGGCCCGGCCCGGTCCCGCCGGCCGTGGGGTCAGCGACCGGTCAGCGGCCGAACATGGCCAGCCACTCGGCCTCGGTCCTCGGCTTGAACACGAAGTTCATCCGCCGGGTCTCGCCCATCGTCGCCGAGGGCTCGGCCGAGTAGAGGTGGCCGGGGAAGAGGATCGCGTCGTCGGGGATCCGGGCCAGCTTCTTCGTCAGGCTCTCGTAGAGCTGGGCCGGGTCGCCGCCGGGCAGGTCGGTGCGCCCGCAGCCCTCGAGGAAGAGCGTGTCGCCCGACACCAGGTAGCGGCCGTCGACGAAGAAGCACTGGCTGCCCGGCGTGTGCCCGGGGGTGTGGATGAGTTCGACGCGCAGGTCGCCGACGGTCACGACGTCGCCGCTGTCGTGCAGCACGAGGTCGGACTCGCTGGCCCCGGTGACCCGCTGCACCCACGGGGACTCGTCCCGCTGCACGTGGATCGGCACCGGGTTGAGGGTGAGCAGCTCGCGCACCCCGCTGATCCGGTAGCCCATCATGTCGCCGCCCACGTGGTCGGGGTGGTAGTGCGTGGCCAGCGCGCCGGTGACGCGCATGCCGTCGGCCGCGGCCACGTCGAGCAGCCCCCGGATGTCGTAGGCCGGGTCGACGACGAGCGCCTCGCCGGTGGCCCGGTCGCCGATCAGGTAGACGAAGTTGACCATCTGGCGGGCCACCCGGTCGGAGGTGGCGAAGTCCCGGCCCGCCAGCAGCTGGCGGAAGTACAGGCGGTCGTCGCGGTCGGCGGCGTCCACGGAGCTCATCGAGCCGAGGCTACCGGCGCGGCTTGCCCCGGCTGCAGCCCGGTCGGGATGGTTGGGGGGATGGCCGACGCCGACCCCCTGCCGTTCACCCGCGACGACATCGACGCCGTCAGCCTGGACGCCGGCGGCGTCCTGGTGGTGCCCGACCAGGGCATGCTCGCCCACGCGCTGCGCCGGGCCGGCGTGCCCCACGACCCCGCCCGGTTCTTCGAGGCCCACTACCGGGCCATGGCCGAGGTCGACCGGGCCCGCTCCGCACCGGAGGAGTTCACCGACTACACCCGGGCCTTCCTGCGGGCCGCCGGCGTGCCCGACGAGATGCTCGAGGCCGGCGGCGCGGCGCTGTCGACCGTGCTCGTGCCGGCCGTCTGGCACCAGCCGGTGCCGGGGGCCAAGGTCGCGGCCGCCCGCCTGGCGGCGGCGGGCCTGCGGCTGGCGGTGACCAGCAACGCCGACGGGCGGGTCGCCGACATGCTGGCCCGGCACGAGATCGTGCAGGTCGGCGACGGTCCGGGCGTGCCGGTCGAGCACGTGTCCGACTCGGGGGCCATCGGCGTGCACAAGCCCGACCCGGGCATCTTCGAGGTCACCGCCCGGGCGCTCGGCCTGCCGCCCGGGCGCATCTGCCACATCGGCGACGCCGGGGGCTACGACGCCGACGGCGCCGCCGGGGCCGGGATGGTGGCCGTCCACGTCGACCCGCTGGGGCTGTGCCCGGCCGACCACGTCCACGTCGCCTCGCTGGCCGACTTCGCCGACCGGCTGCTCGGCACCGCATCTTGACCCTCGGGTCAAGGTCCTCGTACGGTCCCGGCCGATGACGCGGTCCAGTGAGGGGTGGGGTGGCCCCGACGGCGCGGTGACCGAGGTCGACGTGCACGTCGACCTCATGTGCCCGTGGGCCTACCAGACGTCGGTGTGGCTGCGCGCCGTGCGGGAGGCCAGCGGGCTGCGCCTGCGCTGGCGGTGGTTCAGCCTCGAGGAGGTGAACCACGTCGAGGGCAAGAAGCACCCCTGGGAGCGGCCCTGGGCGTGGGGCTGGTCGCTGCTGCGCATCGGCGCCTGGCTCGCCCGCGACTCGGCCGAGGCCGTCGACCGCTGGTGCGAGGCGGCCGGCCGGGCCCTCCACGTCGAGGGGCGCAAGGTCCACACGCCCGAGGTGGCCCGCGAGGTGCTCGCCGAGGCCGGGTTCGACCCCGGCGTCGCCGACGCCGCGATCGCCGACGCCTCGACGCACGACGACGTGCGGGCCGACCACGAGCGCGTCGTGGCCCTCGGCGGCTTCGGCGTGCCGACGCTGGTCTTCCCGGGCGAGCGGGCGCTGTTCGGCCCGGTCGTGCGCGAGGCCCCGACCGACCCCGACGAGGCGCTGCGCCTGTGGGAGCTGGTCACCGGCTGGCTGGAGTTCCCGGCGCTCTACGAGGTGCGGCGGCCCAAGACCGACCGGGACTGGCAGCAGATCGGCGAGCGCTTCGCCCCCTACCTGGCGGCCCGCGACTGGCCGACCATCCAACGGGAGGTGCCCTGAGTGACCGTCGTCGACCGCGACCGCGTGGTCGCCGCCCTGGACGAGGCCTTCGACGCCTTCGTCGACCTCGTCGCCGACCTCGCCCCCGAGGAGTGGGACGCGCCGACCGCCTGCCCGGGCTGGTCGGTCAAGGACAACGCCAGCCACGTCATCGGCACCGAGTCGATCCTGCTCGGCCGGCCGCAGCCCGAGGTCGACCTGCCCGAGGACCTCCCGCACGTCCGCAACGACATCGGGCGGATCAACGAGGTCTGGGTCCAGTCGTACCGGCCGCGGCCGCCCGCCGAGGTGCTGGCCGACCTGCGGGAGGTCGTCGCCGAGAGGCGCGCCGCCCTCGCCGGCATGGACCAGGAGGCGTTCGACCAGGAGAGCTTCACGCCCGCCGGCCCCGACACCTACGGGCGCTTCATGCGCATCCGGGTGATGGACATCTGGATGCACGAGCAGGACGTCCGCGAGGCGGTCGGCCGGCCCGGCCACGTCGCCGGGCTGGCGCCGGAGCTCGCCCTCGACGAGATCACCGCGGCGATCGGCTACGTCGTCGGCAAGCGGGCGGGCGCGCCCGCCGGCTCCGGCGTCCGGTTCGAGCTCACCGGGCCGATGGCCCGCCGCATCGACGTCGAGGTGACCGACCGGGCCCGCCCCGTCGAGCAGCTCGACGGCGAGCCGACCGTCACGCTCACCGTCCCCGGCCTGCACTTCACCCGCCTGTGCGGCGGCCGGGGCGCGGACCCGGGCGCGGTCGAGATCGCCGGCGACGAGGCGCTCGGCCGGGCGGTGGTCGACAACCTCGCCTTCATGATCTGAGCGCCCCGACCCGGCCGCGCCGCCGGGGACGCCCAGGTCAACGACCAGGTCAGACGGCCGACAGCTGACGTGGGCGTCACGTCGCGCGCGTCGTACCATGCCGCGCGTGGGGTTGACCGACCGGTTCCGAGAGGCGGCCGAGGCCGCCCGCGCCCGGTTGGCCACCCACGGGGTGATCGCCGACGCCGACGCCATCCACGGCATCCCGCCCATGCCGCCGCAGGAGGCCGACCTGGCGGCCGCCGAGCGGGCCCGGGCCCTCGGCGCCCCCGACCCCTACTCGCTCATCACCCACGACGAGGTCGTCGCCCTGACCGGCATCCCCGTCGGCGGCCCCACGCTGACCTACGCCGACGACGACATCGGCGTGCGGTTCGAGGCCGAGGACGGCCACCGCCGGGTCTGGTCGTTCGGCGTGCACGCCGGCCACGCCGTCGACGAGCGGATCCCCTTCGACCCGGTGAGCTGGTTCGAGTGGATGGTCGACCTCGTCGACGACGCCGAGCCGGTCCCCGGCCTCGGCGACGCCGCCGTCTACGGGCGGGGGATGCTCTACGTCCGCGGCGAGGGCCGGGCCTTCTACGTCCTCATCGACGCCCCGGAGGGGTCGCCCGCCAAGCTGTGGGCGACCCGCATCGCCCGCCGGGTGCTCGAGCGCCTGGCCGACGGCGAGGTCGCCTGACCGGGCGGCTGCGGCTCACGCCGGCGGGTCGCCCTCGGGGTCGCCGTCGCCGTTCTCGCCGCGGCGGTGGCGCCGGGCCTCGGCCTCGGCCAGCGAGAGCACCTCGCGCAGCGGCGTCCCGGTGCGGCGAGCGACGCGGACGGCGTCGTCGTGCTCGACCTTGGCCCGCCCCGGGCTCAGCTTGACCCGCACCGGCATCCCGGCGACCTCGACCGTGCCGGTCGTGCGGGTGCGGGGCCAGCGCTCGAGCGACGTGGCCCGCACGCCCAGGCTGCCGGTCTCGTCCGCCAGCACGGCCGCCAGCTGGCCGGCGAGCGCCGGGTCGGCCAGGGCGCTGACGACGTGCGCCGGCCGGCCCTTCTTCATGACGACCGGGGTGACCCAGGCGTCGTGGGCGCCGGCGTCGAGCAGCGCGGCGACCGCGTGGGCCAGCACCTCGCCGGTCGCGTCGTCGACGTTGGCCTCCAGCAGCACGACGGGCTGCCCGGGGGCGACGCCGAGCGGGCCCTCCTCCGCCGCCCGGCCGAGCACGACCTGGACGGCGTTGGGCCGGCCGTCCAGCTCGCGGGCGCCGGCGCCGAAGCCGCTGGCCTCGACGTGCATCGCCGGCAGCGGCCCCCAGCCGCTGACGGTCGCCGCCAGCAGCGCGGCCCCGGTCGGGGTCGTCAGCTCGACCGGCACGTCGACGCCGTGGGTCGGCGCGCCCTCCAGGAGCGCCACGACGGCGGGGGCGGGGTTGGGGAGCAGGCCGTGCGCCGTCCGCACCATGCCGGTGCCGGTGGCCACCGAGCTCGACCGCACCTCGTCGACGCCCAGCACCTCCAGCGCCGCCGCCGTGCCGACGACGTCGACGATGGCGTCGAGCCCGCCGACCTCGTGGAAGTGCACCTGCTCGGGCGGGCGCCGGTGCAGGCGGCCCTCGACCTCGGCGAGCGCGGCGAACGTGGCGAGCGCCCGCCGGGTCACCCGCTCGGGGAGGCGGGCCTCCTCGACGAGGGCCGCGATGTGCGACGCGGTGCGGACCACGCCGGTCTCCGGCGCGTGGACGTGCGCCCGGGTGGCGGCGATCCCGCACCGCAGGACCGGCTCGAACTCGAGCGCCCAGCCGCCGACCGGCAGCCGGGCGAGCAGCCCCCGCACCTCGTCCGGGTCGGCGCCGGCGTCGACGAGCGCGCCGAGGGCCATGTCGCCGGCGATGCCGGAGAAGCAGTGGAACCAGGCGACGGTGCGGGGGTCGCCCGGGGCGTCGTGGTGGTCGTCCGTGGTCATCGCAGCATCCGCAGCACCGCGCAGGCGGCGCCGAAGCCGTTGTCGATGCCCACCACGGTGATGCCCGAGGCGCAGGAGGCGAGCATCCCGAGGAGGGCGGTGATGCCGCCCAGGCTGGCGCCGTAGCCGACGCTGGTCGGCACGGCGACGACGGGGGCGGCGGTGATGCCCCCGACGAGGCTGGCGAGCGCGCCCTCCATGCCGGCCACGACGACGACGGCGTCGGCGTCGGTGAGCACCTCGGCGCTGGCCAGCAGCCGGTGCACGCCGGCGACGCCCACGTCGGTCAGGCGCACCGGGTCGAGGCCGTGGGCGGCCAGGGTGGCGGCGCACTCGTCGGCCACCGGGAGGTCGGCCGTGCCGGCCGTGGCCACGACGACCCGCTCGGACCGCGGTGCGGCCGGGCGCCAGTAGACCGTCGACAGCCCGGTCCCCACCCGGTGCCCGTCGGGGTTGGCCGCCAGCGCGGTGGCCACCTGGTGGTCGTCGGCCCGGGTGAGCAGCACCGGCGTGTCGCCGGGCGCGGCCAGCAGCTCGCTGACGATGGCGGCGCACTGCTCGGGCGTCTTGCCCGGGCCGTAGACGGCCTCGGCCATCCTCTGGCGGAGCGCCCGGTGGTGGTCGACGCGCGCGAACCCGAGGTCGGCGAACGGCATGTGGCGCAGCCGGTCCACCGCGTCGTCGGTGGTCACGGCGCCCTTCTGCACGGCCTCGAGCAGTCGGCGCAGGGCCGTCTCGTCCACCCGACCAGCATGCCCCGCCGCCGACCGTGAACCCGAACCGTGACCGCCCGGCCCGGCGGGCAAGCTGGGCCCGATGGACGGGCTGCTGCTCACCGGGGGTACTGTCTTGACGCCGGACCGTCCCGTCCGGGGAGACGTCCTCCTGCGGGGAGGGCGGATCGTGGACGTCGGCGCCGACGCCGGCTCGACGGGGCAGCGGTCCGGTGGGTACGTCGACGGTGGCACGGTCGGTGCCGGGGCCGAGCGTTCCGCTGTCGGTGTGCCCGTCGGTAGCGAGCCCGACCGGCCCCCCGGGGAGCCGTCGCTCCCCGGGGCCGGGGGCTCGCCGGCCCGCCCGCCCGGCGAGGGGCCCGCCGTGCTCGACGTCACCGGCCTGGTCGTCGCCCCCGGGCTGGTCGACCTGCAGTGCAACGGCGCGGCCGGCATCGACCTCACCGCCGAGCCCGAGCGGTTGTGGGAGGTGGCGGCCGCGCTGCCCCGCTGGGGCGTCACGGCCTGGCTGCCGACGATCGTCAGCTCGCCCCCCGAGGTACGGGCCCGGGCGCTCGCCGCCTGGCGGGCCGGGCCGCCGCCGGGGACGGGCCCGGTCGCCGCGCCGCTCGGCCTGCACCTCGAGGGCCCGTTCCTCGCCCCCGAGCGCCGGGGCGCCCACGACCCCCGCCACCTCGTGCCGCCGTCGGTCGGCCTGGTCGAGGAGGAGGGCTGGTCGGCCGAGGCCGGCGTCGCCCTGGTGACCCTCGCCCCCGAGCTGCCCGGGGCCCTGGACGTCGTGCGCCGGCTCGTCGCCGCCGGGGTGGCGGTGGCGGCCGGGCACTCGTCGGCCACGGCGGCGGAGGCCCGGGAAGCGGTCGAGGCCGGGGTCACGTGGGTGACCCACCTGTTCAACGCCATGGCCCCGCTGCACCACCGCGCGCCGGGGCTGGCCGGCGTCGCCCTGGCCGACCCGCGCCTGCGGGTCGGGCTGATCGCGGACGGCGTCCACGTCGACCCCACGGTCGTCGCCGTGGCCGCCCGGGCGCTGGGCGACCGCCTGACGCTGGTGACCGACGCCGTCGCCGCCCTCGGGGCGCCGCCGGGCCCGGTGCGGCTCGGGTCGGTGACGGCCCGGGTCGAGGGCGGGGCCGTGCGCCTGGCCGACGGCACGCTGGCGGGCAGCGCCCTGTCGCTCGACCGGGCGGTCCGCAACCTCGCCGCCTTCGCGGACCTCCCCCTGGCCACCGCCGTGCAGGCGGCGACGGCGACGCCAACCGCCGTGCTCGGGCTCGACGACCGGGGCGCCGTCGTGCCGGGCGCCCGGGCCGACCTCGTCGTGCTGACCCCGGACGGCGAGGTGGTGGCGACGATCGTCGGCGGCCGCGTCGCCCACGACGCCCGGCGGGCGGCCTGACGCCGGGTGTCGGCGTGGCCGCCCGGGGTCCTCGACCCCCGGACGAGGGGCCCACAGGCACCCGGCGGTAGCATCGCTGCGATGTCTTCCGACGAGCGCGCCGGCCGGCTGCGCATCGGGTTCCTGGGCCCCGAGGGCACCTTCACCGAGCAGGCCCTGCTCTCGCAGCCCGACCTCGCCGGCCACGACCTGGTCGCCCTCCCCTCCATCCCCGAGGTGCTCGCCGCCGTCGAGGACGGGCGGGTCGACCTGGGCTTCGTGGCGGTCGAGAACTCCATCGAGGGCGCGGTGACCGTGACGGTCGACACGCTGGCCTTCGAGACGAACCTGCTCGTCCAGCGCGAGGTCGTCATGGGCGTGCAGATGAACCTGCTGGCGCCGAGCGGGGTGGGTCTGAGCGACGTCCGCCGGGTGCTGTCGATCCCGGTCGCCACCGCGCAGTGCCGCGGCTTCCTGCGCCGGGAGCTGCCGGACGTCACCGTCGTCGCCACCGCGTCGACCGCCGAGGCCGCCCAGCTGGTGGCGGGCCCCGAGCACGACGGCCACACCGCGGCGATCGCCCCCTCGGTGGCGGCCAAGGTCTACGGGCTCGACGTGCTGGCGACCGACATCGAGGACCACCCCGACAACGCCACCCGCTTCGTCGTCGTGGCCCGGGAGGGGATCCCGGCGCCGACCGGGCACGACAAGACGTCGGTCGTCATCTTCCAGCGCTTCGACCGACCGGGCTCGCTGCTCGCCATCCTCCAGGAGTTCGCCGCCCGGTCGATCAACCTGACCAAGCTCGAGTCCCGGCCCACGAAGAAGGGCCTGGGCAACTACTGCTTCCTCATCGACCTCGAGGGCCACATCGCGGACGAGGTGGTGGCCGACTGCCTGCGGTCGCTGCGGGCCAAGGTCGAGGACGTGAAGTTCCTCGGCTCGTTCCCCGCCGCCGGCGAGCACGGCGCGGTCAAGCGGCGCGACGCCGAGGCCGCCTGGGCCCGGGCCAGCGAGTGGGTCGAGCAGCTCCGCAGCCAGATCGCCCGCTGAGGGGGCGCCGGGCCGGCGACCGGCGCCGGTGCCGCCTGCCGGCTCAGCGCGGGTAGGCGACGAGGTCGACGGCCTTGGCCGACGCCCACACCCGGGCGCCGGGCACGAGGTCGAGCTCGGCCACCGCCGCGGGCGTGACCTCGGCGGTGGCGTGCACGGGGCCCTCCAGGCTCACCCGCACCCGGTCGCGGTCGACCTCGACGTCGGCCACGACGGCGGGCCAGGCGTTGCGGGGGCTGCCGTCGGGCCGGTGGGTGTGGAGGGCGATGGCCTGGGGGCGCAGGGCGATCGCCACCTCGGCTGCCGGGAGCGCGTCGGCGAGGGTCAGCTCGCCGCCGGTGTCGAGGCGCACGGTGCGCTCGCCGGCGGCCGTGCCGAACAGCAGGTTGATCCCGACGAGCTGGGCCACGTAGCGGGAGGCCGGCCGGGCGGTCACCTCGGCCGGCGTGCCCGTCTGCGTCACCCGGCCGCGCTCGAGGATGACCAGGCGGTCGGCGAGCACGATCGCGTCGAGGGGGTCGTGGGTGACGAGCAGGCGGCCGCCGGGGAAGGCGGCCAGGTGGCGGCGGAGGTCGGCGCGGACCCGCACCCGCGTGCCGGCGTCGAGGGCGGCGAGCGGCTCGTCGAGCAGCAGCAGGCGGGGCTCGACGGCGAGCGCGCGGGCGAGCGCCACCCGCTGGGCCTCCCCGCCGGACAGCGTGCGGGGGCGGGCGCCGGCCACGTCGGCCAGGCCCATCCGGTCGAGCCAGGCCTGCGCGGCGGCCCGGGCCTCCCGCCGCCGCACCCCCCGGGCCCGCAGCCCGAAGGCGACGTTCTCCAGCGCGGTGAGGTGCGGGAACAGCAGGTGGTCCTGGAAGACGACGCCCACGGACCGCTGCTCGGGGGGCACGAAGGTGCCGGCGGCCGGCTCGTCGAGCACCCGCCCGTCCAGCTCGATCCGCCCGGCGTCGAGCGGCCGGAGCCCGGCGATCGCCCGGAGCGCGGTCGTCTTCCCGGCGCCGTTGGGGCCGAGCAGCGCGACGACCTCGCCGTCGTCGACGCGCAGGTCGAGCTGCAGGTGCAGGTCGGGCAGGCGGACGTCGACCTCGGCGCGCAGCACGTCAGGCCCTCAGCCAGCGGTCGCGCAGCGGGACGAGCACGGCCAGCGACACCGCCACGAGCACGAGCGACAGCGCGATGGCCGCCTCCCGGTCGGACTCGAGCGCCACGAAGACGGCGAGCGGCATGGTCTGGGTGCGTCCCTGGAGGTTGCCGGCGAAGGTGACGGTGGCGCCGAACTCCCCCAGCGCCCGGGCGAAGCACAGCACGGCGCCGGCCACGATCGAGGGCGCCGCCTGGGGCAGCGTCACCCGGCGCAGGACCGTCCAGCGGCCGGCGCCCAGCGTGGCGGCGGCCTCCTCGTAGCGGGTGTCGACGGCCCGCAGCCCGGACTCGACGGTGAGGACGAGGAAGGGCAGCGCGACGAACGTGTTGGCCGCGATCACCCCCCAGATGGTGAACGGCAGCACGAACCCGGTGGCGTCCTCGAGCGGCTCGCCGACCAGGCCCCGCCGGCCGAAGGCGAACAGCAGCGCCGCACCGCCGACGACCGGCGGCAGCACGACCGGCAGCGTGGCCAGGGCCCGGAGCACCGACAGGCCGGGCAGGCGGGAGCGGGCGAGGACCCAGGCGAGGGGGACGCCGCAGAGCAGCGACAAGCCGGTGGCCGCGGCGGCCGAGACCAGGCTGAGCCGCAGGGCGTCGGTGACGATCGGGCGGCGCACCAGCTCGGCGAGGTCGGACCACGGGGCCCGCTGCAGCAGCGCCACCAGGGGCAGGACGAGGAACCCGACGGCGAGGGCGGCGAGCGGCACGAGCGCCCACGGCGGGCGGGCCCGGGCCGCCCGCCGGCCGGGGCGGGGCGCGGCCCGGCTCATGGCGGCCCGAACCCGTGGCCGGCGAGGACGTCCCGGCCGGCCGGCGAGGCCACGAAGGCGACGAACGCCGCCGCGGCGTCGGGGTGGGGCGCCCCGGCGACCGTGGCGATCGGGTACCGGGTGGTGCCCGCCTCGCCGGCGGGGACGTCGATGCCCTCGGCGGCGCCGCCGGCCGCCTGCACGTCGGTCGCGTAGACGAGCCCGGCGTCGAGCTCGCCGGCCTCGATCTTGGCCAGCAGGGCCCGGACGTCGGGCTCCTCGGTGTCGGGCGCCGGCGTGACCCCCGCGTCCGCCAGGACGCGCCGGGCCAGCTCGCCGCAGGGGACGCCCTCGGCGCACAGCCCGACGAGCAGCTCGTCGCGGGCCAGGTCGTCGAGGCCGGTGACGTCCGCGGGGTTGCCGGCGGGGACGGCGAGCTGCAGCCGGTTGGTGGCGAACACGACGGGCTCGCCGACGGCGCCCTCGTCGACGAGGTCGGCCATGACCCCCTCGTCGGCGGTGGCGACGACGTCCGCTGGCGCGCCCTCCAGCACCTGCTCGCGCAGGCTGGGGGAGCCGGCGAAGCTCAGCTCCACGGTGACGCCCGGGTGCTCGTCCTCGAACGCGGCGGCGACGTCCGCGAAGGCGTCGGTGAGCGAGGCGGCGGCGAACACGGTGACCGCGCCCTCCGGTCCGTCGCCTTCGTCGCCGGCCGGCGCCGCGTCGCCGGAGGAGCCCCCGCAGGCCGCGAGCGCGCCCAGGACGGCGACGGCGGCGAGCAGCGGCCGGACCGGGCGGGTGGTCATGGGTCCCCCTCGTCGTGCGGGCGATGGGTGGCGGGCCGGCGTCGGGTCCGCTCGACTAGTCACACTGAACCTAGCAGTGTCGCCCGGGCCGTGGGCGTGGCAACCTCGGGGCATGCGCCGCCGCCCGACGCTGTCGCTCAACGAGTGGGCCGTGCTGGGCCTGCTGGTCGAGCGACCCCGGCACGGCTACGACGTGGCCGCCGCGCTGAAGCCCGGCACGCCGCTGGGGACGGTGTGGACGGTGAACCGCCAGCTCGTCTACCGGGCGCTCGACCGGCTGGTGGCGCTGGGCCTGGCCGAGCCCCGCCGGCGGGAGCCCGGCGACGGCGGCCCGCCCCGCACCGTGCACGGGCCGACGCCACGCGGGGAGGAGGAGCTGCGGGCCTGGCTGGCGACGCCGGTCGAGCACCTGCGCGAGGTGCGCAGCGCCCTGCTGCTCAAGCTGGCCCTCGCCGACCGGCTCGGCGTCGAGCGGGCGCCGCTGGTCGCCGCCCAGCAGGAGGCGCTGGCCGAGCGGATCGGGGCGCTGGCCCGGCCGCCGGACGACCCGACCGACGTCGTGGCCCTGTGGCGCCACCACTCGGCGCTGGCCGTGCGGGACTTCCTGGCCTCGGTGGCGCAGCCCGCGGCGGCGTCACCCCGGGGCTGACGGGCCCGCGGCCCGATCTCGCCTTCCGGCGTCCGTGGCGCGCACATGTCCACCTGAGGGACGCCGGTTCGGGCCGGCGCTGCGTTGCCCCGGCGTTCCGGCGTCCGTGGGACGCGCATGGCCACCTGAGCGACGCCAGAGCGGACCGGCTCCGCCCGGCGCTCCCGGGGTCGGGACCCCGCCCGGCGCTACGCTCGTCCCCTTCCGGGAGCGGTGGCCGAGTGGACGAAGGCAACGGTCTTGAAAACCGTCGACCCGCAAGGGTCCGTGGGTTCGAATCCCACCCGCTCCGCTAG